>WBZO01000016.1_pt1 | contig 447945 bp, 379 predicted proteins | sample 5204261 | NCBI WGS metagenome assembly WBZO01 (sample SAMN12412400, study PRJNA552823) | activated sludge metagenome | isolation source: activated sludge from anammox sidestream of wastewater treatment plant... | place: USA: North Carolina | collected 2017-09 | reverse complement strand
TATTTGACATTACGGGTCGGGAAGTAGCAACGCTTGTGAACCAGACAATGGCTCCGGGATATTACAGCATAGACTTCAATGCGTCTGTGCTATCGAGCGGAGTTTATTTCTACAGGTTGCACTCAGCTGACTTTATTGATGTAAAACGAATGGTACTCCTGAAGTAAGGCAGGAAATTACTTAAGTAAACAACAAGATTAACGGGCATCTCCGGAACGGGGGTGTCCGTTATTAATTTTAATTGATATAGATGTATTATTTAGATTAAAAATACTGATATTAAATAGTGACTAAAAACATAGGATAGTTTTTAGTAAATTCTAAAATTAATTAAGGATAAAATCTAAAAAAATTAAGGCATGAAATATCTTACATCCCAACCGGAGGTAGGGAAAAAATACCGGATAGAATTGAATGGAACTGAGATTTATGATGCTACGGTAATAGAACATGAAGGTGGATGCTGGGCGAAAATTAGAGTAGATAATGTATTGCCGGGTGAATATGCAGGGTTCTATTCTAATGGTCAGGAGTTTGATCTTAAATTATCCAGATATAATCTCCTCGAATTTGATACTCAGCAGTAAAAAGCTGATTGAGCTTGATACTAAAAGGTTGAAATTTATTCGAAGTGGATGGGGTGAAGATGTAGTTGATAATTCTGATGTATGGGAACTGAGATATAAATCAGACGATAGGATAATTGAAGGTTATTTTGCACGACCTAAAGAAGTTAACGGTAAGATTCCCTTAGTTATTTGGAACCGAGGGGGTAGCCGTAAAGCCGGAGCTATTGATAAATTCCTTGCACGTGGAATCTATGGCGAAATCGCAAGTTGGGGTTATACTGTTCTTGCTTCTCAATATAGGAAAAATGATCAGTTTGGTGGTGATGAAATTAATGATGTTTTGAATCTGATTGAGTTGGCTAATGAGTTTGAGGAATGCGATGCTTCGCAGATTGGTATGGAAGGTTGGAGCAGGGGTGGAATGATGACTTACCTTGCAATGACAAAGACTGATAAATTGAAATGTGCAGTGATTATTTCAGGGTTGGCTGATTTAGTTAGAAATTCAGACATGTCAGCGGATATGTCGGAAGTTTACATGAAACTCTTTGGTAGCAGCGACGAGAGGGAATTCAGAGGTGAATTAGAACGAAGGTCAGCAGTTAATTTTTTTAGAGAAATTAAAAAAGATATTCCGGTATTATTAATTCATGGTACGAACGATACCAGAGTAAGTTATCAGGATTCGGTTGAAATGTTTTCTAACCTGAAATCAAACGGTAATGAGGTAGAATTTATATCAATTGAAGGCGGAGATCATTATTTGAAAAAGAACCGGAAGGAAGTAAATGCACTAAGAAGAAATTGGTATAAAAAATATTTTAAAAATTAAATTTCAGATAATTTTTTAAACAGTAATAAAAAAAAGGGACAAAAAAATGTACGATCCATTAATGGTAAAACCAATGAGAGAAGAAGCAGTAAACATCGGCTTCATTGAATTAATGACTCCACAGGAAGTAAAAGAAGAACTTTCAAAAGAAGGTACAACTTTCGTTTTTGTTAATTCAGTTTGTGGATGTGCAGCAGGTCAGGCGCGTCCGGGACTTGCACTTGCAGTTGAGTGGGCAAAGAAGAATAACGCAATGCCGGATAGAATGGTAACTGTATTTGCCGGTATGGAAAAAGATGCTGTACAGGCTGCAAGAGAATATTTCAACGGGGAAGCTCCGACTTCACCACAAATCGCGATGTTGAAAGACGGTAAACTTGCCGGTATTATACAAAGGTTCGAAATTGAAAATAACGATGCAAATGCAGTAGCCCAAAAAGTAGCACGACTTTTGAATGATAATTGTAAAGTTGAATCTTAAATTAAAACTTTTTGTATAAAAATTAGGTTAAAATATAAAAACGATATTAACCTTTTAAAAAAAAATGGATAGCAATTTTTCAAATAGAGTTCAGGATGTAATAAGGTTAAGTAGGGAAGAAGCGATCCGATTGGGGCATGATTACATTGGAACAGAACATCTCCTTCTCGGAATAATCAGGGAAGGTGAAGGTATCGCAGTCAAAATTTTCAGAAATCTTGGAGTTGAGTCCTCAAAGATTAAGAAAGCTATTGAAGATTCAGTAAGGCAATCCGGTGGTACCATAACTGTTGGAAACATCCCTTTAACCAAGCAGGCAGAAAAAGTATTAAAGATAACTTATCTTGAAGCAAAGTTATTTAAATCTGATGTTATCGGAACGGAACATCTGCTTTTATCTATACTTCGTGAAGATGATAATCTCGCTGCACAGATACTTCAGCAGTTTAATATCAATTATGAAATTGCAAAGAATGAGATACTAAATATATTGAGCGGTAAACAAACATCCGGTTCGGGTAGCTCACAGATAAAGCCTCCGATTGAGCGCAAACCAGATAAAACAAGAACTCCTGTACTTGATAATTTCGGGAGGGATTTAACTAAACTTGCTTCAGAAGGGAAATTGGATCCGATTATTGGAAGGGCTGAAGAAATTGAGCGTGTTGCTCAGATTTTAAGTAGAAGAAAGAAAAATAATCCTGTTTTAATCGGTGAGCCGGGTGTCGGTAAAACTGCTATTGCAGAAGGGTTGGCGCTTAGAATTATTAATAAGCAAGCGTCTCGTGTTTTGCATAACAAGCGAGTAGTGATTCTCGACCTGGCGGCATTGGTAGCAGGAACGAAATATCGCGGGCAGTTTGAAGAACGTATGAAAGCTGTGATGAACGAACTTGAAAAGGCAAAAGATGTTATTTTATTTATTGACGAACTTCATACTATCGTTGGAGCCGGAGGCGCGAGTGGTTCGCTCGATGCTTCAAATATTTTTAAACCGGCTTTAGCTCGTGGTGACCTTCAATGTATAGGAGCAACCACTTTGAATGAGTACAGAAAGTATATCGAGAAAGATGGCGCCCTTGAGAGAAGATTTCAGAAAATTATGGTGAATCCTACAACCGTTGATGAAACAATTCAGATTTTGAACAATATTAAATCAAAATATGAAGAACATCACAACGTAATATATACCGATAAGGCCATTGAGCAATCAGTAAAATTGAGCGATAGATACATTACAGACAGATTCCTTCCTGATAAGGCAATTGATGTATTAGATGAATCAGGTTCGAGGGTACACCTTGCAAACGTTGTTGTACCAAAAGAAATTTTGGATCTGGAGCAGGAAATTGAAAATGTGAAGTTAGAAAAGAACAGGGTTGTTAAAAATCAAAATTTTGAAGAGGCAGCCCAATTACGCGATAAAGAGAAGAATTTGCAAAATCAACTCGAACAGGCTAAACTCGATTGGGAAATAAATTCTCAAGAAAATGCGTTTGAGGTTACAGAGGATGATATCGCTGATGTCATTGCCATGATGACAGGAATCCCGGTGAATAAGATTGCTGATAGTGAATCCAACAAATTGCTGAAGATGGAGAGTTATCTAAAAGAAAGAATTATCGGACAGGACGAAGTTATTGAGAAAATTTCGAAAGCTATAAGGCGGGCGAGGGCAGGTATTAAAGATCCGAACAGGCCAATTGGATCGTTTATTTTTCTTGGACCAACGGGCGTTGGAAAAACTGAGTTAGCTAAGCAACTTGCAAAGTTTCTATTTGATTCGGAGGAATCTTTGATTAGGATTGACATGAGTGAATACATGGAAAAGTTTAATGTTTCCAAACTTGTCGGTGCGCCTCCGGGATATGTAGGATATGAGGAGGGTGGTCAGCTCACTGAAAAAGTCCGTCGTAAGCCATACTCTGTAGTACTTTTGGACGAAATAGAAAAAGCTCACCCGGATACATTTAATATTTTACTTCAGGTTCTCGATGACGGTGTATTAACCGATAGTCTCGGCCGAAGAGTTGATTTTAAAAATACAATTCTGATTATGACTTCAAATATCGGTACCCGTGATATTAAGCTTGATAAAGTCTTTGGTTTTGGTGAACAGGTGGAAGGGGATAAATATTCAAAAATGAAATCCGGTATCAGTGAGGATGTTAAAAGGATTTTTTCACCGGAATTCCTTAACAGAGTTGATGATTTGATAGTATTCCATCAACTTGGCAGGAAAGAAATTGTAAAAATCGTTGATGTAATTACCACAGATTTGTTAAAACGGCTTAAAACACAGAATATTGAAGTAGAGATTACTCAGGAAGTGAAAGAGTATATTGCTGAAAAAGGTTTTGACGAAAATTATGGTGCGAGACCATTGAAACGCACAATTCAAAAATACCTTGAAGATCCATTGAGTGAAGAGATCTTAAATAAGAAAATTAATGAAGGTGCAAAGTTATCTACAAAAGTTGATTTGACTAAGGAAAAGATTCAATTTGAGATTATTGATATTGGCGCACCGAAAAATCAAAATGAACCTGAAGAACCGGTAGAGCAATCGGAAGATTCCAAATCCGGAAAGAAAAAGTCATAATGCAAAATTCAGCTCGTATTAACGCAAAAATAACATCAGTCGGGCACTATGTGCCCGACTTTGTAATAGACAATAAATTCTTCGAAGGTATTTTGGATACTTCCGATGAATGGATTACCGAACGAACAGGGATTAAGGAAAGGCGCTGGCTTACAGCAGATAAACCCACTTCCTTCATGGCAGAAAAAGCTATTAAACAGGTTTTAGAAAACCGTGGAATCGGACCGGAAGATATTGATATGATTATTGTGGGTACCGTAACACCTGACATGATTTACCCTTCAACTGCATGTTTGTTACAGGAAAAAATAGGAGCAAAAAACATCTGGGGGTTTGATATATTGGCGGCGTGTTCTGGTTTTATTTTTGCTCTAATAAACGGTGTTCAGTTTATTCAGTCAGGTAATTTTAAAAAGGTTCTTGTAGTTGGCGCTGATAAAATGTCAGCAATTTTAAATATTCAGGATAGGAACTCTGCAATATTGTTCGGTGACGCGGCAGGCGCTGTTTTGCTCGAACCCGAGGAGGATAAAAATGAAGGTATCATAGATTGGATTATGAATATTGACGGCTCAGGTGCTAAAAATTTATTTCAACTTGGTGGAGGTAGCTTGTATCCTGCATCGCATCAAACTGTTGATGATAGAATGCACTTTGTTTATCAGGAAGGGAGAACAGTTTTTAAGGATGCGGTTAAAGGGATGGCTGATGTGTCCTATGATATACTTGAAGAGAATAACCTTAAGGGCAAAGATGTGGCGTGGCTTGTACCACACCAGGCTAATCACAGGATAATTACCGCGACTGCTGAGCGTATGGGGTTAAGTATGGATAAGGTTATGGTTAATATCAATAAGTACGGTAATACAACTGCGGGAACAATTCCAACTTGCATTTCAGAATATTGGCAGGCGGGCAAGGTTAACAAAGGTGATTACCTTGTGCTTTCAAGTTTTGGCGCAGGTTACACCTGGGGGTCTGTTTTGTTAAAATGGTCTTACTAAAACTGTGATGTGGCAAATTTTAAACTCATATCAAATGGTAAAATTAACTTTGGCTTAAAAGTTATAAATAAGCGCTCCGATAATTATCACAATCTTGAAACAATCTTTTTCCCTCTCAAACTTTCGGATAAAATTTCATTCTCAATCGAGAAAACAAACTCGAATCACAATTCCGTAATAATATCTTCAAATAAGGATTTCATTCCACTGAATGAAAAAAACCTCTGCTACAAAGCGATTGAAAAGTTTTTTGTTGCATTTAATATTTTTGAAAAATTTGATATAAATGTAAACTTAACCAAGTTCATCCCTGTTGGCGGAGGATTAGGTGGTGGTAGCTCCAACGCTGCTGCGATATTGAAAGCATTAATAAGATACTTTGATATTAATGTAATTCCGAATAGGGAGAAGTTGCTTAAACTCGCTGCGAGTATAGGTAGTGATGTACCATTCTTCATGATTGACAAACCTTGCTTTGCAAAGGCGAGGGGAGAATTACTTTATAAATTAGATGAATTCAATTTAAACGGATATTCTCTTTTAGTCATCAATCCAGGAATACATGTTTCCACCAAATGGGCGTTCGATACACTTGGAATTAAAGAAGGTGAATTCAGAAAGTCAGATCTATCGAAGGTAAAAAGATTCAGTGAATCGAATTTCGAAGCAATGGTGAACGATTTCGAGCCAATCGTTTTTAAAAAATATCCTGAATTGGGAAATATTAAATCCGATGCAATTGAATCAGGTTGCGATTTCGTTTCAATGAGCGGAACAGGAGCATCTATCTATTGTGTAATTAAAAAGCACAAGCGTAATGAACGTATACAAATGGTCAACAAACTTAGATCAACTGGTTATTTCGTTTATGAGGAAAATTAGAATCCAGAGATTTGAATATTAGCGAATGGTGTAACAATATTCCGTCCTTCTTTAAATAAATATGTGTTCTTTAGTCTTGCACTTGTTTTTACCTCAAGATTGCTATTAAATAATGAAACCGTCCAAATTGCATCTGCAGTACTCAAAACTCTGTTAATAATCGAAAGCATTATCATATTGTCCGCGAACTGATAGAGATCATTTGCATCTTGACGTGATTGCATATAATCCGCTACTTGTTGAATTTTATAGTTGAAATAATAATTCGGTGAATTCGGATTATTGTTTATAATGCTTGCATCCGCTTGTGACCAACCGGCAACAAAATTTTGATATTTCCCGATTACTTCATAATATTGTTGTGCGCCGTAAGGTGGTAGAGTATGGGAAAAGTTCAATGATTCTACCTGATTTACCTGAAGCCTCAAAGTTTCCTTATCACTGGTGAGGTCAATAACTTCAGCGCCGGAGAAGTTGTTATTTTTTAGCCATGCGGCGTACTTATACACATCCCAATTATTATTAGCATAATTCTGGTATTCTTCAGTCTTCGAATCCCCGCTGTTAATTTTTATAAAGTGCATAGTCCAAAGACCAGCTTCAACACCAAGAAATATTGCACCTTTGAGATAATTCCCCGCATAAATTTCTCCTGTGCCCGGGATCACTGCTGAGAGAACTCCCGCAATTACAGGGGATTTTTCCTTCGAGTTATCAACTGACCTTAAATTATTTTCAAAAGAATTATTTAAAGCCAGCTTATCTTCAAATTCTTGCACAAACACCTTTTTTAATTCCAGTTTTGTGTCTGTATAAATAGACTTTTCAATTTCCTGTGGAAAAACTGAGGTTACAAATAAAAATATAGTAAGAGTTAAAATTGTGAGTTTCATTTCAATAATAAATTTTCTTTAAAAATAACCCATCGGGAGGTAAATATGTTGCTTTTATTTTTTCACCGTTACGGAATTTATTCTTAACATCATCTAGATCGAGCTTTCCTCGCCCGATGTCAATTATTGTTCCCGTCAATCCACGAACCATAGAATGAAGAAACCTGTTAGCTTTAATTCTGAAAACTAACATCTGCCCTGTACGGTTCAATTTTATTTCAAATTTAGAGACATTGCATTTAAAATCATGCTTGTCACTTTTGTTCTTGCAGATTGATTTGAATGAGTGTTCGCCTTTAAATATTTCTGCAGCAACGGTCATCAGTTTAAAATTAAGCGGATATTTTACGTGATGGTAATACATCCTTCCAACTGAAATCCTTTTAAGCGTTATTCTGTATTCATATTCGCGTGCTTTAGCCGAATACCTCGCATGAAAAGAATCACTAACACCTGAAATATTTTTAACCGTTATACTTCGCGGGATAAGTGAGTTAACAGAATTTAATAATCTGATCGAATCAAAATTTATAGAAGAGAAGAAGTTTGCAGTTTGGTTTAAAGCATGTACGCCTGCGTCAGTTCTACCCGCGCCGATTAACTTCACTTCATGTTTTAGAACGATTTTCAGCGCGTTCTCAAGTTGCCCCTGAATCGTATTGTTCCTTCCGGACTGATTTTGCCAACCACTGAAACCTGTACCGTCGAATTCAACAATGATTCTGTAATTGCTCAATATTTTTCAGAAGTTCTTTTGAAGGTGGAGCATGAAACCATCAACTGAGTTGTCGCGATTCCTGATTATGTCTGAAGTAACTTTAACTTCATTTCCACTTGAATTTGAGATAAAAATTGAACTGATTGCACTCGCAAGACGGTTGACTACCAACGCTGTCCCAAAAATGATACCCGTGTTTTCAATCCTTTCGCTTTTTTTCCGTTGCGATTCGAAAGTATTTTTATTCTCTTGTGAATCCCAATACCAGTAGTGAGTGCTGATATCATAAATTGCTCCGAACTCTCCACGCGCAAGTTTATCGTTATTGTATTCGTAAATACTATTATAGAAACCTACATTGCTGAAATAATCATCGTCCCTGCCTGTATTTGAAATCCCTGCATGTATCTTAGAAAATGACCGGGCGTCATCATAGATCTTATCCGCATACAAATTTACACCTGCAAATCCTATCCAGTTTATTGCATCAATACCTAAAAAATATTTCCCAACATCCATTCTGTCAAGATAATAGTGTCCTGCTCCTGGTAGCAATAATGAAAGAACAAGCGCTATACCGGTTGATTTTTTTTTAGGATTGATATTGATGCTACGTAAGTGAATTTCTTCATCAACGGTTGAATAATCTGCATCATTCAAAAAAATCTGTTTACTGTTGGCCGGCTTGAAATTGTCATCCTGTGCAAATGCAGTTGTGATGACAGGCATAACTGTAATAAAAACTACGAAGAGAAATTTAGTCATTTGTCAGAACTTGAAATTTGATTTTCTTTTTCGAGGACTGCATCCATTATTTTTTTGAATTCGTCCGGATTTAAAAAGCCTGTAACCCTGAGTTCCCTTAATTCCTCTCCTTTTGAGTTTTTAAACATTACAACGGGGAGACCTCTGATTTCAAATTTATCCGTAATCTCCGCGTTTTCTTTGGTGAGGTCAATTTTAATATTATTGAATTTCTTAGACAAGTCTATAATCTCGCTATCGGTGTAAGTATATTCATCAAGCTCTTTGCATTGAGCGCACCAATCGGCGTAAAAATCAATCATCACAGGTTTATTTCCGTTTGAGATAGAATTTTCGACTTCGGTCAGAGTATTGAGTTCTTTCCAATCCAGCTTTTCTGCCGCTCCTTCCGGTTTTAGGTTCCATGTCCCGTAAATAATCGCAAAGATTGCCAGGCAATATTTAATTTTTGAGAAAACAGCGGAAGTATTTCCCTTTTTACTGAACATTAATAAATAGACACCGGCAGCAATTATGTAAACAGGGAATATTATTGCAAAGATTTCTTTAGGGAAAAGAGGTTCCATCGTGTAGATTGCCATACCGAACATAATAAGCCCAAAAATTATTTTCACACCTTCCATCCATTCTCCGGATCGGGGTAATTTATTCAGTGAGCTCGAGAACGCAGCTAAGAAAATATAAGGTAAACCGAGCCCGAGCGATAAAATAAAGAACAAAAAGAAACCGGTAAACGGATCACCAATCTGCCCCACATAGACAAGCAAACTTAATACAAACGGACCGATACATGGTGCAGCAATGAACCCAACTAACAAACCCATTACCATTGATCCAAAAAGGCCGGAGCGATTTTTATTTCCTGCTAATGCGAGTTTTTGTGGAACGCGAATTTCAAAAGCTCCGAACATACTTGTTCCGAGAGCAAATAATACTGATGCTACAAATATAATAACCAATGGATTTTGAAGCGCCGTACCTAATAAACTGCCTGATAGCGCTGCAAATAATCCAAGCGCGGAATAAGTAACTGACATCCCTAAAGCATAGAAGACTCCCATCAAAATACTTTGTGCTTTACTTCCACTCGCCTGCACTCCGAAATAACTTATGGTAATAGGTATTAGTGGATAAACGCATGGTGTGAGGTTTAATGCAAGACCACCGAGAAAAATGAAAAATATCGATAGGAATAAACCGTTTTCTGCAATGAAATCTGAAACCTGTGTTTCGCCGGGCGGAGCTGAGATTCTTTCGTTTTCTGAAAGGTTAACTTTTTCTTTCTTAATTTGTGTTGGTTTGCTGAAATTAATCTGTGCAAAGATATCATCATTAGTCTTATCGCCCGTTTTTTCAGTTATGGATATTTCCACAGTATCTATAACTGTTTTTGGTGGATAGCACACTTTATCGTCGCATGCCTGAAAGTATATTGAAACAGGAATAAAATAATTACCGCTTTTTAAGTTACCCTTTGATTTTAAATTCAATCCAACGTGAACATCCCCCTGATACACCCATAGCTCAGTTTCTGAAAATTCGAACTTGTAAAGTTCATACTCAGGGAAAAAATAATCCGATATTTCGAACAAATCTGAGTTTACATTTATCGCAGTGGGTATATATGCGGGATCATTTACTTTGTACGGGTAAATGTGATATGGTTTGTTAATCTGAATTTCCGCTGCAACTTTGATTTCGTCGCTTTGGGAGTATGAATTATTGGATGGGTAAACCTTAAAGGAAAGGAACTCCTGTCCTTTTACAATCCCGGTTGTAAATATCAATACCAGGAAGATAATAATTGAGTTTTTCAATGTTGATATGGATATGATTGTTACCAGGTTAAAATTACTTCCGGAATACAGTAATATCAATATAAATCGCCATTTCAGATTAAAAGTTTAAGCGTAAACACGTGAAACTGTTAAAAATCAGTATTTGTTTTAAAATGCAACATATTTGTCAAGCACAAAAAAAATATCTTTTCTTGACTTTCGTAACGTTTTAGAGTTATTTTTGTATATAATAAATTGCGAGGGTAAGGAATTAACAAGAATTACGATTTTATCAACCTAATTAAAAGGAGAAAGGTAATTGAAACCAACAACAAAATCCAAAAAACACAGCGAAAATCCATTAAGCGAGTTGATTGACGATGACACATTTAACACTTTGAAAAAATATAAACTCCTGGACGAAAAGGCAATCCGGGACTACAAGATCAGGCAGATGTACAAAAATATGCGAAGGGAAATGAGCGCAGGTGAAGCAATTGATAAGATACAGGAATTATTCCCTTACTTACAATTCGATACAATTAGAAAAATTGTTTACCAAGTTTCAAAGTAAGTGTTTAGGTAAACCTTTTATAAAGCCGGTCGGGTCAGATCGGCTTTTTTTATTATTAATATGAAGTTAAACAACCAATTTGTAACTGAAATTTTAACCGGTTTCATTCGCGATGAATTATACAGAATCGGAATTCGGAAAGCCGTTATTGGTCTTTCAGGTGGTATTGATTCGGCGGTCTCAGCTTATCTGACGAGTTTTGCATTGAGACCTGAAAATGTAACTTGTGTTTTAATGCCATATAAAACAAGTAACCCTGAGAGCTTTGAACATGCACAGTTGGTTGTAAATGAACTTGGTGTTAATTCGAGAGTATTCGACATAACCTCAATTTGCGATGAATATTTCAATAAGCTGGACGTAAATATAACCAAACTTAGAAAAGGTAACATTATGGCGAGGGTAAGAATGATTACCTTATACGATATCTCGGCGGAGTTAAATGCGCTTGTGATAGGAACAGGTAATAAAACAGAAATTCTACTCGGATATACAACCCTTTTCGGTGATTCAGCTTGTGCGATTAATCCTATTGGTGATTTATTCAAGACACAGGTGAGAGATTTAGCTAAATTTCTGAATGTCCCCGATCCAATTATCCAAAAGAAACCCTCAGCGGATTTATGGGAAGGACAAACTGACGAAGGCGAGATGGGATTTACTTACGAAGAGGTAGATACTTACCTTTTTGAAAAAATTGATCAACGACACAGCGAGGAAGAATTATTAAAAATGGGTTTCGAACCGATATTCATGAAAAAGGTAAATGATATGATTATTAAAAATCAGTTTAAAAGATTACCGCCGGTTATTGCAAAAATATCCAACAGAACTGTTAATGTTGACTTCAGATATAACAGAGACTGGAATACATAAATTTCTATTTTAATGAAAAGTCCATTAATTTTAATTTTCTTATTCTTCTTTATACTCTCAAATGTAAAGGCGCAAAATACTTACCGAAACGGAGTGGTTTCATCTGCTGACGAGCTTGCCTCAAATGTTGGTATAAGCATTTTGAAAAAAGGTGGCAATGCAATTGATGCTGCTGTTGGCGTAGCATTTGCTCTCGCAGTTGTGTTTCCTCAAGCCGGAAATATCGGCGGTGGCGGATTTATGGTATTACACTTGAAAGACGGGACTAATACATCAATTGATTTCAGGGAAAAGGCACCGCTTGCAGCTTACAGGGATATGTTCCTTAATGAAAACGGAGATGTAATCCCTAACCTGAGCCTCAGGGGACATTTAGCTGCCGGAGTCCCCGGATCGGTTGCCGGTTTACTGTATGCACTAAACAAGTATGGAAAGCTCAACAGAGAAGACGTGATCGAATACGCAATCGAACTAGCTGAAAAGGGATTTATTCTCACCGAAGAACTTGCAAACGTCTTAAATGATTACAATGACGAATTAACAGTATTTGAAAGCACCAGAAAAATTTTTGGTAAAGAATTTTATGCAGGGGAATTATTTATACAGAAAGATCTTGCAGAAACATTAAAACGGATAAGGGATTTCGGCAGTGATGGTTTTTATAAAGGTGAAACAGCAAGGCTCATTGTAAATGAAATGAAAAAGGGTAACGGTATAATTACTTATGAAGACTTGAAACAATACCAACCGGTTGAAAGGGAAGTCATTAAAGGGAATTACAGGGGATATGAAATTTTATCAATGGGTCCTCCGAGCAGCGGCGGGATAAGTCTTATTTATCTGCTGAATATTCTGGAAAATTTTAATCTTAGCAAATCAGGTCACAATACCGCAGAAACAATCTCAATTATGACTGAAGCCATGCGCAGAGTTTACGCTGATCGAAGTGAATTTATGGGAGATATGGATTTTGTTAATGTTCCGGTAAATGTTTTGATCTCAAAAGAATACGCAATAGAACGAATGTCTGATTTTGATCCAATGAAAGCATCAGAAAGCGAGATTATCAGCCACGGTAATATTAATGATTTTGGTTCGACAAATACGACACATTTTTCTGTTGCCGACGGCGAAGGGAATGTGGTTTCGACTACTACCACGATAAACGGATATTTCGGGAATAAGGTTGTTGTTGACGGCGCAGGATTTTTTCTTAACAACGAGATGGACGATTTTGTATCAAAGCCCGGAGTACCTAATATGTTTGGGCTACTCGGTAATGAAGCAAATGCAATTGAACCGGGTAAACGAATGTTAAGTTCTATGACGCCTACAATCGTTCTGAAGAACGGGAGGCCATTTCTTGTAACAGGTTCACCTGGTGGCGGTAGAATTATTACTGCGGTCATGACCAATATCGTAAATATTATTGATTTTAAATTGTCGTTGTCAGATGCAATTAATTCACCAAGATTTCATCACCAATGGTTCCCTGACGAAATTCAAGCCGAAAAAAATTCTATTGCGCAAGATGTGAGGAATAAGCTCGTAAAAAAGGGATACAAAATAATAGATTTCAGGGATTATGCGAGTATTGATGCAATTTTAATAAATGATGACGGCTCGATGACCGGTTATTCTGACAGACGCGGTTACGGTAAAGCTATCGGATTTTGATTCAAATGAATCAGGTTAATAGGTAAGTGAAATTCAGTGTTCCATTTTAGTAGTTCTATTGTGTAAAAAAAGAGGTGAAATGAAATTATTCTGATATGAAAGAGAACTACTATAAGCGTTGTTAATTCTTACGAATGTTTAATAACGTTGAAGTTTAAGAGCGGGTACATCCATTTTCTTTTTAAAAGCTTCGGATTAATTAATTCAGAGATTCCCATCCCGTTTAGATTACTGTCGTTGAATTCAACTTCGAATTCCGATTGAAATTTTATCCTGAACGGGCTATTGTAAAGTTTTATATTATTTGAGACCTTTACAATAATTTTTTTCCCCTTTATTATAATTTTACTTGGATATGCAAGCCCCCATAGGTTTTTTGAATTTTGATATTCGAATTCTATATCTGATTCATTAAGCAATACGTCCTTTCCTTTGGTTATAATAATTCTCTTAAATTGTTTCGCGTAATCTTTTCTGTAAGTAGTATCAAAAAATACTAAAGTTAAATCCTTCTCAATAAATCTTCCACGCTTCCAATTTAAAATATTATCAAATACTGCCTCAGTACCCCAGTTCCGGTCGTAATAACCGTTACCTTCAAAAATAATTTTTTTCCTGGGAGAAAATTGGTTTTCAGCGCGACGTATTTTTATTTTTGCAACATAGTCGGTGTTTATTCCTGCAGGAGACCAGTAATGAGAATTTGGTGAATTGATATTGCACTCGTTAGAAAAAAATTCTTGAGGTGAATTTATTGTCATGTCAATATCTGCATCAATGGATCTTTTCGCCCACTTTTCAAATGAACGTATTTTTAATGATACTTTATTACCGTTAAAATTTATACTATTTCTCCCAATGTTCAGCGATGCAATATGGTCATTCCTTTTCACGATATTTATTGTGCCGGATATAAACTCTTGTACCGATTGGTGCATCAACTTACCGTGTTTGAATAATTTGAAACTTACCCTTGCGAAATCAAGCGGATTAATATTCTGTGCATCGTTTATCAGATTTTTTAAATACGCTGGTGAAAAAGGAAATGACGTAGAAAAAATTATTACAAATGAATATGTACTGCTAAAATCTATCCCGTCAAAATACCACCATTGATATGATCCCTTTGATTTTAGAATTTTAAATTCGTGAGGATCCCCGTCTGCGTTTATGTTCATTATTACTTTAAAACTTACGCCCGAATTATGATTTTTATAAAAGTATTACCACCAATCAACAATGGATTGATTGTAATAGCTTCTAACTTTGAATTATTTACTTAAATTAATTTATAGGATAAAAACCGACAATCCTTAATATAACGAATTTTGGAAAACAATACACTGATGCATATTAGATTCTGATTGAATATTTCTCCGGTAACTCAAAGAGTAATTAAAGTGACCTTAAAGGATTTGATTGATTAAGGAGGATATTAATTCTGTGGTTTAATAGTTAAAGAAGTTTGATAGATATATTGTGCACGTCTTTGGAAATAAACTGATCTGAGTTTTTTCAGTTGATGAGGTTTAAGATTCAACAAAAAAATGTATTTTAGTAATTATTGAAAAATTTGACAAGCTTCAGACAGATTCAGTAATTTATGGCAAACACAAAGGCAATATTTCACGTGGATATGGACGCTTTTTTCGCATCGTGTGAAGAAGCTATCAATCCTGCATTAAGAGATAAACCACTAATAGTTGGCGGGACGAAGGACGACATTCGCGGGATTGTAGCATGCCCAAATTATCTCGCACGAGCAAAAGGTGTGAGAACTGCTATGCCGTTATCAATGGCGAAAAAGCTTGTACCCGATGCAAATTTTATCAGAGGAACTCGAGGTTTGTATTCTGAATACTCTGGGAAAGTCAGAGACATACTTTTAAAATATTCTCCGGTGATGGAGCCCGTTAGCATTGATGAGGCCTTTATGGATGTAACCCAGGTATTGCACTTGTTCAAAGGTGATCTTGTTTATTTGGCTAATTTGATAAAAAATGAGATTAAATCAACTTTGAGTATTACATGTTCAATCGGAATTTCTCGTGGGAAAATATTTTCAAAAATTGCCTCAAAGTACAATAAACCCGATGGAGTAACCTATATTAAACCAGGTGATGAAAAGAAATTCGTTGCCAATTTACCGGTTGAACTTATCCCCGGTGTCGGAAAATCTACACAGGCAAAATTGAAGTGTTATGGAATTATTCTTATAAAGGACATTTTAAAATTCAACCGTGGATTTTACGAAAAGGAAATAGGTCAGTATTCGGTAAGTTTGCTTGATATCGCAAACGGGATTGATAAAAGTACGGTAAATGCATTCGAAGACGATCGTAAATCTTTGTCAAAAGAGAGGACATTTAAGTTTGATACTACAGATTACGATTTTTTATTGAAACAATTATATAGCCTTCTTGAACGATGTTGCATGAATTTAAGGTCTGAAGGAGGTAAATCAAAGACAATTACAGTTAAGGTAAAGTATCATGATTTCACGATAAACCAACGATCATATAGTCATAAGAGATATTCAAACCTTGAAATTGATTTTGAAAGCGATGCTAATTTCCTCCTGAAAGAACTGATTAGTACCGGGAAGCCGGTCAGATTGATAGGTATAAAGTTTTCAGAAATTATTTTTGAAAGCGATGGAATTCAGGAAAGTTTATTCTCCGACACTTCGAAATTTGAAAAGGTAACGGGAACCTTAGACGAGTTAAGAAAAAAATATAACTTCGATATAATAAAGTTCGGAAAAGGGAAATAAAAAACTCCTCACAAAAAAATCAGATGTGAGGAGTTCCTGAAATTAGTTGTGACGGATTATCTCAAAATTTTATATCTGATACCAACATAAAATTCTCGTCCGGTAGTAGGACCGTAAACGAAGGATGTATCAAAATAAGGTCCGAATGGATCATCAGCAGCAATAATCGGATTCTTCTGTTCAACGTCAAAAATATTTTCTAAACCTGCATAGATCTCAAGCATTTCCCAAACCTTTGTCGCTTGTAAATTAACCACGGCATAAGGCTCAGAGAAATCCGCAAATTGGTATTTCGGTGGATTGAATTTTGTTGAAGGTAATGGTCTTTTACCGAACCAATTTGTTGTAAGGTCAACAAGAAAATCATTCTCATCCGTTGCGTAAGAGATTGTAGCAACAAGTTGATGTTTGGGTACGTACGGCTCATTTTTTTTGATTCCCTTGTGGTCGAGGATAAAATCCGTAAACTTATACGCACCGGTGAAACTGAAATTCAAAGGAGTCTGGACATTAATTTCCGCCTGGAAAACGTTTGAGTAAGAATTACCTTCAAGATTTTCAACAAATACTTTACCCGGTTCTCTATCGTAAATTGAAATAACTCTGCTGCTGAAATCTGACCGATAAAAATCAAGATTTAACGTTCCGTCAATGAAATCAAATTTTATATCCTGAGTGAGAGTAATTCCAAAGTTCACCAATTTATCAGGGTTCAGATTATTTGCGATAAGGAGGTCTTTAGAACCCGAGAGAACGTTCATATTCTCAATAAGCACTTTCGGGACTCTGAAAGCAGTACCTAATGAACCACGCAGTAAGGTGTTTTCAGCAAGCTGATATCTTAATAACCCACGGGGAGTTACAACGGTTCCGTATTGGTTATGAAAATCAACCCTGACACCTGCAAGCAATGAGAGATTTTTGAGAATATTTGTATAGTCAAGTTCAGAGAAAATTCCCGGGAAATGTTCCTTATTTTCGTACTTCGGCAGGAGAGAACGGATTTTCGATTCAGACATTGTAATATTTTCAGTAAGGTGATCAAATCTGTAACTTAATCCGCTATTGAGCTTTGCATCACTATTTATTTTCCATGAATAAAAACCGCTTGTCCAGAAAATGTTCTGAGTTGCGATATATTCGAGCGTTCCAAGGTATGAATTGTTATCGTGTCTGCTAAATCCTGCAAAGAACTTTATTTCATCACCATTTTCAAAAGTTCTTCCGGCTTTGGAATACAAGTCATATATTTTAAAATCTATAACCTGACCATAAACGTCATCGCTCCATTTATCTGAGCTTTCGTTAAAAGATTGTTCGCCGCCGGTTTTTGTCTCAGAATTATATTTACCGGCGAGTTCAAATTTAAAATTACCTGCTGGACTATCATAAGTCCATTTGTTATATATCATGTTACGATAAACAAGAGGCGCGTCAAGAAATCCGTCCCGATTGTAATCCATTCTCATTGCCTCTCCGGTAAGATGTCCCGAAAGTATTGTGCTCCAGTTCTCAAATTTGTGCGCAGTATTCAAATTAATCTGACGCTCGAGCATATCGTTCATGTAAAGGTTCAGAAATACCTTTTCAGAAGAATTAAAATCCCGAGGTATTACATTAATTATACCCGACATTGATTCCGCTCCCTGCAATACGCTGTTCGTACCTTTAGAGATGTTAATGGCCGCAAGCATAGAACCGGGAATGCTTCCCATACCGTACTTTGCATTTAGTCCTGAGAAAATTGGAATTCCATCAAAAAGAATTTGAGAATATTGTCCATCAAGCCCGAGTATTTTTAATTCCTTGAGTTTGAAAATCGCATCCGTGGTTTTTGATTCAACAGTAACTGAGGAACCGAAGCAGCCTGCAAGATCACAACTTGGTGCTTTCTTAAATTCTCCCAAAGTCAGTGATTCAGTAGGAATAATTTCTTTCCCGGTAAATTTTGAATTTCTGTTCTCTTCAACTTCAATTTGTTCAGTTGTAAGGTTTGACCTCAGGTGAACGAAAATCAACTTCCCCGATGTAATTTCAATTGTATCCGATTCGTATCCAATCATTGAAACGGTTATACTTTTATAATTGTCGGTGTTCTCAAGTTCAAAAAAACCCTTTTCATCCGTCAGTGTCCCTATATTTGTACCAGTGAATACAACTGTTGCGCCGTCAATGAATTCTTTTGACTCACCAATAACTCCATATACTTTTCCCTTAACTGTCTGAGACATTACACCCGTTGAAAAAAATGACAAAATGAAAAGTAATGCAACGCTAAACAATTTTGTTTTCATGATTAAAAATTTAAATTATCAAAAGTTTTAAATCTGAATGTTTGTATGAATTATATTTAAACAAACAATAGTTCGAAAAATCAAACGAATGAATTTTTCAGATTAGAAAAGTACAATTGATAATATTAAGTCTTGTACCAGGTGGAGAAAGAGAAGGAATATAGTGTTGATGTGAATTGCGGAAAAATAAACTTATTCCCGGAGAGGTTTGGTTAAATTTTGAACAGAAAATTTTATGTAAATTGCTTTTATTTACATCCTGATTCGAAGGTACATAATAAGTTTCATCGGATGTACACTGACATTTCTGCGACGATTCCGGTTCGGACGAATCGTGATTCGCCGTACTGCAACAGGAGCCTGTTTTCTCAACTTCCGTATATAAATTGTTTGATACAACACTGAAAAGCTCTGTGCAATCTTTGAAGTGGCAACAATCAAATACTATGTTGAGAAAAAATATAAACGTAAAAATGAAAAGTATTGCCTTATTTTCAGACATATGTAAAGGTACTTCCATTATTAAAGATTTTCAAGACAAATGAAAACTCAAGAAAATGATCTTACATATAAAGATATGGCTTCCAGCCGTCGTCAATTTTCCCCGCGAAGTTTTTTATGAACGTAATATGAGAAGGTCTCTTGGGTTTCGTGAAAAGTTTCATTTTAGCCTCTTCGGGAGTTCTGTTCCCTTTTTTATTATTGCACTTGATACAGGCGGTAACGAGATTATCCCAGGAATCCTCACCACCTTTTGATTTAGGGACAACGTGGTCAACGGTGAGGTTCTGTGAAGTTCCGCAATATTGACACCGGTGACCGTCTCGCCTGAGGATATTCTTTCTTGACAGGATTATTTTTTTAAACGGGACACGAACAAAGAAGGCAAGCTTGATGATGCTCGGACATTCAAATTTCCGGTAAACTGATCTGATGATCTTACCGTTCATTGTGTGCACAATTTCAGCTTTACCGAGATAGTTCAGGATGATTGCTCGTTTAACATTACAAATAGTCAGTGGTTCGTAATTCTGATTGAGAACCAAAACTTTTCCGTTAAGCAATCTCTCCGAGGATGATATATTATATTTGTGTTGATTATCGTGGAAAACTTTACCTCTTGAATCAATCTTTTTATTTAACTGAATTAATATTCAATGTAAACATTAACGGTTTTAGAAAAATTCAGGTTAGGATAAATTTACAATACACGTAGCATTTTCGCCAATGCCTTTGAAGCATCAATTAAGTCATCTAATCCTTTATTATTGACGATGACAAAATCAGCTTTATCTAATTTTTCCTGTTCGTTCATCTGATAGCTCATAATGTTCTCAATTTCTTTTCTTTTAGCCCCATCGCGTTCTATTATTCTTTTAATTCGATTTTTCTTGTTGGAATAAATCATTACAATGTAGTTCATATCCTTTTCAAAACCACTTTCAAAAATCAACGCAGATTCGATAATTACTATTTTCTCCTTCGATTTTGAGATGAGCTTTTTGATATGATTAATTACCTTAGGGTGTACAATTTTTTTTAACTTATTATAATTTTGTTTATTCTTGAAAATTACCTGTTTGAGTTTTGCTAAGCTGATTTGTCCTTTAAAGTTTAAAATTCCTTCACCAAATTCATTAATTAAAGCTTTCGAAAGTAATTTATTCTTTTTATAAAGATCCTTAGCAATCAGGTCAGCATTGTAAATCTCAAAGCCCTGGTCAGCCAAAATGCGACAGACTTCAGATTTTCCGGAACCGATACCACCGGTTACCCCTATCATTTTTTTCCCACGCAGTGACATAGCAAAAAATTTAATTAAAAAAATAGCGGAAATTAATCCGCTACATTTTATAAAAAGTTTTAATGTAAATCAATTTACTTTGCGTAAGCAACCGCCCTTCGCTCACGTATTACATTTACCTTGATTTGTCCGGGATATTCCATTTCTTCCTGAATTTTTTGTGCTATATCTTCGGCGAGTTGGTCTTGCAAAATATCTGAAACTTTCTCCTGCTCAACAATTACCCTTACTTCTCTACCCGCCTGAATGGCGTAAGTTTTTGTAACACCTTCAAAGGAAGTTGCAATTGCTTCAAGTTTTTCGAGGCGCTTCGAATATGCTTCAACTGATTCTCTTCGTGCGCCGGGTCTTGCTCCGCTAATAGCATCAGCTGCCTGTACAAGTATTGCTATCGGGTGTTCCATTGGAATTTCATCATGATGTGCGCCGATGGCATTGCAGACTATCGGATGTTCTTTGCAGCGCTTTGCTACTTCATACCCCAAGATTGCATGCGGACCTTCAATGTTTCGGTCAATTGTTTTTCCCATATCGTGAAGCAATCCGGCACGTTTTGCCATCTGTGCGTCAAGGTTAAGCTCCGCTGCCATTATACCTGCAAGGTATCCTACTTCAATCGAATGGTTAAGTACGTTTTGACCATAGCTTGAACGGTATTTCATTCTACCAATTAAAGTTATAATGTCCCTGTGTACACCTTGAATTCCCATCTCGATAATTGTGTTTTCACCTACACGTATAATTTCTTCGTAAAGTTCTTTTTCCACTTTGGAAACAATTTCTTCAATCCGTGCTGGATGAATTCTACCATCGGCAATCAAACGTTCCATTGAAACCCGCGCTACCTCACGCCTGAACGGATCGAATCCGGAGATGATTATTGCTTCAGGTGTGTCATCAACTATTATATCTATTCCCGTTGCAGCTTCAAATGCTCTGATGTTTCTCCCTTCTTTCCCAATTATCCTTCCTTTCAGTTCGTCTGATGTAATTTGCAAAACACTCACCGTTGTTTCGACAGAGTGGTCAGCTGCCGACCGTTGAATCCCTTGCATGATTATGTTTCTTGAAAGCCGATTAGCTTCGAGTTTAGTTTGCTCTCTTATTTCTTGAAGTTTTGCGGCGCACTCAAGCTTAACATCGTTTATTAGTTTATCAAATAAAATGTTTTTCGCTTCATCTTCATTCAAACCGGAAATTTTCATTAACTTTTCATTTTCCTGTCGTATTAACTCTTCAAAATCTGAACTTAGCTTTTCAACCTTCTGCTCTTTAACTTTTAAATTTGCAACTTTTACTTCATAATCTGCGGCAATTTGTTCAATCTCCTGTTTCATCTTATTCAGGTTTTGGTTGTACTTAGTCAGATTTTCTTTCTCATCAGCAAGCCTAGTTTCTACCTTTACTACATCTTTTTCTCTCCTCTTGACTTCCTCTTCAAATTTCAATTTTCGTTTGTAAAATTCATCCTTCACTTCAAGCAATTTCTCTTTTTTCATATTTTGTGCAGCTTTTTCGGCATCCTGAACAATAACTTTCGATCTGCGCTCGGCGTCAGATATTTTCTCTTTGGCTTTTGATTCAGCATCGGTTGTAATTTTGGCGGCAAGGTTTTCAGCCGAATCAAGTTTTGACTTGGTGATTTTTGCCTGTAAAAACCACCCTAAAAAAAATGTAATAAGACAAATTCCTACGAGTATTGGGAGAAGTACATATAAATCTAATTCTGGCATTATTTATTTCTCCTATCAGTGTTTAATTATTAATAAAAAAAAACCGCACCTGCTAACATGATCCAAAGGTTATATAAAGAACCTAAATTGGACAAACAGTGGGTGGCGCCAAGATGTCTTTTAATTCCACTGCTCACTTTCTTGCAGATGATTCCCTCATCAGCGGTGAGTTACGTAAAACGTAATGAGGCCTTTAATCAACATCTGTGAGAGCTAACCTCCCCGTCATATAGTGTTGGTTCTATATAATGTTTGACTGTGTAGCCGGTGCGGTAAATCCGGTAAATATATTTTAAGGAACATTACAGATTCGAATCAATTAGCTTGGATAATTCGTCAAGTTTTGATGAACATTCATTTAAAATATCAGCGCAGATTTTTTCATTTCTGCCGGATGATTCTTTTTCCTTAAAGTAATTCTCGGCAATGTTCAACGCTGAGACTACTGCTATTGTCTCCGGACGTTGACCCGGAGATTCAAAATTTATCTTTTGCATGAGATTGTCTACGTAATTTGCTATGCGTTCCACTTGTTCAGCATCATCACCCTGCAAATGATATTCGTTGTTAAAGATCCTGACTTTTATTCCCTGATTCGACATTTGTAATTTTTTCTCACAGTCAAATATTTTCTTCGTTTACTCCTTGATCAGGATTTTGACCCGCAATATGGACATCAATCCTGGAAATTAAATCTTTGATCTGAGACCTTATCCTCTCACGATCGTTTTCTGAAGAGCTGTCGCTCCTTGATTCTATTATGACATTCCTTTTCTCCGCTAATTCTTTTTCCTTGAGAATTAAATCAGAATTTAATTTGGTAATCTCAAGTTTCAACTCGGTTATATCCGATTTCAAAGCCTTAATCTTATCCTGCAATTCAGCATTTTCAAAGGTCAAATCCCTTTTCTTTTGAATCAACTCCTTTATCCGATTCGTTAACAAATCTACCGATAGCTCAAATGTTTCCTTCGCAAGCGCTAAATTTTCTTGTTTCAATTCCGGCATATCCGATGTTTTATTGTCGTAACTCGATGTTTAACTTCTTACCGAGATTACTGATTAATGCATCAACCTCATTACTCACCTCCACGTCCGTTAAAGTCTTATCGTGTGAAACGAATTCCAGTGAAAAGGTCATGCTGAGTTTGTTGCCGAGTTTCTTGTCCCGGTAAATATCGTAAATTTTATAATCGTTCAAATGTTTTATATCAGATTTATTGAAAACATTTTCAATCTGTTCATAGGTTACGGATTCATCAACGACAACCGAAAGGTCTCTTTTCACAGAAGGAAATTTAGAAATTGCTCTGTAAAAGTTCCTTTTCGAGCCACGATTGTACAAAACGCTCAAATCGAATTCAGCAGTTAAGATGTTTAATTCAGTATCGAACACTTCAAGTATTTCTTTACCTATCAGGCGTAACTTTCCAAAATACTTATCTCCAAGTTTTACAATACACTCAATTCCATTATCATTATGGCTCTCATAATAATAAAATAATTCGCGTTTTTCAAGATTTATTTTAGACATCAACATATCAACTTCGCCTTTGAGATCGAAATAACTGAATTGTCTCGAAGGTACGGATATTTCGGTTCTGTCATTAATTCCAGCTAGGCAAATTAAGAGAGAATCAGACTCAGTTATAGAATCACCTTCACTTTTAAATACTTTCCCGATTTCGAATAATTTTAACGAAATATCCTTCCCTGAGTTATTAACATTGTTCCTGATGACATTGAGCATACCAAAGTTGAGGTTAGTTCTCATTGCAGTCATCTCGGCAGAGTGTGGATTTTCAATCAGAACACATTTTTCATTGAAGATTTTGTTTTTCTCTCTACTGATTTGAGAACCGGTGAGAATTTCATTAAATCCTCTACCGATCAGGAAATTCCTCAATGATTGTTTAGTATGGTATTTGTTGTATTCATAACCTCTCGGATTTTTTAAGTCAATTTGTGCCGGTACATCGTCATTCAGATTTTCAATCCCTTTCAAACGGATGACTTCCTCTATCAGGTCAATTTCTCTCTCAATATCGTATCTTCGCCATTCTGGAATATTGAATTTAAGGTATCCGTTATCTTTCGACCTGAATTTAATGCCAATACTATATAGTGAATTAATTATTTCTTCTTCGGTAAAATCTTCACCTAATACCTTATTCAACCGGTCATTTCTTAAACCGACTTCAATGTTATTGAATCGTTCCGGATAGACATCATATAAACCTTTGCTAATTTCACCTCCGGCTATCTGAGAGATCAAACAAGTTGCCCTGTTGCTGACGTATTCGATATATGAAATATCAACTCCCTTTTCAAACCTTTGAGATGCGTCTGTAATTATGTTAAGTTTCTTGGAATTTTTTCTTACTACAACCGGATCGAAATAAGCTACTTCAAGAAATACATTAGTAGTTTCACTCGAAATTTCCGAATGCTCGCCGCCCATTATTCCGGCAATCCCGGTATATCCTTCTTTATCGCAAATCATAAGTGAACCTGAATTCAGTTTACGCCTTTTCGAGTCAAGGGTAACAAATTCATCCCCGTCATTTGCGTATTTCACGATAATTTTCTTTCCCCTAATTTTATCGTAATCGAAAGCGTGAAGCGGTTGTCCGGTCTCCATCATAACAAAATTCGTTATATCAACAATATTATTTATTGATCTTAGTCCGATGTTAATTAAACGTGTTTTCAGCCATTCAGGTGATTCAGCAACTTTTACATTTTTAATTACTCTGCCGGTGAACCTTTTACAACCACTATTATCCTCTATCTCAATTGAAACGAGATCTTTTGTGAGGTTTGCGGATTCAGTAAAATCAGTTTCAGGTAATTTCATCTGCAATCCGAACGCTGAGGCGACTTCCCTCGCAAATCCTATGTGAGATGAAAGGTCACCTCTATTAGGAGGAACCCAAATATCCAACACGTAATCATTCGCATTTAAAAATTCATGAAAAGGTAAACCCGTTTCTGTTTCATTATTGAGCACTAAAATACCTTCGTGATTATCACTGAGCCCAAGTTCTTTCGCTGAACATATCATACCTTGAGAGAGTTCACCGCGCAATTTGACTTCGGAAATCTTGAAACCTGAATCCGGAATCACGGCTCCCGGCAATGCTAAGCATACTTTCATTCCGACAGCAACGTTAGGCGCGCCGCAAACTACCTGAATGATTTCAATTCCTGTGTTTACATTACAAATAGAAAGTTTATCTGCGTTCGGATGTTTTCTCTTCTCGGTAACTTCACCCACGATAAAATTTGAGAATTTCTCACCTGTAAACTGTACAGTTTCAATATCAATACCTCTTGAAACCAATTTTTCGGAAAAATCGTCGAATGAGTGAATCTCAAGATTCGGAATATATTCTTTTATCCAATTAATGCTGATTTTCATGTAACAAAATTAATGATTACCGTTTCGATATAAAATATTAATAAAAAACCCGCCATTGAACACAATAGGCGGGCAACAATGACTAAACCCGGTTGAATATTTAATCTCGTTTCGGTTCTTTTTTAATAAAGTTATTTTCTTCTGACCTTTTGTATTGCCGGGTTTCAGTATTTGAATTATCGTAAACCTTAGGCGGAGTGTAGTTTCCGTTCGTACTTGAATTTCCGTTGTTATTTGTGTTAACGTTGCGTCTCGTTACATTTTTGTTCCTGACAGTTCGTTTCTTAGTAATCCTTTTGTTTCTGTTTCGATTTTTTCGTGTCAGGCGTTTGGTTTTCTTTTTCGTGTTTGAAGCTACAGTATTTCTGTTTGTCTTTTTCCTGTTCTTCGTAACATTCCTTTTTCCCGTTCGATTTTTCTTCTTTGAGGTTGTTTTCCTCTTTTTATTCTTCCCTGATTTTGTTTTTGTCTTTGTAACCTTTTTCCGTCTTTGATTCGTCTGTTCGGAAATTGAATTATCACCTGCTTTTGCGAAAATTAAATCACCGAACACACCACCAATAGAAAATATTACAGCGATTGTAATGACTTTAAATCTTGTTAGCATTATAATTTTTTGTTTCGTAAGTATTTTTTATTGAACAACTAATATAATAAATCGGAGTTAATGAAAGAAGGTTAATTGAAATGCCACTTAAATTATTCAAATTTTAAGAAATCAGATTTCATAGTTAAAATAAGTTAGTGATGGGAGTAAATTATTTTCAGCTATTTTATGTTTAAAGTTTTGTCATAAAAATTATTTCATTTATATTTAATCATATTTAATATTCATTATCTGTGATGAAACATATCAACAAACAAAAAACTGTAGTAATGGCAATGAGCGGGGGAGTTGATTCTTCGGTTGCAGCTGCTTTACTTAAAGCTCAGGGTTTCAAAGTAATCGGAATCACTTTAAAAACCTGGGGATACAATGAAGTTCCCAAACATGAATCCGGCTGTTGTTCCCTTGAGGCCATATACAGTGCCAGAAATGTATCTGTGCAATTGGATATTCCGCATTATACTCTCGATTTCACTGATCGTTTTAATGAAACTGTGATTGAAAACTTTATTTCGGAATACCTTGATGGAAAAACGCCGAACCCATGTGTACTTTGCAATAAAACAATAAAATGGGGAGCCATGCTTGAAAAGGCTGAATCGCTTGGCGCTGACTTCATTGCAACCGGACATTACGCACGTGTTAAGTATTCACCTGATACCGGCAGATACAATGTAGCTGTTTCCGCAGACCTGAATAAAGATCAATCTTATGCACTCTGGCAAATTACTCAATATGGATTAAGCAAGACGCTATTCCCGCTGGGTGGGTACACCAAGCCGGAAATCCGAAAAATTGCATCTAAACTGGGATTAAAGTCTGCTGATCTTCCGGATTCGCAGGAGATTTGTTTCGTCCCTAACGACAACTACCGCGAACTCCTTGAAAGCAGAAAACCGAAATTGCTCAATCAACTTGAAGGAGGACAAATCGTATATAAGGATACGACTATCGGCGAACACAAAGGTTATCCTTACTACACAATTGGTCAAAGGCGGGGGCTCGGAGTTTCAATAGGTAAACCGGTCTATGTAAATAAAATTGATCCGGAGAAGAATTTAATTTATGTGGATGACGAAAAATCGCTTTATACCAAAAGGTTTAACGTAAAAGACATAAACCTGATGTTGCACGAAAGAATTGAAAATGAAATTGATGCCGGAGTAAAAATCCGATACAAAGATTTACAAAACCCGGCGAAAATTAAACAAATCTCAGATGATATAATTGAAGTAAGTTTTAAAACTCCACGTAAAGCGGTAACCCCGGGACAATCTGCCGTTTTCTATGATGGAGATAATGTTATCGGTGGTGGAATTATAAACGAGATTTTAGAATAATGAAACTGCTCAGGCAACTTCACCTCAACGCTAAAAAGAAGCAACGAAATTTTATCTTTCCCGAATCAGGTGATGAGAGGATAATCCGGGCTTCTAAGGAAATTATTAAACGGAAACTAGGTAAAGTTACCCTTGTTACGCACGCAGCTGATTCAATAGATTTAAAACCCGACAAATCATTGACCATAATTGATACCAGGTTTTCTGAACAGTTCTTAGAAAAATATTCAACGTTAAGAAGAAAGAAATCGAACGAACTTAACTTAGATGACTTGAAAATCGAGTTATCTGATCCGCTTACATTTGGATGTATGTTGCTCAAATCAAATTATGCGGACGGTTTGATAGCAGGCGCAGTTTATCCTACCAGTGATGTATTAAGGAATGGGATCAGAATCATCGGTTTATCCAATGGTAACAAAACTGCTTCATCTTTTTTTCTATTTAATTTTCCTGCGAAACACAAATGTCACGACAGGATAATCGCTTATGCTGATTGCGGTGTAATTCCATTTCCTGACTCGAAACAATTATCCGATATTGCAATTAGTACGGCTAAAAATTATTACAGGTTAACGGGTAAAAAACCACGTGTAGCATTTTTATCGTTCTCTACGAAAGGTAGCGCCTATCACGAGAGACTTGAAACAATATTTGAAGCAATTAAATTAACAAGGCGCCGTGCTAAAAGTTTGGTTGTGGATGGTGAGCTTCAGTTCGATGCTGCTTTTGTACCTGAAGTTGCAACCAGAAAAAATTCTTCCGGAAAAATTAAAGGTGATGCTAACGTATTTATATTTCCTGATCTCAATTCCGGAAATATTGCCTATAAAATTACCGAGCGAATTGGCGGAGCAATTGCGACGGGTCCAATAGTGCAAGGGCTGGCAAAGCCGATTATGGACCTCTCACGTGGATGCAGTTCTGATGATATAGTTAATATGTTTATAATTGCCTCAAATCTTAGTTGAAGTCATTCTCTTTCCTGGTTCGGTTCAAAAAGCCTACAATTAATTCGTCATTTGACTCAACCAAATCTTTTGGAGAACCGTCAAAGTAAATCTTCCCTTCGTGCATCATTGCAACTCTTTGCGCAACGTCATACACACTGAAAATGTCGTGCGTAACTACAACTGAAGTTACTTTTAGTTTTTCGGCGAGTTCTTTTATCAAATCATCAATCTGATCGCTCATAACAGGGTCAAGTCCGGTTGTCGGTTCATCATACAAAATATAACTTGGATTAGTTGAGAGCGACCTTGCAAGTGAGACTCTTTTTTTCATTCCACCTGAGAGATCAGCGGGATTCATTTCCTCAATTCCGGGAAGCCCGACAATCTCAAGTTTTTCTGCAACGATATTTTTTATATCTGCTTTTGACATATTAGTATTTTCAGTTAATGCAAGTCCCACATTTTCCCCAACGGTCATAGAATCAAAGAGAGCTGCCCCCTGAAACAAAAACCCGAATTTTTTTCTAACCTCATAAAGTTCACGTTTACTCAAAAGGTTAATGATTTTCCCTTCGACTATAATCTCCCCTGCATCCGGTTCTAGCAATCCAATTATAGTTTTTAACATAACAGATTTCCCGCACCCGCTACGGCCAATGATTACTAGCGTTTCCCCGTCATTTATCTCAAGGTTTACCCCTCTGAGAACCTTGTTATTACCGAAACTTTTTTCTACGTCTATTAATTTTATCATCTTTAAAATATTTTGGATAAACTATCTTTTATCTTTTGTTAAAGAAACTCACAAAAAGTTGTCATAATTAATTGTATATCCGGAAAGCATGAATACATTGAATATACATTAGCAAACCAATATTTTTGTGCGTGAGACAAAACTTCGTTCAACCAAATTGTAATACCTGTTCAACCCGTGGCTTTTCTTTGTTTTGCGATTTACTTGATAAAGAAATAGAGCAGATAAATGTAAATAAATTCTGCAACAGGTACAAGAAAGGTCAGATTATATTTTCCGAAGGCAATCATCCGAACGGATTATATTGCATTAATTACGGCAAAATAAAACTGTATAAAATCGGATTCGACGGTAAGGAGCAAATCGTACGATTGGCGAAAGACGGGGATCTCGTTGGCTATAGAGCGCTCATCAGCGGGGAGAGATACACAGCAACCGCATCAGCTCTTGATGATTCTGTACTTTGTTCAATTCCACGGGATACCTTTTTTCAATTACTTAATGGTAACCACAGCTTTTCCGCAAAAATGATTAAACTGCTCACCGTTGACCTCCGGTCAGCTGAAGATAAAATGGTGAGCATGGCAAATAAACCAGTAAAAGAACGACTTGCTGAGGGAATTCTTTTATTGAAAGAATATTTCGGTACTGATAAAGACGGTGCAACTATCAAAAGCATTTTAACCCGGGAAGAAATTGCTAACCTCGTAGGAACTGCCACAGAGACAGCAATCAGGTTGCTCTCCGAACTAAAACAGGAAAAAATTATCGAGCTTAACGGTAAAAGCATTAAGATCCTGAACCTCAAAAACCTCATTCACACTGCAAATTTAATTGATTAACCTAATCGTTCGTCATAACTTTTTATGATATGAATCATTGAAGTAGGGATGAGTTGATTTTATTTTACCAGTGAATTTTAAATGGAAAATAGAATCAAACTAAATAGTCTTTATTCCCCTACTAATTCGTTGATTAAAGTTAAACGCGGGGTGAGTATTATTCTTAAAGGTCAGAAACCTGATGGAATTTATATTATCAAAAAAGGTCTAGTAAAAATTGAACGGGAAGTTTTCAGTGAAGGGAATTTTACTACTGAGGTATGTGGCAGTGAAGATATACTCGGCTTATCCGAAATTATGAATAATGAAGATTACAACTTTACAGCCACATGCCTGACGAGCTGCGAACTTTACTTTGTATCCAGAAAAGATTTTTACGAATCCATTTCAATTTCTCCGGAGATATACATTGATCTGATGAGATACCTTTGTAACCGGATTGAAAATCTTGAAAATGAAATTCTGGTTCAATCCGGGTACAATCTTCACGATAAAATCAATCGGCTTATGCTTATATTGGCGAGGAAATATTCAAAAAGTGATAAAAGGTCTGCCGGGCTTATGATAACAAAATCCGATATTGCAGAATTACTGAAAATCCCTGAACGGAATCTGGATAAAGGAATTTCCCAACTCATTTCGGATAATATTATAAATTATTCCGATAAAGGTATTTCAATTAAAAATTTAAAACGACTGAAAGCCGTATGCAATGAATTTTAAATCTGATTTTTTATTGCCAATTTTGTAAAAAGTCAGATGAAACTTCTTTCAGCTACCGATCACTCTCAACATTCCAAAGCTGCCCTTGAGTTTTCCTTTTATCTCGCAAAAGAGCTCAGGTGCAGCCTTGTAATCCTTAACGTTTTCGATGTTCCCCCGATTAGCCCTGCTTTCTATAAAAAGTATTTTAAAGTTGCAGAAAAAAAAGAACGGGAAAATTCAATAGTCAAAACTGAAAAATTTATTGATGAACTTGAACTTGATTTTGACAAGAGTACGGTTGATTATTATATAAAGGCTTCATTTGGTGATCCGAAAGAAGTTATTGTAAGCGTTGCGAAAAAGGAAAAAGCTGACTTGATTATTGCGGGTTCAAAAGGTAAATCTGCACTTGAAAAATTAATTTTCGGCAGCACTACCGTAAAGATGTTTGCAGCCTCAGAGATTCCCGTGCTTGCAATCCCGGAAAGCAGAAGATATACTGATATAAGAAAAATTGTGTTTTATTCGGATTATTCCGACAATGAACTAAATGATCTCGCGAAGCTTTCCGCAATATTCGTCAAGTTTCAGCCGAAGATCGTTTGTGTGATTTTTAAAGAAACTCGTCAGGAATTAGAATCCGAAACAATCTACAATATCGAGAATCAAATAAGACGTGCAAATGATGATTGTGAATTTGAGATTAAAAAAATTGTAACAGACGATGAGATTGAATCCCTGAATACAATTGCCCAGTATGATTCGGCAGACATCATTGCGATAACAACTCATCAACGGAATTTAATTGATACTTTTTTTAACCCGAGCAAAGCAAAACAACTAAGCTTCAATTCATTTATACCATTGCTCGCAATGAGTAAGTAAATTTTATGAACAAGTTTTCTGAAATAAATCTGCAAAATACATTTCTTCATCAGGGTATAGAGGACTGGGAAAAGTCTGTAATGAAAGATCTCAACGGGAAAAGCCCGCACGAACTAATCAGAAAAAACTATGACGGATTTTTGATTAAACCGATTTATTCCGTTTCTGATCTCGACGATAATCCGCTTGTTATCTCAGAATATCCCGGCTTTTTCAATTACCTGAGAGGTTTCAATCCGGATGGGAATGTAAATACACCATGGCTTTCAGCACAATACTTCCGCTCCGATAACCTAAATGAACTACGTACGAAAATATCGGATAATATCCGGAATGGACTCAATTCCGTCTTAATTAAAATTAAAAAAAATAATAGTTCGTTTCAGATGAATGGATGTCGGGGTTTAGCAATGGATGATGTTTCTTCATTTTTAAATTCTTTTTATGGTGTTACAATAGTTTTGTATTGTGAATCAAATCCGGAGGATATTTCTCAAATTCTGACTGGTCTCAATCAAAAATTAAATGTCATTGTGGAAGCTGATATTTTTGCCGGGTTGTTTACTGCAGGTGTTTTCGAAGAAACATTGTTTAATAATTTGGAAAAGCTTTCAAGAAATATCATTGCAGAAAATCTTGTTGCGCTTAACGGGACTCCGGTGATAAATGCCGGCGGAAATTCGGTGCAGGAATTGGCTGTAATTCTTTCAATGGCAGCAGAAGTTTTTAACCGTACAGAAATTGATGAAAACCGTTTTACAGCAATTATAGCAATGGATTCTGACTTTTTCACCAATATCGCAAAGGTTCGAGCGCTCAGAGTGCTTTGGGCGAATTTATTGAGCGATGCCGGAATGGATTCATCTGCGAAATTAATAATTCATGCGCATAACACGACGTTCAATAAGTCAATCCTCGATGAACACAATAATATCCTGCGCGCAGCAACCGAAACTTTCAGCGCTGCTCTCTCAGATTGCGATATTATTACGACGATGCAATTTGACTTGTTGAATATAAAATCGACCGAGCTGGCGGACCGGATTGCAAAGAATACACAGTTTGTTATCTCACTTGAATCTCATACCGGCAGGGTAATTGATCCACTCGGTGGTTCTTATTATACAGAAAGCCTTACGAATGAATTAGTTGAAAGTGCATGGTCAATGTTTATTGATATTGAAAATATTGGTGGTCTGATTTCAGCATGTAAATCCGGATTTTTAAACAACCGAATTCATGAGGTTGCTAAAAAGAAATTTGATGATTTTAACCGAGCGGAGTTAAAAATTACCGGTGTAAACTTTAGTCCTGACGCAAATGATAAATTTGAAGGATTAACCGTGAACTCTGATATTTCTGAAAATAGAAATGAAAAAATTTGCGAACCATTAACATTTAAAAGGTTGAGTGAAGATTTCGAATATTTAAGGTACAAGTTATCAAAGACAACTCATAAATCAGTTTTTATTTTTTCTGTCGGTGAACTGAAGGAGTATAAGCAGCGAACCGAATTCATTTCAAAATTTCTTGTGAGCGGGGGGTTCATACCAATTATAAATTCTAACACCAACGATTTTCACAATTCGATTTCTGAACTTAAAAGCTCCGGTTGTAATACTGTGATATTCTCATCAAGCAACGATCGTTATGAATCGGATATCCCAGGAATTATTGCGGACATAGGCGATAATTATAATTTTGTACTTTGCGGAAAACCGGAACAAATTCAGGCTAAGGAAATCAGAAAATATATAATGGATTTCCTGTACCCGGGTTGCAACCTCATTGAAAAATTAACTCGATTAGGTGAAATTACAGGAGCATTGAGTTGAAAAGGATAAAGTTTAACAGCAAACCGGATTTTAAAATCAATCGTACTGAAAGGGTTGAATGGTCGAATGAATTTAAAAAAAACTCTGGTAGATCCCCCGAAGAATTTATTTGGACGACAAACGAGAAGATAAACATTGCACCCTTATATACTTCTGAAGATATTAAAGGTTACTCGCATCTAAATTCTCTTTCCGGAATGCCTCCTTACCTCCGTGGACCTTATTCTACCATGTACGTTACAAGACCATGGACAATCAGGCAATATGCTGGTTTCTCGACTGCGGAAGCAAGTAACGATTTCTACAGGCGCAATCTTGCAGCAGGCCAGATGGGGCTCTCGGTGGCGTTTGATTTACCTACACACCGCGGCTACGATTCAGATCACGACCGTGTAGTCGGTGATGTTGGCAAAGCAGGCGTTGCAATTGATACTGTTGAAGATATGAAAATACTCTTCGATTCTATTCCTCTCGATAAGATGTCAGTCTCGATGACTATGAATGGCGCGGTTCTTCCGGTGATGGCATTTTATATAGTCGCTGCTGAAGAACAAGGTGTGATTATTGAGAAACTTTCCGGGACAATTCAAAACGATATTCTTAAAGAATACATGGTGCGGAACACTTACATCTATCCCCCTGAAATGTCAATGCGAATTGTTGGAGACATTTTCCGTTACACTGCGCGCAATATGCCACTTTTCAATAGTATAAGTGTTTCCGGCTACCACATGCACGAAGCGGGCGCAACTGCAGATCTCGAAATTGCTTACACAATCGCTAACGGATTGGAATACATTAAAACCGGTATGAATGCCGGATTGAAAATTGATGAATTTGCTCCAAGGATATCATTTTTCTGGGCAGAGGGAATGAATTTCTTTATGGAAATTGCAAAACTCAGGGCAGCGCGTGTCCTTTGGGCTACGGTAGTGAAACAGTTCAATCCAAATAATCCCAAATCAATGGCGTTACGCACGCATTCTCAAACTTCAGGTTGGAGCCTTACCGAACAAGATCCGTTTAATAATGTTATTCGCACTCTTCTTGAAGCAATGGCGGCCACACTGGGTGGAACACAATCACTTCATACAAACTCGCTTGACGAAGCGATAGCGCTTCCGACAGATTTCAGTGCGAGGATTGCCCGTAACACTCAATTATTCTTACAAGAGGAATCAGGTATTTGTAAAACTGTTGACCCGACTGCAGGCTCTTATTACCTCGAATATCTTACGGGAGAGTTGATAAAGTCCGGTTTTTCACATTTGAGGGAAATTGAATCTTACGGCGGAATGACAAAAGCGATTGAATCCGGTATCCCAAAGTTGAGAATTGAAGAAGCTGCTGCCAGGCGACAAGCGATGATTGATTCCGGAAAGGAGAAAATTGTAGGTGTGAATACATTTATACCGGAAGGCGAGGATGTTATTGATATAAGAGAAGTGGACAATACAGAAGTAAGGCGCTCACAAATCGAACGAATTAAAAAAGTAAAATCTGAAAGAAATAATTCCAGGGTTGAAGAAGCCTTGAATGCTATAACACATTGCGCAAAAAGTGGTGAAGGTAATTTGCTTGAGTTATGCGTCAATGCCGCGAGAGCGAGGGCAACGCTTGGTGAAATTTCATTTGCGATTGAAAAAATTTCAGGGAGGTATAAAGCAGTGTCGAAAACAATCTCAGGTGTATATAAACACGAATACGGAGAGCAATCAGATGTAATTAACCGGGTTAGAAGTATTACAGATGAGTTTGCAGAAAAATCCGGTAGGCGACCGAGGATCATGATCGCCAAAATCGGACAGGATGGTCATGATAGAGGAGCGAAAGTGATAGCAACAGCTTTCGCCGATTTGGGATTCGATGTTGATGTCGGACCGTTGTTCCAAACTCCGGTTGAAACGGCAAAACAAGCGGTGGAAAATGATGTCCATGTTGTTGGAATGAGTTCTCTTGCAGGAGGACATAAGACTTTGCTTCCTGAACTTCGAAAAGAATTAAATAAATTAGGTGGCAACGAAATTTTAATTTTGTGTGGTGGTGTAATACCGCGGCAGGAATATGAATTTCTGTACAATAATGGCGCTGATCTTATATTCGGTCCGGGGACGAAAATACCTGATGCAGCTTTAACTCTGATGGAAAAAATTAATTCAAAATTCATTAATTGAGTATTGATGAAAAAATAAATATCGGGGAGCTAAAGCAATCCCTGCTTGAAGGAAATATTAAGGCTTTATCAAAGTCAATTACTTTAGTTGAATCTTCCTCATACAAGCATTTCGAGATGGCGCAGGTACTCATTAATTCAATAATGCCACAAACAGGTAAATCGGTTCGTATTGGTATAACCGGTATTCCGGGAGCAGGTAAAAGTACATTTATAGAATCATTTGGTTTATTGTTACTCGAAAAGGGGCATAAGGTAGCTGTCCTTGCAGTTGACCCAAGTAGTAGCATTTCTAGGGGTAGCATACTCGGGGATAAAACAAGAATGGAAAAATTATCGAGACATAAAAATTGTTTCATCAGGCCGTCACCATCCGGCGGCTCACTTGGAGGCGTCGCAAATAAAACCAGAGAGAGCATTTTGATCTGCGAGGCGGCCGGATATGACAGGATATTAGTGGAATCAATGGGGGTTGGTCAGAGTGAAGTAGAACTCAGAACTATGGTAGATTTTCTTTTGCTCCTTTTAATTCCCGGTAGCGGAGATGAACTCCAAGGTTTGAAAAAGGGCATTGTCGAAATTGCGGATTTGATTGCCATAAATAAATCCGAAGGTGAAAATAAAGACCGCGCCAAGCTTACAGCAATTGAATATTCATCCGCTCTGAAATATCTGAATCAATTTACCGAAGGTTGGAAAGTAAAAGTTAAAATGTGTTCGGCAATTACCGGTGAAGGATTAATGGAAATATTGCAATCTTTGGAAGAGTTTGAAAAATTTACCAAGTCGGAAAAGATTTTTGAACGGAACAGAAATGAACAATTGAGTTTGTGGATGGACAAGATATTTATGGAAAATTTAAAACGGAAATATTTATCATCCCCGGATATAAAAAATTATCGAAGTGAACTTAAAGCAAAAGTTATAACTAACGAACTTTCCCCGTCTGCTGCCGCAGAATTACTCATGAAAAGAATTGTCGGTGATTAATACATAAATTCACCTGAACTGTATTTTTTTATAATCTTTAAATAAATGTTTAGCTTTATTACGCTGATATTTACCGGTTGAGGTTACCGGAATGATATCGGTAAATTCAATTACTTTGGGTGATTTAACAAAAGGTAATTTCTTTCTGCATTCTTTGATTATATGACGTTTCAATTCATCTTTGTCAAAGTTCAAAAATTCATTTTTCAGAATCACCAGAGCACCGATTTCATCACCGTACCAGTCATTTTCAAAACCAACAGCGATTCCGGCTTTTACACAATTAATCCCGGAAATTACCTCATCAATTTCTAGTGGGGAAATGTTTACACCACCGCGGATTATAAGTTCTTTTATTCTTCCGGTTATAAAGAAATATTTTCTACCGTTTGAATCGAACTTAAAAAATCCTTCATCTCCGGATCTGAACCAACCGTGTTTAAATGTTTCAAGATTGACTTCATCATTGTTGTAATAATATTTCATAATATTGTGACCACGGATTACAATTTCACCTCTTGTCCCTTCATTGAGTGTAATACCAGAATCGGAATGTATCTCCATTTCGTTACAGTTTATCGGGATACCAATAGAGGGAAATCCGAATTCATTCTGCCATTTGTAGTGTTCACTTTCTGAAAGGTTATAAGGTATGAAACATGAGTAACATGTGCTTTCTGAAAGTCCATATCCATGAACTATTCTCATCCCGAATTTTGTTTCGAAATCTCTGCTAATTTCACATGTGAGTGGACCGGCGCCGCAAATTATGTGCGAAAAATGTTTAAGGTCATAATCCCTTGCGTTTTCATTTGAATGTATCATGAACTGTAATAACGTTGGTACTACACTCACGATTTTTACTTTTTCTTCGGAGATCCTCTTTAGAAAATTTTCAGTACTGAATTTTTTATTTAATATCAATCTGCCACCTGTGTACATTGTAGTTACAACTGTTACGACAGTACCATTGACGTGGTGAATCGGAAGAACGCACATCATTGTATCGTTCTCTTTTATATCATGCCATTGTGCTATGTAATGTGCATCAACCATCAAATTATATTGAGTCAACACAACGCCTTTCGGATTGCTCGTCGTTCCGGATGTGTAAACTATCATACTTTCAGTATTCCAATCCGGAATTTGATCAGGTGAAAATGTTTCGTTGTATTCAGAGTAATCAAGTGAATCGAAACTTATAACTTTGATATCCTGTGTCAATGTACCGTTAAGTTTATCCAGATATTCATCTCGCGTGAAAACCATTCTTGCCCCTGAGTTTTCAAGTATGTACCGGATTCTGTTTTTATCTTCAGAAATGTTAACCGGCATAACAACTGCTCCGGAAATCCAACAGGCGAAATAAAGAATGACCGTATCAACATGATTAACCGAAAATGTAGCTATCCTGTCCTCGAATTTTATTGAATTTGATTTCAGAAAATTAGCGAGATTGTTCACCCTGCTGAGAAACTCTTTATATGTATAAGTTGTGACTGAAGAATCATCAAAATATTTTATATACTCGAAATCGGATTTCGAAAGACGATCGTTCAGTAATTCCGCTATGTTTTTATATTTTATTAACCTGTCAGATTCTGTATAAAATTTATTATCAGAATTTGAATGGAAACTGTGAGCCAAAATAATCTTCTTTTTGATTTGTTCATCCATTTAGTTCATTCAATTTTATTTAATGCTTGGTTATCTTGAACAATATTTGAAATAAAAACTTTTGTGTAAATGAAAAAAATCTTTTGCATAGTTACAATTACAGCTTTATTGCTTATCTCTTGCGGTAATGAACAGTCCGAAACAGAAAATATATTTGTAATGAACCAGATGTTAGGTGTGGAAACGCTTGAACCGGTAATGTCGAATACAGTTCAGACTATTTGGGTATTATCAATGTTAATGGAAGGATTAGTATCGTTCGATAAACAAAATAAGATAAAACCAACCATTGCTAAAAGTTGGGAAATATCAGATAATGGCCTTGAATATACTTTTATCTTGAGGGACGATGTTTATTTTCATGATGATGAATGTTTCCCGGGTGGCAAAGGGCGGAAAGTTACTGCGTACGATTTTGAATATTGTCTTACGAGAGTAAACGATCCAAAGTCAATGAGTCGTGGTGCGTGGGTTTGGCGAGATAAAATAAAAGGTGCATCTGAATATATAGATGCCAGATCAAAGGATATGGATGAACCTGCAGGTATATCCGGGATAAAGGTTGTTAATGATACTACTTTGGTTTTGACGCTTGTTTCACCATTTGCACCTTTTCTCAGTACACTGACTATGAGTTACGGGTATGTCTATCCACATGAAGCAGTTGAACATTACGGCTCTGATATTGGTCAGAATCCGGTTGGGACAGGACCGTTCAAATTCCTAAACTGGGATATCGGCAAAGAGATGAACCTTACGAGGAATGAAAAATATTGGGACAAAGATTCAGATGGGAATCAACTCCCATATCTTGATGGCGTAAAGATGACCTTCACTCAGTCATCAGAGACAGAATTTCTTGATTTCGTAAATGGCAAATATGATTTTCATTTACCGTCATCGGAAACTTTTGCTCAAATCACTGACGAGAATGGTGAACTTCTTGACGCTGGAGAAAAAAAATACAGTCTTGTAAAACAACCGTGGCTACAAACAGTTTTCTTTGGAATGATGCAGGCACCGAACTTGCCCGGTGGAATAAAGGGACCGTTTGTAAACAATAAGAAATTACGGCAGGCATTGAATTACGCAATTGATCGTGATAAGATAATTAAATTTGTATTGAAAAACAGAGGGGTGTCTGCGCACAATGGACCTATTCCGCCAGGCATGCCGGGATTTAATCCCGATATAAAAGGATATACGTACGATCCGGATAAAGCAAAAAAGCTGTTGGAAGAGGCGGGTTACCCGAATGGTAAAGGGCTAAAGCTTACATTGCATACCGGAAATGATGAGATTCAAAAGACAATTGCAATCGCTGTACAGGAACAACTGAAAAGTTTCGGGATTGATTTGAAACTTGATCAGATGTTGCAGGCAACTTTAATTTCAAATCAGGAGGAAGGACTATTCCCGTTCTGGCGGGCAAGTTGGGGTGCGGATTATTTCGATCCGGAAAATTTCATGGCACTTTTCTACAGCAAGAATATAACCCCAAAGGGACCAAATCGTGTAGGGTACAGTAACCCATTGGTTGATAAATTGTACGAACAAGGTTTGGAAGAAACAGATTTTGAGAAGCGAATGAAATTGTATGATGAAATACAACGAATTGTAATCGAGGACGCAGCGTGGTTGTTCCTTTATTATAACGAACAGGTTTATCTTTTGAGCAATAAAGTCCATGGATTTTATATTGATGGATTGAACATTATAAGGTTAAAGGAAACAAAAAAGCAATGAATCTGTTTCGGTTAATGAAATTTGTTAAGTGGTTTTGTTGCTGATTAATCCAACTATTTGAAATTAGCCTCCGGAAAATTTTTAGATTCTTAAAGCGATTATTCAAATTTTTTCGGTAATTATAGGTTGTGATTTTTATTTCTATCCGAAGATTTAATTCCAGTTACAGATTTGACAAATTTTGTAATTTAGATTTCCTTCATTAATCATTTCCTTTAATTTCATTGTTTTAAATTTTAATTTAAACGCTATCCCAATTTTTACAAATTAACCCACCAATGGAAAAATATTTTTTGTACATTAACGGTAAGTTTACTGAAGCTTCGGATAAAGGTACGTTCATATCTTATGATCCATCTAATGGTGAAGCGATTGCTGAGATATCATCTGCTACTCTCGACGATACAACAGAGGCAATTAAATCAGCCCGCCGGGCTTTTGATAGTAATGTCTGGTATGGAAAGTCACGTGAAGAACGTAGCAGGATAATCAAGCAGATTGTAGATAAAATTAATGAAAATAAAGAGCGTTTAACGGAGCTTGAAATAAAAGATTCAGGATCGACGTTTAAGAAGGCAACAGAGGACATATATCTTTCTGCGAGAAACCTAAATTCCTTTGCAAAGATGGCGCTAACAGATTTTGATGAAGTTTCAGAAATTTCAAAAGCAGGGGTTAGCAAAAATCTCTTGAAATGGGAGCCGGTGGGAGTTTGTTCTCTCATCATTCCATGGAACTTTCCGCTAAAGATGGCAATCTGGAAAATAGGTCCGGCGTTAGCAGCGGGATGTACATTGGTCTTGAAACCAGCACCTGAAACATCAGTCACCGCACTTGAACTAGCAAGATTAATTGATCAGACTGATTTACCTAAAGGGGTTGTTAATGTTATTACCGGTGATGCAGATGTGGGAACTGAAATGATTACGAACCCGCTGGTTGATAAAGTGTCTTTTACTGGTTCAACAGAGGTTGGAAAAGTTGTAATGAAAAATGCTTCTGAGTCACTTAAAAAAATTACTCTTGAATGTGGCGGAAAGTCAGCAAATATTGTGCTTGATGATGCCGATCTTGAAATGGCGGTTGATGGGGCGATTTATGCCGGATTCTATCATCAAGGTCAATGTTGCGAAGGTGGAACGAGATTGCTGATTCAGGAAACTATTTACAATGATTTCATTGCAAGGCTGAAAACCAAAATTGAGAAAATGAAGATTGGTAACCCAATGGACAAAGGGACAGATATTGGACCGGTGGTATCAGAGGAACAATTCAACAAAGTTTTGAACTATATTAAAATTGCAAAAGATGAAGGCGCAGAATTACTGACAGGAGGCGAACGTTATGGGACTACCGGCTTTTTTATAAAACCCACCGCATTTATAAATGTTCGAAACGAAATGAGGAACGCGCAGGAAGAAATTTTCGGACCGGTTATTTCAATAATAAAATTTAAAGATGATAACGAAGCGATTATAATTGCAAATGATTCCATTTATGGACTTGGTGGCGCTGTCTGGTCTGCTAATGAATCACGCGCTTTGCAACTTGCGGCTAAACTTAAAGCGGGAACGGTATGGATTAATGAATATCATCTGTTAAATGAACGGGTTCCGTTTGGAGGCTATAAGCAAAGCGGTATAGGGCGTGAATTTGGTTTAGATGGTATCAAGGAATATATGGAACTGAAACATATTCACATTGATGAAGTAAAGGTTCGCGAAAAGAAGTTTTGGTACGGAACAGTAGTGCCGAAAGATTAAATCATAATTTGAAACAGGGAAAACGATTAAAGGGAAAACATTGTAGCCTTGAACCGTTTAGTCTTAATAATGAAACTATTGAACTGATACATTCTTTATTTTCGGATAAAGCATTGCACGATCTGATAAATCCTGACTATCCGCTTGGCAAATCAAAACGCGTAATATCACTTTGGGTTAGAGATCGTGTTCAGTCTGAAAGCGAAGAGTGGTATATTATAAGATCCAATAATGCTGCTGTCGGATACGTTGCGTATAAATGGAAAGTAGGTTTAAACCTCGCATGTGAAATATCTACTGCACTATTGTCATCAGCAAGGGGTTTCAAAATTGGTTTTGAATCATCAAAGTTGATCATTGATTACATTAGGTCGCAGCGGAAGTTCAGGCACATTACAGCCTTTTGCAGAAAATCTAATTATGCTGCAATCGGTAATTTGAGGAAATTAGGGTTTAGAAAATCGAACAGACTTCATATTATCGTGGAAAGTGAACTGTACAACGAGAAAAATCCGGATCCCGAAAATAGTCTTTATCAACTAATGTCATACAATACAAAAAGAACTCATTAATGGATATTAAGAACAAACGTGTGTTGGTTCTCGGTGGCTGGGGACTTGTCGGATCGGCTATTACTAGAAAAGTAGTAAACGAAAATCCGAAACAAATTATTTTAACTTCTTTAAAAAAGCAGGAAGCGGAAGAAATATGCGCAGAGTTTACTAAAAAGTTTAAAACACGCAAGAATTTTTTTGTACCGTGGTGGGGAAATATTTTTGTCAGGTACGAATATAAAGATTTGTCCCGCGATACGTGCCTGAACGACGATGTTATGAGGTTTAATTTAATCTCAGATTTCGTACATGATTTAGATGATAAAATTCTGAAGGGTTCGTCAATCTATCAATTGTTTAAAAAGTTTAAGCCTGACATTGTATTCGACTGTATCAATACCGCGACTGCAATTGCCTATCAGAACATTTACAGTTCATATAATGAAGTACTTTCTGTTTCACAAAGTAATGAGAGAGATTTTCAAAAACTACGGATTGCATCCGAAAAGATGATAAGTTCATCTTATATTCCACAACTGATAAGACATATTCAGCTACTTCACAACTCAATGCGAGAGTTCGGCACGTCATTTTATCTTAAAGTCGGCACGAGTGGTACCGGCGGTATGGGTTTGAATGTTCCATACACACACAGTGAGGAGAAGCCTTCGCGTGTATTATTAAGCAAATCGTCGGTTGCTGGTGCACATTCATTATTACTCTTCCTCATGGCTCGTACTCAGGGAGGTCCGAAAGTAAAAGAACTGAAGCCAACCGCATCGATTGCGTGGAAAAAAATAAAGTACGGTACCATTCTTAACCGAGGGAAAGTAGTCCCGATTTGTAGCGTAAACTTTGATGATACTATAGAACTTCAAGGGACGTTTAAAAGGAACGATGGAAGAAAGTACAGGAAGAAGGGCTCGTTTAAAACTGTTTACATTGACACTGGTGAGAACGGTATTTTTTCACGTGGTGAATTTGAGACAATCACCACAGTAGGACAGATGGAATTTGTAACACCGGAGGAAATTGCAGAAAATGCAATTGAGGAAGTTAAAGGCGGACAAACGGGACACGATATTGTCAGCGCATTAGATTCGGCAGTGATGGAACCAACTTACAGAGCAGGATTTATGCAAGGCGAAGCGGTGAAAAAACTTGATGAACTCGAAAGGAAACATAAAACTCATTCAGTAGCATTTGAGATGTTGGGTCCACCGAGGTTGTCAAAACTTCTTTATGAAGCACATTTAATCAGACTTATTTATAAGGATTTCAATAGCTATATTAGTGCCGCTCCGGATAATATTGCTAAGAAAATGACAGAGTATCTGAAAAAGAATCACTCGTTGAGAAATGAAATTCTTTCCAATGGTATCCCGATTCTGATGCCTGACGGGAAGAGATATCTCAGGGGTGAAAACGTAACGATACCTTCTGCCAACGAAGGGAACAGTATTAGCATTACAAAAGAGAAGGTGGAAAAATGGTCTGCTGATGGTTGGTTAGATCTCAGACAGCAGAACTGGAAAAGGTGGAAGGACAGATTTGTTGCCATCATTAATCAGTGTGAAAATGAAGACGACTATATGAACAGTTCGAGGGTTTTGTTCAACTCAGATTACTGGGATAACTTTAAATCAATCAACATAGGTAGAATCGTTGGTTGGTTGTTTATTCACGAAGAAAACGGTTTAAGAATTAAAAGATAAATCTTATAAATTGATACCGAATATTCTCTCAATTCTAATTTTCTTACCGGTAGTCCTTGCAATTCCGGTATTATTCTTTAAAAAGGAAAGCGAAACGCTAATAAAATCCTATACACTTGGTGTATCAATTCTTACCTTTATGGTATCCTTACTGCTATTCATTAATTTTGACGCAAGTACGGGACAATTCCAGTTTGTGGAAAAAACAAAATGGATTAATTTCATCAATACAAATTATTTTGTAGGAATTGACGGCATTTCGTTACTTTTGATTTTACTCTCTACATTTATTATTCCGCTAACTATAATCGCCTCATGGAAGACAATTAAAACGAAGGTAAAAGCATTTTACTTTCTTATGCTTCTCATGCTTGGTGGATTGATTGGTGTGTTTTGTGCGTTAGATTTGCTTTTGTTCTATGTATTCTGGGAGTTCATTTTAATCCCAATGTATTTTATGATAGGCATTTGGGGCTCCGAAAACAGAATCTATGCAACAGTAAAGTTTTTTATATATACTGTTTCCGGAAGTGTCCTTTTACTTGTAGGTATAATCTGGCTCGGATTTCTCGCGCTGCCTATATTGGGCACTTTCTCCACAGATTTAATAGAGCTCAAATCGGTTTCATATAATCTCCCCGTTGATTCGCAAATTTACCTGTTCATATTGTTCACGTTAAGTTTTATGATCAAGGTACCGTTGTTCCCTTTGCATACGTGGTTGCCGGATGCACACGTGCAGGCTCCCACTGCCGGGTCTGTTATTCTTGCATCGCTGCTATTGAAAATGGGGACTTATGCATTAATAAGGTTTTCACTTACTTTGTTCCCTGCAGGTTTTGTTGAGCTTACACCTTATTTTGCAGCACTATCTGTAATTGGAATAATTTACGGAGCGCTACTTTCAATTGTGCAGAAAGATATGAAAAAGCTCGTGGCGTATTCTTCGGTAAGCCACATGGGATTTATTGTCTTGGGAACATTTGCGCTTACTGCAGAAGCTATTCAGGGAAGCGTTATACAAATGATTAATCACGGGCTCTCAACAGGTGCATTGTTTCTGATTGTCGGTATACTCTACGAAAGGCGTCACACTAAAGAAATTGCAAAATATGGCGGAGTAATGAAAGTTATGCCGGTCTTTTCAGTTATCTTTCTAATTGTTGTTATGTCGTCAATAGGTTTACCGGGCTTGAATGGTTTTATAGGTGAATTTCTCGTCTTAATCGGGTCTTTCTATTCGCCCAATCTTGGATCACACTGGTATGCTATAATATCCACAACTGTTGTAATATTTGCTGCTGTATATTTGCTTTGGCTTTATCAGAGGATTATGCTCGGTCCGCTCGATAAGGAGGAGAATAAAAATATTAAGGATATAAATAAAACTGAACTTGTTACTTTAATCCCGTTAGTAATATTCATTGTCTGGATTGGCGTTCAGCCGAATACTTTCCTTAAAGTAACAGAAAAGAGTGTTGAACAAATTATAGTCAACATTAAAACTGTTACGCCTAAGTTTAATCATCTGATAGGTGATTAAGCCGTAAAAATAAGAAATGCTCGAAATCATTCCCGTCATTCCCTTCGTGGCGCTATTGCTGGCAATCGCATTTATGCCCTTTATTTCGCCCGATTGGTGGCATAAAAACTACGATAAATTATCATACATCTTAGCCGGTATTGTAGTATTTTATTATCTCGCATTTGCGAATGAAAGCGAGCGCGTTGCTCACACTTTTGTAGAATATGTAAGTTTCATTTCACTACTTTTTTCCTTATTCGTTGTATCCGGTGGGATACACTTCAGCTTAAAAGGTAAATCTACTCCGGTGAGGAATACGGTATTTCTAATGATCGGTGGAATTATTGCCAATCTATTCGGGACAACCGGTGCCGCTATGCTTCTTATCAGACCGTACATAAATTCAAATAAAAAACGTCTGAAACCTTTCCATATTATCTTTTTCATTTTTATAGTTTGCAATGTTGGTGGTACATTAACCCCGATCGGAGATCCACCTTTATTTCTCGGTTACCTTAAAGGAGTTCCGTTTTTTTGGGTGATTGAACATTTGTTTGGTGTCTGGTCTTTGACTATGATATATCTTCTAGTTGTATTTTACATAATTGATACATTGAATTATAAAAAGTCGAACAACGATCAGGTAATCACGAGTGAAAGGAAAACTGTGATAGATAAATTTCAGGTTGACGGTAACTGGAATTTCCTTCTATTATTTGCAATAATCGGATCAGTGTTTATTGAGAAGCCGATTTTTCTACGGGAGTTAATTATGTTGTTGGTTGCCGGTATTTCCTATAAACTAACCCCCAAACGGGTGCACGAAAAAAATGAATTTAATTTTGAACCCATCAGGGAAGTTGCAGTTTTGTTTATTGGAATATTTATGACGATGATGCCCGCGTTAAAACTTCTAAGCGAAAAATCCGATTTGCTTGGATTGATAAGTCCGGGAGATTATTACTGGGCAACGGGAATTCTTTCAAGTTTTCTTGACAATGCTCCAACATATTTAAACTTAATGGCAGCGTCAATGGGACTTCAAAATCTTGATCTGAATCTTGTTCCGGATGTGTTGAAATTCGTTGATACATACAGCGCTTACGTAATTTCAATCTCTGTTGCATCTGTATTTTTTGGCGCAATGACTTATATCGGAAATGGACCGAACTTTATGGTGAAATCTATTTCAGATTTCAGCGGTTTAAAAATGCCGAATTTCGTTGAATATATTTTTAAATATTCCCTTGTTATCCTGCTTCCGTTTTATATTTTAATATGGTATTTCTTTGTCAGGTAAATTATATTTAATGATGTCGGAACATAAATAGACCGGCTTTGTTTTAACATTAAACTTTTCAAATGAACAACAAAAAATATTTTATCCCCGTACTGTTTATCTTATTGGTTATCGGTATTCTGATCGGGATGAAGATACAAAACGTGTTTTCCGATGATAAGATATCTGAGCAGGTAAGAAAGTTTAACGAAGTGTTAAGCATTACATCGAGATATTACGTAGATGATGTTGATACACAAAAGCTTACCGAAGATGCAATTAAGGGGATGTTAGAGCATTTAGACCCGCACTCTGTTTACATTAATGCCGAGCAATTGAAACGGGTGAACGAGGATTTTCAGGGGAGTTTTGAAGGTGTAGGTATAGAGTTCGATGTAATTAACGACACACTGACAGTAGTAGCTCCCATAAGTGGCGGACCATCCGAGAGGCTTGGAATTATGTCAGGAGACAAAATTGTTAAAATTAACGGAGTCTCCGCAATTAAAATTACAAGGGAAGATGTTCAGAAAAAATTAAGGGGCGCCAAAGGAACTAAAGTAAAGGTAACAATTATAAGACCCGGAAGTTACCAGCCAATTGAGTTTGAAATTACGCGGGATAAGATTCCGCTTTACAGCGTTGATGCATCATTCATGTACGATGATGAAATAGGGTACATAAAAGTTTCAAGGTTTTCAGCAAATACTTATGACGAATTCATGCAGGCTGCAAACAGACTTAAAGCAAGCGGTATGAAGAAACTTTTACTCGACCTTAGGGGTAATCCAGGTGGCTTTCTGGATCAGGCGTTTAAGATGGCGAGTGAGTTCATTGAAAAAGATAAGATGATAGTTTACACCGAGAGCAGAATAAGACAATTCAATGAGGAATTTGTGTCAACCGGCGGTTCGATGACGGATATTCCGTTGATCATACTCGTTAACGGTGGTTCAGCTTCCGCAAGTGAAATTGTTTCCGGAGCAGTTCAGGACTGGGACAGAGGATTAATTGTTGGTCAAACTACTTTCGGTAAGGGTTTGGTACAAAGGCAATTTGATATATCAGACGGATCGGCATTGCGAGTAACAACTGCGCGCTATTTCACTCCTGCAGGAAGGTTAATACAAAAGCCGTATGAAGGGAACAAATACGCAAATCTTCCGGATGACGAACGACTTGAACCAGGAGATAATATTGATCACACTAAAGAAATGGAAGATTCAACAAGGAAAGAATTTAAAACTTTCGGTGGCAGAACCGTTTATGGCGGCGGCGGCATTACTCCCGATTTTATAATTGTTCAGGATACGCTTACGATGTATTCAGTTCAGATTCGCAGGCTAAATCTGATTTACGAAGCGGTTGAACACTATATGGTGAACAATAAAAAAACTATTGAATCAACCTATGGGACTTATAACAGGTTTATGCGGGAATACGAAGTGCCGGATGAATTATTCGAAGGTCTGACTACACTTGCTTCTTCTAAAGATATTGCATATGATTACGAAGCAATAAAAAGAGATGAGAATTTCCTTAAAACTTCAATAAAGTCTCAAATAGCCCGGGACCTCTGGGGTGAAGAGGGTAGATTTGCAGTGTTTATGTATTCTGATGACCAATTTAGAAAAGCGGTAACACTGTTTGACGATGCGATTGAGTTGTCGAAACTGAATGATCGTTCAAATTGAGATTTGCTTAACCGAATATTTGATAACCCAAGCGATAAAATAAAAATTGAAGAAGTTACTCTTCATATTAATTATTTCCATTATTACAACTGGAACTGCTTTCCCGCAGGAGAAAGTGCTTGCAGTTGGTGAAGAGTTAATTTACAGGGTTTATTTCGGATTCATCCGGTTGGGACAGGTTAAGTTTAAGCTGACGAACCATTACATAGAAAAAGGCGAAGATATTTATACAGCAATCGCTGAAATTAAGAGTTATGAAGGCATACCGTTTATATCGCTGAATTACTTGTTTGAAACCCAAATGAGCACACAATCAAAGAAAGCTGAACTTTACTCCCGACAATTTTATTCAACCGAATTTAAAGATAAATCAATTACCCGGATTGAATACACATTCGAGTACGACAAAGCAGAAATAAAAATTCAGAAGGAAACAGACGGGAGAATAGAGAACTTTGAGAAGGTGAAAATTGAAAATAGTGCAAAATATCAGGATGGATTGTCTCTGTTTTACAATGCACGGATGCAATCATTCGGAAACCAAAACTACAATATTCCGGTTTATATAAACGAAAAGGAATCGTCTGTAAAGTACTCTTTTAATATGAACGAGGATGTTGTAAGTACGGATGCGATTGATTACCATGTAGCTGTCATAAAAATTGCCGGAGTTGCTGATTTTGTGGGGTTGTTCGGATTGACGGGAGAGTTCATTTCCTGGCTTTCGGCAGATGAAGCTCGAATTCCCATTAAAGCTCAGTTTAACGTTTCAATCGGGAGCATATCTCTTGAACTTGAAAAATACAAGCGGACAGGTTGGGAACCACCAAAGTTCACGAATTAATAACTTCAAATTTTCAACAGAATTTTTTAACTTTGATTTAACCTAAACCAAATGATGAAATTAATTATTTTAAACGTTTTATTCTTATTTTTCCTTTCAACCACAGTTTATTCTCAGGATGCGCAGCAAATTATTCAGGATGTACAGAGCGCTTATAATGATATGAAAGATGCTACTGCAACCTTTTCCAAATCGTTCAAATCCAGCAAAGGGAAAACATCCAATACATCCGGAACGTTTTACATTCAAAAAGAAAATAAATACAGAATTGAAACGAACGGTCAGACTGTAGTAACCGACGGGAAGACTTCATGGTCGTATTCTTCGCAGAAAAAACAGGTCATAATTGACAAATATGTAGATAGTCCTAATACTTTTTCACCAAACAAATTTCTGTTTGATTACCCTACTGAAATGTATTCAGACCTTGAGGGGAACGAAAATGTAAATGGAATCGAATGTTACAAACTGAAGTTGACACCGAGAAAGAAAGGTAATATAAAATCAGCTCTGATATGGGTGGACTCTCAGGAGAAGCTTATCAGAAAAATTTCAATTACTTCCTCTGACGGTACAACTACTTACACTCTGAAGTCAATAAATCTTGATCCTGGAATTGCTTCAAGCAGATTTACTTTTACCGCTCCTAACGGAACTGAGGTAATTGACCTGAGATAGTTTATGACATTTCATTGTCACAGAATTTAAAGTTAAGCGTACAGGTTTCGCTTAACTTTTTTTATTAATGTATTGAATAGCCCGACAACCAAATATATCAGGATCGTTTTTTTCTTTCTTCTGATTGGAATTTTCATGTACCTCGCATTCAGAGGTGTTGAATTCGAATCGTTTATCAATGAACTGAAACAAACCAATTACTTTGTTGCGTTCGCCGGCGCTTTTATCGGGGTGATTATTGGTGGTATCATCAGAGCGTACCGGTGGCGGTATTTCCTCAATCCCATAAAGGACAATATAAAATTCTCCAACCTCTTTTCTTCTATGATGATTGGTTACATGATGAACAGCATCGTACCAAAGTCCGGTGAACTTTCAAGGCCTGTAATTCTGGCAAAGATGGAAAACGTGTCGAGAGCATCTTCTTTCGGTACAATAATAGTTGAGAGAATATTTGATATGGTTACTTTAATTTCTGTATTCGGAATTTGTCTTGTGTGGTACAGAGATGAAATTTCCGGCTCATTCGGTGAATACAATCTTGAAATCTATGCGTATTATTCGGGTATAGCTATAATTTTATTTGTGATAGCGATTGTTGTAATGATTCTAAACATACGATGGACGGAGAAGTTTATTTCAAAATTGTCAGTGAGATTTCTGCCGAAGAAAATACAGGAAAAGGTTAACAAAATTCTGATTTCTCTAATCAATGGCTTTATGTTTATTAAACATCCGGGGAAATATCTTCCAATTGCTTTCCTTACGATACTATTATGGATATCTTATGTGGTCTCAGCTTACGTTTCTTTTTTTGCGTTTGACATTAACCTTAGTATTGTTGATGCTAATCTACTTTTAACAATTATAACTTTTGCGCTTGTTCTTCCACTACCCGGCAATTCTGCTGGTGCGTATCACTTTTTCTGTACAGGAACGCTGGTTAATATTTTCTATATATCAAAAGAAATAGCATTCAGTTATGCAACAGTTACACACTTGTTAAATTTCCTGTTCCTGGTATCAATAGGATTTTACTATTCAATTAAAACAAATTTCAAATTAAGCGATAGGTTTTAAATGAAAGAGCAGTACGTATTTTGTGGATTATTTTGTAATATTATCTTATTTTGAGCGTTCATTTTTTAAAGCAAATTTAATAAGCTCTTTCAGGTAGTAAAGGAGTTTGGGATTAATAAAAGTTTGATAACAAAAATAATATTTAAATGAAAAACCTTTTATTGTATTTGAGGGGTATAGGAATCGGTATGGCGGATTTGATCCCCGGCGTTTCTGGTGGAACGATTGCGTTTATCACAGGAATTTATGAACGACTTGTTTCGGCCTTGCACAATATTGACCACCACGCCCTCAAATTGTTGGTGAAATTAAAATTCAGGGAATTTTTTAGAAAGATAGATGCGCTTTTTCTCTTGTTGGTTGTCGGAGGCGCGGCTACATCCATTCTTATATTTTCTAAATTAATTGAATTTCTACTCAAGAACTACGAAACATATCTTTGGGCTTTTTTCTTCGGTTTGATCCTTTCGTCAATCTATATTGTTATAAAAAAAGTAAAACACCTTAAAGTAAGCCATTCAGTTTATTTTATCGCAGGGGCAATTATAGCGTATTTTGTTACATCGTCCAGCATAATCAAAACCCCTGATAGCCCTTTGTTTCTCTTTTTTGCCGGATTCATCGCAATTATCGCAATGATTTTACCCGGAATTTCCGGCTCATACATTTTGCTTATACTGGGAAAGTACCATTACGTGATATCAATCGTATCTGCAATCTCAGGATATATGAAGTCATTATTCACTTCAATAACAACCGGGGATTTTGGGAAAATAGTATCAGAATTTCCCGCTACTGAATTTGGTCTGGCAGCCATATTTACGCTTGGTTGTATATCCGGTTTGATATCTTTTTCAAAGGTTTTAAACTGGTTATTCAAGCATCACCACGATAATGCGATTGCGGTTCTTGCAGGATTTATGCTAGGGTCTTTGAATGTAATCTGGCCGTGGAAAAAGATCATTGGTGAAACGAAAAATTTTCAGGGAGAAATTGTTAAAATTCAGGAGAACATTCTCCCATACTTCAATTCAGTTGATGCATGGCTGATATTAATGTTTATTGCTATCGGCATCATTATTATTTATATAATAGAAAAAGCCGGAAGCAGAAATGAAGCGGTTTAGTTCTTTTAGCTTTTAATGATATAAATCAGATTTCAGAATTTCGCCACGGGGACTATTTAACTGCTTTGCAGTAAATAGAACCAAGCTGACAATTCCCTCCCTGAATTACTAATTGAGTTTAGTGTAACATAGAATGAATCGGAATAGAGTTTAGTCAGATTTTTTAAATCTTGCGGGTTCGGGTTTTTTCATTTGAAACTTGAAATCTTAAGTTAAAATTGATAGATTCAATCACTCACCAAATTAAACTAAAAAACTATGAAATTTAAGAACCAACATTTTCTTTCGTTTGTAACTCTTTTTGTTTTTATCTTAGGTTTCTCATTCGTTAAGGCACAGGAGATGCCGAGTGCAGGGCCTATTCCTTCTCATCTGATTAGCAATCAGTTGTCTCAAAAAAATGTTATAAATTCTTTCTTTGATGGGACGGGAACAACAGCTTTTGCGTTTCAAACATATCCTACACCAACGAATTTTGTTACTTTCCCAATCCCCGGCTACACAACAACCGTCGTCGGAAGTCACACATTTACAGATTTCGCCTCTGCCGGAGCCTTTGCGCCAAACGGTACATTCTTTTTAACTACCGTAGGTGATGTTTCCGGAACTAGCCAGCTTTACACCGTTGATACAACAACTGGGGTCCCTACACTGGTAGCAAATATGACAGGTAGTATTACCGCCGGTGTGAATGGCCTTGCTTTTGATCCTACATCAGGAATTGCGTATATCTGTACTGAGGATACTTTAGGTACAATAAATACAGCAACCGGTGTAACAACTACTATTGGACCATTAAACAATACAGGTGGCTTAATGATAAAAATCGTAATTGATGATGACGGACACATGTATGGAATAGACCTTGGTACCGACAACCTTTATTCCATAAATAAATCTACCGGTCAAGCAACAGTCATCGGACCTCTTGGTTTCAATTTAAATTTCGGTTGTGGCGCAACCTTCGACAGGGTAAATGGAGTTCTTTATCTCTTAGGTCTCGATGGCGGCAGCGTCATAAATGCACTTAGAACTATTGATACAGCAACAGGAACGGCAACAACTGTACACACATGGTCACCTACATTAAGCCAGTTTGCACCATTCGACTTATATAGTAATATTAGCACCGAACCATCAATGACCGAAATTCATTTCCCTCAGTACATGCAGGGACTTAACGGATCAAATAACGGCAGAATCCCAATGGCATATTTCGTAGAGCTGAATGGTTTAACCCCGGGAGCAACATACAGGTACTTCAATTTACTTGATACAGTAGGTTCACCGGCGAATGGCGCAGGTATTATAATGTTTGCCGAACCATCGGGGTACAGATATTCATCTACCGGTAACTTATCGAACCCTGATAATTACGGTGAATTTACAGCCGATGGTTCAGGTTCATATTCGGGGTGGTTTGTATCAATTCCATCCGGAAATGCTGCCAGATTTACTCCAGGTAAGGAACTTACCGCAGTAATCTGTTTAAATGACGGAGCCGGCGGTACCTCAATAGAACATAGGCTGAGATCAACACAAACAGTGAAGGTTGTTAACTGGGGTACTACACCAAGCGATCCGTTGCAAGGTTCATTGTTCTGGGGTCAATCAACAAATGGAACCGATAAAAACGTTATTATGCTTTATGATAATGTTGACGGCACCGGAAGACCAATATCATCTGCTTTAATTGAAAATATTGGTTTCGATTTGACAACGGTTTCATCAATTCTACCCGAATACAGAACTAATATTGCAACTCAATCGGGCAGGTGGGGAACAATAATTCCTAATAATCTACCAAACGGAATCAGAAGACTTGAAGAGCGGGAACTCGTTTCAGATAAAGATGCTCCCGGTGATCTCGTACAGTTTATCACAGAGCCTTCCGGCAACTGGAATGGTGTTGCAAACACAGTTAACCCGAGTAACGGGTCAGCTATTACACTCGTTTACAATGGTCCGCTCCCAGTTGATTTAATTAGTTTCAATGCAATGGTTGACAGAAACAACGTTACACTGAATTGGGAAACTGCATGGGAAGAGAACAATGACAGGTTTGAAATACAGAGGAAAGTAACCGGTACAGAAGCCTGGGTAACCGTTGGTTCAGTAAAAGGTTCAGGGACTACATACGAGCATAGATCTTATTCTTACTTTGATAAGAATCTGGTATCAGGTGCTTACGAGTACAGGCTTGTTCAGTACGATGTAAACGGTAACAATACAGCTGACTTTGGTTTAACAGGAAGCGTAATGATCGGTACTCCTGAGAACTTCAAAATAGCTCAAAACTATCCGAATCCGTTTAACCCGGTTACGAAGATAGATTTCCAACTTCCGATAGACGCAATGGTAACATTGAAGGTGTTCGATTTAACCGGAAGGGAAGTGGCGCAGGTAGTCAACGAATTCAAAACAGCCGGATATTATTCAGTCCAGTTTGATGGAAGTAGCCTCGCAAGTGGTATGTACATCTATCAGATTTCCGCTGGTGAATTCATCCAGATGAAAAAGATGTTGCTTGTGAAATAACCGGACTTGTCATGTATTAATTCATTCTTTAAAAAACCCGCAACTTCCGGTTGCGGGTTTTTTCATTTCAATTGGTTGAAGTATGAATTTCAAATTGACACTCAGCCCCTAAGTCTCGTAATAAGATTATTCATATCTTCGGGGAGATTGCTTTCGAATCGCATTAACTTATTATCTGCCGGATGTATAAAACCAAGAACACGCGCATGCAATGCTTGTCGCGGTATTAACTCAAGCAGATTCTTTATGTGTGATCTCATTTTTGAACTGAGTAATTTGGATTGCGGTCTTCTGCCACCGTATGTTTCGTCTCCAAAGACCGGATGACCGGTAAATGACATGTGAACCCTAATCTGGTGCGTCCTTCCGGTTTTTAGATTAAGTTTAACTAACGACGCGAGTTCAAATTCTTCAATAACTTCATATAGTGTTATAGCTTCTTTTCCTCCGGGTTCATCGTCGGGAATTACTGACATTTTTTTCCTGTCGCGTTTGTCCCGCCCAATCTTACCTTTAATTGTACCTGACTTTTCCCTGAATGCACCCCATACTATTGCATTGTATTCACGTTCGATTGTGTGATGGAAAAACTGGTCTGATAGCTTCCTGTGTGTATTCTCATCCTTTGCTATTACGAGAAGTCCGGACGTGTCCTTATCAAGTCTGTGAACAATCCCTGCTCTCTCGAAGCCGTTCAGATTAGACAAAAGGTCAGATGACTTCATCGCGTGGAATAAGACAGCATTGACGAGCGTACCATTATAATTACTGTAACCCGGATGTGTTACCATTCCGGCAGGTTTATTGACCACCAGTAGGTGTTTATCCTCAAAAATTATATCGAGAGGTATGTCTTCGGGCTCGATATCCTGTTTCTCTGTAACCGGAATATCAATATCAATTTCATCCGCAGGCTTTACAATGTAATTCGATTTAACAATATCGCCATTGACAGTCAGGAAGCCGAGATTTATGCATTTCTGCACCCGGGTTCTTGAAATTCCCTCAATGAATTGTGCGATGTATTTATCTATCCTCTGACGGGTATTGATTTCGGGAACTGTGAATTTGTAATTTTTCAACAATGCAATGACTATTAAGAAATGGAAATGTAGTATATGATATGCAACAAAAAGAACCTTCGTACGAATAATTAATTGTACGAGTCATTCAAATTAAACAATGAGGAGAATTATAAAAATGAAATTAATAAAAGTGCCGGGAATAATCATAATAGCGGTAATCTTAACTTCAAACATCTGCTATTCCGGTATGGCTGCACAATCAGTCGGAGGTTTAAATCAACAACTAGTAAAAGAAGTAAAAACGAAACTGGAAACGCCTTCGTTGCTTTTTAGCTCAAAGGAATTAAAGGGCGCAGCCATGGTAACCGCAAAGGTTAATGATTCCGGAAAAATTGAATTTATCTCGATACGAAGCACGAATAAAAACCTTATTAAAAATATAAAGCACAAACTAAACAAGTTGAACCTCTGGACGGATCCGCAACTACACGGAAAAGTGTTCGTATATAAAGTAAACTATAAAGAAAGTTAATACTTCCTTTATTTTAACCTCCAACGATACCGCCATTTCCCCGAATGGCGGTTTTTTTATTTTAAGTAATATTACTTTTACAAATAGTTACGTCATTTAAAACAAATTTAACTTGAAATTACTCGGGTTAAGTTCTATTTTCATAAATCAATTAAGAAAATTCCTTATGCGATATCATTTAACCTTCCTTGAAAATTGTCTCAAAATTGCCCTGAGACTATTTTTATTTTCATTAGTTCTTTCAGCATCTTATTTCATGATCGGGTGTTCAAGCTCGGAAATTGAAACAGATACTCAAAGAATTAAAGACTCGATTGAAGTTTACGGTTACCTTGATAAAGCGTTCGGTCAGTACATAGATGCGATGGAACAGGTTGAAAACTACGATGATGAAAAAGCTTCAAAGTTGTTTGAAAAAACCTTACAGTCACTGAACGCCATAGATTACCGGTTACTTGATGCTCCGGGAAATATCGAATGGAGACAAAACTTCGACGAACTTGCAAAATCTGTAGTACAGGATTATTTAAATACACAATCAAACATCCCCAAGAAAAGTCTGGTCTTCAAACTTGCTGATGAATTAAGGATACATTACACAGAAATAAAGGAGATGGAAGAAACGGATTTCGTAAACGAACCATTACCCGATGGAGACGATATTCCGTTAGTCCGAAATGAAGCAGTTGATGGTTACATAGACTTTTTCACTAATACTGAGCGTGGCAGGAATTTCATTGACCGTACGACATACAGGTCGGGTAAGTATTTTCCGATAATGAGGAAGATTCTTCGTTACCATGAAGCACCTGAAGAGAACATTTATTTGTCAATTCAAGAATCCGGTTTAGATCCGAAGATAGTATCACGGGCAGGTGCAGTAGGGTTGTGGCAGTTTATGCCATCAACAGGCGCAGCTTACGGATTGTTTCAGGATGCTTACAGAGACGACAGGAGGGATTTTGAGAAATCTACAGATGCAGCAGCACGACATCTGCTGGACCTCTACCGGTCGTTTGATGATTGGTATCTTGCATGGGCTGCATATAATGCGGGACCGGGTAGGGTAAATTCTGCAATAAGGAAAAGCGGGTCGAGAAATTTCTGGACTTTAAGGAGTTACCTGCCAGGTGAAACAAAGAATTATGTCCCCTCTATTCTGGCGCTTTCACATATATTTAGATTTCCTGAGGAATTTGGTTTTACTGACCTTGAATATGCAAACCCGATTTCTTTTGACAGAGTTTTTATAAACGCTGAATTAACCTTACAACAAATTGCTGATATGAGCGGATCTGATATCGAAACTATTCGCGAACTCAATTCTGAACTCACTGGAGATGTAACTCCCGTTTATGATGTGCCATATATGATAAGAATTCCTTATGATTCTTACGACAAATTTGCAGAGGCTTATGAAAAATCCGATGACTTCCAAAAGCATGGGATGGAAACTCCGGAATATGCGGGGAATGAACTGTTCAGCGTCGGAAATGTTGCTTCAGTAAGATTTAGTGTTACAGGGTACAATCCTCAGGATCCGAGACGTGTTGTATCAACTCATGGTAAAACTCAGTTCAATTATTATTTTCAGGAAAAGGATTTACTTAGTGTGATTGCAATAAAGTATGGTGTCAGACCAACTGATCTCCGTATTTGGAATAATTTGGTATATGGGATAAATCCTGAACCAAAACAATCTTTGATCGTTTATGTAAATTCTGAACCAACGGGGTCAGACGATGAAGGGGTCAATAGTAACACAGGAACAACTGATGAACTAGAAACCATTGATGAAAGTTTACACACACTTAATAATGATGACCTGAAAACGCCAAGCATCACGGATTTACAGGTTACGCGTGAACCTGAAGCAGAAGTTGAAACTGAACAAACCGAAGACAAATTCGTACAAACTGAAACTGTAACAGAAGAGATTAAGCATGAAACGACAAGCGAACCAGATGTGAAAACTAAAACTACCAAAAAAGAAGTAAAGCCGAAAGAGAAGAAGCGCGTTTACATGGTTACTGAGGGTGATATGCTGAGTACAATAGCATCAAGATTTGGCGTGAGGGTTAGTGACATAAAACAATGGAATGGTTTGGAATCAGATAAAATTCTTGTCGGCCAAAAGTTAAAAATATATTCCGATAATGATTCAGAGGAGAAAAACATCGTACATACTGTGTCAGTCGGCGAACACTTGACAATGATTGCTGACAAGTATGGTATTTCCGTTAGCGATTTGATGAATTGGAATGACCTTTCAACTGATGTAATTTATGTTGGTCAAAAACTGAGGTTATCTGCCCAAAAGACTTCATATAAAAAAGATAACAGCCCAAAACAACACACCTATAAAGTCAAACCGGGGGATAACCTGTCGGATATTGCGAATTCCCTTGGAGTATCACTTTCAAAGTTGATGGAATGGAACAACATTAAAAATGAAAACCTTATTAAGGTCGGACAGGTTTTGAAGTACCGGAAATAGGTTTACATGATTAAGTTCAGCGTTGAAAAAAAAATTCAATTCCAATATATTGAAAAACTTTGCTGGCATAGCTCAGTTGGTAGAGCAGCTGACTTGTAATCAGCAGGTCGGGGGTTCAAGTCCCTCTGCCAGCTCAACTGAAAAGCCCCGGAAGTCAATACTTTTGGGGCTTTTGCTTTTTAATGAAATTAAAATTAAACTTTATTCTGTGCAATCAAAATGATGCAACAGTGTTATTTTGTGATTGCCGTTATTTTCTGTTTGTAAAATCCTTCGATTCCAGCTTATAGAAATAAATTCTGCTATTAAATTGGTAGTTACTTTCGTGAAACTGAAAGTTGTACCTTCCAGGTTTCGATGACTCATTAACCAATCTAGCAATTTCATTTTCCAAAAGATTGTAATCCTTGAAAGAAACGAATCCATTCTCTTTGATATTAAACGGAATATTGGCAAAGGGATTAAACGGATTTGGAAAGTTATCTGAAAGTGAAAAAGCGCAGGAATTTCTGTAGATGTGTTTTCTAATATTGCACCGGTAGCCTCAAAATATTTTATTGTCGCAAATTCCTGATTCCCGGAATTACCAATACTTGAACCATAAACGCATAAATTCCAATTCATCGAATGTTATTGTACTCCCGTAGTCATGATTATTATTGTTATCGTAATTTTAAGTCAATAGCTCATCACCTTCAATAAGGGAATTAATTCTCGAAACCCAAGGTTAATCACCGTCTGTGCAGTATTAAAAGCAACAAATTCATTTAACGTTATCCCTCCTTCACTATCAGTTATAGCATTAACATTGCATGAAACCCATCAAACGGATTTGATGTGAAGTAAAATTATTTTTAACATTTAACTTTAATTCTGAGTAACTGAAAATGTAAATATTATTTATTTTAGTGTGAACAAGTTTAAAATTATGGCTGAGATAGATTTCTCGAAATATAAAATTCCAAGGATCAGACATCACTCAAACCGGTCATTCTATTTTAGTGCTGATAAACATACGAAAAAGGTTTCAACATATCCCCCGGCTGATAAGTCAATCAATTGGAGTAAAATATTTGCCAATGCAAAACCTCCTGATTGTATTGACATCGGTTGTGGTTTAGGTAAATTCATGCTCAGGTATGCCTGTAATTATCCTGATTTAAATATACTTGGTCTGGAAGTCAGAAATGTTGCCGTAAATTGGATTAATGGAATTATTAAATCTGAGATGCTTGGAAATGCCGGTGCATTATGGTATTCATCTGCAAATCTATTCCCGTTCATTGAAGATGAATCTGTATCAAGAGTGTTCTGCTTATTCCCGGACCCCTGGGTTAAAAGGCGGCACAACAAGAGGAGGGTAATTAACAAATCCACCATTAACGATATTCATAGAATACTTTTACCCAAAGGGAAACTTTATTTAATGACAGATGTTGATGAACTGTCGGGATATCACATAGAGCAACTTGAATCACACGGCGGGTTTACTTTTCAGCTTGTCAGTGAAGATAACTGGGATTTAAAGTTTCGCAGCAATCAGGAAGAATTTTGTTTATCCAGGGGTATTAGCATTAAAAGAATGATATGTACAAAACAAGTTTGAATAATTATTTCATTCTTTTTGTTACACTTCTAACCAGAATAATCATCTCCGGTTGTGTACAAACCGGAAACAAAGAAAATTTAAATTCAAAGGAACAAAATTTGATAGAAGAAAAAAATTATTCGGAAGCGACTTTTGGAGCAGGTTGCTTCTGGTGTGTCGAAGCAATTTTTCAGAATATTCGTGGAGTGATAAAGGTAGAATCCGGATATTCAGGCGGTAATGTTGAGAATCCGACTTACGAACAGGTTTGTACAGGAAAAACCGGCCACGCTGAAGTTACACGGATTACGTTCGATCCCAACGTTATATCGTTCAGTGAATTGCTTTATGTTTTCTGGCGTTCACACGATCCAACAACCTTAAACAGACAAGGTGCCGACATTGGAGAACAATACAGATCTGTGATTTTTTATCACAATGATTCTCAAAGGGTGGAAGCTGAGAATTCAAAATTAAAAACAGAGGATTCAGGTTTATGGCCTGATGTAATAGTAACAGAAATCAGTCCGCTCAAAAATTTTTTTAAAGCTGAAGATTACCATCAGGATTATTATTTCAATAACCCGGCAAAAGCGTATTGTTCATTGGTCATTGCGCCAAAAGTGAAAAAGTTTCAAAAGGAGTTTTCACATTTATTGAAATGAAACCGGTATAAATAACTGAACCACAAAAAAACCCGCAACTATAATGTTACGGGTTTTTTAATTTGCAGTACTTTGCTACTGGTTTATTTCATCAGAAGCATTTTCTTTGTCATTTTAAAATCACCGGAGCTTAAGGTATAGAAGTAAACACCGCTTGAAAGATTCGAAGCGTTGAATGTAACTTCGTTTGTTCCTACCGGTGCGGTCTGATTGTTTATAAGTGTTGCGATTTCCCGCCCCATTGAATCGTACACTTTTAAACTGACGTTTGATGCTTTTGTGATATCGAACCTGATTTTAGTTTCAGGGTTGAACGGGTTCGGGAAATTTTGTTTGAGATCGAATTTCTCAGGTATTTCAGATGAAATATTATTGATGCTGGTAATTGCAACTTTTTGATAAACCTGGTAAACCCTATAAACAGGTGCATTGTCCGTAAAGCTCTGGCTACCAGGACCTCTGGTTGCATGATACTTTACATGGAATAAATTTGAAGTGTTTCCGGTTAATGAAACAGTAGGATAGAGCTCATCCCAATCGGGAGTATTTGTGAGATTTTCAGGAGTAGCCCAGGTTAAGCCGTTGTCATCTGAGTATGTGTAATAAATATCATTGAAGTTGAAACCGTCGAGCGAGTCACCCGGTTGAAAGCCTGAGAAGAAACAGGCGATTCTTGAACCATCATCAGACCAGCCTATCGAAGGGTGAGAGACCGGTGTAACGCCGACCTGTAAAGCCTGAACGTTGAAGAAATTGTTGGTATCAGATATAATAGTCATATTAACTTTTCCTGCAACTTCAACTGGTACACCACCGTTAATTCCAGGGCTGTAATAAAGAATTTTAGTACCTTGCGGATCACCAGAACTTAATCCACTACCCGAAATCGGATAAAGTGTGCTCCACGCTAAACCAAATTCGCTCGTGTTCGGCTTGAAAGCGGCGTCCATACCAAACCATGGACCGCAGGTATCACCGTTAATGACGCTGTTTGTAACTCTTGATTGTTGTACAATATTTTGAGAGCTCCAGGTAGCCCCAGCATCACTCGATGTAATGTAAACCATTTTTTGAGCGCCATCCGGACTATCCCACCACATTGCAACGAGATCATTACCGGATGTACTCGATTCCATCTTGTACCTTACGTTTGTTGAAGTATTTTGACCAGCTGGAACGATGATTGTTTCAGGATCAAATGTACTTGAGATAATATTGTACTTTATGAATTTTAATTCATCAACACCACCGTTCGCCTGATTGTAAATTCCCCCAACTTCATCGTTATTAATAACAGCACCGAATAAATCCGAACCGCCATTCGGCATATTTGCACCGGTAAATGACCCGAGTCCGAAGAACGCTTCAGTCCATGCGCCACCACCGGAACCCGGATTGTACTTCCTTCCATTCATTGCAATATTTCTGCCCATAGCATCAAAGAACGGCTGAATCTCAGGATACGCGCTCCTGTTTGGTAATGCCTGAACTGAGAAAGGTCCATTCCATGAAGTTCCTCCGTTGCTTGAGAAAGCATAATATGCCACTCTGGAAGTTCCGCCTGTCGGATCAGTCGAGTCAGCAGAAAACCATGCTAAAATTACAGTATCCTGGAAAACATAAATATTTGTTAAGTTTTGTCCATTTGTACCGTAATCAAAAAATCCCATCGTAATATCGACCGCGCCCGGATATTGACCATCTCCTGTAAATGGAGCGCCGGGTGTTTTATTCCACTGGTAGGGAATCATTTGCCCGTTCTCTACTACATCGTTTTGTATGAATTTTTGAATCCTGTCATTTGAGTACAAATGCGTACTGACAAGGACAATCATTAAAAATGTTAAGATTGCTTTCATTTTTTCTCCTGTGATTTTTTAGAGTTTAAAAATAATGTGATTAATATAATGAAACTTCCAAGCATTAAAAATGAAAAGAATGTAAAAAGATAAGCAAAAAAATTAGTTGCATTTAAAGTCGTTTTGGTAATGGTTTAAACTGAAATCAGGAAGTTACAATTTAAAATATCCTGTATCAAAAAAATATTTTGACCACTTGTGATGATTTGCGCATCAAGTCATGATGAATTATCATACGAAGAAAGCTATAACAAGTTACTATGTGAATTAACGGGAGTTCAGAGCGGATTTCATATTCGTTTAAAATAAGATATTGTTTGTGATAGAACCACAAAAAAACCCGCAACTATTATGTTACGGGTTTTTTAATTTGCAGTACTTTGCTTCAGGTTTATTTCATCAGAAGCATTTTCTTTGTCATTTTAAAATCACCGGAGCTTAAGGTATAGAAGTAAACACCGCTTGAAAGATTCGAAGCGTTGAATGTAACTTCGTTTGTCCCAACCGGTACGGTCTGATTGTTTATAAGTGTTGCGATTTCCCGCCCCATTGAATCGTACACTTTTAAACTAACGTTAGATGTTTTTGTGATATCGAACCTGATTTTAGTTTCAGGGTTGAACGGGTTCGGGAAATTTTGTTTGAGATCGAATTTCTCAGGTATCTCAGATGAAATGTTATTAACGCTTACAGGTCGTTGCACCTTGTTGTATATTTGATGAACGACAGCAGTCGGGCTTTGCGGATTTTCTCCCGAGGGACCGAAATTCTGACTACCGGAAACTGCAGTTGAATGGTATGTCAAATGGCAATGATCGTTTGTGTTACCAAATTCCGCAACTACCGGGTACATCTCATCTAAATCCGCGGTGTTCGTTACATTGTCCACTGCCCACGTAGTTCCGCCGTCCGTTGAAGCAGCAAGATATACATCGTAAAAATGATAATATCTGTTATTGATTCCAACCGTGCAGGTGTCAGTTTGAATAACCGAAAAAGCAACGTAAATCACAGAACCGTCATTTGAAAAACCTACTGAAGGATGTGAAGTAAAAGTTGAATTGACCTGGAATGGATTTGTAAGTTGGTTGTAAAGACTTACATTACCTAATACTTCAATATTTCTCCAGTCAGCAACAACAACGGGTTGTTCATTATTAAGGTCGGGAGATTGAATAACAACTTTCCATCCTTTGTTTTCTTCTTGCGCGATTGTGGTAGCTGAACCGTCCCAGACGTAGGGGTACGTTGAGTAAACAACGTACGGTGTTTGTGTACCTGGTTTGTAAGCAATATCTTCATGCCAATAGGGTTGACAACTATCGCCGTCAATTACGTTGTTTTCTCCGTTTGTATAAGCGTATTTTTTAATCGCACTCCATGTTGCGCCATAATCCGTTGTTGTCTGAACGCGGACTGAACGCCAGTTGTCGCCACCATTCGCTGGTTCGTTAATAAATACATAAGCCACGGTTGCATGACCTCCGGTTTGGCTTGCGCCGATTGAATATGAGCTAACCGTATTTGATAAACTTGAATTGTTGAAAAGATTAACCGGTGAACCAAAAGTCAAGCTACTTGAATTAAAATGAATAAAGTTCATGGAATCTGTACTGTTTGGTGAATAAAGTACCGCGAGATTATCATTATCGAACTTGTGAATAAATGCGTCGCTGTTTCCTGATAATCCGGTACCGTCAATGAAATAAGGTGTTCCGGAACCTAACCCCAGAAAAGCTTCGATAGAAACGCCACCTTTCCTGATTGATCCCTGAAATAGCCTACCGCCGGTTACAACAGTTGTCAATCCACCTTGAGATATTGAATAAAGATCAGCCCACCTGCTTTTATCAGCAGAAGTCATTTCGTAACCATCAGTTGATTGCCAGGTCATTCCGGCATCTGTACTGAAATTGTAAAGAACCCTCGATGTAGTACCGCCGTTTGCGTTATTTGCTTCTAACGAATCAACATAGTTAACTGCAATAAAAATTGTATCGCCAATAACGTAAATCATGCTTAAACTGTTTCCATTCGTTGCATAATCATGGTAATTATTTCTGAACGGAACGATTTGCCCGTTTGATCCCCGTGTGTAATACTCTATTGGGAATGAAGGATATTCGCCGGTAATTTTATAGTCAGAATTGATAATTGCGTTTTCATCCGCTTTCTGACTAACCAATTGCAAATAAGGATTAACCCGCTGGGCGATGGCTTCAGGCAGTAACATTGAAGAGATAAGAAATAGTAGGACTACAAAAGTAAGATTTGCTTTTTTCATTTTTCCCCTTTTTGTTTTTATATCTGAGATAGACTAAGGATAAAATATAATGAAACTTCATTGTATAAAAAATGTAAAGAATGGAATATCCTTACGATTTAATCAAAAAACACCGGGAGAGTTTTCAGATTGAAAAATGAATTGAGAAGAAGTTTTGAAATGGAAGTTTATTTCAGATCACTATGAGATTGTATTACTCCAAAGGATATAATCAAACTTCCGTGCAATAATAAATGAGAAGTATTTATTTTAATTTATAAAGTCAGATGATGAAAGGTATGAGCGCTTTTGTCCGATTGCGGTAAATCGTGTATTCAGCAAATTTCTCTTTAAGAAAGCTTTCTTCGCGGTTTAATTTGATAATAATAGTTATAAGGAGGAACAGCCATGCAGTGACTTCAAACAAATTTATATTCAAAAGTGTTATTACTAGAGTTGTTAATAGTACGGATAAGTACATCGGGTGTCTGATAAATTTATAGATCCCATCCTGAAGTAAAACCGCATCTGAAGCGGGTTCGGGGAGCATCCTTAATTTTGATTTCATTTGTACAATCCCTGCAATGCCGGGAATGGATGAAACAATAATCAGAAAATACCACGGGAAATTTAACGCGTATCGGAAATTTGTCAATACAATATAACCGCTGAAAGAAATCTGTAAAATGACGAGAATGTACGACATCGCGCTAATTTTGAATAGGCTCAAAAAATTTGTTTTAAATTCATGTATAATTTCATTCGTCGATATAACAGGGAATGAACGTAAACTTTTCTAACTATTCTCTTCCCAGACCTGTACAAGGTTAACTATAGTTTCAACTGCTTTCATCATATCCTGAACGGAAATCCATTCAAGTACAGAATGAAAAGCATGTCCGCCGGCGAAAATATTCGGACAGGGTAAACCCATAAACGACAGCCGCGATCCGTCGGTGCCCCCTCTGATGGAGCAGAGTTTCGGTTTAACACCTGCACGCCGTATTGCCTCCATTGCGTATTCAATAATTCTCGGATCTTTATCCACTATCTCCTTCATGTTCCGGTACGATTCGGTTACCTCAATTTTATAGGACGATTTCTTATATTCCGATAATACCTCATTGCAGATGTTCTCCAATAAACCTTCTTTTAGTTTAAGTCCATCTGTTTCAAAATCTCTGATTATGAATTTTATGATTGCTTTATCAACATCACCATTGATTGAAACCGGATGCACAAAGCCTTCTTTACCATGTGTAGTTTCGGGTGAGAGTGAATCTTTTGGTAATTTATCGAGAATCTCAGCTGCGATTTTAATAGCATTTTCTAATCTTCCTTGAGCAAATCCCGGATGAATATTGAACCCTTGAATATTAATTACAAGTGAGTCTGCTGAAAATGTTTCGTTTTGAAGTTCACCTAAAGTTTCTCCATCAATCGTATAGCCGATATCAGCTCCGAGTTTATTCATATCAACTTTATCAACTCCTCGCCCTATCTCTTCATCAGGTGTAAAAAGTATTCTTAGCCTTCCGTGTTTAAGTTCGGGATGATTGAGGAGATAGTAAACTGCTTCCATAATTTCGGCGACACCGGCCTTATCGTCAGCGCCAAGAAGCGTTGTTCCATCGGTTGTAATTATATCGTTGCCGATTTGATTTGCAAGTTCGGGGTGTTCACTGAAAAGAATTACTTTAGAACTATCTCCAGACAGTATGATATCACCACCATTGTAGTTTTCGTGTTTAATTGGATTCACATTCTCCCCGTGTGCATCGGGCGAAGTATCCACATGAGCACAAAGGCAGATTACCGGAACATTTTTATCGGTGTTTGAGGGAACGGTTGCATAAACATAGCCGTACTCATCCAGTTCTGCATCACTAATTCCCATTTCGTGAAGTTCATTCACTAATAATTGTGACAGATCTTTCTGCCGGTCTGTTGAGGGAAAGGAACCCGAATCCGGGTCGGAAGTTGTCCAAATCCGGGCGTAACGTATAAACCTTTCTTCGCAGGTAAATTCTTTTTTCAACATTAATTTTAATTTCTCTTAAAATAATTTTATTGCGAAATTTTTAAAACGTAATTCTCACCGCCATGAAACAGGTTTTATAGTCTCACCGTCAGTAGTAAAAATTAAAGCTCCCTCAATGTCCGTCCTTTTAATAAAGCTATTGATTGCATTTAGCTTTGAAATAACTTCAACAGATGGTAAATCTTTTCTGTTAAATTTTCCAGACTGAATCACGCTGATTTGAGGCATGGTCTCCAACAGAAACTCAGCGCTTGAAGATTCCGCTGAACCGTGTGAAGAGATCTTCAGTATCCCTGAACTCAGTAATTGTCCGTATTTCAAAGCGAGAATTTTCCCGTCTTTGTCGGTTATACCTTCCGCAAAAATCATACTAAAATCTCCCGTTTTGAAAATAAAAGATAATACCACAACTCCTTCATCAAATAATGGTGAAAGAATATAAATTGAGGTATTGTTCCCGAGATTAATTAAATCACCCGCCCGAACGAAATCCCGTGTGATATTCACTTCCGAAACTGCTTCATCAATAGTGTAATCTTCGGTTATCCCAACTGACTGGATTATTCTGTCAATTTTGAAATTCCTGATAAGATATGATGCTCCGCCTTGAGAATTTTTTTCGTTTGAGATTAATAACAAATCAAGTTTTTCAATTCCGTTCCTTTTTAACAAAGGTATTATTGTTCGCTCGCTGCTGTTGTAGGTCTTTGTTCTCGTACCGGCATCTACTAATATGTTCTGTCCGTTTGCAGTTTGAATCAGAGTGCAATTCCCGTGTCCGACGTCAATTACGGTAATTGTCGTTTCATGTTTAAAGTCGGATTCCACAAGCAGGACGGATAATGCGAGTAAGATTATCAGAGTGAACCGGAAAGGCAATTTTTGACGTGTCGAAGTGAACAATAGTAAAATGCAAACGAAGTAGATTATTGTATTAAAAATATTGAAGCCGAAGAAATCTACGTATGCGAAATCAAATGAAGCACACCAGTGTATAAATTCAAGCTGAGCGGTAAGTAAAATATTATTAGTCGCAGCGATGATTGATGAAAGGTAATCAGAAACAATACCGGTAAGGATTTGAAAGAATCCAATTGCGAGCGCAAAGTTTGCAAATGGAACTACAACCAGATTTGCAAGCAGGGATATAATTGAAATTTTACCGAAATATAGTGCGGTAATCGGAAGTGTCCCCACCTGAGCTGCAAGCGTTGTGAGGAACATTACTACAATTACCCTCAGGTATTGTTTCCCCGATTGCTGCAACTTATCCAGTTGATTCTTAAAAATATTCTCAAACCTTTCGTAAAAGAAGACCATTGAAATGACGGCACAGAAAGACAGAATGAATCCCGGATCGAATAATTGTTTCGGTTCGTAAATCAATATTATCAAAGCTGAAGCGCCGACAATATTATAGAAATTACTTTTTCGCTGAATATTAACTGCTATCAGAAATAATATCCCCATAATGGTTGCACGAACTATAGAGGCAGGAGCGCCTGTGAAGAAACAATAGAAAATTAACGCAGGTATCATGAAATAAATCCTGTACTTTTCGGGAACTCTGAATAGTGTTAGAATTAATGTGATGGTAATTATTATGTACGCAACATTGAGACCAGAAACAGCAATCAGGTGCATTACACCGGTATTGATGAATGCTTCTTTCATTTCATCTGAGATATCGCTGCGTTCGCCGGTTACAAGTCCTTTGAGGTAAGCCGATTTATCACCTTCAAGATGACGATCTATATTGTTCAGCGCGAACTCTTTCGCGGGATAAAGTATGTGCTGCCTGAAATAATCCAGATTTTCGTGTGAAATAATCTTAAGTTTTCCGTAACCGAAAACATAAAATACTTTATATACATCGTGCAATCGGAGGTATCTCCTGTAATCAAATTCTCCCGGATTCCTTTCGCCGAACCCCTCAGACAACTTGCCCAACATCGATATGCGATCGCCTGGCTTCAGGACAGGTTGAACTTTTTCCGGTGAGTAAATATTTTTTCGGATATTGACTAATACATCACCGGTTACCGGGATTGAATCGTAACTCGTAACCAAGGTTTCTGAAGCTAAAACAAACCTGATTCGTGTACTATCATAAAATGGTAACTCGGTAATCGTACCAATGAGTTCGTAAGATGCCCTGTCGCGTGTATCCGGAATATTTGCGATAGAGTTTTCCGGCAAATAGTTTAAAGTAAAGTTCACGCGGTAGAAACCTATAATAAAAATTACTACAAAAGTTAAAATCTGAATTGTAAAATCCGCCCTGCGATATAAATTAAAGTAAACTCCAAAACACAGAATTAAAAAGAAAAATGGGATTGTATATAATAGCGGTAAATTAAATTCTGCTCCGAAAAGTATTCCGGTGCAAAGAATTATCGCTGATTTGAATGCAGGTATTACTCTTAATTTCTCCATTTGGTGAATTATAACCATACCAGATTTATTTTTCACCGACTTTATTGAAACGTCTTTAATTTTTATTTTACAGAATGAACGTTGTCAATTTAATTAAAAAGAAAAAATACGGTGGTGAGCTAAACTATCAGGAGATCGAATATCTGATTTCCGGCTACACTAACGGAGAAATCCCGGATTATCAGTTCTCCGCATTTTTAATGGCGGTAAACTTTACCGGAATGACAGAAAGCGAAACTTATTACCTGACTGAGATTATGATACAGAGCGGGAAAGTAGTTGACCTTTCGCATATAAATGCACCCAAAATTGATAAGCATTCGACCGGTGGGGTTGGCGATAAGATTTCACTATTACTTGCGCCGCTCGTAGCTGCTTTCGGAATAGCTGTACCTATGATATCGGGTAGAGGGCTTGGTTACACAGGTGGCACACTGGATAAACTTGAATCAATTCCGGGATTCAAAGTTAATTACTCAACTGAACAGTTTGTAAATTTTATTGAAAGTTCTGGGTTGTGTATGATTGGACAGACGGACGAACTGGCTCCTGCTGACAGGAAGATTTACGCATTACGCGATGTAACCGGTACGGTTGACTGTCGTCCGCTTATTGTCGCTTCTATTTTATCCAAGAAAATCTCAGAAGGTACAGATGCAATTGTTTTCGATGTAAAACTTGGTAGTGGTGCCAATCTACCCGATACTGAAGCGTCAAAAGATCTGGCAAAACAACTTATAACCGTGGCTGGTAAGATGGGTAAAAGATCTATCGCGGTATTGAGCGATATGAATTGTCCGCTTGGGTATAAAATCGGAAACTGGCTCGAGGTGGAGGAATGCCTTGAAATAATGGGAGGGAAAAAAGTTGACGATGTGGTTGAAGTTAACAACGTACTTGCTGGTGCAATGTTTAAACTTGCTGGTAAAGTAAATTCAATTGAAGAAGGGAAAAAGATTTCAGAAGATGCGATTGTATCGGATGAAATGAAAGCTAAGTTCAAAACTATGGTCAGGCAACAAGGTGGTGATATGAGTTACGTGAACGACTGGAAAAATTTAAAACGCTCAGAAAAGTTTTACGAAATAAAGGCTGATTCACCGGGATATTTAAGCCGGATGGACGCACAAAAATTTGGTTTAGCTTCCGTAGAGCTTGGCGCAGGGAGAAAAAAAGTTACCGATAAAATTGATCACCTTGCAGGGATTGAGTTGTTAAAAAAGCCCGGAGATATGGTGCAGCCGGATGATATTATCTGCAGGTTGTTCGCTCAATCGCAGGATAGGATTGAACAGGCGGTTAAATTTCTTGATGATGCAATTCAAATAACACCGGAGAAACCTTTGGAAAGAAAATTAATAATAGATATTTTTGAATGAATTCCACATAAAATGAGTAATCAATCCCTGAAAATATTTTGTGTGACTGTATTTCTTTTCATCACATTTTTGTTACTTTCCTGCAGGAACGACAGTATCTCCGAAGTTATCAGGATAGACGGTGAAATGGTTTTAGTCCAGAGGGTAATTGACGGTGATACGTTTGAATTGCCGGACGGTCGGAAAGTCAGATTGCTGGGGATTGACACACCTGAGAAATTTAATAATGAAAAATTAAAGAATGAATATGCTTCACCTGAAGACCGGTTAGTAATTATGAAACTTGGAGAATTATCCTCAGATTATGTTACCCGGATGATTGAAGGTAAAGAGGTTATACTTGTCCCGGAAGAAAATTATGAAGACACTGACCGGTACGGCAGATTGCTCAGGTACGTTTATTTACCGGATGGTACATTGATAAATGCGAAAATCATTGAGGATGGATTCGGAGAGGTTTATGAAAAATATCCTGTATCCAAAACAAATGAGTTCAGAAGTTTGCAAGTCCAGGCGCGTGAAAACAGTCGCGGGCTTTGGGGGGACATTGAAGGGCTTAAAAATTTCCGTTAAACTAAATATACTAAAATGAAAAAAGCAAATTTGTTTCTCAGAAATCTTTTCCCATTGGTTCTGTTATTAATTGCGGTTGCAAGTTGTGACTTTTTAAAGGGTGGAGATAGTCTTTACTTCTGTGAGAAATATATTCCAGCAACTGATGATTGCGAAGGGAAAAGTACTAAGTACACAACAGGAACGCTAACTGTTATGGTTAAGTTGTCAAAACCTATCGGAGAGACTGATGTGAACATAAACATCACCGATCTTTCCTCGGGAAAGGTTGTAGAAACTATTCCGTTTACGGTTACTGCTGACATGGATTACATTTATTTTGATAACGTAGCATTTGAACAACCCGGGAAATACAAAGTAAGTCTGTTGAAAAAAGATAATACTGTTGTCGTATCAAACGAGATCGAAATTATTTAATTCGTTTTACAAATGATGAGAAAACTTCTTGGTTCACTAAAGCTTGCTTTAGTTCTTTTTGTATTCAATTTCGGATTAGCTAAAGCAAGTGATGATCCATTACCGAAAAAATATATTTACCCTTCTATTGAAATGTTGAGATTTAAGGTTATGGATTTAAAGGACGATGAAGAGTTTAAGTTTAAGCCGTTTGAGAACTGGAGCCCGTTAATGACTGAAGTGCGTTCAGGTTCTCTTGAGCGTGAAGTTGCAGTTACGAAAATGAAAGAGCTTGTTAATTTACTTAAGGTGTTTTCAGAATCAGGTGATATCGGAGTTTACTCTGAATCTGAATGGGTATTTCCTGTTAGTGGTTACGATGCATCGTCAATTGGTGGAGTTAATGGAAGTGGTTATAGACCGGGCGGATTTGATTTCTTTACCTCAGGAAGTGGAATTCATCCCGCACATGATATTTTCATTCGTGACAGGGATCAGGATTGTATTGATGATATTACAGGTAAATCGGTTGAGATTCTCTCAATGAGTGGTGGTATTGTAGTTGAGACGCGCATCGGCTGGTCACCTGAGATGGACACCAGAGGTGGAAACTTTGTGTACGTTTTCGATAACTACACTGAAGGTTTTTTCTATTATGCTCACATGAAAGAAGTTTTTGTTAAGGTCGGTGAAATTGTGGCACCGGGATCTGTACTCGGTACAATGGGACGAACAGGATTAAATGCTTATCCTTCGAGGTCACCAACTCACCTGCATTTAATGTATGTAAAATCTTATGAAGGTGATCTTCAGCCTGAAGATGTTTACCAAGAGCTTTTAAATTCTAAAATCACAAATTAAAAATGCCAAAGGAAAAGATAAAAGACACAGCGATTACATTTGATGATGTGTTATTAGTCCCCGGGAAGTCATCGGTTTTACCGCGTGAAGTGGATTTGAAGTCAAAGTTAACCAAAAATATTGAAGTAAATATTCCACTCATTACGTCCGCGATGGATACGATTACAGAAAACGAAATGGCGATAGCGATTGCACGAGAAGGTGGGATAGGGATTATACACAAGAATATGAGCATAAACCGACAGTCGTCTGAGGTTGACAAGGTAAAACGAAGTGAAAGCGGGATGATTTTAAACCCGGTAACGCTGACTGCGGAGCGTACAATTGGAGAAGCGTTGCAGACGATGGAAGAGTTTAAGATTTCCGGGTTTCCGATAGTTGACCACAATTACAAACTCATTGGTATTTTGACCAATCGTGATTTAAGGTTCGAACCGGATGTTGAAACATCGATTGAAAGTATCATGACTAAGGATGCTTTAATCACTGCGCCTGTCGGAACAAATCTTGAAAAAGCGGAAAAAATTCTCCAACGTTATAAAATTGAAAAATTGCCCGTAGTTGATAAGAGCGGAAAGTTGAAAGGTCTGATTACTTTTAAAGATATACAAAAGCGGAAGAAATTTCCGATAGCATGTAAAGACAAGTTTGGGCGATTGCGTGTAGGTGCTGCCGTCGGGATTACTTCAGATACGCTGCAAAGGGTGAGTGAACTTGTCAAAAGCGGGGTTGATGTAATCGTGGTTGATACCGCACACGGACATTCAAGAGGTGTTCTGGAAATGATCAGCCGGATAAAGAAGGATTCCGTGGTTGAATTGATTGCCGGTAACGTTGCGACTGCCGAAGCTACTTACGATCTGATAAAAGCAGGAGTAGATGGGATTAAGGTTGGGATCGGTGCGGGTTCAATTTGTACAACGAGGGTTATAGCCGGTGTGGGAGTTCCGCAAATTTCGGCAATAATTGAATGTGCAAAAATCGCTGCAAAGTACGGTGTTCCGGTTATAGCCGACGGTGGAATTAAGCAAACGGGCGATGTACCGAAAGCAATTGCAGCTGGCGCAGATACGGTCATGCTAGGCGGTATGTTCGCAGGAACAGATGAATCTCCGGGTGAAAAAGTTTTATACGAAGGCAGAAGTTATAAGGTTTACCGTGGTATGGGTTCAATCGAAGCAATGAAGGAAGGTAGTAAAGACAGATATTTTCAAGACGTGGAAGACGATGTGAAAAAGCTTGTGCCGGAAGGGATTGAAGGAATAGTTCCGGCAAAAGGACCACTTAGTGATACCGCATATCAAATCATCGGAGGCTTGAGGGCTGCAATGGGTTATTGTGGTGCGAAGAATATTAAAGAAATGAAAAGTAAAACAAGGTTCGTCAGAATTACGAATGCGGGGCTAAGGGAATCACATCCGCATGATGTAAAGATTACTAAGGAAGCGCCTAATTACACTTTAAGATAATTTTTAAATTATCCTGAAATTTTGATTAATTTATATTTCAGTACAAGGAAATCTTTTTCGTACTTTTAAAAATTTAAAATGGACTATAATACACTTCAAAACTTCTATAGCGATTGGGCTTTTGAATCAGATATAATGGCTAAGTACTTTGACCAATTGACGGATGAATCATTAATGCAGAAAGTATCTCCCGACGGTCGTAACCTTGGTTTTATTGCATGGCATTGTGTAACGACAATCAACGAAATGATGAGTCAAACCGGTATAAAAGTAAATTGTCCGGAGGTGGATTCTGAACCTCCCTCGAGCGCAAATGAAATACTATCGGCATTTAATGTTGCCTCGGAATCTCTGATTGAACAATTAAAATTAAACTGGACTGATGATTCACTTCAACAGGAAGATAATATGTACGGTGAAAATTGGAAACGTGGAAAAACACTGAACGTTTTAATTGCGCATCAAACTCACCATCGTGGTCAGATGAGCGTGCTAATGAGGCAGGCGGGGCTTAAGGTACCGGGTTCTTATGGTCCTTCGAAAGAGGAGTGGATTGAAATGGGCATGAATCCAATGAGGTAATACCTTTTTGAATTTTGTTCATATTAAAATGTACTATTTCCGGAGAACGGTAATAGAATTATTTTCAGCAAGACTGTTAAACTAACTTTGCACTATTTTCAAAAAAATTGGTTTTAGACTTTGTGAAAAAGAAATAAGAATTAGAGTGTCTGACGACTTTTGTACGCTTTAGTTATTATCTTTCTCCTAAAATAAATTCAAATTTCAAATTAATAAAAGGATTATGAATTACGATCAAAATTTCATTCAGAGATATCAAGGTGATAGTTACACTCAGCCTCAGGTTGCAGCACAATCGCGAACTTTTCTACTCAACGTGTATAACTGGATGGCGATGGGACTCGCGATAACGGGCATTATAGCATATGGAATGTATGCAACCAATCTCGTTTATTACGTTGCCACTAACCCGATTATTTATTTCGGACTATTTATACTTCAACTCGCAATTGTGGTTGGCTTGTCGTTCGCAATGAACAAGATAAATTCATTACTGGCAATTGCGGCTTTCTTCCTGTATTCAGTGCTTACAGGTTTAACGTTTTCTGTATTGTTCCTTGTTTATACCGGAGCTTCAATCGCATCCACTTTCTTTATTTGTGCGGGGATGTTTGGAGGTGTTAGTGTTTTTGGTTACGTAACCAAAATGGATCTTTCCAGAATAGGCGCTTTTCTCTTTATGGCGCTTATAGGATTGATTATTGCTTCAGTTGTAAACATGTTCCTCAATAGCGATATCCTTTACTGGATTATCAGCTATGTCGGGGTTCTTATATTTGTAGGGCTGACGGCATACGACACTCAGAACATTAAAAAGATGTCTTACTCAGTTGACGGTGCAAGTGAAGAGGGTAAAAAAGCTGCAGTCTTCGGCGCTTTGAAACTTTACCTTGACTTCATTAATATGTTTATTTTTCTACTTCGCATTTTAGGAAATAGAAGGTAAATGAAATTCTTTAAAGAAGGCTTCAAGTTAAATTAAATTAATCTCAACCGTTTCTTTTTTATCGGGTAAAAAATATAAAGATGTAATTCAATCTCCGTTGTACCATCTTCTGACCACAAACCTTTTCCCATGGGTTGAATTCCAGTCATTAACTGGAGTTCTTTGTACCATGATTGAAGATAACCGGGAAACAAGATTCGATTTTTTCACACCGCTTTCCGGTATGCTTTCAATTACGGTAGTCGAGTCCAGTACGATCACGACATGTCCAGACCAAACAATGAGATCGAGGGGACGTAACAATTCAGCTATCTGAACCTCGCTTAAAGACTCGATTAAGATTCCTGTACCGAAGTTCACCATTGCGGAGGTATTCCTTGGAATACAACCGTTCGATGCCTGATAGATTAGCCCGGAGCAGTCAACTCCTTTGAGGCTCCAGAGGTCTTCAGTATAATCGTTGATTACTCCGTTAGGTTTATAAAATTCTAAAAGTTGCGGAATCCCATCGGCGAAATTCCCTCCCCACATATATGGATAACCTTCCAAACTGTTTAGTGTTTTTATAATTTCATCTTGTGAGGGGATAATCTGTTTTCTCTCATCGGGACGTTCGCTATAAAACTTTACAAACCGGCTGTCAATATATAATTTTGAATTTTCTGAAGGATAATCGTTCGTCCTGACTTCGAGAATAAAGTGATCACCGTAGTTGAATATCGTATCAATTTCAAAAACAGTCCCGGGTAATGCAATCAACTCCATTTCCCTTATTATGCCTGATTCGTCAAGTTTTACGCTTTTTCCATCATAACCACCGAATACTGAATTGAAATCGTTCGTATTGAGAACCGGTGTAGGGATTACCGATACACAAAATCTACTTTCCTGTGCGTTGATATCTGCATTAAAAATTACTGAAAGTAAAATCAGAAAAAGAATTTTTCGCATTCTTAAATTAAATTGTTAAAGATTGTTAATAATACTAAATTGGCAATTATAATTTTTTATCTCAACATACATCCAAAGATATGAAAAATTTAACAGTCATCTGTATTGCGATATTGTTCACGTTTGAGTTGAATGCTCAGGTTGTAATCAACGAGATTATGTATTCACCGACAGAATCCTCAAACGAATGGTATGAACTTCATAATATCGGTCCGTCTGCGGTTGATATTCAAAATTGGAAGTGGAGGGATTTTCAAAATACATCGTTGAGAACAATTACAACTCAATCAATCCTAATCCAACCAGGAAGTTATATCGTTGTTTGCCAGGATTCAGCTAAATTCAAAACACAATTTCCGAATGTACCCGGCATTTATGTAGAATCCATGAGTTGGAGCAGTTTGAATAATTCCGGTGACGATGGTGTTGCATTATACGCTGTGGATAATTCTTTGGTTGATTCAGTAATTTACAATAATTCCTGGGGGGGAACAGGTGGAATCTCACTTGAAAGAGTAGATCCGAATGGACCATCAAACTCGCAATCGAATTGGGGTTCATCTGTTGCAGTTGAACGTGCTACTCCGAATCAGCGAAATTCAATTTCACCGCTTGGTAATAACCTTGTATTAAGTTCGTTTAGTATTACTCCACCTGATCCGTCAATTGGCGGCAGCATTCAGTTAAATTTGATCGTCAGGAATACAGGATTAAACAGCGCTTCAAATTTTTCATTGAATGTTTTCAATAATCCTGCGCTTGATACAAATTTACAGAATTCGACTTTGGTTACATCACAGCAATATTCGAATCTTAATTCAGGTGATTCAATTGTTTTCCCGTTTACGATTGATAATCTCGATAGTGGACTTAAGCAATATATAGGGCATGTTTACTTTCCGTTGGATGAGGATACAACTAATAATTTTCTTGTTAAACAGGTAACCGTAGGTGGAGGCCCTGTAATTACAACAGGGGTTGTTGTAAATGAAATCATGTATGCACCGCAATCTCCCGAACTTGAGTGGTTTGAAATATTCAACAATTCCAATGATGTCATTAATCTTCAGAACTGGAAATGGAAAGATGCAACTTCGACACTGAGAACGATCACAACAGATGCTGTAAATTTATCGCCGTTTGAGTACGCAATTGTTTGTCAGGATTCCGCTTCGATGCGACAGGTACATCCGGGTATTTCGGGTATTATTCTTCAGTCGAACGGATGGAGTGCGTTAAACAATTCGGGTGACGATCTGATTTTAATTGCGCCGAATGATGTGAGAGTTGATTCAGTGCCTTATCTGCCTGCCTGGGGAGGCAGTTCAAGAAATTCGCTCGAACGATTGAGCCCATCGGGATCGTCAATTGATCCGGCTAATTGGGCTACCTCAATTTCCTGCAATTTCTCAACTCCTAATATTGAAAATTCTATTTCCTCTCTCATTCCGTATGAGCGTGGTGATGTTTCAATAAATGAAATAATGTTCGACCCGTTCACCGGCGAAACTGAATGGATTGAGGTTGTAAATATTTCAACGAAAAATATCCAGGTTTCCGGATGGGTAATTGATGATAACGGTACGGGATACCAGATTGCAGATACCTGTGCTCAGATATTGTTACCAGGTGGATATATTGTCCTCGCTGGTGATACGACAATTTTTACCCGATATCCCGAATTAAAGGTACCGAATGAATATCGAAGGGTCGCAATTGCAGGTTCAGGCTTTAGTTTGTCAAATTCAGGTGAACCGATTGTCCTTAAAGATGCAGCGGGAAATGTGATTGACAGTGTCTATTATAATTCCAATTGGAAGAATCCCAATTTGTCTTCGTCAAAGGGAATTTCAATTGAGAGGATAAATCCGGTTCTCGGTTCGAACGATAGACAAAACTGGAGCTCTTGCACGAGGTCAATCGGAGGTACTCCCGGCGAGCGAAACAGCATTTATATTGATGCTGTTCCAACAAGTGAACAGATTTCAATTTCGCCAAATCCATTTTCACCCGATGGTGACGGGTTCGAAGATTTTACTATTATCAGCTATAAGTTCAAATCTCTCTTCTCTCAAGTTACAGCTAAGGTTTACGATGCAAAAGGAAGGCTCGTCAGAACGCTGGCAAATAATCAACTCAGCGGTGGTGAAGGTGAAATAATATTCAACGGTCTTGACGATGATAACAGGAAACTGAGATTAGGAATTTATATTGTCTATATTGAAGCAATAAATGATCAAGGTGGTATAGTTGAGTCCGTTAAAGCTCCGGTTGTGGTTGCCACTAAATTGTAATATTGTAATGAAGTTTAAAAGTGTATATACCTACCTAATCCTCGCCGTAGTAATATTTGGAATTTATTATAATTCTCTCGATAATTTATTTGTCTTTGACGATGAGAATCTAATAGTGGCAAATGAAAGCATAAAGGGAATAAAATTCATCCCCGATTACTTTGTTGGCGATGAAGGGTTTCATAAAGTTATCGGCAGATATTATCGTCCGGTTGTTTTTTCAACCTATGCGATTGATTATTCAATCTGGGGACTTGAACCGTTTGGTTTTCACCTTACAAATATTCTCATCCATACAATTGCAACTCTGGTTTTATTCTCGCTCCTTAAACAATTTTTCGGAAAAGATAAAACCGGTGTAACTGCAGCGCTAGCAGGTAGTCTTGTCTTTGCTGTGCATACAATCCACACGGAAGCTGTTGCCTGGATTAGTGGCAGAACTGATTCAATTGTTGCAATCTTTTACTTTGCATCGTTACTATACTTTATAAAATACAGGCGCGAAGGAAAAAGTAACAAGTTATTGTATCTTTCCGCAGGATTTTACTTACTGGGTTTATTTAGCAAAGAAATGATTTTTACATTTCCGTTGATTGCGATAATATATGATTTAATCATCGGAAAGCAAACGCTCAAAGCTCTGATAAAGAAACCTAAACCGTACATTTTCTTTATTGCAGTAACTGTTTTTTATCTGATTTTGAGGCACATGGTCTTAAGTGATTTCCCCGAAAGAGAGAACTATTTATATTTTATCGGCAAAGATAAACTAATCGTATTTGCAACTATGCTGAAGACAATTCCGACTTATCTGAAGCTAATGTTTTATCCAGTTAATTTGCTTTATCATTATAACGGCGTTATACCTGATGCAGAGAGTTTGACTGAATTTATTGTATTAGTTTCAGCTTTTGTTACCGTAGGATTTATTTTTTACGCTATAGAAGTCCGCGAAAATTTACCGATTTTATCTTTTCTAATTCTCTTCTTCTTTATTTCACTTCTTCCGGTTTTGAACATTATTCCGACAATGAACCTAATGGCGGAGCGTTTTCTTTACGTTCCAAGTTTTGCAATCGCATTATTCACTGGTTGGATTTTTTTCAAAATTAAAGATAATAAGTATAAGCCAGTTGCCGCGATTGGTTTGCTGGTTGTATTGATTGTATTAGCGCATTTGACGATTGAAAGGAATAAAGACTGGAAAGATAATGAAACACTGTTTGCAACTGCGGAGGGTGTAGAAGGGAATTTACTGCTTGTTAACGATGGTAACAGATATGCAAATAAACAACAATATGACGAGGCTGAGAAAAGGTACAAGCGGGCTATTGAAATTCGGGATAACTCGATTCTTGCACATCACAATCTTGGGTTAATTTATATGTTGAGGAATCAACTTGACTCTGCAGAGTACGAGTTTAAACGGGGGATTGAAATTGACCCGTTAGCACCGGACGGATATTTTCAACTTTCGAGTATTTACCGGATGAAAGGCGAACTCAAGAAAGCAGAAGAATATCTGAGTCAACTTCAGAAAATTGCACCGGATTATAAGGGGACATCTTCGCTGCTCGCGGGAATTAGAACCGGTATAGAACCGGATGTAGATTACGTTAAAAATCAGCTCGCAAATATTAAGGGAAGGCAGTCATACCAGTTTTTCGGGCAAGGGAAATACGACGAAGCTATTTCATTGTTAGAGGAGCTTATTCAATTGAAGCCGGAGAGTGCGTCAGGATATCTGAATAATTTAGCGATGGTATATGAAGCTAAGGGTGACCTCGATATGGCGTACTTAAAATTCAATGAAGCTATCGCGATTGATTCGAATAATCTAAGCGCTTTCTCAGGACTTGCAGGTGTCGAATCAAAACGTGGCAATAAACAGCACGCAATGGAACTTTACAAGAAATTGATTGCAATTAACCCGAACGATGAGATTTCAAAGATGAGATTAGATTCGTTACAAAATTCCAAGTAATTTGTAGTTGTGAAACTTAATTAAATGTGAGAACGTATTAGTTCTTAAAAAAATATGGTACACTTAACTCCGTTTTATTGGATTGGAACTATCGGGTTTATTCTAACAGCATTGCTGCATATTCCATTTAGGCTCTTGTTAAAATCTTCCGATGTTGATTTAATATTCTTCATCCAGTATCTAACTTTTGCCACTTTCTTGTCTCTCAGTGCGAGAGATTTGAAAAACAAAAGCGTGAAGTTAAAGGCGGACAAAAGTTAAATCAATCTTGTATTGAAAGTTTTATAACGTAAATTTTGTTGTGAAGAATATCCCATCAGTTTATAATAGATGGGTTTCGACTAGTGAAAAGTAAATTGAGTTTGCAACCGAAAACGATTATTTTTATTCGAATTCGAAACTATAATCTAATAAGATATAAGTATTTCCCGTTCTGTTGCGGGATTCTTTTTTTGTGCGATACAGATAAGTTTATGTTTGATAGTATGTGTTATAATTTTAAGATGATTTGATAATGCAATAATGAGACAGTTGTTTGCTAACCAGTTTAAGGTTGATAAATATCAGTTGAACATAAATTCGGGGTGTAGTTCAGTTGGTTAGAGCACACGTCTGGGGGGCGTGAAGTCGGTGGTTCGAGTCCACTCACCCCGACCATAATGAAAGTCCTGACATAATCAGGACTTTTTTGTTGATGAAACTTTTTTGAGAATGGTTTCCTGTCAGTAGTAATAACAACAAAGAAATTAATTTAATTAAATCCGTTCAATGTTATTATTAATAAATACATACCTTGTCAATTTTCGGTTGCAGTAAACCTAAAAATCCTTCCCCTGATTTGACCAAAATGTTTTTCTTACTTTATATATAACTCTTACTGTTTTAACTTTGCAGTATGAAAAAATTTATACTGATTTTTCTTTTCGCTTACATTAATGTATCCGCACAGCAATTTCCAAGAGTACTTGTTGCAATTGCGCATCCGGATGATGATGCAGCTTTCGCAGGGACAGTTTACAGAATCACGCACGACTTAAATGGTGATGTTGATTATGTACTATTCACAAATGGTGAAGGAGGATATAAATATTCAACCCTGGCGGAAGACATTTATAATTTAAATCTGACTGACGAAGAGATTGGTAGAAAATATTTGCCGGCAATCAGAAAGCGTGAATTAATGAACGGTGGGAAAATACTCGGAGTGAGGAATTATTATTTCCTCGAAGAACAGGACCACAAATATACACTTGATATCACCGAAGTGCTTGATAGCGTTTGGAACACTCATCGGATTAAATCGGAACTCAAAAGAATAATCTTAAAAAATAATTACGATTATATTTTCGTTTTAATCTCCTCAGAGAAAACTCATGCTCATCACAGTTCCGTCGGTATTCTTACGTTAGAAGCGGTTTCGGAGCTAGAAAAAGAACAACGTCCGGTAGTGCTCGGAGGATATATTAGTGATTTAAGCGATACTGCAAAATTTGTTTACAGCGGAATGAAAGATTACCCCGTTACGTTCGTTGATGTTACTGATCCGGTATTTCAATTCGATAGAACTCAAAATTTTGGATTCAACGACAGGCTGAATTACAAAATTGTTGTAAATTGGTTAATCGCAGAACACAAGTCACAAGGAACGATGCAACTGTTAATGAATAAAGGTGATATTGAAAATTATGTTCTCTTCGATGTCAACGATAAATCCGAAATACCAAGAATCAGGTCAATGTTTGAAAAATTAAATGAACCATTTAAACGATGAGTCCAAAATAAAATAAGTAATTATTGTTTAGCGTTCAAACGACGATAATGACGTTATCCCTTCAATTAGTAACAATAATAAATTAAAATGAAATCTCATTTACAAAAAGTAATATATTTTTTATTCCCTGCAATATTTTTCGGATGTGCAACCGACGAGAGGAGACCGGTAGTTGTGTATTCCCCTCATGGCAAAGAAATGCTGACAGAATTTGAACAACGATTCGAAGCGATAAATCCTGATATAGATATTAAGTGGCTTGATATGGGATCACAGGAAATATTTGAGCGAATCAGAACCGAGCGTGAAAATCCGCAAGCAGATATTTGGTGGGGAGCGCCTGCTACAATATTTATGCAGGCGGAGAAAATGGATTTGCTGGAAATTTACAAACCTAGCTGGGCTGATAAAATATCTGATAATCATAAAAGCAAAGAAGGTGGCTGGTATGGAACGTTTCTTACTCCCGAAGTTATTGCTTACAATACTAACTTTCTTACAGCTGAGACAGCTCCGCAGGATTGGAGCGAACTCATTAACCCTATTTGGAAAGGTAAAATAGTCATTAGGAATCCGGTTGCCTCCGGTACAATGAGGGTTATTTATTGTTCAATTATTGCCGGTGCGGTTACAAAGACGGGTTCGGAAGAAGAAGGCTGGAATTGGCTTCGTTCACTGGACGTCAATACCGTTGCCTATACAGCAGATCCTGCTCAAATGTATCTTCGTCTTGCTTCTGCTGATTCACCGGTAACACTCTGGAACATGCCGGATATTATTTTACAATCACGAATGTATAATTATCCGTTCGGGTATATTTTCCCAAAGTCAGGTACGGTCGTTTTGACTGATGGAATAGCATTAATAAAGAATTCAAAAAATCAGGAAGCTGCAAAAAAGTTTTATGAGTTTATTACTACTGAGGAGAGCCTGATACTACAAGCCGAGAAATATTTCCGGATTCCGGCGCGAAATGACTTGGATAAATCCAGACTTCCCGAATGGATTCAAGATGCCAGCTTTGAAGAAAAAGAAATTGACTGGCAACTCTTGTCAGATAATGAATCAGACTGGATGCGCAAATGGGAAAATGAAATTAAGGGTAAGGGTAGCGATGCCCTTCGTTAGTATTAATAACGTTAGCAAAGAGTTTGAAAGTCAGAAGGTTCTCGATTCTGTTTCGTTAGAAATCGTAAAAGGGGAGTTCTTCTCACTTGTAGGACCGAGCGGTTGCGGAAAAACCACATTGCTTAGAATTATTTCCGGTCTTGAAACTCCTACGTCTGGAAAGATTATTCTTGATGGAAATGATATTACTTCAATACCGGCCGAGAAAAGAAATATTGGAATAGTTTTCCAGAACTACGCCCTTTTTCCGCACATGAGCGTATTCAACAATATTGCGTACGGTTTAAAAATCAGAAAATTTGATAAATCTTCTATAAAATTAAAAGTTGAAGAGGTATTGCGTAAAGTAAAAATGTCGCACAAGCAATATTCACCTGTAACAGAGTTGAGTGGTGGCGAGCAGCAACGGGTATCGTTAGCGAGAGTAATTGTAAACGAACCGGAACTTGTATTATTTGATGAACCGCTATCGAATCTTGACTATGCGTTGCGACTTGAAACCCGCAAGGAAATAAAAGTTCTTCAACAAAATCTTGGAATAACCTCGATATACGTTACACACGATCAATCTGAAGCATTGGCACTTTCGGATAGAATTGCGGTGATGAACAACGGTGTTATTATGCAAACGGGAAAACCTGAAGAAGTCTATAATAATCCGGTTAATCAGTTTACTGCAGAGTTTATCGGGCATTACAATATTTTTTCAGCAGTAGAATTTCAACATATTTTCGGGAATAAATCAAATGTAGGGAAATATTATGCAGTATTGCCTGAGAAAATCATTCCTGTTCTAGATCCAGAAGGATTATGCACTGTAGAGAGTGTTCAGTTTAATGGTTTTTTTTTAGAAGTTCAGGTTCAATGTAACAATACACGCGTAAACCTTCTGGTTACACAGAACGGGGGTCAAAAGCTCTCCGCAGGTGATAGGGTTCACCTGGCTTTAAGAAGTAACTTCGATTTCAGAGAACTCAGCGAATGAAAAAAATATCATTACCCAACCTAATTTTACTTTCCGTAATTCTCTTTTTTCTTGCTGGATATGTCGGTTACCCGCTTTACGCAATCATTTCCGAGAGTATTAAAACACCGGATGGAATTTCTTTTTCTGCGTATTCAAAAATATTTGATGGCAACGTGTTTGTTGCGTTGAAGAATTCACTATGGCTTTCATTAATTACAATAGCGGGAAGTTTATTGATTGGACTAATTCTATCAGCTACATTGTTCTTTTTAAAAATTCCGTTAAAAAGTTTTTTCTCTACACTTTTTCTGATTCCGATCGCAACACCACCAATTGTAAGTGTTACAGCATTTGCTTATCTGCTTGGTGAGTACGGACTTTTAACCGGATTTCTGAAAAAATATTTTGCGCAGTCAACTAATTTTGCGATTGATGGATGGCCGGCAATTATCTTAATTCACCTCTATTCGTTTTATCCGTATTTCTTTCTTTTCATTTCGAACTCATTAAAAAAGCTCGATGCTGATATTTTAGATGCATCGAAAATTCTCGGGGCAAGTAAATTAACAACCTTTGCGAAGATTGTAATTCCACATATCTCTACTTCGGTTATTTCGGCAACAATTATTGTTTTCATGGCAAGCATGGCTTCGTTTTCTGCACCGTTCATATTCGGAAGTAGCGAGAGGTTCGTTACGACGGAAATTTATTCCGCAAAAGTAAATAACGATTACACTCTCGCAGCAGTCCTCGCAGTTATGTTAACTACTATTTCTGTTTTTTTCCTTGCAGGTGTAAGATATTTTGACCGTTTCGAAAAAAATTACGCCTCAAAAGGAGTAACAAAAGTTTATAATGTCGAAATGAAAAAGCGAATGAGTATCCCCGGATTTATTATCTCGATAATAATTTCAGTATTTGTTCTGTTGCCGGTGTTAGCTCTCGCTTATTTGTCGTTTCTGCCGGAGGGTTCACTCATGCGGGATGTTTTAATTGAAAAATTTACTTTTGAAAATTACATTAATATGTTTACCCAACCGGAATTATTCTCACCATTTCGAAACAGTATTCTGATGTCTTTGGTATCCGTGCTAATGTCGCTTTTCATCGGAATCAGTGTTGCAGTATTGGTTGCTCGTGAAAATATTCCCGGAAAACGGTTAGTTGAAATATCGTCAACATTACCCTATGCAATTCCCGCTACAGTTGTTGCTTTGGCTTTTATCATCAGTTTTAATACACCAACTATATTCACCGGATTTAATGTATTAGTCGGAACGTTTTGGATATTACCATTAGCTTATGCGGTTAGAAATATTCCCATTGTTACACAATCTGCGATTGCAGGAATGAAGTTGATTAATCCTGATCTCGAAAGTGCATCCCGTTCACTTGGGGCGGGTCGGTTAAGGACAATGTTTAAGGTTACAGCACCGTTGCTATTGCCGACAATTATAAATGCATCATTACTTGTTTTCATCGCTTCGGTTGGTGAATTTGTCGCAACAATTTTCCTCTACACTTATGAAACTAAAACCGTCTCAGTTGAAATTTATTCACATATGAGATTGTACAATACCGGTACTGGAGCATCGTACGGGATGTTGTTATTCTTTATAGTGATGCTTATTGTTTACATTTCAAGAAAGACAATAGATAGAAGCGTTCGCGTGTGACGAACTCGAATGGAATAAAATCAAAATTGTAAAGGTTTTTGGGACAATTGAAAAAAATTGTTGCCAAAACCTGATGAATTAAAATTGCACTCCTAAGTAAGGGAACAGTTCGTGGAAAGTATTCAATTTTTAAAAAGTAAAATCACCTCGTTAAAATAATTCTTGAATTTAAAAATTCAACCCCGTCAATTTTTGAATAGAACTCAACAGTAACTGAACCATCATTGTTAAATTTTTCTGTTTGTCTGAAATTTGATGGTTCACCGGTCATTGGATCTATCATTGAACCTGTAAAAGTAACCTGATTGAGTTCATCGTTAATAGTACCGGTCGAATAAGCAATTCCTGTTCCCATATTGTCTATCCAAACCGCATTGAACATTTTCGTCGCATTGTCATAACCTTCAATCAACATGCCTTCGAATGGCATTCCCATCATGTTCCCCTCCTGTTTCAGCATGAGATACCTTCCACCGAATATCATTTCTCCGTTTGCCGTATAGTTGTTAACTATTGGTTCAGTGTCAGGTGCCATCCAGAATGTAGCATTAACGTTCCATTTACCTACGGCTTTTGCAAGGTACTCGTGCATATCTCCCGGTGTCATGTAATCAATCCATTTTTGCATTGAACTGTCGGTCTGTGAAAATGAAACTTCATTAAAAATTAAAAAAGTAATCAGGCAGGATAATATGATTGCGATCTTTTTCATATCTGTATTTTTATTTTACTAAAAAATTTTAAGCAAAATTAAAAATAAATCTTTTAAAAATCCAATCATCAAACATAAGTGAACAATAAAATAACTGTCCAAAAATTAATAATCTAAAACAATAGGTATGGAGTGAACGGATTGATGATTTGATATCGGCACGGACAAAAAAAATCCCGCTAGTGAGAGCGGGATTAAGATTGCTCGAGGAGGGGGACTCGAACCCCCAACCCTTCGGTTAACAGCCGAATGCTCCACCATTGAGCTATCCTCGAAACAAGTTACAAAGTTAATTTAACTTTATTTCTTTTTCAATGAACTAATGTTATGAAATTGAAAATTTCAGCAATATGAAAATTTATTGGAAGCAAACTTGAATTTTATGTTAATTGTTTGGAATCTGGATTTTATAAATTCACTTATATTTGAACTATAAAGCAATTAGTTTTGTAAATTAATATCCAATTGAACCAGCCTATTACAGTTTCAGAATTAAATGCGAGGATAAGGTCAGTTCTTGAGAACGAGTTCACTTTCGTTTATGTAGAAGGTGAAATTTCGAACTTCAAGAAGCACTATCCTTCAGGTCATTTTTATTTTGTCCTTAAAGATTCGAAATCGCAGATTCAGGTTACGATGTGGAGAGCGGTCAATGAGAAGTTAGGTTTTACACCTGAAGATGGAATGAAAGTAATAATTAAAGGACGAATCAGGCTTTACGCGTCAAGGGGAATTTATAACATAGAAGCATTTGACATAAAGTCAGTAGGGATTGGAGAATTACAGCTTGCATTTGAGGCATTAAAAAATAAACTATTTAAAGAGGGATTATTTAATGAAGAGCATAAGAGGGAAATTCCGAGATTTCCAGAGCAGGTAGGGATTTTAACTTCAGAAACGGGAGCGGTAATAAAGGACTTCATTAAAATTACATCACGGCGGTTTCCTCTTACGGAGATTTTACATATTCACGCTAATGTGCAGGGATTATTCGCCGCACCGGAAATTGTAAGAGCAATAAAAATTCTTAACAAACCGGAATTTCAACCTGATGTGATTGTAATAGCAAGAGGTGGTGGTTCACTTGAAGATTTATGGTCGTTTAACGAAGAATCGGTTGCGCGCGCTATTTATGCTTCTGATGTCCCGGTAGTCAGCGCGATTGGTCATGAGGTTGATTATACAATCTGCGATTTCGTTGCCGATCTTAGGGCGCCAACACCATCTGCAGCTGCGGAATTGATATTTCCCGATTCACGTGAATTACTTGAAACAATAAAACGTTTTGAGTATACTCTGCATTCCCTTGTTGATGTTAAAATATCAACATTGAAATCGTCACTTGATGAAATTGAAAAAAGCTATGTACTCAAGCGCCCGGGAAATATAATGTCGGAGTTTATGTTTAATTTAGATCACTATCAGAAAAAACTTGAGAGGATAGTAGAACAGAAATTATTTAGTTACAATAATGGTTTAAAAAACTTTGAACGTTATATTCACGGAATCAATCCCAAATTAAATTTAAAGAGGGGTTATTCTATCGTCAGAAAATCAGATAAAATTATTAATGACTCGAGGCTTTTACGAGCGGGTGATGAAATAGAAATTGAGTTTGCCGACAATATAAAAAAATCTAAAATAATCTGATGGCTAAAAGGAGATCATCAAAAAAAGGTACGTTTGAAGAATCTTATACAAAGCTTGAGGAAATTGTTCAAAATCTTGAAAATGAAAGCGAAAGTATTTCCATTTCCGACCTCATTGAAAATTACAAAGAGGGTTTAATGCTCTTAAAAATTTGTCGTACTAAACTTAAAGAAGCAGAATTGCAGATTACAAAAATCAAAAATGATGATGAATAAAATGAAAGGTGCCCAATACGATATCAGGGATACGAAATTTCTGAAAGATATCAATTACCCAATTGACCTGAAAAAGTTGAATCTCATGGATCTTCGTGTACTGTCGGATGAACTGCGGGAATACCTGATAGATACAATCTCGAAAATCGGTGGACACTTAGGTGCATCTCTAGGAGTATGCGAACTTACACTTGCTTTGCATTATGTTTATAATACACCTAGCGATAAACTGATTTGGGATGTAGGTCATCAGGGATACATTCATAAAATTTTAACCGGTCGAAAGGAGGCGCTAAAGACAATCCGGCAAAAGGGAGGGATAAGCGGTTTCCTTAAGCGGTCGGAAAGTGAATACGATGTATTTGGTGCGGGTCATGCTACTACGTCAATCTCTGCCGCACTTGGTATTGCCGCTGCACGGGATTTTCAGAAACGCGATTACAAAGTTGTTGCTATTATCGGTGATGGTTCGATGACGGGCGGGATGGCCTACGAAGCTATGAATAATATCGGATTGCTGAAAAAAGATATTACTGTCATACTTAACGATAATAAAATGTCAATTGCACCGAATGTTTGGGCATTGCAGAATTACTTTAACGAGCTTATGACGAACGAGGCATTCAATAAACTCAGATCGAAAGTTTGGGATTTAACCGGAAGTCTCGATGAAAAATACAGTGACAGGATAAGGAAATTCGCTTCAAGGATTGAAGGTGGTGTAAAGAGCGTTGTAACACCCGGAATGCTTTTTGAAGCTTTGGGATTCAGATATTTCGGACCGGTTAACGGGCACAATGTTGTAAACCTTGTAAAAATTCTCGAAGACACAAAAAAAATGAGCGGCCCGATTCTTTTGCATATCCTGACTGAGAAGGGGAAAGGCCCATCGTTTGCAGCTGAACATCCGCAAAAAATTCATGCGCTTACCCCCTTTGATAAAACTACAGGTATTGAGCACAAGAAATCTACAGTACCGTCTTATACAAAAATTTTTGGTACCGCACTTACAGAACTTGCGAAAAGGGATAAAAAGATAATTGCAATTAATGCCGCTATGCCAGATGGAACCGGCTTGTCGTTAATTCAGAGTGAAATTCCTGATCGTTATTTTGACGTCGGAATTGCAGAACAACATGCTGTTACTTTTGCTGCCGGTTTAGCGACTGAAGGTTACACACCTGTTTGTGCTATTTACTCTACTTTCCTCCAACGAGCTTTTGATCAGATTGTTCACGATGTAGCCATTCAAAAACTACCGGTGATATTCGCAATGGATCGCGCAGGTTTAGTAGGGGCTGATGGTCCAACTCACCATGGAACTTTTGATTTAACTTATTTGAGGTTGATTCCCGAAATGGTGCTGATGGCTCCTAAAGATGAAAAAGAATTGCGCGATATGTTGTACACTGCGACCTTGTATAAACGTGGACCCGTTGCGATTCGATATCCACGCGGTAATGCGTTAGGTGTGGATTGCGGTGAATTTGAGAAAATTGAAATTGGTAAGGCAGAAGTAGTAAGGAACGGTAAAGACGCTGTAATTTTAGCTATAGGGAATATGGTGGATAATTCTCTAAAAGCAGCAGAAATTTTGCATGAAAGGGGAGTTGAAGTTGAAGTTGTAAACATGAGATTTGTTAAACCGCTTGACTCGGAAATGTTGATGGATATATTCGACAGATTTGATAAAATTATGACGATTGAAGATAACACAATTATAGGAGGATTTGGAAGTGCAGTATCGGAATTTGCTACTATGCATAATTATAAAAATGATATTTTCATTCACGGAATTCCAGATCGGTTTATTGAGCATGGAAAACCTGAAGAACTACATTCTGACCTGAAGCTCGATGTAAAAGGAATCTCTGAAATTATAGGCTCATTGTTAATAAGGAAAAATGTTGAATCTGAAAAGTAAAATTGTTCTGACGGTTTTAATTATTCTGACAGGACTTGTATATAATGGTTGTACCAAATCCAATCCTGTTACATCAGACCAAGTCGATGTTCAGTTGATATATGAAAACAGTGGAGTTGTTGATTCACTCACCGGCATTTGTTCAGCATTTCAAATAAGAAACTATTTTATCGAATTACCGCAATTGCAAAACTGCGATAGCCTCCGGATATGTTTTACTGCCGGGACTGATGGTGATTTATCGAACATCGAATTTTTTGCAATGAGTAATTCAAACTTGATACGAATTTACAATATCGAAGGGTTAACGATAAACAACGTAAAGCAATTTGATGTCAGTTTGCCTGTAGGGTACATGAATAATCTGCAGCTAAGATTAAAATTATTCGCTTCGGTTTGTACAGGTCAAACCTACCACCTTTACATGAAAGATTTAAGAATTTATTCAATAAATTAAATGTCACTGAATACGGATAATATCATTTTGAATAACCGGATGACCCAGGAAAACCTCAAAGATAAAGGAAAATCCGATAAAAGCGTTTACATTGAGACCTATGGTTGCCAAATGAATTTCTCAGATACTGAAATCGTACTTAGCCTGATGAGTGAATTTGGTTACACTCAAACAATGCAACCGGAAGGTTCCGATGTTATATTGATAAATACATGCAGCGTCCGCGAACATGCGGAAACAAAAATTTACAATCGCCTCCAGCATCTCAAACCATACAAGAAAAAAAATCCCAATCTGATTGTAGGTATAATTGGTTGCATGGCAGAGAGGCTCCGGCAGGAACTTTTGGATAATTATCCGATTGTAGATTTGATTATGGGACCTGATGAATACCGTAAAGTCCCGCACCTGATTGAAAGTGTTGTTGAAACCGGTGAAAAGGGAATTGCCGTCAAGTTATCGAGGGTTGAAACTTACGATGATATTACCCCGGTGCGTAAGGATGGAGTAACTGCATTTCTCTCTGTAATGCGGGGTTGTGATAAATTCTGTACGTTTTGTGTCGTACCATTTACACGAGGCAGGGAGCGCAGCAGAAATTTCAATACCGTTGTTGACGAAGTAAAAATGCTTTTTGATCAAGGTGTAAAAGATGTAACTTTATTAGGTCAAAACGTAAATTCATATCGATTCGATGGAAAAGATTTTTCAGATTTGTTGAGAGCCTGTGCCAGAGCAGTTCCGGAAGTGCGAATTAGATATACGACCTCTCATCCGTACGATTGCAGTATGAAACTGCTTCATACAATGGCAGAGCATGATAATATTTGCAAATACATTCACCTGCCAATTCAATCGGGTTCTGACCGGATACTTAAATTGATGAACCGATTATATACTGTCGAAGAGTATATGGCAGTAATGCAAAAAGCCCGTGAGCTCATGCCGGAGATTGGGTTATCAACGGATATCATTTCTTGTTTTCCGACTGAAACCGAAGATGACCACCTGCTGACATTGAAGGTTATTAATGAAGTTAAATATGACGGTGCATATACATTTTTGTATTCAAAGCGCGAGAATACCAAAGCATCAAAGATGGAGGAGAGTATATGCGAAGAGACAAAAAAACGACGACTCGATGAAATCATCGAACTTCAGCGGGAAATATCTTACAACATTAATTCTAAACTTGTCGGAAAAACGAAAAAAGTTTTGATTGAGACAGTGAGTAAAAAGTCGGATGATTTTTTAATGGGCAGAACGGACTGCAACAAATCAGTTATTATACCCAAGCGCCAAACTTTTGTTGACCAAAATGGAAATCTGGATATTCCGAAGGAATATTCACCCGGTGATGAGGTAAGCGTTAAAATCAATAAAGCAAATTCAGCAACTTTATTCGGTGAACCCGTATTAATTCGATAAATTGTTAAATATTCTTTTTAAGACAATCGGATTGGCAGTAAGGTTATTTCCGCTGAGGTTTTCACATCGCGCCTCTAAAGTGTTTGCTGTATTTTTTTTTATCTGATTCCCATCCGGAAAAAAGTTGCTGACGATAATCTGAAAATCTGTTTCCCTGAAAAGGATAATCAATTCAGAGACAAAATAATCAAACAAGCTTACCGGAATTTATTTATTACTCTTTTTGAAATTTTATATTTCCCATCATTCGATAAATCTTCATTAACAAAGCTCATTCGTTACAACAATTATCAAGTCATGGATAAAGCACTTTCGGGAAAAAGGGGAGTTATACTTGCGAGCATGCATTACTCAAATTGGGAATTAACCGCATTTGCATATCCTTTCTTCTTCGGACAATCGCTTAATATAATTTACCGTACTCAGGCCGATACAAATATTAATAGAAGTATAAATGAGTACCGTGCAATAAGCGGGAACAACTTAATTGGAACAGGCGGTAGCCTACGTGAGATATTTGAAATTCTCAACTCGAACGGAATCGTCGCATTTATGGTAGATCAGTCCGCGAATCCGAAATATTCAGTGTATCCGGAATTCTTCGGCATTAAAACTGCGACATTTTCCGGTTCTGCAAAGATAGCACTGAAACTAAATGTACCTGTTGTTTTTGCTTACGGTGAGCGGATGAAGGATAACACATATAATATTACATTCAAAGAAATTCAAAATCCTTTCAAAAATGACATTGAAAGTTTAACGCAACAAATTCAGGCGGAAGTTGAGAGTGTTATAAAGAAAAATCCCGATCAATGGTTTTGGTTTCATCGGAGATTTAAGCACAGATTAAATGAGAAATCCTGAGAAAATATTAGTAATACAAACTGCATTTCTCGGCGATGTTGTCTTATCGTTGCCAATCGTACAGGTTTTAAAGAAAAGATTTATGAATGCAAAGGTTGATTTCATGTGCATTCCGGCAACTTCGAAACTACTCGAAGGTAATCAATACATTTCTGAGGTTATAATTTACGATAAAAGAAATTCAGCTCAGAGATTTCGGGGAATGTTTGACATCGCTAAGCGCCTCAAAAAAGAAAATTACAATATCGTTATTTCACCTCATAGATCGTACAGGACTTCAATAATCGTTAGACTTATCAAACCTGACCTTTCGATAGGATTTAATATATCCGGGTTAAGCTTTTTATACTCCGAGCGGGTTGAATACTTACAGTACGAGCATGAAATAATCCGTAACCTTTCATTGCTTACTCCACTTAATATATTCATTGACGATATAGTAAAACCGGAATTATTCCCGTCTCAGGTTCACAAGAGAAAAGTAGATGAAATTTTTCTTATTCATGAATTAAGCTATATAGACAAAATTGTTGCGGTCGCGCCAGGATCGGCTTGGTTTACGAAGAGATATCCACGCGAAAAGTTTCTGAATATTTTGAAAAAGTTATCTGACGACGGGATTAAAACTGTTCTTGTTGGTGGATCGGATGATACTGAGCTGAAAAATTACTTTGACATGTGGAAACCTGAACGTACGATTAACCTTATCGGTGAGTTATCAATTTTGGAAACGACAGAACTTTTAAAACGGTGTTCGATATTATTAACAAATGATTCTGCTCCTTTGCATATTGCAAACTCCGTTGGGACAGATGTAATCGCATTATTCGGTGCAACCATACCGCAGTTTGGATTTTATCCTTATGGTGATAACGATTTCATCTTTGAAACAAACGGTTTGAAATGTCGTCCGTGTAGCTTACACGGTGGGAATGTTTGTAAGATAAAAACTTTTGATTGTATGAATAAAATTGACGAACTTAAAATTTATTTCAAAATTAAAGAAAAACTCGCAGGCTTAGATTAAATATTTTTTCAACCGGTCGCGAATTTCACTTTCTGGTAACGGTTCATCGTTTGTATTCATCTCCGTTAATATTTCCCTAATTTTAATTTTTGCTTCAGATTTAAAATCATCATTTAGAAAACCCGAGAATATTGTTTCACCATCGAGAGCACGATTTATTTCGGAATGCTTGTTGCTCTCGTTTAGCTCTGTGTATAAAATTACACGGAACTCCCTGTTGTATTCATGTTCCCTGTAAATTTCAAACATGGTTTTGTCTGATTCAAATTTCATAGAAAATATTTTATTTTTGAATAATCCTTTTTACGTATTTACCAAGCATGTCAAATTCGATATTAACGATGGAATTTGGTTTAAGAAATTTCATATTTGTATTTTCAAACGTGTGTGGAATTACTGCAATTTTTATTATTGTCTTTTCATTGTTATCATCAACAATATCGGCTACTGTTAAACTTATTCCGTTGACAGCAATTGAACCTACGTATATTACATTGTCACTAAACGATGATTTGAAACTAATAAAAAATTCCCATGTGCCCCCGAGATTATTAATGTTCATCACCTCACCAGTTGTATCAATATGACCTTGTACAAAGTGCCCGTCAATTCTCTTTTCAGGTTTCATTGCTTTCTCAAGGTTCACCTTGTTACCTGTCGAAAGCAAACCCAAATTTGTTTTTTGTAGTGTTTCATGTATTGCAGTGAAGTAGAATTTATCCGCATCGTTTTGTTCAACAGTCATGCATGCGCCATTAACAGAAATACTATCGCCTGTTCGAACATCGTGAAGGAAACCGTGTTTTTGCGGATTTATTGTAATCTTCTTATTCACTGAAGTATCGGTTGTTGAAATTACTTCACCGATTGTTTCTATTATACCTGTGAACATTTATAAATTATTAACTGATCGTTACCGATTGAACCAATGTAATATGGTTTAACTCTCATCAATGTTGAAATCCGTGTGGATTTAATTTCATCAAAAGCAGAAAGTCCTGCACCAATTATTACGGGAGCTGTAATTACTATGATTTCATCTGCCAAATTGTATTTTATGAACTCGGAAAATATGGTTGAACCACCTTCTACAAGAATGCTTGCAATACCAATTTGTCCGAGCTTTTTCAAAGAATCATTTAGATTTATAAACCTTGATTTACCCTTCACGTTAAGAATAAATTCCCCTTTGACCTTATTGTTTGTTAGAATCAGATAATTGTTATCGTTGAATATTTTGAATGTTTGTTTAAGATGTCTTCTCCCTTTAACAATCAACCGTAACGGATCCCTTCCTCTTACATTTCGTACAGTAAGTTCGGGGTTATCTTTTATAACAGTTTTTGCACCAACCAAAACAGCATCGTACTTCGACCGGAGTTCATGCACGAATTTTCTGCTTCTTATCCCTGTGATGTATTTTGATTCGCCCAAATGGTTCGCAATTTTACCGTCAATGCTCTGTGCAATTTTAAGCGTGATATATGGGATTCGGGTTTTAATGTATTTCAGGAAAAATTTATTCAATTCATCGCATTCGGCTTTCAGGATTCCTTTCTCAACGCTGATTCCGGCTCTCTTTAATTTATCTATCCCTTTGACGATTGGATTTGGATCTGTTGAACCTATAACGACTTTTTTGACCCCTTCAGCAATTAGCAGGTCTGTGCATGGTGGTGTTTTCCCGAAATGAGAACACGGTTCAAGGTTAACATAAACAACTGCCGATTTAAGAGAATGACCACGCCTTTTTGCATCATTGACTGCTACTACCTCCGCATGATCTGAACCAATCTTTCTATGATAACCTTTTCCGATTATCTTATTACCTTTTACAATAACACATCCGACGAGAGGGTTTGGTGAAACTGATCCTGCACCCTTTCTCGCAAGTTTAATACATTCCATCATGTAATTTTCATCCATTACCACGTTGCAATTTTTTCAATTTGTTTAAAACACTATCAGATGAATTACGGTAATATAGATAAGTATCCGATAAAATTTTCTTAACCTTGAAATATTTTTGAGCGCGGTCAACAAACTCTGAATCGTATGAATAGACATTTCTAAATCCTTGCAACCTGTTGAATACCTTCCGCTTTGCGAAGATTGTAGCGCCTATAATACATTTTGAAATATGAATTAGTTTTGTTGTATCGTTTTTATCCGGTACATACATATCATCAGTGCTTCCGATAAATTTCGCACTTGAATGAATCAGGTCAATATCGGGATTATCAGTCATAAAGCGAACCCGCTGTTCCAAGTGTGTTGTTTTATATTCGTCATCCGAATCAATGAAGGTAATATATTCCCCTGAACTGATCGAAATTCCGGTATTTAACGATAGCGGTGTAGAGCGGTTGCTATGCTTTATATATCTGATTCTGTCGTTTACAAGTTTCAGTAAACTATCACTCCCGCCGTCATTGCTCCCATCGTCAACTATTATCAACTCGAAATTTTCAAACGTCTGGTTTAAAACTGAACCAATTGACCTTTTTACAATATCTTTGCGGTTGAATACCGGTAGAATTATGGAAACTTTAAATTTTACTTTTGAAATAAGCATTAACCTCTCCTGAACCAGAAAATCGGATCAACCGGTTCTTTACCTATCCAGAGTTCAAAGTGAAATGATTGTCCGTATCCTGAACTTTGTGTCCAACCGATTACATCGCCGGCTTTTACATTTATTCCTTTTACTATTCCAACCGGTTTGGTTGAACCGTAAACCGACCGGTAGCCGTTGCCGTGATTAACGATTATAATATCCCCGAGAATATGAGTGTACAAAATATCTTCAATTGTTCCGCTGGCAACAACTTTTACTTCAGAATTCTGTGAGATTGAAACAGTAATTCCGTTGGATTGGGAAATGGTAAAGGTTTCAGGATTAATGTATGTTCCGAAACTGTTGATGATGTCAACGCTGTTAACAGGCAAAATTAATTTCCCTTTTAAATATTCAAAATTTGTATCAGGGTAATCTACAACCTGGTTAATCTTATAAATGAAAGGTTCTTTTATAAATTGAATTCTTTTGTTAATAGTGGCAATTAAAGATTTTCTTTCATCTATTAATTTCATGTAATCAGAAGTCAACTCTCTTATTTTGTTCATCTCCGCCTCGATTGAATAAATCTTTTCATTCAACTCACTGCTTTGATCCTTCTTCTCCTGAAAATATTCCTTTCGTTTTGTCAAGCTGAGCTTTTGCATCTCTTTCTTTTGGTTTAGTATGTATTCGCTCCGTAAAATGTGATCGAGATTTCGTTTGCGCAATTCAGACAGTTTGTTCAGATATTTCAATCTTGAATAAAACTCGTTGAAATTTTTTGAGCTGAAAAGTAGCTCCTGTTCAATGATTGAACCGTTTTTGTAAAGCCATATCAGGCGTTCTCTATATCCGGATTTAAGTTTATCGAGATTAGTTTTGAAATTGTTAATGTCTTTAAGTTCTGATTCATACTCATCAATATTGAACGAAGCGCTATCCTTACTGAAGGAAATAAATTCGTTTAAATTTTTGAGTTCAGCTTTTAAATTTTCAAGTTCTTCGGTGTAAAGTTTTATTTTTGTATCGTTGATGAAAATTAAATCATTCAACCTTGCAATTTCATCCTCAATGTAAAATATTTGCCGGAGTTTGTCCTCCTCCAGATTGTAATCCGAATGCGCAATCCCAAACGCAGTAAATATCAAAAATGTTGAAAAGAAAGTTACTAAAATATGTTTCAATCCCATTTAATAATCTTTACGTTCTTGGGGTAAACTAAATTATAACTGAACTCCTGAATGTTCAATTTAATGTCTGATAGCTCCAGTAAAATTCTTTGATTGGTTTTTAAATTTCTCATATCAATTACAGACGGGAAATAGCAATCATCAATCCTTTTATATTTATCGTAAGAAATCTCAACTATCTTCTCCCCGGAATTGTCATACTGTCTGAATAAATGAATTAAATTTTTCTCAGGTTTAAAATGATATTCAAGGGTACCTTCCTCATTCTGTTTCCGGATAACATAAACAGTATCCAAAATATTATATGAAGTATAATTATTTTTTAACTCACTATAATCGAACGCGCCGGAAAGTGCATCCAGGAGAAATTCCCGTGTTGTACGAAATCTCATGACTGCACCTAAATTAGAAGGTGATGCCGTACCCGTAATTACCATACTTTCGATTACATTATAGTAAGTGAAATTTTCGCCGTTCATAAAAAAAACTGCGCCGGTAATACCGAAAGGACCTTGAATTTTAGCGTAAAGCGTGTCCGGTTTAAAGACGCAAAGTGTAATCGTACCGTTGTTGTACTCATCGTCAGATTCAAAACTAATATCTCCGAATACATCGAAATTTTTTATCCGGGATTCATTTATGATAGATACTCTCAACAGCTCTTCAATTGATAAATCGTGATTTGCGGTTTTGTTTGCAGATGTACATGAAATAAACAATACGGGAAGAACTGCGAATAAGATGAACTTAGATAAATTAATGTTTACTGGACTTCTCAATTATTTCGTCTAATTTATTCTTCAAAATAGAATAATTTTCAAGGAAATTTAATTCTATTCTCACAAAGTAGATTTTATCTTTAAAGTTTTCAACCTGAGGTAATGAAACAATTTTATTAAAATCCTTTTCAGTTGTAAGGATGCATTTGTACCTGTTGAGGATATGTTCAATATCAGTGAAGTTATAATTGAAATGATCTCTAAAGTCATAGTAATTTGTGATTGAAAACCCTGCTGATCTAACGGCATCTCTGAAAGAATCAGGATCGCCAATTCCTGAAATCAAAGTAACTTCATTTACCTCCGGTGAATGACCGTAAATATTTTTAATCATTTCGACTTTATAACCAAAAGTAACTTTGCCTTTACAGAATTCATTCAATTTTGAAAACTTCAGGTTACAGATTACAATATCCGATCTTGATAAACCCGATATGCATTCCCTGAGGTTACCGGCAGGGAGTAAAATTTTATCGAAAATATTCCTTGCGGGAATTTTTATTACAATATTAAAATCGTGTACGACTGAGTAATTCTGAAATGCATCATCAAGAATGACAACGTCACCGAGTTTGTTTGTCTCTATAGTTTTAATAGATCTAGCCCTGTTTGAATCAGCGATAATTGTAATTTTATTTTTGAGATGAGACTCAGAAAATTGTCTGGCGAGCATAAAGAGCTCATCTCCGGCTTCCGAAATGTTCGCTGTAATTTCGCCCTTATTCAGGATTGTATAATTCCCTGCAGTTGATTTTTTATAACCTCGACTTACAATTGCGACCTTTAAACCTGCATTTGCAAAGTATTCGGCGAGGTAAGCAGTTAGTGGAGTTTTCCCTGTGCCACCGGTTAAAATATTTCCTACTTTGATAACGGGAATATCAAATGAATGAGTCCTCAGGATACCTAAACGATAAAACAAACTGTGCAATTTGAAAACGAGGAAATAAAACGGAACGAGTGGGAGAAGTATTAATCTTGCGATGTTCATATCATCTTGCCTTGCAAATACAGTTTGAAATCTTTGAGCTTTTCGCCGGAGAGGAATGAATCGTAATATACAGGTTCACTCACGGTAACGATACATTCAGTGAATGGATAGGGGATTTCAAATTCGTCCCATGAGTTTACACGTTTGAACCTGCAATACTCAATCTTTATCGGAACTATTGGTAATCCTGTTTTAAGTGCAATAGACAATACTCCGTTTTTCAACTTATAGGCAGGTCCTCTTGGTCCATCAGGAGTCAAAACTATTTTGTCCAATGAGCTTTCATTTTCGATAAGCTTAACCATTGCAATTTTACCGTCACTCGAACTTGAACCCCTGAATAATGTGTAACCCCACTTTTTTAATAAATATGATAATAATTCTCCGTCTTTGCTTTTCGAGACAATAGCTCCGGGAGAACTATTTCTGAATAGCCACCACCCACATAACATCCTTCCGTGCCAAAAAATAAAAATTGACTTTTGTTTCAGCAATTCTTCATTGCTGATAGTAATCTTTAAACTCTTCATTAGTAGAGTTGCAGAGGTGTAAAGAAGGATATCTTTCATTTTAACAATGAGTGAATTATTCGGGCAGCTTCTGAAGATGCATCCTTGTCGGTTAATATCTCCCTTACTTTCCGCAAACCATAAACCATTTGAGCATTATATTCTTCATCTGAGAGAATCCGCCTCCCTTCGGATATGATATTATCTACCGTAAAATCATTCTGAATAAATTCTTTAACAACAGGTTTGTCAATAAGGATATTTGCCATAGTGAGATATTTTAGATCGGTAAAAAATTTTGCAATACTGTAGTTAAGGAAGTTTGTTTTATAGCCGGTGATAAATGGTGTTCCGATGAGAGCACATTCGAGCGATGCCGTTCCCATCTTTGTCAAAACCAAAGCAGAATCTGCGATAGAGGTATAAAACAGTTCGTTGCTTGTATTCTTGATTATCTTAACATCAGCAAGATTCCCGTATATTTCGGGATTAATTTGTTCGGGATAAACTATCTGAACTTGCAAATTAAATTCCTTAGCTAACAACATTCCGGCTTTTAAAAATACAGGAAGAATTTTTATTATTTCTTCTTCCCTGCTTCCCGGAAGGAGGGTAATTTTAGTTTTCGGTCTTTCCTCGTATGAACTAAGAAATTTATCAATCCTTATAACGAGCGGATTACCTGTGTATAGTGCCTTTACACCTTCCCGTTTGTAAAAATTTACTTCGAATGGAAATATTACAAGCATCAGGTCGCAACAATCTCTGATGATCTTAACACGTGATTTATGCCATGCCCAAAGTTGCGGTGATATATAGTAAATAATTTTACCTGTGTAAAAACTTCGAATATTCTGCATTAGTCTCAAATTGAAACCCGGTGAATCCAGTAATATCACGGCATCGGGTGAAGTATCGTTAATAAATCTGATTGCTTGATTTAGTTTATCCTTCAATTTTTTAAAATTCTTTAATACCGACGTAAAACCGATTAGATTAATGTCAGTGTAGCTGAAAAGTAGGTTAACACCGAAGGATTTCATCTCCTCCGAGCCGATTGCAGTGAAATCTGCATCCCCGAATGTAGAGATATATTCTCTGATAAAATCAACAGCATGCTTGTTACCGGAAGATTCCCCACAAACAAGGAATATACTTTTCCTGTTCGGATTCATAGCCTAAAATATTTTCACTCCGCTGATGAAAAAATAAAATATAATAGCTAAAGTAAGAAAGCATGATTGTAAACTTCGCTTTTCAGAAATTAATCCTGATTTCAGATTAAATTTAAGATTGGAACGGGCATTCGAAGGTAGCGATTTTGGAAACGGGAAGAATCGCATTACATGCGCCTCATAAATTCTGTATTCTTCTTTGAAATTATTTCTGAGGTAATTTTCTTCGTTTAAAATTATGGCGTAGTATTGAAGCGAAAAATATAAAACACCTGCAAGCTGAAGATAGGGGAACAGGGAATTACTCATGATACCGAAACCTGAGTAGATTAAAATATTCCCTGCGTAAAGAGGATTCCTGATAACTGAGTACGGTCCCTGTGTTACAAGGTTTGAACCGCCAACCCCGGAAGTTGTCCGGGTTTCACTTCCGGCGTAACTTACCGAAAGGATTCTTATAATCTCCCCTGACAATACCAGCAAAAACCCTGCAAGCATTGAAGTTAACGTCGGATTCATAAACAAAATCATTAAAAGCAAAAATGGCAATGGAGTGTAACTCCGGTATTTGAAAAGAAAGTTGCCGATTGTCTTCATATTAACCTCCCATTAACACGTCACGCCTTTTTAGTTTTGCTTCCTGACGATGTTTGATTCTGTTTTTGGTTTCAAGTTTTTCGATTTTATTCATAACGTCGAAAAACGTTTTGAACTCGAAATATGTAATGTTTCTCTTCCAGCAATACGATGCAAGTTTATCTTTTGCAAAAACTATATCAGCGTAATTTACCGCGCAATAGTCTGTCACACCATCCCCAATGTAAACGGATACTTCACCGTCAAGATCGTTCGTGTTATTAATAAGTACGTTCCTTTTTGAAACTCCGCAATGTGTGCAGTTTTCATCGGAATGAGGGAAAGAGCATGAAAGTTTTCCGTCAGTTTCAATATTTAGGATGTTGCAATAATAGGGAATATCAAGATTGTTATCATTGAGCATTTTCTGAATATATTTATCGAATCCCTCGCTGACGATGAAAATCCCGTAATTTCGTTTATTACAAAAATTATAAAATTCGGTGAAATATGGATCCAGTTGTTCCTGTGAGATGTATTCATTGAATAACTCCAGATCGAAGTTTTCAATTAAGTCGAGTTCCATTTTAATGCACTCACGGGTTGAAATTTCTCCTGCCACAAACTTTTCAATTAAATCATTATGCGCCGGTTTATCTATTATGAATTTTCCCAGTGAATTTAGCCAAACGTCATTTTTTGAAGTAGTGCCATCGAAGTCACAAAATATTTTCAATTTTTTGCCTGCGTTCAATTTCAAATCCTGTCCAGAAAGTTTTTATTCTTGTCAATGCTGAGAATCGCTTCAGAGAGTAACTTGATACAATTATCGAGGTCGTTTAGTGAAAGCAGTTCTTCCGATGAGTGCAGGTATCTGGTAGGTACTTCAAGTCCTCCGACCGGAACTCCTGATCTAACCTTTGAGATTGCGTCTGAATCTGTTCCGAAATTTCCGGTGTCAATATCAATCTGATATTTTATCTTCTTTGATTTGGCAACTTCAATAAGTTTCTCTGCAATGCGGTTACTGGTTTTTACTCCACGCCGGATAACCGGTCCGTTGTTTAATTTTATGTCACCAAATTCAGTTTTAGAAATTCCGGGTGAATCTGTTGCCGGCATTGCGTCAATTGCAATACCCATTGTTGGCTTTAAACGGTAGGCAATAATTCCAGCGCCGAAAATTCCGGTTTCCTCCTGAACGGTTGAAACAGCATGCACAGTAATATTTAGTTTCCTGTTCTTAAGAGTTTTTAAAACTTCCGTTATTATGAAAACTCCAATCCGGTTATCGAAGCACCTGGCGCTTGCATATCCGTTCATCAGATCGCGATAGTTCTCACCAAAAATAATAGGATCGCCAACAGATATCAGTTTCTCGACATCCTTTTTGTTTTTGGCTCCAACGTCAATATATACCTCACTCATCTTAGGAATTTTCCGCTTATAGCCTTCTTCGAGGTGTAAAGATTTCTGTCCAAAAATTCCTTCGATAATACCGCTGCCGGTCAATATTCTCGCCCTTTTTGAGCCTAGGATTGAAGGATCAATCCCCCCGATTGACTTAACGTAAATGAACCCGTTCTCATCAATGTAATTTACAATCAAGCCGATTTCGTCAGCATGTCCCGAAATCATAATTGAAAAATCTTTTCCCGGGTTCAGGGTTGCTACGACATTTCCGTTTGAATCTGTTGTTATCTCATCACAATAGGGTTTTACTTCATTCCGATATATATTTTGTACGTTATCTTCGAATCCGGATGGTCCCGGTTCGTTTATTAGCTTTACTAAAAACTGATGTCTTATTTTATCCATATTGTTCTTTGAATTTTGTTTCGACAATTGTTGTAACTCCGCTTTCCTGCATAGTTACTCCGTAAAGTTTATCCACAACTTCCATAGTTCGTTCGTTGTGTGTTATTATTATAAACTGAGTATTATCTGAGAAAGTACGGATCATTTTATTAAACCTTGCAAGGTTAGCAACGTCAAGTGGCGCGTCAACTTCATCAAGGACACAAAACGGTGATGGTTTAACAAGATAAATTGAAAATAGCAACGCGATAGCTGTAAGAGTTTTTTCTCCGCCGGACAGGAGTTCAATAGAGGTTGGACGTTTACCGCGAGGTTTTGCAACGATTTCGATTTTTGCTTCCAGCGGGTCTTCGTTTATTTTACCCTCTTCGTCCACATCGTAAACCAGCCGAAGGTTTGCTTCATCGCCCTCCTGAAAAAGTTGATTGAATATTTTGATGAAATTTGTACGAATCTTTTCAAATGTATCGAGAAACCGTAACCTCGCCTCTGCGTTTATTTTTTCAATCGTCTTGCGAATATCTTTTTCCGATTCTAATAAATCTCCCCTTTGTTTAATCAGATCTTCAAGCTCTTCTTTCTGCGCATTGAAATCTTCAAACAAAAATTGTTGATATCCGCCGCCAAGCCTCTTGAGCTTTTCGCTGAGTTCTTCAACTCCTTTACGGGCGAGATGTATATCAAATTCGTCAACACTATAATCCGGATCTAAATCATTAATCCGGTCTTGAGATAATGGAAGCGTTTCGGAATATTTCCGTTGGATGTAATCCCTTAGTTGAGATGATTTTATGTCGTTTTCTTTAATCTTTATCTGGGAATTAATAAGCAGCTGCGAAACTTTATCGAATTGAATTCGCCTCTCTCTCTGCTTGAGATCAATTGATGTGAACTCATCCTTCATTTCGTCGTAAGTTGCTTTCAACGTTTTCAATGAATTCGACAGATCGTCACGGGTTTTGGTTAACGCTTGAAGGTTCTTGAGGTTCTCGTTTATATTCGAATTATATTCCTCAGAATTTCGTTCATAAGTTTTAATGCTTCCGTTGTTTTTTTCAATCAATAATCCCTGATGCTCGAGGCTCCGCGCTATACGTTCAAGTTCTTCAGATTCATATTTTAACTCATTAACAAGTTTTGAATACTCGAGATTGAATTTATTGTAATCATTGTTGATCTCGCTGTATTGTTCCTCGATTAAATTGAATTCGCCTGTTAATTGTGATATATCCTTCTCTAAACTTAACTGTGATTCATCAAGCTCTTTTACCTGAACCATGAACTTTTCGATGAGTTGCTTTATGGTCTTATTTTCTGCATCAATATTTTTACTTTCGGAATCATTCCGGTTTATTGCATTGGTTAACTGCTGTATCTTGAAATCAGTTTTTGAAATCTCATTTTCAATTTCAGTCCGCTTGCCTTTTAACGCATCAACTGAAGCCTTTAATTCATCAATAGGAATTTCAGCGCTCTTTACTTTTAAATCGTCAAGTTCATTCTTCAATTTAAGTAAATCTTCCTCGTCGTTTTTGATTTCATGCGTGAGTTGCTCAATTTGTTTTTGTCTGCCTATCCTGATATTCTCTTCGTTTACTTCACTTCCCGCTCTCACAACGGATTCAGTTACAATATCACCACTCAATGTAACAAACTTGTAATAGTTATCATTTGAATATTTAATGGCAGTATCCATATCCTCTACGATGACATATTCATCGAGGATATACTTCATTAATAGATTATGTTTGCTGTCGCTACAATTTAAAAATTCATTTGCGAAACCATAAACCTTTCGGTCCCGAAGGAAATCAGGAGTGGAATATTCAGGTTCAATGTATGGATTATTGTAATGCATTTTATCGTTTAGGATGAAAGTTACTTTACCCTTTTTATTCTCGACGAGCAAGTCCATGAATCTGCTGAGATCTTTTGAATCGTTGAGAATCAGGTAATTCGAAACTTCTCCCAATGCAGTTTCAATCGCAACTTTGAACTTATCATCAACTTCGATACTATCTATAACAGTTGAAATATTTTTCTCGCCTAATTCCTTTATCAGGTATTTTATACCTTCAGCGTAATCCTCCAGATTTTCAATCAGGCTTGTGAGGTATTGAACTTTAGATTGCGTACGTTCAAGGTTGATAGTCCGTTCAGTAATAATTTTCTCCGCCTCGACAATCTGATTCTCAATATTTTCCTTTTGTGAAATTAATAACCTGAGCTTTGATTCTTCCTCCTTTAATGAAGAGTTACACTTAGCAAGCTGTATAGTCAATTCGTCTTTCTCAGTATCAATGTTCTTTTGCATTTCGAGATTATCGGTATTCTGAGCGAGAAGTTTTTCAATAGTTGAAAAATTTGATTCAAGCCGGATCTTATTTTTATCGTACTCGTTTCGCTTCGCCTGCAGTTCTTTGTTTAGGTTTTTTAGTTTGTCTGTAAGTTGTAATAGTTGTTCCTTCTTTTCAGTTATTAGTAAATTGGTCTGGTGTACTTTGCGGCGTTTCTCTTCGAGCGAAATTGCTGTCATTTTTTCTGATTCGGTTAAGACTTTTATTCTGGCAGTAAGTTCAATTTCTCTTTCAGAGTTCTTGTTAATTGAAGCGGTCAACGTTTCGTTTTCCCTATTCAACCTTGTGATATTTTCAGTAGCTGAATTTAATTTATGGTTTAAAACAAGATTTTCACGTTCGATCTTATCAACCTCATTCCGCGCGGATTCAAGTTTGTTGGAAATTTCGAGAATTTGATCGTCTCTTTGTTTAAGAGTATCCCTGAGATCGTCAAGCTTCGAATCAAACCTTTGTATCTCAATGTTGAGATTGTCTTTACGCGAAATATTTTCATGTTCGTGATTTCTGATGTTTTCAATTTCAGCAATGAGTAATCTGAATTCACGGTCGTTCAGTAAAAGTTCAGCTTGCTCCAATTGCTTCGATACAATTCTCGCCTCTTCATTTCGTTTAACCTGTCGCTCAAGCATATTCACATTTCTTTGCTTCTCACGGATGATATCGTTTACCCTGAGTAACGATTCATGTACGATTTTTAGACGATTGAAAGTGAGGTCGCGGTTTTGTTTGTATGAAATTATTCCGGCTGCTTCCTCAAACATCTTGCGCCTTTCATTCTTAACCGGAGAGAGAATATTGTCAACCATCTTTAGCTCAATTACCGAATACGCATCGGGACCAATCCCGGTATCAACGAAAAGGGATTTGATATCTTTTAATCTGACTCTTGTACCATTGAGGTAATATTCCGTTTCTCCACTTCTGAAAAATCTCCTTGCAATCTGTACCTCGTTATATTCAGTTGGCAATGCGCCGTCGTCATTTATTATCAGCATTGATACTTCAGCCACGCTCAACGGTTTACGAAGCCTCGTACCGGAAAAGACAACGTCCTCGCGCTTTTCGCTCCTTAAAGCTCTGTCACCCTGTTCCCCAAGCACCCACCGCAACGCATCCACAATGTTCGATTTACCCGATCCGTTCGGACCAACTATCGCCGATACACCTTTGCTGAATGTAATAGTGGTTTTCTCAGCAAATGATTTGAAGCCGAATATTTCAAGATTTTTTAAATACACTTGTTAAAAATAACTTAAACCGAGATGAATTGCATTAATTGTTCCATTAAAAAATTTCAGGTAAATATAAGTTCCACCGTACAATATTGCGATGAAAAGTAAACTGAAGAATATAGAACGCAGATAACTAAAGTTCAGTAAAACTCTCGCTCCTTTTATCAATCGAAGTATGTAAATTACGTGAAGCAAACAAAGTAATACGAACGAATACATTACATAATCCGTTTCGAGCGATGCAAGTTTGAAAATAATTGTTCCGATAATCATAAACGGAAACATTATGACTGAAGACCATGATACTATTATAAGAATACTTCTGGTGTTCACCTTCGCGGATATAAAAAGCGAAACCAACCGGATTAATAAATAAGATAATGCAAGTAATAAAATATTTACAACCGTGAATAATGCAATAGAATAAATCGGATTATTCGTTACATCAGAGAATAATATTTTTAAAGAATCATTTGTAAGAATTTTAGCAATTATCATATCGAATATATCGGACTCACGGTAATAATAAAAGAGCGATGAAACGTAAACACCTATACCGATTGAAACCAGCAGACTGATCAACACATTTAACGTGACTGGTACCAACAGCTGATCATTAAGATATTGAAAGAAAATTCCGGGTCTGAAAAGAAAACGGGTAAAGCCGTCTCGAAACTTTCTGATGTTTAGCAACAAAAGGAAAAAAATAATTGAAAGCACAACACCGGTTGAAATGAGGATATATGCGCTGTCGCTGTAAGGTTCGCCTTCGCGGATTCTGGGGATATCCTGAAGTTTAATAGCTCTGGAAACGATATGCGATGCAAGTTTAGGTTCCCTGTAAATTGTAAACAATCCATCTGTAACAAGTTCGGGATTTGCATTCTGTCTGAAATTTAGAGGTCTCCCGGAAATCCAATCGGCAAACGATGAAACACCTATAATAGGGAAGTTTTTGTAAAAGAGTTTGTATGAGTCAACGAGGTACTTTGCCTGAAATTGGCTCGAATAAACATTAGCAAATCCCGATTCATTTTCATTGTTGATAGCTATTCCGAATGACGAGATGAAATAAGGTTTAACGTTGTTACCAGTACTAACGCCGGTTGATGAAAGTGCATCAATGATTTTTGCCGGTAAACCAATGTCCCTTGACCGGATGTTAATGCCCTTAAAATCTACGTAATGCCTGCAAATATCATCTTTAATGTTCCTCGAAGTATAATAAACCTGACGCGAGTCAAGTGCTTTTACGATTGAATATGCTCCCTTCACATAATCAACGCTCCTTTGTTCGGTAACGTTAAAATCATTTCCGATACCCCATGCAATTATCGCCGGCGAGTTCCGGTCGCGATTTATTACTGAGGTTAGATATCCATAAGCAGATTCAAGGTATTGATCGCTCATTATTTCTGCCGGGACCTCGTTAAATGCAAATTCCTGGAAGATGAACAACCCGGCTTTCTCAGCAGCTTTTATAAGATAAGGGTGCGCGGTAACACCCGGAGTCCTTATCGCATTAAAGCCCATTTGTTTAATCAATGAAACATCGCGTTCAACGGATGAGTAACTTACTGCAATGAGTTCGTTTGGGTTTTGCACATAATAGTTCAATACGTTGATTAAGGATTTTTTCCCGTTCAGTAAGACGTGATTGCTTTTTATTGTTACATCGCGGAAACCTGTGGTAACGATCATCTCATCAATGATATTACCGTCAATATCCTTAATTGTCGTTTTAAGCCTGTAGAGTTTCGGGTTATCGGGCGACCACAGCGAAGGTAACGTAGCGCTGAAATGGTTTGAATATTCCTCAGAGGTGAAATTACCTGTAGTAAATCGTACTTCCTGACTTTCTGAAATTACCGCATCACTTGTATCATCGAGTAAAAAAGATTGCAAAATAAATTCCTGATGCCCGTTCCCTGATGAAATATTTCCCGTTCTGATTTTTACCGAATTTTTTAGATTAATCGTATTGGGGGAAGTGAACTTATAAACCAGATGGTTTTCGGCTGTATAAACTCTAGGTACTACCACAATGTAAATATCCCTGTAAATCCCGCCAAAGTTTTTGGGGTAATTTACCTGTTCAGATAACGGCAATGTTGATTTAAAGCTAAGTTCGTTGTCAATTTTAATTTCAATGAAGTTCTCGCTCGTTATAAGACCATTCTCGATTGTTGCTATAAATGAATCGTAACCGCCATAATGCTCAGTAACGAAATTACCGTTTATAGAAATTCTGGAGTAGTAGTTTATCCCTTCGGCAACGATGATGAAGTTATATTCCTCGGGATTATTGAACGGAATTTTGAAATACCTTTGGAAAACGGCAACGCCTGAATAGTCGTAACATGATGGAACGTTAACTTCAGAAAAGGATTTGTAATCATTGAACGATACCTGCCATTGACCGTTAAGCGGAATAATTGTTCTCGTTAATCCCGCTGTGATTAATGTAGGGAATTCCTGTATTGCAGGGTCCCTTTCAAATATTTTAATCTGAGCTTTGGTTGAATCTGAGCTGAAAGTGACAAATATAAATATTATCAACCAAATGATATTTAACCGATTAGTCAATTAATTCTGGGGAATTCATCAAAGATAATTAATAATCTAAGGAAATTAAATGATTGAATAATGCGGGTGTGGCACGATATTACGCGATTTCAAAACGATTGTAACGCAGTTTTTGTTAAAAAATTCCGGGTGAAAAAAACCAGGAAAATATAATTGTAATCAGCTAAACTGTCAAATCAAGATGAGTTGTTTTGGTAGTTTTGTTTTTGAAATGTTATGTATTACTCTTGTACAAAAGGCGAATACAAATATAAGTTAAATATCATTGTAAACTGAAAAAACAAAAATGAAATTATTTAGAATACATTGGTACGATTTCGGAGGTCTGATGTCAGTATTTGCTTTAATATTTGTATTGTCAGAGTGGGATTCGTTTACGAATTACGAACTGATAATGTGGTTTAGTTTCTTTTCACTTTTACTGCATCAAGTGGAGGAGTACCGGTTACCGGGTACATTCCCGGGAATGATTAATCGCATAATGTTTAAAAGTGATTTGCCGGATAGATTTCCGCTTAATACTAATACCGCCGTTTATGTGAACGTTTATGCAGGCTGGACAGTTTATTTGCTTGCCGCAATTTTAGGGGAGAAATCAATCTGGCTTGGTGTTCTTACAATGATAATTTCAGCCGGAAATGTTGTTGTGCATACAGTTTTATTTAACCTGAAGGGTAAAATGTTCTACAATGCAGGCTTGGTGACATGCTGGATTTTATTTGTCCCCATCGTTTCAGTTTTCTTTGTAACGGTTTATTCTGAAAATCTTGCCTCTACAGCAGATTACCTGATTGGCATTACAATAGGAATCGGTTTAAATGTATTTGGAATATTTAAATTTATTAATTGGTTGGCTGACAGGAAAACTGTGTATGTTTTCCCCAATAGAAATTTATTGCCTGCTGACCGGAAGAAGAAATAAAAATTTCATTGACTCACTCGTTATAACTAGCTTACCAATATAGCAGACAAACTTTTTTCAATTAACATTTTTGAATGGCATTCATCAAATGATCTTTCTGACATCAATAAACCATCTCATCCCAAACTTTAACGCAATTCGTACAAATTTCTATTTTTTACTATGAAATTAAAATATTTAAATTGATTAACATCTTCGATATGTTTGACGTATTACTTCATTAAGGCTGATTAGGAAAGTTAAAATGTATTATTTACAAAAATTTTCTGAATACAATAGTGAATTGTAACAATTTGAAATGAACAGATTACAAACCGAGAAAAAAAAGGTGTATAAAATATTTATTAATTAAAAAATATTCGATGAACAATAACGATAAAATCAAAGAAATGGTAAAGCAAAAGTACAATGAAATTGCTTTGCAGAATAGCGATATAAACGCTTCTTCATGTTGCGGCAGTGGTAGTTGCAGCACAGAAGTTTATAACATTATGAATGAAGAATACGAAAACCTCGACGGTTACATTCCTGAAGCGGATTTAAAGTTGGGTTGCGGTTTGCCGACTGAATTTGCAAAAATAAAAAAAGGTGATACAGTCGTAGATCTTGGAAGTGGAGCTGGGAATGACTGCTTTGTTGCCCGTCACGAAACCGGTGAAAGCGGTATGGTAATCGGAGTTGACTTTACTGAAACGATGGTTGAAAAAGCAAGATCAAATGCGGAAAAATTGAAGTTCAGTAATGTTGAGTTTCGTTTAGGCGATATCGAAAATATTCCGGTTGCAGATAATACAGCAGATGTAGTTGTAAGCAATTGCGTGATGAATCTCGTACCGGATAAACCTAAGGCTTTCAGCGAAGTTTTCCGCATTCTCAAAGCGGGTGGACATTTCAGCATTTCGGATATTGTCCTCACCGGAGATTTACCAGAAAAAATTAAAAACACTGCCGAAATGTATGTAGGTTGCGTTGCAAGTGCGATTCAAAAATCGGATTATCTGCAAATCATCAAGGAGGCAGGTTTTAAAAATATCACATTACAAAAAGAGAAACCTATCATAGTTCCGAATGATATCCTTAAAATTTATCTGACCGATGAGGAAATTACAGTATATAATTCAAACCCGGATATAATTTTTAGTGTCACAATCTATGCCGAGAAGTAAAAAAGCTTTTGCAGTCCTGAAAATGTTTAATGGAAACTAAATTGATATTGATCTAATGAGCAAGATGATATTGGTACTTTGCACGGGGAATAGTTGTCGAAGTCAAATTGCTGAAGGATATTTGAGAGAATTGGCGGGGGACAAGGCTGATGTTTACAGCGCCGGATTGGAAGCTCACGGTGTAAATCCCTTGGCAATAGCGACTATGTTGGAAGACGGTATCGATATTTCCGGTCAAACATCGGATAAAGTTGATAAGTATTTTAAAATGCACTTTGATTTTGTAATCACAGTTTGTGATAATGCAAGAGAGCATTGCCCGTACTTCCCTGACAACACAAAAATATTTCATCACAACTTTCCCGATCTCGCAAAAGCAAAAGGTTCGGACGATCAAATTAAAAATGAGTTCAGACTTGTAAGACAACAGATAAAAGAATATTGCAAATTATTTGTCGAGGAGAACTTGTAGTTTACTTTCGTAAAGATAGAGTTATTGCTTAGTTAGCGTTGAGAAAGTAATTGATGTGAAAGAGAAAGATTGATTCACACTTTCTTTAATCTTCTATTTTAGTACCATTGAATTTTAAGTTGTGTTCAATTTTTTCGAAATGAAATACATTTTTAAACAAAATTCATTAAAATGAAAATATTCCTCACGGTTCTAATTCTGTTTCTAAATTCCTGCTACGCACAGACAGACGATGAAGAAAACAACTCATTTGAACCTCAAAAAATTAAACCTGGCACGATTAAAATAGACGGTATAATAAAAGAAACTGAATGGGGAAGTGCAAGCAAAATTACTTCTTTCCTCGAATTGTATTCGAACAATAAACCTTTGTTTAACACTGAAGCATTCGTTTTGTATGATTCGTCTTTCCTGTACGTGGCGTTTAAATCATTTTTTAAAAATAAGGAAACATTAAATCTGGCGCATTATCCGAAAGATGACGAACGAAATTTGCAAGGTGAATGGGTTGCCATTTGTCTGGATGGTTACGCAGATGGATTGAGCGCACTTTTTTTTATATCCAATTGCGACGGAGGACAAATTGACGGTAGCCTGAATATGGATGGCAGTCCTGAGATGGTGTTCAGTAACGAATGGAAAAGCGCTGCGATTGTGAACGATAAATTCTATGTAATTGAAATGGCTATACCGTTCAGAGATATACCGTTTGACACCCGGAAGAAAGATGTTGAAATGGCGTTTAAGTTAGTCCGCTTCGATGCTGCTAACGGAAGGGAATATGACTATCCGGAGTTTGACGGAAATAATTACTCTCATCTTTCACAGTTCAGGAAAGTCCGGTTCAGTGGGATAGAAAAAAGTCGTGTTAAAAATCTGACCGGTGTTGATATCAATGCTTTAGTCGAATTTAAGAAATCGAGGGCTAATCTTTTCGATATTAAAACCTTTGAGGGAAGACGTATTGCATTGGGTGACGCATCGGTGATTGATTACAAAATTTTTCAGAAAAAGGAGCTACCTGCAAGTACAAAACCCTTTGAGTTCGTTTATAACTCTAATGAAAATGAAGTAACAAAAATTTTTGAATCAACCGGTATTGAACCATTGAATCGCATTTCCGATTTTGATTACTTTCTGGAACGGACGCTTACAACTTCTTTTATTGTTATAAAAGACGATACGGTATTATTTGAAAAGTATTATAACGGTTACTCACGGGAGTCAATCGTTACTTCATTTTCAATCGCCAAATCAATCACGTCAATTCTGGTAGGAATGGCAATAGAGGATGGTTTCATCACAGGTGAAAATGAACCGATAACAAATCATATCCCTGAATTGCTTGGAAGAAATGAACGCTTCGGAGAAATTACAATTCGCGATTTACTGACAATGTCTTCAGGTCTTCGCTATGAAGAGGGTGGTGAATACAGAGATGATGATATTACATATGGTCACTATGATTTAAGGTATGTGGCGATTAACGAAACCGATATTATCGAATCACCCGGATCGCGCTTTCTATATAATAACTACAATCCATTGTTGTTGGGTTTAATTCTCGAGAGGGCTGTCGGAAAACCGGTAACCGAGTATATGCATGAGAAATTATGGGGCCCAATCGGAATGAACTATGACGGTTCATGGAGTACCGATGAAAATGGATTTGAGAAAATGGAGAGCGGAGTAAATGCGCACGCAATTGATTTCGCGAAAATAGGTAGACTAATGCTGAAACTCGGTAACTGGAATGGTGAACAAATAATATCAAGCGAGTGGGTTAATAAGTCAACGCAGACGTTTGATACGGCGAGTTCACATTATCCCGATAACGGATTTTTTAACAATGGCGGTGGATATTACAGCTACTTTTGGTGGGGAATGAAACGCATTGGGAGCATGAACGATTTTTTTGGAATTGGCAACAAAGGTCAATATTTATACGTTTGTCCGAATAAAAAATTAATCATTGTCAGGCACGGAATTGCTTACGGCATCCCGGCTATGCGATGGGCGAGAGTATTTTATGAATTCGCAAATAAATTAACTGACTAAAACCTTAGTCATGGAGAAAAGCTTGACGAGTATTTAACCTCTTTTACAAACTTGTCAACATTAAAAATGGAATCATTTAAATTAACCATCAATCAATTTTACAAATGAAAAAGATGAAACCTGAAAGCCTGATGATGTCGTACGGTTACAAACCTGAGTTATCCGAAGGGGCGATAAAGTGTCCAATCTTTCAGACTTCAACCTTTGTATTCAAAAGCGCCGAAGAAGGAAAGGCATTCTTCGAAGTAGCTTACGGACATCGGCAGAAAAACGAAGGTGAGGAATTGGGGCTTATTTATAGTCGCATAAATAACCCCGATCTTGAGATATTGGAAAACAGATTAACGCTTTGGGAAGGGGCGGAAGATTGTGCAGTGTTTGAAAGCGGAATGTCAGCAATTACAACCGTCCTTTTAGAATTTCTGAAACCGGGAGATCTTCTCCTGATAAGCAATCCACTATACGGAGGTAGCGACCATTTCATTAAAAAAATCCTTCCGAAGTTTGATATCAACATTGCAGAATTTCGAGTAGGGCAGGCAAAAGAAGAAGTAATTAAAATTATCGAATCATCCGGGTGTGCTGATAAGTTGGCTTTGATTTATATTGAGACTCCTGCAAATCCGACGAACGATCTGATTGATATAAGTTGCAGCAAGGAAATCGCAAAACAATTTTCCACGAATGATAGGGAAGTTTATCTGGCTGTTGATAATACTTATATGGGACCAATCTGGCAACATCCGCTAAAGCACGGCGCTGATTTAGTTTTGTATTCAGCAACAAAATATATTGGCGGTCATAGTGACGTTATAGCTGGCGCTTGTCTTGGCAGTAGTGATTTGATAAAACGCGTAAAGGGACTCAGAACATTCCTCGGGAATATGGCAAGCCCTAATACAGGCTGGCTGTTGCTTCGCAGTTTAGAAACATTAAAAGCAAGGATGGATATACAGGCATCGAACGCGGTCAAAGTAGCTGAGTTTTTAAGTAAACATCCCTTAGTGGAAAAAGTGTACTACCCGGGGAATTTGACTGAAAGCGATGGTGAACAATATAATATTAAAATACGCCAATGCATTACCAACGGCGGAATGATTTCTTTTGATGTTAAGGGCTCTGAAAGTGAAGCATTCAAATTTCTGAATGCCTTGAAACTAATTAAACTTGCCGTAAGTCTCGGAAGTACTGAAAGTCTGGCTGAACATCCGGCAACGATGACCCACTCTGATGTTGACGCCCAATTAAGAAAAGAATTACATATAACGGAAAAAATGATCCGATTATCAATTGGTGTTGAAAATTACGAGGACATAATTTGGGATATAAATCAGGCGCTTGATAGCATCCGAAATTAAATTTAAATCGAAATAGCATCGTAAAGATTGATGGCAATTGTTTTCAAAAATACATTTGATGTGTATTTAAACATTCCTATTTTTTATAAACAACTTCATTAAAGCATTCCGCGCTTTAAGTTAGCATTTTAACATTATGCGATGTTACATGACTAACATTTTGATTTAAACTCTTTGAATAGATTCAAAAAAGTTTTGGTCGTACGAGTGAGACTTTAAGTGCAAACGGATTTAATTTTAACCTTTACTGTGAGCGTAATGTACAATTTTTATAGTTTAATGCAGTTAAACTTGAATTAGAAATTAATTCTCGCAGGTTGATTTATCATTACTACTTATTTCAAAATATTTTCAAATTGCTAAGAAATTACACATTCCATCGAAAATTTTTGAATTATCGAATAATCGTAAAAGGAGGATATATGATTAAAGTTGTTTTTCTTAATTTGATTTTATTATTCACGGGAGTTACTTCCTACACTCAGGAAATTAACAAGACATTACTTGACAGTTTGTTGAAGGTCGCCGAGCAGACACATTCTGAAGCGGTTATAATTTACAAAGGAGATTCATTAATCACGGAGAGTTATTTCGGAACCGGACGGGCTGATAACAAAATCGAAAGTATGTCTTGCACGAAAAGTATAGTCGGACTTGCAGTTGCGTGTTTGCTTACTGATAAATTAATTGACAGCCTCAATGTTCCCGTTTCAACTTATTATCCGGAGTGGCGACAGGGACAGAAACAGTTTATTACAATCAGGCACCTTCTGGAAATGACATCAGGACTTCAAAATTACCCTAACACCTCAATTGAAATTTATCCGAGCCCGGACTTTGTACAATTGGCGCTTTGTGCGGAGCTGTCAAGCATTCCCGGTAAACAATGGGCTTACAACAATAAGTCAGTGAATCTGTTAGCTGGTGTAATCGAAAAAATTAGCGGTAAGCGAATGGATCTTTACATTGGTGAGCGGTTATTCAGGCCGTTAGGGATAACGGATTTCACCTGGTCATTGGATAGTGCGGGGAATCCGCATGCAATGTCAGGTTGTCAGATAAAGCCGAATGATTTCGTAAAATTGGGACTCCTGATTCTCAATGAAGGAACGTTCAACAATAAGGTTGTGATTGCAAAGGATTGTATTAAGGCGTTGGTTACTCCATCCAAAATGTACGATGGATATGGTCTTTTGTGGTGGATTAATTACGAGACTACAACTTTCACCATTGATGATGAAATTATTGATGAATTGAAAGAGGCGGATATTTCGTCAGACTTTATTGAAAAGATGATTGAACTCAAAGGGATATATAAATCGGAAGATGAATTCTATTCAAATATGCTGAAAGTTTTTGGGGATAATCCGATAGAATTGATACGAAACAAACTGGGTTCAAATAACCGCTTTTACAAAAAATCGCACAGTGGGAATATTTCATTTCGTGCAGACGGATATTTAGGCAATTACATTATCATTGATCCGACTAACCGCATTGTTGCAGTGAGAATGATAAGTAGTGAAAGTCATGAAAGTGACGCTGATAATTTCGGAGAGTTTCAAAAACTTGTATTGAGCTTAACTAATTAGTTAGATTGCCTATTAAATAAAGCAATTCCGCATTTATTTATTTAATCACGATGGAAAATAAGTCAAATACAGGCATTAAAGCCACGCACTGAAAAGAATTAATCCAGCCAATTATTTTCATCCGTCCGGTATGAACACGTTATTTTATATGCATTGAAATATATTTTCAGTCCGGTTTGCTCACTGATTTCATTTCAATTTCAAATTTGTTGTGTCATATTGCTTTCTACAAGACACGGGAATTGAACTTCAAGTTTTAGTATCCCATAAATATTAATAAAAATTGTAACACTAAACGATGCGGAAAATAGAAACAAAGTTATTCAAAGAATTCTTCGATAGTGAAAGGGCAGGTGGTCTAATACTAATAGGATGTACAATAATTTCATTGGTGATTACAAATTCACCGTTGGGTGAATCCTACAGGAGTATTTTCCAGATACATTTAGCCGGTCATTCACTTGAGCATTGGATTAACGACGGTTTAATGGCGATATTTTTCCTTTTGATCGGACTGGAGTTGGAGCGGGAGATTTATAAAGGTGAACTTTCAAATTTAAAAAATGCCATGTTGCCGATCTTCGGAGCTATCGGCGGAATGATTGTCCCTGCATCCGTATATTTATTTTTCAATTTCGGTACAGAAACTCAGTCCGGAGCGGGAATTCCAATGGCAACAGATATTGCATTTGCATTAGGCATTCTTTCGTTGTTAGGCAAAAGTGTTCCTGCTTCGCTGAAAGTATTTTTAACTGCCCTTGCAGTTATAGATGATCTCGGCGCTATTTTAGTTATTGCTATTTTCTATACAAAAGCGCTTATCTGGATGAACCTTGTAATAGCTATGGGAATATTCGGATTGCTCTTGTTGCTCAATCGTCTGAAGGTGCAGTCATTGATTCCGTACTTAATAGGTGGAGTTGCAATGTGGTATTTTATGTTGAATTCAGGTGTACACGCAACAATTACAGGTGTCCTGCTTGCATTCGCAATTCCATTCGGTAGTGGCAATGAACGATCAACCTCTTATATCCTCCAACATTTCCTTCATAAACCGGTTGCATTTTTTGTATTACCTGTGTTTGCACTGGCAAATACTGCTATCCCGATCAACGGGGAATTCGGTCAGTTGTTAGTTCAGGATTACAGTATCGGAATTGCAACCGGACTTATTGCAGGTAAACCATTAGGTATAGTCCTCGTAACATTTATCGCAGTGTTAACCGGGTTATGCAAACTTCCTTCAGACATTGATTGGAAATCAATTGCCGGCGTGGGATTTCTTGGTGGTATTGGATTCACGATGTCAATTTTTATTACCATCCTTGCATTTGACAATGCTGAAATTATCGACAGCGCAAAGTTAACGATTTTAATCTCATCTCTCATTGCAGGGGTAATCGGATTTTTGAGCCTGAAGTTTACTCTCACAAAACCTAAAAGTAAAACGATCAATAACTGATTCGATAAAATTCTCGTATGTAACATAACATTTCATTAGGCATATTATTTATTTGAAACGTTACATATCACTTATAAAGTCGCATCGAATTCAGATTTTCTTAGGGTTAGTAGGCCGAAGTTCAATTTCATTTATTAGTGCCCGAACCGGAGATTTTACGATAAGCATACACGCAGCAGAAACGTCAGCAGGAGATAGAATTGAGCTTCGTTCTGAATTTAAAATAGACCCCGGTTGATTAAAGAAATCGGTATCAACCGAACCCGGACATATTGCAGCAACTCTAATATTATGCTTCCTTACTTCGAGCATTAATGTTTTTGAGATTGCCATCACGGCATGTTTTGTCGCGCAATAAATTGAAGCGGTTTGAATAGCAGTCTTTCCGGCAATTGAGGCAATATTAATTATGTCTCCTGAATTTTGCGGTATCATTAATTTAAGTGCATATCTCGCACATAGATAAACTCCACGCACATTTACAGCAAACATTGCGTCGAAATCTTCAGTTAAGCTGTCCGAGAGATTTGCGAACTTGCTAATGCCCGCATTGTTAATTAAAACGTCCAATCTGCCAAATTTTTCAATTACAAAATCAAACAGTCGCTTTATGCTTTCCTCGCTTGATACGTCCGTTTCGCGGTAATTATAATTGGGATTGTTCACCGGTACGTTAGTTCTCGAGGCATCAACCACTGTATAGCCTTCGTTTAGAAACTCCATCACACAGGCTCTACCAATCCCTTTTGACCCTCCGGTAATTAAAACAATTTTGTCTTGCATTTAGATAAATTAAAATAAAAAAGCGGCAATAAACCGCTTAAGAAACTCAGCACGCCCGCGTGGATTCGAACCACGGACCCACAGCTTAGAAGGCTGTTGCTCTATCCTGCTGAGCTACGGGCGCAGTAAACGAAAAAATGTATTTATAAACTCAAAAGTAACTTAAATCAGTTTACAAACTATTGACGTCAAAAAAATAAACTGAAATACCGGAAATTTAACCGGATTTTTAACAAGTAATATCTTGCCCGGAAAATAACTTTTAAACTGAGAGTTGCAAATTAAAAATTTCAATGTTGTCAATCAATTTCAATATTTTGACAAACCAAGTGCGGATTAAAGATTTTCAATTATACCTTTCAATTTTGTTCTCACTTCATTTGCAATTTCTGCCAGCGAATTATTCTCAACCGCTTTCATCGAAGCAACAGGATCAACTGCTGAAACTTCAACTTCGCCGTTTTCATGTTCTTCTACAATTACGTTACAGGGGAGCATAACTCCTATTTTATCTTCGCTCGTTAAGGCTTTGTAAGCAAAGTGAGGATTGCATGCACCAAATATTTTATATTTTTTAAAATCAACATCAATTTTTTTCTTCATCGTCTCTTTAACATCAATTTCTGTCAATACACCGAACCCTTCCGACTTCAAAGCATCAGTTACGTCTTCGATTGCCTGATCGAAATTTTTGTTTACTAATTTACTGAAAAAGTAGCTCATGATTTTAAATTTAAATTATTTGATTAATGAAAGTATTTCGTTTTTTAAAATATTAAACTGCAATTTTAATTTTTGGCATGTAATTTGTTTATAGCCTTTTAAGGAAACTATAAAAAAGAAATGAATTATACCAATACAGAAAATTTAGACAATCATCTCAATTCACTTTATAAATACTGCAATCCTGCAAATATTGACAACCCAAAAATTGAGTATTCAGTTCAGATTTACATTCCGTACAGAGCATCTGTTTATTTATACTTTGAAGATTCGGAAAACAGGGTAATCTTTAATATTATTAACGGTGAAATTCTCAATGAGGGTATTTATTCGAAGAATGTGGATCTTTCTGAATTACCAGGGGGAGTCTATCATTACGTAATCCTGATAAACGGGGAAAAGTACAAAAAAACTTTGTATCTCGACAAATAAATCAGGTCTTTTGTCCCTTGATTTATCTCTATCAAATTTAAATTAATATAGATACCTTTGCCCATCAATGAGCAATGTTTTATATCTTACCAATCAATTTCTATCCGCAACTTTTGTCACTTCGTTTAGTCTTCGAAAAAGATTTTTTAAAAGGATTATGTTTTTAATTCGTCAGGGTAACATTTCCATACATTAATTGTTAATGTTTTTTTGCTGACATAAAAACTATTCCTGAAAATAATACTAATTAAATGAAAACTATAAATTCTCTCTTGGCGCTTTCAGTTATTTTGACATTATTGGTTTACGTTGGGTGTTCCAATGACCCTATCTCACCGACACCTGAAAAGAATCAAATTTCCGGAAAGATTACATTCGTTGATACGAATTTTGTGTTATCAGGCGGTTCTTATATTGTAGCTGCTTTTGCAAGCTGGCCTCCAACCGGCGGTCCGAACGCTTACGATACTTTAAGCATTTCAACTTCAAAAACAATTTACGATTATACTTTAAAAGGTGTTAGCACGGGCGATTACGTTGTCGCGGTTGGTTTTAGGAAACTCGGTAGTTATCAAACTCCGATCATGTCTGTTTATGGATGTGACACTGCAAGCTTACAATCCTCAAACTGCGCAATGGATCCGCCGCTACGAGCTACAATCGGTTCGAACGGTGAAAGTTCATCGGGGATTGATATGATTTCATGGGCAGACACTACAAATAAAATTTTCTAAACTTTGGGCAAGGCTTTATCCAAAAGCGTTACACTCATCCTAATGAGTTTGTTTTTTATCTTGAATCAGAGCGCGGGACAAACTTCCCGCGGCTCACTTCAGGGTGCTGTGATTGACAGGAAAAATGATGATGTTCTTGCTAATGCTATTGTTACAATTACGAATTCGAGAAACAACGGGCGATTTGTAACTGAAACTGATATCTCTGGACACTATTCGATTACCGATGTTCTGGAAGGATTATACACTATCAGTGTTATGCGGATAGGGTATGAAGATTTCACCGGTTCAATTTTGGTTGACGCAGGAAGGATAAAGGAATATAATATTTACCTCGAGTCAGTTGATATTGAAATTGAGAAAGTGAACGTTACAGCATCGAGGGTGGAGACAACATTGCAACAAACGCCGTCCTCGATAAATATTATAGAATCGCAGGAAATTGGAAATAAAAATCCAATGACGTTCAGCGATATGCTCGAAGGAGTTCAGGGTGTAACGATACAACGGACGAGTGGGATTAACGTTAGTTCACTTTCGTTGAGAGGTTCATCTGATGTTGCCGGTGGTGGGATAGGAAATAGGGTTTTGTTGCTCCTTGACGGTCGTCCTTCATTAACAGGCGATTCAAAAGGGGCTCTCTGGTCGCTCGTTCCGCTTGCTTTGATTGAACGAACTGAAATTGTCAAAGGTGCATTTTCGTCACTATATGGATCTTCCGCTATCGGAGGTGTGGTCAATGTTATAACAAAAAAGCCAACGTATGAGGCGTACAATTACATAAGCGTTTCACATGGATTTTATGACAAACTCAGCGATTCCCTTAAATTCACCAATAAGCTCCTCACATTTTCAGGAGTTGATTTGATCCACAGTAATTCCCTCGGAAAATTTTCCTATTTGTTATACGGCGGTTATAAATCGAATGATGGGCACGCGCAACAAACGAATTACAGATTTTACAATTTAAATACGAAGTTTACTTACGACCTGATTTCCAATCGGGATATTGAGCTTACGTTTGGTTACACTAATTCAGATGGTGGTTATCCTCATTACTGGAGGCGCGATCCAGGTGAAATCCCCGAGCCATTTAAAGTCGCAGAAAATGTAATCGGGGACAGAATTGATAAAGAAACTTTTAGCGCTGATCTTTATTACAGAGCATTTCCATCCGGAAATTCAAAATATTCGACAAGGTTTTACTACTACAATCTTTTGAGTGAATCGGTCTTCAACCCCAATAACCCTGTATCTATTGAATTTGGAACACCAGGATATGAATTTACAACTTTTATAGATTCATATAATTTTGGAAACATTTCTCAGTTTGACATTGAGCTTAGCAACAGGAATTATTTGATTTCCGGAGTTGATCTCCAGTGGAACATTGTTCGATCTGCGCCTGAAGAAATTCTTTATGGCAATCAACAGATGAATAATTTTGGCGTGTTCGTTCAGAATAGACACGATTTCATAAGAGATAATTTCGGTAATACAATTTTATCTGCAACATTTGGAACGAGGGCAGATATAACTAAAATTGTAGGTGGGATGAGCGCTTTTGATTTCAGCCCGAAATTTTCGCTTTTATATTCACCGAACTACGATAACGTATTTCTCGACGATGCTTCCTTCAGATTCCTTGTGGGTAAAGCATTCCGGTCGCCTTCGATAGCTGAAATTTATTTTAAGAAATCTTTATTCGGTGGCTATGAATTTATATTTAATCCGAATCTGAAGCCGGAAGAAACGCTCTCTTTTGAAGTCGGATACAGAAAGCAATACGGTAACCGGCTTATATTTGACATTGCTGCATATTACAATTTTTACGATAATCTAATTCAGTATAGAAATATCGGAAACGGAATTTACGGACCGTTTCAGGTGCAGAACGTGGCAAAGTCAACAATAGCAGGTTTTGAGGTTATGATTGATTACAATTCGTCAATCAAAATGTTTAACGACAATCTAAGGTATTACTTCAATATTGGATATTCGTTTATGCAGGCAAGGGACAAATCGCCCGATACAAAAGACGGGCTACTGCCGTACAAACCAAAACACTCCTTAAATTTTACTACAAACCTCAATTTCAAAGACTACAATTTAAATTTTTCTGGAAAATTCCAAAGCAGGATTGAAAAAGTGGTATTTTACGCGCTCGAAGAGCCGGATGCATTTTTCATTATGAATATGAAACTTTCAAAGCAATTTAATTCCGGTTTTAGCGCTTTTATTGCAGTTAATAATCTGTTCGATACATTTTATCAGGAGCTTGAACGAATTGCAGCACCTAACAGGAATTTCAATGCGGGCTTATCGTTTGAATTTTAAGCTGCATGGTTTTTAAAAATATTATTTAAACGACCTTCTAAAAAACTCCGATTCTACTACGACTGAACCCCGAACCTAAATCAAACCCGAATAACATTCCAAAGTAGAATCTCCATTCCTTCCCATAGGTTACATCCTTGTTCCGGAATGTTCGTGTAAAGGAATCAAGACCGTACGCGGCATCGAAAAATATTGAAGTCGGGAAAACGTATGAGGTAAAAGCCTGCAACCTTAATTGTGCGCCGATGTCTTTTTTAAAATCTCCGAGTTTGAAATTATTCCCATCCCAGGCATTACCGAAACTTCCATAGACGGATAAATATAGTTTATCGAGATAAAGCGGTGAGATTCTGGTATCAATATTTTTGATAATTGGAAATCTGTAAGTGAGTGTACCGTAAGCCATCCGACCGCCACCAAGTGCGTAAAACGGATAGCCCTTCATTCCGGGTAAACCCGTTGCATAGAAATGGTAAAAATCGTCAACAGGTGGTCCGAAAATTGTTGCCCCTGCAAGTTTCAGACTTAGTACGTGATCGCTTCCGAATAAACCAACTGATTCCGTCAAGCCGCCGCTGAGTTTGTTAAGTCTGTTCTTGGTAAAGACGGAGATTAAAGTACCGTCATCCGAAACTTCAAGTTCAGGATTTATATCGCTGATTTCATGGTCAAGCTGTACCCAAAATAGTCTTCCGATAGGGTTTATATCACGATTTCGGGAGCTTTGGAAAGAGCTGTAATCGTATCGCAGTGAAAAATTGTGAGCTTGAAAATAATCCTGTGATGATGATCTGATGAAAATTCCGCTCTGTGGTATAACGAAACCATCCAATGCTGATGCATATTTTGAATAGGTGTACATGAATCTGAAATCATGATTATAGTTTATCATTTTCCAATCCATCGAAACATCAAACGATAGCAGGTCGTAAGTCACGCCAACGGGTAATGTATCAATGCTTGCAATTAGGTCTGCAGTAGTTTTGCGCGTAACATTATATGCCGCAATGCTGAACTGTGGAGCAAAATTCAACTTTTGTCCAAAGAAATCATTGAGAAAGGGAACACCATTTCTATAATCAAATTGGAGAAACAAATCTCGTTCAAGATTGCGGTTTACGGAAGCGCCGCCAAATATTGAAAATCTCCCAATTGCTTCATCCGAATAAAAGTAAACTCCCGGTTTGATAGCGTCAATAAATTTATTTCCTTTAGTGTAATTATCGTATCTGAGTACCGGGAAAAAGAAAAGTTTCGTAAATAAACTCGAATAAGGTTTCACATTAAACGTGTCCAATTTTGTATCATCGAAATTCTTAAGTTTAGCCCAGTTGAAGTCATTATTGTCTCCTGCATAGCTGCCGCTATCAGGTTTTAAATTGTAGTCTGGTTTAACGTAGTCTGATAAATTAGCCGGATCGTATTTAACTATGTTTTTCATCAGTGCGATTTTGTAACCGGTTGATTCATATTGTGAATACACAAGATTACCGTTTGTATCAACAGAAGGCATAAAAGCTCCGCCAAGTACGTTCGTCAGTTGGGAGATATTATCGTTAGTAAGATTGTAAGCGTAAATGTTAAAGATTCCGGTAGGGTTCGCTGAAAAGAAAACTACTGAATCGCTATTAGAAATAAACGCATTTCTAAAGTCAATACCTTCCTCATCGAAGAGAATTTCCATCTCTGAGGTTTCAATATTGATCTTGGCGAGTTTTCGTGAATCGTTCAATGCGTAATCAACGATTACTTCTATGCCGTTGTTCATGAACACGGGGTTGTAAAGTTGCTCGCCGCGATTGAATGTAGTAACCTGCTTAATATTTTTCCCGTCTTTATCAGCGACAAATAAATTGAGAGATCCATCTCCGTTTACGATATAAGCAATTTTTGAACCGTCTTTGGAGTAAGCCGGAGTCAACGTTCTTTGTCCGAAAGTTAACCTCTTTGACTCGCCGGAATTGATATCCACTTCGTAAATATCGTAGAAAGATTCTCCGAGAACGTTAGGTGGAATTTCGCGCGATGCATAAATTATTTTATCCCCGTCCGGGGCCCAATCAAAATTGGATAAGACCGGCGCAGTGATTAATTCTTTTTTCTCAGTGCTAATATCGTAAACAAAAAGTGCTGTCGAACCAAAATCTGATGTTTGATTTGAAATGAAGGCTATCTTTTTCCCGTCAGGTGAAAATTTTGGGTTGTAATTCGCAAATCCCGTTTCTTCAATCAGAACGCCCTCAACAATATTATCTTTCAAGGTTGAAAGCCTGTTGTTGTAATCGGATACAAGGAAATTTTTCCAGTCATCGTAAAGTTGGTTGCCATCAATTCCAATGGTTTGTCTTACAGCTTTATCAAAACTAAAATTAGTCAGGTCGCCTAATGCTTTTGATATGTCTTCTAACTTTTCTTCGCCGTATTTATTCGCAATGTATCTTGTAAGGTTAAAACCCGAGTTGTAAATTGATTCAGCTTTAAGTGAAGTTATTGATGAAAATTGTCCCATTTCGTTCCAGGTAAGCATTTTGTTGTCCAAAACCTGCATCCTGAGTATCATGTCTCTATGCGCATCCCAGCCATCATATCCGAGTTGTTGCCTCTGATATTGTGCAGTCCCTTCGGCAAACCATGCGGGTACACCGACTCCGGATAATGGATAAGACACAATGACGTTCGGGTAGCCGTATAAAACATCAGGTCTGCGTTCTTTTTCATAATTCAGCCATTGCAGATAAATAGCAGGTACAGTTCTGCCGAACTTCATAGCAGATTGAATTTGTATTGCGTGTGTGAACTCGTGAGTAATTACGTTCCGTAACCAATTGGTAGTTCCGCGAAGTTCAAAATCGAGAGGTGTAGCGTAAATGCCGATTCTGTTGCCGTAGAAATCAGTTGCGCCGTTTGCGATATCGCTTAGGTCGGTTATAATAAAAACGACTTTTTCGTTAGGTTCAAAATCATAAAGTGATGTAATCGGACCGTAAACTTCTTCAGCTATTTTTGCCGCGACTTTTGCTGTCCTATCAGCCCCTTCGTGAAAATTGATATAGAAGTGTTTTGTTTCAATTGTGAACCATTTCTTTTCAGGGTGAGGATCGAACTGCGCTCTCAGAATTGAAAACGGAACAAAAAATGAAATGAGCATTAGAATTGCTATCCGACAAGATTTTTTAATAATCATTGAATATGGAATCGTTAATTTATATAATTGAGCGTTTGAAAAATCAGAACACGGTATAAGTGAGTTTAAAAGTAGGTAGATTTGAATCGTTAGGAGCTATTAAAATGTTAATTTTAAAAATAAAATGCTTATGGTAAAAGGCTTTACGAATTATTTAAATTAACTGATTGACAAAGGTTTTTAATTCCGGTTTGCACAAATCCACGCATTTAATAATTGTTGCGGCCGTTACAATTATAATAAATCTCTCCGCTTTTAGCAATGTTTCTTTTTCGCAAGGAAGGCGAGACTGGGATCATACTATTTATGAACCTTACGATCCAAACGACACTACCACATATATCTATTATATTGATACGACAAAATCCGTATATGTACAGGACGTTGACACTATGGCTCGACAGATGTTGTTCGTTTACAAAGAAGAGTATTCGCCGGGAGTTTCGCTAAATGAAATCCATCACCCATATATCCTCAGAGGCTCAAATCTGATAAACGAATCAGTTTCGTTTGATTCAAATGTTGTTATCATTCGAAGGCAATTTATGGGTGAAGATATTAAAGCACCGTTGGTACTGACTTTTGATGATTATTTAGAACAACTATCGAAAGCAAAGACGAGCGAAGTATTCACTACGATTGTTTCGGAAAAGTTTACGGGTGTAATTGAAGACGAGCTCACACAGTTGTTTGAAAAATTTACTGACATTACTATCCCACTTCCGTTCACGAGCGAAACAATTTTCGGTCCACCGACAATTAATCTCAGAATAACCGGAGCTATTGATATCACTGCTTCGTACGAAAATGTAAGTCGTGAACAAACCGTATCGTCTCTATCATCGAATTCACAGAATAATATCAACTTCAAGCAGGAAGTCCTTGTAACCGCGAAAGGGAAAGTTGGCGACAAGCTATCAATAGATGCCGACTGGAATACTCAACGGGTTTTTGACTTTGAGAATCAACTGAAGATAAAATATGAGGGTTATGCCGACGAAGTAATAAAGCGAATTGAAGCCGGTAACGTTTCGTTACAGACAAATTCCGGATTAATACAATCAACTCAGGCGTTATTTGGAATTAAAGGGGAATTTCAACTCGGTCCGCTTACCTTAACAACTGTAGTCTCACAGAAAAAAAGTAAACAGGAAGAGAAAGATTTTACCGGTGGTGTTCAGGATCAAACATTTACTATCAATGTATTTGATTACTCTGACAACCATTTTCTTCTCGATACCATTTACAAATCAAGTTTCCTTGATTATTATAATTCAACTAACATAGGACAATATCAACCACAGACAGTATTGAACCGGGTGCTTGGGGATGATCCGGATTTTGAAGTTTGGGTACAGACGGATGTAACAGTCGTTGATTATCGTTACGCTGCAGGATATATAATGCTCGGGCCTCAGCCACAGGGTGGTTACCCGGATTCTCTCAAAACTCCACAAGATACTCCCGGGATGAATTTTGCCGGATATTTCAGAAAGCTTTCACCAAGCGAATATTATTTCAACGAGATCGCGGGTTATCTTTCTTTGCGAATTAATATACCCCAAAATTTCCATATCGGGGTGGTTTATAAAACACAAGACAATCAATTCGGTACGCCAAGCAGGCTGGTAGCTTCCGAAGATACGATGTTAATCAAATTGGTAAAAACTAATGTTACTAATCCCGACATGGCCCCGCTTGCATGGGAACTGAAATTAAAAAATATTTATCGTTTACCCATCTCTAAAGTAATTAAAGAGAATTTTGAGCTGAAGGTAAACTATAACGATAATAACCAGTACAAACCAAACATCCCAAACGTTTCAACCCCATTGCTGCAAATTGTGAAGCTTGACAGATTTCAGGAGAATTCCCGGGTAGGTCCACCGGACGATAAGTTTGACTTTCTTCCGGGGTACACAATTAACACCGAAACAGGGGACATAATATTCCCGAGTTTGAGGCCGTTCTTTGATGACCTTAAAGAAGCAAATGTTGACTCCACTCTGTGGTTTAAAGAAATTTACACTCAATCTAAAAACGTAGCTTCTACTTCAAGTAATGCCAACACCTATATAATTCAAGGAAAAGGAAAAGGTGAAGCGGGTATCAGCAATGTAATAAATCTTGGTTTCAATGTTGTCCCGGGCAGTGTAAAGGTTCTGATTGGGACAACCGAACTTGTGAACAATATTGATTATAGCGTGGATTATTCAACCGGAACAGTGATGATTAAAAATGCAGCTGCGTTAATTTCTAAAGACTTGAAGATTCGATATGAAACGAATGAACTATTTTCGCTCGCATCAAAAACTTTAATCGGTGCACGAGGTGACTATAAAGTAAACGACAAAACTTCCATTGGATTTACTTTCCTTAATCTGAAACAGGAAACATTAAACGACAAGGTGAGGATTGGTGAGGAACCGACAAACAATAGTATGATAGGAATTGATTTCGTTACAGAATTCAAACCGAAACTTCTCACGAACATTGTCAATATGTTACCAGGTTACAATACAAAGGAGGAGTCGGCTGTAACTTTAAAAGGGGAGTTTGCTTACATGATTCCTGATCCAAATACAAAGCGAAGTAGAATCCCGCAGGATAATAACGAACCGGTTGCATACGTTGATGATATGGAGGGCGCTAAAAAAATTGTATCACTCGGAACAAATTACAGTACGTGGACCTTAGCTTCAGCTCCCGCTGATACTTCGATCGGAGATACGATTACCGTGAGATCAAATAACAGAGGTAGATTTATTTGGTACAATAATCCGAATCAGCAGGTATCAATTAAGGATATTTTTCCGGCGCGGGATGTACAACCGGGGCAGGATATGATTACACCGTTGTATGTCCAGTTCAATCCGAATAAAAGGGGCAGATACAACTATTCCTCAAATTATACTACTCAGACAGGGGTGTTCAATCAATCCGTTAATCGAAGGCAGGTTTGGGGTGGAATGATGAAATTTTTAAATACGACTTCTACAGACTTACTCAATGAAAATATAAATTTCATTGAGTTTAATATGCGTATTGAGACTAGTAATCCCAGTGCACTCAAAAACGGAAAGCTAGTGATAGATCTCGGAACCATTTCTGAAGATGTGATTCCGAACGGTAAGCTAGATACGGAGGATTCATTGAGAAATGGTATCCTGAGAAATGAGTTTGATATTGGTCTCGATTTCTTTGTAGATGAAAGGGAGTTGGAATATTATAACAGTATTAACGGAACATCGCTATCATTGTCAGATTTCGAAAGTGGTGATCCCGCACTAGATAATAACGATCCTACCGGAACAACTGCAAATCAAGGTATTTACGATCTGATAAACGGAACTCAGTTTAATGCAATTTATGAAGGTGGTAATCGCCCCGATACGGAAGATCTGAACAGAAATGGTCGTTCCGATTTAAGCAATTCGTATTTTAAATATGAAATTTCACTTGACACTACTGCAAACAGGTATATTTCGGGTACCGGAAAGGAGGGCACAGGTTGGTTTCAGTATTCAATCCCGCTATCAGAATTTGTTGAAAAAGTTGGTCAGGCTGACCTGAGAAATATTGAGTATGCCCGAGTATGGATAGCAGGTGTCGAAGATTCGCTTAGGCTTGCTTTCGTTGATTTCAACCTCGTTGGTAACCAATGGTTTAAACCTGACCGGAGCGATACAAGCTATACCATCTCGGTTGTCAGCATTGAAGAGAACCCTCAAATTTATCAAAGTCCCGTTCCCGGAAATGTGTTACGTCAGGAAATTCAAAATACTACCGGTGTAAACACTCTCTCTAATGAATCATCACTTTCAATCGGAGTTTCAAATCTGGTTAATGGCGAAAGAAAGTTGGCGATAAAAGATTTCCGGACACAAACGCTCGATTTATTCAATTATAAAATGTTGAAACTGTTCGTAAACGGTGATCCGACTTTCAACTATACGAGCGAAGATGTTTACGATGCGACAATGCTCATCAGGTTAGGTTCAGATTCAAATAATTATTATGAATACCGTGCACCCGTAAGACCTGATGTTAGGCCCGGCCAACCTTGGAATCAGTATAATGAAGTAACGATTAATTTTGCTGATCTCACTGCGTTGAAATCGGCGCGTGATTCAATATCGCAGGTAATAGATATGCCCGTGCCTGGAGGTCCGCCCGGATCAGTTTACAGAATTAAAGGAAATCCTGCTTTGAATTCTATCAGGGAAATTGTTCTCGGTGTTGAAAAAAACAGAACGAGTGTAAATACTTCAATTTCGGGTAGTGTCTGGTTTAATGAGATAAGAGTATTAAACGTCGATGACGATAATGGATATGCATTCAATATAAACGCAGGTGTAAAATTTGCAGATTTAATGACTCTTAATTTCAATTACTCGAAAACCTCACCTAACTTCTTTAGAATTGATGAACGCTTCGGGACACGACGTACCGGACAGAGTTGGGATGTTAACGGTACAATTAATCTGCACAAATTCATTAACAATACATTTTCGTCGTTGTTCTCCGAAGATTGGAGCAAATTTATAAATCTGCCCTTAACCTTCAGACATTCTGAAACACTAAGCAAACCGAAATTTTATCCAGGTACGGATATCAATCTCGATAAAGCTGTTGAGGAGCGTTATAAAAGTCTACTTCAGGAGACCGGTAATGAGGAGTATGCAAGGTTTGAAAGCGAAAAACTAAGGATTGAAGCGCAATCACTTGAAATAAGAAATGAATTGTCCATACAGGGTATGCAGTTCAATTTCCCAAGTAACAACTATATTGTTAAAACATTTCTCAATCGTTTCCTTTTTAACTTTAGTGCTAACTTTGGGCATTCGCGTGATGTGATTTTTGAAAGGCGCGAGAATTTTGATGTTAGAGGTGGAATTGATTTCACAACCGATTTCGGATTAACTGACATTCTTAATCTTAATATCGGGGAACTTATAAATCTTGGTGAAGACTACAAAGAGGGAAAAATTTATTTAGCTTTACCTTTTATTCCATTAGCTCCGCTGTTCTCGAAAAATTTTAATGCGGTGACGGATTTTAACCGTACTCGTGATGAAAAGCGGCAGAGACAGTTGGATTTCGATGATCCGACTTCGAGAATATTTAAGGCCAACAGGGGATTCAGTTTCGATTGGAAATTTATTGAAGACTGGTTAGTTGACCTTACAGGAACTTATCGGGTAACTATTGGGAGCGATCTTACTCCTTTTGAAACTATCGGCGACTCAATCCTGATTCAAAGACCGACCAGTGAAGTACTTGATGATATATTTTTCAATAATGCTCTGGTTAATTTCGGCAGAGATCTTGACTACGCTCAAACAACTACTTTCAATCCTAGATTTAATTTGCCGTTCCTTAATAAATTTATGGACCTCAATTTATCATATAATGTAACTTATGGCTGGCGAAACCCGAACTCAACTGAAAATATCGGATACAATGTGGGATACAACAATACCGTAACAGCAGGGGCGAACTTAAATTTGAAGGAGATTTTTAACATATTTTCTTCCGAACCGTCAAAGCTCAGGGCGGGTTCAACTATGGACGATAGGGAAGGGCAGAACATCGGTGACATTTTTAAAATATTATCAAGTTTCTTGCCGACTTCTATCAACGCAACTTTTAGGCAAACTAATACTATATCTAACCCCGGCGTCATTGGCAGACCCGGATTCGGAAACTTCTGGTTTGAATTTTCGCATGAACCTAATTTAGGACCATCGAGACTTTATCAATTAGGTTTATCTCAGTACCCCGGAGAGCGCGCACCAAATCTCTCCATTACCGACAATATGAATCTGTTGAACGATTTATCTTTATCCTCAACAATAACGCCAATTTCTGACAATATAAAAATGAACCTTACTTTCAAAAAGAAGTGGGGTTTCGATAAAACCAATACATTCAATACAGATGAATTCGGCGGATATTCAACTCAGACTAATAAAGCTACAAATATTGAAAGAAGTAACACTGTATTCTTTGGTGCTAATGTTGATGATTTCAGGTTTGAGCCGACAGGGAACTCTTCAGAAGATATAAAGAATCTGTCATCAAAATTTCGTAATGAGCTATCGTCGTTCCCTTTCCCAAACTGGACTCTTTCGGTCACTGGGGTTGAAAAGTTTGCGTTCTTTGAGCAGTTCGCTTCTTCAGTTACAATTGAAAATTCATTTGTATCGGAATATTCAGAGAGAATTTCAGTTAACAGATTTGATGTGGAAAGTCCGTCAACGCAAATTGTGCGAAATTCATTCTCACCACTATTTGGTATTAACGTTACTTTTAAGGAAGCGTTCGGAGGAAATCTAAGTGCAAATTTAAGATACAACATTACTAAAGAGAACCGGCTTGAACCATCTACTAACCTTATACGGACTACGAACAATTCAGACTGGAGTTTGAATGTCAACTTTTCAAAAGCCGGGTTTGAAATCCCATTATTCGGACTATCACTGAAAAATGACATTACCTTTGCGCTTACAATTTCTCGCAATGTAACAAATCCGATAGACTACAGGTTTATTACCGGCGGCTCAATTCCGGAAAAACTGGAAGGTAATGGTTCTTCGATAACTACGATCAATCCGTCTATTCAATACTCGCTTAGTCAGAGAGTTCAAATGCAATTATTTTTCAAGAACGTAAAGACCGAACCTACGTCCGGTAATGCAAGTACGGTTCCCAATACGTCTAATGAAGGTGGTCTTAACATCAGGATTGCAATTCAATAAAGCTATTTGTCCGAAACATTTATTTGTTCATCAATAATCATCTTTTCAATATCTTTCAATTTTGTGATTACCTCATCTGAGAAAAATTCTTTATTGTTATCATCAAAAACGTAACCGACTCCTTTGTCCTTCAAGCCGTAAGTAATAACACCACCCTTAAAATTTCCACTTGAGAAATTCTTTATGGTCAAGTAAACAGCTTCATCTACACGCTTAATCATGCTGGTTAAGACACGTCCCGGCGCTTCTGCATATTGATCAAGGTCAACGCCAATCGCAAATTTTTTTGTATCTCTTGCAGCTTCGAATAAACCTATCCCTGAGAGCCCGGATGCATGATAAATTATATCGGCACCTCTGCCATATTGGCTAAGCGCAATTTCCTGAGCTTTCATCGGGTTTTTAAAACCATCGGCTGTAACGCTAACATAACCGACCATCAATTCGGCATCAGGGTTTACATACTTTACACCTTGCGCATAACCCGATTCAAATTTCTTAATTAGGTCGGATTCCATTCCGCCGATAAATCCCACTTTATCAGATTTAGTAATTAATCCGGCAATTGCTCCAACGAGAAATGATCCTTCCTCCTCTTTAAACTCAACTGCCAGAAGGTTCGGGGGAATGGCAGCGGTATCTGTGATAGTATAGTCTATACAAACAAATATTTTATCAGGGAAATCGTTTGCTATTGTTGTAATATCTTCCGTGAAAATAAATCCAACACCGAAAATCATATCAACATCTTCTTTAACAGCTAATTTCCTCAAAGCCGATTCTCTATCAGCCCCTTCCCCCGGATCAATAACCTCAAATTCAATCCCAAGTTCATTCTGAGCTTTTTCCAAACCTGTGTAAGCGGCATCATTAAATGATTTATCACCTCTTCCTCCAACGTCAAAAACCAGTCCGACTTTTATTTTACCATCATTTTTATTCCCCTTATTTTGGGATTGCTCAGTTTTACAGCCTGCGAGCAATAGCGTCATTGTTACGACAATCAGAAAAGATTTCAAGATCATTTATTTATTATTTTCTTCTTTAAAGTTATGATGTAAACGGCATCTGGCTTCGTAATGATTGGAAGCACCGACGAGCACTTGTTCCTGTTCATCAGTGATCCTGTGGGTTCTGTTTGCGGGTGCTCCACAAATTACGCAAACGGCGAGTGTTTTTGTAATGTATTCTGCGACTGCAAGCAATTTCGGCATCGGTTCAAATGGTTTTGCCCGGTAGTCCTGGTCAAGTCCCGCTACAATTACACGTTTTCCTGCATCAGCGAGATTTTGGCATATTTCCACAAGGTTATCATCAAAAAACTGAGCTTCATCAATACCTATTACTTCGGCATCAAAACATTTATCTAAAATTTCAGTAGCATCTTCAATAATCTCGGAAGGAAAGGAAGTATCGTTATGGGAAACTATTTCGAATTCGGAATACCTGTTGTCTAACTTAGGTTTAAATACTTTTACCCTTTGTTTTGCGATTTGTGCTCGCCTGATTCTCCTGATTAACTCTTCTGTTTTCCCTGAAAACATACTCCCGCAAATTACCTCGATGTGGCCGGTTTTTTTGAATGTTCGTATTTGAAGATTCTCATTCATAATGTAAAAATTAAAATTTAAGCTTGAATGATTCCGGAAGTAACTCAGAAAGCATGTAAATCTTTACTTCCGATTTCGATTTAACGAGTATAACAGCCATATCATCACAAAATTCTTTCAGAAATTGTCTGCATGCGCCGCAAGGTGGAACGAAATGACCTTTGTTTGTCGCAATTGCAACCGCTTTAATTACCTTATGTCCCTCAGAAATCGCCTTTGCAACTGCAACTCTTTCTGCACAAATTGTTAGAGAATACGAAATGTTTTCAATGTTCGTACCTGAATAAATACTGTTGTCTTTTGTAAGTACAGCCGCGCCAACTTTGAATCTGGAGTATGGGGAATAAGATTTTCTAATGGATTCAAGCGATTTTTCAATCAATGGTGTATATTGGGAAATCAAAGTTAATGTTTGTTTGAAATGCGAATATATATATTATATGATACTTTATCAATTTTATTCAATGAAACGGCGCACATTTTACAGATACCTTGATAAACTATTTGGAACACCTATTGTAATCCTCTTAGCGCTTTTTTTCAAACGTTATAATCGGCTACCTGGTGTAAATATAAAGAATATTTTACTGATAAAATTTGCAGCAATTGGTGATACAATTCTCCTGATACCTACGCTTCGAAAGATTAAAGAAAAGTTTCCTGAGGCAAAACTAACGTTTATTTGTTCTCCGATTAACGAGTCAATCGTGAAAAAGATACCATACGTTGATGAAATAGTCGTCATAAAAGTCTATTCATTTCTGACAAATCCATTCTTTTTCCTACGAACAATTAAGCAATTGAGAAAATTAAAATACGATATTGTTATTGATGCGGGACAGTGGGAGAGGATTAGTGTAATTTTACTTGCTTTTCTACGTTATCATTTCTCGGTTGGCTTTAAAACCAGAAAGCAGTTCAAACATTTTCTGTATGACGATATTGCCTTGCACAAACCTGATAAACACGAACTTGAAAATTTTCTCGATTTATTAATACCAATCGGTATCACAATTGATGATAAAGACAAAAATTTAGAGTACTTTCTTAGTGAAAAAGATTTTAAATTTGCTGATGACTTCTGGGAAAAGCATGGGCTTTTCAATCACACGGTAATCTGTTTTCATCCCGGCTGCGGGGAAAACGGAGCTCCCCGTGAGTGGGCAATTGAAAATTACATCGCATTGGGGAAAAGGTTATTAGATTACGATGAAAATATAAGGATTTTGATAACCGGAGCGCCGGTCGAAGTTGAAAGGTGTAATGAAATTTCTGCAGGAATAAGTGCAAATACCATTAATACAGCAGGAAAGTTTGAGTTGGATAACGTTGTTGCTCTCGTAAGTAAATCGAAATTGGTTGTTTGTAGTAATACCGGTATGCTTCATATAGCCGGTTCGGTAGGAGTGAAGACATTAGGATTACATGGTCCTACAAATCCTGTCAAATGGGGTTCCTATTCTAAAAATTCTGTTGTAATTCAAAGCGATAAATTTTGTAGTCCCTGTCTCTATCTCGGACATGAATACGGTTGCCAGACACCAACTTGCATGGCTCATATTACAGTTGATGATGTTTTCATAAGTATTCGCAAAGCTTTAAATCCCGAACTATTCCGAGAACGTAAAGTTGTGAAAATTTAATTTAAAAACTAAAATATAACATGATGGAAAAAGCTACATTTGGAACTTTTAACATGATTGAAAGTCATGGGCATGAACAGGTAGTTTATTGTTCGCATAAAGAATCCGGTTTAAAAGCAATTATTGGTATTCACAGTACTACATTGGGGCCGGCGCTCGGCGGGTGCAGGATGTGGAACTATGCCAACGGTGAAGATGCACTCCTTGATGTACTTCGATTATCAAAAGGGATGACTTACAAAGCTGCGATTGCCGGATTGAACGTTGGTGGTGGAAAGGCAGTTATTATTGGTGATAACAGAACACAAAAAAGCGAAGCTCTATTTCGGGCTTTTGGAAGGTTTGTTGAAGGACTTTCAGGGCGATATATAACAGCTGAAGATGTAGGAACCAGTGTGAAAGATATGGAATACGTCATGATGGAAACAAGAAATGTTACAGGTATTCCGATTGAATTAGGTGGTAGTGGAGACCCGTCACCGGTTACAGCTTACGGTGTATATATGGGGATGAAAGCGTGTGCGAAGGAAGTGTACGGAAGCGATTCACTTGAAGGTAAAAAAGTTGTAATTCAAGGTGCGGGAGGGCATGTTGGAAATCATTTATGTGGATATTTACATAAAGAAGGCGTGAAGTTATTCGTCTCAGATATTTACGAAGATAAACTTAAACATTTAGTTGAAGATTATAAAGCAGAAGTTATTGGAGTTGATGATGTTTATGGTTTCGATGCGGATATATTTTCTCCTGCAGCACTAGGTTCGGTAATTAACGATGAAACGATTCCGCAATTAAAAGTTAAAATTGTTGCCGGAGCTGCTAATAATCAGTTGAAAGATGAAGATAAGCATGCAAGTATGTTGAGAGAGCGTGGAATTCTTTACGCACCGGATTACGTTATTAATTCCGGTGGTTTGATAAATGTTCACAGTGAACTGGAAGGTTACAACAGGGATAGGGCACTCAAAAAAACATCCGAAATTTTTGATGTTATGACAAATATTATTGAAATATCAAAGAAAGAGAATAAAACCACAGATATCGCTGCACGCGAAATTGCGATAAAAAGAGTAGAATCAGTAAGTAATTCGAAAAAAATTAGAATTTACCGCGATAAGAATTTATTTAATATGAGGAATATATAAAATCAATTTTAGCCCGGGTTTTTCCGGGTTTTTTATTTATGGATAACTTTATCTGGATTATAATTGTATTAATAATCGTTCTTACTGTTGTGCTTTCACTTCTCACATTGGTTACTAACTGGAGCGATAAATTAGCTGATAAGATTGATGCGAAAGATAGCAGAAAATCAATAGACCAAAATTAAATCAGTTCCTCAGATTCTTGGTAATCTTTTGAGCAGCATAACTTTTGACTAATCTCACAATTTTGTCAAGGTCAATCATTTCAATGCATTCGAGATTGTATGGACAGACTTTTTTCCAACATGGAGAACATTCAAGGTCTGCGGGATAAAGTTTTTCGCCGTTATCAAATAGATCAATTTCCTGCCAGCAAGATAATCCGAACCATGCAATTACGTATTTCTCCAATGCAATTGCAAGGTGCATTCCGAAGGAATCCCCGGTTATAACAATGTCACAAATCTGCATAAAGCACGCGCCGTATCTTATCCCTGAACCTGTAGGTGTGTAAACTACCCGGTTTTGCACCTGTTTACTGAGCTTTTCGTATATTTCAAGATTCCGTTCGGTATCTTCTTTTCCACCAAGCAAAACCATAATTAATGACGAGTTGTCGGCTAATTTATTTATCAGTTTAACGTGTTGTTCGATAGTCATCTTTTTGTTGGGAAATAGGCTGGAACAGCCTGTATTGAACCCAACGTAGATTTTCGACGGATCGTATTTTATTTTTTCCTTAAATTGTTCAATGAATTCCAGTTCACCGGACGTAAAATTGTAAATGTATTTATCCCTATTGAATTTCAATTCAAAAGTTTCATGAATAATCTCCGAACCAGATTTTATATTTTGACGGAATTTCAATTTATCATTTATTCCCATTGTATAATTGTACATAGCACTTTTGTTCAATGGCACTATTTTCCCGTCATCGTTTAATCCAAAACCAAGTTTTTCCTTTGCAATCACCTCATTTGCAAACGCGCATGCATATTGCGACTTATCCCCGTTCAGCAGAATGTCAAATTTTATGTTCCTGAGTATCATCCGGTCTTCTTCATCCCATGAATATATTTCGTCGATCAGGTCGTTATTGTGAAGAATTGAAATTGCATTTTTTTGCGTTATCCAGAATACTGTACTTTCTGGATACTTCTGTTTCAGTGATTTAAGTATAGAAGTATTGAGGAGCACATTCCCAAGTGCATCAAGCGATATTACGAGAATTTTTGTACCAATTCTATTTTGAGCATTCTCGTACTTACATCCGCTTTCAAGGCAATCGTAGTATGAAACGCAAGGTTTGTAACCGGAGAACCGCTTACAACGTGGAATTTTCAATTTATCGAATTCCACTTAATTTGTCTTTAATTTCATTAATAATAAAATCTCTGTGCTCCGGATTTTTTACGAAATCGAGTTCATCAGTTTCTATTGTAAGACATTTCCCGTAATTATAATTTTCAATCCATGAATTATAACTCAAATTCAATTTTTCAAGATATTCGCGCTCGATGCTCTTTTCGAATTCACGTCCACGTAGTTTAATCTGATTTATAAGAGTGTTAACATCAGCTTTCAGATAAACTAACATATCAGGAGCTTTAAGGTAAGATGTCATTTCAATGAAAAGGTTTTTATAATTTTTATAATCCCGTTCATCCATCCTGCCAAGTTCATACAAATTTCTCGCAAAGATTTCTACATCTTCATAAATGCTTCTATCCTGAATAACTGAAGAATCGAGAGAAATAATCTCTTTGTGAATTCTGAATCTGTGTGATAGAAAATAAACCTGCAGGTTAAAAGACCAACGTTCCATATCGTTATAGAAATCGGCAAGGTAAGGGTTATCAGATACCGATTCAAAGTAAGGTACCCATCCGAATTCATCAGCAATCATCTTTGTAAGGGAAGATTTACCCGAACCGATGTTACCTGCAATTGATAGAAAGATTTTTTCCGGCATTATTAAAAAACCGTCACTCGGACGGTTTGAAAAGGTTAATTTCAGAAATATAAATCGATAGTCCTCTGAAAAACAAACAATACCCTATGATTCAGATTCATTTTCGGTGGCTTCGGTTTTAACCGGTTCATCCCGTTTCAGTTTTGATTCTTCGACAGGAATTACGATTTTCTTCTCTTTAATTTTTGTTGCAGCTTTACCGGTCAGTTTTCTAAGGTAATACAACTTCGCTCTTCTGACGCTTCCTCGCTTTTCAATTTTAATTCCGGCAATTTTAGGGGAGTTTATCGGAAATATTCGCTCAACGCCCACACCGTTTGAAATCTTTCTGACACGGAATGTTTTGTTCACTCCGCCACCTTTAATACCCATAACAATACCTTTGTAAATCTGGATTCTCTCCTTATCCCCTTCGATGACCTTTACAGAAACAGATATAGTATCTCCGGTAAAAAATTCCGGAAGATCATCTCTAATCTGACCGGCAGTAACTAATTTAATTTTGTCCATTATTATTTCTCCTTATTGTCTGTGATTGAATTAATTTTTTTAAATTTTTCCGTCCCCTGAGAAGTTCTCCATTCCTCTATCAATTTATGATTACCACTCAGTAATACTTCGGGAACACTTAACCCGTTATATGTTTCAGGTCTTGTATATTGTGGATGATCGAACTTATTGTCTTCCTGAAATGAATCTGTTATAGCCGATTCAGAATCACCTAACGCTCCTGGAATTAAACGTGCAATAGCGTCAATTACAACTAGAGCTGCTATATCACCGCAGGATAATACAAATTCACCAATTGAAATTTCCTTTGTTACAAATGTATCAATTACCCTTTGATCAATTCCTTTATAATGTCCGCATAGTAAAATGTAATTCACGCCAAGCGATAATGAGTTGGCGGTTTTTTGATTGAACAATTCACCTTGCGGGGATAAATGAATTATATCGTCGTAAATTCTCTCGGATTTCAGCAATTCAATACACCTGAAAAACGGTTCGGGTTTCAATACCATTCCTGAACCACCACCGTAAGGAAGATCATCAATCTGCCGGTGCTTGTCATTTGTGAAATTGCGCAAATCGTGAACTTTAATTTCAATTAACCCTTTAGCGATTGTCCTGCTTACAAGACCATGTGTCAAAGAACTGTTCAGTATATTTACATTTGCACTGATGATGTCGAATCGAATCATTATAAAAATCCTTCGATTAACTCGACCCTTATAAAACCTTTTTCAAGGTTTACCTCATAAACAAATTCTGCCCTGTCCGGAATTAAAATTTCTGTATTGGTTCCGTTCAATAATACTTTGAATAGATTGTCCGAACCGTAATTTTCAATACCGGTAATTGTTCCGATTTCTTCATTGCCGTTTATGACTTTCAAGCCAATCATTTCGTAATTGTAATATGAATCATCCGGACGTTTCCACTTTTCGGATTCAGGGATAAAGATAAATAATCCTACCAACTCTTCAGCAGCATTCAAAGTAGAAAATCCTTTAAATGAAATTCTTATCTTTGATTCTGGTGTAATTGAAATTTCCGAAACGATAAACTCTAACGATTCACCGTCACAGCGTTTAAATTTGTTCGTAACTTCGTCGAACAAAAAAACTCTTTTAAGAACTTTAAACCTCTCCGGAAAATCTGTCAGTGGTTCGACTTTAATGAATCCTTTATTCCCGAATGTTTTAGAAGTATAACCAATGCAGATGAACTCATCTAACGAAAGGGGCAAAGGATGTTATTCCCCTTTGTGTTTGAGTTTATCCGGAATCTCAAGGTAAGCCCGTTTGTTTTCTTTAGAAGCAATTGCAGTCAGTAATGTTCTGATTGCTTTTGCGGTTTTACCCTCTTTCCCGATTACTTTTCCGGTTTCTTCATCTCTGACCGAAAGTTTGAATTTAATTTTATCGTCTTCAAAAGATTCCTCGACGACAACGTCTTCGGGGTGTTCAACTAAGTGTTTTGCTATGAATTCAATAAATTCTTTCATAACTTTTCTCCCTTTAATTATGAAATGAATACAGAACTCTGAATATGGATGAATTTATTCACCGATTTTTTAACAAAATCACGGAAACTTATTCAGCAGGTGCGCTTTCTTCGGAAGCGGTTGTATTCTTTTTCGATTTTTTAAGTTTCCTTCTTTCCTTTTTTTCCTTTGCCCGTTGGAGTTTTGCTTCTCGTTCGGATAAAAATTTTTCGATCTCTTTTTCAATAGTTTCAGCATCAGCTTTCTTTTTCTCAAGGTGCCATCTCAGGATGATACCTTCCCGGCTAAACAAATTCCTAACTGTTTCCGTAGGTTTCGCACCGGTTTTCAGCCAGTATAACGCCCGCGCTTGTTTAACTTTCACCTCAATCGGATCCATGTTCGGATTGTAATGCCCGATTTCTTCAATAAATCTGCCGTCTCTGGGGAATCGTGAATCCGCTGCAACAATCTTATAAATTGGTTTTCTTTTGCGCCCCATTCTGCGAAGTCTGAGTTTTACCACTTAGTTTATTGCTCCTTATATTTTTATTTTAAGTTTTTCATTAATGTTGGAGGAATATTCATTTTCCTCATTGTATTAAAAAGTTTACTCTTGTTAAAATTTTTCATCATCTTTTGCATATCTTCAAATTGTCTGATGACACGATTAACTTCCTGAATTGAATTACCGCTTCCATTTGCAATACGTCTGCGCCTTGAGCCGTTTAAAATTCTTGGGTTGCTGCGTTCATCACTTGTCATGGACAAAATAACGGCTTCAATTTTAACAATTACCTTATCGTCAATTTGCTTTCCTTTAAGTGCATTTCCGGCGCCCGGTAGCATTGAGACAATACTAGAGAGCGATCCCATCTTTTTAATTTGCTTTAATTGTGCAAGAAAATCTTCAAAATCAAATTTATTCTTCCTAAGTTTCTCCTGTAGTTTAGCAGATTCATCCTGGTCAAACTCCTGTTGTGCTTTTTCAACAAATGAAACAATATCACCCTTGCCGAGAATTCTTGAAGCCATTCTGTCCGGGAAGAACGCTTCAAGTTGGTCGAGCTTTTCGCCAACGCTTGCAAATTTTATCGGCTTATCAACAACCGAGCGTATTGATAACGCTGCGCCACCTCGTGAATCACCGTCTAATTTAGTAAGGACAACTCCGTTGAAATCCAGTTGATCGTGAAAAGATTTTGCGGTATTTACTGCATCCTGTCCCGTCATTGAATCAACTACAAAGAGTATCTCAGCAGGCTTCACAGCATCCTTAATTCGTCTTACTTCATTCATCATCTCCTCGTCAATTGCTAGCCTTCCCGCAGTATCAATAATTAATGTATCCCGTGCATTATTTTTTGCGTGCCTGATCGCAGTTTGTGCAATTTTAATAGCATCTCTTTCACCGTCAATGGAAAAGACGGGTATGTCCGCTTGCTTCCCGAGAATTTTCAACTGTTCAATCGCTGCCGGACGATAAATGTCACACGCAGCGAGTAATGGAGTCTTTCCCCGTTTCTTCAATAATTTTGCGAGCTTTGCTGAAAATGTTGTCTTTCCTGAACCCTGTAACCCTACAACCAAAATAACGGATGGGATTTCATTGGAAAAATTTATATCAACATTCTCTGAACCGAGGAGTTTAATCAGCTCATCGTTAATAATTTTTACGATTAACTGCCCGGGTGTAATACTTAAAAGAACATTCTCGCCGAGAGATTTTTGTTTAACTTCTTCAAGGAAATCTTTTACTACTTTATAGTTTACATCTGCATCAAATAAAACCCGACGTATTTCACGCAGGGATTCGTCAATATTTTTCTCGGTTATCTTTCCCTGACCGCGAATTTTCTTTAAAACGCCTTCTAATTTAACGGATAAATCTTCAAACATCAATAAGTTTTTAGGAAAAAAATAGACATTGAAATTACAAATACTAAGAATTTTATTCAAGGAACATAAACAATGTCATAAGAATTTTTTATGTTTGTTAAATAAACCATATTTAAAATTATTTTAAAACCCATTATTAAGTATGTACCTTTGCGGTGTAGATGAAGCAGGACGTGGTGCGCTGGCAGGACCGGTTGTAGCAGCGGCCGTCGTTATGAAAGATAATTCATTTGTAAGCGGTGCAACTGATTCAAAATTGCTTAGGGAAAATTACCGGGATGAACTGTATGTTGAAATTCTTAATTCCGCTAAAGAAGTTACCACAGGCATAGTTTGGAATGATTGCATTGATATAAAAAATATATTGAAAGCAACTATGACTGCTATGAAATTTTCACTTGAGAAGCTTTCAATCCTTCCGGATAAAGTTTTTGTTGATGGAAATTATTTTAGGTTTGAAGATAACAGCCAATCAAAATATAACTACGTAACTGTAATTAAGGGCGATCAACTGGTTCATTGTATATCTTGTGCTTCAATAATTGCTAAAGTTACTCGGGATAAAATCATGTATGGTTTACACAAAGAATTTCCTGAATATGGCTTCGATAAACACAAAGGCTATGCAACGAAATTTCACAGAGATTCAATCAAACGATACGGATTGTGTAAGTACCACAGAAAATCATTTTGCAAAAAAATTCAACAAAATTGTTTTGAGTTCGGATCGTGACAAAGATATTACCGGTCGGACAGGTGAATCGCTTGCGGAAAAATTTTTATTAGGCAAAGGATTTAAATTAGTCCGGAAAAATTTCAGATACGGTCGAAATGAGATCGACCTTATTGTTGAAGATGAGCGCAATAAAATTTTAGTATTTGTTGAAGTCAAAACTAGGTATAGCTTAGAATATGGCGCACCTGAAGAATCGATTTCCAGGAAGAAACAAAAGGGTTTTATAAGCGCTGTCAATGGGTTTATGAATGTAAATGAAAACTATTCAGGATACGACCAAAGGATTGATACTATCGGAATAGTTCTTAAACCTGGTTCGGAGGCTAAAATCAATCACATAGAAAACTCATTTTATTGATCAAAGAAATCTCTCTCAATTGTTATTCCACCTCTGATTGGATATTTTTGCAATTGTTAACCGTCCGATAAATGGCATTAGATAAAGAAGAAAGATCTGTAATAGACCCGGATAATGTTTTGCTCACAGATATTGAGGAGTTAATACATTCCGGCTCTGCAGCAATGCTAAAGAATATCCTCGCAGATTTGTACGACTTCGATATCGCAGTACTCATTGATAATCTGCACGAAGACGACGATGCGGTATATTTATTTTCATTATTGTCGGACGAGACTTCGAGCCAGATAATTCTTGAACTTTCCGACAGGCGCAGGTCTTACATCCTGTCAAAAATTGGACGGGAGAAGTTATCTAATATTGTCAGCGAGATGGATTCAGATGATGCCGCCGACCTCGTTGCTGAACTGGATTTCGATATTCAACGGGAAGTTTTAGCTGATCTCGATAAAATTGATAAAGAAGATTCCGACGAAGTACGTGAGCTGATGAAATACGATGAATCTACTGCCGGCGGTATCATGGCGAAAGAGTTCATCAGCGTCAATCAGCATTTAACAGTTCGGGAAGCTGTTAAAGTTGTGCAGAACAAAGCCGACGAAATGGATCAGTTCTATAATGTATGGGTTGTTGATGATGATATGAAACTTGTAGGTATAATTTCTCTGAAAAGGTTAATTATTGCACTCAAAGAACCTGAACAAAAGATGTACGAGGTGATGAATACGGAAGCTATAAGTGTTAGGGATGATGTAGATCAGGAGGAGATTGCGAAAATTTTCAAAAGTTACGATCTGGTATCTATGCCGGTTGTTGATTCTCAGAATCGGGTGATTGGTAAAATTACGATTGATGACATAATTGACGTTATCGAGGAGGAACACACAGAAAATGTGGCAATAATGACCGGTACAGATGCGCAGGAGCTTGAAAAAAAATCGCCCTTCGAAATTGCAAAGTTAAGGTTACCCTGGATTTTAATTACTCTGGGAATTGAATTGATTGCAGTGTTTGTAATAAAAACGCATAGTCAGATTCTGGAAAAAATTATCTTACTTGCAGCGTTTATGCCGATTATTTCAGCTATTTCAGGTAATACAGGACTTCAATCTGCTGCAATTGTTGTCAGAGCGCTCGATACCGGATATGTTAATATTAAACGTTGGTGGTCGCCGGTAATACGACAACTGAAAACTACTTTAATCATCGGATCGGTAATCGGATTTAACATCGGCGTTGTCGGCTATCTAATGTCAGACGATAATCAGTTCACGTTTGGGATAGTCGTTGCGATTTCAATGTTCACATCAATAAATATTGCAGGGTTAGTCGGAACGATTGTACCGATCATTTCAAAATCGCTTGGCTTTGATCCGGCACTGACTTCCGGTCCCTTTGAAACAGCATTCCAGGATGTTGTGGGGATTTCTATCTTCCTTACAATTGCTTCTGTTTTACTCATAAATATCTGAACAATTCACTTTGATTAAATATTTGAACAGATTCCGGTATTTGGATATTCCCGATATTACCAATTTTCTTTTTTTAGTTCTGATCTCCGTGTTAACTCTTCTCTTTGTGGATATTCACTTGAAAAAATATCTCATTGTTTTCGTAAACATCGCGTTCATTTTTGTAATTAACCTTATTATAAAAAAATATGAGATTGATAAAAGTAAATCAAAAACTATTAAACTCCTCAGATTCTGGTATCCGGTTATTATGATTCTCGTTTGCTTTAAGGAAATATATTTGATTATGATGTACTCAACCGGGGGTGTGCTATATGATGATATTCTTATACAACTGGACAGAACAATTCTTTCAACCGACCCTACAGTATTCTTATCACACTTTGCAAATCCTGTATTGACTGAAGTAATGCAGATAATATATTCTGCATTTTATCTGATGCCTGTTATCATCGGTGTTCAGCTTTACACTGAAAAAAGATACAATGCATTTAAGTATGCAATGTTCGTAGTATTTTTAGGGTTCTACATTTCTTTTATTGGTTATTTAGTTGTACCTGCTATTGGTCCGCGATTTACACTTCACGATTTTCTCGCTCTCAACACTGAAATGCCGGGGTTGTTTTTGACACAATTACTTCGGGATATAATCAATATCGGTGAATCAATTCCCCCTGGAGTAACAAATCCTACGGAGTACGCACAGCGTGACGCATTCCCGTCAGGGCATACAATTATGATTATCATTATTACCTACCTTGCATACAAATTTGAATCCAGAAAATTTTATCTGTATCTGATTTATTGTATCCTGATGATAATTTCTACCGTTTACCTTCGATATCATTATGTGATCGACCTGATAGCAGCGGTTCCTGTTTCAGTATTTACAATTTATGTTGCAAACTATCTCTACCGTAAAAAACTTCAGTCAGTTGAGGTAACCGGTTAGTTTTGAAATTATGGTATCTGAGATTAAGAAACCTTTGGGAGTTAAACTAATTTTCTCTCCGTTTCGGATTGCGTATCCGTCATTTAATAGTTGCATAAGGAAATTATCCGCTTCGGAATTTAAGAGTTTATTAAGCTTTTTATTTGAAATACCAAAGCTTCTGAGTTTCAGCATTATCTCTTCTTCTGCTTTCTCTCTCTCAAAAAGCTTATGCACCGAATCAATTACTGATTTTCCGTTTCCCAAATTTTTGCAATAATCAACTACGGATCTTAAGTTTGAAAACCTTGATGAATTAATCAATGAATGTGCGGCAGGGCCTAAACCGAGATAATCGTTTCCAAGCCAGTATTTGGAATTATGTTTTGCTTCAAAGCCGGGTTTGCAAAAACTTGAAACTTCGTAGTGTATATAACCTTCCTTACGCAACCTATCTGATAAGTATAAATAAAATTCAGATTCTTTATCATCTGAATTTTGTTTGAAGTGCCCTGATGTTAGCGATTTGAACAGAGGAGTTTTATCCTCATAGGTTAGAAGATACGCAGATATATGTGGTGGCGAATGATTGATAAACGAGCAAATATTTTTTTCAAGAGTTTCAAGCGTTTGTTCGGGAAGTGAATAAATCAGATCAAGTGTGAAATTATCGAATGATTCTTTAACTTCGGAAATTACCCTCGATGCAGATTCGGGAGTGTGTTGGCGTGTAAGGAATTTTAGATCGCGTGTATTAAACGACTGTATTCCGATACTAAGGCGATTAACCCCGGCTGCTCTGTAATCTGATGCTTTATGTTGTATCATATCCTCGGGGTTACATTCCAAAGTAACTTCTGATAAACTCACAAAATTGAAAAGTGAAGTGGCTTGATTAATGATATAACGGACGGAATCCGGATGAAGTACGGAAGGTGTACCACCACCGAAATATATAGTATCGAAAATTTTATTGTTCAATATCTTCGAATAATATGACATCTCAAGTATCAGCGCTTCAACAAACGAATTTGTTAATTTTGTATTCGTTGTAAAAAAGAAATTACAATAGTTGCACCTCTTTCTGCAAAACGGTACGTGAATATATAATCCGCAATTTTTATTGAGAGTAATTTCCATAAAATCTATACTCAATATTTAAATTTTAAATTTTATTAGGAATCTTTAGCTTGAAATACATGAAAGTCTTGTTAATTAGTTATAAAATTTTTTATCTCTTTCTCCTACCGGTACTGTTAATCAGCCTGAGTTGTCAACCAGAAAAGACAGAAAATTTAACAAAAGATACTCAGCTCATTTCTGAGACAAAGAAGAAATATACTTCATTCGATTATACATTTGAAGAAAAAGATTCGATGATTTTTGCAGATTCATTACTTATTGACTCACTCAGGTCAGTATTTCCATTGATTACCGGTAAACAATTAGAGAAAATAACGGATAAGAAGTTTACAAAAACTGATATAAGAATAATCCGTTTGGACTCACTAAGAGCAGATACAAGCGAAGTGTATAATGTTAGTTATGAAGTCCCGAATAATTTTCTTGTGGATTCAACGAAATTACTATGGGTGCTGAACATCCCTGAGTTCAAATCGCGAATATATCAACTGTACAACGGTGATACAATACTTCTTACATCATGGAATAATGTAGTTGGTAAAGTTACAGAGAAAACCTACACAGGACATTTCGAAGTTTATAAGATTCGCAACTGGCCCAACTGGACAAATCCAGACAAGAACGAGTTTGGTGAACATGACCCGCCCACACCACCCGGTCCGGGTAATCCGCTTGGATTATTCGTAGTACATTACGATAAAAATTCGCTTCGTTATTTCCATGGGACGAATAAACCGTGGTTGCTTAGATCTAAATATAGAAACGTTTCAAAAGGATGTGTGAGGAATTCAAACAAAGATATCGCAATTATGAAAGAGTTCATTATCAAAAGAATTATTAAGTCGGATGACTTGTCGAATTGGCTGGGAAAAGATAGGCGAAGAAGTATGATTTATAATTTAAAAGATACAGATAAGTTTCCCGTTAGAATAATTTATAAAACATTTAGAATTGATTACGATAGTGAGAGAGGTCCATATTTTGAAAAGTTTAGGGATATTTATGGCTACCGGAAGTGGAATTTTAGTCGCGATCGCTCAAACGACAGTACGTTAATTATGCTAACAACTCCCGATAATATTAAGAAGGAATTTAGAAAACATTTTCAAATCAACATTGACGAATCCAAACTTGATCAGATAATTGATTATTTGATTGAAGAAGGGGAGTCTTACGAACGATACTACTTTTATGATCTCGTAAGAAAATTTAACGTTACAAAAAATCCACTGGTATCATCAAATAAATAATTTTCAGCAGAGAAATCTTTACAGGAAATATTTTGTCTGATTTTAAATTGTTTTGAAATATTAACCAGAAAAATACCTTTCACTATTCATTTCAAAAGAACCATCCTCTTTGTATTAACGAAGCTGGCTGTTTCGATCTGATAAAAATAAACCCCGCTTGCAAGTGAAGAGGCATTGAACGTAATGCTATAGAATCCCGGATTTTTTACTTCGTTCAATAATGTTTCCACATTTCGCCCGGTAATATCGAAAACTTTTAGCGTTACTAATCCGGTTTCTGGTATTGAAAAGTTAATTTTCGTAACAGGGTTAAACGGATTGGGATAATTCTGGCTTAAAGTATATTCTGTCGGTATTTCCGGATTGTTCAATGGTTCATTTGAGTTAGAAGCATCAAAAACGTAATCAATTGCTCCCCTTAAAATCCGGGTAACGGGACCACCTGAAGGACCACCGATAGAGTTTCTGATAGATCGTACATCTGTTCCGAATGTTGCGACGTTCCATTTGGTTTCATACATCCCTATTGCATGTGCGCTGTCTGGATTATTTATGAATTTCCGGTAGAGGTATAGTACATCTTGCTGTTGTGCTCCCGGATTATTGTGCTTTTTGAAGACATCTGGCCATGAGCCGATTGTGCTGTCTGCCAACCCCGGATTTATGTATGAGCCAATCAGCCCATTACTTGAACTACCGGGCCTATCGGCAACATAATCCCATCCGAGGTAATTATTGATGAAATCTAAATCCTGATATGATGAACCGTTTCTGCCAAACAAGTACCCGATGTCTTCTGAAAAAATAATCAATTTTGATTTTGAGGATGAAGTTGTCCCACCAGAATTGAGATACGTTTTGATTGAATCTTTCTGAGATTCACTCATGACACTGGTACCCTGACCTAACAGGATTACGCACTTGTAATCTCGTAATGATAAAGTGTTTTGAGAAGTTTGTCCGCCCCGATTAAATAGATCATAAGTATAACCGAACTGGCTTAATGCACCTGCAATTGAATCCTTTGAAACTCTGGCGTTGGTAGAGGTGGAATCATACATAATTATGAAATCACCTTTGTCCTGACGCTTAAAAGTGATATTAAAAGTTTGTGTTGATTTCAGTGAATCATTTCCATTATATGCCCATACAGCCCATTGTCCCTGTATTGAATCCCCAGGGGTTAAGCCAAGCGAACTGAGTATTGCATCAAAGTCTGAATTTAAAAAAGAAATGGTGGAATCGAAATTCGCCATAAACTCTAAAGTTGTGGTTGATATATCAGGTGAACCAAATCTCAATTTATAGCTCGTCCCGTCGCCAGATTTTGACCAATTGAACTGCACATTGGAATGGTTAATGCTCGAAGTAACTATTCTCGAATTATTGATTGGCGAAATTAAATTAAATACGTTTAACTTCGGAATACCTCTTTTCAGAATTAAATCTTTGGGTCCGTTTGTCGCCTTTAGGGAATCATTTGGATTACTCCGGAACGCCCAGACATCCCATTTGCCTACGAGCGAATCACCTGGAGCTACACCAAGATTAGCGAGTATTGCATCAAGGTCGCCGAGGTTTATGGCAACTGAATTAGAATACGAATTAATTGTTATTTTTCTGGGCGGCACGACGGGATTACCAAAAATCCATTTGTAACTTGCGCCAGTTGCTGAAGTATCCCAACTGAAGTTAGCTGTTTCGCCGGAGGCAGGAAATGTAGTCACTGTTATTGATGTGGAAGGGTAAGTCAGATTGAAATTATTTAAGGGCGGAAACATTTCAATTGTTGGTCTCAATACATATAAACCTGTTTGTCTGTCTGATGCGATTATTTTACCCGATGGGAACATATAGACACCCCAACAGCCACTGTAAGAATTTCCGTTATCAGAGGGATATGTGTCAAACCATGCAACCTCATTGGGTTGTGTGGGATCTGAAATATCGATCAACCTTACTCCGGCAGTATAATGAGCAACTACAGCATAGTTATGAAATATTTCAACATTGTGAACTATTGACGATGTGATTCCTGTAGGTTGCCAGTTTGTAACATATATGATATTGTTCAGATCCTGAATATCCCAGATTTTCATTAATCTCGGGTATGCTCCAATTTCATCTGTAACAAAAATGTATTTACGATCCTGAGTAATAGCGCAGTTGTGTGGACCGGAATTAGGTAGGTTTACCCACTGCGTTACTAGCTGAGGTGCATCTTTATTCACTGCATTTATCACAGAAACTTTGCCGTCATAAATATTTGCTGCCCAAATTGTATCGTTGAGGATTCTGCTATCGTGAACATATAGTCCATTCCAGCTCCCTCGTTTGACCGGTTGTTCAGGCGAAGTCAAATCTACTATCACTGTACCATCACCAAAACCGGTATTTGAGCCGTTTAGATACAGGTACTTACCTTCTTGTGAAATTGAATGTGTCGATGTATGACCTTGAAGGGTAAACTTACCGACATATCTTACGGAATCCGGGAGATACTGTAGATCTACAATCTGAATCCCGCTGTTCTGTACTTCAGAAACAATGTATGCGTAATGAGAATAAACTTTCATTTCCCGCCAGCTATTGTAACTGTTGCCCGGATTAGTCGAAGGCACCCAACCTACTTCCACCACATTTGTTGAATCAGTAACATCAATAAATTGAGTTCCATTGAAACAACCGAGGATGGCGTATTCTCTGCCGTCAGGCGCAAGGTAGCCCCAAATTGCGGAATACGTACCCCCCTGAGGCCGAGTATTAAGATTTTTTATCAATATCATATTGTGATTACCAAGTTGCGCCATGGATTCAGAGGTCGCAAGAAAAATGCACATTAGAAAAAGAAATATGAATTTCACGGGAAATATTATTTAAAGTTGAAAATCAGAGAATAAAATAATTCAAATTATTTTTAATACAAATTGAAAATGAATCGGAGAGAATTATAATTATTTCAAAAATCGGAACGTGGTATTGGATAATTCGTGTAGTTAAAATCACTTTAATGGTGTTTAAAAAAATTATTGTATTAATTAACTTACGATATTGTTACCTGCTCCGGGGGTAGTGTACGGTAATTTAATCATAATAGTTTGCGGAAAGTTATAGCAATTGTCGGACCTACTGCCTCGGGAAAAACACCCGTCAGCATTGAACTTGCAAAGGTTTCCGATTCGGAAATTATCTCAGCCGATTCCAGACAAATTTATAAAAACATTCCGATAGCAACTGCGGTACCGGATGAAAACGTCAGAAAGAATGTAATACATCATTTTATCGAAATCCTGGAACCGGAAGATGATTACAACGCAGGTAGATATGGAAAAGATGCAAGGGCAGTAATAGAGAATTTACATTCGGATGATAAAAATGTAATTATTGTAGGCGGAAGCGGATTGTATCTGAGGTCGTTAATTGATGGTCTTTATGAGGAAGAAATCGATACCTCAGATCAAAGGAATATTCTTTATGAAAAACTTCAGAAGAACGGCAGGAAAGCGTTATTCTATGAGCTTATCAAAATAGACCCGGAAACTGCATCTAACCTTACCGAATATGATACACGCAGGATTATAAGAGCTCTTGAAGTATTTTATACCACAGGGAAAAAAATCTCTGAATTACGGAAAAATGTTCCGAAAATTAATTTCGATGTAATTTTGTTTGCATTACAGCACCCACGGAAAAATCTCTACAAAAAAATAAATGAACGGGTTGATAAAATGATTGAGATCGGATTAATAAATGAGGTACGGAAATTGTATGAAACAGGTTACCATTACAAAATTCATAATTCGCTGAACACGGTCGGTATTAAGGAGGTAATGATGTATTTTGATGGTGAAATTGGCAAACCTGAAATGTTGGAACTAATAAAAATGAATACGCGGCGTTATGCTAAGCGTCAGTTCACTTGGTTTAAAAAAGATAAGAGAATAAACTGGATACCGGTTGACGAAAATACTACTTCAGCTGAATTAATAAACGAAATACAAAAAATTTATGAAGCGAATCCCGGGGTTTAAATATTTTACTTTGATTTTTTTTGCAATTTATTTTTCAGGTTGCGAGATTAAGGACTTTGTGTCACCATCCTGGGATTTAAACGCCAACCTTCCCATCCTTCAGGAGGTTTACTCAATTTTCGATATTTTAGGATCCTCGCCGAATTACTTTATTGATTCAGTTGATAACTCGGTAGTTTTTAAAGTTGACTTTGATGATTTGAATGACCTCGAAAATTCTCTCTATGTTGACGGTTACAATTCGTCTAATAATTTATTTAACCTGAATACCGATACGACACTTTACCTTACATTTGACGATTCTAACTTTGTAAGGTACGCTGAGGTAAGGGAAGGAGAAATTTCGATAACTTTGTTTAATTCAGCGTCATCGCAGTATTCGTTCAATTTATCAATTCTCAACCTTAGAAATATTCTGACAGGGGAAGTTTTAAAATTTCAAGGTACGGTAAATCCAAATTCGAATGCGGAATTATCATCGTCACTTGCCGGATACTCGGTAGATAACAACGGTCAGCTCTCGAATAAACTGACTTTCAGAATTATAACAACTTCATCTGCAAATATTATTTCATCTTTTAATTACACCATTAGTTCAACTAGATTCAATATTGTATCCGGGAGATTCAAACCAACTTTGACGCGTGATATTATTGATACAATCTCAAAACCGCTTGGGACAAATTCGCCGACCATGCCGCTTGAGTTAAGTATTGTAAAGAATTCCTATCTTACGATACGAAATTATTCGGAAGCTGACATGAAGCTCTCAAACATAAGATTGCTGGGAATAAATCAGTTTGCGAATACCTCTCAATATCTCCTTTTCGATTATGACAACAATGGGTTCAAAGACTCAAGTTTTGTATTTCATTTGCCCGGAAAAGGCTCGATGCAATATTCAGAAATTATCCTGCAACTGACCGAGTTCAACTCAAACATTAAACAATTCATCGGCAACATGCCTTCAGAGATCTATTACTTCCGGGACTTATTGGTCAATGAGAATTACGGAGATATTGACGTTTCATACCTTGATAGTATTGTTACGGATTTTGTAGCGGATATTCCGATGAAATTCCGGAGCAGCCATTACAGTAAATTTCTCGACACAAGCTTTTCATCATTTTCACAGAAACAAAAAGAAGAAATTGTGAACTCTCAAGGTGCAAATCTTACAGTTAATATTGTAAACTCCATTCCGCTCGATTTGAAAATCAAAATTTTCCTTCAGGACGATCAATCAAATGTACTTATGGTGTTGACGAATAACATAACCAATCAACCGGCAGATTCATTCGCGTATTTACCTGCTGCTACCGTAGATGCAAACGGAGAAGTTATCCCTGGAGGTGAAAGCATATTATCAATTCCGGTTAACCTGAGTTATGAAGAAATTCAAAATATCAGGGATTTTACAAAGGTTGTAATTGAATTTAATTACAAATCTGAAAACGGAGTTGAAATTGTCAGAGTCAGGGCAAACGACTTCCTGAGATTGAAGGTAGCAGGTGAACTTAAGATAAGGGTAAATTCATGAAAACAATATTGACATTATTTTTAGTTATGATTAGCGCAATAACTCATGCTCAGGTCAGCAGTGACGCAAGGAATGTCGCAATGGGAAGAACTTCGGTTGCTAATTCATACGGGATCTGTGCTCTGGATAATAACCCCGCGAATATCGGAATCAACGGACAATTTGATAAAAGTCAATTGCATTTCAGCCTGTTCTCTTCTTTCGGTTATGTTATCAATAGTGGATTTATTTCCTATGAATTCTACAATAATTATTTCACCGGTGACGGTAACGGGAATAAGAAAATTCTCACGCATTCTGAAAAAGTGGATATTTTCAATTCTTCAAAGGATACAAAAAACTTCGGAAGTGTCTCAAACAATATTGTCAGTTTAGTTTATAAAACTCCGGAAGACGGAACATTCGGTTTGTCAATATCGGACGAAATGTACGGCAGAAGCTACATCCCAGTTGACTTTGCGGAGTTCGCACTCTTCGGGAACGAGATTAACAGGTCATACGACTTCTCTGAATTCAATCTGAGTTTTTCAAAGATCAGGCAAATTACTTTATCCTATTCAAATCAAATTTCAGGGATAAGTGAAGGTCTTACTTTTGGTGTTTCGGTTAAACCGACGTTAGGCTATCAATATTTTGAAACATACGGGAACAATATTACTATTTTCACGAACGATTCAAATGAAGTTTCCGGTTCCGGTATTGCTACTTTCAGGACAGCCGGGCTTGATTATGGTTTCGAGCCGGTTTCCGGGTTCAGCAATATTGCTGGTTTTGGAATTGGTTTTGATTTAGGGTTGAATTTAAAACTAAACGATCGTATTAATGCCGGATTCAGTATTACAGATATCGGCTGGGTTCGCTGGAATAAAAATACAATGCAATCGCGCTACGATGCAAATATTGAATTGACGGATTTGTCGGATGACAATCAATTGGATTCGTTGCTTGACCTCATAAAGGAAAAGGAAAAGCCGGTAAATTCGTTTACCTCGATTCTCCCTACAAATTTCAGGATTGGTTTAATGTACAGGTTTATTGAACCGCATAATACTTTGGATAAGGGAGTTGTGAATTATGACCGCGGATACATTTCGTTGGAATATTTGCAAGGGTTTTCAGATAAGTATGCGGGCAGTTCATTAGACCCCCGGGTTTCAATTGGTGCTGAATGGATCCCTGACCGTATGTTTTCAATAAGATCGGGAATAATTGCGGGTGGTGAAGATAAATTTGCTTTGTCTTTTGGTGCAGGAGGAAATTTCGGTCCAGTTTCGGTTAACATTGGAACACACAATATTATCGATGTTTTCGATATAAAAAGTTCATCGCGGAATTCGTTAATGATTACTGTGATAGTAGGTCTGTTGGAACCTTAAGTTGAAATTAACTTCTCGAGAAATTTTTCTTTTAAAAGAGGGGTAATCCTATATCTGTCTTCGGCAAACTCCTCGTTCATCGCGTATAAAATTGCGTAAATATTTTCTATGCCGATTTTCTCACTCCACTCAATCGGTCCGAAAGGATAATTCGTTCCAAGTTTCATTGCGGTATCAATATCCTCTCTACTGGAAGTTTTCTCCTGCAATACGAGGTATGCTTCATTAATTATGAGAGAAATTAACCTGAGATTAATCATCCCGGGTTTGTCCTGAACCCAGAATTTCTCCTTCTTAACTTGACTGAACGCATCTTCAACAAGTTGTATGCTCTGTACGTTTGAAAAATTTGTAATTGAAAACTCAAGTCCGTCGTTGAGTGAGAAAGTTGGAAATAATGACATGCCGATCAATCTCTCGGGTTTTTTAATGTACCTTGCCTGATCGAGAAGTTTTATGCAGTTTGAATTAGAAATGATTACCGCGTTGGGCAAAGCCATATTGCTTATCATGTCAAGATTTGAAATTTTATATTCTTTGTCAAAAATGGTAGTTTCAAAAATCAATGCGGTTTCATTTTTGTCCAGAACGAAACTTACCTGATGTGCTTCACTCAGTAGGTTCTCCAATTCTTCTACAAGGGCAGTATTGTCACCGTATATGGCAATGTCCAATTGAATGGATTATAAATTAAAAAAAATATTAAATAAAAATTACGAACACTACCACAGGAAGTATTCGTCAACTGATCCGATTTGGAACTTATACAGATTCAGCAATGAACTGGATATTGAGGTTGCCGGATTCATTACATCGGTTTATTCTTATGGGTCTGTTGATCAGATTAATTATTTTATAACTCGTTTGCTAAACAAAATTGGAAACAGAGTCTACGAATTTACTCTGAATTATTCCAAATCAAAAGACAAAAAATATTTAGACAACCTATGTTATCGTTTCCAAACAGAAAGGGAACTAGGATTGCTTTTCGATGCGTTGAAAAAATCCTTAAGAAAAAATTGCTCATTGCGGAATGCGTTTATTAAATATATTAAACCGTATGATGAAAATATTTTGAGCGCTTTACAAAATTTTGTAACAGAACTAAAAAATGGAAAAGAACACGGGAGATCCTTTAATCACCTTATCCCTGAACCTGCTTCAGGGTCTGCATGCAAAAGGTTAAATCTCTTTTTAAGGTGGATGGTACGAAAAGATGACATTGATTTCGGTATATGGCAGGAAGTCGGTGCAAGTCGGCTTTTAATGCCGGTTGATGTGCATGTTCACAGGATATCCAGCCAACTTGGATTGGTATCAAGGAAGAGTTGTGATTTGAAATTTTCATTAATGCTGACCGAGAAATTAAAGGAGTTTGATCCAGATGATCCGGTTAAATACGATTTTGCATTATGCCACATAGGAATAGATAGTGGTTTGAATAAATCTGAAACGATTAAATCCGGATCTTGAAAATGATATAATTGTTTTTGAAGATTGTTTGAGTATATTTCAAATCAACATTAAATTTGAAGTGGAGATAAAAATATTTTTTGAGCGGAGTGGTAATAAAATTACCGCGCGTGCAAATTCAGTTAACTGAAATATTAGCCTTGGAATAAATCGAAGACCTTGAAATTAAACATTCAGGGATGGGGAATATAATAATCACATTGCTTATTAGTTCAATTAAGAGTAACAGGTTCTTCAATCAACTCGGGTTGTGAACCGTCAAGTGGGACAATAATAGATTTTACATCCGGATTAGAATTGTCATTTAATTTCCATTTGCGCGGAACGCGTTCAAGTTTAATAGGGAATATGGTAAGTTTCCCGGATTTGTTAATGTGAAGTCGGAGGAAGTTTTTATAATCCTGAATTCGAAGCGCTGAGAATGCTTCGTTATCGTGTCTGCCGAATATATTCAGTGATATGAAAAGGTAAAAACCCATAATCACAGAGCCGAAAATCCATCCTCCGGAAAAAACAAATAGAGCTGACACCAGAAAATAAGTAAACTCCTCACCGGGATTGAGGTATTCTGCAACAAATGAAGAGATAATTGCTGTCCAGAAAATTAAAATAAAATGTATCGTACAATGTGCAATCCCCCCAATCCATTTATAAATTCTGGAGTGGGTATCGTTCATTAAAATAAAAAGAGCAAACACTGTCAGTATCCAAAGCGCAGCAAACGGGTTATCCATAAATGCTTTGAAGGTAAGATGAAAAGAATCGAAGAAAATATTCTGTGGTTTCCGGAAATTGACAGAAGCTGAGATCATCCATGCAGTCATGAAATACAATAATCCGGTGATAATTCCGAACCCGGGGTTTCTGAACAAGAAGAAAAAATTAAGCCGGTTGAGTTTTTTTGAATCTTTAACTGATGGGTATGATTTCTTCAATGTAAACTCTCGCCATGTAGATTCGTCATCAGAATTTCTTTCGTGAATTTTCGAAACATCAAAACCGTGGGTTGGATGCAAAAATGCGCCACCGCCGCCGGCAATTATTTTCTGCACACCGAATTCTTTCGAGCTTTCCTCATGTCTCCGATAATGGTGAAGGTCGCCGGATAAAAAAACTTTTATTTCAATTCCGTTTTTTTTGAAAATTTCATCCTGTAAGTAAATGAGGTCAGATTGATCAATTGATTCGTCAATTGTTCTGTATTTTTCTGCGTATATCCATCCCGGTTCTGCAGTGCAAAGTATAACTTTATCTCCCGACTTCATTTTAGTTTCGGCGATCGCACGAAAGAATTCCATCTGTGGGGTGTCAAGTTCTGACTCAAGCTGTCCATCAGAACCGAGTAACCACCAGTTGTGTGGTAACTTTAATGCGAAGTAACTCCGCCTCTGATTAGTTACCCATGCTTTATATTCCCTTTTGAGATCAGAGAAAAACAATCGTGAGAACGCAACAAGTCCGTCGTACCAGTCATGGTTACCAGGGACAGCATAAACATGGGGTTTCAATTCTTCATTTTCGTTCCCGAATGCAGTTTCATAAGGGATTATGAGTTTTTCGTTGTAATTCTTTCTGCTCGGTGCAGGATAAACTTCATCGCCGCCGAATATCAGTAGTTCCCCCCTTTGAGTTTCGAAATCGTTTAATCTCAGCGTGGGTTGGGATTTATAATATGCAATTCCGTAAGTTGAATTCCAACCATCACCTGTGTCGGAAACGTAATCAATCCAGATTTCTTCTTTTTTTTCCGGTTCGTCAGATGTACTAACATTTGACCCCGTGGGATTGATGATGGAATAATCGTGGTAGTATATCCCGCTGGCCGAAATCGCCTGAACTATCCTGACATCATTTCTTGAGCCAAGAATTGACGATATTGCAACTTTTAAACCTGTACCGACAATTTGCCCTAAATCGTACCATCTGACCATCGGGTGCATTTTAATATTTTTTATCTTTCTCCGTATCATATATACTTTTAAGGCAATTTCTGTTAGTAAACCGAAAGTTTATTTATTGTCCACCTGAGAAAGCGGGATATAAATTCAAACTAAAGTTAAGAATACGATTCGAAATGAATTTTATTTATACTGCTTGATAATTTCCTTTAGTCTCTCAATCCTGTTTTCTGAATTGGGGTGAGTACTTAAAAATTCAGGTTGCTCGCCACCGCCAGAGGCTTCCTGAAGGATTTTCATTACTTCAATCATTGCCTCCGGATTGTAATTTGCCTGAGCCATGTATTTCACTCCGTATTCATCTGACTCAAACTCGTCATCCCTGCCATACTTCATATTTATCATATTCCCCACGAAACGAGAAATTTCGTTAGGGTTCCCGGTAGCAACATCCGTAGCTCTGATGAGTCCTTCGGTGAGGTTTTGTTTTGCTATATGCTCCGCACCATGACGGTTTATTACGTGCCCAATCTCATGCCCTAAAACTCCGGCTAACTGGTCTTCGCTATTTAAGCGGTTAAATAAGGCATAAGTTATAAAGATTTGTCCACCGGGAAGTGCGAAAGCATTTACAGTTTGCTGGTCTGCAAGAAGATGAAACTTAAATTCATATGGCGATTTTCCGGCCTCGGTCATGTCAACAAGCCTTCTACCGACCGTTTCAACATATCCCCTGAGTTTTCCATCCGGATACAAACCGCCGAACTGTTCTTTAAACTGTGGCGCTGATTGTAACCCGAGTGCTATTTCCTGTTCAACTGTCAGACTTACCTTTTGCTTTTCACCGGTAACGGGATTTTCTTCCGTGCTGGTAAAATACGTTACAATTGAAATCAGGGCAATGATTACCGCAATAATTATTCTGCCTTTGAAACTGTTCATAATAATTGTTTCCTGAATTTAATAATAACATAAATAAATAAAAATATAGCTACCGGTATCGTGGTAAAAAAACATCGGACGATATCCTGACGACCATCATCAGACATTTATCATATTAAATTAGTTTTCATTTTAAGTATATTGTAAAAAATTAATCAGATTACAAAATGAAATTGACAAAGATCTTATTAATGTTTTTTTTATTGATCGCGATAATTGCCGGTTGTTCGGATTCTTCAACCTCACCGGGAAATTCATCCCAACAGGTAAATGGAGCAGTTACGTCCGAAAATGGTGTTCCGTTAACCGGTGTGACCGTTCAGATAGAAAACCAAACAGTTATAACAACCGCAGACGGAAAATTCACTGTCCCGAACGTTAAAGCGCCATTTAACGTGAAGTTGTTGAAAACTGAAGGTGGAATTTCAAAGGGTGTCGAATACGTTGGTCTGCGGAATTTTTCTCCGGTGCTCACTATGGATCTTGTTCCATCTGATGCATTTTTATCAACGATTCAATTGAACCTTCCTTTTTCGCTGGGTGCAAATCAAAATGCGATTGTTGTCTTTACCGATAATGCCAATGTGTTCTCCATGAGTAATATAATAAGCGGACAAAGCGCAGGAAATCTTGTTTCAATCTGGAAAGGTTCTTCAAGCATATCAGGGAAGATATACGTGCTGGTATATACGAAGTTTGCAACAAACATAACCTCGTATGATAACTACGGTGAGATTGATTTCACAATAAACTCCGGAAGTACACAAACCAAAACTATCACCTTGGCTGAAATTAACACGAATCCACCGGAATTAGAGGTTTCAGGGAGCATCATGCAACCTACGGGATTTAGTAATGTGGCTTCGCAATTATCGCTTAAAGCTTCTGGAGGCTTTCTGTCAGGAATTCCATTGAGTTCAGTATCAAACGGAGTTGCTTTTAGCTATTTAGTTCCGGGAGGATTAGGTAATGATTTGCAGTTATCCCTTATTGCTGTCGCCACGGGATCATCCGGAAAACAATCAACTGCAGATCTTGTTGTACAACCAGGTTCAACTAATATTCAGATTAACCTTGTAAACGGTTCTGACCTTAACACACCGGCAAACAATTCATCCGGAATTGATACCAATAACATCTTTACATTTACACCGGTATCAGGTGCCGGAACCTACAAGGCTCTGTTTTCCTCTGGAACCCGAAAGTTCACCGTTTACTCATCTTCAACCAGCATTACAATTCCAAACTTTGCACCTTTCGGGGTTGAAATTGGAAATAATCAAAATTACACCTGGTCAGTATCCTCGGTCAATGCGTCAATAGATGCGTTGGTATCAAAAAGAATGGACGATAATTCAAATGTAACGCGATTGGAAAATTCTGACACCTGGTTCTTTACGACTAATTAATGCAAACGGACGGAAAATTCGCCTGAGTTTTTGGTAAATAATCTTATCTGTTAATTAATTTATTACGGATAAAAAAAACCTCTCCCGAAACAGGGGAGAGGTTTCCTCATGGAGATTATGAAACGTATCTTTAATGAGTATTCTCTAATCTATTTATTAATACATACCGCCCATATCACCCATTCCACCCGGAGGCATCATAGGTGCTTTCTCGGTTTCAGGCTTTTCAACAATCGTTGCTTCAGTCATCAGCAAGAGACCTGCAACTGAAGAAGCATTTTCAAGTGCGACTCTGGCAACTTTAGTAGGATCAATTACACCTGCGTTAACGAGGTCTTCGTATTGCTCGGTTGCTGCATTGAAACCAAAATTTCCTTCGCTCTCCTTGATTTTGTTGAGAATGACAGATCCTTCAAGACCGGCATTGGCAACAATTTGTCTGATAGGCTCTTCAATCGCCTTTTTTATAATATTAATACCAACCTGGACATCGTGGTTTTCATCGTTGAGGTCATCGAGTTTCTTGCTTGCCCTGATAAGTGCAACGCCTCCACCGGGAACTATACCCTCTTCAACAGCTGCTCTGGTAGCATGTAATGCATCTTCAACCCTTGCTTTTTTCTCTTTCATTTCAACTTCAGTAGCTGCACCGATTTTCAGTACTGCGACACCACCGGATAATTTTGCGAGTCGTTCCTGCAATTTCTCTTTATCGTAATCGGAAGTTGTTTTTTCAATTTGCGCTTTAATCTCGTTAATTCTCTTTGTGATATTATCCTTTTCACCGGCGCCTTCCACGATAGTTGTATTGTCTTTATCAATTACAATCCTCTTTGCAGTTCCGAGATAGGAGATGGTTGCATTTTCAAGCTTGTAACCTTGCTCTTCTGATATTACCGTACCGTTTGTTAAAACTGCGATATCTTCAAGCATTGCTTTTCTTCTATCACCGAATCCGGGAGCTTTAACTGCTGCAACTTTAAGTGTTCCTCTGAGCTTGTTGACAACCAATGTAGCAAGAGCCTCACCTTCGAGATCCTCAGAAATTATAAGTAAACTTTTTCCCGCCTGTGCAGTTTTTTCGAGGATCGGCAAAAGGTCTTTCATTGTGGAAATCTTCTTGTCGTGGATGAGTATATACGGATCTTCGAGTTCAGCTTCCATTGTCTCAGCGTTAGTCACAAAGTATGGTGAAAGATAACCACGATCGAACTGCATACCTTCGACAACATCAACCGTAGTATCTGTACCTTTAGCTTCTTCTACAGTGATAACACCGTCTTTACCGACTTTCTCCATAGCTTCAGCTATTAAATCGCCAATGTAGGGATCATTATTTGCTGAGATTGAGCCAACTTGAGCAATTTCTTTGTTCTCTTTAATTGGTGAGGAAAGTTCCTTAAGACCACCAACCAGAGTTGTAACTGCTTTATCAATTCCTCTTTTTATGTCCATCGGGTTAACACCACTGGTAACATATTTCAAACCTTCCCTGTAAATCGCCTGTGCTAAAACAGTTGCAGTTGTAGTTCCGTCACCTGCTACGTCAGAAGTTTTTGAGGCAACTTCTTTAACCATTTGCGCACCCATATTTTCAACCGGATTTTCAAGCTCAATTTCTTTCGCTACTGTTACTCCGTCTTTGGTAACAGTCGGTGCACCGAATTTCTTATCAATAACTACATTTCTTCCCTTTGGTCCAAGTGTAACCTTGACCGCATTTGCAAGAGTATCAACACCCTTTTTGAGTGACGCTCTTGCATCCGAGTTGAATTCAATTAATTTTGATGACATATCTTAATTCTCCTTAAATTTTATTTTAATTTAGATAATAGCATAAACATCAGATTCCCTCATTATGAGGTATTCATCACCTTCAATTGTGATTTCTGTACCTGAATATTTACCGTAAAGAACTTTATCGCCAACTTTAACAGTAAGCGGTACTAATTTTCCGTCGTCAGTTTGTTTACCGTCGCCTAATGCAACGATCTCACCTTTCATCGGCTTTTCTTTGGCAGTGTCAGGAATGATAATTCCCGAAGCTGTCTTCTCTTCAGCCTCCATCGGCTTAATGAGAACTCTGTCATGCAATGGTTTAATGTTCATGGTTTTTTATGTTTAAGTTAGAATATTAATTATTTATGAAAAATTATTAGCACTCGTCTAATGATAGTGCTAAAATAATGAGATTATTTCGCAAATGCAAGATATAAAATAGTGCAGTGATTTGAATGTTAATGTTTAATGATGTGAGAAATGATTTTGTGCGGTTGGTCGAGAGAGTTTTCTATGTAATATCTGTCAGTAAAAATTCCTCCACAAATTACACCCGCAAGATATATCCCATCTATATTAGTAGAATGTGTTTTCTTGTTAAATACCGGCAATCCGTTTTCAACTTTAACCCCGAGCTTTTCCGGTAATTTTAAATCGGGTATATACCCTGTCATTGCGAATACGTAATCATTTTTAATTGTTATCTTTTTACCGCGCTGATAGAAGGTAATATCAGTTAAGGTGATTTCTGATACAGTTGATTCAAAATATGCTTTGATTTCACCTTCCTTAATTCTGTTTTTAATATCAGGTTTCACCCAATATTTTACGGACGACTTCAAATCCGGTTCGCGGACGATCATTGTTACCTCAGCCCCGGTTCTGTAACATTCCAATGCAACATCCACCGCAGAATTGCCTGCACCTAATACGCAGACTTTCATAAATGCGTAAGGATGAGCTTCGTTGAAATAATGGTGTACTTTAGGTAGGTCTTCGCCGGGGACATTAAGTTTGATTTCGTTATCGTAAAAGCCGGTTGCAAATATTAAGTTGCGTGATTTGTAAAATCTTTTGGTCGTTTTAATCACAAAATAATTGGGATGTTTATCAATATCCAATACTCTTTCATAAACATTAACTTTTAAGTTCAGAGAATCCACTATTCTACGGTAATATTCCAGCGCTTCACGCCTTGTAGGTTTAATGCCATGTGAAACGAATGGTACATCCCCGATTTCGAGTCGATCTGATGTTGAGAAGAATGTCATATTTGTGGGATAATTGTAAATAGAGTTCACTATACAACCCTTCTCAATTATATTGTAACTTAACTTATGCTTTTGGGCTTCAATACCGCATGCTAGTCCTACAGGTCCTGCGCCGATAATTATTACGTCAAACATATTGTTGTTTCTTGAAGTGCTCATTTGCTGAATTAAAGTATCTGTAAAAATTAAAACATGTAAATTAAATCCGGTTTATCATAATTGAATTTGCAGAACCCCCTTCACTGAACGGAATTGAGGCCAATACGACAACCCTGTCGCCTTTGTTTAAAATTCCATCCCGGATGATTATTTCCCGAATTTGACCGAACGCATTGTTAAGGTCGCAATCAGGTTTTCTGTCAAACAAGATTGATTCAACTCCCCAGATAAGTTTGCTTTGTTTGATTAAATCCGGTGAAAAGGTAGCATTAATAATCTGCGCTGCCGGCCTGTGGCTCGATAAAAGCAAAGGAGATTTTCCCTGTTGAGAAATTGTAATTATTGCTTTCGCAGATAACCGAAGCGAGATGACCGATGCTGAGTTGCAAAGTGTGTATAAAGTATTTTCAGGTGAATCCTCAACGAAGATTTCTTTAAAGAAACTCGATTTCTTAATCGTTTCAGTTCGCAGTATAATTTTCTTAAGTTCCTCTACTGCTTTAATCGGATAATTGCCGGTGGATGTTTCTGCAGACAACATGACACAGTCAGTCCCGTCAAGAACAGCGTTCGCAACGTCCGATGCTTCTGCCCGGGTTGGAGTTGGTGAGTTTATCATTGACTCCAACATTTGGGTTGCGGTTATAACCGGCGTAAGATTCTCATTACATTTCTTAATTATCATTTTTTGCAATAACGGAACCTCTTCAGTTGAAATCTCAACTCCAAGGTCACCCCTTGCAACCATTACAAGATCAGATTCCTTTATAATCTCGTCTATATTTGCAATCGCTTCCGGTCTCTCAATTTTTGATATCACCGGTGAACTTTTCCCCTTTGCCCTGAGTATTCCTTTCAACATTTTAATATCGTCTACGCTCCTTACGAAACTCATTGCAAATAAATCTAAACCATTTGAGATGCCAAAATCTAAATCCTTTATATCCTTAGCTGTTAATGACGGTACATTAAGCTCAGTATCAGGTAAATTAACGCCCTTCCTTTCTTTGAGAATTCCACCGGTTAATACTTCACATTTCACCTCATGCTTATTGGGTTTTGCAACTACTTTAAGCATTAGGTTTCCGTCGTCCATTAAAACTCTTTCGCCAACTTTAATATCTTCAATAATCTCTGGATGGTTCAAAGACAGGAAATCTTTATTTCCGGTTATATCTTCGGCTGTGAGTGTAATAGTCTGTCCTTCACTAAGAGTAATTTCACTGTTTACGATTTTCCCTACCCGGATTTTGGGTCCGGAAAGGTCCTGAATTATCGGGATAATTTTTCCGCACGATTCGGATGACTCCCGAATATTTTTTATATATCTTTTATGGATTTCATGATCTCCATGAGAGAAATTAAGTCTTGCCGCATCCATGCCGGATTGGATAAGTCCCGTAATTTTCTCGACTGATTCAACACCCGGTCCGATAGTACAAATTATTTTAGTCTTTTTGTAAATCAATTTTAATAACTTTAATACGGATACATCTAAGTTATTTAAAGTAATTCCGTTATTAAAGATAATTTTTTATGTCAAATTCAATAAAAGGTAAAATTGTTTTAATCACAGGCGCTTCGAGTGGAATCGGTTTAGCTTGTGCAAAGAGGTTTGCCAAAGCGGGCTGTAAGTTGATCCTCCTGGCGAGGCGGAAAGGTAGGATTGAATCGCTCGCGGATGAATTGAACTCAAAGTTCAGGACTAAAACGTTGAATGTAGTTGCGGATGTCAGAAAAAGAAAAGTAATTGCTGACGTATTCCTTGGATTACCTGCTGAGTGGAAGGATATCAGCATTCTTATAAATAACGCCGGTCTTTCCAGAGGACTGGATAAGATTCAGGATGGGAAATACAGGGATTGGGATGAAATGATAGATACAAATTTGAAAGGCGTCCTGAATGTAACTAAAAGTGTTTTACCGTTGCTTATGAAACAATCCATGGCACATATTATCAACATTGGTTCTACCGCAGGCCATGAAGTTTACCAGGGGGGGAATGTTTATTGCGCATCCAAATTCGCTTTGAAAGCGTTAACAAAAGGTATGCGAATTGATCTTCTCGGTTCAAACATTAAGGTTACAAGCATTGACCCCGGACTTGTAGAAACGGAATTTAGTTTGGTTAGATTCAGGGGTAATAAACAGAAAGCATCAAACGTTTATAAAGGTTTAAAAGCGCTAAACGGAAATGATGTTGCTGAGGCAGTATATTTCGCTGCAAGCCGTAATAGTAATACGGTAATTGCAGAAATTGTATTGATGCCGCGGTCTCAGGCAAGTTCAGTTCATGTGAAAAGATATTAAATACCCGTGATGTTTATTTCACAAACGTTAAAGTTTTCACTGCGATTGTAAAAACCAAATTGAAATTAAATAATTACATTACGATTCAATCAAAAGAAGAAAGTTTAATAGATTTATTGAAAGCGGGAATTTCTGAAATCAAGAATATTCAACACAAACATTTCATCTTTATCATTACAAACTCACTTGATATGTCGGATATTTTTATTGCGCATTTTGAACGTTTTTGAATTGGAATTGAAAATAAAAATTTCTTATTTATTTCAAATCAAATAATTTTCCTATTATGAAATTTAAAAAACTAATTTTCGTTCTTTGTATTACAATATTTTCCGGTTTACTTTATTTCAACCTTAGCGCATCATCACATGGAATTGTCGGCTGGACTAAGAAAAACCCATTTGAACCGGGGTGCATTTGTCATAATCTTGATCCGTCTGATTCAACAACGGTATTTATACAGGGCCCGTCTCAGGTCATGGCAGATTCATCAGCGATTTTTAAATTATTCATAGTTAAATCAGGTTTGATCGCAACAGGCTGGAATGTCGCCGCGGGAACAGGCGAAATGGCAATAATTCCCGGCGATACAATTTCCAAAGTTTTACCGTTTATTTATTCTAACCGGCCAGACACCTCAATTGAAATAACTCAGACACAACCGTTGCCTGCTAATGGAAGCGATACTGTAATAATTGAATTTGTGTATAAAGCCCCGCCTGTTGGAAATATAACGGATACTATTTTTGCAAACGGGAACGCAGTGGACCTTAACTTCAATACTGATGGCGATAACTGGAATTTTGCTCCCATTTTTACGGTAGACATCACTACAGTTTCAGTTCCAAACAATAATACTATAGTTAATGATTATGATCTCTCCCAAAACTATCCCAACCCGTTCAACCCTGTAACTAACATAAGATTTGATATTATGAAAGCGGGTAAGGTCAGGCTTTCAGTTTACGATATTACCGGGAAGGAAGTATCGGTTCTGACAAATGAAGTTCTGAAGCCCGGCAGTTACGAAGTTGGATTCAACGCATCGCACCTTTCGAGTGGTGTGTATTACTACCGCATAGAAGCCGGCGAATTTGTGAGCGTTAAGCGGATGGTACTCCTGAAGTGATAAAATAAACTTCCAACGTTTTTTCTATTGAAAAAAAGCGGAGCAGTTGCTCCGCTTTTTTGTTATGAACTCAGATCAGCAATTGAAAATAATGAGTACTTCATTTGAGGAAAAATTCAATAGGTATAAATTTTTGCATTGTTTAAATGTGGGGGGGGGGGTACAAGTTACAATAAATCACCACCGGAGTAAAATTCCGAATAATACAAGCCCGAAAAAACCCCTTGCAATTTAGACATGAATGAATTAAATATGAGCAAAGATAAAACAAACGAAATGAGAAACACAATCGTAGCTATTGCAATAGCGCTGGTAACAACGAAAGCGCGGGTAAAAAAAAAGTAGCCGCAAAACACATGGTGACCAATATTTAAAAGTATTATTAGTACAATGTGCATGGGCAGCCACTCGAACAAAAAATACTTACTTAAGAAAAAAATACGAAATTCTTTCAATACGAAGAGGTAAAAAAAGAGCATTGATAGCAATAGGACATAAGATCCTGATAGCCGCCTACTTCATATTGAAAAACAAAGAGGAGTATAAAGACTTAGGTGAGAACTTCCTTGACGAGAAACGGAAAGCCAAACAGATAGAACATCATATGAGGAGATTGAAAGAGTTGGGAATGGATCTTGCAGAAATAAAAAAAGTTGCATAGAGGTCGTTTTTTACTGGAGGTTGAAAAATCCTTTTCAATAAAAAGGAAACCCCGAAAATGAAACTGACCGAAAACACTAAGCACACAAGAGTATTGCCTTAGAGCATGAAGATGAAAATATAAAATCCTTGGTGTTAAGCAACATTGCAAAAATAAATAAGACTTAAAAAACTTGGAGTAAGAAAATATAAACAGATGAAAAGACTAATATTCGTATCTATTCTCGGATTTATTTTTTTAGCTTTTAATGTCAAAACAATAAACGATAATCAGACGACATGGGAAAGATATTTTCTTTTAGGTCAGGTCGGAGAAGATTGGGCTATGACAAGTTGTATTGCAAAAGATGGAAATTATCTGATAGCTGGTTATACGAAAGATTTACCCAACAAGTCTTTTGTTATCAAAATGACACCGGATGGAGATACACTTTGGGCAAGAAAGTTTGAAAATAGTGTTGTGTCTACTGTTGCTGCTTTTACAATATGCTCAACAGATGACAATGGATGCATATTCGGAGGTTTCAGTGATGAATTAAATCTAGTAAAGATAGATGCTGACGGAAATTTAGTATGGAACAATATTTACAGTGAAGTTCAACACGTATTAAGATCTATCAAAAGAACAAATAATGGAGATTTTGTAGCAACAGGATACAAGTATCCATTTACTTCTTTAATGATAAGAATTGATTTGAATGGAAATCTAGTTTGGAATCGCGCAGATCCAAGCTTTCGAGATATTGGGTGTTTCGTTGAAACTTCGGATAGCGGATTTATAGCACTTGCCAGCACACCAAATCCTCAAATTATAAAGCTAAATAAATCCGGGACAATTGAGTGGTCAAATAATGTACCCGCAGGTTATGGTCCCGCTGTTATCAATAAAATTGGTGAAAATGAATATTTGATTACTGGTTTAGGCGATTTTATTATAAATGAAAATGGGGATATTATAACGAAATTTAATATTCCTTTTGAACCTAATGAACTTCCGACAGCCTTTTTGTATTCGTCATCCACCGAAGAAATTCGCTATATGGTTAGATCTACTTATAAATGGCTACCTCAGACAGTCGTCAGCAAAATTATACTTTATGATCTAAATGGAACCATTTTAAGTGAAAAATTAATCGTGGATTCTAACAATAATTCTCGCGAAATAAGAGGAATCACTCAGTTGTATGACGGATATCTTTTTACCGGAATTAGAAACTTTGATACAGCAACAGAACAAAGTATCGGAAAATCCATGGTCATCAAAACTGATTCGTTACTAAACTATAAAACTGTAGGGATCAGTAACAACGGGACTAATGTTGCTGATGATTATTCGTTGGGCATTTATCCTAACCCATTTAACACAAGTACAAAAATAAAATTCAACTTACCTTCACGACAGTATATAGAAATTTCGGTGTATGATATTACAGGGAGGGAAATAAAACGTTATGACCGCATGATTTATAATTCTGGAACAAATGAATTGATTTTTTATGGTGGTAATCTATCGAGCGGAGTGTATTTATTGTTATTTCAATCGGAATCAGAATTAATTTATAAAAAAATTTCACTAATCAAATAATAAATCATGTTACATAAAATTTTTAGTTATTTTTTAGCATTTGTATTTTGCACTATTTTAATTGATACTTCTATTGGTCAAACTACATGTAATATTGGAAACATTGAAGTTATTGTATGTAATCAATCATCCGAGTCAATCAAGGTACAGTTTTATCCTGTTTCAGCAATTTTTAATGATAAAAATCAATATTCTTTATTTGCAAAAGGTAGAGTAAATCAGTCTCCAAATGTAGCTAACTTTGACTACCTCACTACTGTATATTATAATTATCCTGATATCAATGCACAAAGATTCGTAATTGTTAGTCCAGGCTCAAGCGCAGGGTATGAGTATGATATTGAGATTAATAATTCCCATAATAGTCTTGGAAAATTTGGTTATGGAGTTTATAAATTGGTTCTAACAAAAATAGATGGTATAGGATATGAAGGTGAGAAAGATTCGTGTTTAATAGATTTTGATTATTATAACAATAATAATGTATCTTTATCAGGAGATTTATTTATAGTTATCAATGACAATAATGTAACTCCTAGGTTTTTCTATAAATTTTCAATTCCTGGGGCACTTCCTATATCTTTAAGTTATTCTAATGTGGAAGATTATACGATAAGATCGTGGGACCCTAATAAAAATATTAATGACCCCTTATATAGAAATAAAATATTTGGTCCTTCAGATGGATTTGAATTAAAAATTCTTCCTGATGTAATCGAAAATCAGTTTAATTTTTTACCGCTAGATTCAAGACGTGATTGTGGATGGAATTATTCAAATGTAAATCAAAATCATATGTTCGCATTGGATTCTTACGAAGAACGTCACGGGTTTTTTAGCCTAAATTGTGTTATAAAAAAAAGTATAAAGACACCTTTTTCTAGAGCAGATTTTTCAATACTCGAAGAAGCAACTGATGTTGTCATAATGCCGGGAGTAACTTTTACTATTGATAAAGGTAATCCCGGAAATAGTGATTCCTACACAGAATACCATCTGAAAAATTACAGCGACTATACCGGTACAAATTTTATTGTACAAGGTCCTAATCCAGAATTTTCGGGAGCAACTTTAAAATTAAATCACTCAGAAGTTTACGAAACAAATGCAAGGATGAGGTTTGAAGAGAAGTGTAAATTAACTCTTGAGCAAGGTAGTATTACTATAATTGAGAAATATGGAAACTTGATTTTTGAAAACGGTGGAGAAATGTTTATGCACGAAAATTCAAATATCACTTTTTACGATCACGGTGAAATTATAATTAATTCAGGAGGTAAAGTCTTTAACTGTGGTGCGAATATTACAAACAATTCTAATGTTTGCATACTTGTTAACAATGGCGGTCAGTATCATATTGGAAGTGAATTTTGCAATAACAATGTAGAACATTTATTTGATAACGGATCATTTTTAGTTGTAAAGAATGGTGGAGAATTGAGAGTAGCTGACAACAGCAAAATCATCTTTGACGGATTAAATTCATTTTTGAAAGCTGAACAAGGTGGGATTATTAAGATGGGAGCTAACTCTTCCATCGAGTTCCGCAATGGCGCTTACCTCGACGCAGACGGGATCACCTTCTCAGGCGATAGCGGAGCAATCTGGGGCGGACTCGTCTTCCACAACGCAGGCGGGCAGACGCAAATTAAAAACTGTACGTTCAATGACGCGAAAATCTCAATTGACATAAAGAACACTACCGGCTGTTACGCTGACCTCGAAAAGAGGATTACCGGTAACACATTTAACCAACCAAGCATTGGCTCACACTCAATCCGCGCAGAAAATGTTTTCAAACTTTTACTTCAGGGAAATACATTTAATATTGCAGCACAGAAAATCGGTGTAGCAGTTTCAAATACTATTAACGCAGGACTGCCATCAGAAGGTGGTGAGGGGGCAGGTTTTCCGTGTATCAATACTTCTTATAACCTGAACATTCTTGGGAACACTTTTAACAACGGAGGAATGCAACTTTACCTGAACTGTTTCGCTTCTGAAGTTACACCATTTATGGTTCAAGGAAATGGCTTTTATAACTATAACATATCCGATTTGACTTCTATTTCCATCGCAGGTCGAAAGGTTTCAGGTGATTTCAAACAAAACAATTTCTCATCATCCGGTAATTCAATCGGAACAAATGTTGTCCTACTTCAAAGTTCAGTAAACATGTTCAATAATCTGCTGCAAAGCGCTAATCTACAAAATATATGGGCTAACACCTCATCAAGTTGCAAAATGTCTCCGGTTTACCAAAACGGTCAATGGATTTGGCTTAGCGGTTATAATAATCTTTCGTCCATAAAGTATAATGTTCTGGTCACGGGTGGTTCTGCGTTGCCAACATTGGATTATGGTAAAAACTGTTTCTTAATACCAACACAAGGACAGGACAAATACCACATCTCGGGTTTTGGAATACAGTGGAATTTTGCACAACAACAGATCTATTACATAAGAGAAAACTCCTGGTACGGATGGATGGGAAGTAATATTCCGGCACTTAATATAAAAAACCATGAAAACCAACCTATCCCATACCTGCATACGCCAACGATATTATGTCCTTCTACATCGTGGGACGGATACACGACGCAGGATATAGGATTTGGAATTTATGATACTATTTATTACAACAACATTGGTTACCCTCCCGAATTTGAGGAGGATCAAGAACTTTACAATCAGGCAATTTATGGATACTATGAAGGAGATTATTTAACTTCAATAAATACTTTCAAGATATTGATACAAGGACATCCGAAAAGTGATTACACGGAATCTTGCCTGTACGATTTTTATGATAATTACCGGGCTCTTGATACAAGTTCCGCGCAAAGTTATACGGACAACCTTTACAGCGATTTGAAAAATTTCTTGTCTGCAATAATTCTTGCAGAGAGTCATTCAGAAAATTTTAACTACACAGCTTATGAGATAATTCAGATGTGCGAAGTGAATATGCGTAAGTATAACGATGCCTTAGCTGGATATGAATTTATAGCAATGTATCACCCTGACCCAGAAGCGAGGTTCCTTGCCAGTGCCGATCATCAGGAGATATTGGAAATGCTTGGAGAGGGACAGGGTATAATGAATTTAAGTGCTGAAGAAAAATACAAACGGCTTAAAAAGAAACTAAATAGCTTTTTCAAAAGTGACCCGGTTACACAAAAGATAATCAGACAGTTTGAAAATCAATTGAATAAAAAAGTCATTAACAAAACCTCAATTGATTCAAAAGAGTTGAGTAGCCGTGAAGTAAGAGAAATGAGCAGGAACGAGAAAGAAAATAAAGTTTACAACCGCACGCAAAAAGATTTGATAAATAAATCAAACACGCTACTTCTAAGTGGTCGTAGCATGTCCAAAGAAGAACGAAGAAATATTGTATGTGAAGGAATTCTTTTAATAGCAGGTATGACGAAAGGTGATGAAATCTCCGAAAATGCCATAGCACCTTCAAGTTACAGTTTAAATCAAAACTATCCAAACCCGTTCAATCCTGTAACCAACATCAGATTTGATATTATGAAAGCGGGTAAGGTCAGGCTTTCAGTTTACGATATTACCGGGAAGGAAGTATCGGTTCTGACAAATGAAGTTCTGAAGCCCGGCAGTTACGAAGTTGGATTTGACGCATCGCACCTTTCAAGTGGGGTGTATTATTACAGAATTGAAGCCGGGGAGTTTACACAATCCAGGAAAATGTTGCTTGTAAAATAATTTGTTATAGGGGGAAGCAATTGGTTAAAGGCAGAGCGATATTTTGTTCTGCCTTTTTTATAGATAATTCTGGAAATAAAATTTAATCATAAAATTTAGGTTGAATAAATTGAACTTGAATTTTCTTTAAATTAATCATAAAATGCACAAACTAAAAAAAGGAGCAAACAATGGCACTCAAAAAATTACTTTTCTTTACTGTGTTAACATTTTTCCTCTCAAATTTTGCACTTACGCAGTGGCAATTTGTAGGATTTCAAACTGGTGTTGGTTCTTTTCCGAGCATTAGCGTGTCAGGTCCAAATACTGTTGCAATCGGTGGTGGTCCGAATGGACAACCGAAAGTATATCTTAGTATAAACGGTGGCGTAAACTGGACAACTTTAGGTACTACCGGTTTAGGTACTTTAGAGTTTTATTGTATCTGGATGAAAGATGCCAACACAATTTTTACAGGTGACGGTGGCGCAGTAGGTGGAGCAGGCGGGAATGCTTCATATTATAAAACAACCGATGGAGGTGCTACGTGGACCGTTCTTGGTTCAACCGGTGGTTCTGCAGGATTCATTAACGGAATAGTTTTTTCAAATACAAATCCGATGTTCGGTGTTACCGAATCCGATCCACCTTTAGGAGCAGGTCAACCTTATTATCTATCCATTACAACTGATGGAGGAGTTACATGGACAGTTACTAACCCTCCGGGAGTTTCAGGCGCTGCATCCGCTCAAAATTCTATAGTTGTTATAGATGACCAATGGTACGGATTTGGTATGAATGCAGGTGCTTCAAGAGTATATTATACTTCAAACGGTGGATCTACATGGAATGTCGGAAACCTGGGAATTGCGGGCAGTTTCATTTCCGGTTTTGCAATGAGTACCGACAAACTCAGAGGGATTGCAATATCAAATACCTCATTGCCGAACGTTGCTCGAACAACAGACGGCGGACAAACCTGGACTTCCGTTAATACAGGTGGAGATGTAACAGGTTATGGGACAGTAAAATGGATTGAAGGGACTGATATAGTTTATATTTCCGGTCAAACAGGTGCCTCCGGAGTAGTAAAGAAAAGTACCGATGGCGGAGTTACGTGGAGTACCATGACGACCGGTGGAATTACCGGTTTAACCCATATGGAGTTTTTTAAGGATGTTAATGCAGTTGGTATTACAATTTATGGTTACGCAGTGGCTGGAGATGGAAGTGTAATTAAGCTGGTAGATATGGTAACTTCACTAAACCCGGTTAATTCTGAAATTCCAACTGAATTCAAACTTCAGCAAAATTTCCCGAATCCCTTTAACCCTGTAACAACGATTAATTTCTCAATTCCGAAATCGTCGCATGTTACTTTAAAAGTGTTTAATTCAATTGGTCAAGAGGTTGCCTCAATAGTAAATAAATACCTTCCTGCGGGTAATTACAGTGAACAATTTGCAGCAACGTCAAACCTTACTTCAGGAGTTTATTTCTATAAACTTACTGCAGATGGTTTCTCCGATACAAAAAAATTAATGCTTGTAAAGTAAACTTATTATAAAATCTTCATAAACCCTTTCAGCTCTTGCTGGAAGGGTTTTTTTAAAATCTCATTTGATGAAAACGAATTTCTTGGTGGTAATTGTATCACTTTTCTTCTCGCAAACAATATTTTCTCAGATTGATCCCGACCAAATTCAACCTCCTGCAGATTTCATTCAAAAACCTCTGGTGAAAAAAGTTTATCCACCGTTTAAGCAGGTACCATCTGAAACCGATGCGGTTGTATCTGTTGGACCATTCGATAATATCGAAGTAACACTTTCACCCGGGTTTGCAGAAACTACCATAGCGGTAAATCCAAGAGATCCGCTGAACTTTGTTGCAACAGATAACGGGTCAGTTATGTCATCGTTAAATATGTACTATACTACTGACGGTGGAAGGAACTGGACCCGAACAAGTACATTTTTTAATGCAGGTGACCCTGTAGTGTGTTTCGACAGCCTTGGGAATGCTTATTATTGCGCTATGAGACAATCGGGTGGACAAATTGTTGCAATCAGAGTTTATAAATCTACTAACAAAGGCGCGAATTGGGTAAATCTTGGTGATGCTTTTGTTCAGAGCGGTGGAGTTGATAAAGAGTGGATGGTTGCCGATCAAACCGGTGGTCCATATTCAAATAACCTTTATATGTCTTACAGTGATTTTTCTCAACCTGTAAGAATCCGGTTTTTACGAAGTACTGACCAGGGCATCACATGGTCAACTCCGGTTACAATCTTTGGTCCCGGGAATGCACAAGGTTCAAATATTGCAGTCGGCCCTGATGGGAGAGTTTATCTTGCATGGAGAGGGGGAAGCGAATCTTTTTGTAAAGTTTCCACAAACGGTGGAGTGTCGTTTGATTTGGGTGGTATAGCCGGATCATACAGCGATCCGGGTACATTTAACTCCTCAGTTGGAAGATACGTGCTTAAAAATAATATAAGGGTTAACGGGTTTCCCATGCTCGCATGTGATTTATCAAATGGTCCCCACCGCGGTAATGTTTATATGGTGTATGGTACTAATCCACCCGGTCCGGATGTAGCAGATATATTTATGGTAAGGTCAACTGATGGTGGAGTCTCTTGGAATACATTTTCACCGGTAAGGGTAAATGATGATGCTTTCGGAAATTTACGAGATCAGTGGATGCCTGATGTATGCGTGGATAATAACGGATGGGTCTGGGTAATGTGGTACGATTCAAGAAATGATCCCAATAATCTTCTAACTGAAACTTATTGCGCCGTTTCAACTGACGGTGGAGTATCATTTCAAGCAAACATTAAAGTTTCAAACCAGCCATTCAATCCGAACAGTGTCGCGGTTGGTCAGGGTAGCGGGGAAGCAAAGTATCTCGGTGATTACCAGGAAATTTCAGGCAAAAGTGTCGTACTTCCGTATTGGACTGATGGACGATTCAATACGCTTGACGCTTTTACTGCGCAATTACCCGATTTCGGTATTCAATTTTCAAAGTCCTCCGATTCGGTTGCACCTGGTGGTCAAAAGTCTAACACAGTACAGTTGCCTGTAATGGGACCGTATAGCGGAACCGTAAACTTCACCGCGAACGTTACCCCTGTACCCTCAAGCGGGACAATCGGGTTAACATTTTCTCAAAGTACTGTGAGTACTTTTCCCGGCTCAACCGAAATTGCATATCAAGTATCGGGAGATGTACCACTTGGTAATTACACTATAAATGTTACCGGAACGGAAAATAATAATGTTCGAATTCATACCAGGAGCTTTCAACTTGTAGTTACTAATACAGTAGGTGTACATCAAACAGAAACGGAAATACCGGAAGAATACAGTTTGTATCAGAATTTCCCGAATCCGTTTAATCCAACGACCGAAATTAAATTTTCGTTACCCGTTGATACAAAAATTTCCCTAAAAGTATTTGACGTGCTGGGTAATGATATTTACGAACTCGCAGAGGGTTTTATGAAGTCGGGGAACCATTCAATTATATTTGATGCATCACGGCTACCCAGTGGAGTTTATTTTTATTCGTTGAGAACTGAAGGTTTTGTATCAACACGAAGAATGCTTTTGGTAAAGTAATTTTAATTAAAGCGGGACCAGGTAGTATTGTCCCGCTTTAAAAAATAATAATGTTAATTTAACAAAAGAGAAATCGTAAATTGATTGACATTTCAAATCTAATGACGTAAGTTAGGCTGTGGATATTCTCATCTCATATTTAAATTATTTCTATGCCAGTGATTATATTTTGGGATACCAGTACCTTTATCATTTAATTTGGTGTTCGCACAATCTTTTTCAGATACAATTTTATCGCAGAATATTTTACAACTTTTACTGGCGCAACATAGAAACCGAGGATAAGAGTACTACAACGAGATGGATAGTCTTTTCAATTAGCCTCATGGTTTCATGCTTTTTTTCATTTTATTACAACCCGTCAGATCCTGCGTTAAGTCGCAAGTATGAACCGATTACCAGGATAAACGGATATTTTAAGCGTTTGTCTTATTCTCTACTGAAATTACTTAATTCAACAAAAATTCAACTCAATATAAAGTACAACACTTTATCTCAAACGTTCGATATAAATACTGTTCATCGAACACTTGCCATTAACTCCGTCTGGAGAATCTGATTACTCATTCAAATTAATTATTTCTTTTTGGTCACAGAGAATGACATAGTTATTCGCTCTTTGAAATATTGCAGGGACCTTGCAAAATCTCATTACGAGAATTTTCCTGTAGGTTCAATTCTGGTTCCGAAAAATAAGAGAGATTTAGTTTACTCAATTTACGCATTTGCAAGAAGCGCAGACGATATTGCTGACAACCCGGAGTATTTGCAGGAAGAGAAACTAGAGAAACTTAATTCACTAAATGAAATGCTTGTATCCGGAAATCTAAATCCGGATAGTTTTGGATTTAGTAAATTTTTGCCTGCGCTTTTTTATACGATAGATAAGGGTAAAATTCCGTTAACTTATCTTACAGATTTACTTTCTGCTTTCAAACAGGATTCTGTTAAAAACCGATACGATACTTTTGAAGAATTAACGGATTATTCTTCAAGATCAGCAAATCCGGTTGGACGTATTGTCCTGACAATATTTGGTTACGATGAGTTAAGGGATATGAATTTATTTTCATATTCCGATAGAATTTGTACTGCGCTGCAACTCACAAATTTCTGGCAGGACGTATCGGTAGATTTGACTTTAAACAGGGTATATATTCCCTCAACTGAGATGAAAAAATTTGGATACTCATACGATGATCTTTTTGCTGGTAGGGAAAACAATAATTTTATCAGGATGATTGGGTCGCTCATACATCAAACTGAAGATATTTTCAAAAGTGGAGCTCCAATCCTAAATGAAGTTAAAGGCAGGCTCAGATTAGAATTAAAGGCAACGTATCTTGGTGGGAATTATATTTTGGATTTGATCAGAAGCATTGATTACCGGGTTCTGAAAAACCGTGTAACGCTGAATAATGCCGGTAAATTTAAAATTGCTTGTAAAACTTTACTCCCAGGTTTATGAAAGATTCATTTAAAGATGAACACCGTAAAGTAGCAGAGTCGAGCAATACAAATTTCCTTTACTCATTTTCAGTACTTTCAGGGGAGAAAAATGACGCACTAAACACAATCTATGCTTTCTGTAGGAAGACTGATGACATAGTTGATAATGATAAGCATTCACCGGATGAGAAACTTAAAAATCTCGATGAGTGGAGAGAGAAATTTACTAAGGCAATCAGTGGAATTTATGAGGACACGTTTATTGAGAAAGTAGATTTAATCCGACGGAAGTTTTCAATACCTGTTGAACCCTTTCACGATTTGATAGACGGTATGGAAATGGACATTAAAAAGAACAGGTTCAATGATTTTTCAGAACTGAAAGAATACTGTTACAAAGTTGCTGCAACTGTTGGTCTGATGTGTCTCGAAGTTTTTGGTTATCATTCTCAAGACACGAAAAAATATGCAATGAATCTTGGGGTTGCGCTTCAACTAACCAATATTATGCGGGATGTAAAAACCGATTCAGTTAAAAACAGGATTTATCTCCCTCTGGATGAAATGGCGAAATTTGGTTACACTGAGAAAATGCTTTTTGAGAATAAGTACAATCGTGAGTTCAGGGATTTAATGAACTATCAATATAAACGTGCGGAGCGCTATTATGATATTGCGAACAGTTATTTAAAAAGTGAAGATAAGGGATTAATGGTTTCAGCGAAAATTATGGAAGAGATTTACCATAAAATTCTTCTGAAGATTAAGGCATTAAGCTACGACGTGCTCAACTACGATGTAAAACTCTCGAAATTTACTAAAGTACGAATTGCAATTGTTACGTTGTACAAATACAAGTTATTGTACAATGCTGAAGATCCAAGACGGGAGTTTCAGTGAAAAGGAAAAGAATATTAATAATAGGTGGCGGGCTTGCGGGCTTATCTTCCGCTGTATTCATAAAAAACGCTGATGATGAGAATCAATATGATATTACTATTTTAGAGGCTTCACCTAAATTTGGTGGTAGAACTTACAGTTATTTCGATAAAAACTACGATACGTTCTTTGATAACGGGCAACATATTCTTGCAGGCTGGTATAAAAATACTTTCAATTATTTAAAAACAATCGGAAGTTCCAATCTGTTAAATGTTCAGGAGAATCTTGAGATTAATTTTATTGATATCTCCGGAGAAACGTTTGTTCTGAAGGTTCCCGGAGTGATTGCTCCGTTTAATATTATTTTCGCTTTATGGAAATATAACGCAATAAGGCTAACGGACAAGATTAAGCTGATACATGTTTTGAGATTAATCAATGTAGAAAAATTTAATGACGAATATCTACTATCAGTATCAGCCGATATACTTTTGACGAGATTAAAACAATCGGAATGTATAAGAAAATATTTTTGGAATCCATTTATCTATGCAGTCTTTAACTCACCAGCCACAAAAGTATCAGCGAAGATGTTTGTTGAAATTTTAAAACATGGGTTTTCAGGGCGAAAAACCTCAAACCTGATAATCCCAAAAACAGATTTGAATAAATTGTTTATTGATCCGGCGTTAACTTATCTCAGCAACAGGGGAGTTGATTTGAAACCTGGTTCGAGGGTTAAAAGAATTGTTTCAGAAAATGGATATGTCTCTTCTGTTATTCTAGAAAATGACGAAGCAGTAGAATGTGATTTTATTATTTCAGGTGTTCCGTTTTTTAGCTTTAAACGATTATTTGATGAAAAAGAATATCCCGGGAATTTTAAAGATTCAGATATGTTGCGTGCATCATCCATTACTTCGATACATGTATTCTTTAATGAACCCGTTCCTGAAACTATGATTCCACTGAATTCATTAGGTATGAACGGTTTGATCGGGACTAAAATTCAGTGGGTGTTCAGGCGAAGTAATGTACACTTATCGTTAATAATAAGTGGCTCTGATTTTATAAAACTTGATAGTGGTGATACAATTACGGCAGAGGAGAAAGCTCATATTTCAAATCTCGCAATGAAGGAGCTCGCATTGTGTTTTGATGGAATTGAAAAATTATCATTGAAAGGTGTGAAAGTTATTAAAGAAAAACGAGCAACATTTATTCCTGATAATGAAAGTTACAAATACAGAGTTGATGCAAGTTGTAACATAGGAAATCTTTACGTTGCCGGCGATTGGACAAATACAGGATTACCTGCAACGATAGAATCAGCAATTACCAGCGCATACAATATTTCAAAATTCTTTTAGTCTAAACTTACGGAGATTAAAATGGAAACATTAACAAAGAAGCCAACCCGAACTTCAGCTACTAACGGGCACGATAATTCTGAATTAATTATTCAGAAAATGTTGTCTGAGGAGCGAAGGAAACTCGAGGAAGAGCACGGTGTAAATTCAAAACCAATTGAACATTTCAAGAGACCTTTGGAAAGATTCTTTACAAGAGATCAAAGGGCAACTACGACCATCCTTTTCGGTGGATTAACTTGGAAACATGAAAAGTTAATCAAAGGCGCGCTTGAAGGTTTGGGTTACAAAACTGATTATCTTCCGACACCTGACAAAAAGGCGTTTCAATTAGGCAAGGAATACGGAAATAACGGTCAATGCAACCCAACTTATTTCACAGTTGGCAACCTTGTGAAATATCTTCAGGAACTTGAGCGAAACGGAATGTCACGCGAAGATATATTGGACAACTATGTTTATTTTACCGCCGGAGCTTGCGGACCATGCAGGTTTGGAATGTACGAAGCTGAATACAGACTTGCACTAAGGAATTCCGGATTCGAAGGTTTCCGGGTGTTAATCTTTCAGCAAACAGGTGGGTTGTCACAAGAGGAAGCTGAAGCCGGTCTTGAAATGAATCTCGATTTCTTTCTTGGAATCCTGAACGCAATGATGATAGGCGATATCATAAATGACATCGCTTATCAGATAAGACCTTATGAAGTGAACAAAGGTGAAACTAATGCAGCAATGCAAAAAGCAATTGAATTATTTTACGAAAAGCTGAAATCAAAACGATATTTCGACTTCAATTCTATGATTGGTAAATTAATTAAAAAGATTCCGACTTCTGATTACATAATGAAATTGCTCGATCAGTCACTCGGAGATTATTACTTAACTACAATGAATGAAGTTTATGATTTGTTCAACGAAGTTAAGGTTGACAGGACACAAATGAAACCAATCGTAAAAGTTACCGGCGAGTTTTGGGCACAAACAACAGAAGGCGACGGAAACTTTAATATGTTTGAATTCCTGGAACGTGAAGGAGCGCAAGTACTCGTCGAGCCTATTGCAACCTGGATAATGTACATGCTCCATCAGGCGAAAAAGGTCAATGATGACGAAAAAGGCTTAGACCTGGAGAATGAGTTTGGTGAGAAAGTCAGTTTTATTAAAAAAATTAAAATTGATAAAGAATATAAAAAATCACAGTTCATTTTATCTCTTGCTGAAAAAATATTTGAACGTGAATATAACAGATTCAGGAAAACTTTAGGTTATCTACCTCATGAGTTGGTTGATCAAAGTATATTAACAAACCTAGCGCATAAATTCTATCATTCACGTGTTGAAGGCGGTGAAGGTCACTTAGAAGTGGGCAAAAGCATTTATTATACGGAAAATCATTTGTGTCATATGATTCTCTCTTTGAAACCGTTTGGTTGCATGCCATCAACTCAATCGGATGGTGTTCAGTCTGTTGTAACATCACATTATAAAGAGATGATTTTCCTCCCGATAGAAACCTCCGGCGAAGGTGATATTAATGCTCATTCGCGGGTACAGATGGCGCTTGGAGAAGCAAAGGCAAAATCGAAACTTGAATTTAAAGAGTGTCTTGAAAAATCCGGATATAAATTCGAAGAGATAAACGCGTATGTAAGTTCACATGATGAACTGCAGCGACCGTTTTTCAAAGTCTCTCATCGTGATGGAATTGCCGGGATTGGCGCAAATTTTATTTTAGATGTTGCAGAATTAATGCGTAAAGACGGGATCGAACCCGGTAATACATCAGATATTGTCGCAACTTAATTTTAAACATTTGTAATACGAAGTATCAAAAGTATTAAATATGATTTCATTAAGGGAATCTGTTTTCAAAGAAAAAAAATTATTTTGAAATGGCTGATAAGCAGACTAAATATTTTGTCGGGTTCGATGTCGGTTCAACAACCGTTAAGGCAATTGTCGTTGATGTGGTTACAGACGAAATTGTGTGGAGCGACTATCAACGTCACGATACAAAACAACCGGAAAAGGCACTCGAATTTTTTCAACGAATTGAAAGCGATCTTGAAATAAAAAAGCCTGATGAACTAAGAGTATTTATAACAGGGTCAGGAGGTGCAAATATCGGGAAATATGTGGGAGCAAAATTTGTCCAGGAAGTAAATGCTGTATCGCTCGCAGTAGAAAAGCTTTATCCGAATACCGGCTCGGTGATTGAACTTGGTGGTCAGGATGCGAAGATAATCATTTTCAAAGATGATCCTGAGACCAGTAGGAAGAAAAAAATTCCTTCAATGAACGATAAATGTGCAGGTGGTACAGGAGCTGTGATTGACAAGATAAATGCTAAATTGAAAATTCCCGCCGATAAACTTTGCCAAATGGGTTATCTCGGGTTAAAACTCCATCCAGTTGCCGGAAAGTGTGGAGTGTTTGCTGAATCTGATATCAATGGATTGCAAAAATCCGGCGTACCTGCAGAAGAACTTATGGCCTCACTGTTTGAATCTATCATTCAGCAAAACATATCAGTTCTAACGCGTGGTCATACTCTTCGACCGGAGGTATTACTTCTTGGAGGTCCTAATACTTATATAAAAGGTATGCAGGAATGTTGGAAGTATAATATTCCGTTAATTTGGGAAGAGCGAAAAGTTCAGTTACCTGAGGGTGTTGCACCAGTTGAGCTTATAAAAGCTCCGGAGAATGCTCAGTACTTCGCAGCCATTGGAGCAGTAGAGTTTGGTAAAGATGAGGGTGAAGAGGTAGGTATATACAGTGGATGGCAGGGGCTCGAGCATTATATTAACGTTGGCAGGGAAATTGAAAAGAAAACTCTTTCAGGTGGAAGCAATAAAGGTTTGTACCAATCTGAAGAAGAACTTGAGGAGTTTAAAAGGGAATATACCATAAGGAAATTTAAACCGGCGGAATTTTCCAAAGGTCAGCTTGTGCAGGGGTTCATAGGTATTGACGGTGGCTCAACTTCAACCAAAGCAGCTCTTCTTTCTCTTGATAACGAAGTGCTCGTAAAAGCATATCAGCTTTCAAAAGGGAATCCGATTGAAGATACAATGGAGATAATAGGGAAAATACAAAAACAGATTGAAGATCAAGGAGCAATTCTTGAAGTTCTTGGAGTTGGAACTACAGGTTATGCAAAAGATATTTTAAAAGATGTATTAAAGGCTGATGTTGCGCTTGTCGAAACTGTTGCTCATACTCAGGCGGGGCTTCATTATTACCCTGATACTGATGTTATATGTGATGTTGGCGGCCAGGATATTAAAATTATAATTTTGCATCGGGGCAGGGTAGTGGATTTTAAATTGAATACTCAATGCTCTGCTGGTAATGGATACTTTCTACAGTCAACAGCACAATCCTTTGGATTTGAGGTAGAAAAATATGCTGACATAGCGTTTACTGCAAGAGCTTATCCGCGATTTGGTTATGGTTGTGCAGTGTTTATGCAGTCGGACATCGTTGATTTCCAACGTCAAGGCTGGAAACCTGAAGAAATTATGGCAGGTCTGGCGAATGTTCTACCAAAAAATATCTGGTTGTATGTTTCTCAAATTCCGAATCTCGCAAAATTAGGATCTAATTTTGTTTTTCAGGGTGGAACTCAGCATAATTTGGCTGCAGTGAAAACACAGGTTGACTTCATCAAAGAGCGTTTCACCGGAAGTGGTGTCGAACCGAAAATATTTGTTCACAAGCATACCGGCGAAGCCGGTGCAATTGGTTGTGCCATTGAAGCATGCCGGCTCTATAAAATTGGTCATCGAACTGATTTCATCGGTCTCGACAAGGTCTCGAAGATTATTTTTAAAACTACGAGGAACGAAGATACACGTTGCTATTTTTGTAAGAATAAATGTCTCAGGACTTTTATTGACGTTAAAACTGAGATTGAGAAAGGTAAAACCTATGATGAAGTTAAAAATGCTTTCATAAATAAGAAAGAATTTTCTGATGATGAGATTGTTAATCCCAATTCCAAAGTTCCTATGGCGGGAGATACAAAGCGCTTGATTATTGCAACCTGTGAAAAAGGTACCGTTGAAGATATTGGCTCTATGAAAGATATTAAAAAGGGATTAGACGAGATTAAGAAGTTAAATCCTAATATAGTTGATGAAGCAGCAAAACTTGCATGGTGCTCCTGGAAACCGGAAGTATTTAATCCCCAAATTGACGAACCGAAAGGTATTTTTGTGTCAGGTTCAAAGCGTAGGGAATATGTTAAACGGAAGGAGCTGATAGAAAACCGAAAGAATATTGTTATCGGAATACCGAGAGTTTTAAATATGTATCAGCACAATCCATTTTTTACTGCATACTTCGAAGCTCTGGGTATTATGCCGGGTAATTTTGTTTATTCAGATTATACAACTGAAGAATTATATAAAGCAGGTGCAAAGCGTGGAAGTATTGATCCGTGTTATCCTTCAAAGGTAGCGATTCCACATGTTCACAACCTGCTGTATGTAAAGTCAAAACGGAAGAAAATTGATTTTATTTTTTCGCCAATCGTTGATAATATGCCGTCGGAACTTGAATATGCACAAGCTCACAATGCATGTCCGACAATCACGGCAACAATGGGAGTAGTTAAGGCAGCGTTTACAAAGGAAGGTGATTTGTTCAAAGAATTCGGAGTTGAATATGTATCGCCGTTTATTCAGCTAAACTCGGAACACCTTACTGCGAGACAGTTGTTTCAAGCATTCAAAGACAGATTTGGACTTTCAGAGGATGAAAATAATTTTGCAGTCGCCGAAGGTTATAAAGCATACAACAAATTTGTGAATTCATTGAAGGAACGGTCGCTTGAAGTTTTACGGGAAATTGAAAGAGAGGGGAAAATAGGGATAGTTGTGCTCGCAAGACCATACCATAATGATCCGGGTATTAACCATGAAATACTGGAGGAATTTCAAAAGTTAGGCTATCCTGTTTTCTATCAGGATGCGCTTCCAACCAATCCTGAAATTCTTGATGAACTTTTTGGTGATGAAGTCAGAGCCGGTAATATTAAGTCTCCGTTTGATATCTCCGATGTTTGGAAGAATTCTTATTCTGAAAATACTTCACGCAAAATTTGGGCTGCAAAGTATACTACACGACATCCAAATCTCGTTGCACTTGAACTTTCATCCTTTAAGTGTGGACACGATGCACCAATTTACACAATAATTCAGGAAATTGTAGAAAGGTCCGGGACTCCATATTTTTCGTTCAAGGATATTGATGAAAACAAACCGTCAGGCGCAATTAAGATAAGAGTTGAAACTATCAGTTATTTCCTGAAACGCTATCGGGAGGATATGGTCCAGAAAAGGAAAAAGGTTCAACAGATTGAAGAGAAGTTAAAAGCAATGGAAGAAAAAATGAGAAGCAATTATTTGCAAAAAGAAAAGCGCGATATTTTTTCCTATCCTGAAAAAATAACGGTAACGAACGGATCAAAACAAATTACGATTGACGATTGAGAAATTGTTTAAATTTTGGAAGGGGAGTTTACTAAGTATAAATTTTATTTCAGCAGTAACATTTTTTTTGTTACAGAAAAATTTTCGGTGGACAATTTATAGAAATATACTCCGCTCGGTAAGTAGCTTCCGTCAAATTTTATTGTATGCCTACCTGCACTGTAAAGATTATCCTTCAGAACTTCAATTAGTTTTCTGCCGGAAATGTCAAATACTGTCAGGTTAATTCTTGCATCGGACTCCAATGAAAAGCTGATGTTAGTAACTGGATTAAATGGATTCGGGTAATTTTGCTCTAATGAATTGTTCATAGCAATTATTGGATCTTGGCTAACTGAAAGTTGGTTTTCAGGGTGCTCATAAATAATTACGCCTTGTCCTGCAGTTGCTATCCATAGTTCATTTTGATGTAATGGATCAGGATTAATTCTCAATGAATTAACTCCCGGGATTGAACCGGTAATTTCCTGCCATAAAGAAAATGACCCTGAACTGTCTATTACTGATCTGTATATTTTATTAAACCTATCCTGCCCTCGACGTCCAAAAACATAAATTTGTTTTACACCCGGATTGAATGACAATTTTTTTACTTCAACTTGCTCAGCAGAAACAAATCCTTCAATTCTTGTGAACACCCAATTTGTGTCATTGCCATGATCAGCAGAGTAATAAACTCCATGGTTCTGAATTGCAACATACAAAACACCGTCATGATATCTCAGGCAACCTTCGTCTTTGTATTGATTATTGCTGACAACATCGCTCACTTTTTGCCAATTTGTACCTCTATCGGTGCTGACAAATAACCCACCTGCGTTTTGGTTACCAATAATTCCTTCCAGATACAGGAAAACTTTCCCTTGCGGACTCTTAGCGAGATTGAATTGGTTTGTGAATAAACCTGACGTAGTCCCGAGCGGAGTTATTTGTGAATGTTCAAAGGCATCCCGGGTAATGAGATCATCTTTATCCCACCCCATAAAAGATGCCTTGGAAACATTAATAAAGTCAGATTGACTATTTATATCTACCGTGTAAATTCCAAGGTCACTATATCCTGGTTCAATACTGCTATGTTTAGAATTACTTGCACCGAGCATAACAACGAGCCTGTAATTATGATTTGCGAGTGGTAAGACAATGCCGTCGCTTAATACACGATTAGGGGTAAATGCCCAAGGTAAATCACAAATCTCGTGATAAAGCACCATTCCACTTTCAATCCGTTTGTACATTTTTGCCCGATGATGGTAAACATTACCACCAATATTATAGCTAATATTATTCTTACCAGGAAGTCGAAGTACCCTTGTAACATTCGTAATATATGTATCATCATAGTCAGGTTGTCCATCGCAAATATGGATGTTAGTTCCTTGTCTGTCGTAATTGAGTTTAGAGTAATTTAACGAGCCGTAATACGAAGTATATGCGTTTGTCCAATCGCTTATCGGTAATTGGATGTAAGATTGTAAAGTCGGATCAAATAAGATATCGTAAACTACCGGAATGTTCATGCCGTTGACAGTATATTGCCACGTTGAATGATTTTGTTCGTCAATATAAATTATCCCACCATCTTCAGATTTGAATGCGCCGGCCCCACCACTGCAATACCAGATATTCCTGTAAGCTTCATTCGGATTTTGAACAACATGATTCATACCTGTATAAATAAAGTCAGATAACTCTGATTGGTATTGGTGGTTCGGGAAATTCTGGCTATTAGTTGAATATCTGAAAACTACCTGTGAGCCAGTTTTAGGTCGAGGATCACCGTTACCTGTCCAGGTGCTACCGTAATTACTCGATAACCTTAATGGTCTCTCATATCTCCCGGCTAGTATCATACTTTCAGAATCATCGAAATCATTAATCAAAGTTAAAGCGGAAAAAAGTTTTCGCGTTAAACCATTTTCTCCGCCATACACAATGGAAGAATCGAACTTCATTGAAAGGTCAATCCAAGAATTATCGGATGAATTGTATCTCGTTAAAAATCTTGTAGTAGAATCACCACCGCCAGCTATGAATGCAAAGAAATTATTCCCCGAATACTTTTGAAATAAAATTCGCCTTACATCTGGGATGTGATAATATTCAAAATGCCAGTTTAATCCGTAATCGGTACTTCTGTAAATACCTCGAGTCGTACCGATCCAAATTTCGGGATGCCCCTTCAACATTGAAATGCAGATAATTGTATCGCCGGTTTGAAAAGGTACATTGTTAACTTTGACCCAATGTGCTCCACCATTCGTGCTCTTATATAAAATCGGGGGGAGAGTAGAGATCGGAGAAATTCCACCGGCATACAACACATTCGAGCTGTCGGGATGATATAAAATGCATTCACCGCCCACTTTTAATTTCAAGCAGTTACCAGCAAAAACCAAACCGGGCGGTTCAAAAGTCGGTCGCTCCCATGTATCACCACCGTTAGTAGAGCGCCAGATAGAGCGGTAAACCCCACCTTCTATCGCATCAGAGGGATTGTTGCCCCATGCAACTAAAATTGTATCTCCCGTGCTATGTTGGCCAAGTTTTGGTTTTACGGCAATTCCCTGAATCATTAATTCTGATGGCGAAATATTCTTTCTGAAATTTGAAATGAATACCCAGCTAATTCCATTATTTGTACTTTTATACACACCGCCGATGTCTGTTCTTGCGTAAATTACCTGTTTTGTTATTCCAGGTAATGAGTTTGAATTGTATTTTACAGGGAATAAACCGGTAACATATCCAGCGCCCTCAAAATTTAATGAACGAAATCGTTGAGCTGAGGCAATTTCCGGTATAAAAATTTCAGCTATAGCTATAATGAGAAGTAAAAATATAGCAAAGAAATTTATTCGGTTTACTGAAACAGTATTCAATCTAAAACTAAAAGCTTTATAATTTTTTAAAATTCTTATAATTGTATTGCGGAAAGTTATAAAATAAAAAATTTAAATACACTTGACAATTATATTATGCAGTTAAGAATATGTTCGAAACAAAGTATCCGGTGTGGTTAAAGATTAACGGTGATACTTGTTTCGATTCAGATATTCTTTGTACAAAGAGAGGTCTTCTGCTAATGAAAAAAATGATGCAACACTTTGTTGATTTAACAGAAGGTATTTTTGTTTGAAACTTTGAGCTTGTGAAAGATCAAGGTTTGATGTGAATTTCTCGAGCAAATTCCTGAGCTTCATTATAGCGTCATTAAATTCTCTCCTGATATTTTCAGCCGGCTCATTGCCAAGCGAAACTTTATTCCCCAGAATCTTCCTCAAGCCTGTAAGAAATTTAGCAGTGAAAATCAGTTCATTTAAATTATCCGGTTGTCCGATATATTCTATCAGGAGTCCAACATCAAAAAAGTTTATGATTGGTCTGTTACTGCACGAAGAAACTTCTAAAAGTAATTTAGATGTATTATCTGAGATCATTATACTTTTCCGTGACAGTTTTTATATTTCTTACCGCTACCACAGGGACATTGATCGTTCCTGCCCACTTTCTGTTCAACTTTTACCGGCATTCGCTTCGTTTCTTCTCTGTTTTGTCCAGTATCTGAACCGCCGATATATCCCATCCCTGAGCTTGATGAATGTTCGGTTCTGAGCCTTGAAGTATCAATCCTCCTGGGACGTCTGGATTCCATTTGTTCCTGCGGACTTTTTGTGGTAAATTTGAAAATCATATTAATCACATCCTTTGAGATTGAGTTTAACATTTGCTCGAAAAGTCCGAATCCATCCATTTTGTATTCAATCAGTGGATCTTTCTGTCCGTAAGCTCTGAAGTTGATACCTTCTTTAAGTTCATCCATATCACGCAAGTGTTCTCGCCATTTTTCGTCAATAACGCTCAACATTGCAAATCTTTCAACCCTTCCCATTAATTCAGCACCGTATTTTTCTTCCTTTCGTTTGTAAAAACTTTTTGCTTCCTCTAGTATGAAATCTTTCAATCCGTCTTCCCCAAGTTTTTGAAACTCTTCGGGCGAGATATCCAGATTGACTAAGAAAGTTCTTTGAACTTCATCGCGGAGTCCTTCGATGTCGGTATCATCATAATATCTTTTCACAATATCTTTTACAGAAGCATCTACCATATCGAATATTTCATCTTTCAGCCTTTCACCCGTAAGTGCTTGCTTTCGTCTTGTGTAAACAACTTCCCGTTGTTGATTCATCACATTATCATATTCAAGTAATCGTTTCCTGATAGCGAAATTATTTTCTTCTACTTTTTTCTGCGCTTTCTCGACGTTTTTTGTAATCATTTTATGTTCAATAGCTTCGCCTTCTTCAAAACCAAGCCTTTGCATGACGCTTGCAATTCTTTCACTACTGAATAATCTCATCAAATCATCTTCAAGCGAAATATAAAACCTTGAAGATCCCGGATCGCCTTGTCTGCCAGATCTACCTCTTAGCTGTCTGTCAATTCTTCTCGATTCATGTCGTTCTGTACCGATAATATGAAGACCACCTTCATCAGCGACTCCCGGACCGAGCTTAATATCCGTACCTCGTCCCGCCATATTAGTTGCAATGGTAACTGCACCCGGAAGTCCGGCATTTGCAACTATCTGAGCCTCACGCTGATGTTGTTTCGCGTTTAATACTTCATGTTTTATACCCTTTACTTTTAATAAACGGGAGATTGTTTCTGATACTTGAACACTTGTGGTTCCAACAAGTACAGGTCGTCCGGCACTACGCTTTTCAACGATATCGTTTATCACAGCATTATATTTTTCACGCTTTGTACGATATATCTGGTCATTTAAATCGTCTCTGATGATCTCTTTATTTGTCGGTATAACAACAACGTCCAGTTTATAGATATCCATAAATTCTGATGCTTCAGTTTCGGCAGTGCCGGTCATCCCTGCGAGCTTATCGTAAAGTCTGAAATAATTCTGAAGTGTAATAGTTGCCAGAGTTTGTGTATCTTTTTCAACTTTAACACCTTCCTTTGCTTCAATTGCCTGATGCAACCCGTCAGAGTAGCGCCTGCCCGGTAAAATTCTCCCGGTGAATTCATCAACTATCATTATTTTTCCATCCTGAATTACATATTCATCGTCCTTTTCGTAAAGTGCGTATGCTTTAAGCAATTGATGTACTATGTGCAATCGTTCGCTTCTCTCGGAATAAGTATTTGTGAGCTCATCTTTCTTTGATAATTTTTCGTCAATAGTTAAAGAGCTGTCGTTTTCAATTTCAGCAATTCCTGAACCAAGGTCAGGCAATGTAAAGAAATCTTTTTCTACACTTGATGGTGCGAGAAGTTCTCTGCCCTTTTCAGTTAAATCGGTTACATGTGATTTTTCGTCAATGATAAAGTACATTTCGTCATCAACTATATACATTTCTTTTGCATTATCGCGGAGGTAGAACATTTGTGTATCCTGCATCAATTTCTTGTGAGCTGGTTCTGATAAAACCTTTAATAGTTTCTTATGCTTGGGTAAGCCGCGATAACTTCTTAACAAAAGAAGTCCGGCTTCGTCACGGTCTTTAGATGAGATATTGTCATTTTCAAGAAGTTTCTCAGCACGGGCAACGAGATTGTTTACGAGACTCTTTTGGGCATTGAATAGTGATTTTACCCTTGGGTTCAGTTCGTTAAATTTTTGTGTCCCGGATTCAACCGGTCCGGAAATTATCAACGGTGTTCTCGCCTCGTCAATTAAAACTGAATCAACTTCATCCACAATTGCATAATGATGACCTCGCTGTACCATCATTTCCTTATCAATGACCATGTTATCACGCAGGTAGTCAAATCCAAATTCGTTGTTTGTGCCATAAGTAATATCACAGTTGTACATATTCCGTCTTTGTTCTGAATCCATATTGTTAAGAATCACTCCTACAGTTAAGCCGTGGAATTTGAATAGTTCACCCATCCACTCTGAATCACGTTTTGCAAGGTAATCGTTAACAGTAACAAGGTGAACACCTTTTCCAGATAAGGCATTGAGGTACATTGGAAGAGTTGCAACTAAGGTTTTACCTTCACCAGTAGCCATCTCAGAAATTTTACCTGAATGTAGAACAATCCCGCCAATTAATTGTACATCGTAATGCACCATATCCCATTTAACCTTTTCACCGGCTGCCTCCCACTCTTTCCCGCAAAGCCGTCGTGCAGTCTCTTTTAGTACAGCAAATGCTTCAGGTAAAATATCATCCAGAACTGCTTCCAATAACTCTTTGCTTTCCTTTTCAAGTTTCTCAATCTCATCATAGTAATTGATTCTCACTTCATGCTCAAGGTCTGACTTCAATTGTTCTTTCAGTTCGGTTAATCTGCTTTCAGTCTCGTTAAGTTCAGATTGGATTTTCTCTTTGAACTCAACAGTTTTGTGTTTAAGTTCGTCATCAGAAATGTCCCGTAATGTTTCATATATATTGTTTATCTCTTCAACAATCGGAAGGATTTCTTTAATGTCTTTTTCGTGTTTTGTGGAAAATATCTTTGTTATAAAGTCGAGCATTTTATAGGTTATATTAAACGAACATTAAAAATAACGTTTATAGTTTCTAATGTAAGGTCTAAAAGTATTCTGATAATTGGAAAAAGTAAGGTTCAAATTTATAGAGGCAAATAATCTAAATTGAATAAGAATTTTTTAATTTCTAATTTGGTTTAAAAATGGAGTTATCTTGAAATGGCTATAATGATTACAACTGAATGTATTAATTGTGGCGCTTGTGAACCTGAATGTCCAAATACTGCGATCTATGAAGGTGGTACTGATTGGTTTTTAAGTGGCAAAACTTATGGAGAGGACGACGCCGCACCTTCGGGTGCTATTGGTTTTTATTCACAGGAGTTCTTTTATATTGTACCTGATAAATGTACTGAATGTGTTGGATTCCATGACGAACCTCAATGCGCTGCAGTATGTCCGGTTGATTGTTGTGTGCCGGATCCAAATCATGTAGAGGATCGGGAAACTCTCCTCGCTAAGAAAGAATTTCTTGATAAGGAAGGACGATAATCCCTCTTTTGGTTTGTGGTTTCAAGTCTGAAATGTCGGAAGATGTTTCAGACTTTTTTATTGTTTCTCCTTGTGGTCAGTAAAATCATTCTCACTCACTGCATCTTTGCTATTAAATTCTGGATCTACTGTCTGGTTACTGTAGTCATTTGTCTCGACAATTTTATTCATATTCAGGTGTCCACCGGCAAATCGTGCTTCCGTTTGGTTATCATCATCAGCGGAACTTGTATCTCCTGTTACGGTCTCTTCATGTTTCGATAATCTTTTATGCCCGAAGAGTATCATTATGAAACCGATACTAACCGCGATATCCGCAATATTGAAAATAGGCCAGGAGTGAAACGTTTTTCCCAATAAGGTGAAATCCGGAAAATCCACGTGAAAAAAATCTACAACGTTTCCATAAAACAGCGGTGCGTATCCATAAATTTTACCGTAAAAAATTCTGTCTATTAAATTTCCGATTGCACCCCCGAAAATGAATGCAAGTGAAATTCTTAAATACAGCGATTCGTACCGGTTTTTCCATATAAAATATAAAATCAGGAGCGTAGCAAAGATTGTAAACACTGACAAAAAGAGTTTACCTCCAATCTGTAAGCCGAAAGCCATACCTGGATTTTCAATAAAAGTTATCTGGAAGAAAGATCCGATTATCGAAATTGACTGGTAATAGTTCATCCCGTTTATGTTAATTCCCAAGGATGGGATAGACAAACCTTTTACAAGTATTTTAGATATCTGATCAATAAGTACGACAAACAAACTGAAATATAGTACCCTCAAAATTTATCCCCGTAAATTTTTACATTCGATGCAATGCTGGGTTATAGGTACAAGCTCTAATCTTTCTTTTGGAATTAGAGGGCAAGTATTACAGAGCAACTTTGGTGTCTCTGCGCAATCGATGCAGATTCCGTAAGTTCCAAGGTCAATTCTCAATAATGCTTCATTAAGGTAACCGAGATATTTTTCGTCTCTTTGAACGAACATGTAATTTTTTTCACGTTCCATTTCATCAGAACCCTGTTCCGCCATATGTGATGCATAAGTTTGATTATCACCAACGTATTCTCCGCTTTCATCATCGACAAGTGAACGCCTGTTTGCCATAGCGCTTTCTATTATCCGGTTTCTCTCATTTAGTAAAATTTCTTTAAAATGTAATAGTTCCTTTTCAGTATATTTCAACTTTTTCGGTTTCCTGTTTTTTCTGGAAGCACGGGTTTCAACGGGTATCGTAAGTTTTTCTTTAACTTTAGAAATGGTTTTCTTCGTTGAAGTTTTTTTGACCTTTTTTGTCAACTGTTTCGGTTTAGCATTTAGTTTCTTACCTGCACCTGATATTTTTGCAGAAGCTTTTTTCTTAACAACTGTACCTTTTCCAGAGGACTTTTTAATTGATGTTTTTTTCGTCAAAGACTTTTGCTTAGCGGTTTTCTTGGCAACCGGTTTCTTAGCAGTAGATTTTTTGGTAATGGCACCCGATTTTAAAGATTTTTTCACCACCGATTTTTTTGGTGTTGCCTTCTTCTTTTTAACTGCTAACGGTTTCTTTTTAGAGACAAACTTTTTCACCGTTGTTTTTTCTTTAGGTGTTGTTCTCTTCTTTTTTGTGGTTGTTTTCGACATTTGGAATCCTTTATTTACTTTGTTTAGTTATTAGAAATTCAACTAACTCACCGTTAATATCAGTTTTGTAAGTAGGCAAACCATTATTTGAATTTCCTTCTTCGATTTGATTTGCGATTAACTCTTTCCTCAGAGTATCGATGTGATCTTTAATTATACCGCTAAGCTTATTTGAAGCGAAATATGTGATATCAATTGAATCATTTACGTCAAAATTATTGGTCTTGCGATAAGTCTGAATTCGGTTTATAATTTCACGAACGAAACCTTCGTTTATAAGCTCATCATCAAGCTTCGTATCGAGTGCAATTGTAGTTCTCCCATCGGTTTCTACTATCCAGCCTTCAATCTGTTCGGTCAGTATCTCAATATCATCCATGGTTATTTTAAAATTATCTTTTAAGATTTCATTTCCTTTTTCAAGCATTGAAATTTCATTTGAAGATAATCCGCGAATAATCTCCTGCACTTTTTTTACTTCTTTCCCAAACTTTGGTCCAATTGATTTAAAATCCGGTTTTGCCTTTTTAATTATAATATCTGAATCACCTTCGATGATCTTCAACTCCTTAACGTTTACTTCTTCAAGAATAATATCCTCAACTTTCCTTATTGCTTCAGTTTCACGTTTATCCGTTACAGGGATTATTATTTGCCTGAGTGGCTGACGGGTTTTTAAATTGTTTTTAACTCTGACTGCTCTAACCAAATATACTATCTGTTGCGCATAATTCATTTGCAATTCCAATTCACTGTCAATATAATTTTCAGATTTGCAAAATTCACTCAGGTGAATTGAAGTATCGTTATTGTTTAACTCCATGAAAATTTTATCCGAGATAAATGGTGCAAACGGAGCTGCTAATTTCAACAGGCGATTCAAAACTTCAAACAGAGTCTGATAGGCAGAAGCCATATCTGCGTCATCTATCGGATTTCTGAATCGTTTTCTGTTTCTTCTTACGTACCAGTTGGAAAGTTCATCAATCGTGAAATTAAATATTACTCGTGATGCCTTCGTAATATCGTAACCATCCATTAGTTGGAAATATTCTTTTTCGGTTGAAGTCATCTTGGATAAAATCCATCTATCAATTCCTGACCGTTTATTTACCGGTACGGTTTCTTTTGAATTGTAACTGAAACCGGTTAGTTCAGAATAAATCACATAGAACCTGAATGTATTGATTAAAGTATCAAAAAATTTATTTTTAACTTCTACAATTTCTGTCTCATTAAAGAGTTTTGATTTACCTTCCGGAGATGAATAAATAAGGTAAAATCTGAGAACATCGGCGCCGTATTTTGTAATCATTTCGAAGGGATCTACCGCATTGCCGAGAGACTTGCTCATTTTTTTCCCGTTTTTGTCGAGGATCATTCCGTTTACAATGAGATTTTTGTAAGCCATTTTATCAAACAGGAAAGTACCGATGGCGTGTAAAGAATAAAACCAACCTCTAGTTTGATCTAACCCTTCAGCTATGAAGTCAGAAGGATAACTTTTTTTGAAAAGTTCCTGATTCTCGAACGGGTAGTGGTGCTGGGCAAAGGGCATTGAACCGCTGTCAAACCAACAATCAATTACTTCTTCTACCCGATGCATTTCTTCACCGGTTTCTGAAATTAGGATAAGTTCATCAATAAAAGGTTTATGAACGTCAAATTCTTCCAGGTCTGAATAAACCTCATTGTAATTTTTTGCTTTCCTCTTAAGTTCTTCATAGCTGCCAATACATTCGTAAACCTCTTTTCCGTCATTATCTTTATAAAACCAAATCGGTAGCGGTGTGCCCCAAAACCTGTTTCTCGATAAAGCCCAATCCCTGTTCTCTTCCAGCCAATTCCCGAATCTACCGGTCCCGTATTCCGGCGGATGCCAATTAATCTCTTTATTGACTGAGACCATTTTATCTTTATAATCGGTAGTTCTGATAAACCATGAATCGGTTGCATAATACATAAGGGGTACCTTATGCCTCCAACAATGTGGATATGAGTGAACGAACATTTCCTTTCTGTAAAGCCTGCCGTTCAGTTTGAGGTCATCTATAATTTCTTTGTCAGCTTCTTTGAAATTTTTCCCTGAATACTTTTCAATCTCGGGGATAAACTTACCGTCTCGTCCAACAGCCTGAAGTACAGGTAAGTTATAGCTTAATCCTGTCTGGTAATCATCTTCACCGAATGCAGGAGCGATGTGGACTATCCCGGTACCATCTTCAGTTGTTACAAATAAACCCAGAGTTACAAAAAACGCGTTAGGTTGATCATTAAAATACGGGAAAAGAGGTTCGTACTTAATAAATTCAAGTTCAGAACCTTTAAATTCTTTTTCAATCTTGTATTCGCCGGAGATTATTTCCAGACGGGATTTAGCAAGAATAAAGTTTTCATTGTTGCTTGCAGATAATTTTACGTAATCTATATCAGGATTAACTGCAAGAGCTGCGTTTGATGGTAACGTCCAAGGAGTAGTTGTCCATACAAGAAAATCTGATCCGACGAATTCGCCATCAGTAATTTTGAACTTTACGAATACAGAAGGGTCCTTTAAATCCTGATAACCCTGTGCGACTTCGTGAGCAGATAATGAAGATTCACAAATCGGGCAAAATGGCAGAATTTTGTACCCTTTATAAATCAGTCCCGCATCGAAGAAATTCTTGAGTGCCCACCAAACAGATTCAATGTATTCGTTGTGATATGTAGCATAGGCGTCGTCGAGATCAATCCAATATCCCATTCGCTCTGTAAGTTCTTTCCATTTATCGAGGTATTTGAAAATGGATTCTTTGCATGCATCGTTAAATTTAATTACTCCAAAGTTTTCAATCTCTGATTTAGTTTTAATTCCAAGAGTCTTTTCGACCTCAATTTCTACCGGTAAACCCTGAGTGTCCCAACCGGCTTTTCTAAATACCTGAAATCCTGACATTGTTTTGTAACGGCAAACGAGATCTTTAATTGTCCTTGAAATAACGTGATGAATTCCGGGCATCCCGTTTGCTGTGGGAGGTCCTTCATAAAATGTAAATGAAGGACAACCTTCCTTAGTCAATATGCTTTTTTGAAATGTGTCGTTAGATTTCCAAAACTCAAGTACTTCTTTCTCAAGTTCAGGTAATGAAGAATAGATTTTGAACTTATCGCTCATGAATTTACTAAATATAAGCCGTCAAGTTAAATCTACGTATTTAGAATATCAATGAAGTTATTCGGATACAAAGTGTGGTATGTAAATAAAAAGTTCAGACCATTAATGTCTCCGACGTTTACCGTTTTCCCACCTTCGTTTTCTTATTTCTTTGCGAAGGTTTTCCTCAAACCGGTGTTGAAAGTCAATAAGTTTTGCAAATTGTTTATCAGTTACTAATGCTCTTATCTCGCGGAGAAAATTTTCCTGATTCACTGTGATTTCACTTTGAATATTTAAAAATTCATCGATTGTGTTCGATAACCGGTCTGACTCGATTTCAGTTAGCATTTTCTTTTCGATTTCATCTCTACGTTTGGAAAGTTCCCTTAGCTTTTGTCTGTGTTTTTTGCCAGTATTTATTATCTGATCTGCTTTTTCCTCAGTGATGTTCAATTCTTCCATCATTTTTTCTTTTCTTATCTTTTCCACTCTTTCCCTGAAGTCATAATGATTCTCCCTCTGAGCGAAAACAATTGCAGGGAGGAGAGAGATAAAAAATAGTACCTGAATAATTAGTTTCGTTTGCATGATTAAAGTCCTGATTTAGTTAGTGATTCAAGAATACTCTCCTGATCCTCCGGAGATAAATCCGAAACATCGTAATCTGACATATAGGTGGTGTTAACAGTATATAATTGAGCAATATCTTCTACATATTCTTCAATTTCACTTTCAGTGTTTACAACCGGTTCGTCATTAGAATGAGTGGTAACGTTTGATTTTCGTTTTTGGGGTTCCTTTTTAATCCGTGATTCAACGTGTTCAACTTGTGTTTTGACTTTTTGTACATCCTTTGTATCAGAGATGATGGGTTGATTGTTATTTTCGGTGATACTTTTATTTTGTGTATTCCCGATATGCTCAGTAAACCTTTCAGTGTTATTTTGAAAAAGACCGGAAAAATAAAATATGGAAAAGATTGCAATCACAATTACCGGCAATGCATACTTGAGAATAAAAGGTTTTATCGAATACCAGAAGGTGGATTCACCCGTACTTGATTGATCATCAATTTTATTTCTGATATTGGTGAGCAGATTGTTGAAATAAAAATCGCCGGGCGGTTCAAACTCAACCTCGTGTGCAAATACAAGAACATTTTTTAATTCCTCGTATTCTTTCCTGAAATCTGAATCATTTTTAATTAACGATTCAATTAAAATAACTTTTTCAGGATTATCAATTTTCCCCTCGATGTAATCTGGGAGATCGTAAATTAGATTTTCCTTGTTACCGTTTTTCATATTGCTTCAGATAAATCTTTTAAATGTGGTTTTAAAATTACCTGTAATTTTTTTACAGCGTGAAAGTAATTTGCTTTCAAACCTCCGACCGACCGGTTCAGAATTTTTGAAATTTCATCATAAGTGAGGTTGTCGTAAAATCTCAGAACAAATACAGCACGTTGTTGTTCGGGTAGTTGTTCAATAGCTGATTTAAATAATTTTTCATTGCGGGGTCTGTCTATCAGGTTTTCAGCAGAACTTTCATTAGATTCGAATTTTGAAATTTCAATGTCGAAGTCAGCTCGTTTTCCATTCATGCGTTTTCTTTTGTTTAAAAAATTTAAAGATAAATTTATTGCAATCCTGTAGAGATAAGTGAAGAAACTTGAATCCCCACGAAACTCGTTTATTGATTTATAGACACGGATGAAAACCTCCTGTGTAATATCATCAGCATCATCGTGGTCTGAAATCATTTTTCTGACAACCCAGTAAACCCTTTTTTGATACTTCCGTACAAGATGGTTGAAAGCTTGGTCGTTTCCAGTTCTGAAGCTTTCGATAATTTCTGTGTCGTCTGAATTTACGTTTATATAATTTTTGTCCAAATACTCCAGTTACCCTTTCGTATGACAAAATTATTAATCTAAGGTTTAAATTTATAGTAAACTTTTTTACTGTTAAACAAAATAAATTAAATAGGTAAATTTGTACTGATGATCTCAATTTTTAAAAATAAAGTTCTCATTTTTTATTTTCCGGCATCGCTGATGGTAATGATTGCAATATATTTTTCATTATCTGAGATTAACAGGGAACCCGATAAAAGTTACTCTGCTTCGATGGAATTGAATCAGATGAATGAAGGGAACCTAATCTACCCTGAAGTTAATGGTGAAGACTCGCAACTTGATCTTAATGTTTTGGTTGATTACCAATCCTCTGAAAGCAGGTTCTATATTTATAGTTTGTTGATAAACTGGAGAAAACTATTCAATACATTTACAGGTGAAAACTCTCTGAGCGGTCCTGTTGTCATAAGGCAGGATGAAAATGAAGAATATCAAAGCAGAAAATTCGTAAGGAAGGGATTCAGTCCCGGAAATGTGTTTAAAGTTGTGGAGGAATATGGTGATTTAATAGTCAGGGAATGTGATTACTATAAATTCGACTGGAGATTGATACTTGCAATAATTAAGCAGGAATCTGCTTTCATGGATAGTGCAGTCTCGCATGCAGGGGCATTCGGCTTTATGCAGATTATGCCGGGTACCGGAGCTGGACTGCAAAGAGAATTGAAATTATCTGACACCCGTACTCCTGCCAATAATCTTATTGCTGGTATTTATTATTATGCAACTCTGGTAGCAAGTTTTGAATTTCTCGGAGAAGATAAGTATAAATTCGCACTCGCGGCTTACAATGCGGGCTTGGGTAGGGTGATTGATGCTATGACGATTACAGCTTATGTTGGCGGTAATTACAAAAAATGGGATGATGTAAAAGAATCTTACCCGTTGCTTGCCAGTTCACAAGATTCCATACATTCATTGGTTTGGCCGGGTACGGGTCGCCCTATTTACGGTACTTTAGATAACTGGCGCGAACCATATTTTTATGTTGAAAAAATTATGTACTATTGGGATGAATATAAAAAAATATTTGAAAGCAATTTAAAACAGGAAAACACTTCAAAGAAAAAGATAAAAAATAAATGAGTATATCTGATTGTGCCATAAATGAATATTTTATGAAACTTTCATCAATTGAAGAGTGCAGAAATTTATTTCCTTTTGCACAGAAATATGTTTATTTGGATTCCGCACATTATTGTCCGTATTCGCTCGAATCTAAAAGGCGACTCGATGAATTCATTTATAATTTCACACATAACCACGTAAATCTGAGCCTTGCTAATTTTCATAATTCGAGACTATTAAAAGATAAAGCAGCAGAACTTATTAATGCAGATCCGGATGACATTATAATTACAAGTTCCACAACGCACGGATTGAATATTTTTGCAAACGGGATAAGATTAAATGCAGGGGATACTGTGGCATATGCTGATTCGGAGTTTCCAGCAGTAGTTTATCCATGGATGAATCAGGAGAAACTTCGCGGTTTGAAAAGTGTAATGATACCTTCCGAAAACGGAAAAATGAAATTAGCCGACATTGAAATGACAATCTCTGAGAATAATGTGAAAGTGTTGACAATAAGTATCGTTGAGTTTCTTGGTTTCAAAAATGATATCGGAAGTATTCTTGATATTTGCCGTAAGTATGGATGTTTGCTGGTAACCGACGGGATACAGTCAACCGGAATTGTCCCCTTTGATGTCAAACTATATGATGTAGATTATTTCGCTACAGGATCACAAAAATGGATGATGTCGCCATCAGGAATTGGTTTTGCATATATCGCCAGAAGAAATCGCGATAAAGTTGCACCAACTTATGCAGGTACTTCAAGTGTGAAATATGATTTCAAAAAATTTCTGGATTATAAACTTGATTTTTCGGATGATGGAAGCGCTTATGAAAATTCAACATTGAATTGCCTCGGTATGATAGGTTTAATTAGCTCTATAGAACTATTTTTAAAGCTGGGAGTGGAAAATATATTCAATCATATATTGAAGTTACTTGATTTGTTCGTTGAAAAAATTGATGAAAGTAAATTTATGATTGAATCGTCACTTGAAAAAAAACATCGGTCGGGTATCTTGATCTTTTCACATAAAGAAAGTTCGAAAAATGAAGCTATTCAAAAGTATCTTGAGCAGTGCGGTATTTACGTCGCATTGAGGGAGGGTTTTCTTCGAATATCACCTCACATTTTTAATAACGAGCAGGATATTTTAAAACTTGTTGATGAGCTAAACCATTTTAATGAGCAATAGCAATACTTGCTGCCACAATCTTATTAATACCGGTTTTATTACGCAAGACTTTAGTAACTTCATTTATTGTTGCCCCGGTCGTTATTACATCATCAATGATAATTACATTTTTAACGTCATGTGACGATTTTTGAGGATTGGTTAATGTAAAAGCGTCCATTACATTAAGCTCCCGCTCGGTTTGGTTAAGCTTCGTTTGCGACTGTGTATATTTTGTCCGCTTAACCAAATCAACATTAACATCAATATTTAGAACTTTAGAAATTCCACGCGCGATAAATTCAGATTGATTATACCCCCTCTCTTTTTCCTTTAATTTGTGCAAAGGTACCGGCAGAAGTACATAGGAGCCTATCTCATCGAGTGTTGAAAGTTCAGAGGCAAGTAAGCTTCCCAACACAAATCCAAGCTTACTCATTTTTTTATATTTGAGGTGATGTATAATTGTTTGCAGATCACTGCCATCTTCAAACCTGAATAATGAAATTACTTTATCGCACAAAAGTTTTGCTGAAATCTGATTCAGTGAATGTTTGTCAATCGTAGTAAGCGATTTAAGAATATTATCATCAACAAAATTGTTTGAGTTTGACTTTGGTAATTTATTGCTTGTAACTATGCAAATCGGTGGATAAAGGAAATCCAATAAGTCATTAAAAAGCAATTTGTGTATTTGGGATATGTTGATGCCGGACATTACTCGATTAATTTTTTATACCTGAACCGCTTTGGGTCTGAATCTCCAAGTCGTTTCTTTTTATTCTCTTCATATTCGCTATACGTCCCTTCAAAATAATAAACGTTTGCGTTCCCTTCGAAACTCAGAATGTGTGTTGCAATCCGGTCGAGAAACCATCTGTCATGCGAAATAATTACCGCACATCCTGCAAAATTTTCGAGTGCTTCTTCCAACGCCCGGAGAGTGTTTACATCAATATCGTTGGTAGGTTCATCGAGCAACAGGACATTCGCATTTGATTTTAATGTCATTGCGAGGTGTAACCGGTTTCTCTCACCACCGGAAAGCATTTTTACAAGTTTGTTTTGATCGGGACCGGAAAAATTAAATTTTGCAACGTATGCCCGTGAATTTATTTGCTTACCGCCTAGCTCGATGGTTTCAGCATTACCGGAAATCTGCTCCCAGACTGTCTTCTCTGGATCAATGTCAGCATGTTGTTGATCTACATACCCTAAGGTTACCGTATCTCCGAGATTAATTTCACCTGCGTCGGGTTTTTCTGCATTAAGCAATAATCTAAAAAGTGTTGTTTTTCCGGCGCCGTTTGGTCCGATAACTCCAACTATACCAGCAGGCGGTAAACTGAACGTTAAGTTATCAAATAAAAGTTTTTCACCAAATGACTTCCTGAGATTAATTACATCAATTACTTTGCTGCCAAGCCTTGGTCCGTTCGGAATGTATATCTCAAGCTTTTCCTCCTTTTGGTGTACATCCTGGTTCAGTAATTTTTCATAAGCGCTCAATCTGGCTTTTGATTTTGCGTGTCGCGCTTTAGGGCTCATTTTTACCCATTCAAGTTCGCGTTCAAGTGTTTTCATTCGCTTCGATTCAGATTTGGCTTCGGTTTCCAATCGTTGCTTCTTTTGTTCAAGCCAGGAAGAATAATTCCCTTCCCAGGGAATACCTTCACCTCTATCAAGTTCTAAAATCCAACCTGCAACGTTATCAAGGAAATAACGGTCGTGTGTAATTGCAATTACCGTTCCTTTATATTGTCGAAGGTGCTGCTCAAGCCAATCTACTGATTCAGCATCGAGATGATTTGTCGGTTCGTCTAATAACAATACATCGGGCTCTTTTAGCAATAACCTGCATAAGGCAACCCTTCTCCTTTCACCACCTGAAAGGACATCTATCGGTGTATTTTCATCAGGACAATTCAAAGCATCCATTGCCCGTTCGAGTTTTGAATCAATATCCCAACCGTTGAGACGCTCTATCTCGTCTGTCAAAACTCCTTGCCGGTCAATCAGCTTCGTCATTTCATCGTCATCCATCGGTTCAGAAAATTTCGCGTTCACTTCTTCATATTCACGCAATAATTTCATCACATCACCAACGCCTTCTTCCACAATTTGTCGTACTGTCTTGGTATGATCGAGCATTGGATCCTGTTCCAGAAACCCGACTGTATATTCTTCATTTGAGAAATGTATTTCACCATCAAAACTCTTTTCTTTACCCGCAATGATTCTCAATAAGGTAGATTTACCGGTGCCGTTTAAACCGATGATACCGATTTTCGCACCGTAAAAAAATGAGAGGTAAATATTATTGAGTACGTTCTTGTTTGGTGGATAGGTTTTACTTACCCCTACCATTGAAAAAATTATTTTGTTGTCTGCCATTTAATTTCTCTTATTTTAACTGTATTAAATTTCTAGGGAATTTCATTCAGTTGATGTTTCAGAATCAAAATTATGCATATCAGTTACAAGTTTAATGGTATTTATTTAGTTTAGGAACGAATACAAAATGAAATTAGAATTGTCAAACTTTATTCGGACATGTACAATCGTATAATTCTTAAATCTGATGTAAATCCTTTCTTTTACCTGCAGAAGAAAATCAGAAATAGTCACTTATAAAATAAGGTTAATTTTTATTCAACTTGCTTTATTTATGTTAGCGGGAAAAGTATTATCAGTTGTGAATGGAAATAGTTGCCGGATTTTAAAAATACTAACGGGACTCAGAAATTTCAATAATACAAGTTATGATTAAGAGTTGAAAAGATTTCGTACCTTAGGGTGTTCCGGTTTAACGGTTAATTATAAACGTGATGATGAGTATCAGGTTTTTTGAAAATCGAGTCCTGAATGTCAGCGCTTTCGGAGAAATTGTCTTTCAGGATAAATCGTTCAAAATATCTTCTGATTAGGTTAAAAGGAGTATTAATCTTGAATCTGTGTTCAATATTATTGACAACAATAATTATTTCAGAGACTGTTACTTTAAAGTTAATGTCATTTATCTCCGGATGATAAACCAGTTCCAGTACAAACTGACTGGCTAATGTTTTTCTCTTTAAATGGCTTAATGCCTTTGGGTGTGTTTTTAAATTTTTCATATACCTTATTAATTTAAGGTATATTTTTTTTAGTGTCAATGAAAAACTGAAAACGCTATTTATCGTTGTTTGAGTTTTTAAGCTTTTCAACTGAATCTGCGACGAGGGTTGATACTTTTTTAATTTTCACAAAACCGTTCTTTGGCTCAAGTTCTGTTTTACTATAATACTTTCTTGTAACCTGGGTAAGTTCAGCACCAAAAAACAGAATCAGCGAACTGTAATTAATCCAGACAAGGAAGACCACGAGTGATCCTGCAGCGCCGTAGGTAGAAGAAAAAGTAGCATATTGGAGATAAGTTGTGATTAAATACTTTCCGATATAGAACAGTCCGGATGTAATAAAAGCGCCAAACCAGACATATTTCCATTTTACTTTTACGTCAGGGAGGAATTTGAAAATGCACGCAAAGAGAACAGTGATCATAACAATAGAAGTAAAAGCGTTTATCAGTGCAAGGTAATTTACAAAATCCGGAAAATGTTTTGTAGCGAAGTTGGAAACTACGACAGATATGGTACTTAAAATTGTCGAGACTAATAAAAGAGCTGCAATGATTCCAACGATTAAGAAGGATTTTAAGCGATAATAAAAAATATTTTTTAATCCTCTGCCGGGAATAGGCTCGATTCCCCAAATGATGTTCAATGATTCTTTCAGTTCGACAAATACAGCAAGTGACGAGAAGAAAAGTACGCCCACACCGATGAGAGTTGCGATGAAACCAGTGTCAGGAGCTGCAGCACTAAGGATTAAAGACTGAATAACCTGCGCAGGGTATTCACCAATAAATTCTGATATTTGATTCACAATTTCGCCTTTTGCTGCTTCCTGTCCGTAAATAAATCCTATTACAGCTATTAATATAACAAGTATTGGTGCTAAGGAGATTAATGTAAAGTAAGACAACGAGGCACCCATCTTAAGCGCTTTATCGTCAAGAAATTCAATCAACGTTGCCCACAGAACTTTCGGTATTTTCCTATAATGTTCCCGTGATTTGGCAATTATTCTTCTCGTGCGGAATTTTGAAAGGTGATTTTTCAAATTCATAATACAAATATAACCGTTCAAATTTAGAATTTAATTGATAATAGAAATGTTAAAATATATTTGGTGAAATATCAAATGTAACTACATATATTGTATTATGAAAATTGAAGATGCAATAAAACAAAGTAAGTTCAAAAATGAATATGAGAAATTGGTTGTCAATATACTATACACAGCGGGTTGGATTGAGCTCGAAATTTCGCGAATTTTCAAAGAGTATGGTATTACCATTCAGCAATATAATATACTCAGAATTCTGAGGGGACAATACCCGAAACCCGCAACAATTAATATGCTTATTGACAGAATGATTGATAAAATGTCAAATGCATCGCGACTGGTCGACAAATTGTTGGCCAAGAAATTGGTAGTAAGAAATATTTGCAAAAATGACAGGAGAAAAGTTGATGTATTAATTACACAGAAAGGTCTCGAGATCCTTAGCTTAATTGATGACCGGACTGAATTCAGGAAAATTTTAGTCAGTTCATTGAATACTGCTGAAGCAAAAAAACTAAATCAGTTATTAGACAAAACAAGAACAAAAGAAAATAAGATAAAATAAAATGAAATCAATTTTAAAGTTAACACTATCACTTTTAGCATTCACCGTTTTTTTTATTGTTGGTTGTGAAAGCACTGAAACAATAGAAACATCGGAGAAAAAGGAAGTAGCAGGCGATCATGGAAGTGATGAAACTGAAATTTTAAAAATAAATAAAAGTTCATCAATTGTCGAATGGATTGGCAGGAAAGTTACAGGAGAACACAACGGTACCGTAGATGTAAAATCAGGCGAATTGTTTTTAAAAGATGGCAAAGTGACAGGTGGTAAATTTGTTATAGATTTGAACACTATAAAAGTACTCGATCTGACTGATCCCGAATATAATGCAAAACTTACAGGTCATTTGAAGTCTGATGATTTTTTCAGTGTTGATTCACACCCGGAGGCAAAGTTTGAAATTACATCAGTATTTGAAAAGGCAGATGCAACAGGGAACACGCATAAAGTCAGTGGGAATCTCACAATTAAAGGAATTACTAAAAACATCACATTCCCCGCTGTAATTAAAGTAAACGGTCAATCAGTCAGTACAAGCTCTGATTTTAATATTGACAGGACAGAGTGGGATATTAGGTTCAGGTCAGGAAAGTTTTTTGAAAATCTTGGTGATAACATGATTAACGATGATTTTAATATTAAGTTTAAAATTATTGCTGAGTAAAATGATCGGACTTTCAGACAGATTAACTTCCCTAAAAGAAACCCCGGATAACCACTCCGGGGTTTTCTTATGTTATAATTTTCAAATCACTGTTTGTTACAATCCTGATTATGCTTTAAGCAACTCCCTGGCAATTACGATGCGTTGAATTTCACTTGTCCCTTCGTAAATTTCAGTAATCTTTGAATCCCTAAGGTATCGTTCGACGAGATATTCTCTGACGTAACCGTAACCACCATGTACTTGTATTGCTTCAAGTGAGTTTTCCACCGCAACTTTACTTGCCATTAATTTTGCCATCGCTGCCTCTTTAATGTACTTTTCACCGATATCTTTTTTATATGCAGCCTTCAAAGTCAATAGTTTTGCAGATTCAAGTTTAACAGCCATATCGGCAAGTTTAAATTGAATTGCCTGCAGGCCGGCAATTGGTTTTCCAAAAGCTTTCCTTTGTTTTGAATATTTTACCGCAGCTTCATATGATGCACCGGCAATTCCGAGTGCTTGGGCAGCAATGCCGATTCTCCCGCCATTGAGGGTTTCCATCGCAAACTTAAATCCCAGTCCTTCCTCGCCGAGTAAATTTTCAACAGGAACCTTGACGTTATTCAAACCAATTGAACACGTATCGGAACTCCTTATTCCAAGCTTATCTTCTTTAACACCTAACTCTATTCCATCCCAATTCTTTTCAACTATAAATGTTGAGATTCCTTTATAACCGACTTCAGGATTAGTAACAGCCTGCATGAAATAGTAGTCAGCGCTTATACCGTTAGTTATCCAGTTCTTCATTCCATTCAGAACATAATAATCGCCCTCTTTTACCGCTGTGGTTTTCTGTTGTGTAGCATCGCTCCCGGCTTCGGGTTCAGATAGACAAAAGGCTCCAAGCTTTTCACCGGATGCAAGAGGTTTTAAATATTTGTTTCGCTGCTCATCCGAGCCCCACTTTTCAATACCGTAGCAAACGAGTGAATTGTTAACTGACATTATTACTCCGACTGATGCATCTACTTTTGAAATTTCTTCGACAGCTAGAACGTATGAAATCGTATCCATTCCTGCGCCGTTCCATTCAGGCGAAACCATCATACCGAGGAATCCAAGTTCGCCAAGTTTTTTAACAATATCTTTTGGGAACTCCGCATTTTTATCGCGTTCAATAGCGCTTGGCGCTATCTCATTCTCGGCGAAATCCCTTGCTGCATCACGAATTGCTATTTGTTCTTCGGTTAAATCAAAGTTCATTTGAATTATTTTTAATTTAAGGTTACTTGTTTGAATAATCGTAAAAACCTTTACCACTTTTTCTTCCCAAGTATCCCGCTGCTACCATTTTAATCAGCAACGGGCAGGGTCGGTATTTTGAATCTCCCAAACCTTCGTGAAGTACCCGCATAATAGAAAGGCAAACATCAAGACCTATGAAATCTGCTAATGTAAGAGGTCCCATCGGATGATTCATTCCAAGCTTCATGACTGAATCAATTGCTTCCGGTGTCGCAACTCCTTCCATAACACAGTACATCGCTTCGTTTAACATTGGGATTAATATTCTGTTTGAAACGAATCCTGGGTAATCCTGAACTTCAACAGGAATTTTATCAATTATCTCGGATAATTCTTTTACCTCATCAAAGGTTTTCTGTGAAGTGGCAAGTCCTCTGATGACTTCAACTAATTTCATAACAGGTACCGGATTCATAAAGTGCATACCAATTATTCTATCAGCACGGCTTGTACAAGCTGCGATTTCAGTTATGGAAATTGAGGATGTATTTGTTGCAAGAATTGCATCCGGATTGCAAACATGATCAAGAGTACTAAATATCCCCTTTTTAATGTTAAAATCTTCTGATGCTGCTTCAACAACGAGTTCACAAGCGCTTAGCGAAGAGTAATCCTGATCTGTAGAAGTTGAAATATTCGTCAAGGTTTTATTTTTAATATCCTCTGTTATTACTTCTTTCTTCACCTGTCGGTCGAGGTTTTTTGTAATCGTTACAAGCGCATTATCGATTCTCGATTGGTCAATATCAACAAGTATAACTTTAAAACCATATTGTGCAAAAACATGGGCTATACCATTACCCATCGTTCCAGATCCAATTACGCCGATTGTATTTATTTTCATTTCAGATTAATTTGGTTTATCTTTCAACAATAATCGCACTCGCCTCGCCACCTCCGATGCAAAGTGTAGCAAGGCCGCGTTTGAGATTTAAATCGTTTAATGTGTAAAGCAGAGTTGTCAATATTCTTGCGCCGCTTGCGCCAATCGGGTGACCAAGCGCGACTGCACCTCCTCTCACGTTTACTTTTTTCGTATCAAGCCCGGCTATTTTGTTTACAGCGCAAGCCTGAACGGAAAATGCTTCGTTCGCTTCAAACAGGTCAATATCATTTACTCCAAGATTTGCTTTCTTCAAAACCATTTCGATAGCATACGCAGGGGCTGTAGTGAACCATTCAGGTTTTTGCGCAAAGGAACCTTGCGCTATAATTTTTGCCAGTGGTTTCAATCCGAGCTCTTCCGATTTCGATTTTGACATTAGAGTTAAGGCTGCTGCACCGTCATTAATAGAAGAAGCGTTAAATGCTGTTACCGTTCCATCTTTCACGAATGCAGGTCGTAAACTACGACCCTTTTCAAAGTTGACTTTACCCGGTTCTTCGTCATCAGAAACTATATGTTTACTTTTATTGGTTTCAATTTCTATCGGTACAATTTCATTTTTGAAATCTCCGTTTTCAATTGACTTCAATGCACGTTTATATGATTCTTCAGCGAAATTATCCTGTTCATCGCGCGAAATGTTGAGTTCGGTTGCACATATTTCTGCTGCATTCCCCATGTGAAAATTATTGTACACATCGTGTAGTCCGTCAAGAATCATTCCGTCAATTATAGTTGCATTTCCCATACGGTATCCGGTGCGGGCTCTATCAAGATAATAAGGAACATTGCTCATGGATTCCATACCGCCTGCAATAACAATTTCTGCATCACCGGATTTTATTGCCTGTTCAGCAAGCATTACTGCTTTCAACCCTGAACCACAAACTTTATTTATTGTGAGACAAGGTACTGAATCTGGCAGACCCGCGAAAATAGCTGCTTGTCTTGCAGGAGCTTGTCCCAACCCTGCAGGTAATACACAGCCCATGATAACTTCAGAAACATCTTCCGGTTTTATTTTAGCTCTGTTTACAGATTCTTTTATTACAATTGCTCCGAGCTTTGGTGCAGTTATGGATGAAAGGCTTCCCAAAAATGAACCTATCGGTGTTCTTACTGCAGATACAATTACCACTTCATTCATCTTGTTGTATGTTATTTAATTGATCTAATAATTTTTGTAAAACTTCCAAATTTTAAACTTGCGCCTCCAATTAACCCACCGTCTATATCGGGTTGACTTAACAGTTCTTCTGATACATTTTCGTTTAGACTTCCTCCGTATAATATCCTTATCGATTTCGACCCATCTCCAACTATACCTGAGATTACTTCGTCTCTAATGAACTTATGCATTTCTTGAGCTTCTGACGAAGTAGCATTTTTACCTGTGCCGATTGCCCAAACCGGTTCATACGCCACGGTAGTTTTTAAAACTTCGTCTTTATCAAGTCCGCTCAGAGATTTCAACAGCTGAGATTTCACGACTTCAAATTGCCTATCGCTTTCACGTTCCTCTAATGATTCACCTACGCATAGAATAGGGATTAAATCATAACTCTGAGCTTTGCTTATCTTTAGATTTATGAATTCATCTGTTTCACCGAAATATTTTCTCCTTTCGCTATGGCCCAGTATTACGTAGCTGCACCCCACAGCTTTCAACATCGAACCTGAGGTTTCACCCGTATAAGCACCTTCTGTTTCATGATACATATTCTGAGCTCCGAGTAAAATTTGTGAATCTTTTAACAATTCATGAACCGGATACAGACAAGTAAAATTCGGGCAGACTAGTATATCAGCTTTTTCGAAGTCATAATCGTTGAGTTCGGCAGTTAACTGATCGATCAGCTTAACTGCTTCACCTATATCGAGATTCATTTTCCAGTTACCCGCAATTAATTTTTTCATTCAGATAATTTTTTTAAAAGGATTTCATTTACAATTTTTGGATTGGCTTTACCTTTACTCTCTTTCATGACTTTGCCAACAAAAAAACCTCTAAGCTTCGTTTCACCTTCCTTGAATCTCTCAACTTCTGCCTGACTTTCACTGAGAATCTTTTGCACAATTGTTTCAATTTCACTACTGTCCGATAGTTGTGAGAGATTCCTTTCGTTAATAATATCTACCGGGGCTTTTGTACAACCGGATTTGTATAGTTCGTTAAAAACCTCTTTACCTGCATTATGATTAATCTGTCCTGAATCTATTATCTCAACCAGGGTCGCGAGTGAAGGTGGCAGAATTTTTAGTTCATCAATGTTGATCTTGTTTTCATTTAGAATTCTCAAAACTTCGGTCATAATCCAGTTACTTGCTTGCTTAATTAATTTCGTTTCCGGTTTCTTTAAAGATGATACAACCTTATCGAAAAAATCTGCAATTGATTTATCAGCTGATATAACTTCTGCATCGTAAACAGGAAGCCCGTAATCAGAAATATACCTTTGAATTTTCTTATCATGTAATTCCGGAAGTTCATTTTTAATCCTTTCAATTTGTTGCTCATTTACTACGACATAGACAAGATCCGGTTCGGGGAAATATCTGTAATCATGCGCTTCTTCTTTTGTCCGCATTGGAGTTGTTGTCTTTTCCTTTGCATTATAATTCATTGTATGATAGTTAACTTTATTCCCTGCATCGAGTATCTTTGACTGCCTGTTTATTTCAGCTTCAATTGCATCAACAACATTTTTAAATGAATTCAGATTTTTAATTTCAGTTCTGGTACCGAGTTCAGTTGTTCCGGTTGGTCTGATGGAGACATTTGCATCACAGCGGAGTGAACCTTCTTCCATATTGCCGTCGTTAATCCCGAGGTAAATAAGAATCTGCCTGATGTCCTGCAGGTATTGTAACGCTTCGGTTGTTGAATTTATATCCGGTTCACTTACTATTTCAATTAACGGTACCCCACACCGGTTAAAATCTATCAGTGTATCGTTATCAGAAAAATCGTGTATGGATTTTCCTGCATCCTCTTCCATGTGTATCCGAGTAATTCCGATCGTTTTTGCAGTTCCGTTTATTCTTATATTAACTTTTCCGTTGTAACATATCGGTGTTTCAAATTGTGAGATTTGGTAACCTTTGCTGAGGTCTGGATAAAAGTAATTTTTTCTTGCAAAAATTGACCGCTCCCGGATATGGCAATTTGTTGCTATACCCATCTTTAAGATAAAGTTGACCAACTCTTCATTCAAGACCGGCAATACACCCGGATGACCGAGACAAACCGGACAAACGTTGCTATTGGCAGGTGAGTTGAAATCAGTAGAACACTTACAAAATGCTTTGGAGTTTGTGAGCATCTGAGCGTGAATTTCAAGACCAATTACAGGTTCGTATTTCGAAGAATTGTTCAATTAAATGAATTAGGTTTTATCAAAATTTTGAATGAGATATAATTATCCGGTGAAAGGAATAATTTTTTATATTCTGAATACGGGAAGAATTCCCATCATTTTCAAACCTGGGGCTTGCGTTCATTGAAAGCGTGACTTGTAAGTCTCACAAAACCTGCATTACTTCTGTATTCCTTCAGGTTTCTCGAATTTAAATAGCTCATAGAGGACTGCAGACCCTCTATGTACTCCCGGATAATTTTGGAAACTGCACCTTTGTACGGAACCAAAGATTCCTCGCCTTCGATGTAAGATTTGTTATCCTGTTTAACTGCAAACGATGCGCTACCACAATATTTTTTCCACCGTTGATTGTTGTATTTCAATACGTCACCCGGAGCTTCCTCTGTTCCTGCTAATACTCTTCCGAACATAACAGCATCGCAACCTAATGCAAGCGCTTTGCACATTGCGCCGGGAGTATTTATTCCACCATCTGCGATTATTTTTACGTTACTTTGCTTTTCAGCTTTAGCTCTAAGAGCACGGATAATTGCATCTACCTGACCAATCCCTATTGCTGATTTGACTGAAGTAGAACACATTGCACCACTTCCTATTCCAACCCTGATTGCATCCACGCCAAGATCAATCAGGAATACAGTTGTATCGTAGCTAGCTACATTTCCCGCAATAACTTTTAATTGATATGATGATATAATTCCCGAAGAGGCATGTATGAACCTTTCAATCATTCTTGAACCGCCATTGGCAACATCAATGCAAATTATCTTTACGCCTTGATCTGCTATTAGCTTTAACCTGTCAATATCCTTATCGATAGAAATGCCGATTGCAGCTGAACGATATTCAGAGTGCGGCAGGTTACCGAAATTTAACTCATAAATTTGTTCTTCCGGTGAATTAAATCTGTGGATTATACCGAGACACTTCATTTGTGAAAGTGTATCCGCCATTCTTCCACCACATACGGTATTCATAGGGGAAGCTATTATCGGTACATCTAATTTCACTCCGAGGAATTCTTCAGATGTATCACAATCTGAACGGTGATCAATTTCGGAAATTTTATCCGGAATTATGGAAATATCGTCGTAAGTTAACGAGTATCCGTTGGAAATATTTTCAAGATTTTTCATCAATGTTTATGCTGCAATAGCTTCAGTTACTTTTTGGGCCGCATCCTGAAGGGTATCAGCAGGAATAAGTTTTAAACCGGACTCATCAAGCATTTTTCTGGCTTCAACTGAATTTGTCCCTTGCAGTCTGACAACAACAGGTACCTGAATATTAATGTTTTTTGCAGCTTGAATAACCCCCTGCGCAACTCTGTCACATCTGACGATACCACCGAAAATATTAATCAGGATTGCTTTGACGTTTGGATCAGATAGGATTATTCTGAACCCGTTTTCAACAGTTTCCGCTGATGCTGTACCACCAACATCGAGGAAGTTTGCAGGCTCACCTCCGGCGAGCTTAATGAGATCCATTGATGCCATTGCAAGTCCGGCACCGTTAACCATACATCCTACATTTCCGTCAAGCTTTATATAATTGAGATTCGATTTTGAAGCTTCAACCTCGAGAGGATCCTCTTCATTTGTATCCCTCATCTCAGCTATATCTTTGTGCCTGAAAAGAGAATTATCATCAATTGTAACTTTTGCGTCCAATGCAATAATTTTATCGTCACTGCTTATTACCAAAGGATTAACTTCAATTAGGGATGCATCAAGTTCTTCATACGCACGATAAAGATTATTTATAAACTTAATGAAATCCTTAAATGCATTTCCTTCAAGTCCAAGTCCATAACCGAGTTCCCGGGATTTGTAACCGGATAAGCCGACTTCCGGGTCAATCCAGACTTTAATAATTTTATCGGGGGTTTCTTCGGCGACTTTCTCAATTTCAACGCCACCTTCGGTTGATGCCATTATGACATTTTTTGACTTTTCCCGATCTAAAAGTATTCCGAGATAGAGTTCCTTTTTGTAATTCAGACCCTCAGTAACATAAATTGTCCGAACTTGTTTGCCTTCAGGACCGGTTTGATGGGTGACGAGTATATTTCCGAGCAACTTACTTGCGTATTCTTTTGCGCCTTTAACATCGCTCCCGAAATATTTTACGCCACCTTCGACAACAATTTCATTCGGATTATGCTGGTTGTAAATAACACCTTTGCCTCTGCCACCGGCGTGAATCTGGGATTTTACTACAAATTCACTAATACCCCTTTTCATTAAATCATTAACAGCGTCGTCGAAGTACCTTAGATCGTTTAATGCATGACCATCTTGTACAGTAACGCCGAATTTTTTTAATAATGATTTCGCCTGATATTCATGAAGTTTCATATACAGTTGAGTTTAATTATTCTTATTGTTTAAGTCTTTTTGGATTTTCTCAAGTTCTTTCATTGCAGAATCAATCTCCATTTTAATTGAATCAGAGTTAATTGATTTCAGGATAGAATCGAGCATTTTCCTGCTTGAGTCAATATTGACATTGATGTTTTGATCTTCGAGAGATTTTTGAATTTCCTCTTTAACCTTGTCTTCCGCTGTTTGCTGAATTTTATCAGTGATGAAATCACACGATAGTATTCCGGTCAAGATTAATGCGGCGATAATGAATTTTGTTTTCTTCATGTTATTTAATTTTATTGCTTACAAGTTTAGCTTGAGTAAACAGTTGGAGGTAATCCCTGCCACCTGCCTTCGAATCGGTCCCGCTCATGTTAAATCCACCAAAAGGATGAACACCAACTAATGCGCCCGTACATTTTCTGTTCATATAAAGGTTTCCTACGTGAAATTCATCAGCAGCTCTTTCGAGTTTTTTCGGATTTTTTGAATATACTGCGCCGGTTAATCCAAACATTGTATTATTTGCTATATCAAGCGAATCATCAAATCCACTTGATTTAATGACAGCAAGCACTGGTCCGAAAATCTCTTCTTGTGCAATGGTATCTTTAGGTGAGACATTTTTTATGATTGTAGGTTCGACGAAATAACCTTTTGATTCAATCTCTTTTCCGCCGGCAATTATTGTACCGCCTTCATCTACGCCCTTTTGAATGTAACTAAGAATACTGTCTTTTGATTTTTTATTGATGACCGGACCCATTTTAGGATTATCAACTGTTTCGCCAACATTAATTGATTTAACCTGCTCAGCGAGCGCATCACAAAATTTATCGTAAATTTTTTCGTGTACTATCACTCTTGAACATGCCGAGCATTTCTGTCCTGAAAACCCGAAAGCAGATGAAAGCACACCTGCAACGGCATCATCGAAGTTGTGGAGATCCTTGTCAATTATTATACTATCTTTTCCGCCCATCTCAGCAATAACCCTCTTAATCCAAATTTGCGAAGGTTGTTTTTTCGCTGCAAGTTCGTTTACCCTTAAACCAACTTCCATAGAACCGGTAAAAGCAATCAACCTCGTTAATGGATGTTCAACCAAAACATCGCCGATCGTACCACCACCACCTGTAATGAAATTTAAAACTCCGTCAGGTAATCCGACTTCCTCCATAAGTTCAACAAACATTTGTGCGATAGCGGGGGAGTCGCTTGAAGGTTTCAGAACGACAGTATTACCGGCGACTATCGCAGCAGTTGTCATACCTACGAGTATTGCCAGAGGGAAGTTCCACGGCGGAATAATTACACATGTTCCGAGTGGGATATAGGTAAGTTTGTTCAGTTCACCTTTAATTTTGGTTAGCGGTTGATCTTCAGCGTACCTCAGCATCTCACGGGCATAAAACTCTAAAAAGTCAATCGCCTCAGCTGTGTCACCATCTGCTTCAGCCCAGTTCTTTCCGACTTCGTAAACCATCATTGCGGAAAAATCGTGTTTGCGTTTTCTCATTAACTTTGCTGCTTTGAGCAGATAGTCTGAACGTTTCTTTGGAGAAACTCTGCTCCAATCTCCGAATGTTTCGTGCGCCACCTTAACGCATTTATCTGCATGGTCTGCTGTTCCCTTTTGAAAAACACCTACAATCTGATCGGAGTTAGATGGGTTGTGAGATGCGAATTTTGTCTCCGTGAAAATCTTCTCTTTACCAATCCTGATCGGATATTCATTATTAAATCTTGATTTAATTTTATCAAGAGATTTTAAAAAAGCCTTTTTTTCCTTTTTCGATGAAAAGTCTGTGAACGGTTCGTTTTTAAATTTTGAAATTCCCATTTTTATTGTTCTTTAGTTTTCTAATAATTCTATAATCATGTTGTGCAGTTCAGGTCTGAACTCCAGAATACCCAAATTGTCGCGTGTCGGAAAAACCCTGTTAGTCAGGAATACGATGAAAAGGTCCCTGTCTTTATCAGCCCACACGCTTGTGCCGGTATAACCGGTATGGCCGAAACAGTTTTCTGAAATTAATTCTCCACAAGGGCGACCCCATTTTGTAGGTTCGGGCTTCGTATCCCAGCCAAAAGCACGTGAAGAAGAAGTCTCGGATGAAAGCTCTTTTGTAGTGAATTTTTCTACTGTCAGTTCGGATAAAAAATGTTTTTCATTATCGTTTGTGGAGTTCTGGTTGATGTAATCTCCATGATTAAGGAGCATTTGCATTATCACTGCAACATCTTCCGCAGTTGAAAATAATCCCGCATTCCCGGATACACCGCCCATGACAGCAGCGGTTTCGTCATGAACTTCACCTTGCAGTAGCCTCCCCCTCCATATCTTATCGTATTCAGTTGGTGCAATTGAATTCCTGTTGACATCCTTTGGATTGAAAAAAGTATTGTTCATCCCGAGAGGTTTAAAAATTTCCAGTTCACAATAATCATCAAGCGACATCCCGGTTACCCGTTCTATGATTTCACCAAGCAGTACAGCATTAAGGTCGCTGTAAATCGTAACCTCGCCGGGCTCTGAAACTAATGTTTCGTCACAAATCGCATTAATCACATCGTCTTTACTCTCGCAGGTCTGATAAAACGGGATCCATGCCCTGAGTCCCGAATTATGTAATAGAAGATTTCTGATCCTGATATATTTTTTACCGTTTTTTTCAAATTCAGGGATGTAATAGGAAACTACATCGTAGAGGTCAATTTTTTTTTCTTCGTACAATTTCATTATTGCAGTAGTAGTAGCTATTACTTTTGTAAGTGAGGCAAGGTCATATAGAGTATGCGTTGTTACTTTTACATCCGATTCGTAATCAATGTAACCGAAACTTTCGGAATAAATAATCCCTCTGCTGTTACCGACTACTAATTGCGCACCGGGAAAGTAATGGTTTGAAATTCCTGAGAGTATAAAGTTGTCTATTTTGGAAAAGTCGTGAGCGTTTACAATTTGGAATGGAATAAAAACTGTAAGGATTATTTTTAACAGCGATTTTATCATATCGCTTAAATATATCCATATATAAAATTTTCTACAATTTACTAATGTGGTATAAATTTGTGGATAGTTGAGAATAGATAAAAATATTTTTAAAAATTAACTCCGTCTATTGAAGTCAGATGTTTTTGGATTTGAATAGTTGCGATAAATTGCTGAAGTACGAAACCATTCGTGCCTGGAATTTCCGTTCCTTCAATATGATACCGAAAATTAAAACACCGAATAGTTCAATTCCGAATAAGCCGCATCCAGAAGGCTTATTGTTTATTTTAGCTTTCATCACGATATTTTCGGATAAGTCTGCAATTGAATATTCCCATCTGACCACGTTTCCGGAAACAGTTCCGTTTGTCTCAATAACATCGCCTTCAAATTCAAAATCGAAATACAATTTAAATTTGTCCATACCTTCAATTATAGCATTTGATGAATCTTCTAAAATCGTAAATGAAAAATTTATACTATCAGGATAAACCTCAAAGGACGGTTTTACTTTTCGGAATGCTTTGGCTTTTGGAAGGGTGTAGAAGTTTTTAAAATTTATATCAACTCTCACATGCGTTGTAGAGTCAAGTTCGTATTTGTTTACATCAATCCATTTGATGACAATATCCGGAGATGAGAAATTTTCACGGATTTTAGAATCGGTAAATCCGAATCCAAAAATTTCCTCACCTATGATATTAAAATTTTTCGTTGAGTAAGTGATTACCATACTCCCGCTACCGTCATTTTTCAGGACAGTCTTTTGTTCATAGTTTATACACGAGCTCAGGAATAGCAGGAAAATGAAAAACAATAATGCTAATACTTTATTCATCAAAGTGCATTAATTCCAGACCATACGATACGTCACCGTTTATATTATTCAGGAGCTCATTATCGGAGCCGGAGGTAATTTCAGTGAACACATACCGGTAAATTATATTCTCGGATATCACGGAAGAATAAAGTTCATAAATTTCATATATGGTTTGTGGTTCTATATTTTTCATTGCGCTGATAAATGGCACGAGCGCCTGAGGATTATATGAATATAGGTTAAAAACATCGGCAACTATGGAATTGAAAAGTTCGACTTCAAATTTAGTAAGGTTTTTCGCAGCTATAAACCGGACTCCGAAGAAATCATCCCCGAGCATATTTATTAACGTGCTAACGTTTGCATCTTCTGACACATTTCCAAGTGCGAATGCGATATTTTTCCTGTAAGTTTTACTTCCGGCATTTTTTACGTATAAATTTCGAATTTGTAAAGCAATTTCAGATTTCAATTTTTGAAATTCGGTCCCGAAATTTATTTTGCCAATTGATGCGAGGGCGGCTGATCGCACTCTCTCATCCGGATTAGAGAGAAGTTTATACAATGCCTCCGCTCCTTTCGGATCGCGCGTTTCTCCAAAAAGGTACGCAATGAAAATTAATTCTTCCGGTTTCAGAATTGAATTATCCTCTTCGTATTTTGCAAGCTCAGATAAAAAAACAGAACTCACGGATTCATTTATTTTGAAAATTAGGTTCCTGATGAGGAATCCGTCACGGTGATCTTCGGAAACCAACTTTGTGAGGATATAATGCGCTGTTTGAACGCTATCCGAAATCAAATGTTTTTCACCGAAATCCTGCCAAAGAGAGAATCTCGGTTCGATTGTTTTTGCCATTATGAAATACTGTTCGATGCTATAGTTCAGTGTGGAGTCAACCGGAACTTTGTATTGTTGAACAGTTTTTTCCCAGGGACTTTTAATTTCACCGAAGTCAGCAAAACCACCCCAATAAGATCCTGTGCTGAAAGATGAATCCTTATTCGGAATTGAATAGAAATCTATTCCCTCCAAATCTGCAAAAAGTCCGATGCTCCCGAATTCACGTCTCGGGTTTCCATAACCGCGTGTATTTGACGGTTCCTTGTTCAGGTATCCGTCACGTCCTTCTTCATCAATCAGAATTCCGATACCATTTGCATTGCCGGCACCCTGTGAGAGTGAGTAAGCTGAGTAATTATCATTTCCGGAAACATCGTGTAAAATTCCGACGCCGTAATCATGACCGCAACCTTGCGATACTCCGTTTGAAGTATAAAAATCCCAACCTGCATAATCCGTAAGGAAACCGACGGAGAGGTGAATTCCTGAACCCTGAGCATATTGATAACTGTTGTATTTGTCGTGTCCGCTTTTATCTATCAGCATCCCAAGTGCGTACCAATACGAACCACCTTGTCCGAAGATATCAGTATTGTAAATATCATTCCCACCTGATTCTATGAGTAAACCTATTCCGCCGGCATAATATGGTCTGACACCTAACCCATAACCCTGACACATTGAAATGTAATGATCCTCGTATCTGCCGATATCAATATTCCTTGCAGAGATAATATAAGAGTCATTCCCTGATTTATCTATAATACTTCCGATTCCCATCGTCATACCAAATGCCTTTGAATAGGAATTTGCGCTGTAAATATCGTTGCCGTTATTATCAATTATTATTGCTGAGCCGAATGAGGCAGCTCCTATTGAGAAAGAATTACCGGAATAGAAATCATTTCCGCTTCCGTCTTTGATTAATGCAATACCGTTGATTACTGACCCCACACTCAGGTTTCCACCGTCATAGCTATCATTACCTTTTGCATCAAATACCATATAAGCTCCTGCAAAGCCACCTGCAATACCAAACTTATCTGATTTTGATGTATAATTGTCGTTGCCCGAAAGGTCAATTACTATCTGCAAATGTGGAGGTGAATGGAAATATTCATCAGATGTTTCATAGATATACTTGTCATCTCCGGAAATATCGTAGACGAACAAAGTATTTTCGTCAATGTAGTGAACGTCGTTTCCTTCGGTACCGATAACTATTTTCCGGTCATCAAACAACTCTATTTCCATCGTTTCTTCAAAAAGCGAACCGTCATCAGCTTCGGGGAAAATGTGTATTATTGATTCGGGATTCTTTACTAATTCGGTGTATATTGCGTTAAACAGCATCCATGCCCTGATGTTAAATGTGAATAAATCCCTGCGCGGAATTTTTTCCAGAAGCTTGAGAGTGGTTTTAACTACCTCTATTGATTTATCTCTTGCCTCGTTGTATTTGAAAATGTCATTTATATTGCTTTCAACATCTTCCGCTTCAGAGATTATTGAAAGTAAATTTCTGCTCAGGTACTCGCGTTCATTCGGACTAAAAATTGAGTAAATTTCAGTGTACCCATTGTAAATGTTTTCAAGCTCCTGCTTGAACCGAAGTGAATTAACTGGTCTGAAATGACTCAACAAAGTAGGATTTGTATCAAGAAGTTCATACATCTTCAGTACAAGGCTGTCTTCAATCAAGATATCCCATCCCGCGACTGAATCCGTAAATTTCTTATATGAAACCGGATCGTACATAAACCTTTCAACTACCGGAAGTAAAAGTTTATTATCACTTCTTGACCTCAGATCAATTGGGATTGAAACGTCGAAACTATTCAGTCCGCGCAACATCAGCAAGGTATCAAGTTTTCCGTTAATTGAACTTTGTGAATAACCTGTGAAAGGATATAAAATTTGGGTGAAAAATATAAGAATCCAAATTTTCAAATTATCTTTTTTGTGATAGGCGAAAACTATAACTTATTTCAAATTTAATCAATTAAAAGGAATTTAAAATGAGAAAAACAGTACTGTCAGTAATATTTTTATTTTCTTGTTTGAGTAACGTAAACAGCCAGACGATTATTGCTTCATATCCATTCCCGAATTATTCGCGTTACAATTCTTTTTATGGTTTAACAGAAGTAAATGACACACTTTGGGTCGGTACGAGCAATGGCGGGTATCTCTATAAGATTACAAAAACCGGACAGATCGTTGATAGCATTGCAACGGGGGTTACCTTTAATCAGGGTTTAGCGTGGGATGGTTCAGGATTTTGGGTTGCAAGGAATTATACTTCGCAATCTTGGAGATTTTTCAAGTTGAATATGAGCGGACAGAAAACTGATTCCATTTCAATTCCGAATCTGCTTGGCACTACAGGGTTAGGGTTGTCGGGTCTTTCAATCGAAGGTAGTGGAATGTGGTTCGCAGTTTACCATCCGGATTACACGAGTTACCCGAATGGTTATGCGTTTAAAATTGATCTTTCTACACGACAGATAACAGACACCATTCCACTTCGGGGAAGACAGGTTACTGGGATTTCGGTGAAAGGGGTTGGGGATTCCATAGTTTATGTAAACGATTATTTCCATACTTCGCCCGATCCTGACCCGGAGAGATTTTATATTTACTCGAGGTCAACCGGTGATACTGTTTTGTCATTTCCCTCTCCCGACCCGGATGGAAATTGTTCACCCAGAGGAATTCACTGGGATGGCAATTATCTTTACCTCATTGCTGACAGAATCGGTAACAATCAATTCCTGTATCGTGAATTATTTGTATATGATCTTTCCGGACAGGGAAATCCTCAGATTACAACTAACCCGAATTCTTTGAACTTCGGTAACACTGTAATCGGATCACCTTCAAACCTGCAAATCAGCATTGAGAACACAGGTACGGCAGATTTAATTATTTCTGATTTTTCTTTTTATGGATCAAATTTTTCAATTGCGCCAAATAATTTACCGGATACAATTGCACCAACACAATCGGAAATTTATGATGTAACATTCAATCCATCAACTTTCGGTAATGTAACCGATACATTAAAAATAACTAGCAACGACGGTGCAACACCCGTTAAACGTATTATATTAACCGGACGTGGTGTTTATAATGGGGCTTATATTTCATCACTGCAAAGTTATATAAATTGGTCTGACAGGCGGACCGGTTCACTTTGTGGTGGATATCTTGATATATCAAATCAAGGAAGTCAACCGCTGGTAATTAACGATATTAATTTCAATTCTGGAAATTTTTGGTTCGATACTATTAATAATAACTTTCCAATTCAAATTGATACACAAAAAACCCGAACAATGCGGATTTGGTTCAATCCAACAACCGGCAGTGTTTTTAGTGATACAGCAACGGTAGTATCAAATGCGGTAAACTCATCTCAATTAAAAATCCCTTTATCCGGTTCCGGTAATAATCAGCAAATACCCAGGGGAAATATCATGTGGGAAACTTACATCCCGGTGAACCCAATGACTTCCTCCCAGGAATTCAAGCCGGTATCAATGAGACAAATTGATGATATAAACGGCGACGGAATAAACGACGTTATAATTCCTACGCGCAATTACTGGGTAATTGCATACAATGGTAATTCCTCGGTAACAGCTGATACGCTTTGGAAATTTAACACGTACAAATCACAGTTCAATGCCGGATCAGTTTCAGATTTCTTTAATGCGATGCAAATCCGGTCGGATGTAAATGGCGATGGGATTTCAGATGTTGTTGTGGGATGCAGCGGTGGCAATGAACACGTCTATACTATTTGTGGCAGGACGGGTGTTCTCATCTGGGGATATGGTGATTCCGTGAATTACAGTAATGGTGATATTAACGGAGTAAGGGTTGACAAAGACTTTAACAACGATGGTATTGCAGATGTACTCGTGTCGGCCAGCGGTGAAGCTAATAATACGGGAAGGCGAAGTGTCATTTGCCTCAATGGAATAAATGGATCGGAGATTTTTGTTTCTCAGCAGAGTTCAAATTTTCTATATGATGTTCAGACAATCCCACTTGGCGGTGCAGTTTCACTGGTTAACAATAGCGGTCCGTATTCGGTGAACGGATTCAGCAATACCGGTCAGGCGTTATGGAGCTATGCAACTTCCGGAGCTACCTCAGGGCTTAATCTGATCCCGGATATTAATAATGACGGTCAGCCGGAAATTGTTGGATTCAGTGGATTCAACGGTTTCGTATTTGCAATCACTTCCGATGCAGGTGCTCAACTATGGGCGCAAAATTATGGGAACAGCGTTTTCGGTGTGCCGATAATACTAAATGACCTCGATGGTAACGGATTTGTTGACATGACCTTTCAGGGATTAAATTCTTTATACAGAGTAAACTCCAATAACGGAAATCAAATTTGGTCGAATTCTCTTGACGGAAACTACATTCATGGAGTTGCAGTCGGTAGTGATGTTAGCGGCGATGGTATTCCCGATATAGCTGCAGGCACTCAGGCGGGAAATTTTTATATTGTTAAAGGTGATAGTGGAACAATATTGTTCAATTACAGTTTTGGTTCCGGTTCGAGTTATACTGTCCAGAAAATTGCAGCTCTGAATAGCATTGACGGAAATTTTACAACTGAATTTGTTGCAGGAAACAGGCAGGGTAGATTGATTTGTTTTGCCGGTGGACCGGATGGTATTTCAGGTTTGAATCAGTCCGAAGTAATTATCCCTGATGAATTTTCGCTGTCACAGAATTTCCCAAATCCTTTTAACCCCTTTACTAAAATCAGTTTTAGTTTACCGGTTGAAAGTAATGTGAAACTTGTTGTTTTCGATGCGTTGGGAAGAGAGATGGTGAAATTAGTAAATCAAAAATTGCAGGCAGGTGCTTACGATTATGAATTCAATGGAACGAATTTCGCGAGCGGAGTTTATTTCTACAGAATTGAAGCGGATGGTTTCGTTCAAACCAAAAGGATGGTATTATTGAAGTAACGATTTTTATGTCCATTGAAATTGAACTGTTATTTCTATGGTGAACTGCCACTTGATTTCGTTTTAATTTCAATAAATGGTATTACATTTTATCAGGTGCTGAAATTCCGATTATGCGGAAACCGTTGGAGAGAATTATTTTTGTGGCTCTGCACAAAGCAAGTCGTGATTTTGATAGTTCAACGTTGTCAGAATCCAGCACACGATTATTGTGATAAAATGAATGAAATCCGGAGGCAACTTCGTTAAGGTACGGAATCAGTTTATATGGTTCAAGGTTTACTGAACATTCATGAATTATTTCAGGGAATCTGCCGAGAGTTTTAATTAAACATAACTCATCCTCAGTTCCAAGTTTCGAAAAATCCACCTCAGGGTTGTCCGAGAGTACATCGTAATTCTGCTGTGCATTTCTCAGAATCCCACAAATTCGCGCGTGTGCGTATTGGAGATAATATACAGGATTTTTGTCTGATTGATCTTTTGCGAGTTCTATATCGAAGTCAAGATGAGTATTAGGATTTCTCATTACGAAGAAAAATTGAGTCGCATCAACCCCGACATCATTTATTAGTTCTTCAAGATAATATACGTTATCACTTCGTTTGCTCATTCTCACTGATTCATCTCCCCGTTTAAACGTTACCATTTGGTGAATTATGACATTGATATTTTTGTTGTCATATCCTGCTTTTTTTATCCCATAAAGGACTTCTTTGTATGTATCACCGTGATCCGAACCGAAAATATCAACTATCAGATCAAAGCCACGTTTTACTTTATCAATATGATATGCCATGTCAGGTAACCGGTAAGTAGGCTCTCCGGTTGATTTTACAATGACTTTATCTTTATCGAACCCTTCAGTTTTTTCCATTTTTAACCAAAGCGCTCCGTCCTTTTCATAAACCATTTGAAACTCCCTGAACCTGTTGATTAGTTCTTCAATTTTTCCTGTTTTATATAAAGATGATTCATTGAAAAACACATCGAAGGAAATCCCCATTAGATTGAGCACTTTTTTTATTAGATTAAAATTATAGTCTTCCCCGGAAAGTTTAAATATTTCCAAGTTATCGGATGATTTTAGTTCATCCTTTTTACGATTGTAAATCAGGTTAGCAATATCTTTAATGTAATTCCCGCTGTATCCATCTTCAGGGAAAGGGAAGTCCGGATTGAATATCTGCATATATCTTGCGTGAACAGATTTTGCGAGATTATCCATTTGACTGCCAGCATCGTTGTAATAATATTCACGGACAACATTATAACCTGACCATTCGAGTAAGTTTGCTATTGCTTTCCCGAGAGCAATATTCCTGCCGTGACCTGCATGCAAAGGTCCGGTTGGGTTTGCGCTTACCCATTCAATATTTGCACGTTTCCCTGAATTAATGCTAAGCTTTCCATAGTTAGAATTCTCATCTAAAATTTTTTCAACAATTTTAAAGAAATATTTTGAATTAAGTTTGAAGTTGATAAAACCCGGTCCGGCTATTGAAATACTTTCAATAATTTCATTGTCATATTTTAGAGAATCGGATAATTCTATAGCAAGATCTCGTGGTTTTTTCCCAAGCTTTTTTGATAAAACTAAAGCTACATTTGTACTTAAATCCCCATGCGAGGGATCTTTTGGAATGTCAACTTTAATTTGCGAAGCGTCATCGAAGTCGATTGTTTCTTTAAGCAGAGTTAAAATATATTCTTTAATCATTTGGATTTAATCCATCCTTCTTTTTTGTACCAATCAATTGTTTCTTTAAAACTCTCTTTGAGAGATAACTTCTGTCTGAACCCAAGTTCACGCTTGGCTTTCTCATTTGAACATATCCAGCGGGGTTGAGTAATGTCCTTACATTTTTCAACGTTGAGAGTAGCAGCCTGTTTGGTAAAGTTTGCAAAGAATTGTGAAATGTATCCGACTGAAAAGACCAATGAATGTGGAAGTCTAATTTTTATGGCTTTCTTATTGAGAAGTTCACCAGTAACAGCTCCGATTTGATCCCAGTTAAATGCATCGTCCATGCAGATAAAATAAGTCTGTCCGTTTGATGCATCAGACTCAGCCGCAAGGATGATACCATCAATTAGTTCATCAATATAAACCAAACTTAGAAATTTTTCTTTGAAACCGATAATACTATTGAGCCCGTTATTATATGTTTTAAAGTAAATGAGAATTTCCTTATCCCTTGGGCCGAAGACTGCCGGCGGTCTTATAATTGTGTAATTTAACTTATCTCTGAATTTATGTAATTCCTGCTCGGCTTTTAGTTTTGTTTCACCGTATGAAGTAATAGGTTTTGGTGTATATTCTTCGGTAATGGGTTCTTTATCCGGAGCCGGTCCGCACACAGCAAGTGATGAAATGTGTACGAATTTTTTTAAATTCGGATTTACTTCATGAGAAATTTCAACAAGGTTTTTTGTGGCGATATTATTGCCTCTTTCGTAATCAGTATAATTTTTCGCTTTGATGACTCCTGCAACGTGAAAAACATAATCAACATTCTTTATAGTGTCTTTCAATATATTGTCCGAAAAAAGGTCGCCTTCGACATAATTGATTTTTTTTGCGTCGAGCCATTTCGTATCCGATGTTTTTCTTTTTAACGCAAACACCTCGACATTTTTTGCCAGTAAACGGTCAATTAAATGGCTACCAACGAAACCGGTCCCACCGGTAACAAATGCTTTCATCTATAGATTATGAAATTTTTTTAGAAATAAAATGACATAGAAGTTAGAAATAATTCTGTGTACTTTCCACCTCATTTTTTTTCTGAGATAACTATAATAAATAATTTTAATTACTTCAATCATTAATGGACTTATTTCAAAAATGTTATTCTTTCACAAGAGCGGACGAGGTTAAGGGAGCCGGGTTTTATCCATATTTCAGAGCTATCGAAGCTAACGAAGGACCGGTTGTGAAAATTGAGAACCGGGAAATTATAATGGCTGGTTCAAACAATTACCACGGTTTAACCACTCACCCGAAAGTAAAAGAGGCAGCCATTAACGCAATCAGGAAATATGGCACCGGTTGTTCAGGATCGCGGTATCTGACGGGTACACTAGACCTCCATATCCAGCTTGAGGAAAAACTTGCTGATTTTCTTGAAAAAGAAGCTGTTTTACTCTTTTCTACGGGTTACCAAACTGCGCAGGGAATAATTCCTACTTTAGTATCCAAAGGCGAATTTATTATTTCTGATAAAGACAACCATGCAAGTATTGTAGCTGCAAACATGATGGCGAAAGGAGGGTTTGCAGAGTTTAAGAGGTATAAGCATAACGATATGTCTGACCTCGAAAGAGTACTTAGCGCTTTGCCGGTAGATGCTCCGAAATTGATTGCGTCTGACGGAGTATTTTCTACAACCGGTGAAATTGTCGAACTGCCAAAACTTGTTGAACTCGCAGGGAAATACAATGCAAGGTTATTGATTGATGACGCTCACGCTACCGGTGTGATCGGGCATTGCGGTCGAGGAACGGCGAGTGAGTTCGGGCTGACAGACAAGGTTGATATGATAATGGGAACGTTTTCGAAGACCTTCGCATCTCTCGGGGGATTTGTAGCAGGTGAACGTGCCGTCATTAACTACCTTAAACACCACGCACCTGCGTTAATTTTTTCTGCATCTCCTACACCGGCTTCTGTTGCCGCCGCAGATGCAGCATTGGAAATTGTGAAAGAACATCCTGAAACAGTGACTAAACTTGTGTCGAATGCTCAATACATGCGAGATGGATTTGTTAATATGGGATTTCGAGTATTGGACGGCAGGACAGCAATTGTTCCCGTTATTCTCGGTGATGATATGCTTGTGTTTAGGTTTTGGAGGAAATTGTTCGATGCCGGTGTGTTCGTAAATGCGTTTATCTCACCCGGTGTTCCACCGAATATGGCAATGCTTCGGACTTCTTACATGGCAACACATGAGAAACAGCATTTGGACAGAATTCTTGAAATATTTAACGATATCGGTAAGGAAATGGAAATTATAAGTTGATTACAAAAATAAAAATATTTGCTCTATTCGCCATTTTGTTAAGCATTACAATTGTTGCCTGCAAAGGCGATAGTACCACAGGTGAAAATCAGTCTGATTCTGATACATCAGCAAATTTAAGTAAAGAAGAGTTGTTTGCAGATGTTATGGTGAATGATTTTCTGAAAGAAGACGATGTTGAACTTCAGGAATATTTACAAACCGAAATATTTCCACTTACAGTTAATTCAGAGCGGATTTATATTGAACAACTCTCAACGAATGAGTATTTGATTACAATGTTGGAAGGTGATACTAAAAAAAACATTATTATCACAAAATATTTTGATTCCTTAAATGATCAGATATTTTTTGAAAGGTCTGAGGTAATACAAGAGACTGATGCAATAGAAGATCAATGACTGTTTTGAAAATTGCCCGCTATTTATTAACTTTGTAATGCGTTCTGTCAAATAAGATTTGCGGTTCCGATTAGTTTTGGGATTAATAGGGAATCCGGTGAAATACCGGAACTGTCCACGCAACTGTAAAAAGTGTAATCCAAACCAAAAAGCCACTGTCAGCTGATGGGAAGGCGGGGAGGTTTAGCTTTAGTCAGGAGACCTGCCGTAAATCAATCATTCATATTCTTCGTGGGAAAGTATTATGGGTATAAAATGAGAATCCTTGTCTCTTTGTATCCGTGTTTTTCAACGGAAAGAGATAAGGATTTTTTTTTAGCTAATTTTAATATGCTGAAAATAATTTTAGCACTGATATTGTTAATTGCGTTTAATAACGCACTATGTCAACAGGATGAATCAATTAATGAATATTCAATTGAGGAAATTAACGTTGAAGGATTGCTGGTGAAAACAGATCAGTTTTTTTCACCTGTTAAAGTTTCGTTGATTGATCGTGATAAGATAGAATCATCCAATGGCTCCGGTTTAAGCAACTTGCTCATGTTTGAACCGGGAATATCGTTACGTTCATACGGTGGCGGTATGGGACTTCAAACAATCTCTGCCAACGGTTTGTCGTCATCTCAAACGCTTGTACTGATTGACGGACAGCGAATGAACTCAAATCAAAACTCAACTGTTGACTTTTCGCTGATTTCAAAAAATAATATTGAAAGAATTGAAATCATTAACAGCGGTGCAAGCGCATTATACGGCTCAGATGCTGTATCTGGAGTGCTTAATATTGTAACGAGAAAATTAAAAACAGAATCTTTCAGTACAACTGCCGAACTCCAGACAGGAAGTTACGGGTTTGGAAAAGTAAGTTTTGATATAAATGCCGGATTGAAAAACGTTTCATTTAATGCAGAATTTAATCGGGAATACTCACGGAACAATTACGATTATAAATTCAATAATGGAGTGCAATATATTTTGAAAGAGAGATTACACGCAGATTACAGGCTGAATAATTTCGGATTGAAAGTTCAGTATAAAAATGGCAGTAATTCAAAATTTACTTTTTCCGGGAAGTATTACGATGCATTCAGGAATATTCCAGGTATTGAAACCGGTAATGAACCGTCAAAATCAAATCAGATTGACAGAGAATTTAACCTCGCGTTGGATTATAGCCACACGGGTGAAACGATTTTTTCAAGTCGGATATATTTCAAACGCCACATTATGAATTACGGGGTAAGCGGCTTAGTTGATGACAATTACATAAACTCAGAAGTTTCAACCGTAAATACTTTAATGATCAGTTCGGTTACAACAGGAATTGAAGCGGGCTATTTTGGCTTCAACGGTAGCAACCTTGAAAATTTTAATGGTCGGGTTAAATTATCAGCCTTTGCAAGTTCAGTATTCAAGATTGGTGAATTTTTACAGCTATTTCCTTCATTAAGGTTCGATAGCTTTTCGGATATTAAAAGGAAAAGTCTTACCGCGAAGATAGGGTTAAATTTCATACCAATTGAAAAAACTAACCTGCATTTGAGATTGAATGCCGGAAATAATTTCAGAGTACCAACATTTAATGATATGTATTGGAGTGAATCAGGTAATCGGAGCCTTCATCCTGAAACTTCATTTAATATTGATGCAGGTTTAATTTACGGATTTCAGTTAGCTATGAACCACACTTTCGACATTAACTATTCTAGAATAGATTATAGTGATAAAATCGTATGGATTCCGACTAATTCAGGTATATGGAAGCCGCAAAATATTAATCGGTCGGTTTCAGATATACTTTGCTTCGTTTTTGAAAGCGAGATATTTAATGCGGATGATTTTGGGCTTACCGCTTTGAATGGATTTACAATTAATCAGACCAGAAGAAAAAGCAACGATGAATTCGACGGTAATGAACTTATTTACGTTCCAATCCAGCAATTTCAATCCTCATTAAGGTTGCATTACAAAAACTTCGGAATGAATTTATTTTATTCGATGATAGGGAAACGATTTATTGACAATGCAAATTCAAGTTTACTTCCGGCAGTTGATATTGTTGATGCAAATATAAATTACGGTTTGGATATAAGCGATTATTCATCGGTAAACTTCAGGATTGAAGTTAATAATCTTTTAAATTCAAATTATCAGTTAATCTCCGGATATCCAATGCCGTTGAGGAATTTCAGATTTTCAATAAAACTAAATTACAAATAAATGGACGACAAGATTAAAGAAGTGCAATCCGGTGGTTCCAAATTCAAAGAGAAAATGTTGAAGACAATCGAGGGATATAAAAGTTTAACAGAAGAGCAAAAGAATTGCATTCATCTTTATTTCGGATACGGGAAAGGCAAGACAACAGCAGCGATGGGACTTGCAATACGGGCTCTTGGCGCAGGTAAAAAGGTTGCGATTGTACAATTCGATAAGGGATATGACGGAGTGAATGAACATTACTCAGAGAGAATTATCTTACGTAAACTTGCTGCAGATGGCTACCCGGTTAAACTATTTCCATCCGGTTGTGAAAGGATGAATGCCGATGGTACTTTCCGGTTCGGGAACACCGTTGAAGATCGTCAGGAAGCACAGCGGGCGTTGGAAATAGTTAACGATTTGATTACGACCGGTGAACAAAATTTGCTTATACTTGATGAAGTAATTGCTGCGGCTGCATACAACCTTATCAAACGTGCGAATGTTGAAAGCATTATTGATTTGTTTAGGGAAAATCAGAGATTCGAACTAGTGATGACCGGACACAAAATATGGAAAGAAATTGAGGATAAAGTTGACTTAATAACAGAAATGAAAAAAGTTAAACACTATTTCGATGCGGGAATACCAGCCCGTCAGGGAATAGAATTTTAAAATCAAAAATTCATATCAAATGAGAAAAATTTATCTCCTGCTATTTTTAGTTCTTATTTTTGTAGTTTCATCATGTAACCGGGATTCGGTTATAGAGCCTGAACCTCCACCGCAAATTTCTGTTACCGGTGCTTATATTCTTTCGGAGGGCAGTTTTAATGCGACAACATCCCAATTATCGTTTTATAATATTCCGGATGATACTTTTTCTGTAAGCATATTCAATCCGGGAAATCTCGGTTTATTTCCGAGCGGTTTAATCAAACAGGATAATTATATTTACATAGCTGAACAAGGTAATTTCGGTAGTCCCGGAAAAGTTTATAAACTTGATACGAATGGTACTGTGGTATCGGTGAATAATTCGGTTGGAATGAATCCATACTCACTTGCATATTCAAACGGAAAAATTTATGTGACGAATGGTCCGGCAAGTAATGTTACAGTTCTTGATGCAGTAACATTGAACTTTATAACCGAAATCACAGTCGGCGTGTACCCGCAGGAAATTGTAGCCCTCGGGAACCGTGTTTTTGTTTGCAATACAAGTCTGTACGGTGGAGCCGAAGATTCAACGGTGAGCGTTATTAACTCTAACGCGGATTCGGTTGAGAAAACTATCACGTTGAGAAAAGATCCGGGTTCTATTATTGTTAACAATGATTACAGGATTGTTGTCGGATGCAGTGGTGGGAGCAATATGATATACTTTATTGATAAAGACACGTTAGGAATAGTTGATTCCGCGTATGTTCCCGATGGATTTGGCACAAATATTGCAGTTGACGGTGAGACAAGTAATATTTATTTCATTTCGGGGAATGGGAATGTAGTCAGGTTGAATCAACAAACTAAATTTTCCGAAATCGTAATTAACGCTGGTTCGTCATCATTCTTTTATGGGTACAACTTTGATTGGCGAAACCGTAAACATTATGTTTTAGATGCAAGAGATTTCGCATCACCCGGAAGTTTGCACATATTCTCTATTGGCGGAACTTTTGAAAAGTCGTTCAATACCGGAATTGCACCAAGAAGGGTGATTTTCAAATAGCATTGCACTTAAAACGAGATAATTCGATGTTTGTGGATGGTTGAACTCAAAGGTGGAAATAAGTTCTCATACATTCATAGAGAAACTTTTCCCAATGTATTTAAAAGAGTTGGTGATAATGGTCAAGATGATGAGTTTAGGGTTTATATCAAAAATTCCGTAATTAATGAAATTGATGAGTATTTAGCATCTGATAAAACTAAAGAGTTGGGGGGAGTACTTATCGGTAATGCGTATAAGACTTCAAAGGATATCAGATTTATACACATCACGGATTTTATTCATGCTGAACACACTGAAGCATCGGTTTCGAGGTTAACATTTACACACAAGACCTGGGAATCAATTGGCAGAAAGCTGGATAATGAATACGAAGGTAAAATTGTACTTGGCTGGTATCACTCGCATCCGGGGCATTCTGTTTTTATGTCTGATTACGATGTGTTTATACAGAAGAATTTTTTCGATATGGAGTTTATGACCGCATACGTTTTCGATCCTGTCTTGAACCAGCGGGCTTTTTTTTACAAATTGTATGATAAAATTCAAAAAATAAAAAACTTTTATATATCGGGGGATTACACAATGGCAAACAGGGATATAGAAAATATCGTTGATGATTCACAAACAGTGAATGAATTCTACGGACCGCAACCAAACCGGAGCGGATTTAGTATGGCTTGGAATATAGTTTTACTTGTGCTTGTGTTGATTAGCCTGTATTATGGTTATACAGGACACAGAAAAGCTCAGGAGCTTGAAGCGAAAACTGAGAGAGCGAGGGTAATTTACCTTGAGGTAGATAAAATCCGGAATGATCAAAATATTTTATCTCAAAGGCTTGATAACTTTATTCTGGAAATGAGAACACCGAAAACACCGGATACTTTGAGGAGTGATACAACAAAGACTCCATAAATAGTGAGACCGAGGGTGAGGAGATTAAAGTCGGATTACGAGAGTATGTTATCCGAATTTACAAAGCACAAATATATTTCTTTTGAAAGCCTAAATGAAAATTCAGAATATCCGGACAAATACATAGTGCATTACAAAAATATCTCAAGTGTCAGGTTATCAGCAGATTCTCAAAAAGGTAATATACTTGTTGACCGGATAACACTGCACACTGCAGAGATATACCTTCACAATGAATATCCACGGATAAAGCCGCAATGCTTTTTACTCACGGAAATTTTTCACCCGAACATCAGGAAATCATCACCTAACGATATTTGTATAGGTGATTACTGGTCATCCGGTGAAACCTTGGTTGATATTGTCTATCAAATTGGTGAAATGATCATGTTTCAGAATTACAACATCAAAAGTCCGCTTAACGGTGTCGCAGCAAAGTGGGCGCGTGAAAACGAATCGTTGTTCCCGATAGATAGCACTAATATCAGGTCACCTGAATTGGATGTGAAATTAACTGCAAAGAAAAATATTGATATCGAATTAAAATGATACTGCCCTATCAGAGTAAATTCCCGTTAATTAAAAAGAATGTTTTCATTTGCGATGGCGCGGTTATTGTTGGTGATGTCGTACTTGAAAACGATGTCAGTGTCTGGTTCAATGCTGTTATACGAGGAGATGTTAATTACATTCGGGTAGGTGCAAAGACAAATGTTCAGGATAATGTTATGCTACACGTTACATATAAGAAGTATCCTCTTGAAATCGGGGAAAGTGTAACCATAGGTCATAATGCAGTAGTACACGGTTGTAAAGTTCACGACAGAATTTTAATTGGAATGAGTGCGGTATTGCTTGATAGGTGCATCGTAAATTCAGATTCACTGATTGCTGCAGGGACAGTTGTCAGGGAAGGTTATGAAGTTCCATCAGGAGTTTTGGTTGCAGGTGTTCCTGGTAAAATCATCCGGGATCTTACAGATGATGAAATTGCAAAAATAAAACAAAGTGCGGAAAACTACCTTTACTATGTTTCAGAATATAAAAAAAATGGTTACAACGGAATAAAAATTAATTCTGCTAAAGCGTTTTCTTAGTTGCTAAATAAAATCTGTATAAATATTTTTGCAAAGTCGTTCTTTCAAATTTAACATTCTACTCAGCGCACAGATGTTGTCTTTGCATTTGGAATTATTATTTAATTTTTTTTGTCTGTGAGTTGGGTTTTAAATGCAAAGGCAGTAAAAACGGAGGATAAATGCCTAAAGGTAATGTCAAATGGTTCGATGCTAAGAAGGGTTATGGGTTTATAGTAGGAGAGGATGGCAGCGATATTTTCGTTCATTTCTCTGCGATAATTTCAGACAAGTCTTTTAAGACTCTGGATGAAGGTGCAGAAGTTGACTACGAAATAATATCAGATGATAAAGGAGATAAGGCAGTCAATGTTAAGTTAGTTTAACAGTACCAGAGCATCCGAAACCCTAATTGATTTTTTCAATTAGGGTTTTTTTAATATATTTGTGTGAACAATAAATCATTGCACTTGGATATTATTGCAATAAAAGAATTTTTCGGTGAAGAACCTGTTACTGAAAGTGGATCTTCGTCTTTCAATATTAAAGCCGATAACAACAAAATTAAAATTCACCTAGAAATATTCCCGGATAATCAAACAGGAAATTATCTCATTTCCGTTTATACTAACAATTGTCATCTTCAACTGCACGACTGTACCAGGGTTATACAAAGCGATATGCTTGAAGAACTCTTATTTATATCTGAAGATGACAATAAACTGTCAGGCCTCATAATTTCAAAAAACGGCGATTGTGCAATGTATTCTGATGTGTTGAAAAAGGATATTAATTCCGACCTGGCAGAGCTTAGTTCAGAGAAGTTGCTCGCAGCTGTAGCCCTTTCAATTGCCGATATATAATCTTTCGGAATTATTTTTGACAAAAGTAAATTTCATATTTGAACACCTGCCCGATAACCGGCTATCCAAAAAAGAATTTAAGGGAAAAGTTAAGATGGCACTTCGTATAATTGAAGAATCTGAAAATATGAATCTCGAATCAGTAAACCTCCGGATTACAGATGACGAAAGTGTGAGGGAGTTTAACAAAAGTTATTTGAATCATGATTATTATACAGACGTGATAACTTTCGATTATAATGACGGTACAGCCGATGTAATGATTTCTTCAGTCACGGTCCTAAAGAATGCTGAAAATTATTCCGTTAGTTTTTCAAACGAGCTTCTGAGGGTTGTTATTCATTCATTCCTGCATCTTGCAGGTTATGATGATATCTCTCTGGCTAAACAAAAAATAATGAAATTAAAAGAAGATCACTATTTGAAAGTGGTTGAAACTATTACATTTTAATATACGTTAGGCAAAATAAAATCATTCGAACAAATGCAAAAATCATTAGTAATTGTTGAATCACCATCAAAGGCAAAAACAATCAACAAATATCTGGGTAAAGATTTCGTTGTTGAAGCTACCGTCGGACACATCAAAAATCTTCCTAAAAGTAAAATCAGTGTTGACATAGAAAACGGTTATAAACCTGATTATGAAATTATTTCTGGTAAAGAAAAAGTATTGAAATCAATCAAGACTCTTGCGAAAAATTCAGACCGTATTTACATAGCTACTGACCCTGACCGTGAAGGTGAAGCCATAGCGTCTGATATTGCAGAGGAGATTAAATCAGTGAACAAGCCAATTCTAAGAGTTTTGTTTAACGAAATAACCAAAACGGGAATTCAGCAGGCGATGGAAAATCCGCTTACCATAAATGAAGAGTTAGTGAAATCTCAAACTGCCCGTAGAGTCATGGATCGCATACTCGGATATAAGGTTAGTCCGTTTCTTTGGAAAACTTTCTTTTTCGGACTTTCAGCAGGGAGGGTTCAATCGGTTGCTTTAAGAATTATATGCGAAAGAGAGCTTGAGATAAAAAACTTTATCCCAAAAGAATACTGGACAATCGAGGGAAGTTTTGCAAAACCTTCAGGTGGTGGAAGCCCGTTCGTTGCGAAGCTTTTTAAGATTAACAATGTTACTCTTAAATTCAACGGAGAGAAACCATGTATCGAAAATATAGATCAGGCGCATAAAATTGTTGAGGAATTAAAAGGCGATAAATTTAAAATCACTGATATAAGTCTGAAGGAGGTAAAACGTAACGCGCCATTACCGTTCACGACAAGTGTAATGCAACAGGCGGCATCAACTCGATTAGGCTACAATCCAAAGAAGACAATGATGCTCGCTCAAAAGCTCTATGAAGGTGTTGAAATTAAAAAAGGCGAAGGTAATGTCGGATTGATAACTTATATGCGAACTGATTCAACAAGGGTAAGTCCGGTTGCATTAAAAAATGTTCACAAGTATATTGAAGAGCACTACGGAAAAGAGTACGTGGGAAAATCAACAGTAAAGCCAGAAAAGAAATCTGCCAGAAAAGTTCAGGATGCTCACGAAGCTATAAGACCAACAGATGTGAATATTCATCCAGATTCTATAAAGTTAGACAGAGGATTAAAGGAATTGTATTCAATGATATGGCAACGTTTTGTTGCCTCGCAAATGTCTCCAGCGGTTTTTGATCAAAAGACTGTAGTCATAAAAAATGTCAGTGCAAGGGGAAACCCCAATTCTTACTTATTTAAATCAGTCGGCAGGATTACAAAATTCAGTGGATATATGAAAGTCTATGAAGTAATCCAGGATGAAGGTGAAGTAAAAACAGAAGAAGAGTTTTCAAAAATTCCTGATAATTTAAGTGTTGACGATTATCTAAAATCGATTTCACTTCTAAAGCAACAGCATTCTACAATCCCGCCACCAAGATTTACAGAAAGTTCATTGATTAAGCAACTCGATACTCTTGGAGTTGGCAGGCCGAGTACATTCGCTCTGATCGTATCAACCGTTATTGACAGAAAATATGTAGAGCTTAGCGAGCGCCGTTTATATGCAACTGAATTAGGTTTAAAAGTTAATGAAATTCTCATCAAACATTTTCCGGATATTATTGATGTAAGTTTTACAGCAAAGATGGAGGATGAACTTGACACGATTGCAAATGGTGCTGCGACTTATAAAGAAGTACTTGATGATTTTTACGTTCCATTCAGCAAAGACCTCACAGAAGCTGATTCACGCGCGCTTGAAATTAAAAAATCATTATCGGAAAAAACAGAGATACCATGCCCGGAATGTGGCAATGAAACCGGCGCAGTGATGGTGAAAAAATGGGGACGAAACGGTCAATTCCTCGCATGTGAAAAATACCCTAAGTGTAAAGCATCAATGCCGCTTCTGGAGGAACATGAAGAAAATCAAAAACTGGCCGAAGGAGTAACTTGTGATTTGTGCGGGGCTCCTATGGCAGTTAAAGTTGGGAAATTTGGAAAATTCTACGGATGTACAAATTATCCAAAGTGCAATGGAATAAAGCCGATCACGCTCGGGATAAAGTGTCCGAAATGTGAAACCGGTGACCTGCTTGAGAGGCGTGGCGGAAAGTTAAAGAGGTTGTTTTATGGTTGTTCAAGATATCCAGACTGCGATTTCATATCAAATTATTTGCCGGTAAGACAAGTATGCGATAACTGTAACAACAACTACCTCGTAAAGAAATTTACGAAGAAAGACGGCGACTTTCTCGAGTGTCCGGTTTGCAAGAGCAAGACTTTATTGAAGTCTGAAATCAAAGAGGAAATGGAAGTTTAAAATAATAACAAAATGAACAGAAGAGATTTCTTACGAACCGGAATAATAGGGTGTTGCGGCGCTGCACTTTCAAATTCGGTTGCAGATTCCGTTTTTGCAGGGAGACTTTCCAATGAAAAGGAATATCAATCTTACCTTTCGGCTTTTTATAGCCTGACTGATATTGACTTCAAACGACTCGCGGATATAGCCATTGAAACTGCAAAAAAAAGGAATGCCTCTTATTCCGATATTAGAATTTGCAAGTTTCGGAATCAGCGAATTAATACTCGGGAACAACGGGTTACCGGTATCAATGATGGTGAAGATTTTGGTTTCGGTGTGAGGGTTGTTAGTAAAGGTTCGTGGGGATTCGCTTCAAGTTATAAAATAAATGAACAGGAAATCATCAGAGCGGTCAATATTGCATGTGACCTGGCAGAAGCAAATGCAACATTGCAAATAAAAACTGTTACACTTGCGCCGGTAAAAGCTCATGTTGACGAATGGAGTACTCCGGTTTTAATTAATCCGTTTGAAATATCAATTGATGATAAAATATCCAGACAATTAAATAACAATAAAATCGCAAACGAGGCAGGTGCTGATTTTGTTGATTCATTTATGTGGTTTGTCAACGAATGGAAATATTTTGCATCGTCAGAAGGTTCATATATTAAACAAAACCTTTTCAGGATGTGGGCTGAGACTGAAGTAACTTTAATTGACAAATCTACAGGGGAGTTTGCATCAAGGAAAACACTAAGCCCTCCAATAGGCAGAGGTTATGAACAGGTTAACGAATATCCATGGGCTGAAGAAATCAACCGGTGTGTTGAAAACTCAAAGGTGAAACTTAAAGCACCTTCAGTAAAGCCAGGGAAAATGGATATCATTCTCGACCAGCAGAACCTTTGGCTCACAATTCACGAATCGTGCGGTCATCCATCAGAGTTAGACAGGGCGCTTGGTTTTGAAGCTAATTATGCGGGAACAAGTTTTTTAACTCCAGATAAGTTAAATAATCTTCAGTATGGATCTGAAATTGTAAACCTTGTTGCTGACCGAACACAAAAGCACGGACTTGCTACGAGAGGCTATGATGATGACGGTGTCAAAACCACTGAATGGCATATTGTTAAAAACGGGAAGTTTGTCAATTACCAGACTACAAGGGAGCTTGCGTCGTATATCGGTCAGGAGAAATCATTCGGATGCGCGTATTGTGATAGTTGGTCAAGTTTTCCGATACAGAGAATGCCCAATGTATCTCTGATGCCCGGTGAAGGTAAGCTCTCTCTTAACGATCTTGTCGCTGATACGGATGAAGCAATTCTTATAATCGGCGATGGTAGTTGGAGCATTGATCAGCAACGATACAACTTTCAGTTTACCGGACAGGATTTCTGGCATATTAAAAACGGTAAAATTGTCGGAATGTTGAAAGATGTCGCCTATCAGGGAAATACAGTTGATTTCTGGAATTCCTGTGACGCAATATGCGATGAATCTGAATATAAACTTGGCGGATCTTTCTTCTGTGGTAAAGGTGAACCGGGACAGGTATCTCCGGTCAGCCATGGTTCATCACCTGCACGGTTCCGGAAGGTTAATATATTGAACACAAAGGAGCAGATATAATGATAGAAAAAGATTTGAAGGAGCTTGCAGAAAAGATCATATCACGCTCGAATGCGGAAGATATTGTTCTCAATATCAGCGAAACAAAATCGTATAACATTCGTTTTGCAGGAAATAACATTACAACCTGCGGAGCTATTAACCGATTGAACATATCCATCCGGTCAATATTCGGGAAGCGATCCGGTAGCGCAAATATTAATTCTATAGATGACGGAACGATTGAGAACGGGTTAAGGACATCGGAGAAACTTGCAAAGCTTGCCCCTGAAGATGAAGAATTCACGCCACCTGAGGAAGGTGGACAAGAATATCTTCATGTGAAGGAATACTTTGAAGATACTGCAAAAATGGAATCGCGCGAAAGGATTGATCTAATCCGTCATGTTATTGAAGAATGTGTCCGAAGGGATCTCATCTCGGCGGGTTATATAGAAACTTCAGACCGAGGCAGTGCGGTTGCAAACTCCCGTGGAGTATTTGTGTATCACCCTTCTTCTGAGATTGATTTCTCTGCAACAGTCAGGACTAAAGATGGTACTGGTTCAAGTAAAATTCACAGAATTTATTCGGATAATTCTGAACTTGATTCTGTTGCTCTTTCAGAAGAGGTAATTGCAAAATCAGAATTGTCAAGGAACCCGCAGGAGCTGAAACCCGGGAAATATACCGTTGTTCTTGAAGGTGCAGCTACATGTGATTTGTTAGCTAACTTACAATGGTATCTTAACAGGCGTTCGGCAGATGAAGGTAGAAGTTACTTTTCGGACAAAGTTAACGGAAATAAAATAGGACAAAAAGTTGCTTCCGATGTTGTCAATATTTATTCCAATCCTGCTGATAACATTGCACCATCATCGCCATTTAATTATGACGGGACTCCGGTAAACAAAATAAATTGGATTGAAAACGGCATTTTAAAAAATATGCCAACCGACAGATTCTGGGCTTTCAAAACGAAATCCGATTCGATCCCGTATCCAACAAACTTTATATTTGAGGGAAATAATGACAGAACTTTAAACGATTTGATTGCCTCTACGGATTATGGGGTTCTCGTTACCAGGTTCTGGTACATCAGGGGAGTTGATCCAAAACAGATTTTGTTGACCGGATTGACACGCGATGGAGTATTTCTGATTGAGGACGGAAAGATCACAAAGCCTTTAAAAAACTTCCGGTTCAACGAATCCCCGATGAACGTACTGAATAACATTATGGATATGTCAGCGAATAAAAGATCAGTAGGGAGTGAAACTGGCAGAAGCAAAATTGTAGTTCCTGATATTAAAGTTAAAGATTTCAACTTTTCGTCTATATCCGATGCAATCTGATGAAATCATTCATTGAATATTGTAACGAGTTTTTACGTTATCTGAGCGATAATAAGTTTTATTCAGTGAATACTATTCTCTCTTACAAAAACGATCTGATGCAATTAGGGAAGTTTCTGTTTGTAAATTTCAATCCAACCGAAAAATTTACGGATGAAAGTTTAAATTCATTTACGGTTGATCTTGGCAAAATTGATCAACCAATTTTAAAATCCTTTATAGCGGAATTGTCCGATGAAACAAGTAAAATATTTCCGGATAAGGTCAATTCCCAATTTTCAAAAACTTCTATTCGCAGGAAGATTTCCGCACTGAAATCTTTCTTCAAGTATTTAAAGAGACGAAACTACACGTGTGCAAATCCTGCATCAAATCTGATATTTCCGAAAACTCCCGGAAAATTACCTGAATTTATTACCCAAAAAGAATTCGATGAGTTGCTCGGTTCACGGGACAGCCTCGATCTCGGATTACTTGATAGGGCGGTGATTGAATTGTTTTATTCAACCGGGATCAGGTTATCAGAGCTCATTTCACTTCGACTCGAGGATGTAAATTTTTCAAAACGGACAATTAAAGTAACGGGTAAAGGAAGTAAACAACGGATTGTCCCTTTTGGTGAACATGCGGAAGTTGCGATTAAAAATTACATCGAGATTAGAAATATTTGCAATATTAACAATCATCGTGAACTTTTCATTTCTAATAAAGGTAAACCGCTTTACAAAGTACAGGTGCAAAGGTTAGTAAAGAAAACATTAATGCGGGTATCTGAGCTGAAGAAGAAATCACCACACGTAATCAGACATTCATTTGCTACACATTTGCTGGACAACGGAGCGGATATCAGAGCCGTGAAGGATTTGCTTGGACACGAAAATCTTTCAACTACTCAGGTTTATACTCATGTAACGCCCGAAAAACTAAAAGAGGTTTACAAACGGGCTCACCCAAAAGCATAATCTTTTAATTTTTTAATATGAATCGTTTTGCAATCGAAATTAAGTGGGGAATAATTTATTCATGTGCAGTACTCGCGTGGATGTCCTTTGAAAAGGCAATTGGTTTACACGATGAAAAAATTGATAGACATGCAAATTTTACGCTCCTCTTTGCAATCCCTTCAATAGCGATATTTGTACTTGCCATTTTAGACAAAAAGCGAAATTATTACAGCGGTTATTTCAAATGGAAAGATGGATTTAAAAGCGGAATGATGGTAACAATGATTGTGGTAATATTAAGCCCGGTAATTCAATACATAATTCATACATTAATAACACCGGATTTTTTTAGAAATGTCATTGAATATTCGGTTAATCATGGCGGGATGAAGCGCGAAGAGGCTGAAGGTTACTTTAACCTGAAAAATTATATGATACAATCAGTGATTTCTGCACTTGTTATGGGTACTATTATTTCAGCGTTGGTTTCAGTTTTCCTTAGAAAGGAAAAGAGCAATTTTACTGGCTCTTATTGAGTCAGATTAAATTCAGACTTTTGATTTATTTTCAGGTTTTTATTTCCGTTAGTGAATATTAATTTTTGTTTAGTTGTTCATGGTTGTAAGATGTACGATAAATTTTCCAGCTGTCTTCAGGCTTGTCTGCCTCCCGCAAGATTTCCCCGTTTTTCATATCAAAGCAATTTTGAAGAATGTGTTTTCATCACTACTCCCATATTATATTTGATCTTTTGAAATTGTTTAATATCTGATAGTATGCTTAAACTCTTACCTTAAAATTTAATTAAAGTATAGCTCATGGTTCACTATTGAAATTTAAGTGGTAGTATAATAGAATTACAGATATTATGAATATTTGAATGATAAAATCATTTCAGTTTTTGTATTTTTTAGAAATAGTTTTTAACTTTTGCACGAAAGAAAATTAATAATTCATGTGGAGAAAATTGTTAATTTATTTAGAAGTATGCATCGTAAAGATAACCTGATTTACATAACATTAATTTCATTTTTTACTTTTACAACTGTATTTATCAATCCGTATTGTTTAAATGCGTATGAGAAACCATTTTCTTTTAATGTGGAGCAAGACCTTGTTTCCGTAGTTCCGGTTGATGATCGCATTTATGAACTCCCGCCTGAAGCAAAGAAGTTTATCCCAAGTGATTATGAAATATTTGTAGGAGCAACAGGTGATTTGAATAAAGATACCATGAATGATATTGCGGTGGTTTTGTCTTTTAAAGATGAAGAAGAGAATATTGACGATATTGAGTCAATCCCATCGAGAAAACTTATGATTTTATTTAAAACTGACGATGGGTACACGCTCGGGATTTTGAAGGACAGCGTCATATTGTGTAAATTCTGTGGTGGAGCATTCGGAGATCCTTTGTGGGATATTAAAATTAATGGTGAGGTGCTGACAATTTCCCATTATTCTGGTTCCGCCTGGAGATGGGGGTTTGACCACAAGTACAAATTTATAGAAAGTGAATTTTATCTTATAGCTGAGACTCATATAGGTTATCATAATATTGCGTGGTGTGATTCTTTAGATAATTATTACAATTATAGCCGGGAGGAATATGATTACCTTACAGGAGAGTATTCAATAATTGAAATCAGCGACTGCCAAATCGTCAAAGATGAAAAGGGAATAAAAAAGCCGGAACACTTGATAAAACTTGAGGATTTTGTATTTCAACTAGATTAAGCTCAATTGTGGATAATGAAAAATTTTAAAGTTACCTGAGGTAAATTAAAAAACTAAGCCATGAAAATTGATCAACGGGTTTATTCAGTTTCTGAGGGTTGGAAGAGTTTTACGAAGAATGATTTATCGGAAGATTCTGACTTAACTGTTATTTTTGGCTCCGGAAATTTACTAAAATCAAAAATTCTTTCTGAACTTCGTTCCCATTTTCAAACAAATGCCGTAATCGGTTGCTCAACTGCGGGAGAAATTCAAGGCGCTAAAGTAACGGATGAACATCTAGTATTAACCTCAGTTAAGTTTGATTCTTCTTGTGCAAAGTGTCGGACTATTAATTTAAGCCCCGCGGTATCTTGTAAACAGGCGGGTTTTGATTTAATTGCGGGTTTCGATCCTGTCGGCTTAAAACATGTCTTTGTGCTATCGGAGGGTTTAAACGTTAACGGCTCGCTCTTAGTTGAAGGAATGAAACAAGCACTTCCAAAAGGTGTGAATGTAACCGGTGGACTTGCCGGGGATTCGGATAGGTTTCAAGAAACATTAATAGTGAATCAGGATTTCATTGCTCAGCCGGGTATTGTTTCCGCCGTCGGATTTTATGGTGACAATCTCGTATTCGGTTACGGATCAATGGGAGGATGGGATAGTTTCGGCACTGAGCGATTAGTTACAAAATCGAAGGATAATATTTTATTTGAACTGGACAACACACCTGCGTTGGAACTTTATAAATCGTACCTTGGAGACGAAGCGGACAATCTGCCTGCCTCCGGTTTACTTTTCCCGTTGAGCATGAGGACGGAAGTGGATAGGAAACCGGTGGTACGTACAATACTTGGCATCAATGAAAAGCAGCAGAGCCTCACTTTTGCAGGGAATATTCCTGAAGGTAGTTACGTGCGCTTAATGAAGGCAAATCTTGACCGGATAATTGACGGAGCGCATGTTGCAGCAGAAAAAACGCTCGAGCCACTAAAAGATATTTTCCCCGATCTTGCAATCATGATTAGCTGTGTAGGGAGAAAGCTGATATTGAAGCAAATGGTTGAGGAAGAAGTTGATGCAGTCAGAGCAGTGTTCAATAATGTTCCTGTTACGACCGGGTTCTATTCCTACGGTGAAATTTCACCGTTCAGTAACGAAGCTAGTTGTGAGCTACACAACCAGACTATGACTATTACCGCTTTAAAAGAAATTCAATAGATAAGAGGAATAATTGCACAGACTATTACAACGACAAATTGATAAACATCTCAAAGGGAAAAACATTTCACTATCAGAGATTGAAGAATTTTTGAACGCTGTAAAAAGTGCGTACATTGACCTGAATGAAGCACACCTTCGACTTGAACGCATTCTTGAGATAAGCTCAAATGAACTTTTTGCATCAAACCAAAAGCTTAACAAGCTTAACTCAGAGCTTGAACAAAAGATAAAGGAAGGAATTGCTGATTACGAGAGAATAAATGTAGAATTGCGTAAAGAGGTTGAACAGAAAACAAAATATCTTCATGAACTCAATGAACAAAGAAACCTCATGGCAAGCATCCTGAACTCAATGCCAATGCATATTTACCTTAAGGATTTTGACGGGAGGTATATTTTCGTAAATGATGTTTATTGCAGGTATCATGGTCTAAACCAAAAAGAGCTAATTGGAAAACGTAACACGGAGATTTTTTCGCAGGAAGCCGCCAAGATTATGATTGAACACGATAACCGGGTGAAGCAGGAAAAAGGAACGGTCATTTATGAGGAAAAGATTGATAAAGGCGCTCAAGAGAGGTACTTCCTTACTTATAAAACTTACATTCAAGGTAAAACAAATAATGACTCGTTTCTGTTGGGATTTTCATTTGATATTACTGAAAGGAAATTAAGCGAGATTGAAATTGCAATTGCAAAGTCGGATGCGGAAAAGGCAACGGCTGCGAAATCTCAGTTCCTATCAAACATGAGCCACGAAATCAGAACGCCGCTTAATGCAATAGTCGGATTAATTGACTTAACCGAAGATTACACAGTCCCCGCAAAAGTGAAGGAATACTTAACTTCAATTAAATTTGCTGCAGATAATTTATTGTATATTGTAAATGATATTCTGGACTTTTCAAAAATTGAAGCAGGAAAAATTGAGCTTGTTGATTCAGATTTTTCGTTACGGCGACAGATTACTGAACTGGTTAAAGCTGCAAAGTTCAGAGCAGATGAGAAGCTTCTTAAGATTCACTTCGAAATTGACGATGCAATACCTGAATATATTTCAAGCGACCCGATAAGATTAAATCAGATCTTGATGAACCTCCTGAACAATGCTGTTAAATTTACACGCGAAGGTGAGGTGAAAATCACATGTAACCTTAGTTTTATAAAAGACAATTCATACTTCATCGAATTTAAAGTTGCCGATACCGGAATAGGAATTCCGGAATCAAAATTAGAGAACATATTCGAAAGCTTCACGCAGGTTTCGGAAGATACAAGGATCAGATACGGCGGAACGGGGCTTGGTCTGGCGATTTGCAAAAAGTTGGTCGAACACTTTGGCGGTGAGATCACAGTTACCAGCGAAGAGGGTAAAGGCTCTGAATTCAAATTTGTGATCCCGGTTAAAAAGGGCAAATCACAACTTGAAATGTCAACACTTGAAATCAAACCTTCAGAAATAACTTTGAAAAACCTTTCAATCCTGTTAGTCGAAGATAACAAGATAAACCAATTTGTCGGCAAACAAATTCTAGAGAAACTTCAGGCAAAAGTTGATATTGCTGAAAACGGTGAGATTGCTATTGAAAAGCTTAAAAACAATTCCTTTGACCTCGTTTTAATGGATCTGCAAATGCCCGTAATGAACGGATATAAAGCGACGCAAGTCATCAGAGAAAACAAGCACGGGGAACTGAACTCGAATATTCCAATCATTGCGTTAACCGCAGACGCATTTCCCGAAACCAGGATAAATGTACTCAGTCACGGTATGGATGATTTTATCCCGAAGCCGGTTGACAAAAAAACCTTGATTGAAAAGATTTCAAGATTTGCTAAATCTTTAGAATTACATCAGAGTTAATATTTGTCCAATCCCAGCCTTATAATCCCTTCGCCATATTTCTCCTTCAGTGCATCAAGTGCATGGAAAGGCATCGGTGTCCGGCTTGCGTATAGCTCCAGATTGTAGCTCCCGGGATCGGTGTACAGGTCTGTCACGCACATTCCGAACATCCTTGCCCGGATTGTCTTTTGTGGTGGAAAGAGTTTTTTGAAAAGGTTCATTGCAGTATTAACAACTATCCTGTCATCATTTGTGTGCTCCTGCATATTTGATTCTGCAAAATCGTAGAGCAGGTTTTCATAGCGTATTGTAAGGATTAGCTTCTTCCCGACAAGTTTCTTTGATCGCATTTTTCTGCACAGGTACTCAGCAATTCGGCGGATTTCTGAGACAACATCGCCTGTATCATAGACCGGTTTGTCAAGTGTGTGTTGATGTGAGAACGATTTTTCGGGACGTTGTTTGCGAAAGATCTCTGATGTATCCTCGCCTCTTGCCATTTTTCTGAATACAATACCGTTTATTCCGAATTCCTTTTTTAAAACTGCAGGGTGGGCATTTGCAAGGTCACCGATAGTTTTTATCTTCAATAACCGTAATCTCCGGTCAATTCTTGTCCCGATTCCCCAAATACTTTTTGCCGGCAATGGAAAAATCTTCTCGCGATCACTTTTTTCAAGTCTTGTGAAACCGTCAGGTTTGTTGAACTTTGTCCCCAGTTTAGCGTATGTCTTGTTGTAAGACAAACCCATTGAAACCGTCAGATTTTCTGAGGTCTTTATACGCTCTTTTATCTCTTTTGAGATTGCTTCTGTTTCACTGAAATTCCTGCCTGCTCCGGTGAGATCAACAAAACACTCGTCAATGCTGTATTTCTCTATGCACTTCTGAGGCACATAATCCGAGATTATATTAAAAATGTTGTTAAGTATGGTTTCATATTTTGGTCCGCAACACGGAAGGCATACCAATGTCGGACATATTTTCAGCGCTTCATAAGCGGACATAACCGAATCAATCCCGACGCGCCTTGCCTCATATGAAGCGCTCATAATTATCCCCTTACCATCTGTGGATGCTCCCACTCCTACAGGTTTTCCACGGAGGTTGGGATTATCCCGTTGCTCAACCTGCGCATAGAAAGCGTCGAGATCCAGGTGAAGAAAATACCGGTTGTGATGCTCTGTAATCATATAGTTGAAATCAGTGAAATGAGGGAATGAATATAGTGGCATAATCCGCACACGTTTGAAATGCTGCGCTTCACGGTTGTCGCCACGGGGAATGAAGTATGATGAACTGATCTTATCCATGCCTTAATAATATAAGGTATATTTGCAAAAGTAAATTCATTCCGGCGGAAATTTGTTCGCAGAATTCACTTTTATATTAATTGAGAACTTGATTAATTGCTCAATGAAAATACTGATAACCGGAGGTGGGGGGATGTTCGGCTACTTCCTGAATCGCCTGCTTTCAGAAAAGGGGAAAATACTGACGCTGTACCACAGCGAACCGGGTAATGCAACACAGTTCAATTGCAGGCAAATTGACCTAGCGGATGTTCCGGCACTGAGGTCTGTAATAAAATGTTTTCAACCAGATGTAATTCTGCATGCGGCAGCGATTTCAAGTGTTGCTGACTGCGAACAGGCGGGACGCGAAAAAGTTATGAACGTCAATGTTTCGGTATCCCGAACAATAGCGGAATTGTGCAATGAACAGGATATAAAAATGTTCTATTATTCAACCGATCTGGTTTATGGTGGTGAACAGGGAAGTTTCATTTCCGAAGCGGGGAAAATAAATCCTAAGTCATTATACGCGGAGAGCAAATATTTAGGTGAGATTGCGGTCAGGGAAAGTACCGATAATTGTACCATTCTTCGAACTGCCTTAATGATTGGAACTACAAACATCGGCAAAGTGAATCATTTCGGTGAAGTGCTGAAAAATCTTGTCTCAGGGAAGGCGGTGAAACTATTCACTGACCAATTCAGAACTCCGCTCTCTTTGGAGGAAGCTGCAGAACTAACCTGGGAACTCATTAGCACAAAAGAGTCAACAGGTGTGATTAATTTCGGTGGATGTGACAGAGTCTCCAGATTTGAGATTGGTGAACTCGTTTGTGAAATCGGAGGATTCAACAAGTCATTGCTACGTGGAGTAACGATGGACGAATTTGACGTAACCTACAAGGTTCCCGATGTATCAATGAATATTTCGAAACTGCTTTCAATAGGTTGTACTCCTAAAACTATTCAAACACAAATCAGACGCGAGTTACAAAGGTTCAGTTCATTGAAGGGTCATCGGGGAAAGAAGAAATAATATTGAAGTTGCCACCCATACGCTTAAGGACTTTTCGCCAGAGATTTACTTCAGGGCTTTTATGGAAAATATCCTCAGCTTTAGCATCAGTAACGTACCAGGTATTAAGCGCCAGTTCATCTTCGAGTTGCCCGGGCGCCCAACCGGAATATCCGAGAAAAAATGTAATATCATCATTTTTAATTTCACCGGAGTCTGCAAGAATTTTTAAGATTTCATAATTTCCACCCCAATAAATGCCATCAGCAACTTCGTAGCCCCCCTCAATTATATCAGGGATCTTGTGCAGGAAATTCAATAGTTCCCGTTGAACCGGACCACCCAAATACAAATCGGAATTCATAGTCTCAAGTTCAGGAATTGCCTCACCGAGAGTTACGGTTAATTTTGCATTCAGAACAAATCCTACACTACCCACGTCGTTATGTTCAGTGATTAGTATGACGGTTCTTCGAAAGAAATCTTCAATTAATGGTGATGAAACGAGAAGCGTTCCTTTGGCTGGTTTTCTGTTGTTTTCCGGAAGTATATTGTCTTTCAAATGAATAGTTAGTTTGTCAAAACTAAAATAAAATTTAGTTAAATTCAAATAAACCTATTTATCCCTGTGCTAAGGAAATTTTGGAAAAGTATATCTGAAACGGGAATTTCATTTGCTGAAAACAGTGCGATAGAGAAAAAGATAATTTTCACAAATCGCATTTGTGTGCTTTCGTTTGCATTTATTATATTGTTGCTCATTCTTGTTTACAATCTATTCCCGGATCCTATTACAATAATTTGTTTATCGATTATTGCTCCAATATATTTACTTGCGATTTATTTGAACCATCGCGGCTTGCACAGGTTTGCGACGATTTTGTTTCTCACGTTGGTAAACATTATAATCTACATTATTAATGACAATCTTAGCAAAGACGCAGGTGCGTTTTTATTTTACATCCCTTGCATTGTTACTGCATTAATATTGAATTATCTGTACAAAGATAAAGTAATATTAATTTTATTGTACATTAGCGTATTATTGCTTGCTGTTTCATTGATTCATGATTTCGATATATTCGGTTCGCAGGAAATAGGCGAGCGAATAGAAGTCCTGTTGTTCGTCATTTCAACATTTGCTTCAATCGCAATTACAATCATTTGCGTTTTTTACATTCTCAACATCAATACACTGTTTGAGCAGCGTTTGTACGATCAAACTGAAAATTCCAGAGCGATTATAAACAGTAGTGAGAAATCCCTTCTTCTCCTTACACCTAAACATGAGATAATTATGTTTAATGATAACATCAAAGAAAGTTTTGGTTGGGAAATAAAACCTGAAATTAAAATCGGTGACGACATATTAAATTACATTCAAAAAGAAAATCATGAGGATTTTCTGTTTCATTTCAAAAAAGCGTTAAGTGGTGAATCCGTTGAATACAATTATAGAGAGCAAAGTGAGTCCGGAGAGGAATGGTACGAGCTTACATATACACCGGTAAAGAATGAGCGAGGTGTGGTGCATTCGGTGGTATTTGGTCTGGAAAATCTCACGGATAAAAAAATTGCATACGCAGAAGTGGAACAGGCAAAGCAGAACTACGATCTGGTTGTCAATACGATAACGGAAGCAATTTTTAAAACTAACAAAGACGGAGTAATTACTTATCTGAACGACGCGTGGACAAGGATTTTCGGACACGACAAGGAATTTGTTCTTTCCGATAGGTTGTTGAATTATGTTTCCGATGAATATCGCAATGAAATAGCTGATGCGATGAAAAGGTTATTGAGCCTTGAATCGGAGAGCGAGTTGCTTGAAGTAAAAATGATTGCGATGAACGGTGTTACAAGATGGGTAGAAATCAGCTTTTCATACACACTCGACAAGTTGGGCAAACTTGATGGTCTGGCAGGTTCAATTAATGATATAACAGATAAACGAAAAGCCGAGAGCAAATTAATTTTGCAACAAAGGTTTATAGAGAATGTAATTAATTCCGATCCGAATTGTATTTACGTGAAAAATGCAAATGGGAAGTTTATCCTAGTCAATAGGGCAACAGCCGAACTATTCGGAAAATTGCCTGACACTATGTTATCTGATGATTTCAAACCCGAGAATACCATTTCAGGTTTAAGTGATGCTTCTGATATGGAGGCAATCAAATTAAAGAAAGAAATAAGGTTTGAAGAACAGATTAAAAAATTAAATGGTGAAGTCAGTTGGTTTTATACTGTGAAGGTTCCGCTTGAAGATGAATTTGGTGAGCTAATTGTACTCAGCATTTCAGTTGATATTTCCAAAAGGAAAATTGCCGAGGAGAAACTACTCGAGGTTAACGAGCGATTTAACCTTGCTGTATCGGGCAGTACTGATGGAATTTGGGACTGGGATATTACAAACAAAAAGATTTACTTTTCCCCGCGATGGGGTGAAATGCTTGGTTACTCAAGCGATGAATTACCTACGTCTTACGATACTTGGAAATCACTTATTCATCCGGATGATGCTCAAAAAGCGCTTCAAATATTAGATGACTACCTTTGTGGTAAGATTAATAATTATGAGCAGGAATACCGGATGAGTCACAAAAACGGAACATACCGATGGATGCTAATCCGAGGTATGGCATTGTTTGATAATGAAGGAAAGCCTTACAGGATGGCAGGTTCGCAAACTGATATTACTTTTAGAAAACAACAAGAAGATGAACTAAGCAGGGCGAAAGAAGATGCTGAAGAAGCCGTAAGGGTGAAATCTGAATTTCTTTCAAACATGAGTCACGAGATAAGAACTCCGATGAACGCAATAATCGGATTAACGAACATATTGATGGATCGGGGATTTTCCGGTAAGGATTACGAAAACCTTAAAGCAATAAAATTTTCTGCCAACAACCTGCTTGTGATCATAAACGATATACTGGACTTCTCTAAAATTGAAGCAGGCAAATTGACTATAGAGTACATAGATTTTGATTTAAGGGATATGATGGATTCTGTTTACAAATCATTCTTTTTTATTGCCGACGATAAAGGATTAAAGCTGAACTTTGAAATTAGTCCTGATGTACCTGACATTGTTATTGGTGATCCCGTAAGGCTAAACCAGATTCTCGTAAACCTTATTAATAATGCGATAAAATTTACTCCTACTGGTTCAGTGAAAATAACTGTAACCCATACTGAAAAATATTTGAGGTTTAGTGTTGAGGATACCGGAATTGGAATTTTAATAAAGAATCAGGAGAAAATATTTGAGAGTTTTACTCAGGTGGATTCAGATATTTCAAGAAAATATGGTGGTACCGGTCTCGGTCTTGCGATAACCAAACGGTTGGTTAGATTAATGGACGGGGAAATTGAATTGCACAGCGAACCTGGGAATGGTTCAGAATTTATAATTTCAATTCCATTTATTACAGGTGATAGCGATAAAGTTGTTAAACATACCAGTGCTGCTTCGACGCTAAATGATTTAGATGGTTTGCGTATATTGTTGGCTGAGGATAATCAAATGAACCAATATGTGATTCACCAGATGCTCAATAAACTTAAAGCGAGAGTTGAGTTGGCTGAAAACGGAAGGGAAGCTTTGAACTTACTTGATCTCGATAAATTCGATTTGCTATTGCTAGATATTCAAATGCCGGAAATGAACGGTTTCGAAGTAATTAGTATCATAAGGAAGTATTCATCAGAACATATTAACTTTAATATTCCGGTAATTGCGATAACCGCTGATGTCTTTCCGGAAACCAGGAAACGTGCGCTGGAGGCAGGAATGAATGGTATTGTTACAAAACCGTTTGAGGAAACTCAACTGTTGAACGAAGTCGGGCAGCTCGTAGGAAAGCCGAATATAATAGAGGACAATGGAACTAAAGAATTCGGTAACAAAAATTTTGATGAAGCTGAAAAAAAATCCAGCGATAACACCGGGCACGAGGAAATTCATGTTGCAAATAACAAAAGTCCGAAAAATACCCCGAATGTGATTTATAATTACATGGTTAAAAATATTGGTACCGACAATAAACTTATCATGAACATTTTGGAATTGTTCAAAACACAAACATATCCTGAGGTTGACCAATTATATAAAGCAGCTGATGAATTTAATTTTAAAAAAATACAACAGATTGCTCATAAACTGAAACCAAGTTTTGCTTACATAGGGAAGGATGACATTCGGGATAAATTACACAGCATCGAAAATCATATTTTAAGTACAGACGTTCCTGACATCAATATCATCAAAAGTAATTTAGAAATGTTGCAACCCAAGTTTGAGAATATATTGAACGAAATAAATTCGTTGTTTGAAGATTTACAGCATACAGAAACAAAAAGCAACGGTTATACTGATTAAAGTCAATGATTATTACAACTATAAAAATTAGTTTACAGGAATCAAAATAAAAAAAATCGTGATTATAGGAATACCAAAAGAAACTTACGAAAATGAGAACAGGGTTTCAATCACACCTGACACAACATCAAAGCTTATTAAACTTGGTTTTAAGGTAAACTTTGAGAGTGGCGCGGGTACAAATTCATTTTTCAGCGATGATGAGTTTATCCAATCAGGTGCGATTAGAGTAAGTTCAGCTCAGGAACTTTACAACTCGTCGGAGATTATTGTCAGGGTTCAGCGCCCTAGAAGTGAGCATGACCTTTCGATGATCAAAAGCGGTTCAACGCTGATTTCATTTTTTTACCCGTTGATTGATCCTATGATTTCCAGGTACACGTCTGACAGAGGCATAAACGTTCTCGCGATGGATCTGGTACCGAGAACGACAATCGCTCAAAAGATGGATGCGCTGAGTTCGCAAATGAATCTTGCCGGTTACAAAGCTGTATTAATCGCAGCTAATGAGTTGGGAAAAATATTTCCTTTAATGATGACAGCTGCCGGTACGATCAGACCTTCTAAAGTGGTTATCATGGGGGCAGGTGTTGCAGGGTTACAGGCGCTTGGCACTGCAAAAAGGCTTGGTGCAATCGTTGAAGTTTCCGATATCAGACCAGCTGTGAAAGAAGAAGTTCTCTCGCTTGGCGGAAGGTTTATTGAAGTTGAAACTGACGAAGATATGCAGGATGAAAAAGGTTATGCAAAGGAAACGTCCGATGAATTTTTAAAGAAACAAAAAGAACTCATTTTCAAACATATAACCGGAGCAGATATAGTTATTACAACTGCGCTAATTCCTGGAAAAAAAGCACCGGTTTTAGTTACCGAAGAAATGATTAAGAATATGCGTAAAGGTTCAGTAATTCTCGATATGGCAGTTGAATTTGGTGGAAATTGTGAATTAAGTGAGCAAGATAAATTGGTTGAATTTCATGGCGTGAAAATTATCGGTTATTCAAACTTACCAAGCATGATTCCGGTTAATGCCAGCGAACTTTATTCCAAAAATGTTTTAAGCCTGTTACAGCATATCTCCAAAGAAGGTAAAATTGAGTTTGATCTTCAGGACGAGGTAATCTCGTCAATGCTAGTAACATACAATGGAGAAGTTAAACTACCTCAACTTTTAGAGAAATTAAAATTATCAAAATAATGGATTCAATCTTAATGCTGATCATCATCTTTGTCCTTGCAGTTTTTGTAGGGGTTGAACTTATCACAAAAGTACCACCAACGCTACACACTCCGCTCATGTCGGGATCAAATGCAATCTCCGGAATAACGATAGTCGGTGCATTATTAAGCGCTGGTTCGGACAATTTCAACCTTTCTAATATACTTGGTTTAATTGCCATTATTTTCGCAACCATCAATGTTGTCGGAGGTTATCTTGTGACAGACCGAATGCTGAAAATGTTTAAAAAAGATAAGGGAGAGAAATGAATATAGTTGAAATAATTACAAACATCGCTTATCTGGTTGCTTCAGTTCTGTTCATTTACGGAATAAAATATCTCGGTTCACCGCGGACAGCGCGTACAGGAAATTTTATTTCAGCAACGGGAATGTTCATCGCTGTTGTTGTTACACTCCTGAGTAAATCAATCATCAGTTACGAACTGATAGTAAATGGAATTGTCATTGGTAGTTTAACAGGAACAATAATGTCGGTGAAAGTTAAGATGACTTCAATGCCGCAGATGGTTGGGGCTCTCAACGGTTTTGGTGGTGGCGCATCGGTTCTGGTGGCATTTTCAGAGTATTATCGGTACATTTTCGATGAAAAACACCAGAGCCTTCCGGTTGATATAAATATTGCAATCGGTCTGAGTATTATAGTCGGAGCTGTAACGTTTAGTGGTTCTTTTATAGCATTTGGGAAACTCCAGGAACTGATTTCCGGTAAGGTGATAAAATTTCCTCTCCAAAATGCAGTTAATCTTATTCTGATTGTAGGTGTAGTAGCACTAACTGTTTATACTCTCTTCGATGTTCAGAATGTTTGGCTATATGTTGTTATGATTGCAGTTGGTTTGGTGCTCGGAGTACTTGTAGTTCTGCCAATTGGCGGTGCTGATATGCCTGTGGTTATATCCCTGTTGAATTCTTATTCCGGAATTGCCGCTGCAATGACAGGTTTCGTGTTGCAGAATGTAATGTTAATTATTGCAGGTGCTCTCGTCGGCGCATCAGGCATTATTCTTACGAACATTATGTGCAAAGGCATGAACCGGTCGCTCATGAACGTTTTACTCGGCGGTTGGGATAACACCGGTGGCTCTGATGAAACTGGAACGTCAAAAAGGATGGATGTGAAATCAGTTGAATTTGAAGAAGCTGCCATGATCTTTGATTCCGCTTCAAGTGTAATTATTGTCCCAGGTTACGGTATGGCAGTTGCACAGGCACAGCATGCAGTCAGGGATTTAGCTAACATACTTGAAAAGAAAGGAATTCAGGTAAGATTTGCCATTCACCCTGTTGCAGGGAGAATGCCGGGTCACATGAATGTTTTACTTGCTGAAGCCAATGTACCTTACGATAAACTATTCGCCCTTGAAGAAATTAACGATGACTTTTCCAATACTGATGTAGTTTTAGTTATCGGAGCTAATGATGTTGTGAATCCGGCAGCAAAAACAAACCCGCAAAGTCCGATATTTGGAATGCCTGTGCTCAACGTTGAACAAGCGAAAACCGTAATTATTAACAAGCGGTCAATGGCAACCGGATATGCCGGAATTGAAAATGAACTTTTCGGTTACCCAAATGCGCTTATGTATTTCGGAGATGCAAAAGATGCACTTACGAAACTTACAAATGAATTGAAAAATTATTAAAAATATTTACACTTCGTTTAAAGGAAAATCTACTCCGATCTTTTGGCGTGTTTTAATTTTAGATAATATAACTCCCTTATTGTAGTTTATAAGCATCTGGCAAGTGTGTGTATTCGATAATTGAAAAATTCAGTACTCTATGGATCATCACTCCGACAAATCTTCATTAATAAGCTTCTCTATTAACGTCGCAGGATTTTACCTTCGGTAATTCTGTTCACGGATGCACTACTGTATTCATTAAGAAAATGTATTAAGTTCTTCAATTTTATTTTGAGATGTGTCTTAAACCGATCTCATGAATGATGGCTCTGCTGAAAATGTACTACCGAAGTTTGGTTCAATATGTTTTAAAATGTAACGAATCAAAATGGTGTTTTGTAAATTTGTATTTCGGAATTTTAAATTAACAAACACAACTACGAATAATTTAACGTTACAATCAAATTTATTAAAAGTTGGTAAGTTGAGTTAGATAGTGTCTGACTTTTTTGCAGAAAATTATAAGGACAATTTAGAATACAAGTAATAAAGGTGGAATTTTAAGTAGATCCGAATGATAAAAAATAATTCATTACATTATGATGAAGAGCTTATCGAAATTATTTTAAAAAGAGTTATGCTAAATTTCATCAAGCAAATCTTTTAACAATTTTTTTATTTCATAGAGGTCTTTTCGGAGCTTTTTGTTTTCGGATTGGAGTTGCTCTGTTGAAATATTTTCTTCCTCCCCCGGGTTATTGAAAAGTGAATAACTCTCATTCTCATCTTGTTTAACAATTTCCATATTACTGTTTTTTTCACTCTCAGTTGTATCGTTGTAATCTTCAATTTCTCGTCCGGTATATTTTTTAAGCATAATTTTAGCACCCTCAATTGTGTATTTCTCCTCACGCAGTAACTTCTTTATATATAAGATAAGTTTGATATCTTTATTAGTGTAGATTCTATTACCAGCTAGATTTTTGGCAGGTTTTAGATGTTCAAATTCAGTTTCCCAATATCGAAGCACGTACTGCTCGAGATCGGAAATTTTGCTTACTTCGCTGATTGAATAATAAAGTTTTCGTAATGAGAAATTGCCTGGCATTATTTGTTTGGATTATTTGCGAAATTATTCAATTAATAGCCTTAATTCAATATAAATGAATCATAATGCATTTTAATAGAAAGCTATATTCGGTATGTTACAGGAATCAAAACTGAAACGAAATTGAAACATTATTTTTTATTTACACTGCTCATTATTCCAATGCTGATAATGCAATCATGTTCGGAGGGTAATCCGGATTTACTTTTCGTGAACGGGAAGATTCACACAATGGATTCGGCGGGAACGATAGTGGAAGCAATTGCCGTAAAAGATGGAAAAATACTTGAAACGGGAACAACTTCCGGTCTCAGGGAAAAATATTCCGGTATTAATGAAATTGACCTGAGCGGTAAAGTAGTTTTACCAGGTTTCATTGATGCAGAAGGTTCCATTGTAGAATATTCAAAAAATCTTAATGTGATAAGTCTGGTTACTGCGAAATCATTGGATGATATTCTTGAGCAAGTACGTGAAAAAGTAAAAGATTCCCCACCCGGTTCATGGATAGCCGGATTTGGATGGAGCGAGTTTGTTATTCCTGTAGAGGAACTACAAAAAATTAACAAAACACTCCTTGACTCAATTTCGACAGAGCACAATATCTATCTCATAAATCTTGCAGGAAATACAGTATGGGTTAATTCAAAATTACTTGAGAGTGCTGGGATTAACAGAGATACGAAAAGTCCTGACAATGGAATTATTGAATTTGATTCAAACGGGGATCCAACGGGATTGCTCTTTGACGGGGCGCTTGAGCTTGTCAGGAATAAAATTCCCGAACTGACGGATGATCAAATTCGTAAGTTTGTAATTGAAGGTGTTAAGGAGTTAAACAAATGGGGTTTTGTGGGTATTCAGGACAGAACAGTCGGAACGGGTACTCTTAATCTGTTCAAAGAGTTGATTGATTCGAACATCCTTCCAATAAGAGTTTATGCGGTGTTATCTGCGGGATACCCGGCATTTGAGGAATATCTTGAAAAAGGTATGGAGAAAAATTACAAGGATAGGCTAACAATCCGCTCTGTTTCTCTCGATTACGATGGCGGTCTTGAATTTCAGCAGGCGATAATGGAAGGAAAATATTTGAATGAAACTTCATCACCGGAACCATATAACGGCCAGGGTGAAATTGAAAATGTTTTTAAACGCGCATTAGAAAAAAACTTTCAGGTTCGGGTTAAAGCAGTAGGGGATAAGGCAATTAAAAATGTGCTTGATGTAATTGATAAAGTCAGCAGGGACTTAAATATGGATGGAAGTCGAACAGTAATCGAGCATATAGAATTTACTGATGAAGAAATTCTCAAACGATTTAAGGAGCATAAACTTATTCCTTCCGTCAGACCTGATATCGGAATGAGTGATATGCAGATTGTTTCCGAATTTATAGGCGCTGAATATTTAAACAAAATTGCAAACTGGCGTTCAATAAAAGAGTCGTGCGGAATGTTTGTTTCCGGAACGGATTTTCCGTTTCACCAAATTAATCCGTTCATTCAAATTTACTACCTAACTCAGCGAAAATTTATTGGAGAAAATCAATTCAATGTTCCAAACACTGATCAGGTAGTGTCACTGGATGATGCAATAAGGTCATTTACAATCTGGTCAGCGTATTCCTGTTTTCAAGAGGAAGACCGCGGAACGATTGAAAAGGGAAAATATGCTGATATGATTGTGTTGAGCGAGGATATATTTTCAGATCCTGAAAAGCTTTTGAGCGTTAAGGTTGAAAAGACAGTCTTGGGTGGAGAAGTTGTTTTTGAGAATTAAAATTTTAATCTGGGTTGAAATTACTTGAAGTTTTAAATTCTTCAACTTCTGCGTTAAAGGGAAATGGGATTGAAGACGCAAGGCTGAATGTTGAGTTAATGTTATGTCATATATTCAGTTGTGACAGGGTCAAACTGTATCTCGAATTTGAAAAACCTTTAAGTGCGGGTGAACTGGATATTATGAGAAATATGCTGAGGCGTAGATTGAAAGGTGAACCGTTGCAATACATTCTTGGTGAAACAGAGTTCATGGACTGCCGGATACTTGTAAACCCGAGTGTTCTCATACCCAGACCTGAAACAGAGTGTCTTGTGGAAGTTCTCATTGACGATATAAAAAGCAAACAGTTAACAGATGTAAAGATTCTTGAAGTCGGAACTGGTTCAGGTTGCATTCCAATTGCTGTTTCAAAAGAGCTTTCCCGCTTAAATGTAAAACACAAAATTGTTTCTCTTGAAATTTCTAAATCAGCCATTGAAACTGCGGAGCAGAATAAAAAAATAAATGATATCGCTGATGACCAACTCACAATTGTAGAACGGGATTTTTTGAAAATGAATAAGCTATCCAATCAAATAAATTACCTAATTTCAAATCCACCTTATATAAACGCAACCGATTACAAACTTTTGGATAAAGCAATTTCCGGATTTGAGCCAAAGGTTGCGCTTACTGACGAGAGCGATGGTCTCACATTTTACAGAAAATTCCTTCACATATTGTCCGAAGCTACATACAAGTTTTCGTGTATTTTTGAAATTGCGTATGACCTGTCCGAAAAATTGGAAGACCTGATGAAGGAAAATAGTTTAACGGATTACTATTTTTATAAAGATCTAAATGGAATTGAAAGGGTATTGAAGATTGGATGAAGGCTGTTATTCAAAGAGTATTAAAGGCTGATATAAAAGTTAAGAATGAAAATGTCGCTTCAATAGATAACGGGTTACTTGTTTTCATCGGTGTTGCCAAAGGTGATAACTTTTCAATAGCAGAGCTGATGTGCAGAAAGATAATTGATCTTCGCATTTTTGATGATGCAAATGGCAAAATGAATTTAAGTTTATCCGATATCAGAGGAAGTATTTTATTTGTATCACAATTCACTTTATGTGCGGATAACAATAAAAGTGGTAACCGCCCGAGTTTTATTAATGCCGAGGAGCCTCAAAAGGCTAAAAAGATTTACGAACATTTAGTAAATTATGCAACAGAATATTACGATAGTTCAAAAATTCAAACCGGAGTATTTGCGGCTGAAATGAAAGTGAACTTAACAAATGACGGACCGGTAACAATTATTTTGGAGAGATAAATGAAAGTTACAATCGTCGGTATTGGTAATGTTGGGTCTTCACTTTTATTTTCACTTCATGAAACAGGTTTTCAGATTGTAAATGTCGTAGGAAAAGATTTATCAATTTTGAAGAAATTGTCAGGGAGAGTTGGAAGCGATTATTCCGTGAATATTAATTCTGTAGCCGGTGACGGTTCTGAAACAATAATAATATGTGTAAAAGACGGGCAGTTAGGAGTTGTTTGTAATTCCCTTAAGGAGATGAAGAACAGTTTGCGAGGAAGAACCATATTCCATACATCCGGAAGTGTCTCATCAGAAGTATTTAAAGGGATTCTGCCATCTTCAAACAGTGGCTCGTTTCACCCGATTCAAACTTTCAATAAAATTACATACAAAAATAATCACCTCTTTGAAGGAATTACGATTGGAATCGAAGGTGGTAAAAAATGTATTAAACTGATGAGGGAAATTGCATTGAAGTTTAATTCGGTTACCCTAAATATACCGATTGACAAAAAGCCATTATACCATCTTGCAAGTGTTATAGCATCAAACTTTTTAGTATGTTATATTGATATCATTAACGATATAATGAAAACAGTTAATAAAAATATTACCGATGTTTCAAAGGTGTTTTCACCGATAATTTCGAAAACGTTGAATAATGTTTACACATACGGTGTAGATAAATCCCTTACTGGACCGATTGTAAGAAACGATATTAAAACTTTGAAAGCTCATCTAAGTTCTATTGACAACAATAATGATCTTCAATTATTTTATAAGACAATCAGCAAAAGAGCTGTTGAGATTGCATACAGAAACGGAAAAATGGATAAAGATAAATACAATAGTTTTATCAAACTTCTATCTTATTAAGGCGTGAAATTCTGCATTGTCTTTATATTCATGATGTCTATTGCAGTATCTTTGACTGCTCAGGAAACCGTTAATGAAGGATATTTATTAAGTGATAAAAGGTTAGCGAGTGAACATATTTTAAAACATGAGAGTCAAAAGCCTTACTCAATTTCAGGATTATTCATTTCACCAAATATAGGAATTTCATTTCCAATTCAGGACTTTGGTAAGAATTCCCGTGCAGCATTTACATTTGGAGGAAAAATAGAATTTGCTTCATCTGATCTTTTCCCTTTCTTTATCGGCGGATACTTCCAATATCAAAAACATTCAGGCGCTGAAGAGTTCAAAGCGACAAACCGGATTGAAGTATTAGAGACAACTATAACACAATTTGGTGGTAGCGTTGATGTTTTACTTACACAGCTGTTACCAAATTATTTCACAATGCCTGTCGCATCACTTGAAGTCGGACAGCTAAGCATTAAACGAGTTGTCACACCGGCTGAGAATAATCCGGATTTGTTGCTTTCAGATAGCAAAATAGGAGTCTCAGCAGGTTTAGGGTTTACAATTTTCATTTTCGATATTGTTGGAAAATATACCTACGCCGGAGAATATTCATCAATCAATATAAATACAAGATTTCATTTTCCACTTATAAAATTTTAATATTTCCGTCCCTTCCATTTAATTTTATTCCCTAAAACAAACGTAAACGGCAGTAAAAGTCCATATAAAGCGAAATAAATTTGGAAGTGAATAAAATATTTCAACAATCCGGTACTTTTATATATTTTCAAAAGCGGTATTAGAAGAATCAATTCGGAGACAAACTTTATTCCAACCATTGTGAAATAGAATGCGGGAGGTGTGAAGAAAATTCCTGTGAGTAAATAAAGATTTGCGATATACAATTCAATCCCGGTAATATATCCAAATGGTCTGATTCCCAATCCACCTCTGAACCAGCGTTTTTTCTGATTGAAAAGAGCTCGCAAATCCGCGCAGGGTTGTGAAGTTACCACATTTCTATCATCTGTAGGGAATTTTATCTTAACATTTTTAATTGAGTCAATAGCCCTCATTAATGCGAGGTCTTCTGTAACTGAGAATCCGATTTTTTCGAAACCGCCGAGTTGCATGTAGATATCTTTTCGAAATGAAATATTATTTCCGATACAACTAAGAATTCGCCCGATCCCACAACTCGATGATGCCAGTGAAAGCAAATAAATAAAATCCAAAGCCTGAAGTTTATCGAACAACTTTTGATTTGTATCGATTGTTGTGAACCCGTTAACCATTGCAGTTGAAGTATCATAGTAAGATGACATAGATTTCACCCATTCGCTTTGAACCGTACAATCAGCGTCAGTTGTTATGACTATCTCGCCACGGCAGAGTCTGATTGCAGTATCAAGTGCGTTCGCCTTTCCTTTCAAGTTTGATGTTTCGGTACGGTTAGAGTCTATTACTTTTATTCGGCTATCACCCTGAGATTCTTTAATCATAATCTCCTTTGTGTTATCGTCAGATTTATCATTTACGAGTATGATTTCGAGTGTACCTTCATATTTAATTTCTTTCAGCGATTGAATACATCTTGCAATTACATCCTTTTCATTTTTTGCAGCTACAATCAGGCTGACTGAGGGAGGATTCTTTAATGAAAATTTTTCTAATGTAGTTGAAATTCGCAATCCTTTTAGAAAGTAAAGATGGAGTGCGAGGTAAGTTATAAAAAATACTGAAATGAATATTTCCATTAATAAAAAAGGTGAATAACCTCACAAGATAATTCACCATAAGATAGAATTGAATACAGTTATTTTACAACAGCAATTTTAATAATTCTCGTTACTTCGGAACCATCAATATTTGCAGTTATCACGCCATAGTACACGCCACTCTGAACATTGCCTGCATCCCAGAGGATCTCGTTTTCTGAATTGGAAAATGCCGGTCCGTTAAGTTCTGTTACAAGTTCACCGGAGAGGTCAAGGATTTTTATTTTCACGTCAGAGGCAATTCCATTAATGAAATACCGAATATAAGTTTTTCCATCATAAACCGGATTTGGCCAATTATATACCTTAGATTCAGGTAATTTACTCGTAAAGCCGGGTGAATGTGCATTTCCTGTGTAATTATGATTGGATAATGATTCGTTACCCAGATAATTTTTCCAATACACATTTTCAGGTTTGTATTGATGATTAGTTCTGAAGGCGTAAAGAAATCCATCGTTACCCAAAACGGCCAGACCAAAGTATCCATCTGCATTTAATATTGCAGGAGTAGAAATTGTTTTAGAGGAAACAAGCAGTGGAAATCCATTTAATATTTTCCCGTTTACACCGTAAGCGTAAAGATTGCCGTCTGATGTTACAAAAAGTAACTCGGAGATACCATCGTCATTTATATCGGCCACACTTATTCCGGATGAAATATTCCGGTCAAAGTTGATAGGGAAGTTATCAACCAGAACACCGTTAGAGTTAATTGCAAAAATTGTACTGTCAGCAACAAAAATTATTTCTTGTCGTCCGTCCCTGTTCAAATCTGCAAGTACAGGCGATGAATTTATAGCGGAATAGTTGTAAGATATTTTAATTTGATTACCGTTTAAGATTAATCTGTTATTTAAATCCGTTGTCAGAATATCCTGAGAAGTAGCAGTTGAAATATTTCCCGTAACCAAATATTTAAAATTGCCGTTAATAACCGAAAATGAATCTGTTACATTTTGAGAGAAAGCAATTACAGAACCCTGAATGGAATCAACCCTAACTTCGGTTAGGTTTTGATCGTAACTATTTATCACACCGGTGTTGAAACCAAGATAGACAGCACCTCTATTCTGTAATACTAACGAAGGTGCGGATACTGTTCCGCTATTTAATATTCTGGAATTCGAGATACCGTTGCTGTTGTATGATTTTAATTCAGAGTCACTAATTGCAAATAAAGTGTTTACAGATTCACCACGCAATATTGACGGTATAAATTTACCTGCCTCAGGAATAAGTACAGCAGTTCCACCAATACTTGAGCCATTAAGATTGAATCCGTAAACGTTATTATTCGAATTTGCAAAAATTTGATCGCCCGAAACATTCATGAAATCGAATGCAATTACTTGTGAATTTCCTGTTGTGTCAACCGGAAGCCTAATTGGAAAACCTGCAAGTGGACTTATTATATCAGAACCAATTTTCACTCTGAAATTCATCGAAGGTGATATTGTATCGAATTCCGTTATATAAATGAAATTATTTGCAAGAGAATATGAAAGCGAATTCGGAATTGAAGAAGGTGTGAATTCATTTTTATATATAGTTTCGGGAACTCCGTGGTAACCTTTAAACCAATAATCGTAAATCGTACCGTCACCGGTAATATCACCGAAAGGCGTACTGAAGGTAACACCGATAGTTTGAGATCCTTTTGCTTCTTCAAGTGATACGCCTCTTCTTTTGATGTTATTGTTAATAGAGTTACTGGAGATATTTTCATCTATCACATTTTCATCTATATGCCAAATAAGGATTCCACCTCTGAAGTTTGCAGTATCGTTAATTAATCCCGGCAGTGACCAATCAGGATTTGAAACATCAGTAACATTGCCCCGGATCTTATCAATGTTGAAACTTTCAAAGCCTGAAATATCCTGAGTGTAAACATTTGAATCGTTAAAAGAACGGTTACGGGTATAAATTTTAAGTCCATTGTGATAAGGATCACGGTTGCGATTTTCAATTAAAAAATATTCCCGACTGCTGATAAGCACTTTGAATATAGTTGAATCTGTGAAGTTTCCCGTTGAAGATTCTTTGATATTCAACAACTGGTTACCTGAACTAATAACAATCGGTTCTTTAAATCCGAGATAAACCTTTTCCCATGCAGAGGGCTCAGGCGGGAATATACCGTTATAACTAAATATTGATTGGCCATCCATTAAACCAAATCTGCCGATTGCAGTTCGACCAGTCTGAGTATTGAACAAATCGGGCAATCCAAGGTAACTCCCGAATGTTGCGACGAGTATTCCGTTTATTCCAAGGCGTAATAAATATTTACCACTTATCAAATCAAGTTCACGTAACTCATTTGATGGAATTACCATTGAGTTTTGAATTTTAAAACCACTATTGGTGACATAACCATCGTAGGTATCTCCATAAAATTCTTTTAAATTTTTCAACCCAAGATAAACACTCGGTAAATCAAACGGAGTAGGATCGAAACCAAGAACGGACTTAAGGTCAACATCTCTACCCGTTCCGGCATGAAAAATGACGAATGCAGTCTTGCTTTGCTCGTATTGCGAAAAGTCAATTTGATGTTCAGCGATTGTCCATGCATCTGTAAAGAGATCACCGAGCCGTCTGAAATCAGGTTCATTATCCCGTGGTGAGTATTCCTCCATTTTTTTGGGAAGCGTAATCACTTGTCCGAGTAAATCAAATTTCACCTTTAGTTTTCCGTCAGACGCTTTATCCCAATAATTGATTAAAAATTTCAAATGGTCCGCAAAGTAAGCGCTATCGTAAGGCGGGGAGTCAATTACAGTATCGCGTTGCAACGTTGCATTATAATATTTATCTGACAGGTCAAATTTTCCGTTACCGGTTGTGAATGAATTATCGTCTTCCTGAAACTGTACTAGAATTGCCACTACATTAATCGAATCAGTTTGCGATACATCGAAGCGTGGTGTTAAATATGAATTTTCGTTACCGAATTTTAGCGGATGTGATAATTCAAATTGTAAATTTTTTAATTCCTGAGCCTTAACTGAATGAGATAGGAAAGCATAAAGGAAAATGACAAGGAAGAATTTATTTCTGAACATAAAGGGATTGATTATGAAAAAGGGGGAGACCAGCTCCCCCGGAAAATTAGAAATTTGCAATCAAGCCAAACCTGAGAGTATTGGCGAGTGGGTGATTATCAACGAGCGCATCAATATAGCTGAAATCGAAGCCATATTTGCTATATCTAATACCTGCGCCAAGGGTAATGAACCGCCTGTTACCGTTCGAGGGGTCTTCGTAAAAGAAGCCGGCTCTGAGTGCAATCAGCCTCGGAGCGCCGTACCAATATTCAACTCCGATTGAAGACTGGATAGTTTTTCCGATGCCGTTTATACCACCCTTCCAGGAAGTAAACAACGCCTCATAAAAGGGATCGGATGCCGGATTGCCGTTTTCGTCGGTAAATCTGTTAACTAACAACTTTGAGAAGTCAGCTGCCAAGGTGATCTCATTACCTTCATTTTTTAATATCTGATATGCAATCCCGAGCCTAAGATTAGTTGGTATAGGATCGGCCTGATCAGCGTCAACATAAGAGATCTTTGGACCGAGATTTGATAAGTTCAAACCGATTGACAATTTATCTTTTAAAAATTTCGGTCCGCCTGATGGTCGCCACATTCCAGATAAATCAAAACTCGTTGTAAATGCTGTACCAGTTCCGCGTTCATTTCCAACCTGAAGGTCACCCGGAGAAAGTCTGCTGTATATAAATCTTGTGGTAACTCCGACTCCCCAGTCATTTGATAACTTTGTTCCGTACCCGACAGCAAAAGCAAGTTCGTACGCCTTGTAGTTTCTTGAAGGGTCAGTGTTACCAAGTTCGTCAGTATAAATAATCTCACCGATATTCAGGTAGGTAAGACTTGCTCCTAACGTACCGTTAAGTTCCGGTACATATTTCTTTGAAGCAACAAAATCATAAAACAGATCTCCGATACCAAGGCCAGCTAACCATGGAGAGTGAGTGAAGTTAATCTCCAAATCACTGTCGGTTTGAAATGATAGACCGGCTGGATTCCAGTGCATGGCAGTTGCATCATCTGCAATACCGGCTCCGGATTCTCCCATGCCGGAAAACCTTGAGTTTGGCCCGATTAATAGAAATGGAACACCGGTTGAAACTGCATTGGTATTTTGTGCTGAAATATCAGGTATTACTGTTATCATGAATAAAAATATCAATATCAGATGAAGCGCACTGTTTTTAATTTTTTGAATGTTCAAATTATTCCTCCGTTTGATGAATTTTTTAATTTAATACGGCAATTTTACCGGTTGTTGTATTGGTATAATCGCCGCTTTGTGTCTTTATAGTTATACGATAAATGTAAGTTCCATTTGCGATTGCGTCGCCATCATTATCACGACCATCCCAAGGTATGGAGACAAACTTATCTGTAATATTTAATTGATTCAATTCTTTTATCATTCTTCCGCTAACTGTGTAAATCTTTATTTCAACGTCAATATTAGAGTCGAAGTTGTGTTGAAACATGAACTCAGTTTTATCTCTCATCGGGTTAGGGTAATTATATACATCCGCAAGAACCAACTCAGAATTATTTGAAACACGGAACGAAATAGTTTCAGAAGCTGAATTGTTATATGTATCCCATGCAGTTACCTTCAAGTTGTAATCGCCGTCTATCAGGTTTGTAAGCGGATATTCAAGAGTACCATTCTGGTAATTTGAAGTTGAGTTATAATAGTTTGTGAGATCAATCTTCTGGTCAGGATCATTATTTAACATTGCCTCTATCTTATGCCCGATGGTTCCGGTAAGATTTATACCTGATTCATCGTAAAAGTCCGCAATGATTTTAGTATTTTGATTAACGATATCGCCGCTTCTGAAATTTCTATCACCAAGAAATAGACCAATTTCCGGACTGACGGTATCAATCGGAGCATTTGTATCCAATCCGTTCAGAATAAACTTATTGGAATAACCTGAACCGTCAGTTGTCTGGTTATTGAAATAAGCCAGAATTTTTCCATTTCCGGTAGCATAGGATATATCCTTTGGAACGACGAATTCAATTGTCCACAATCCATTTTCTACAGTTGTATTCCCTGTGAACAGTTTTCCGCCATCCAGTCTGAACCTGAACGGAATGCCGAAATCGAAATAAGTAATATGTCTCTCAACATCAAAAACCTTTATTGAAATTGAACCGTTGAACGTATTCCAAAATGTGGAGTCGGGATATAAAATCCTTCCAGATAGTTTAACTTTCTGAAGCGCCTTAATTTCTGCGGTATCGCTTCCGGTGTAATTATTAATACTGTCAATAACCGTGAAATATTGTGGAATATCAACCCTCACGGTTGGGTCAGAAAGTAAAAAGAACTTGGCGGAATTACTGTTTGCAAGTCCAACCAGTTGCTTTGCGAGGTAAATGGATTTTCCGATTCTGATTGGCAGGTTCAGAGTATCTTTCAGGTTCATAAAGTGATTCCATACAGCTTCATTGAAAGCAGCATTAGGAGAGCTGTAAACCGGCCTTGAAGCAGCAAGTACACCAATTGCGCCACGTTCCCGGATGTTTACAAGCTCTTCACCAGCGCTAAGTGAGAACGGATCATCAAATCTGGCAAGGTCGCAACTTGGAATTGTTACGAACGGATATTTCCCTTTGTTTACTAATCTGGGAATTGAAGTCTGTCTCTCAAATATTTGTTCATGTGCCCAAAGGTCAGTACTACCGTGACCGACATAATTTATTACGAGCCTCCCTTCGTTCCAGCCGTTAATAATATCTTCGTTCGCCTGTGGTTTCCTTCTACCCTGTGGCGTTACAGTAGTGGGATAAGTAACAATATAAATTTTTTGTTTCTCAAAGTCCGGAGGAGTCATATTTTCTGCAATTATTTCGGATTGGAATGTGTGAATATTCCCCTCGCCACCACCGGTCTGCGAGGTTGTCCAACCGTCGTCAGCTACGTACATATTGGTTTTTTTCCAAATTCCATTATTGGAACCTGATTCGTATTCAATAATTTTCTGGACAACGTTATTTGCTTCATCGAGGGAGTTAACGCACAACCTGCCAGTAGCCATATCAGGTTTGCCGGGTTGAGGTTCAACATAATTCTCATTGAACTCAATAAAGAAATCATCGCTTGGGTAACTGACAACTTCATCAACGTTAGGGGAGTCAGTTTGAATTGGTGGTAACCAGTTCCGTACCGGAACATTGTAAATATTCCTGAAGTCGTATGTTCCGTCTCCAAGAAACATTACGTAAAACGGTGCTACGCTCCAATTGTAAAACGCATGTTTCAAGAAATTTCTAATCGCAACCGGATCTAATAAACCACCACTGAACTCGTTATAAATCTGGTCTATGTCAATAACAATAGTTTTAATGTAATCAACACCTGGTGTTTCACGATGTTGTTTCAGCTTATATGCTGCCTCCATGAAATCCTTCGGTGAAATGATGATGAACGTTGCGCCTTCAGTTATTCCGCGCAAATTTTGATTGTCAATTCTTTGTGAAATACTTTTCGGAGTTAAATAGTTATCGCCACCAATCGCAAAATATTCCCTTAAATAATTCGCATTGTGGTTTGACTGGAATACTGCAATCCCATTTGAATACGAAATGGGTACGATAATTTTCGAATTGAAATTTTCTGATACATCGAAAATTCTTATATCCGGTGATGAGAAGGTTGAAATTTTATATTGTCCCATTCCGGTTAAATCAGGCGATCTGAAGTGAAAAACATTATTGACAGCGCTGTTATAAGTTCTGTTGTAGTTTAAATCATACCAGTCAACATAAGCAGAGGCAGTTGAAGTATTTTGACCGGTTGGAATTTCAAGCTTTAATATAGATAAATTTCCGGAAGGGAGGCTGTAACTCTTCGTAAATGTGTATGCATTTATATGAGCGAATTCACCGCCAACTCCACCGATTTGAGTTATGTTATTAAATCCTGCACCATCGCTTACTTTAAAAGTAGTGGTTGAACTTGAAGCGTTTCCAAAGTTAAACTCGAGGTTAATTTCGCTTCCCGGTGAATATCCATGCAGTGTATTATTTGCAATATATGACTCGCCAAGCCCGATCCGCTGGCTAAACCAAAGCGTTCCGGTTGCGCCGAGGTTATTAACGTCTGGATCGTCCCAAACGATTTCCGGGAAAGAGGTGAACTCAGGCACGTTTGGTTGATTGGGTGATTGAACAATCTCCATTCTTAAACCAAGGTTCCCACCATAAGTCAGGAAATAATAATTGGAATTAGAAAACGGATTATTGTAGTGTGATAATTTTTGGTTAGAATAATTATACTCAACGTCTCTCACAGATCTACCAAAGAATAGGATGTAATCGCCATTATCAAAACTACCATCGTCTCCACCATAAACGAAAATGCTGTTCTCTATTATGTCTTCCGGTACTGGATCAGAATTTTTAAAAGGTAATTTTGTCCCACCGTTACCGTAAAGTTTTAATGTACGTGGATCAATAGCAGAGGTATTTATTCCTACGGACTCGAGTAACGTTTTATCAATTTTATAGATACCGGTTTCATTTATCTCGATTTTATAAAAATCGCCGTTTGCAAGTACACTGTTTGAAATCCCTGAACCACTGTTTTCATTGAATTGAACTGTTGACCAGTTTAATGCCTCTTTCCAGTTAAGTCCCGTATTGCTAAAAAATGAATATGCTTCCTTTGAGATAATACGATTAGATTTAACCGGTGATCCGCCAAAGATAATTCTGAAACGGATGTATTCATACCTTCGAAGTGTTCTTGTAACCGGATTATATTGTAAGGGTGAAATTATTGCCGCACCGAAATATTTGTTTCTGAGGGAACCTGAAAATACCAATTCACCCGGATCTTTGGGGAAAAATGTATTAGTCGAATAAATCCCGTTATCCTTTTGATAGTTGTAGTCGAAACTCATATCTCCTTTTCCCCTTACAATTTCGGGTACTGGATTTACTTCGATATTTTGAATATCTCTATATTTGTAATCTAGAAGTTCAATCCTGTTTCCTTCACTGACCGGTAGAAAAACGGGGAATATTCTTTGCGATAATTGTGGACTACCGGGTTTAAAATTCTCAATTCCTGAATTTAAAAAAGTAAGTGTACTATTATATTGTGGAGTGAAGTCAACCGTGATAGATCGACTATCTGATGATACAATTTTATAATCTGATACTGAAATTGATTCGTTGGATGGCGTTGGATTCTTTACATCACGTTGTGCAATTAAATCACCGGCAAATGAAAAAATAAGAAAGGGTATTATATAAAGTAAGATTTTCAGGTTATTCATTACAAAAGGACATTTTTGCTTGATAAAATAAAAAACCATTTATTAAAGTTCTCATTTCCGGAATCTTCAAAAAATGGTTAAAATATTTTTTATATCAATAATTAAAATTAATAAAATAATTGAAAATACTTAATAAATTTCTTCTCCTTTTTTAGTTTCAAAAATATCGGTGCAATATCCAAATGTCAATACTAAACCAAAATTATTTTTGCGGAGATTTTCTTGTATGTTTGGTTGATGTAATTTTGTCTAAATGTTGTAATGCATTTTTAGCCGCCTGTTGTTCAGCCTGTTTTTTGGATTTCCCTTGACCTGTTCCTAACATTTGTCCGTTCAAATAAACATTAATTGTAAAAGTTTTGTTGTGTTCAGGCCCTTCTTCGTTTGTTACGTTATATTGAGGGATATAGTTTGTGTTTGCCTGAGCATATTCGAGGAGTTTGCTTTTATGGTTCTCGTCGTATTCATCTAACCACTTTATATCCAGCTTAACAAAAATCTCCTCTATGATAAATTCTTTTGCGGCCTGATAGCCGGAATCAAGAAATATTGCTCCGATTATAGCTTCGTAAGCATCGGCAAGTATAGAGTCGTAGCCTTCTTCAATAGATCTCATTGCGGTGTAAGATGCGAGAATGAAATCCTGAAGTTTAATATTCTTCGCCCGCTCGGCAAGAAATCGTTTGTTAACAAGAATTGACCTGAATTTCGTAAGATCGCCCTCCTCGTTTTGCGGGAAGTTGTGATAGAGGTATTCGGCTACAATCAGATCAAGAACGGCATCGCCAAGAAATTCTAGCCTTTCATTTGAAATTAATCCTGCCGGTAGGAAATTCCTTTTTATTTTAACAAAGGAACGATGCATTAACGCTGTAATGAAATAGTCTTTGTTAATTATTTTATAATGAAGTGCAGATTGGAGTTTGATAAAATTAATATTACCTTCGCTTCTTTCCGATACAATGGACTTTTTTCTCTTTCTGAAAAAAGGAAGTGGAATTTTGAATTTTTGCAGGAATTTAAACATTTAAAAATATTGTCAACCCTCAATCTTCGTATTGCTGAAAAATTATTGCAGTGTTGTGTCCACCGAATCCTGAATTATCAGAGATTATGGTTTTAACTTCAGTTTTGCGGGCAGTGTTAAAAACGTAATTAAGGTCACAATCGGGATCCGGTTCCTCGAAATTAATTGTTGGTGGAATTATATTGTCCCTGATTGAGAGAATTGAGGATATAGCCTCAATAGCACCGGCGGCACCAAGCAGATGACCTATCATTGACTTTATTGAATGAACATTAAGGTTGTAAGCGCGTTCACCGAAAACGGATTTTATTGCAGCTGTTTCATTTTTGTCGTTTGGTGGTGTTGAAGTACCGTGGGCATTAATTGCGTCAATATCCTCAGGTTTAAGTCCGGCATCATTAATTGCAATTTTAATAGCGTTGGCAACCCCTTCACCGTTCGGTGCAGGTTCGGTAATGTGGTGAGCATCTGCCGACATACCAATTCCGCTTATTTCAGCATAAATAGTCGCACCTCTTGATTTGGCGTGTTCCAATTCTTCTAAGATCAACGTGGCAGCGCCCTCACCCATAACGAATCCATCTCTGTTTTTATCGAATGGTCTGGATGCTTTTTCAGGTGCGTCGTTTCTTGTGGAGAGTGCTTTCATTGCATTGAAACCGCCAACACCCATAGGACAGATAACAGCTTCCGATCCACCGGTTACCATAACATCCGCATTACCGCGCTGTATTATCATTACAGAATCAATTATTGAATGAGCTGATGTCGTACAAGCGGAAATTGTAGCGTAGTTAGGACCTTTGAAACCGTATTGCATAGAAATTCTTCCGGCAGCAATATCTGCAATCAGCATCGGAATAAAGAACGGACTAATCCTGTCAGGTGAACCTTCACGTTCAAACAGATTTCGCTGTTGCTTGTCGTATGTCCACATTCCGCCAATGCCGGAACCATAGACAACCCCGACTGAATTTTTATCCACACGTTCAAGATTTAACCCTGAATGGTTAATTGCCATTTGAGTTGCTGATATGGCATATTGAGTAAAAGGGTCGCACCTTTGTGACAGTTTCCTGTCCATATAATTCAACGGATCATATCCGGTCAACTGAGCTGCAAATTTTGTATTGAAATTTGTGGTATCAAAATAAGTAATATTTTTGACACCACTTTTCCCTTCGGTTAGAGATTTCCAAAAATCCTCTAAATTAAGACCTACAGGTGAAATCACACCTAATCCTGTAACTACGACCCTTCTTTTCATTTAAGGATGGTTGTAAAAATTTAGGAAGCTAATTTTTGTTCGATGTAATCAACTGCCTCTTTCACAGTCGTAATCTTCTGAGAATCTTCATCAGGAATTTTTATATCAAATTCTTCTTCAAATTTCATGGCAAGTTCAACGGTATCAAGTGAGTCTGCACCAAGATCATTGATAAAATTAGCATTCTCAGTAACCTTTGATTCCTCTACTCCCAATTTATCAACAATTGAGGATATGACTTTTGAGAGAATTTCACTTCTTTCCATTTAATGTTCTCCTTAAATTATTTTGTTTTTAAGTTTAAATTTGAAATTAAAATTAATCTGAAAAATAATAATATTATAGCTGACAATAAAGAGAATTTTTCTTTTAAAATCAGGGAGTATCAATCACAGGTCTTCTAACAATAAAAAATTCTTTTAAAGGATATTTTCCATAAATAACGTTATTTATAATATTTTCACCGTTATCGGGCTGTCTCGTTCCTGCCCACCAGGCTTGAGCGTAATACCTGCCGTTTCGCTTAATTAAATAATCGAAAATTATCATGTGACCGTACCATACTAATAAGTCACCTTGTCTTATTTCATCCGGATTTTCAATCTTAACAACGGGGAAAATATCGTTAAATCTCGATTCATCCATGAGGTCATTTGTCAATGTGTTTACATCCGGTGTTTTAAAGCCCGCAATATAAAGTGTATTCAATGCGAATATATTGCATTTGCTTTGATTCCTCAATATTACTAACCGGTTATCAAGCCAATACAGATATGTAGAATCGTGTGTTTTGCTATACATTGGATTTTCCTGTTCTGACATTGCAGCATCAATAATTAATTGGGTCAACTCCGGTGATGTAACCTCTGATTCATGTTGTAAAATCTCCTCCGTTTCAGTTTGCTTTGAGGAAGTACAGGAATATAAAATCAACGACAGGAAAAAAACAATCGCAGTAAAATAAAAGGAATTACTTTTTGAAACTGTTTGTATCAGATTGATAATCATTTAACCTCTCCTGAAGTTTTTTAATTTGATTCCGGAGTTCTTCAATTTGTTTTGAACTTTCAATGAGTTCTTTCTCTTTCTGAAGTAATCTTGATTCTCTGTAATTCATTTCATTTTCCCATTCTTCTTTATCCCAATATCCCATATCCTCAAAATACCCTTTAAAGAGGAAGTTATGTTTTAGCGCTTCCATATTTTGATAAAACCCAAAGGCTCCACGCTCCAGGTTAGCTGTCGTTTGATTTGTATTCACAATTACCTCCTTAAGGTTGTTTGCAAAAACCGTATCTGTCAGAAGTGTTCCTACAAGGCTTTCGCTTGAGTTAATTTTTCTTGTTATATCCGCAATATTTGTCGTAATGATTCCAATTTCGTCGGACAATGTGTTAACCTGAAGAGTTACCTGATAAACCGATTTTGATACCTGATCAATAATCTGATTGACGTTACCGGTAATTGAAGCGTAACTTCTCATTGTAGAATCAACGGTCCGGTAGAGGCTGTTATCATTAACAAGCGCGCCGATCGTTCCTTCGCCCTTATCAATTTTTCCTGAAATGCTGGCAAGATCGCGGGCTATAATTTCTGCCTGTTTGGTTGATTCGTTCAGGTTATTGATTATATCACCGATATCAACCGGTTTGCTTGAAGAAAGAAAATCGCCACTTGAAACTTCGGGCTCTTTCTCAGAGCCGGCGGAAATAACTACGATTTTATTCCCAACGAGCCCTTCTGAGTCAATTGAAACTTTCGAATCACGTTTGATAAATTTTCTTACTTCATCCCTTATCGTCATTGTAACTCTGACTTTGTTCGTTCCGATAATTTCAATAGAACTTACAGTTCCAACAACTATACCCGCGAACCTCACGGAATTTCCAACATTCAAGCCACTCACGGTTTCAAAGTCGGAGTTGATAATTATCGTATCGGTAAACAGGTTCTCTTGACTGCCAATGTAAAAAAGCGCATACATCAGTGCAGCAAACCCGATTAAAATGAAAATACCAAGTTTAATACTTTTCTTTTTATCCATAATAAATCATTTAAAATCGAAAAATCCTCTGACGAATTCATCGTCTGAAGACTCCATTTCGCTGAAAGTACCTTGTTTGAAAAAAATTCCATCTTTCAATACTACTACACGGTCAGCCACAAGTCTTGCACATGGGATATCGTGCGTAATAATTATTGAAGTTACTTTTCTTTCCTCTTTAAGTTTTATAATTAGTTCTGATATCTCTTTAGAAGTAAACGGATCCAGCCCCGTTGTCGGTTCATCATAAAGGATAATTTCTGGCTCGAGTATTAGAGTACGTGCCAGCGCTATTCGTTTCATCATCCCACCTGATACTTCAGACGGCATTTTATCAATTGCAGATTCGAGCCCGACGCTTCGTAGTGCTGATATTACTTTGTCCGTTAGCAATTCCCCCTGGTAATCTTCCTGTCTTATTAAAGGGAATTCGAGATTTTCTCTGATTGACATTGAATCGTACAAAGCACCACCCTGAAACAAGTAACCGATTTTTTTCCTGAATATAGGTCGCTGCTCTTTCGTCAGGTTGTGACTATCCATCCCAAAAGCAATTATTTTGCCCGAATCTGGAGTTAGCAATCCGATAATACATTTTAGAATAACAGATTTTCCTGTCCCCGACCTTCCAAGTATTACAATCGTTTCGGCTTTTTTTGCTTCGAGGTTAACACCTTTCAGAATTTTAAGGCTCCCGAAAGCTTTAGTAACATTTTCAATTTTTAATGCAATGTCAGTACCATTCATATTCATAAAAGCGAAGTTATTTGAACTGCTAACATATCAATAATAATCACCATCAGCGATGAAATCACGACAGCAGTATTCGCTGCGATTCCAACACTCTCTGTACCCCGCGCTGCATTCCAGCCTTCGTTGCAACCAACGAGTCCGATTGCAAACCCGAAGAAATATGTTTTAATTGTTGCCGGGATTACATCCATAAATCCAAGTCCCGAAAATGCGCTCATAAAGTAGAGGTTCAGATTCATCGGAGATGAAATATTTACTGCAATGAATCCGCCCAATAACGCAATGAGGTCAGCGTAAATGACAAGCAATGGCAAGGTGAAAGTTGATGCAATGATCCTTGTAACAACGAGATATCTGAATGGTCTCGTTCCGGAAACTTCCATAGCGTCAATTTGTTCAGTAACTCTCATTGAACCAAGTTCAGCCCCAATACCAGAACCTATTTTTCCTGCAAATATTAGTGACGATATTACCGGTCCGATTTCACGCAAAACTGCAACGGCTACCATTGAGGGTACTAACGATGCAGCGCCGAATTTATTTAATGTCGGTATTGACTGAAGAGTCAATGTAAACCCTATGATGAATCCTGTAATTCCGATTAACGGAAGTGATTTATATCCGATTGAAAACGACTGTTTATAAGCTTCCCTGAAATCGAACGGAGGAAGGAAAACTTCAGTAAAAAATCTTTTTGCAAAAAGAAATATTTTACCTGTCTTCTCTAAAAATTCTTCAACTGATACGGGTAAACTTAAATTGAAAGCTGAATTCAGTTTAACTATTACATTCAAATTTGTATTTGAAATTTTACTCAATTCTTTCTCCGAATTTTTAAATCTATAAACGGATTTGCAATTCCAATAATAATTCCAAACGATAAATCAGTAATGTCTGATTTCTTTTTTTGCATCATAAATGTATGCCTGAGCTTTATGTGCGGATAGAAAAGGAATTTATCGTTTCTGATCGAATAGCCGTAAGCTACTTCAGGACCTGCACCGTGCCTGTCGAAATCTGTAAACCAACTTCCACCTACAGTAAAAACGCTCGTTCCCTGCAACATGTTTGAAGGTTCGATGTCTTTGAGCAGATAATCGTAATGCATTGAAAATCTTAGCTGGCTTTTTTGGTTTTCTTTAAAGATGAACGAATATTCAAGACCTAACCTGTATTCGCCGAAGTAACCAAAGCCAAGAGAAAACTCTTTCGTAATACCTGCCCTTAGTTTATCGTCTTCATATTGAATTGTCGGATTTAATAAATATAAAAATGACCAGACACCTATTGCAATTGGTATGACGGAATTTTCATCTTTCGTAATTGAATTGCGCTTCCGGTAAAATTCCGGTTTGATATTAGTGCTGTTGAAAAACTCCGATGATTGAACTGTCGAATAATTGGAATCTGCTGCTTTCAGATTTAAGTTCAGAAGCAGCAAAATTGATAAGAATAAAAATATAATTTTTGAAATCATTCTTGAAACTAATCCATTATTATTCCGATAGAAGTGAAATAGCTTTTTGCTAAATCAGCAATACTGCTAGAAATAAACTCATTTATGATTAGCCTATCCCCACCGGTCTGTCCGATACAAACTGCGTCGAGATTATTTTCTTTGCAGAGTGCAATAACTTTTTCAGCGTTTGAAGTGCTTGCAATTACTCTGCTTTGAGTTTCACCAAATAATTCGAAATCATCCCTATGGACGAAATTCATTTCAATCTTACATCCTGTTTTATTTTCTCCGGTGATACAACATTCAGCAAGTGCAACAGCAATACCTCCATCAGAAATATCATGACACGAATTCAGGAGTGATTCCGACATTAACCTGAGCAATGTATTGTGGAGGTTTAACTCAAAATCAAGATCGATCAACGGTGGTTTTCCGGTAATTTTATCATGGATAGTTTTCAGATATTGTGACCCGCCGACTTCATTTGAATTTTGTTTGCCGATTAATATTACGTAATCTCCGCTTTGTTTAAAATCTGATGTTACTATTTTGGAAACATCGTCGATCAAACCAATTACACCAATTACCGGTGTAGGTATAATTGCAAAGTTTTGAGATTCATTATAGAAACTGACGTTTCCGCCGGTAACGGGAGTGTTAAACTTTCTGCAGGCATCTCCGATTCCCCTTACCGCTTCGGAAAATTGATAGTAAACTTCAGGATCGTACGGATTGCCGAAATTAAGACAGTTTGTGATGCCGAGCGGAGAAGCGCCTGTACACACGACATTCCTGCATGATTCAGCTACAGATATCATTGCACCAACGTATGGATTTAGGTAAACGTATCTTGAATTGCAGTCAACTTTCATGGCAACTCCTTTCTTTGAACCTTTAATCCGGATTACAGAAGCATCGCCTCCGGACAATACAATGGAGTTTGTCATTACCTGAGAGTCGTATTGACTGTAAACCCATTTTTTATTGGCGATGTCAGGATCGGATAACAGTTTTGAAAGCACATTATTAAAATTATCCGGCATTAACAAAGCCTCTGCATCGAAAGTGGTAGTTTCAGCGATGTAATCGGGAACTTTGGATTCCCTTTGATAAACAGGTGCATCGCCACCAAGCACAAGACTTCGTGCAGGTACGTCCGCTTCAAGTTTACCTTTATAAAATATTTTAATATTCTTGTCTCTTGTAACTTCTCCAATTAATGCGCAGTTCAAATCCCATTTTTCAAATATTTCCCTTGCTTTATCCTCTTGACCTTTCTTAATAACAACAAGCATTCTTTCCTGTGATTCGGAGAGCATAATCTCGTAAGCTGTCATGTTGCTATCGCGAAGCGGAACTTCATCGAGATTTATTTTCATCCCAACATCACCTTTGGCGCTCATTTCTGAAGTTGAGCAAGTAATTCCCGCAGCGCCCATATCCTGAATCCCGACAACAATTTCGGAATTAATAAGTTCGAGTGTCGCTTCCAGGAGAAGTTTTTCCGTGAAAGGATCGCCTACCTGTACGCTCGGTCGTTTCGATTCCGATGAATCAGAAATTTCTTCTGAAGCAAAAGTCGCACCGTGGATACCGTCCTTCCCGGTTGCAGAACCAACGATGAAGACAGGATTCCCGATACCGGATGCCTTTGCCGTCGCAGTTTTGTCGTGCCTTACAAGCCCTACTGCCATTGCATTAACCAACGGATTATCGTTATAACTTTCTTCAAAGTATATTTCACCGCTTATGGTCGGAACACCAAAGCAATTTCCGTAGTCACCGATACCTTTAACAACATTGCGGAAGAGAAATTTATTTCTCTCATTATTCAATTTTCCGAACCGCAATGAATTCAGTGCTGCTACAGGTCTTGCCCCCATTGTAAATATATCCCTTAAGATACCTCCGACACCGGTTGCAGCGCCCTGATAGGGCTCAACAGCTGATGGGTGATTATGTGATTCAATTTTAAATGCTACTGCCAAACCCTCACCTATATCAATTAAACCTGCATTTTCTTCGCCCGCATTTACTAATAATTTCCCACCGGAGCGGGGGAGTGTCTTAATTTTGAGAATTGAATTTTTATACGAACAATGTTCGCTCCACATGACAGAATAAATGCCAAGTTCAGTATAGGTTGGTGTTCTGCCAAGGATGGATAAAATTTTTTCATACTCTTCTTCAAGAAGTCCTAACTCGAATGCAAGAGATTTATTAACTACCGGATAAGTCATTATATGAGATATTTGAAATATTAAACTTTAATGAATTTTTCAAATCTTTTATTCCCTCTGCAATTTTTTGCAGGATAAACAATTTCAGTTAACATGCTTTTGATAACCTTTACGATAAAAAATCAATTGCGCTTTTGATTATACCTGAACAGTTTCTTAGTAAATATTCTAGTAATTTTCCGGTTGTTCATGATTGCAGTATATAAACGAGTTAGGTGTGCGTAAAAAACATTAAACAGTCTGTGAAAATCTATCAAAATACAGCGAAGTTCCCGCAACAACAAGCATCGGTCTCAAAACAATATTAATTCCGGGCAAGAAAGTGATTAAAAATGCTGTTGCACCGAAACCTAATGATAGCGGTTTATTTGACAAGACCAACTTGATTTTTTGCTTCAATCCCGTATTTCGTCTGGCTAAAGGATAATCAATGAAATCGAGGGTATTGTACAACATTGAAAAAATTGTTGCAGCACCCGCGAAAATGAATCCTACAAATGGTAACAATCCTAAGAGGAATAACGGTACGGTGATTGAAAACAAGAGCGATAGTTTTAATACTTCGGATTTTATACTTGAAAACACGTCGGATAAAAAACCTTTAGAGGAAGAAATCAAACTACCTGATTTAATCTTTTCTACCCGCTGCGAGATAGCTTCATTAAACGGAGCGCAGAGTAATCCACCGGCAATTACGAACAATAAATAACAAACAAATAAGACCACAAAAAACGTAGCAATGAACAAGAGGTAATTGATAATGAAATGAAAAGCGCCACCACTACCGAAAACACTTTCCGATAATAACAGAATATGATCGTGCAGGTACACTACAGCCAGATAGAAAATAGTCCCGTAAATCAGAAAATTCAAAATTAACGGGACTACTGATAGCAACAAAATTTTTGGATTTTTGAAAAATAATTTCATCGTCTTGAACGGGTAGCTCAATCCGTATAAAAATTCATTTATCAAGTTACCTCAAAGCATTTTGGATAGTATCAATGAGATCAAGTTTTTCCCAGGTAAAAGTATCCTCACTTCTACCGAAATGTCCGTATGATGCAGTTTTTCTATAAATCGGCCTCCTGAGTTGCAACCTTTCGATAATACCTTTAGGTGTCATATCAATCTCTTTGAAAATAATGGAAGACAACTTTTTATCTTCAATTTTCCCGGTTCCGTGAGTGTTAACATAAATTGAAACCGGTTCTGCAACACCGATCGCATAGGAAATCTGAATTGTACATTCATCAGCGAGCCCGGCTGCAACGATATTCTTTGCAATATGTCGGGTTGCGTAAGCTGCGCTTCTGTCAACTTTAGTTGGATCCTTCCCCGAGAACGCACCGCCACCGTGAGGCGCCCAACCGCCGTATGTATCCACGATAATTTTTCTCCCCGTTAAACCCGTGTCTCCGTGAGGACCACCGATAACGAAATTACCGGTAGGGTTTACGAAATATTTCGTGTTTTCGTCAATTAAATTTCCTTGAATAACTTTTTTAATGACATTTTCGATTATATCATTTTTAATTTCATCCTGCTTAACTTCCGGGTCATGTTGAGTCGAAATGACAACTGTATCAACCCTGACAGGTTTATGATCATCGGAATATTCGACAGTTACCTGCGATTTGGAATCAGGTCTGAGATATCCCATTACTGATGGATGGTGTTTTCTGATGTCAGCAAGTTTCAAAAGTAATTTATGAGCAAGTGAAATTGTAAGTGGCAAAAATTCTTCAGTTTCATTTTTAGCATATCCGAACATCATTCCCTGATCGCCTGCACCTCCGGTATCAACTCCTTGTGCAATATCAGATGATTGTTTGTGAATTACTGACATAACGCTTATTGAATTGCTGTCAAAACAATATTCACCTTTTGTATAACCGATATCCCTTACAACATCTCGGACAACTTTTGGAACATCTACATAATGTGAGGTTGTAATTTCTCCTCCGACAAGAACCATACCGGTTGAACAAAAAGATTCACATGCAACTCTCCCCTGAGGATCGTTTGCGAGTATATCGTCAAGAATTGCATCTGATACCTGATCACAAATTTTATCGGGATGTCCCTCACTGACAGATTCCGATGTGAAATAGTAAGACATTAAATATTTCTCCTTAAGTTAAATTGTAATTTAAATTATTTTTTTATTGAGTCAAGGACAATTTCAGCAATGTCCTTTACATCCACTTCGTCAGATTTTTCTTTTGTTTTAACTCCGTCAGTCAACATCGTCATACAGAACGGACAAGCAGCGGTAATTGTATTTGCACCAGTTTTGAGAGCTTCTTCAGTTCGCTCAATGTTAATACGTTTACCTTCAGTTTCCTCCATGAACATTCTACCGCCACCAGCGCCACAGCACAAGCCACGATCCTTGTTTCTTGGCATTTCGACAATATCCAATCCCGGCACACTTTCGAGTGAATTTCGTGGTTGATCGTATATATCATTATATCTCCCCAAATAACATGAATCGTGATAGGTTATTTTATCCTTAATTTCGTTTCCGGGAGTAATCTTCTTCTGTTTAATCAGGTTATCAATAAATTCAGTGTGGTGGGTTACATCGAGTTCTATACCAAATTGAGAATATTCGTTTTTAAGCGTGTGCATACAATGTGGGCAAGCGGTAACGACTTTTTTCACGTTATATCGTTTGAACGTTTCGATATTCTTTGTCATAAGTCCCTGGGCGATGAATTCGTTGCCGAGCCTTCTTGCAGGGTCGCCGGTACATTTTTCTTCGTTTCCGAGAACACCATATTTTACGCCTGCATCGTCAAGAATTTGTGCGAATGATTTCGTAACTTTCCGGTAGCGTTTATCGAATGCACCCATGCACCCTGTCCAGAATACTACATCAAGTTCGTTCGCCGATCCAACTTCGCTGAGCTTATGCAATCCTGATTTTTTATTTTCGCTTTCAAGTTCATCGCGTAACTCATTTATCCAGTCATTTCTTTCCTCTGCACTGTAGGCCCACGGAGATTCGTTATTTTCCAGATTTCTGAAAACAGTGTTCAACTCATCGGGAAAATCCGACTCCATTAATGAAAGATTTCTGCGCATATCTACGATTGATGTTACGTGATCAATCATAACGGGGCATTCGTTCACGCAGGCGAGACAAGTTGTACATGCCCAAAGCTCCTGCGGTGTTATATAGTCCGGAACGAGAGGTTTTTCGAGAAGAGGGTCATCTTCTTTTTTATCCAATACCAATGGACCCTTATCCATCGCACGTTTCCGGATATTGGTAATAATGAGTTTTGGATTAAGTAATTTCCCTGTAATATTTGCCGGGCAAACCTCAGTACATCTGCCACACTCCGTACAAGTGTATCCATCGAGCACCTGTTTCCAGGTGAGGTCTTCGACGTCTTTTGCTCCATATTGTTCGATGCTTTCATCTTCGAAATTAATTGGTTTTAAAACACCTTTGGGTTCAATTTTGAAATTGGAAAAGAATGTATTTGGAACAGATGATAGAACATGGAAATGTTTTGAATAAGGTAGGTAGTTCAGAAATCCGAGAATAACGATATTATGTGCCCACCAGAAAAACTGGTAAAGCGTATCAGATCCGCCGCCACCTAAGAATCCGGCAATAATATCCGAGACCGGTCTTACACCGTGATCCTTTCCGAGCATAATTCTTTCAACATTGGCGCCAAACATTGTAATCATAACGAGAAAAATCAAGATCAGTATAAATGTTGCATCCATTCGGGAAGCCGTATCAACCTGTAATCTTTTCGGGGTTCCTATATACCTGCGGATTAGGGAGAAAATTACCACAACAAATACGATAGCACCGAACAAATCTGTTGTTACCGTTATGACAGGGTATAAAGCTCCAAGGAATGAGAAACTGAATTCCGGGAAAAAACCTTCAATAATACCTTCGAGCACTACAATTCCAAGAACCAAAAATCCCCAGTAAATACAAAAATGTAAAAAACCTGCAAGTTTCTGGCGGAAAAGCTTTGTCTGCAGGAATGCAATTTCTAGTGTGTTTTTGAGCCTTTGTCCAATGTTATTAAATCGGTTCTGAGGTTTGGATAATTTCAAAATAGCAAAGAACCGTTTCATTGAATAAACAAAGAAACCAAGAGCGCTGAAGAGAACGATTGCAAATATTATGGTTCTTAACATGAAAGGAAGGTTTTAGGAGATAAATTACCTATATAGTCTTAAAGTTTAAAGATATTAAAATTTTGAGTTGTAAAATTGGATTACCTTACCGCTCAAATTTGAAAAGCTCAACTTTTGCCGGAATTTGTTTAAAGATCCTGTAATCTTTTAGTTCAAATCCGATATTTTTCATCTCAGACCTTAATGATGAATATCTGTTTGTGTCAAGCGAGGAGTAATCAAGAACAATCCAGATTTTTTGAATATCTTTTTTTATACGGATTGAATCAATCATCATATTAATATCCCAACCGAGAGTAACCGGTTCGGAAAATTTTACATTATTTGTTTTTGCGTAATGTAAAATGTGCCAGCCCATGTAATGGGGTTCAACAGAAATTAATTCGTCGTCTTGCGCATTCGAGTTGAGATAAGATGTCAGCTCTCTGTAATCGTTGTTTTTGAAATCGTAACTGTAATTAAAAATCATTCCCGTCAATGATACAAAAATCAGAAATGACGAAAACAAAATCCTTACTATTGAAAAACGAACGCAAATGATAAATCCGATAAATGATGCAATCAGATAGGGAATTAAAATGCTAAGATATCTTGAGAGGAGAATACTGTTATTAATGGATACCAGCACTGCTGTAACAAAAGGGACAGTGAAGAAAAGCGAAACAATGAAAACTGAATCGTTTTTTCCGATAAAGTAAAAATATAACGGAAGAAATAGAGAAATGAGCAACATTAATAATGACAAGCCTTCAATAATGTTTAACGGCAGAATAGTTTGGTAATAGACATAATAGCTGAAAAATACATCATTGAAAAAGGCAATCGTATTACTGAAAACCATTGATGCAGTTTGTGGCGTACGCCATTCCTGACCTTTCATTAATTGCCGTATCATAGTCCAAAACCATGGAGCATACAATAAAATTGTTATTATAAAATTCAAAATGTATTTGAATATTTTTCCGGTTCGGTTTCTGGTAAAATCGTAACCTGTAATTATCATTTGTGTTAAGAGAATCAGAAACGAGAAGTAATGAGTATAAATCGCCGCAACAGTGAAGAGTATATAAAGTACAGAATATATTTGAGAATATTGTTCCCGGTTTTTTAGAAAGTAATAAACGGACAGTAGGGCAAATAGTAGATTGAGGTTTAACATCCTTACTTCCTGAGAGTAATAAATATTCACCGGCGAAATTGCATACATGAACATTCCGAAAAGTATTGCATACCTTTCCTGTGTAATTAAGTTCAGTATATTGAAAAATACGACTGAAGCTATAAGAGAACAAATTACAGAAAGCATTCTCAACGCAAACACAGATTCACCGAAGAGAGTGCTCCATAATTTCAACATAAAATAAAATAAAGGCGGGTGTATATCGCCGGCGGTTCCGTTAATTATTCCAGCAAATGTTTTCTGTGAGAGGTGCCACGAAAAAATTTCGTCGAACCATAAATTCTTTTGTTCTAAATTGTAAACTCTTAGCAGGAGTACAAGCGCATAAATACTGAGAATAATTATATTGTAGTACTTATCAAGAAAAGATTTCATTATTCACCAATGAATTGTGCAACAATTCTTCTTGACCGTGGCCTGTTATCAAAATCAATCAATATGATTTGTTGCCAGGTGCCGAGCAATAGTTCGCCATTTTTGAAAGGTATCGTTAAAGATGTTTTAATGATAAAGGAACGAACGTGTGAATGACCATTGCCATCGCCCCAGGTTTCATTGTGGAAATATTTTTTATAGGTTGGCGCTATTTGTTCAAGAACTTCCGGAATATCTTTTAACAACCCGGGTTCGTATTCAATAGTTGAAATCCCTGCGGTTGAACCGACAACGAAAGCTGTACAATTCCCCTGTGATAGTTTAGATTCTTTTAACAAGGTCCTTAAGTTCACGGTAATGTCAATAATATCGCAATTACCTTTTGTTTCAATAAGGAATTCTTCAGTTAATATTTTCATTCAAATCGGAAATTATTTTTATACCTTTTAAGACTAAGTACTCGTCGTGGACGTCATGTTCAAATCCCGAATCGAGGAAATGTTTACTGTTACCACCTGTAAAGATTACGAATAAATCATTGAATATGTTTTTGAATTCATATATAATCCCCATGATACCAAACTTGTTCAGCCGGTAAACACCTGAAGCAACAGCCTGCGGGGTATTATCGGCAATTGCAGGTAAATTCGAATCAATCGGAGCAGTCTGAAGTCCGGTAGTTTTAGTGAAACATTTAAGTGAATTGGTCAAACCCGGGGCAATAATTCCGCCTTTAAAATGTTTTTTTGAAAGGATGTTGAAAGTAGTCGCAGTACCGAAATCCACAATTAGAATATTATCGGCACCATAATACGTTGCTCCGGCAACAGCACAAATTCTATCCCTTCCCAAATCGGTTTTATAGTTCATTTCAAAAGGTAGGCGCATCTTGTCATTGATGAAATTCAGGTTGCTGAATTCTGATACAAGTGAATTGTAGTGGATTTTATTCGAAACGGAAACGATTACCTTCTCAGTAACTGCAGCCTGACCGGCAATTTTGCGGAGCAATTTGGGTAAACTTTTTTTAGTGTAATTTCTCCGTACGAAATTATCAATTTTCAGGTCTGAATTTATGTGGGAGGATTTGATAGTGGAATTGCCAATATCAATTACAAGTGATTTCATAAAGCCGGCAGGGAAGTGAAGCCTGCAGTTTTATTTTTTCTAAATGGGAAATCGTAATCCGGCGGTTACCGTGTATCCGCTGATATTTCCCGGATCGTCGTTATTGATGATTATCTTGTACTTCCCGTCAATGACGAGATTAAAATCTTTTGAAATTGTTTTGAGCACGACACCACCACCAACGTCAACTCCAATTTTTGTAAATGAATTCTTCTCTGATGAGTAAAAGTTTATACCGATTCCACCGTCAACGAAAGGTTCAATATTAGTTGAAGCGAACTTTAGTCTCATGATTGCTGCAAGTTCAAAATTGTTGTCTTTTTTAACCTGCCAATAATTTGCCTGCGGGACGAAAGAAAAGCTTCCGGCTTCGAGTTCGGCAAAAACACCAACTGCCAATCCGGTGTTGCTTTCCATAAATGCAAGTCCGGCATTTACACCTAATCCACCTTTCAGCGTTGTTTTGCTAATATCGGACTTGAGATGCAAATCACGATTACGCTTTGACAGACTTAAATCGTTATTAATAATTTGTGCAAAAGAAATGTTGCCTGCAAAAAAAACTAACACTAAAAGTAACGCAAATATATTTTTCACTTGGAGTTGGTTTAATTTAAAAATTGGGGGTCAATTTTATTTATTTCATCCCTAAGCATGGCGGCTTTTTCGTAATCTTCGCTTTGGATGGCTTCATCAAGTTCCGATTGAAGTCGCTTCAATTTCATGTTTGGCGTTTTATCATCTTTATCAGATTGCAACTCTTCAACATCTGTGTCTTTTCCGGTAATTTTTGTTTCAGTCGGAACAAAGCCGACTTCGTTCATTATGTCTTCGGTTACATAAATCGGGGCTGAAAATCTTAGTGCGATTGCAATTGCATCTGAAGGTCTGGCATCTATTCTTTCAGCCTGAGAATCGTTAAATGATATTTTCGAATAAAAGGTGGAATCTTTTAATTCATCAATAATTACCTTATCAACCTCATAACCAAATTTTTCTATTATTATCTTTATCAGGTCGTGAGTCATTGGTCTTGGAGTGCTGATTTCTTCAAGCTGATAAGCAATAGACTGCGCTTCGTTTTGACCGACAATAATCGGAAGCCGGCGCTCACCGTTCATTTCTTTTAAAATAACGGCGTAACCTCCGTCTTGCAACGTCGAGGTGAGCGATACTCCTGAAACATCTACCTGAATTAAATCTTCGTCGTACATGGTTTCAATATTTAATAATTATTGCAATTTATCAAAGTAAATTTTTCACCTTATTTACTTAACTTGAGACAACGCTTTTAATTTCTTTTGTCAACGCAGGAAGAACATCAAATACATCGCCAACTATTCCGTAGTCTGCTATCTGAAAGATTGGAGCATCTTTATCTTTATTAATTGCAACTATACATTTTGAGGAAGACATACCGGCAAGGTGCTGGATAGCTCCGCTGATGCCACAAGCGATATAGAGCGATGGTGATACAGTTTTACCGGTTTGACCGACTTGCTCAGAGTGAGGTCGCCAACCCGCATCTACAACCGCCCTTGAAGCTCCGGTAGCTGCTCCGAGTACTTCAGCAAGTTCTTCAATTAAATTAAAATTCTCTTGGCTTCTTAAACCTCTTCCACCGGATACTATTCTGTCAGCTTCGGCTACATCAAGTTTACCTGATGAGATTACTACATCATTTACAATGACTGAAAAATCCGATTCTGTAATACCTAAACTGACGGGATCAACACTGATAACAGTTGCTTCTTCATCAGTTAATTTTTCAACCTTGAAAACATTCGGTCGCAATGTAATGACTTTGCTTTCATTCTTTAATAATAAATCCGCAATACTTTTCCCTGCGAATAGCGGACGAGTAGCGACAAGTTTATCTCCATCTATTTTTATTGCAGTACAATCCGGGCAGTATGAAGCTGATAGATTTACTGCAACTCTGGGAGCGAGATCTTTCCCCAAAGAATTGGCAGAGAGGAGTATTATGTTGCAATCATTTGCTTTTGCAAATTCTGAAATAACTTTTGAAAATGCTGAATGTGAATAACTGAAATTTGATTTTCCGGAAATTGAATTTAGTTTGGTCAGGTCAATATAATGCACATTTTTAATCCCGTAATTCCCAAAAGATTTTGAACTTTCTTCTGAATTGTTACCAATTACAAGTGCAATAGATTCCGTATTAAGTAGTGAGGCTAATTTGTTGGCTTCGGTTAAAACTTCAAGAGCAGGGTTCTTAAACTTTCCATCTTTCGCATCAATAAATGCTAAAACTTTTTTTGACATGATTATATTTTTTAAGTTAAATTACTTTTGCTTCTTCCCGGAGCAATTTTACAAGTTCGGGAACTGAGTTTGCACCATCGGTCAGGATTTTTCCTTTTCCCTTTATTGGAGGTAACTCCATTTTTATAATTTCAGTTGCATTTTCATTATATGTAGAATGCCTTGTTTCCACATTTTTCTTTTTTGCCGCCATAATACTCTTGAGATTGGGGTAACGTGGTGTATTGATCCCCTTCTGTGTACCGATTATAACAGGAAGCGTAGTAGAGATTATCTCCTGTCCACCTTCTATCTCTTTTTCAGCGGTTACTTTATTATCCCCGATTGTCAATTTAACTACAACGTTGACAGAAGGAATTCCAGTTAATTCGCTCAGCATTGAAGGTAAAGCTGAACTATCGAAATCAATTGACTGCTTGCCGAGCAAGACTAAATCAGGTTTTTGTTCGTTGATAAAATCAGCGAGGTTTTTTGCAACCGAATAAGTATCAACTATCTCATTGTCAGTTTTAATCAAAACGCCATTTTCTATCCCCATTTGAAAAGCTTTCTTTACTGCTTCAGTTGCCTTATCTGTACCAACTGTAACTGCGAGGGTTTCTGCGTTTAATTTTTCTTTAAGCGATACTGCCTCCTCAACTGCAAATTCATCATACGGATTGAGAATAAACTGTACCCCGCTTTCATCAATTGATTTGCCATCCTGAGCAATTTTAACTTTTGTTGTGCTGTCCGGAACGAGTGAAACACATACGATTACTTTCATGAACTGTAAATTAGATTTGTAAATATATTATTCCAAAAATAAATTTGATGTTTAGGAAATGCAATTTCATAATTAGTACAAATTTCATAAACAGAAACAAATCCCTGCATATAAAAAAAGGTCGCATTGGGCGACCTTTCTACTCATTGTAGCGGAGGCAGGACTTGAACCTGCGACCTTCGGGTTATGAGCCCGACGAGCTACCAACTGCTCCACTCCGCGATGTTTTACAAAGTTAAAATAAAATTCCTTTAATTTCAATACTACATTTATGCTGTAAAAATTATCATAGTATAGTATAAAAACTGTTAAAGTTTTAATCTAAATAATAAATTAAATTTTATCAGCTAATATAATAATACTGTATTGACATTATAGTAAATCATAATTATTATTGCACCGAGATCAGATACCTTCCCTTAATGAAAAAATTGTAGTAATATTATTTCGATTTTGATAAATTCTTAATGTGCTTATTAAATTGTGCATCACACTCTGATTGAATAGTTATGCTTTAATACTAAAATCATACTGTGAATTTTATTTTTTTAATCACCGGTGGAACGGAGTCCGGTGCTTTAGTTAGGTTGTAAAAATGAATATCAAGTGAAGTTATATTTTACCATTTACACAAAAATTGAAATATCTGACTGGATGATCCAACAAGTTCATAGAAAAATTTTCAATACTAATTATTATAGTATTCTAAAAAGTAAAATGTAATATCGCAGAAAATAAACCATTTTCCGTCATTCAATAAATTGGTTCATTTTACTAACCCAAAAAACAAAAAAACTATGAAAAGATTTATTAGTAATTCAGCCGGTAATCGGAGTGGTTTCATATTATCTCTGATTACAGTAGTTGTCGTTTCATTATTTTTCATTTCGGGTATTTCTCAGGCGCATATTATTCAGGGATATGCATTGGCAGTACAGAACAATGAAAATGCTGTTAATGGTATGGTGTACGCCTACAAATATCATCAGAATCAAACATTAATTGAAATTGGGTCAAGCTCGGTTGCTGCTGACGGGTTTTACAGCATCACAATACCGAACAATACTCCTGACCCCGTTTATCTTGAGATGATTCTTCCGAGAATCGGAGAAGAACTTGAATGTGGTTCATGGTATCCGAACGCACTCACTTTTGAAGATGCTGAGGCAATCTATTTTCCTCAAAGTAGTCCGGAAACAACCGAAGAACAAAACGTCTTTTTTTACCTCATCGAAGAACCTGACTTAGCGGGATCAACTGCGAAAATATCAGGTAAAATCAGAAATGTTTCGATGAATAGTATTGCGGGAATTCATGTAATCATCAGGAATTCTGCCGGAATTTTCGGTTCAATTATTACCGATCCTGAAGGTAACTATGAGATTGATAATATTCCGTTCGGGCGGTATGAAATTATTACGTCCAAACCAAACTACAAGAGCAACATTGAGGTAATTGACGTTTTCGCTGAAAAAGTAACACACAATATTACTGTCCATCATATGGTAGATAATACTTCACATACAAGTAATGGAATTACCCCTCAGTTTTATTCATTAAGTCAGAATTATCCTAATCCATTCAACCCGGTAACTAACATTTCATTTTCGTTACCTGAGATATCACAGATCACATTGATTGTTTCGGATATGACAGGCAGAGAAGTTGCAACTTTATTAAACGGTAGATTTGAAGCAGGAAGTTATAATACGACCTTCAATGCGACAGAATTATCAAGTGGTGTTTATATCTATAGAATTAATGTCACGGGGATAAGTGGCACAAAATTTTCTGATACTAAGCGGATGGTGCTCCTGAAGTGATGAAATAAACTTCCAACGTTTTTTCCATTGAAAAAGGCGGAGCGGATTGCTCCGCTTTTTTGTTGTGTGAACTCAAATCAGCAATTAAAAAAAAGATTTTGATTTTAATAATTTCTTTACAGATTCACTGGATATAAATTTATAAATTTGTATTGACCAAACACAATCTATATTTAATAATGAAATTAACCCTGTCAGTAGTAGCAGTTATTCTATTCTCGGTTATTTTATTATCCTGCTCCCGAAAATCCGGAAATCCTTTATTAAAAAAGGGGAGCGAGCAGATAAACGGTGCTGGTGCAACATTTCCGTTTCCGGTTTATTCGAAGTGGGTTCATGAATTTCAAAAAGTCAACCCGAAAGCAAAAATCAATTATCAGTCAATCGGTAGCGGTGGCGGTATAAGGCAGGTTACGGAAAAGACCGTTGACTTTGGCGCTTCCGATATTCCGCTTTCAAAACCCCAGCAAGATGAAATAATGTCAAAGTACTCTACAAGGTTGCTCCAATTTCCAACCGTTATCGGTTCGGTTGTTTTAACTTTCAATTTACCGGGTTTGCAAAACAATATTAACCTTACACAGAATGCGGTGGTTGGAATCTATTCCGGGAGCATAAAAAAATGGAACGACACGGGAATAGTAAATTCCAATCCGGGAGTTAATTTCCCTGATAAAGAGATTGTAGTTTGTTTCCGGTCTGACGGAAGTGGTACGACGTACGTCTTTACCGATTTCCTCGGCAAGGTGTCAACAGATTGGAGAGAAAAAGTTGGAGTCGGACAAAGTATAAGGTTTCCGGTTGGTCAAGGTGCAAAAGGCAATGAAGGCGTTACAGGTTTAGTAAAGCAAATTGAATATTCTATCGGTTATGTCGAATATGTTTACGCCGTTCAGAATAATCTGAATTATGCAAATATTCAGAATCCTGCCGGGCAATTCGTTACACCTTCAATTGAATCACTCATGAAAGCAGCTGAGTATTCAGTTAATGATATGCCTGATGATCTCGGGCAATCAATAACAAACAGCGGGGGCGATAACACTTATCCAATCTCAAGTTATACATACATTATGGTTTATGAAAATCAGGATGATCCCGTGAAAGGCGGAATCCTGAAATCATTCCTTCTGTGGGCAGTAACCGAAGGATCGATATTTGCAAAAAATTTAGGATACGCACCGTTACCTGAAGTTGTCATTCAAAAGGTAAAGGGCAGGCTCAATTTATTAAACCACAACGGCAAATCACTTTAAAATACAGTTTGAATAAAAGCATTCCTCCACACGGGACAGAAAAAGTTATTATAAGCAGAAAGAAATTTTCTGATTTAATTTTTGAAAATCTCACTTTTGTTTTCGCATTAATGATATTAGGAATCGTACTGTGGATAATTTATGAAATGTATTTTTATTCCGGTGAATCCCGCTCCGCATTTGGTTGGGAATTTATCTGGTCAAATGAGTGGGAACCGGTGAGAAAAGAATTCGGCGCATTGGCATTTGTTTATGGTACTGCTGTATCCTCAATATTGGCACTAATTATTGCTCTGCCATTGAGTTTAGGGGTTGCAATATTTCTTTCTGAACTTGCGCCGAAAATAATTAAGTCAACTTTAAGTTTTGTAATAGAAATTTTAGCGGCAATACCAAGTATAATATTTGGTTTCTGGGGTATCTTTGTACTTGCTCCGTTTATGCGGTCTGATTTACAACCATTTCTGCAAAAATATTTCGGTTATTTACCCTTTTTTCAAGGAACACCGTTAGGTACAGGTTTGCTTACTGCAGGAATTATATTAGCAATAATGATTATCCCGATTATAACCGCAATTTCACGCGATGTACTCAAAGCAATTCCTCAGTCTCAGCGGGAAGCTGCTTATGCATTAGGTGCCACAAAATGGGAAGCCATAAAAATGGCTTTACTCAATGCTAAAAGCGGAATTCTTGGCGCTACTGTTTTGGGTTTCGGCAGAGCAGTCGGTGAAACTATGGCAGTTACTATGGTAATAGGGAATCGTGCAGATATAAATATTTCATTTTTCGAACCCGCTTATACAATGGCATCGGTTATTGCAAACGAATTTGCGGAAGCATCTGAAATATTACATCTCAGTTCATTGATTGAGGTAGGGTTATTACTTTTCGGGGTAACATTTCTAATTAACTCATTCGCGAGGTTATTAATATTCAGCGTTACAAGAAATGCGGAAGGAAGGTGAATGAAATTAGATGATATAAAGTTCACCGACGGAAATTTACAGCGCAGGAAAATTCTAAATCGTCTGATGTTATCGCTATGTACGATAGCAGCTGTTCTGAGTGTGGCACCACTTCTGTATGTGTTTTTTTATACAACGTTCTCCGGAATATCTGCGCTTAATATTGACTTCTTTACCCAGTTGCCGAAACCGGTTGGTGAGACGGGCGGGGGGATGGCGAATTCAATTATTGGTACTTTAATACTTGTAACTATAGGTTCCCTTATAGGTATTCCGGTTGGAATTTTATCCGGAATTTATGTGGCAGAATATTCGAACAACATATTTTCCAACATTATTAAATTTGTAACTGACGTGCTGAGCGGGATTCCTTCAATAATTATTGGAATATTTGCATATGGAGTTGTTGTGCTTACTATGGGAGGTTTTTCAGCTTTAGCAGGCGGTTTTGCGTTAGGGATTATAATGATTCCGACAGTAACGAGAACGACCGAAGAAATGCTCAAACTTGTACCTGTAAATCTCCGCGAAGCTTCGTTGGCTCTCGGAGTATCACGTTGGAAAACGAGTTTGAAAATTGTTTTAAAAACAGCATCAACAGGAATTATCACGGGTATATTGCTCTCAATCGCGCGCGTCGCCGGTGAAACTGCTCCATTGCTGTTTACTTCTTTCGGTAACCGGTTTATGAGCTATTCCTTAACAGAGCCAATTGACTCAATGCCAGTAAGAATTTTTAATTACGCAATATCACCGTTTGAGGAATGGCATAAACTCGCCTGGGCCGGCGCTTTCATATTGATATTCCTTATTTTCATCTTGAATCTCGTTGTAAGATTTATAACGAGAGACAAATATTCAATTAATAATTGAAGGTTATTTTGGATACAGAATTGAAGTTTGAGGAACATCAGAAGCTAAAGGGAAAAGATAGCTCAAAATTTGCTATTACAACAACTGACCTAAGTGTTCATTTCGGATTAAAAGCAGCAATAAAAAAAATCAACCTTAAAATCCGAAGGAATACTGTTACTTCAATTATCGGTCCGTCAGGTTGCGGGAAATCAACTTTGCTTAGGTCGTTAAACCTTATGCACGAACTCACACCAAGGACTAAAGTAACCGGGACTATAAAAATTCTTGATAAAGATATAACAGAGTACGACGTAATTAATTTGCGAAACAAAGTCGGAATGGTGTTTCAGAAACCAAACCCATTTCCCAAAATGAGTATTTATGAAAACGTAATTTCGGGATATAAGTTAAGTGGTAAAAATCCATCCGAATCATTCGATGACATTGTAGAGAGGTGTTTAATTCATTCGGCGTTATGGGATGAGGTAAAAGATCGTCTGAATAAACCTGCGATTAGCTTATCCGGGGGTCAACAGCAAAGATTATGCATTGCAAGAACTATTGCAATTAATCCTGAGATTATACTCATGGATGAACCAACGAGTGCGCTCGATCCACTTTCTACAATGAAGATTGAAAAATTGATACACGATTTTAAAAATGACTACACAATAATTATCGTAACTCACAATATGCAACAAGCCGCGAGAGTAAGTGACTTTACCGCATTCATGTTTATTGGTGATCTGGTAGAATTCGATAAAACAAAAAAGTTATTTACTGTTCCAACCGTAAAACTTACGGAAGAATACATTACTGGTAAATTTGGATAAATAAGATTGTTCATAGAAAATTTCGTTTTGAATAAATATATTAGTGGTTATGAATAATGATATTAAGTTTAATAACCGCCCTCCTGTAGTGCTATCAATTTTTTTCCCTGCCGTATTATTTATTTATCTGACCTTAGGTTATTTTATAAATTATTTTGAGATATCGAGCGGTTCTAAAATTGACCTGTTCAGCCAATCCGGAGAAATTTCCTCTGCGCGGTTTGTATCGTCTAAAGATCTTAATTCAGTTATAAAAGATACCGTTTATACCGATCAGGATACTTGGATAGAATTAGTCTTACCTGAACAACATGCATATTTACATTACAGGGATGGAAGAAAAGTTAAATACCCTGTTTCAACCGGAGCAGGGAATTTCGGAGTTTCTGTAGAATCCAGACCCGGTTTATTTGCAATTTTTTACAGAAATGCTCATCACATTTCATCACAGTTCAATAGTGCTGATATGTATCATTTCATGGCGTTTAATCAGGGAATTGGATTTCATTCAATAAATGGTACAGGATATTATGTTCACCTTGGAGTAAGACCTTCCTCAAAAGGTTGTATAAGGTTAACGCATGATGGCGCAAGGGAATTGTTCAATGCAACTGAAATGGGTACTTTAGTTTTAGTTCACAGTTATAATTCCAACAGGGTTGTTGCATTCGCTCCAAAGGGCTTTAAGAATAAGAAGGAGTATTCAAAAGAAGAATACAGAGTAATGCTTGCGAGGAACCTTAAGAACGTTCTTGATGGCAATTATTATATTTCAAATCGTGATTACTTTGTTTTAGACCCAAAAGTAATACCGATTTCAGGCGCATACATTGCTTACAACAAGAAGCCTTCACAGTCGCAAAATGCACCGATGGTTAATTATACTTTCACAGTTCAGAGGGATAATTTGAATGTGAATAAATTGAATGAAATTGATATGAGCCGGCAATTTGAAAGCATAGATGAGGATGACGTGGAAAGCGTTATTACAAAAACCGTAAATTCAGAAACAACTAAAGACCAGTCTTCAAATAAATATGTTTATAATTCAAAAGAAGACGAGTTAATCGTGAAAAAATATTTTTATAACCCGATTGGAATTTTACCATATTTCGGACCAAACAGCAGGAGATAAAACAGAAATGACAAAATTAATAGCACTATACAAAAAGCCCGAAGACGTTGAACTATTTGAGAAAAGATATTTTGATATTCATATACCGCTAGTAGAAAAAATGCCCGGATTACGAAAGACTGAGATTACAAAATTAACTAGCCTTGGTAATACAGAAAATAAGTTTTTTCTTCAGGCAGAAATGTATTTTGATGATATTGATTCTCTTAATTCTTCAATGGCTTCTGATGAAGGTAAAGCTGCCGCCAAGGACCTTATGAGTTTTGCAAAGGATTACGTAGTGATGATGATTGGTGAAGTAAAAGAGTAAAATTGATTATATTTTTATTATTCAGTTTTGTTTATATTAAAGTACTTTGGAACTAATTAAATTGTACAAAGTTTTATAAGCAATAAAACAACTCAAAACCGGGAGGTTACAATGTCGGATCAAAACACAAAAATTCAAAGCAATCAAGTACAGGATCAAAGCACTTCAGACAGCCTCATTAACAGTGAAGGTTATTTTTACAAAATGGCTTACGGTGCTCCTGAACTTAAAAAGTTATATCAGAAGTATGCTACAAGGGGAATCATTCTTGCTATTCTCTTACATGTGTTAATAATCGGTTCGTACGTATTTGCGTTAATTCTAGAATCAAAGGCTAACGAGCGGGACCAGAATCTCACCAATATTATACAATTGGAAGATCTGGATACTCCACCATCTGCGAATGATGAAGAAGTACCTCCTCCGCCTGAAGTTGAAGTACCGCAGGAGATAATTCCGTTAAAAGATCTTGAAGCATTAATTCCAGAACCTGTTGCAAGACAGGAAGCGGAGATTTTAACAACTAAAACACAGGAAGCGCTCGAAGAAATTTTGGCACCTGTTTCTTCTGAGGGTTCGGAAAACGCACCAAACGTTGGATTCATTGGAAAGATTGACCTTAAAAAAGAGAAGATGGAACAAAAGTTAGAGAAGAAAGAGGAGAAAAATTTCGATAAGAATAAAATTTTCCAACAGTTCGAAGTTGAAAAAGCTCCTTCACCAGTAAACCTTGGTGCTGTAAGAAATTCGATGAGGTATCCTGAGATTGCGCGTTCTTCCGGTATTGAAGGTAGAGTTACTGTCAGAGTACTTGTCGGAACGAGCGGTTCCATTGAAAGGATTGGTAGCATTAGTGGTCCGGATGTTTTCCATAGTGAAGTAAGCAGTAAAGTTATGTCATTGCAATTCACTCCGGGACTTCAAAACGGAAAACCCGTAAGAGTCTGGGTAAGCGTTCCGTTTAATTTTACCTTAGGGAGTAAGTTTAAAAAGGAAAAGGAAGAAGAAAAGACTGAAGAGAAGACTCAAGAAGAAACAACCAAAACACCTACAGAAGATAATAGCGGAAGTAACGAAGAATAGTAGTTATTTAAAAGTGGATTTAAAATGAACCCTACGGTAATCATCAGCTACATTGCTACAGCTGTCGCATTTATCGTAGGGTTTCTTTTGTTACTCGGGTACGTCGGCGGAACGTTTGAACAGAATTTGAGAATTACGCTTGGTGTCATATTTATAGGCTATTCAATTTACAGATTTTTATATGTACAATCTAAATTACGTGATGCAAAAAGAATTGAGAAACAGGAATTGATGAGAATTGAGAAAGAAAAACTTTTCCGGAAAAATGAAGATGCAAGTTAAATATTGGTTCATTTTATTAATCGTGCCACTCGCATTATCCTCTTGTCAGGATTACAGGGAAATTAAGCCATTATCAACCTCCGGATCAGCATACATTGCAGTAGATGAGAATTTCAAACCAGCTATGGAGCAGCTTATAAACGAATTTATAAGATTAAATCCCAATGCTAAGTTAGATGTAAATTATGTCCCAAGCAGAAATGCCGTTGCTGAATTAGTCAATAACCAAACTAAATTAATAGTTATAACCCGACCTTTTAACCGGGAAGAATCTGATATAATAAAGCAGAACAATATACAGATTGATTCGCATAAGGTAGCAGTTGATGCAGTTGCGTTTATTGTAAATCCATATAACCCGATACTGAGAGTTACCTCAAATGATCTGATGAATATATTCACAGGTGAATATAAAAACTGGACGGATATAGTTGCACAGGATAAAGATCAAAATTCGGAGGTAGCTAAAACGATGACAGGTAACCTCAATAAAATAAAAACGTTTATTCAACGGCGTAATTCTGCAACATACGATTATGTAAAAGAAAACGTCTTGAAAGGTGCGGAGTTTTACGATAAGTCCACTGTATGTTCGACCAGTGCACAGATGTTGCAGGAAATTCGCGAAAATGAAAATGCAATCGGAATTTCTAATCTGGCATGGTTGGGTATTGGAAAACAGGATGCTTTGGATACGACAGTGAAAGCTCTCAGGATATCAATCGTAAACGATGCTGGCGCTCAAAGGGATTACGTTCAGTTGCATCAAGGGTTAGTATTTAATGGTGAATATCCTTACGATCGAGTTGTCTACATTTACACAACTTTTAAAGGTATTGGACTCGAATCTGGCTTTATTTCTTTTATGTTGCAAACTCCGGGACAACAAGTTTTACTTGATCACGGAGTTGTACCAGCAACACAACCCGTAAGAACAATTCAATTAAATTAAACAGATAAAATGAAAATTCTTAACTTGAAAACATTTTTTGTAACAGTCGGTCTGGTTTTATTTTTAATTTCCAGTATAAATGCACAAGATATTGACGATGGAATTGATGCTGTAAAAAGAGGAAATTATGTTCTCGGACTTGAAATTCTTAAAAAATATGTAAAGGACGATGACAGTTATGACGCTAACTATTACTATGGAAAAGCATTGTTTGAAACAGGTTCTTTGAAGGAGGCGGAGAAATATTTCAACATCGCGCTTAAAGATGATGACAGTGGTGTGGAAGCATTAAAAGGTCTCGGTGATATTTATAGCGAACAAAAAAATTATGACAAAGCTAATACCTACTATGAGAAAGCTCTCAAAGAAGACGAGGAAAACGTCAGTGTTTTGTTGTCACAGGGAATAAATTATTCCAGATCCGGTGATGTTGAAAAAGCAGTTTTCATTTTAACGAGAGCAATGTCACTTGATGATAAAAATCCCGCAGTATTTGTAGCATTGGGGAATGCTTACTATTTCGGACAAGCTCTGCCAGCTGCGATTGAAAATTACAAAAAGGCGTTGCAATTATCCAATAACAAATCCGCTGCTGCATACTATGGTTTAGGAAATGTTTACTTCAGACAGAGAAAATTTGATGATGCACTAACATCATTTCAGGAATCAATTAAGATTGACGAAAACTTCGCAGAATCTTATTTTATGATTGGAAGAATTTTATTTTTAAGTGAACAATATGCCAGCGCAGCTGAGGCATTTAAAAAATATTCTCAGTTAAAACCCGGGACGCAAACCGGTAATTCGTATTTTGCGAGAACAAAGTATGCTTTAGGTGACCTGCAAGAAGCAGAAAGATTGCTAAATGAAGTGCTGAAAGTTGACCCGAATAATGCGCTCGCTTTTAAATATCTCGGATACATTGAAATAGACAAAAAAAATTACGATAAAGCACTCGAATATTTTTCAAAAGTATCTGAAGATAACTTTGAAACTGAAGATTATATAAAGCTTGCAAAGATATATAGTGAAAAAGGTGACCAGACGAAAGCATTTCAATTAATGGATGAAGCTAAAAAACGCGATCCAGAAAATCCGGATCTGTATTTTGAACTTGGAGTTATGCAGTTTAATGCAAAACAATATGACGATGCCCTTGTAAGTTTCAATAAAAATCAATCGATTGCAGGTAAAAGTGACGCAACACAGGTTTACAAGGGTTTAATTATGTACACTCAGGAGAAGTATGATGATGCAATAGCAGAGTTTGAAGAAGCTATTAGAATAAACGATACATTTACGTTTTCGTATCTTTGGTTGGCGAATGCATATCTTGCGAAAGATAACAAAGAAAAGGCATTAGAGAATTATGAAAAAGTTCTTCAACTTGATCCGACGAATGAAGAAGCAGCTGCGCAGGTTGAAAAATTGAAAAATTTAGTTAACGGTACAGGTCAGTAAATGTAATTTCAATAAAATTTTACTTTCATTAACTTTGGCGGTTAAAGTTAACCGCCATTTATATTTTTAAAATTTGAACTATCTAGATTACATTAATTCGAACAAAGAGCGTTACCTTGATGAGCTGAAACAGTTTTTAAGTATTCCTTCGGTAAGTACTGATCCGAAGCATAAGCATGACGTAAGAGCTTGCGCTGAATTTGTAGAGAAAAAGCTCACTGAAGCTGGACTTGAAAATGTGAAAGTCTATGAAACCGGCGGTCATCCGCTTGTTTATGGTGATTGGTTGTACGCAGGTGACGATAAGCCGACAGTTTTGATTTACGGACATTACGACGTTCAGCCAGTTGACCCGCTTGAATTATGGAATGCCCCACCATTCAGTCCAACGATTAAAGGTGACAAAATTTTTGCAAGGGGCGCAAGCGATGATAAAGGACAGGTATTCATTCACGTAAAGAGCATTGAGAGTTATCTTAAAACTAAAGGGAATTTACCGATAAATGTTAAGATTATTGTTGAAGGTGAAGAAGAAATCGGTAGTGATCATCTGGATAGTTTTATTGAATCGAATAAGTCACTGCTCGGTTGTGATTTTGTTCTCGTATCTGATACGGCGATGTATCAGCCGGGTTTACCCGCAATATGTTATGGTTTGAGAGGTTTGGTTTATATGGAAGTTAATGTTACTGGACCCAACCGTGATCTTCATTCCGGAGCATTCGGTGGTGCAGTTGATAATCCTGCAAATGCACTCGCACATATTATTTCAAGACTAAAAGATCTAAACGGTGAAATCCTTATTCCAGGTTTTTATGATGATGTGAAAGAATTAACGGATGATGAAAGGGAAGAGTTCAGAAAATTGCCGTTTAATGAAGAAAAATTCAAAGATGATCTTGGTGTTGAAGACGTGTTTGGAGAAAAAGGGTACACAACATTAGAACGGAAATCTGCCAGACCAACATTAGATGTGAACGGTATTTGGGGCGGTTTTCAGGGTGAAGGTGCGAAGACAGTTTTACCATCTAAAGCCGGTGCAAAAATATCTATGAGATTAGTTCCTGATCAAGATCCAGATAAAATTCAAAACCTTTTTACGGATTATATTAAAAGCATCGCAGCGAAATCTGTGAAAGTCGAGATTAGCGGTACGCACAACGCTAAACCCGCTATAACGCCGATTGACAGTGATGAGATTAATGCAGCAAAAGTTGCATTGAAACGTTCTTTTGGTGTAGAACCGGTGTTTATTCGTGAAGGTGGTTCTATCCCGGTTGTAAATACATTTCAGGAATTGCTCAATGCACCAACTATTTTAATCGGGTTCGGTTTAAATGATGAAAATATTCATTCTCCAAATGAACATTTTGATTTAAATAATTTTTACAAAGGTATTGAAAGTATATCTTTCTATTTTGAAGAATTAGGAAAACTAAATTACAGCAATAAATAATGGCAAAGTTAAAAACATCAAAAGTTGCAGCCTTAAAGTCTAAAAGAGGTAAAGGAGAAACACTTCATATTGCATTCTCAAAGAAAAATTACACGATAATAGGTATAGGTCTTTTGTTAATTATTTTCGGTTATGTTTTAATGACAGAAAATTCAGTGGATGGATTTATGCCAACTGTTGTTGCACCGATTATGTTATTCTTTGGCTATTGTGTTTTCATCCCTTTGGGAATATTGTTTAAGGACAAATCCGGAGAGGATTTCGGTGCTGATGTTGTGAAAGATGCTAAAAAGGATTCCGGGAAAACAACCGCAAATATTAATACGACTAACATAAAAACGAGTTAAGAAACTAAATCTTTATTTGTATTGTTCTTTCATTTTATATGGGAATGAAACGGCTTCGACGGGGTGCAAAGAGGATTGAAACTGCATACTGTGTTGCTGCCATCACATAAAAACGGCAGAAAAAAACAACTGGCGAAACTAACTACGCCTTAGCTGCTTAATTAAAAAAAGCAACTACATTTTCTTTGTTCTCCGTTCATCGGAACTTTGAAAATGCCAACTTGATGAACTGCTCCGGATTAATGTCTGTTACATTCGGCTAAGATTTACAGACTAACAGGTGTGAATTTTGTTTGTTTTATAGCTACTGTGAAATTCTTAAAATAAACTATGTATGTAGAAGTTTTGATTGGCTTCATTCCGGACCCGGGTTCGACTCCCGGCATTTCCACTATATTAATCTTTGAATACTTTCCAATACCGTATCCACGCTAATATCCATGATTGAATCTTTATTCTTTGAAACAATTACTTCTTGCTTTTCTGATAAGGGTGAAAATCTTTTGTAATTCCATTCAACATTGTTATATAAGCCAATTACAGGTGTATTATATGCAGATGCAATATGAATTGCAAGTGTGTCAGGTGAAATTGCAAGATCTGAACTTTTAATGTAGTAAGCTAACTCTTCGATACTGGCTTTATGGAAATGTAATCTCTTTGAGTTAAGCTTTAATTTAAGTTCCTTAACAATCTTTAATTCAAGACAATTAATATAAATATTTAAATTGTATTCTCCTAAAATATGTGTTAGTAATTTCTCATAATTTCCTAAGCCCCAATTTCTTTCCTTTTTCCCGGCAGACATATTTAAATGTACATTTGGTTTTAACATTGTTGAACCTGATGTTGGAAAGTATAACTTTGGTGTAAGATTGGGTGTAAAGTCAGGCGCAAAGAATCTTAATGATGCTGTAGAAAGTTCAGTGTAGTGAAATCCATTTTTATAGTTACTCAGATTTACATCGAAATTGATAATATCATTTGAATATCCCAACGAGGTTTCCGCTCTAACCCTTCCAAGAAAAATTTTCGATGTTTTCGATCTGTCCGGATTAACGTCAATAAAGTAATCGAATTTCAATTGTCTGAGTTTTTTGAATACTTTCATGTATCCCGAAAGAGATTTATCAATGATAAGAATATTATCTACGTTTTTGTTGTATCTAAGAATTTCTGAGCTATAGCGACTGCAGATCACAGTTATCTTAGAGTCCGGAAAAATGATTTTTAGATTAAAAAAAAGGGGAGTGGTCAAAACCATATCCCCTAATTTACCAGATTGAAATATTAAAATGTCAGGTGACATTTACCTTCTTTTCCTGTGCATTTTGGATCGCTCCTTTTGCAATTCTTCAGCTCTGTCTTGAAGTTTTTCCATCCAGGTTTTTTTCCTGGGTTTTTTAGAAGTAGTATCTACTGGTGGAGCAGGTTTATATTTATTAGTATACCATTGTTGAGCAATTGAAAGCAGGTTAAACATGAAATAGTACAAATTCAATCCGGACGGGAAATTGAAGAACAATAAAGTCAGCATTACCGGAAGCACATAGATTAAAGCTTTTTGCTTCGGGTCTGTCATGGTCATCTTTTGCTGAAAAAACATTGTAACTCCCATCAGTAGCGCCACTCCTGAAATTGAATCAATCCCGAAAATAGGTATTTTAAACGGAAGAGTTGCGATAATATCAGGCGCTGACAGGTCAGTAATCCACAACACGAAAGGTTGCTGTCTTAATTCTATTGTAGATCTAAAAACACCAAAGAGCGCGTAGAGAATCGGTAGTTGCAATAGCATAGGGATACAGCCACCTGCGGGATTTATATCCTGCTCTTTATAGAGCTTCATGATTTGTTGATTGGCTTTTACCGGGTCATCTTTATATTTCTCCCGTATCTCATTCATCTTTGGTGACAAAGTTCCCATCTTCTTCATAGACTCCATTTGTTTTTTCATCAAGGGATTGAGCAATAATTTCAAACAAATTGCAAACACAATTATCACCAATCCGAAGTTCGGTATAAACATGTGGAGAAAGTTAAAGAAGGGGAGTATGAGCCATTGTGCAATTGGCCTGACTATAAAATCCAGAGGGAACCTCAATGTTAGTTCAAGGTCTTTGCCGTATTCTTTTAGTATTTGATAATCGAGAGGAACTAACAAGACTTTTAAATCGAAGGTTTCCCTTTTATCGTCTTTAACGTCGAGTTTTAATCCAATCGAATATTCTTCCCTGAACCCTTCATTGGGAAGGTTTACTTTCTTTCCTGAAAGGTATGATCCATCTGCTTTTCGGCTATTCGGTATTAAGAAAATTCCGAAATATTTATTTCTTGAACTTACGTATTCTGTATTACCATTGTAGTCACCAATATATTCCTCATCAAATTCAGACGCGTCTAAAGTTTGAAGTTCGCCACCCATATAGGCAAACGCTTCGGAGAAATTAGCTTCTTCATCACTTCGAAATTCGGTTAAATTTAAAGAAGAACCCCAAACAATCTGATATTTCGAACCGGATAACCATTCACCGGAATTCAATAATTCATATTTTACGTTAAACTCATAACTGTCTTTTTGGAAGGTATAAGTTTTTACTATTTTCTGAGTACCGGCGGAATCAAGATTTACACTGTACACCAGTGTGAAATTACTATCAACATCGAGATTTACATTTTTCCAGTTTTCATAGTCAGCCTCAAAAACAAGGTCACGAGTATTAATTGTAACGCCATCTTTAGAGGTAAATAGTAAATCAAGTTCTTTTCCGGTTCGCCAATCTACGAGTTGTAACGGTAATTTATCCCATGTCTTGAATTTTGTCATAGTATATTCCCTCAGAGTCCCGCCATAATTGGTGAATTGCATAACTGCAAGCGAGTTTGACACAGTGATAAATTTCTCTTCACGGTTATGTTTCTGAGCGTATTCGATGCTATGAGGATAGAATATTTCGCCTATTTTAATTCTCGAATCGGAAAGTATTTCAATAGAGTCGCTCTCTGACTCTTCGGTAAATGAAATAGTATCTTTAATAACCTGCCGGTTTGAATCGGTGTCAATTGCTAAGGTGTCTGTCAGTTCCTGTTTTTGCTTTTGCTCAGCTTCCCGTTGCTCCATTATTTTACGTTGGTTCTCTGAAGACCAGAACAACCAAACCAATAAAATTATGCCAATAAGTACAAAACCTAATATAGACTTTTTATCCATTAATTATTCGTTTTCTTTAAAGAGTTATGTGGCACGGGATCAAATCCGCCTTTGAAGAAAGGATTGCATTTCAGAATTCTCTTTCCTGCAAGGTAACTCCCTTTGAACGATCCCCACTCTTTAAAGGCATCAATTGCATAATTTGAACAAGTCGGATAATGTCTGCAAGAAGCTGGAAAGAGTGGTGATATTAACGTCTGGTAAATTTTTACAAGAAAAATTAAAACATATTTCATGTTGTAGTGCTCTCTCTCATTCTATTGAGTAAATTTAAATAGTCTGAGTTTAATAACTGAAAGTTTACCTTTTGCCTGAATTTTGAGAATTGGTATAAGAAAGATTCATTAAAAGAAATTAAAACTATTTTAGAACCTGTAAAAGAAATTGCGGACTTATTCGTCCTGTAAATTTCTTTAATTACTCTTTTGAGATAATTTCTGTTAACGGAGGTCCGAATCAATTTTTTGGAAACAATAAAGCCCACTTTTACAATATTGCTAAGCGGGCTGAATTTTGTACTCCTCGTTACAGTCGGTTTATGATCCGATATGTATATCTTAAAAAAATCCGATTTATAAACCCTGCTATCTGATAAAGCTGATGAGAACGATCTATAACCCCTTAAAATTTCCGATTTACTTAATCTGTTGTCCAAGCAAGCAGTTTTAAGGACTATCGTTAAAATTTCCTTCTGGTGTATTCGTCGCTTACAGTCAGCTTTTTTCTGCCTTTGGTTCTTCTTCTGGAAAGGACCTTCCGTCCATTTTTAGAAGCCATTCTCTCTCTGAACCCGTGTTTGTTCCTGCGCTTTCTGTTACTCGGTTGATAGGTTCTTTTCATGATTGATTTTTTACAAAACTACAATTTAACCGTATTGGATTTTTTTTACAAGCTATTAATCTGAATGCATCATCCTATCATTAAATCGAAATTCAATCAATTGATTGCTAAAAAATTAGCGGCAAAATTATAAGTTAAGCATTTTATAATCCTGCTGATAGAAATTTTATCTCCATTCTTTGTTGAATCAATTCTTCTGCTTAAGAGTAAATATCGAAGTAATTGTTGAAACTAAATCTTCTAACGCATAACGGATAAATTTAATACTCGATATTTCGCTTGAATTAGTTCATTAAGTTTGTCAGGTAAACCCGTTCATCTTACCGCCGAATTGGTTTTCCTATTGAACGCACATTGGCTATATTGTTCATTGTAAAAGTATTTAAACGTAGTGAGCATACATTGAGGTGATTTAGAGTTAATGGTAGTTTTATACTCTGAAGTTTTCCAGAACAGAATTGCGACGGAGTTTGGAAAGAATTTAATATTAAACTTTCCTAAAAGCTCCGTTATTTTTTGATTTCGTATAAATAGATTCGATACTTCGATTGAATCTATAAAATATTACTTTTATTCAGGAAATCTGTAGGGTGTCGATATTTAATGTATCGCCCGATTTTTTCTATATAAAAAATTTAAAAGGTTAAATAAAAAATATGTCTCAATCTAAAATTGGTTTATTACTTGTGAATCATGGTTCCCGATCTGAAACCTGGAGGAATACTTTATTAGATCTTGAAAACAGAGTTCGGGAGAATATTCTTTCCGATAGCCCGATTGAAACCATAAAAACGGCTTTTATGGAATACACTGAGCCGTCAATTGCAACAAGAATGAAGGAATTCGATAACGAAAATTTTACTGATATTATTATTGTTCCGATATTTCTTACAATCAGTCCGCATTCATTTGATGACATACCAACAATACTCGGACAAAAAGACGATCCAAAAGTAATTGAAGAGCTCAAGTCCGAGAAAATCGAGAGATATACTCCGAAGGCAAAAACGCATATAACTCCGTTGCTTGATTTTTCTAATACACTTCCGGGAAATATTTTAAGGAGAAGCAAAGCTCTCTCCAAAAATCCTGAAACAGAGGGGATTGTACTTATTGGATACGGTGATGAAACATACGATAAGGAATGGGCTGAACTTTTTAACAAAGTTGCAGAGCATGTTAAACAATCAATCGGAATCAGTGAACATAGCTATGGGTGGTGCGGTCACATTGTTCATTACAACTCCGATGAAACAACTAAAGCGATAAATAAAGTCCTCGAGAAAAAAGATACAGCTATCGTTATCCCTGTTTTGGTTGCATACGATGAAATGTTTCAAAAGCATGTAATCGGTCGGGGGATAAATAAAGTTGAAAATCATCAAGAGAAGGTTTTGTATAATCCGGACTCGATTCTTCCTGATGAGGATATAGAAAATTGGGTAATCAATATAAGCAAAGATTACGCAAATAAGATTCCGTAATTGATTTCAAAACCTGACAATTTGTTCTACAATAATGCGGGTTTGAATCCATTGGGCTTAGGTGAGTTATTTAACCTTCTTATACATCCACAATTGGTGAGAGTTAATTTTGATTCTGTTTTGTTTGGTAATTTTTTTTACTTTTATTGACATATAGTGCAATAAAACCTGAGACGATGAAAGCAATTGATATTAACTGAGCTTGAGACAAATCGAAAATTACTTTCGGATTAAGGCGTATCATCTCAATTAAAAATCTCTCAATCCCAGCAAGTATTAGGTACGTATAAAAGAGTTGTCCGGTAAATTTTATTTTAACTCTGCGATTCCAAAGATATATGAAGATTATGATAGAAGCGATAAATTCATAAATTGGGGTAGGGTGAACAAGTACACCGGGGTCAGTCGGGACAGTTCCATTTGCATAACTATATCCGATGAATTCCCAGAATGTACCATTAACTTCGATTCCGTAATCACCATCCCCTGAGAGGTGGCATCCAATTCTCGCAATACCATAACACAGCGCTGCAATCGGAGCCATCGAATCAAAAAGATCCAGAACTTTAATTTTCTTGAAGCGGCAAAAAATTATCAAACCCGCTATTGCGGTTAAAAGACCGCCGTAGAATGTTAATCCGGCGGCAGAGAATAAAACATCAGGCTTCAATTGCGACGACAGAATGTCTAATCCCCGGAAATTCCATTCTTCAAGTATATAAAAAAGTTTTGCGCCTATAATTCCACCAATAAGTGAAATGAACGTTATGTTGACACCAAAGTCCGGATTAATTTTTTTGCGAATTAATTCACGGTTAAGCAAATGGCTACCCACCAGGAAAGCAATACCAAGCATTAAGCCGTAACTGTAAACCGGAACCGGTCCTATTTCAAATAATTTTGGGTACATTAAGAAGCAGTAACGTTAATAAATTTTTTACGCGGTACAGCAGTTAATTTAATTGATTTCTTTCCTACCCTGAATCTAAAGTTATTTTTCTGTTTTTTCTGTTTAGTCAATTTTAATATATATTCGGTCTGCTTGAAACTATAAATACGATATTCAAAATGTGCGTTACCTGGTTTTGACAGGGTAACAATTGGCGCTGATAAACCTTCAATGTTGAAGGTGATTTCTTTTTCATCTGATTTATCCGTTACCTCAACATTAATTTTATATCTGAACGTTTCAAAAACTTTTACTGTGGTAAAATTAAAAAGTATATAATCTAATTGCTTCACCTCATCCCATTCGCGGGAGATATGGAGCAGATACTCAAACTCAAGCGTTTCCGGTCGTACTTGTTTCGTTCTCATATTTGGAAATAAAATTATAAATTTCGTTCGGGCTCAGTTTAATTTTTAAAGATTTTCCGTCATGCATATTTTTTAATTCAACAAAACCTGAGTTAATTTCATTTTCACCAATGACTATAGAAAATGTTACGTTTAGGCGATTAGCTTCTTTCAGTTGTGATTTAACTGAGCGATTAAGAAAATCAATTTCAACTTTCAATCCCGAAATGCGCAATTTAATTGCAATTCCAAATGCGAAATTCTGTGCAGTTTCGTCAGTGTATCCAATATAGAGGTCGGGGTTATTTTTTTGTGAAAATTTGTAATTTGATTTACCAATCATAATTAATAACCTTTCGATACCTAGCCCAAAGCCAATAGCAGGTGTAGGTTTCCCGCCGAATTGTTCAATCAGGTTATTATATCTTCCACCGCCTAGAACAGAATTTTGAGCGCCTAACTCACCTGAATGAATTTCAAATGCAGTGTCAGTATAGTAATCAAATCCTCTGACAAGTCTATAATCAGTTTCAAATCTAACGTTTAAATTATCCAGAATTGCGAGGAGCTTTTCAAATCTCCTTTTAGTATCTGTGGATAAATAATCGTATAAAACAGGAGCGGATGAGAGAATTTCGAGTTCACGTGAATCTTTTGTGTCAAGAATCCTGAGTGGGTTTTTTTCCAGTCTGATTAAACTTATTTCGGATAAATCACTTTTGTATGAAATCAAATATTGTTTGAGAATTTCCAGATATTTTGACCTTTCAGCAGGACTTCCGATACTATTAATTTTTGTAGTAACATTTAATAATCCGAATTCATTCAATAACTGTACACCAAGGCATATAACTTCAGCGTCAGAGTGAACATCATTTGACCCGATCAGTTCAATACCAAATTGCCAGAACTCCCTGAATCTTCCTGCTTGCGGACGCTCACGCCTGAACATGTTTGCGATATAAAATAGTTTTGTTATCGGAGAAATGTTGTAAAGGTTATTTTCTAGATAGGCTCGAATCACACCAGCGGTTAACTCAGGTCTCAACGTGAATTCATCGTTATTGAACGAATACATCTCTTTTGAAACAATATCGGAAGTTTCACCTATTCCTCTTCTGAATAGTTCAGTTTTTTCAAATGCAGGTGTCAGAATTTCAGAATAATTGAAATTATTGCAAACCGTCCTGATTTTTTGATATAGGAAATTTCTTTTAGCAGAATCATCGGGAAGGATATCGTAGGTACCCTTAGGTTTTTGAAACTTCATTTACAATTATATTTGAATTAATCCTCAACGGAAAGTTAATAAAAAATAAACATTCAATCGCGTCTATGATTTAATATCATATTTGCGACAAGCCTGCCTGTTTCTGCAGCGCCGTTCATAAAGCCCTGAAACATTTCGCTGCAGTGTTCACCTGCAAAATACACGTTACCGACAGGTTCAAATTCCTTACCTGAAATGGTCGTCCATTGTCCGGGTTTGTAACAACTGTAACTTGCCATCACGTACGGAAAATCTATCCAGTTCGCAAAAACGTGATTACCTGAGAATTTCCTTTTAGTTCCGGGAAAAATTAAATCCAAATCATTTAGAATTTCCAAGACATTTTCATCAGGTAATGCAGTTCGCCAAGTATGTGATTGTGGAGCTTTTTTGCTTTTAAGCGAAATTTTATTTAATCCCTCGGAGAACTTACCACCGAAATAACAGACATAAACACCTAGCTTAGAATTCTCTGTTTTATTGAACCCACCATCCCAACCGCTAACAATATTGTTGGTGAAAAGATAACCCGCAGCGTTATTAGGTTCTGATCTCCACGGTGAACCTTCAAAAGAAAGGAGGAGTTTTGTGTTCATTCCGTAACCGAGTGTTTCAATACAGTGTTTTTTTTCCTCGTTCATCTCTCTCAGGTTCATTTCGATATTCCTCAGAACTGTAAACGGTAAAGTCATAACAACGACTTTCGCGCGAACGGTTCGTCCATTTTCAAATGTTAGACGATATGTATTATCCGTTTCATCGGATATTGATATCAATTTGTGATTAAGGTGAATATTATCAATCCCGATTTTTTTTGCGAGTGATTCTGTAATTTTTGAATTGCCACCTTTAACCCTGTACCTTTCATCGCTTTCACCATAGACTTGAAATCCTTCATCGGTTTGGGGATTAATCATGTCGAGCATGTTTAAAGTTGATTGTTCAGAACAATCCAAACCGAACTCTGCAGTAAAAGCAGCAATCAGAAAATCTTTAAACCATCTTGAACAATTCAGTTGATTAATGTAATTATCGAGTGGTGTATTATCCAACTGCAAAGCAGATGGTGTCTCGTAATTTTCACCTAACGATTCGATGTCCGAATTGATTTTGTGTGAGATTGAGGTGAATTCTTTAATAATCTCACTTTCTTCGATAAGAGTATTTTTAAAGAAATAAGTATCCTTTTTTAGTTTATTTGACTGTTGAAAACTTACAAGATCAATTAGATCAAGGTTGAATTCCTTCGCTAGCGAAATCATATCAACGTGATTTGAATCAATGAAATCGGCGCCAAATTCGGGGAACTGACCTGCTCCAAGCGTTTCGTTGTAATGAGTTAGAATTCTCCCGCCGACCCGTTTATTGGCTTCGAAAATTTTAAAATCTAGCCCTGAATTAATTAAATGATTTGCACAATTCAATCCTGCTATTCCGCCTCCAATGATTGCAACCGGCAAAATATTCTCTCTGCTGCAACCGAATAATTCCGGAATTGCTGATGACAAACTAATTGCAAGTGTTGCCTTTGATGTAGTCGAAATAAATTCACGCCTTGTATATATTTTCCTTTCCTTTGATATTTTAGAAGGTTTAACCAGTTGTGTTTCATTGAGCGTGTTGTTAATTACTTTGACCAGATTATAAAGAAAATTTATTCTCGGTTTTCTCATGGTATGAAAATAGTTTTATTGAGTTCTTAAAATATCAGGAATATATTGGAAGTGAGATTAATACCTCTGTCCCTAAATCTTTCTTGGAATTTATATTAATTGTACCACCGTTTTTTTCGATAAATTCTTTGCAAAGCATGAGACCAAGTCCTGTGCTCGGCTCGCCGGCAGTGCCTGATTGTCTGTTATCCCGATCGAGACTGAATGCCCCGGACAATATTTCCGGGTCCATACCGATCCCATTATCTGAAACCGAGAGTATTACTTTATCTCCGGTTTGTTTAGCATTAATTTCTACGTATCCGTTTTCCCGTGTGAATTTGATGGAATTACTGACAAGGTTTCTTATAACTGTATTAAGCATTGATTTATCGGCTTTGGCGTAAACTGAATTTGTAATTTTATTTTTAAGAGATATCCGTTTGTGTAAAGCAGCATCGGAAAGCAAATTAATATTTTCATTTACGATATCGTAGAGATTTACCTTTTCAAGTTTGAACTCCATCCGGCCTGACTGAGATTTTGCCCAGTAAAGTAAATTTGATAAAAGTTCAAGGGCGCTCTTTGAAGATGTTATGATATTCTTAGCGTATTCGTCTATGTCTTTATAATCGTTATTCTTTAGTTGATGTAGCAATAAATCGCTGTAGCCAACGACTGAATTGAATGGGGTTCTCAAGTCGTGGGCGATAATTGAAAAAAACTTATCCTTTTCCGAATTTGATAATTCAAGTTCTTTATTCTGATCTGAGATAATCCTGTTTTTGTCATTCAGCTCTTCGAGCAACTTTTTTTGCTTTCTGTTCTTTCTTACGAGAATCATCATAAATATTGAAAAGAATATTAACAGTATTACTATCGAAATTATCAAAATCTTCAACTGGGTTTTCTTATTATCAAGTACCTGTTGATTGGATTGAATCTGGTAATTGAACTTTTGCACAACTAAATTTAACTCGAGCTCCTCTTCACGATATTCATCTTTGTATGCCGTATGTTCACTTAAATACTTAAATGCGAGCTCGTAATTTCCTAATGAACGATAACTCTCAAAGAGATTCGTTGTCGCCCAGATTTTATAAACCTTTATATCGTTTTGTTTTGCAATTTCAAGCGCTTTTTTCGATTCCTCAATTTCCAGCAACGGAAGTCTAAGATATGCCTGACTGTATACTCTCGCTTTGTTCAAGTAAACGAGCGGCAAGTCATAATATAATTTATGTTTCTCAATTAAAATAATTACGTTGTCCAATTCATGGAGAGCTTTGTATGGCTCGAGGCTAATATTGAAATAAGCAGCCTGAATAATCTTTGTGGATATAATTATTTCGTAAAAGTTACTTTTCTCTGCGAAATTTAGTGCATTCTGAATATAAACTTTCAGAGTATCAATTTCGTTTTTCAAACGTTGATATCGAGTCAGCGCATTTTCAAATGATTCATTTGAATTATAAATTTCCATTAACGAACTTTTCTGAGGTTCTTCTTCAAATGCAATTTCATATTGTGTAGCAGCAAGCCGGTTGTATGTTTCCGCAATTTCTGTTGTTATCCCAAGTGAGAGAAATGTTGACAGCGCTTCTTCCAGAAGCTCATGGGATAATTTATAATTTTTTGTCGCCCGGTAAGTTTCACCGAGCGATCGTTTCACCCTCGCTACATGTCTTGCAGAATCGAGTGATTCAAAAATTTCCAAAGCTTCGGTGAGTTTCTGAGTTGATTTGAAATTATTACCCCAGATTTTCCAGGCTTCTCCATTGATGTGCAGCGCCCTTGCCTTTTCAAACTGAAAGCCGTTTGAATCTGCAATGTGCACGGCAAGTTTGGAAAGTAATATTATCTTTGTCCAGTTTGATTCATGTTCGATGAGTTTAAAGATTTCGGATAGTTTTACTGATGGATCAGAGATTTTCAATACTGAATCCGGAATTACAACAGTTGAATCCAAATCATCCTGTGGATTTACGGATGATGTGGTTGAATGAAAAATAAAAAGAAAAATAATTAAATGAATTATTCTATTGTGAAATATCATTCCACGTTTTTGTCATCAAATTTGGGAAATTACAAAATGTAAAAATTTAAATTCTTACTGCAATTTTAACTTCAGTACGGTTTATATTAAAATAAAATGAATGACAGAAATAAAACATGTTTAATTCTATCATAAATAAATTGGAATTAAAAAATATAAACGCCACATGCACTGCTGTTTTGAATTTAGTTTGCCTACTAATAATTTTATATTGACTAAAAAAAATTCCTCATAACCATCTAATGCAAAACTATAAAGTAAAAACCAATTTTAATCAGCGGCATATCGGACCGAGTGAAAGTGAAATCAAAGAAATGCTGAAGGAAATCGGCGTCGCTTCTGTTGAGAAGTTAATCGAACAAACGATACCACAGGATATAAGGTTAAAAAAAGACATTGAGCTTGACGAACCGCTTAGCGAGAATAAGTATCACCATCACATTCAAAATTTAGCCGGAAGGAACAAGGTGTTCCGCTCTTTTATCGGACTTGGTTACCATCCGAACATATTGCCACCGGTAATTAAGCGAAATATACTTGAAAACCCCGGTTGGTACACTGCATACACTCCATATCAGGCAGAAATTTCACAAGGACGTCTTGAAGCGTTATTAAATTTTCAAACTGTAATCCTTGACCTGACATCAATGGAAATTGCAAATGCATCGCTGTTGGATGAAGGTACAGCCGCAGCCGAAGCTATGATTATGTTTTATACATTAAGACCGAAAAATAGATTATCTTCAAATGTATTTTTTATTTCAGAAGAGTGTTACCCTCAAACTATCGAGGTTATAAAAACAAGAGCTGTACCACTTGGTATTGAAGTTGTAATCGGTAATCACCGGAATATTGAATTAAACGAAAATATTTTTGGAATGCTTTTGCAATATCCATCGGGTGAAGGGCAGGTTTACGATTACACAGAGTTAATTTCAAATGCGAACAAGTTGGGAATATTAACTTGTGTTGCTGCGGATTTATTAAGTCTGACTTTGCTCAAACCACCTGGTGAAATGGGCGCTGATTGCGTGGTAGGAACTTCGCAGCGATTCGGAATTCCAATGGGCTTTGGTGGACCACATGCAGCATTTTTCGCTACACGTGATAAATACAAAAGATTTATTCCCGGGAGAATTATAGGACTTTCAGTTGATGTCCATGGTAATAAAGCTTTAAGAATGGCGTTACAAACAAGGGAGCAGCATATTAAAAGGGATAAAGCTACAAGTAACATTTGTACAGCACAAGTGTTGCTTGCAGTTATCGCCGGCATGTATTCGGTTTTCCATGGTCCGGAAGGCCTGAAAGCAATTGCAGATCGAATACATAAACTTGCAATTTTATTGAACAACAATCTTAAAACTCTCGGTATCGAACAATCCAATAGGGTTTTCTTTGATACACTGAAAATTAATATAGACAATCGTGAATTGATTGAACGTGTGCGTGAAGAGGCTTTGAAAAAGGAGATGAACTTTTGGTATGGTGATAGTTTTATCCTTGTTTCAATAAATCAGGTTACCGAGCTCAGTGATATAATTGATATTTGTAGCGTATTTGCCGTTGCCACCGGTAAAGAGTTCGGAGATGCAAAAATGTTAGATGAGTTTGGCAATATTAATTCTGCTTTTCCTGCAGGATTAAGACGCGAGAGTAAATATCTCGAACATCCGGTGTTTCACATCTACAGGTCCGAAACAAAATTATTGAGGTACATGAAACAACTCGAGAATAAAGATTTATCATTGGTGCATTCAATGATTCCGCTTGGATCATGTACTATGAAACTAAACGGTACTACCGAAATGGAAGGTATATCTCTTCCCGAATTTGCTGACATTCATCCATTCGTACCAGACGATCAGGCGAAAGGATTTCTTGAACTGATAAATAAATTTGAACGAGATTTAGCCGAGGTAACGGGATTTGCGGGCGTTTCGCTCCAACCGAATTCTGGCGCTCAGGGAGAATATACCGGATTACTTGTAATTCGAGCGTTTCATAAAAGCAGGGGAGTGGGTCATAGAAATATTTGTCTGATTCCATCTTCTGCTCATGGAACAAATCCTGCAAGCGCTGTGATGGCTGGCATGAAGGTGGTTGTTGTAAAATGTGATGAATACGGTAATATTGATGTTGACGATCTCAGGCAAAAAGCTGAGAGTCACAAAGATGACCTGGCAGCGTTAATGGTTACTTATCCTTCTACTCACGGTGTATTCGAGTCAAAAATCAGAGAAATTTGTGAAATCATACACGATAACGGCGGACAGGTTTATATGGATGGCGCAAATATGAATGCTCAAGTGGGATTGACAAGTCCGGCTATGATCGGCGCTGATGTTTGTCATTTGAACTTACATAAAACTTTTTGTATCCCGCATGGTGGTGGTGGTCCGGGAGTAGGTCCGGTTGCAGTAGCCGAACATCTCGTTGAATTTCTTCCTGGTCATTCACTGACCGGGCTTGGATCAGATAAAAGTATCACGGCTGTATCTTCTGCACCATACGGTAGCGCTTTGATTTTACTTATATCTTACGCTTACATCAGGCTGATGGGTGCAAAAGGTCTTAAACAGGCTTCTGAGATTGCTATCCTTAACGCGAATTATATTAAATCGAAATTAAAGAAATATTATAAAGTTTTGTACACATCTGAAAACGGGACAGTTGCCCATGAACTTATTTTCGATACCAGAGAGTTCAAGCAATCATGCAAAATAGAAGTAGAAGACATAGCGAAGAGATTGATGGATTATGGGTTTCACGCTCCTACTGTATCGTTTCCGGTACCGGGAACGATGATGGTTGAACCGACTGAATCAGAATCTAAAGATGAACTAGACAGATTTTGCGATGCGCTGATATCAATTCGTGAAGAAATTAAACTGATTGAAGATGGTGCAATGGATATCAACGATAATCCGCTGAAGAATGCGCCGCACACTGCATACTCAGTTATAAGCGACAACTGGTCGCATTCTTATTCGCGTGAAATTGCAGCTTACCCTGTTGATTATCTGAAGCAGAACAAATTTTGGCCGTCAGTCGGCAGAATTGACAGCGCTTACGGAGATAGAAATCTTGTTTGCTCATGCCCTTCGATTGAAAGCTATGAAGAGAATATCCCGGAAGGAAATGTAAAAGAAGTGATTTAATGACTGAACCGAAACGGATTTCAAGATAATTATTAATTAAAAAAATAAATGACATTCAGAAAGTTTGTACTGCAGGTTATATTCCCGGTAAGTTTTGTGCTATCCTTGGTTCTCGTTCCGGTAGGTTTGATGATTAATCCGCAACTTGCGGTTATTCCATCCTCACTGATACTTGATGGAAACGAATCTCTCATTCATGAATTACCTCAATCAACATTCGAAGAACCGGATGTATTTTTTCAAAAATTTTACTCCGTATCAGCGGATAATAAAAGTTATTCCGAGAGAACCTTTACGGTCTATGTCGTTTCAATAATTTTTTATTTCGTCCCGGGCTTTTTGATTTTGCTTCTTGGTTATTATATTTACTACAGATTAAAAAAAGTTAAAGCAAAATGAAATTTGGAAAGAATATTCGAGTGTTTGAATTAATCCTTAATTTACTTGGATTGATTCTTATAGTTGCAGTTACAATTTGGTTAATTAAGCAACTTTAAAATCGGAGCTATGGAAAAGATTAGCTATACCGGGTTTGTTGCAATTATTGTCGGTGTTTTATTATATCTGATAGGTTGGCTAATTAGCCTCGATAAAAACAGTGGAAGGCCGGAGGTAGATTTCAGTTCGACTGCAATATTCCTGATAATTGCGGGGATTATCATTTTCGTTTACGGTCGGATTAAACGAGCAAGAGAAAAGAAATATTTAAATGAGAAATAACAATTATTTTCAATCAGCCTTTCTAACTTCAATCTCAGGAATGTTCCGTTAATGCGCATTAAAACTATTTTGTTTGATCTCGATGGTGTACTATACATTGGCGATAATCCTGTACCGGGCGCTGTTGAGGTCATTGAAGAACTCAGAACTTCAGGTTTCGGCTTGAGGTTTATTACAAACACATCCACAAAACTTCCGCAGGAGATTATCAGGAAACTTACCAACTTTGGCTTCAATGTTAGCTCAGAGGAACTTTTTACCCCATTGCGCTCTGCGAGAGATTATTTAATCTCAGTTTCATTATCCCGAATGTATCCGGTAATAAATTCTGAAATCCTACCTTATTTCAAAGAATTTATAATTGATCAGGAGAACCCTGAATTTATATTAATCGGCGATATAGGAGATAAATGGAATTATCAATTGATGAACAAAATTTTTAATTTTACAATGAACGGAGCAAAGTTAATTGCTCTCCACAAAGGAAAGTTCTATAATTCCGGGACAGGCAATGTACTGGATATTGGTGCGTTTATTAGCGGGATAGAATATTCAGCGAGCGTAAGAGCAACCGTTTTCGGAAAACCGGATTTAAATTTTTTTAGTTCGGCAGTTGCTACAACAAAATGCGACAAGGGTGAAATTCTTATGGTTGGTGATGATTTAGACAATGACATTGCCGGTGCACAAAAATCCGGCTATAAAACCGTACTGACTAAAACCGGCAAATTTAATGTCAACTATGTGCAGTTATCGGATATAAAGCCTGATTATCTAATTGAAAGTGTTCGGGATTTACCAAAACTTATAAAGGAGATCAAATGAAATTCATCATAAAAGTTTTAATAAATGCTTTTGCACTCTGGGTAGCAGCGTTGATTATCCCCGGGTTGACTATTTCGGAGAATATATTACACGTAATCATTGTAGCATTTGTGTTCGGACTTATCAATTCCATTGTTAAGCCAATTGTAAAGTTTTTTTCAATTCCATTTTTAATTGTTACACTCGGTTTATTTACTCTCATAATTAATACGGCTATGCTTTGGTTCACTGTAAAATTGTTGCCGGGTTACATTGAGTTGAGCGGTTTCTGGAGCGCTTTCTGGGGAGCATTGGTAATTTCTGTTATCAGTGTTATACTGCATGCAATAATAGATTCCGATGAAAAGTAATGTGCATTTTACTACTTTGAAAATGCGTTTTAGAATCTATACCTTGAGCAATTTTAAACAAATTATCCATGGAAGACAAATCATTTTCTGAATTACTGAATAATACAATCGCTGAAAAAAGTCTTCTTCAACATCCGTTTTACAGAAAGTGGAGTGAAGGAAAACTCACAGTTACTGAACTTCGTGAATACGCAAAACAGTATTATTACTTCGTAAAACATTTCCCTCGCTTTGTAAGTTGTGTTCACTCCAATTGCGAGGACATAGAAGTACGCCGGATGTTGATGCAAAACCTTTCAGATGAAGAAGGATATAAATCCGAATATAAAGATCATCCGTCACTTTGGCTGGATTTTGCTAAGTCGCTCGGTTTAAGCGATGAGGAAATTTCAAACACAAAACCCCTCGATGAAACTAAAGCTTTGATTGACGGAATGTACGAACTATCGAGATCATGTCAGTATGAACTCGGCCTTGCTGCGCTTTATGCTTATGAATCTCAAATCCCCGAAATAGCGAAAACGAAAATCAATGGGTTGAAACATCATTATGGAATAGAATCTGATACAGCATTAAAATATTTCACCGTTCACGAAGAGTTTGATGTTTATCACTCTCAAGATGAGTTAAATGCAATCATCAGGAAATGCACTGAAAGTGGTAATTCGGATTATGTTGTATCAACCGCAGAAAAATCATCCTGGTTTCAATGGAATTTTCTTGATGGTATTTACAATAATTTTTGTCAGAGTTAATTTTATTAGTTTAATCGCTCTAAGGGTTTCATCAACTTTGGTGCAACCCTTTTTTTACAATGGGAATGAAAGATATTTTAGAAAAAGTTAATACAATTGCTGTCATAGGTTTTTCCGGTGATAGTAATAGACCATCAAACATTATTGGTAAATACCTTAGCGAGAAGGGATACAAAGTTTATGGGGTAAATCCAAACCTCTGGCGAAAGAAAGTTGATGATGTTAATATAGTGAAAAGAATATCAAAGTTGCCGGAGAAGATTGATCTGTTCAACATTTTCAGGAATCCCGAATTTCTCCCCGAAGTCGTTCAGGAAATAGCTGCACTTCCTTACAAGCCTCATGCAATCTGGACTCAACTCGGAGTTATTAATGCAAAGGCGAAAGCTTTTGCAGAAGAAAATGGAATCAAATACATTGAGGACGAATGTATTTATTTGATTCACAGAAATGAGTTCAAATAATATGATTGGAATGATTAAAAGAAACTTGTTCGGAATAGTTTCATTTGTAATTCCATTAGTGATATACATCTCCACGCTTGCTCCAACAGTCTATTTTATTGATTCCGGTGAGTTGTTAACCGCTGCAATAAAATTAACTATCGCACATCCGACCGGTTATCCGCTGTTTACTATTATCGGAAAAGTATTATCACTATTACCTTTGTTTGAGCCTGCCTACAGGATGAACCTGGTGTTTGCAATAGTAAGCGCGGTCGGATGCTTTGTTTTTTTTAAATATCTCTTGCTACTGTTTGCTTATTTAAAACCCGATTTCAGTTCCGGAACTTTGTTTTATGAAATAATCTCTGCTTCATCTACATTAACGCTCGCATTTTCATCTACGTTTTGGAGTTCAGCAAATCACGCCGATGTATTCGGTTTGCAGATTTTGATTATTTCGGTTCTGCTTTACGTTTTTACAAATGCAGTTCTAATAAGCAGGTATAATTTGTTGGAAGGCTTGAAACACTTTATTCTTTTTGCATTTCTTTTAGGTCTGGGTTTCGGAAATCACTTGTCATTGATATTTATGAGCGTGGGATTGATCTATTTTTATTTTGCCAATTTCGGAATATCTGAATCATCGGTGAAACGTTTACTAATAATGGTTGTACCCTTTCTTATTGGATTAAGTATTTATTTGTACCTTCCGGTGAGATCTCCAAACTCTCTATCCAATTGGGGAAATCCTCATACTTGGTCTGGATTTTGGGGACATATAACCGGAAAGCAGTTTAGTGTTTGGATGTTTTCTGGTACGGAAAACATGAAGAAACAATTTGATTATTTCTTGTCAATGTATCCAAAAGAATTTTTCTATTTTCCATTGTTGATTGCATTTTTCGGAATTTTTAATCTTTTCAAACTTAACAGAAAAATTTTAAATTTAACAGTTTTACTCTTCGTGTCCAATATAGTTTACGCTATAAATTATGATATTTACGATATAGATAATTATTTTCTTTTGGCATTTATTACAACCGGGATCTGGATTACGTATGGTTTTGATTTCATATTAATGAAGTTTTCTGCCGCGAAGGTAAAATTTGCAGTCGTGACATTTTTAATACCATTGATTGTAATTACGGTACACTTCAAAGAGCTAGATAAAAGTTCAGATTACTCAGTAGAGGAATATACTTTCAATATTTTTGAGACTGCTCCAAAAAATTCAGTGATTTATTCATCACAGTGGGATTTCTTTGTTGCTGCGTCATATTATTATCGTTACATTAAAAATATCCGACCTGACCTGATAATTCTTGATAAAGAACTCATGAGAAAGTCATGGTATATGGATTATATAAAATCAAATTATGGAGAAATTTACAATCGTTCATTTTTGGAATTTGAAGAATACAAAACAGAATTATTGAAATTTGAAAAATCACCAAAACGTTACACGAATCCTTCAACTCAATCGGATTATATTGATTTGAAGAAGATTCAGGAAGCTTTTTTAAAACTTCAGAACAGTATTGTAGACAAAAACATTGACGACAGACAATTTTTCACTACGTTTGAGGTTGAGCAAAATCAAATAGAATTGTTTGGTCAAAAATATTATAAGATTCCGGAAGGTGTGCTTATCAGGTACGCAAAAATAAATGATAGTCCTGGAAATCCTGGTTTGAAATATAAATATACTATTCCCAAAGGAGAAGGATATCACCATTCATTTATCAGGAACGCCTACATACAGGGTTTTTTAAACAGGGCAAATTATTTAATCAATCAGGATAGATTAGAGGAAGCATCGGAATTACTCGATAAGGTCAATCAAATTGAACCAGGAAATCCTGATATGAATAGATTGGAAAATGTAATCAATCAAATGAAATCAAACAGAGAAAAAGGAAATTAGTGAAGTATTATTTTTTCACCAGCATTGCACTTTTACTATTGCAACTTGATTTCACTATAGCTCAAACGGATTCAATTAATATTCCTGATGTTTATGTCAAACGGATTTTAATATCTGGTAATGAAAAGACTAATGAGCAGGTTATTATGAGGGAGCTTTCAACTAAGGAAGGGGAGTTACTTGATATCAGAAAATTGGAGTCTGATGTAAATCGCTTATACAATCTCGGATTATTTACAAAAATTGAGGTACAACCTGTTCCTGTAAGCATAGATTCAATAATTATACTTTTTGATTTCAGCGAATCTTTTTATTTATTACCAATTCCTCAAGGAGGTATTAAAGAAAATTCTTTCAAAAAATTGTGGGGTGGCTTGAATATTGTTCACAACAATTTTCGCGGTATGAACGAAAAATTAGGACTTAGTTTTGGAATTGGTTATGATCCGTTTGTCAAGGCATACTATAAAAATCCCTGGATTGGAGATAGTAGCAGGTATTCATTTGAAGTGAGTATTGGATATTCCAGAACGAATAAAAGATACATAGACTCAGTCGCAGAAATAAAGGAATCTAAAATTGAGGACTTGCCGCTTTATAAATTGGATCAGTTTCAATCCGATTTATCAATATCAAGGTATTTTTCGAAAAATTTATCCGTTTCATTTGGAGCTGGCTTTTTTGTTTACAATACCGGTATTTCCGGTATTGCGGGTCTCACAGGGTCTGCCGATGGAAAAGATAGATTTGTTAATCTAAATGGCACTGTAAATTACGATACAAGGGATATACAAAATTATCCAAATCAAGGTGCATTATACAATTTGAAGATTGTAAAATATGGATTATTTACTAAGTCAGTTGATTTCGTTCGGATAAATTCTGAATACAAAAGATACTTTCAACTGCCATTATTTAGTGAATTCAATGTAAACTGGGCATGGAAATTTTCCTCTTCCGTTTCCTTTGGTGGAAGCATTCCGGAATATTTGAAGCTGGATTTAGGTCAGAGTGAAGAAATCAGAGGTTGGAAAGATTTATATTTTAGCGAGGAATCTAGATTAGTCATGTCATCTGAACTAAGGTTTCCAATCGTGAAACCATCTTATATTGATGGCAATAAACTTCCTGTTATAAGAAACCTTCCTGTTCTGAAAGATTTCTCTTATAGGTATGGATTGTTTTTTACTTTATTTTTCGATTCAGGTACGGTTTGGAGCAGGGGAACGAAAATTTCAGATTTCGTATTTAGAAATGGTTATGGACTTGGCTTAAATGTAATCCTTCCGTTTAATTTTATTGGAAGAATTGATTTCGGGTGGCGAAATAAAAGTAACGCAAATATTTTCCTCTCACTTGATGCTGCATTTTAATATGGAATACTATTTTACACCTGATAATTTAATCAACAAAAATTCAGACTTACTCGAAATATCAGGAGAAGAGTTCCGGCACATTAAAAAATCTCTTCGCAAAACGAAGGGAGATATACTTGAGGTAACTAATGGTAACTATGAGCTATATAAATGCGTTATAGATGAAATTAAAAGTGATAGATTAATATGTAAAATTTTACAAAAAATGAATTGTGATACAGAACCTGATGTTAAAGTTAACTTACTCCTTTGCCTTTTAAGAAATATGCAACGGTTTGAATTCGCTATCGAGAAATGTGTTGAATTGGGGGTTTTTTCGATAACACCGGTGATATCTCAGAGGACTTTAAGCCAAAATGAACCGGGGAAATCAAAGAGCGAAAGAATAAAAATGATTATCAAATCAGCAATGTGTCAGTCGCAGCGGTGTTATATGCCGGAGTTGAAAAATACAATTAAACTCAAAGATATTCCGGAACCCAAAAGCGATTTAATGACTAATATTGTCATGTACGAGTTCGAAGATTGCACAAAAAAATTTCCGGAAAATAAGTTGAAAGAGGTAAACCTATTAATTGGTCCGGAAGGTGGATTCACAGAGGAAGAAATTTCATATCTGAAAAACAAAAGGTGGTTGTCAGCCTCCTTAGGAGTTCGTAAATTCCGCGCGGAAACTGCAGCTATAATTTCAACGTATAAACTAATAAATCAAATCTAAATATGAAAACAGTAAAATTATCAGTATTATTTTTTATATTATCAATCACCGGAACATCGTTTGCACAATTAGATAAACCGGTTTTTCAATTATCTCTGGGTCTTGCGCAACCTTTAGATGAACTTGCCGGAAACAGCTTTATCACGAAATATCAGTTTACCGATCCAAATAATGTCGTTTATTATTACGATGCGGTTGATACTAACCTTTTCAAAGACAATCTTGGTGCAAAGACAGGATTCAGTCTGCAAGGTTCCGCAAAAATTAATTTAGATAAGTACAGTATCGTTAGAGGTGTTGGATTTATCGCCTTTAACTCTTTTAATACTTTTGAAACTTCAAGAACAGGAACACAGCTTCGGTTACTTGGAGGAACTTACACGCCGGTACCAATCAAGTATGATTACAGTATTAGTACTTTCAGCATTGGGCTTGGCCTGGAAGTAGCTCCGACTTCATTTACAGATATTATTTCGCCGTATATTGGAGCGAATGTTTCATTCAATTCGTTCAGTTCATCACTGGATAGAATTGAGGGTACAAGAACAGATACAAACCGCTTTTCCGCAAGTTCATTTAGGATTGGAGTAAACTTTAATGCAGGGATTGAGGCAAAATTATCACCACAATTCGGACTGGCGGTCGGTACTCAGTATAATCTGGGAAACCTTTTGCTTAAGCAGTCACCCAATTTAAGCCCTTCAGATGATATATATGAATGGGGAAGGACTAATTCTACACTGTACGATGGTGAGGGAAGTTACTATTCCTATTTGCAAAACGCGATTGCAAACAATAACAATGCGCCGGCTTATAAATCCAAAGACAAGAAATGGAACTGGGCATCATTTTACATTGCCTTAAATTTTTATCCAAATGCATTGGACAACGAGAAGAAGAAGTAAGCAGGTTTATAAATAGTTCAGTTTAAATTAAAAAACCACCCGATTAGGATAATAACGGGTGGTTTTTTTTTTGTTTTTATATATGTGAATTACTTCAACAACAGGTAAAGTATAATTGCAATAACACCGGCAACGGAGATTGCAGTATAATCCTGTACAATACCGGTTTGCAGTTTTCTCCAGTCGAAGCTCAGTTTCGAGAAATAGTTTGCAATTCCATTAATTACACCGTCAATAATTTTCACATCGAAAATATTCCATAGGAATTTATCAGATACATTTTTTATCGGTTCAACTACTACTGTATCATATACTTCATCAACATAGTATTTGTTTTCAAGTACTTTTCCGAAACCTGATTCTTCTTCAAAAGTCTCCTGTTTGGAGAATTTTTTAAACGCATACCAGCTGACTACAGAAGCTACAATTACAGAAATAAGAATCAGGATTATTTCAAATGAAACCGAGTGCTCAACCGATGGTTGGAATGAATCGAATACAGAATAAGATTTTGAAAAGACCGGTGCAAGCCATTCTTCAAATACATTTGGAACTCCTAAGAAGTGAGGCATCCCGATGAATCCACCAATCGCAGATAATACTGCTAGAATTATTAAGGGTATTGTCATTACAGAAGATTCATGCGGATGTATTTTTTCTTCATTGTATCTGGCTTTTCCGTAAAATGTTAATGATACCAAACGGAACATATAGAATGCTGTGATCGCTGCACTAATAAGAACTATTATGTAATAAACGGTGCCTGCGTTTGACATTACTTTATAAAGTATTTCATCCTTGCTCCAAAATCCGGATAATGGCGGGATTCCTGAAATTGCGAGTGTACCGATGAGGAACGTGATAAAAGTAATTTTCATCTTTCTTTTTAGACCTCCCATATACCTTATATCCTGCTCATCTTTCATGCCGTGAATAACTGACCCGGAACCGAGGAACATCAGGGCTTTGAAAAATGCATGCGTAACAAGGTGAAATACAGCGACGTGATATGCAAACACACCCAATGCAATAAACATGAAACCAAGTTGAGAGACAGTTGAGTAAGCAAGAACTTTTTTAATATCGTTTTGTTTTATTGCTATAGTTCCGGCAAGCAATGATGTTACAATTCCAATTATAAAAATTGTTTGTGTTGTAACCGGTGTTAAAGCGTAGAGCAGGGAAGTGCGGGCAACGAGGTAAATTCCTGCTGTAACCATCGTTGCAGCGTGAATCAATGCAGATACCGGAGTTGGGCCTGCCATCGCGTCAGGAAGCCAGGTGTAAAGCGGAATCTGTGCGGATTTTCCGGTGGCGCCAAGAAAGAATAATAATCCTATTGCAATTAGTAATCCATCATTAAGAGGGTAGCCTTCAAGCTGCGGTAGGAATTCCGAAATTTTTAACGTACCGAAATTGGCGAAGATGATAAACATAGCAATCATAAAACCAACATCTCCGATTCTGTTCATTACAAATGCTTTCTTAGCAGCTTCACCGGTGAATTTATGTTGATACCAAAATCCAATAAGCAAATATGAACAAAGTCCAACTCCCTCCCATCCGAGGAAAATTAATAGGAAATTATCAGCAAGGACAAGATGTAACATTGCGAAGATGAAGAGGTTCAGGTATGCGAAGAACTTCGCAAATCCGGGATCACCGTGCATGTAGCCGATTGAATAAACGTGAATCAGAAATCCTATTCCTGTAATTACCAGAACCATCACCATTGACAACGGATCAATCAGAAATGCATAATTTATCTCAAGGTTTCCTGCAGTTATCCAACTGAAATAATTAACGAAGATTGACCTCTCTTCAGGATTGAATGAAAGTAGTTGGAAAAATGTAACGGAAGCAATGAGAAATGGAATAAATACCATTAACGAACCTATAATACCCGTGATTTTCTCATTGTTGATTTTCTTACCGAGTAATCCATTTACCAGAAAACCAAGTAAAGGAAGAAGTGTAACCAGATAAAAAAGATCGGACATTATTTTACCATTTAAGAATGTTTATCTCGTCAATATTGACAGTGCTTTTATTACGGTATAGCGAAATGATAATAGCAAGCCCAACGGCGGCTTCTGCTGCAGCAACCGTCAGTACCATGAATACGAAAATTTGTCCACTGATCTCACCAAGATAACTCGAAAATGAAACCAATGAAATATTTATTGCATTTAACATTAGCTCTATACTCATGAATATTATAATGGCGTTGCGTCTAACAAGTACACCTAAAACTCCGATTGAGAAAAGCAGAGCACTTAAGATGAGATAGTAATTAATTTCAAGCATTGGAATTATTGTTGAACTGCAAAATAATCTAATAGAATTACTTTATAAAGTTAAAATTTAATTTGTCTTAGCCTAATGGAAGGGTTTCAATAAAAATTAATCAACCATTAGAAAAATTTTAAACTGCTTTGGATTAAAGGTATCATTTAATTGGTACAGAATTTGAGTACTTGAAATTAAGAAATCTCTGCGGACGAAAAATGATGATAAAAAAAATAATGAAATCTTTAAAAACATTTGTGTTGGTGTTTTCAATTTTTATATCCGCTTGCAATAATAAAACGGAAAATAATCCTGTTGAACCAAATTTACCCGGAAACTGGGAAGCGATGAATACCGGTACATCATCAGCGCTTTATGACGTCAAGTTTATTAATAATTCAACTGGTTGGGCAGCGGGTGAATCAGGTTTGATTATCAGAACAACCGATGGCGGTTTGAGTTGGGTTAATCAATATTTCAATAACGACATTTATATTTTAGGATTAGATTTTTTGGATTCAAATGTTGGTTTCGCAGTGGGTTCAAATGGTACGATTTTAAAAACTACAAACAGCGGATGGCACTGGTCCTATCTAAATAGTAATACAACGAAACAACTAACTGATGTAAATATTGTCTCTTCAGACATAGCAATTGTTGTCGGTGATGGGGGAACTATTCTTCGTACAGAAAATGCCGGATTTAACTGGTTCATGGATTCAGTCAATATTTCAAATACTCTCTATGCAGTTTCGTTTCTTGATACAGATAATGGGATTATTGTTGGCGATAATGGTATTGTGTTGAAAACTACGGGAAGAAATATTAGGTGGAACGTTATAGAAACTGATTATTATAATTCTCTACAGAGTGTAAAATATAATAATATATATGATGTGTATGCAGCGGGAACGGATGGCATAATTATAAAATCGAATAACGGGGGTTTAACATGGTTCAAACTCCAAAGTAACGTAGAAAATATAACCTTCATGGACATTTCTTTTGCGGATATTAATACAGGTTACTTCGTTGGAGGTAATGGAACAATGCTCAAAACTGTTAACAGTGGGTTTACTCTGGCATCTCAAAATTCAAACACGAATACAACGTTGTATTCAATCTCATCTATTTCCCCGGATACCGTTTACGCTTCCGGAGCATTTGGGACTATAATCAGAACTTTAACTGGGGGATATTAAAAGTTTTTTAAAACAACTAGAACTTTACATAATATATATTATACAACAATTACTTTGTTTATACAATTTGTTCGTTTATCAGTCGAATTGCTTTTTTGATGTTAGTTTTTAAGTTATATTCAGTGGTTGAATTTATTGATTCCGTGATTTCTTGAACTGTGTTATTGGTAAACAAAGCACCTCTGATATGAGCTTTCAATTGATCCTCATAATAATTTGTGCTTAACATTGCAACGTTCAGGAGTTCACGATCTTTCAAAGTCAACCATTTTCTGCCTTTCACTTTACCATAACCTTCAATTATCATCCACTGTAGAAATTCTTCACTTAGCGATTGCATTAAGCTAACCAATTTCTCTGTCTTATTTCCATAAACAAATCTTAAGTTAGTTTTACCTCTCTTTTCAAATTTTTGAACAGAAAAGTTTTCACCTTTTAGCAAAGATTCATTACCATAAACCTTTTTGAAAATTGTTAGTGCATTAATAGCAGCAGGAAATCCGTTAAATAAGTAACTTTGCAAAATGGTTTCATATATTAATTGTGACGGGATTGAGTTATTTTTGCATTCAGATAAAAGTTCTTGTAGCTTTTTAAACTTTTTTGCTGAAATACAAGAAGCGATTTTACAAAGAAGTAATTTTTGTTTATTCATGATATGAAGTTATTAGATTACTACATTCTTAAAAATTTTATTCAGAATTTTCTTTTTGGAATGTTCTCTTTTATTATAATTTTTATCCTCGTTGATGTATTTGAAAACCTGGATAAATTCGTTGATGCTAACCTCAGCATTTTTAAAGTAGCCGAGTATTATTTTTATTTTATTCCTGAGATTATTAAACTGATTACACCTATCGGTATGCTGCTGGCTTCCCTTTTTACTGTAAGCAGGTTCATAAATTTTTCTGAACTTACAGCGATGCAATCTGCAGGGATGGGGCTTTACAGATATATGCTCCCGATTCTGATTTTTGCAGCTTTTGTAACAGGTTTTTCGACCTACTTTGACGGATACATTGTTCCGGAATCAAATAAAAAGAAATTTGAATTTGAGAGAACACTACTTGGGAAAAATGTAATCATGCAAAGTTATTCGAACTTATTCTATCAGGAAGATAAAAACATCATTATTGGAATACAGCAATATTTAACATTAAATAAATCTGCTAATAATATTACAATTAATATATTTAATGCTGATGACCTAAATGTATTAATTGATAGATACGATATTGAAACTATGAACTGGAATCAGGCATTAAATTCCTGGGACATGTACAATATTCACATACGGCACTTCCCTGCTGATTCAACTTCACATTATTCATACGAATTTATACCTTTCGCCAACATTAGCCGGTTAAGTGAAATTTCACATTTAAAATTGACGCCGGATTTAATTAGGAAGCGACAGTTAAAACCGGATGAAATGGGATTAAGTGAACATCGTCAGTTCATAGACAATCTAAGGAGCACAGGTTTAGAGACCTCAAGAGCAGAAGTTGACTATTACTCAAGAATTAGTTTTCCGTTTGCCAGTATAGTTACAGTATTATTTGGAGTTTCATTATCAAATAACAGGCGCAAAGGTGGCGCAGCAATGCAGTTTGGCATTTCGATTCTGATAAGTTTCATTTACTTAGGATTTGTGAAAATCTCTAAAGTGTTTGGTTACAATGGAGACTTAAATCCTCTTTTAACCGCATGGCTGGCAAATTTCATATTTCTCTCTATCTCAGTTATAAATTTTTATAGAATCCAAAAATTCAGTTAACTTTTTCATCTTCAATTTTTGGTGGTGGTTGAAATCCAAATCCCTGTGCATTTAAATTATCATGCAGGTTAATTTGTCCGAATTGGTTTTCATACTTTTCCAGGTTGTCTTTCAGCGCTCTCAGTAGCATCTTAGCGTGTTGCGGAGTCATAATGATCCTTGCATTTACTTTAGCCTTTGGCACGCCCGGAAGAACCCTCGTGAAATCGATTATAAACTCTGCAGGTGAATGTGAAATTATCGCAAGGTTAGAATAAATCCCTTCTGCCTCTTTTTCTCCTAATTCGATATTAATTTGTTGTCCCTGAGTATGCGGTTGTTCGCTTTTTTTATTGCTCATATAAATTAATTTTTTGCTAATATATTTAAACGAAGTTCTCATAAAAATGTAAATTGAAATAGCTTTGATTTATATTTAGTTTAGCTAAAAAAAATATATGAGTTTACTTGTAATCGGTTCAATCGCTCTCGATACACTCGAAACCCCTTTTGGAAAAGTTGAATATGCTGTTGGCGGATCCGGTACCTTCATTTCAACTTCTGCAAGCTATTTTTATGACGATATTAAGCTTATCGGTATTGTAGGTACTGATTTTCCAAATGAGGAATTGGAATTTCTAAAATCCCGTAACATTGATATTTCCGGAGTACTTAAACATCCTGAGAAAAAGACTTTTCATTGGCACGGCAAGTATAACTATGACCTCAATACGAGAGATTCAATAGTAACCGAGCTCAACGCATTTGAAGATTTCAATCCAGAGATCCCTGCATCTTTCAGAGATAGCCCGTATATATGTTTGGGAAATGTAGACCCTGAAATACAACTGAAGGTGATTAACCAGCTTACTAATCCCAAAATAATAATGATGGATACTATGAATTTTTGGATTGAAATGAAAAAGAATAAGTTGTTTGAAACCATGAAGCACGTTAACATAATCAGCATAAACGATAGCGAGGCGAGAGAACTTACAGGTGAATACAATCTCGTTAGCGCCGCAAAGCGAATGAAAGAATTAGGACCTGAGATTATTGTAATAAAGAAAGGTGAACACGGAGCGCTTTTGTTCAACGGCAACAACGTCTTTGCAGCTCCCGCATTACCACTTGAAAATGTTTTCGACCCGACTGGTGCTGGTGATTCATTTGCGGGCGGATTTATGGGTTGGATCGCTGGAACAGATGATACAAGTCTGGATAACCTTAAGTTGGCTATGATTTACGGTAGCGCAATTGCATCTATTTCAGTTGAAAAGTTTTCACTGGAAGGGCTAAGAGAGCTGAGCAATTCCAGTATTGAAGAAAGATTAAATTCCTTTAAAAACCTTACTCAGTTTGATTTTCCGGTAAACGGTAAATCAAATAATTAAAAAGAAAACGTAACAGCAATCGGGTTATTCCGTATGAATATTATAAAGTCTGATGCTTTTGTGATTAAAAGTTTAAAGTATAGAGATACAAGTAAAATCGTTACATTGTTTTCCTCCGAATTCGGAAAATTTAACGCTTTGGTTAAAGGTGCGAGAAATATTAAATCGAATTTTAGAGGTTCACTTGATAGCATTTCACTTGTAAGTATTATACTCAACAAAAAAGAACAGCGGGAATTACAGGTGATCCGGAATTCTGAAGTATCAAATCCATATTGGAACATTAAATCAAATTTTAATAAGTTATCGCTCGCCTACGAGTTGGTTTCACTAGTTCACTCCGGAATTCATTTCTATGACAAAAATCTCGCAACTTTTACTCTTATGAAAAATATATTTGACCATCTCGATAGCGAAAAAGAGTGCAATTTAAATGTGGTTAAGTTATTTTTTAAATTAGGATTTTTAAAAGCTCTTGGGTTCCAGATTACGGATACTGCGAATGTTAATGAAACTTTTTTAAACAAAATAGAATTTAAATTAAACAGAGTTCAGCTGGATATTGTCAATAAATTACAACATTCACAATTTGATTTGTCAAACGAAATGGAATTAGCAGATGCTCACTTAAAAGTTATTAATGACTACCTTGATATTATTCTTGATGAACTTAGCTTAAATAAATCAAACAGGAGAACAAAATTAATTCTGGACAGTATGGCAAACTAATACTAATTTTATAAGTAAGCCATATAAAGGAGAAACATAAAATGAAGAAAAAAACCGTTATAGCATCAGCATTATTCTCGTTGTTCATCCTGGCATTTGCAGCAATTATTGTTGCAAGTTTTTCAGGAAGCAATTTAATTGTTGCTGATTCAAAAATTGATTTCAACACTACCCCACCCATTCCTAACCCCAATCCGTCAGTACTGGCATTAAATGAGGCGTTCATGGAAGTTGCTAACAAAGTAACTCCAACTATAGTATATATTGAGGTAACAAATGGCGACCAGGGTAAAAAAAAGCAAAGCCCGGACGGACAGAATCCATTTGAATTCTTTTTCGGACCGGATTTTGATTTCGGCGAACAAATGCCAATGAGAGGTTCAGGCTCTGGGGTTATAATTTCAAGCGACGGGTATATAATCACCAATAATCACGTCGTTGAAAATGCTTCTGATGCAGGAATCAAGGTGACATTAACCGACAAACGTGAATTTCATGCAAAGTTAGTCGGAACTGATCCTACAACAGATATTGCAGTAATAAAAATTGATGCAACTGATCTACCGGTCGCATCCGTAGGTAATTCAGATAATGTGCATGTCGGGCAATGGGTAATTGCAATTGGTAATCCGTTAGGACTTAATTATACTGTAACAACGGGTATTGTATCAGCACTTGGCAGGAACCTTCCGGTCAATGATAATAGGTATGCTATTGCAAATTTCATCCAAACTGATGCAGCAATAAATCCCGGTAATAGCGGCGGCGCATTAGTTGACGTTTACGGCTCTGTAATAGGAATAAATTCTGCAATTAAATCCAATACTGGATATTTCACCGGTTATGGTTTTGCAATTCCAATGAACATTGCAAAATCAGTTGCCTCTGATTTAATCGCGACTGGTAAAGTTTCACGTGGCTATATTGGAATTTCTATAAAAGATGTTGATGGCAAAGAAGCCCGTGGTTTAGGTCTTGAAAGAACCCGCGGTGTATTAATTCAGGAGGTTCAGGAAAACGGAGCCGGTTATGAAGCAGGGTTAAAAACTGGTGATGTAATACTCAAAGTCGATGGAAATGAAGTTAACGCTTCAAATCAACTTCAAACAATTATCAGCCAAAAGAGTCCCGGTGATAAAGTAGAACTGGAAGTATTCAGAAACGGGAGCACAATGAACTTTAACGTAACTTTGAAACCAAGAGCTGATGTCGAGGAAAGATTGATTTCTGAAAATCAACCCCGCAATCAGGATACAGAACTGAATTCTAAAAGTATTGAATCTATTGGTCTGGAAGTTTCCGATATGACAGGTTCGATGCGTAAATCTTTCGATATTTCAAATGGTATTCTTGTCAAAGATGTTAAGAATTTTTCCGAATCATTTGAGCGAGGTTTGAGGCCCGGAATGGTAATCCTCGAAGCAGAAAAGGAAAAATTAGATAATGTTGAAGATTTCATGTCAGTTATTAACTCAAAGAATAAAGGTGATGTTATAATCTTAAAAGTGATGGATTCCAATAAAAATATCAGAATTGTTGCTGTTGAGATTTAATTAATATTCCCCGTCCGCAATTACGGGCGGGGTACTTCTTCACTTGCAATTATTTAATATTTATTTTATTTTAATGTAATCGTAGTCTGAAAAAATGAAATTAGTTACCAATATATTAACTCTTGTTGTAGTGTTCATCGCCTTCGGCACTATCAAAAGTAATGCCGGGGACAATGAACATTTCGACAATGGATTCGGTGCAGCTTCAACTTCATTAAATACTGATGATTACAAGTTGTTTCAGAATTATCCGAATCCCTTCAATCCTGTAACCAGAATAAGTTATAAAATTAACAAAGAAGCCTTTGTTACTTTAAAGGTCTTTAATCTGGTTGGACAGGAACTCTACACTTTAGTAAGTGAAAATCAAAAACCGGGGACTTACAACGTTCATTTCAATGGAGCGGAGCTAACTACCGGAATTTACCTTTACAAGTTGCAGGTAAACGATTTCACTTCCGTTAAAAGAATGACTCTCATTAAGTAATTTCTGAGAGTTACCAATTAAAATTAAAACTTTAATGATTTTGAAAAGAATTTTTTCAATGTTGTTAGTCCTGTTTTTCACAGGTAGTTCAGTATTTGCACAAAACAAAATTTTCGATAACTTCTCGCAGAAGGAATTACCGGGATGGATTTGGGGAAATATTGATATGACATACTCCCACAATTATGACAATGTAGAGAATGGTTTCGCGGATATAATTGCCGATCGTGAAATTTCTCCTGGTCAGTTCATCGGAAAAATCACCAAAGTAGAACCGATGTTATTTACTGCCGGTAACTTCCTAAACCTAATGCTACTAGGTGTGGATAACGATGTCAATTTTGTTGTATCTATTATTTATGATTTAGATATGAATAACAGATATGATGAAAACTCTGATGTTATGCTCGTATCAAATCCGATTTCATTAAATTTTCACGACTGGAAGGAAGTTAAAGTAAAGCTTGACGAAGAAAATTTTCATCTAGTTACAAAGGTTAAGGAAGATTTTTCAATAACCGAAACTGAAGCTTTTGCCTTAAACATTGATTTTATTGCTGATGACGATTTCAAATCCGGGATATTTCAGTCCGGCATTGCTTTAGTTTCAGAAATCCAAAACAAAGAAACTTTTGAAGATACCGGTTTGCGGTCAAATGTAACATCTGAAGAGTCAGTTTTCAAAGCTAAGAATTATCCGAATCCATTTAATCCTAGTACCACTATTACATACTTTTTACCCGAAGCGACTGATGTTACTTTAACTGTATATGACAGACTTGGACGTGAGGTTTCTGTTCTTGTAAGTGGTAATCAAAGCGAGGGTACTCATTCGGTAGAGTTCAATGCTGAATCATTACCTAGTGGGATTTACTTTTACCGTATAAAAACTCCCCTGCATACAGAGGTAATGAAAATGATGCTTGCTAAATAATCTACAATCAATCACGTTTACCTGAAGCCGGATGTTTTTCCGGCTTCTTACTTTATTGGCGGATTTCCAAATTATCCCCTTCAAATTCCTTTATTTGCTTTATAGCAAGTTCGGGTAAATTTTCAGGAATGTCATCATAATTTATGTTTACCAATATCCCCTTTCCGTTGCAAATAAGTTTATCGCGGACAATAATTATGTTTTCAAAACAAAAGCTTGAGTTTTTAATCCAGGAAATTCGTGTAAAAATCTCAAGCTCTTCGTCCAGATATGAAGGTGAAAAATAGTCTATTGAATTGTGAACCACAACAATTTTTGTACCGTCTGTAAAAAAACCGCTCGAGGTTAATGTTGAGTTTAAATTGCGCCTGTATTCAATCCGGCCATCTTCAAAATATCTAAGATAGTTTGAATTGTGGACGATACCTTGATAATCCACTTCATAAGTTCTCACCCTACGTTTGATCGAGTGTTTAAATTTTGATATATCCATCTTCAAAGATACTTTCGTTAAATTCCTTATTCAATTAAAATGGAAATATTACTTCATTCATAAAAAATTTAAAACAAATTATATTTAAAAAAATAATTTTGTTGGATAAGAAAATTAATAAAAAGGTTGGGATAATTGGCTTCCCGATGGATCTTGGAGCTGACAGACGTGGCGTTGATATGGGACCGTCTGCTATCAGGTACGCCAACTTAAAGAAGAAACTTGAGGCATTAGGTTATGTTGTGGATGATTTCGGTGATATAGCCGTGAACATTCTTGAAACACAAAAGATTAAAAATATAAAGCTGAAATACCTTCCGGAAATTGAAAGAGCCTCTAAATTACTTTCCGAAAAAGTTACATCCATTCTCGATAGAAAATATTTCCCTCTTGTGTTAGGTGGTGATCATGCTACCGCTATTGGATCAATTGCCGGGATTTCTTCTTATTGCAAGAAAAACAATAAGACACTTGGGGTAGTGTGGATTGATGCTCATGCAGATATGAATACTGAAGAAACTACCCCATCAGGAAATATTCATGGTATGCCCCTTGCTATCGCGATGGGATTAGGTTACAAGTCTTTAATAAAAATTAACGGTTTTTCACCTAAGGTTGATATTGAAAATATTGCAATGATAGGGATTCGTGATGTTGATAAACTTGAAGCAGAAACAATTAAAAAATTGAATCCGATAATCTATACCATGACTGATATAGATAAGATTGGGATACATAGAGTCATTTCAAAAGTATTGGGTGATTTTAAAAAGCGGGTTGATTTTATACATATAAGTTTCGATCTTGATGGAATAGATCCTGAGTATGCGCCCGGAGTTGGTACACCGGTACACGGTGGATTAACTTTCCGGGAGGCTCATTTAATAATGGAAATGATAGCTGAATGTGGTTGCATGAGCTCACTCGAAATGGTTGAAGTAAATCCCATACTCGATATAAAAAATGAAACTGCAGAACTAACAACTGAACTTATATTATCGGCTCTGGGTAAAAATACTCTTCACAGATAATTTAGTTGCCCTTTCAATTTCTGAATCTTTTCTAAAGTTTCCTGTTGTTTTTTTCTCTCTGCTTCAATTATATGATGGGCAGCCTTTTCAAGAAATTTTTCGTTCTCGAGTTTTCCATTAATTGATTTCAGGTAACTTTGAAGTTTTTCAATTTCTCTCTCAAACTTTTCACGTTGTTTCTGAGGATCAATTAATCCTTCGAGTTTTAAAAATATTTCAAACCCTGCTTTAACCGATGAGACTGTATTTGAAGGGACAGTTGATTTGTTTTGAATGGTTTCGAGGGACTCAAGATTGCTTAATTGTATTATAAACCTTCTGAAATTTTCAATGAACTTCGTTTTATCAGATCTTAAAAGTAAGTTACATTTCTTTGAAAAGGGTATATCGTGTTCGGCTCTGAGATTACGAATACCTGTAATTAATTCCTGAAGTGTTTGAAAATCTCTCTCGATATTTTCATTGGATAGGTTCCCAATGTACTCCGGAAATCTTTCGAAACTGATTGACTTTTCCTTATACGAATCATCTGTTACTAAATGCCATATCTCTTCAGTAACAAATGGAATCACTGGGTGAAGGAGAATTAAAATATTTTGATAAATTCTAAGTGCAAAATTAAATCGTTCCTGTTTCGTGCTTTCAACCGTTTCAACTTTCAGAAGTTCGATGTACCAATCACAAAACTCAGACCAGACGAAATTATAGAGTGTTTTTGCATAATCATTTAACCTATAATCCGTGAGATATTGTTCACACTTTTTAATTACACTGTTGAAACGGGATTCAATCCAAACGGATACAACATCATTCGCATCAATTTGTTGCATAGAATTTGAATCTGTATTCATTATTAAAAACCGTCCGGCATTCCAAAGTTTAGTAATGAAGTTTCTGCCAAGTTCGGTATTTGATTCATCGAATAAAACATCATTTCCTAACGGTGCAAGATAGATTAAAGAAAACCTTAAAGCATCGGTTCCATACTTTTCCATAAGGTCAATTGGTTCAGGAGAATTTCCCAGACTCTTTGACATTTTCCTTCCCTGTCCATCGCGTACAATTGAATTAAAGTAAACGTCTTTAAACGGAATTTCTTTTTTATATTCCATTGCCGCCATTATCATTCTTGCTACCCAGAGAAAAATAATATCAGGTGCAGTTACTAAAAGGTCGGTCGGATAATAATAATCCAAAGATTCATTTGAATTGCTTTCCTTTTCGTTCGTCCATCCGAATACTGACATTGGCCAAAGCCACGAAGAAAACCACGTGTCCAATACATCAGGATCCTGAATCCAATTTTCAGGATCAGCAGGTGGATTTGTATTGCAATAGATTTTAGCTGATTGTTTATGATACCAGATTGGAATCCTATGTCCCCACCAGAGCTGTCGGGATATGCACCAATCTTTTAAGTTGTCCAGCCAGTGGAAATATGTCTTTGTCCATTTTTCCGGATAAAACTTTACTGATTTATCCTTCACCACCTTGATTGCAGGTTCAGATAATTTTTTCATATCAACGAACCATTGGTCAGATAGATACGGCTCAATTACAGCATCAGTCTTTTGCCCATATGATACGTTGTGAACATATTCTTCCGTTTTATCAATCAAACCTTCGGAATTAAGTAGTTCAACGATTTTCTTTCTTGCCTCAAAAATGTTTAATCCTTCAAATTGTAAACCATTTTCGTTCATTCTTGAATCTTGCGTAAGTACATTAATTACTTCCAGATGGTGTCTTTTTCCGATTTCAAAATCATTTGGATCGTGCGCGGGGGTGATTTTTAAAGCTCCTGATCCAAAATCCGGATCTACATAGTTATCAGCAATTATTTTAATTCTCCGTTTTGCGATGGGTAATATAACGTACTTCCCGACAAATTCTTTATACCTTTCGTCATTAGGATTTACGGCAACCGCAGTGTCACCAAGCATGGTTTCAGGTCTTACAGTTGCTATCAAAATATATTTATCAGAATCTTCAAGGAAATATTTTATGTAATAAAGTTTATCTGCTTTTTCCTTATAAACAATTTCGTCATCACTTAAAGCTGTGAGTGCGACAGGGTCCCAGTTTATAATTCTTTTACCTTTGTAAATATATCCTTTATTGTACAGATCAACGAAAGTATTAATAACAGCTCTCGAGAGATCTTCATCCAACGTAAATTTTTCTTTTGACCAATCGACTGATGCACCAAGCCTTCTCAACTGTTTCAAAATGTGTCCACCGTGCTTTTCTTTCCACTTCCAAGATTCCATTAAAAACTCTTCGCGGGTATAATCACTCTTTGATTTTCCTGATTTGGTTATTTGCTCGACGACTTTTTGTTGCGTCGCTATACCAGCATGATCTGTGCCCGGAACCCAACACACTTCAAACCCTTTCAAACGTTTATATCTACAGTAAATATCCTGTATTGTTGTATTAAGAATGTGTCCGATGTGTAACACTCCGGTCACGTTGGGTGGTGGGATTACAACTGAATATTTTTCTTTTCCGGGATTAGGTTTTGAGTTATATAGCTTTTTATCTTCCCAGAAATTTCGCCATTTTTGTTCTGTTTTTTTAAAATCGTAGGTTTTATCAAATTCATTCATTTGTGGATATATTTTCAGATGTTATCATTTTCGATGAATTATTTTTTAGAATTTTATACGCCAATTCAAGGTATGCAATTGCGCCTTCGGAATCAATTTTATAAAGACACAGAGGTTTACCGTAAAAGGTTGCTTCGTTGAGTAAATTTGAACTTGGGATTACAATATCGAAAAGGTAATCTTTATACCTTAAATTCATTTCTCTTTCAGAAATCTCTGTTACTTTTGAACCTTTTTCATACATTGTAAAGATAATTCCTTCCACTTCAAGTTTCGGATTAGAATTTTCCTTTATCCAGTTTAAATAGTTGAAAAGTTTATCAACTGCCTCTAATGATAAATGCCCACATTTAATAGGTATCAGAACGGAATCTGAAGCAGTAAGAGCATTGGCCGTAATTCCACGGAATAGCGGAGGGCAATCGATAACTATGAAATCATACTGTTCCCTTAAATCTTTTAAAGCGTTTTTCAAGATGACTCTGTTATCACTTGTCTTTGTAAATTTCTCATCGTGTTGGATGGAATTTATATTGGAAGGAACGAAATTAAGGTAATCGAGTTCAGTCTTATGAATTGCAAATGAAAGGGATCTGGTATAATTAAACACCTCCGAAATTCCGGCTTTTATTTTATCCTGAGTAAAGCCAAGCGCTATTGCTGATGACCCGAAAGGATCAACATCAATTAATAATGTTTTCTTTTCTGCTACTGCAAGTGAAGCTGCAAGATTAACAGAAGTAGTTGTCTTACCCACTCCACCTTTTGGGACGAAGACTGAAATTACTTTGCCCATTATTCAATAATTGCTTCTAAAACTTTCTTGTTATTTAAAAATCCTTCGAGTATATCGCCGCTGTTAAGTGAGGTTACTCCAGATGGAGTGCCGGTGAAGATTAAATCTCCGGCTTCCAGTGCGAATATCGAATTTAGGTATTTTAAAATTTCTTCAAAAGAAAAGATCATATTTAGTGTATTACCGGTTTGTTTCGTCTCCCCATTAATTGAAAGTGAAAAATTAATTTCATTATTAATATTTTTTAAGTGATAAATTTCTGATATGGGAGCAGAATTTTTGAAACCTTTTGAAACACTCCATGGCATTCCATTCAATTTTGCATTTGTCTGAACGTCTCTCAAGGTAATATCAAAACCAAGAGCAATTCCTTGTACAACCGAGTTCAGGTTAAAATCGCTATTATTGAAATTCCTGAAAACAGCAAGTACTATTTCAACTTCATTTTGAATGTTATCAGAAATCTTCTTTTTGTTAACAACAGGGATTGAAACTCTGCATCCTGATTTGCACAATGCTGATTTTGGTATTATAAAAACTACTGGTTCATTCGGTTGTGCAGCATCAGTAAATTCTTTAATATGATCGGGGTAATTCTTCCCTATACAGTAAATGTTACCGACCCTAAAGTTTTCGTTGCTATCTGCAAATGGAATTTCATTCATTATAAGTCTGAGAAATAAATCTGATTTTTATTAATGACAGCAACGGGTTTACATTTCGCTTTAAATCCATTGAACGGAGTATTCCTCGATTTTGATTTAAACTTCCCTTTATTAATTTTCCATTCCTTATTTACATTTAGAATAGTAAGATTAGCTGCCTCACCTTCCTTTATTTTCGGAGTTTCAATTTTAAGTATTTTTCTTGGATTGACAGCCAAATACTCTACAAATCTTTTAAAAGAAATTACGTTTGTTTCTACGAGATATTTATATGATAGTCCGACACATGTTTCAAGTCCGATAATTCCAAAAGGCGCCTCATAAAAACCCATACTTTTTTCATAGTCCGTGTGAGGTGCGTGATCAGTACACAAAACATTTATTGTGCCATCTCTCAGACCTTCTATCAATGCTTGCCTGTCATGTTCCGATCTCAGTGGAGGATTCATTTTTGCATTGGTATTAAATCCGAAACAGGCTTCTTCAGTTAATATAAAATGATGTGGACATACTTCAGTTGTTACATTTAAACCGTTTTTCTTTGCGTTTCTAATAAGCTCCACGCTGTCGGCGCACGATATATGTTGCAAATGATATCTCGCTCCTTTAATAAACTTAGTGATTAATATATCTCTGGCAACCATTACGGATTCGCTGATTGTCGGAATTGCCCTGAGACCCATTGAAGTTGATACTTTACCTTCATTCATAGCACCTTTATTCGATAGCGCTGTGGTTTCTGCATGTTGGATAAAAACTTTATCAAGTTGCACACAATATTCAAGTGCATAGCGCATTAACAAAGGGTCTTCGACCGGACTACCATCATCAGTAAAACCTTTTACACCTGCATCGGAGAGTGACATGAATGCGGATAATTCCTTTCCAGCGCGTTTTTTTGTAACGCATCCGGTAAAATCGATATCTGCAAGAAGATTAGAATACCGCCTAATAAATGTTTCAATAATGTACGGTGAGTCCAAAGGTGGATCAGTGTTTGGCATACATAGAACACCTGTAAATCCACCATTCATTGCAGCCGCTGCGCCAGTTAATATCGTCTCTTTGTGAGTAGGACCCGGCTCACGAAAATGTACATGCATATCGTAAAATCCTGGGGTACATGTATAATCCTTTGCGTTTATTATCTGTATAGGCTTAATTGTAGTAGCAATATTAAATCCGATCTTTTCAATAATACCATCTATTATCAAAATATCCGAATACTTATCGAGTTTTTGTTCGGGTGATACTATATGAATATTTTTTAAAAGTATGTTCAATTTAACTGCCTGACATTAATTTAAAAAGTGCGAGTTTTACAGCCAGTCCGTTTGTTACTTGTTCAAAGATAAAGAGATTATCCAAATCCAGTATATCCTCGTCAAGTTCAACATTCTTATTGAATGGTCCTGGATGAAGAATCGCAATATTCTCATTCAGTTTCAATCTCTCAGAGTTTATCCCAAAAAATTTCCTGTATTCGTTCAGAGATGAAATTGAGTTCCCTGCTTCCCGTTCCAACTGTACCCTAAGTAAAATTAAAGCATCGTTATTTTTAATTGCAAAATTAATATCATTACAAACTGAAACACCGAGCGAGCTGATATTTCGGGGTATGAACACATTCGGGCCACATACTGAAATATTTGCCTTCAGTTTTGATAATGCAAAAATATCAGATAGTGCAACTCTGCTATGTGAAATGTCTCCTACAATACAAACCTTCTTGTTTTTCAAATTACCGAAATGTTCCCTCAAGGTAAACATATCCAATAATGCTTGCGTCGGATGCTCATTTGTTCCATCTCCCGCATTGATGATTTGCGATTTTGTGAAATTGAGAAGTAAGTTTGTGAAACCCGGAGTTGGATGTCTTGATATTATAAAATCGAATTTCAGTGCATCTATATTTCTAATTGTATCAATTATGGATTCTCCTTTTGCCAGTGATGAATTTTCAGGGTTGAAATTTGTTATGTTTAACCCGGATAAGTTTTCTGCTCTTTCAAATGATAATCTGGTTCTTGTTGAATTTTCAAAGAATAGATTTAAAACCGATTTCCCTTTTAAATTTTCAATGGATTCATTGCTTAGCAAAAGTTTTTTCTGCACAGAAGTTTCATCTAATATATCCGTAATTTGCCCGACTGACAAATTATAGATACCGGTAAGATGTTTCAGGTATTTCATAAATTAACCCACTAAGAAGTTCCAGAGTATTGCGTCAAGAATTAGAATCATCGCAGAGGTAATAACAAAGGCTTTAATTGTTGATAGACCCACACCTTGCGCACCGCCTCTCGTTTGAAAGCCAACGTAACAACCGATCGATGATATTGCCGCGCCAAAAAATACAGCTTTAGTGATAGCAATCATCACATCACCAAATTCGTAAATTGATTTGAATCCAGACATAAAACTATCGGATGAAACTTCAAGAAAATATACTGCAACCAGGTATGAACCAAATATTCCGATAGCGCTGGCGTAAATCACCAATACAGGTAACATTGCGGTAGTTGCAATAATTCTGGGCATCGCGAGATACCTGACAGGATTTATTGCCATTGCTTCAAGAGCATCAATTTGTTCCGTGACCTTCATAGTCCCCAATTCAGCAGCAATTGATGCACCAATTCTCCCCGCGAGCACAAGGGCGGTTAATACCGGACCAAGTTCAATGATTATCGCCTTCGGAGTTGCAGTACCAAGTATTTCTACCGGCAGTAAACCTTTAATCTGAAAGGCTGCCTGCCAGCTCGAAACAGCACCGGTGAATATCCCGATTATTGATACTAAAACAAAAGAGTTAACCCCTACATGCACCATCTGTTGAAAAATAAGCTGTCGGTCTCGAAATACTCTCGGCAGACTTTTAAAAACCCCGAGAAATAATATCCCGATTTGCCCTAAGTCCGCAAAAAATGAATGGACCTTTGTTTCATATATGCGTAACAATTTTTTTATCAACTTCGCTGAATTTTAATTTGTAGCAGCCTGTTCCCGGTTTTCTTCATGATTGTAAAAACTAATCCCTTGTAGTCAATTCGTTCGTAAATTTCAGGTATATGCCCGGTAACCGTCTGAAGAAATCCGCTCAATGTTTGATACTCGTCGTTATCTTCCGGAATGTCGGTATTAAATCTTTTATTGAATTCTTCGATTGAAATATCTGGATTTACAAGAAACATACCTTTTTTATCACGCTTTATTTTCTCAGTTTCGATATCGTATTCATCTTCAATTTCACCAACTATTTCCTCAAGTATATCTTCCAAGGTTATTAAACCCTCGACACCGCCATGTTCATTTACAACGATCCCGATGTGTATTCTTTTCTTTTGGAAATCTTTTAATATCTCACCGATGTGTTTATTCTCCGGTATAAAATGTACAGGTCTGATAATTTCATTAAGGAGAATTAAATCCTTGTGTTCAGCCGCACCGATCAAATCTTTCGAATAAATAATACCAATAATATTGTCAATGGAATCTTTATAAACCGGGATCCTTGAATATCCGTCTTCAATGACGATTTGGATTATCCGCTCACGGTTTTCATCTATATCAATCGCAGTCATCATGTTACGGGGTACCATGATTTCTTTTGCCGTTTTATCGTTGAAATCAAATATTTTTTCGATAAGCGCATGCTCAGTCTGGTCAATTACTCCGGTCTTCCTCCCTTCAAGTATAATTTGTCTGATCTCTTCTTCGGAATGAAAAGCTTCTTCAGCAGTAAGCTTTTCTATTCCGATCAATTTAAGAATTAAATTTGCAGATGTATTAAGTAGCCAAATGAAAGGTTTGAAAATTTTATAAAACATTCTAAGCGGTCTGGATAAAAACACGCTGATATTTATGTAGTGTCTTATAGCAATTGCTTTTGGTGCCAGTTCACCAACAGTAATGGTGAAATATGTAATGAATCCCAGCCCGATAAATACACTTAGAGTTTTTGAAAAAGTGGAAGATAAACTGAAGTAGTCGAACAAAGGAGATAGTAATCCAAAGAACACATCTTCTCCAATCCAACCCAACAAAAGGTTTACTATTGTTATACCAAGTTGACATGCGGAAATATAGCTTTGCAGTTCAGTTAAGATTTGCTTTGTAATTTTTGCATTGCTGCTGCCTTTTGAAATCAGGAGTTCAAGTTCGGTTGTTCTGGTTCTGACAATGGCATACTCGGTTGCAACAAATAGTGCGTTTACAAAAACGAGCATGAATATTAATAGGATCTCCAATAAAACAGATTCAATGTTAATCATTGATCAGAATACCCTATTTTTAAATATAAAAGTGAAAAACTGTGAGTGGTAATTATCTGAGTCTGTATCGTCTGGATCCAATTCAGCTATTTATTTTGTAAATATCATTTTTTTTATATCAGACGAAGTAGGAGTTTGAAGTTTATAAAGGTAAATTCCGCTTGAGATGTCAACGTAATCATTGACATCAAAGCGGACACTGTATTTACCCGGTTGTTTAAATTCATCTACCAGAATTGCAACTTCTTTACCGGCAAGATTGTATACTTTTAAACTTATGAATCCAGGACTTAAAACTTCATACGGGATAGTTGTAGAGGGGTTAAATGGGTTCGGATTATTTTGATAAAGTTTTGTATTGGAAAGATTGGTAACACCAACTTTAATTTCCTTAGTGTTTATTTCGAGGTTACTTTCATCGAGAATAACTATTCGAAAATAATACACTCCATTTTCTTTCACTTTCGTTTGATACGAATAATTAACCGCTTTTTGTTGATTATCGTTTGAGGTAACTTTCTTAACTTTAAACCTCTTCAGTAACTCCCAATTATTATTTCCAGGACGTTTTATTTCAACGTGGATTAAATTGATCTTCTCTTGATTAACAATGTTCCAGACGATATTAATTTTGTCATTTACGATTTGGGCGGTTAACTCAGAAATCTCGTTGTTTTGTTGAGCGATTAAAAATGACGGATTCGAGAGAGCGGCTACTATTACCGCAAATAAAATGTTAAGTATAATTTTCTTCATGCTCTGTATTGCTGTAAAAATTCAATTCTCTTCTCAAGTTTTTCTTTTGGAATGAGAAGTTTATCCTTTCCGAAAATTGCCTCCTCCTGTGAACTGAAAACCAGTTCATATTCGTCGCTCATTATAATAGCTTCTTCGGGACAAACTTCCTCACAAAAGCCGCAAAATATGCATCGAACCATGTTTATCTCAAACTTTTCGGGATAGCGTTCCTTTTCACGATCTGTTTCACCGGCTTGAACTTCAATGGCTAAAGCCGGGCAAACTCGGGCACACAATCCGCAAGCTACGCATCGCTCGGATCCGTCCTCTTCCTGTACAAGAACCGGACGACCACGATAAGCAGACGGCGGAATCCATCTCTCTTCAGGATATTGTCTTGTGAACTTTGGTCTGAAAATTTGTTTCCAGGTTAACACTAATCCCTGTAATATTTGAGGGATGTATGTATTTTCGAAAACAGTCAGATCTTTTTTCTTTACGATTGGCATCTTCAAATTTGTATTTTATTTCACCAATATCATTTTCTTCATATCGGTAAATTCTGATGTAATTAATTTATAAAAATAAACCCCTGAAGTTAAGCTATAATTTCCGGCATTGAAATTATAATTATAACTACCGGCTTTGAGTGGTTCATTATCGAGGAGACTGGTTAGCTCTCTGCCGAGCAAATTGTAAATTTTCAGCGAAACATTATCATTCATAGGAATCGAGAAACTAATCGTTGTTTCAGGGTTAAATGGGTTCGGGTAATTTTGCTCTAACTTATAGGAAGTTGAAATTTCATTTCCGGTTTGCTCGATGTTAATTGAGCCGATCCCAACTCTAAATGTATCCTGAACGAAATCATACTCATCTGCTGTATTATACATTTTAACAACTGCAGTTCCCAGACCTTTGGATTCGCCGATGAAATCTATATAAAAGAATGTATCAATTTGATTTGGCGCCAAGACATAATCAGGATCACCCAGTAAAGGTATAGAATCAGTGAAAGGTGAATAGCAGAGATCGTAACACATTTGAGTTTCCCAACCTGCTGGAAGGTCGTTTACCAAACGAGCAAATCTGAAATTTATTGTGTTTGTCGTGTTGTTTTTTACAACTGCTTTAATTTGAACGAACTGAGTTGAATCCTGAATGTAAGGTATGGATACAACCTGCGGAGCAAGTTTAAAGAATTCGAAACTCTGTGCATTCAACTTTTGTGAAAACGGTACTATTGACAAAAACGAAAGTATGGAGATAAAAAGTGCTTTCATAAATATTTTTAAATTAATTTAACTTTCCTTGAAGCGCCAAAAAAGCGCGTTTTGCAGGGTCGTAATCAGGGTTGATTTCAATTGCTTTTCTATATTCCTCTACGGCTTCAAACCACATTCCTTTTCTCTCAAACAAAATCCCAAGGTTGAAATGAGCAAATTCGTAATGATCGTAACGTTTCGCTTTCAGTGCTAATTCAAACCAGATTAACGCTTCGTCATAGTTTCCTAATTTCATGTGGTAAGTTCCAATATCGTTATACGAATTCCCGTATTCGGGGTCAACTTCAATAGCATTTTTACATTCTTCAATTGCCCGTTCAAAGTTTCCCATAAAGCTATAAGTCCAACCCAGGAACGTGAAAGCTTCTGCAGTAGGAAACAATTTTATCGAACGCTCGTAGTTATTAATCGCATCTTCATATTTCCCTCTTCTTTGAAGCTCAAACGCTTTAATAAAGTACAATTTTGATGTAGTTTTATTATCTGAATTATTCATAAATACTATTTGTTTTACAAATATATAACGAAATAAATCATGCGAAAGTTCTACTCAAAACTAACTCAAACATCAGATTTATTCAAGTAAGATTTCAGTTTAAGAATCGGGATTAATTGATTATTTTATGGTATGGCTGAAATCGGGATAATATTAGGGTCGGGATTGAAAAAATTTGCAGAAAATTTAGATTCACCTACTTTGTTATATTCGGATGAGAATTCATTTCACAAAAAGAAAGTTTGCGAAACCTGGATTGGTGGAATTAAATCGTTAGTCTTTTCCGGGCGAAACCATTATTACGAAAATCCTGGAAACAAGAAATTATTTGAAAATGTGCAAATGTGTCTGGACCATTCAGTCAAGTTGCTTATAATATCAAATGCTGCAGGTGGAGTTAATTCAACACTGAAAATTTCTGATCTGATGTTAATCACCTCGTTTATTGATATGATAAATGCCAGACCGGTTGAATATTTTTCGCATGGTAAAGATTCACTAATCAGACGAATTATTGAAATTGCAATTAAAAATAAGATTAATTTAAAAAGGGGCGTTTATTACGCAATGAAGGGTCCTAATTACGAATCAAAAGCGGAAATTAAATTATTAAGAAAATCAGGCGCAGACGCTGTTGGAATGTCAACAGTACCGGAAATAAAATTTGCCGAATCAAATGGAATAAAAGTGATTGCCATATCATGTATTACAAACCTTTTGCGAAACGTTTCCGGACTTTACACATCACACGATGATGTTGAGAAAGCCGCGGATAACGCTTTTGAAAACTTTGCGAAACTATTGTTGCTACTAGTTAAGAATCACTACGAATTGCTGAAATGATAATTGACACTCACGCACATTTGTATTATGATAATATCAAATCTCACCTGCCGGATGTATTGCACAAAGCGACAGACATAGGAATTGAGAAAATTATCGTACCTGCCATTGATCTTGAAACATCCCGAAAAGTAATCGAACTTTCCGATAAATATGAAATGATATTCGCTTCAATTGGGGTGCATCCTTGCGAAGTTCAAAATGCATCTAATAAAGACTTCGACGAAATTATTAAATTATCCTCTCACCAGAAAGTTGTTGCAATCGGTGAGACCGGACTTGATTATTACTGGGATTTAACTTTTAAGGACAAGCAAATTGAATTTTTTGAACTTCAGATTGACCTTGCAACGGAGTTAAAAAAGCCGGTGGTAATTCACTCCCGAAATGCAGTCGATGACGCTATTGAAATTGTTAAACGAAAATCACCTGAAAGTTTTAGCGGACATTTCCATTGTCTAAGCGGAACATTTCAAAACCTGGCTCAAATCCTTGATTTGAAAAATTTCTATGTTTCATATTGCGGGAATGTAACGTTTAAAAAATTTACTGAAATTGATTTTGTAAGTAATACTCCTTTAGACCGGATACTCAGTGAAACTGATTCACCGTTCCTCGCTCCTGTACCGTTCCGGGGAAAAGTTAACGAACCTGCATACATTGTTCATACAATAAAAAAATTAGCCGGAATAATAGGGACAGGCTACCAGGAACTGTTATCAGCAATGTATCAAAATGCGAATAAACTTTATTTCAAACATTCCTATGAAAGTTAAAGCAAATTTATCGGGGTAATAACATAAATATCTCTTTGGATGTTTTATATTAGTAAATTTAAATTTAATTAGAATAGTTTTATATTTCTCAAACTCAAAAAAACCTTATGCAAGCAAAATTTCTTTACGATCAGGACAACAATGGAGGTACTTATCCAACGCCTCCATCACAACCTCAGAGTCCGGGATTAAGCACACCACCCTCACCACCAAGCTATAATACCGGAAACACAGGTGGAAGCGCAAGTTCGAATTCAATAATCGCGCTCGTGCTTGGAATACTCTCTTGGATAATGTGTGGAATATTAGCAGCAATTCCAGCATGGATAATCGGTAAAAAAGAAGTCAATGCAATTGACGAGGGACGCTCACCTGCTGCCGGCAGAACTATGGCAGTGATTGGAATGTGGCTTGGTATTATTCAAACAATTCTGGGAATTCTTGCAATAATTGCTTTAGTCATTCTGTTTGCATTGGGAATGCTAGGTGGAATTTTAGATAGTCTTAATTAAAATAAAAATATATGAACGAAGGTGATAATTCATTTGTACCACAACCACCTCCGGTTAATCCTTCACATGGCGGAGCAAGTACAAACGCTATACTTACGCTCGTTTTTGGTATTTTATCCTGGATAATGTGCCCGATAATTTTAGGTATAGTTGCCTGGGTTATGGGGAATAAAGAAATAAATGCAATTGATTCCGGGCTATCTTCACCAGAGGGAAGGACACTTGCCAATATCGGAAAATGGTTAGGCATTATAAATACGTTTCTTTTTGTAATTGGAGGAATTTTGTACCTACTATTTTTCGTTTTTATTTTTGGCATGGCTACACTTTCAAATTAGAGAGCGACTTGATGTAGCAATTCTTTTATATGACAATTAAATTTTCACCATTTAACCCGGAAAAAAAGATATTTATTCCCGAATACAAAACACCGGGTTCCTCCGGTATGGATTTATCCTCGTCAAGTGACGCACCTATTCTGATTTCTCCCGGAACGTTTAAAATTATCCCGACAAATTTAATTATCGAATTACCGGAAGGATTTGAGGCACAGATTAGACCAAGAAGTGGACTTGCGGCTAATCTCGGTATAACGGTTTTAAACTCACCCGGAACGATTGATAGCGATTATCGGGGTGAAATAAAGGTTGTTTTAATCAATCATGGCAATAAAGATGTTTATATCAATCAAGGCGACAGGATTGCTCAAATGGTTATTGTTAAGGTCGAAAAAGTTAATCTGATTCGCTCGGATAATTTAAGCGAGACTTCCCGTGGAACGGGAGGATACGGCAGTACTGGTGTGAATTGATCAAATGAAGCCCGGCACACTTTCAATCGTTTCAACCCCAATCGGTAATCCTGAGGATATTACTCTCAGGGCTATCAAATCACTCATTAATGCTGATTTTATAATTTGTGAAGAATTAAAAGAGGGCAGAAAGTTATTTTCTTTTTTTAACATAGAAAAAGAGATAATCCGGTTGAACGAGCACAATAGCTTTGATGAATTGCTATTAGATGATATTTGTATCAAGTTGTCAGAAGGTAAAAATATATCCATGATTTCAGATTGCGGGACGCCCGCATTTGCTGATCCGGGAATCGAATTAATCCGTAAAGCTGTTGACTTGAATATTCCGGTTAATTTTATTCCTGGTGCAAATTCAGTAATATCCGCAATCGTACTTTCAGGATTTGATACAAGTAGATTTTATTTTGTCGGTTTCGTTTCACCTAAAAAAGATTTACGCAAATTAGAGTTTAGGAAATTATCAGTCATTAAACGTCCTGTTATATTGATGGAAACTCCATATCGGTTAAATAAATTACTTTATGAACTTCATGAACATTTTAATGATAGAAGAATATTTATAGGCATAAATTTAACAATGAATAATGAAAGGCACTTACGTGGGTTTACTTCCGAAATTATTTCCCTTATTGGACATGAAAAAATTAAAGAGGAATTCGTCGTTGTAATCGAAGGATACGGAAACTGAATTGTTACTTAGAGCGGGTTTAAGTAACTTTGTAAGTGAAAAAAATGAGCTATAAATTAGCCGGAGTTGATATCAGCAAAGGTGATGAATTTATAGATAAGCTCAAGCCCCTCGTAAAGAAAACATTCACTCCATTCGTAATTGATGGTATAGGAAATTTCGGTGCGTTCTTTGAAATTCCGCTTCGAAAGTATAAATCCCCGGTTCTCGTTTCAAGTATTGATGGGGTTGGAACGAAAATAAAACTTGCGAGCGATCTCGGTAAATTCGATACTATAGGCGAAGATCTTGTTAATCACTGTGTAAACGATATCGCAGTTTGTGGAGCTACACCCTTATATTTTTTGGATTATTTTGCTACCGGTAAATTAAATCCAGACTCAGCAATGGAAATCGTAATGGGGTTAGTAAGAGGTTGTAAAGCAAATAAGTGTGCTTTAATCGGAGGCGAAACTGCCGAAATGCCGGGAATTTATGCTAAGGGTGATTTTGATCTTGCCGGGTCAATTACCGGTATCGCAGACAAACGGGATTTACTGGATAAAAGAAGTGTTAAAAAGCAAGATGTATTAATAGGAATTGCCTCTTCCGGTTTACATACAAATGGATATTCACTTGTACGAAAAATTTTCGATTCGAAATCTAAACTTCAAAAAAAATATTCAGATCTGGACAGTCCGATTGGCGAGGAATTAATGAAAGTCCACCGGTCATATTTGAAGTTGATTCAGGGATTAGTTTCAAAGTTTAAAGTTAAAAGTATTGCTCATATCACCGGTGGTGGAATCGAAGGGAATACTAATCGTGTTGTACCGTCCGGTTTAAAGTTGAATATAAACTGGCACAGTATTGACACTCCCCCGCTGTTTGAGGTCATCAGACAAGTTGGAAAAGTTGGTTTAAGCGAGATGAGACGGACGTTCAATATGGGAATTGGTTTAGTACTAATCGTATCACCATCCGACCTGAATGAGATAATGAAGTATTTAAAAAAGATAAAAGAAAAATCAATGGTAATTGGTGAGATATTTTAACTAACATTTAAATCATGGAGGAAATAATATGGATCAAAATTTAATCATGGAAAAAGATGCAGTTCGTGTAAATGCTGCTGATGTACAAAGTGTTCTTGCACGTCACATGCTGGTTGACGGGTTTGATATTACTTTGGATTTGGAAAATTCAACCGGCGGATACATTTATGATTCTAAACGCAAAAAGAATTATATAGACTTCTTTACATTTGTTGCTTCAAACCCATTGGGGATGAATCATCCGAAACTAAGGACTGACGAATTTATTCGCAGAATAGGTGAGGTCGCGATTACAAAACCTTCACTATCCGATTTGTATGCAATTGAGCAAGCTGAATTTGTAGAAACATTTTTCAAAATCGCTGTTCCGGATTATTTTAAACATTCATTTTATATTGAGGGTGGGGCACTCGCAGTCGAAAATACGTTGAAAGCTGCATTTGACTGGAAAGTACAGAAAAATTTTAAGAAGGGATATCAATCGCCAAAGGGACATCAGGTTATTCATTTCCTTCAATCTTTCCACGGTAGAAGCGGTTATACGATGTGCCTTACGAATACCGACCCAAACAAAGTTAAATGGTTTCCGATATTCAATTGGCCGCGAGTTCTCAACCCGAAAATGATTTTCCCGATGAATGATGAAAATCTTGCAAAAGTTATTGAAGCTGAAAATGAATCAATCAGACAGATTAAAGATGCAATCGTAAATAATAAAGATGATATAGCAGCGCTTATCATAGAACCGATTCAAGGTGAAGGAGGTGACAACCAGTTCCGTCGGGAATTTTTTCTACAGCTTAGGGAAATTTGCGATGAGAATGAAATCATGTTAATATTTGACGAAGTACAAACCGGAATAGCGCTTACCGGTAAATGGTGGGCTCATGAACATTATGTACGACCAGATCTGATTTCATTCGGTAAGAAAACTCAAGTCTGTGGTGTACTTTCAACATCCAGAATTGATGAAATTGAAGAAAACGTTTTTCGTAAACCGAGTAGAATAAACTCTACCTGGGGTGGTAATATTGTTGATATGGTACGGTTTACAAAAATTCTGCAAATCATCCAGGAAGAAGATTACGTTGGAAATTGTGAAAGAATGGGGGTTATTTTAAGCAAAAGGATAAATGACCTTTTAGAAGAGTTCCCTGATAAATTATCTAACGGAAGAGGTGTAGGATTGTTTGCAGCTTTCGATTGCGAATCCCCGGAACTTAGAAATAAGATTATATCAAAAGCATTTGAAAACGGATTGATGATACTCGGAAGCGGCGAAAAGTCAATTAGGTTCAGACCACCGGTTTGTGTGAATGAGAATCAGATCGATGAAGGCATGAATGTTATCAGGAAAACATTAACTGATTTAATTTAAGTTAGAAGTTAAATCGAAAAATCTTTTAGGTACTAACGAAAACTTTTTTAATGAAGTCATTATAACAGATCCACTTCACTGAAGTGGGTCTGATTTTAATTTATAATCGAATATTGAAAACTGCTGCTGACCTGAAAGTAAACGAAACTGCAATTATAAAAAGAATTGACAGATCTCATCCTTCTTATAGGAGATTACTTGAGATTGGATTTACCCCGGGACAGGAGATAACATTATTAAACCGGACACTCTTCAATGATCCGATTTCTTTTTCTATCAGAGGAACAATCTTTGCAATTAGAAAAGAGGAAGCTTCTCATATTTTCATTTGAACTATACAGAAACTGAAAATAAAATTCCGCTCATTGCGATTGCAGGTCAGCCAAATTCAGGTAAGACAACTTTATTCAATCTCCTGAGTGGCAGAAACTCAAAGACTGTTAACTATCCCGGTTCTACGGTAGAGTATTCAGTCGCACCTCTATTACCAAAATTTTCACTTAAGGCAAAAGTAATTGACTCACCCGGAATAATAAGCCTCGTACCGTCATCGATAGATGAGAAAATTTCAATTGATACACTGTATTCACATCCAGAACTCGGAAAACCAGATGTAATCATTGTAACAGTAGACGCCAGCCAGCTTTCAAGGCATTTGTTCATTGCATTACAATTGATCGAATCTAAATTCAAAATTGTAGTTGTACTGACAATGACTGATTTACTGTTGAAGAAGAATTTCAATATTTCGGCAAAAAAGCTTTCTGAAACTTTGAAGTGTGATGTTGTTAAACTGGATAACCGCACCGGTAACGGGGTGAACGAAATTGTCAAATCGGTGAATAAAATTCTCGTTTCAAGTCACAATGTCAGTGAAGTACACTTTCACTCACATCCCTCATTCGATAAAGATGATTTGTTATTAAATTCTTACGATGCGATCGGACAAATCGAAAAAGATGTCTTATATAAAGTTCAATCGCAATTAAGCGAAACGGAACTTTTAAAAGCTAACGAAAAACTCGTAGTACTAAACTCAGAGCCAGCATTTCTAAAACCTGATGAACTTACACTTAAGCTCGATAGGATTTTTCTACATAAATTCTGGGGATTGATTATTTTTTTCATTGTAATGTTCATCCTCTTTTCATCTATCTTTTATGTTGCTGCTCCTATTATGGATTTAGTGAGTGAAGGGATATCGTTGCTTTCTGGTTATACCGTAACTTTACTCGGTGATACATGGTACGGAAATTTGATTTCGCAGGGTGTAATAAACGGTGTCGGTTCTGTTTTAGTTTTTTTACCGCAAATTTTAATACTTTTTCTCCTACTCGGTTTGTTCGAAGATTCAGGTTACCTTGCCCGTGGTGCAATGCTTATTGACAAACCACTTTCATTGATTGGATTGAATGGAAGGTCTTTTGTACCGATGTTATCAGGGTTTGCCTGTGCAATTCCTGCTATTATGGCGACGAGAACAATTCCAAATCGTCGGGAAAGATTATTGACAATTTTTATCATTCCGCTAATGAGTTGCAGTGCGAGATTACCTGTTTACGCCTTGCTCATTGCCTTCCTTATTCCTGCAGATAAACCGGTTCTTGGTGGGCTTGTCCTGACTTTTATCTACGTCATCAGTGTTTTCAGTTCGGTGTTGATAGCATCAATCATTCACAAGATAGTTTCAAAATACAGTCGTAGAAAAGATTCTTCCTTTATTTTAGAATTGCCTGCTTACAGAAAACCCAAACTTAGCAACGTAATAAGAAACTCATATAGAAATGCCAGGCACTACATCGTTAAAGCAGGTCCTGTTATACTTATGCTTTCATTGTTAATTTGGGTTCTTACATATTTTCCGAATACCGAACCACAGGTAGATGAAACCGGTAAGACAGCTGATGAAATAATTTTATTGAAGAATTCCGAACGGGTAGCTACTTCATTTGCGGCTGACCTTGGAAAAATGATAGAACCTGTTATGAAACCACTTGGACTTGATTGGCGTGTTGGAGTTTCTCTTATAGCAGCTTTTGCCGCCCGTGAAGTATTTGTTAGCTCTCTCGCACTGATTTTCAAAGTTACTGATGATGGAGATTTGCAAAATTCGATTCTCAGTTCTATGCGGAATGCAACATTCAGGGATTCCGATCAAAAAGTGTTTACTATCTCCAGTACTGCGGGGTTAATAGTATTTTTCGTTTTCGCTTTACAGTGTATATCCACATTAGCAGTTTCCAGAAAGGAAACTGGTAGTTGGAAAGTTCCAATGGTTCAGCTATTCGTCTTTACCTTACTGGCATACATTGCAGCTTTAATAACGGTAACAGGATTCAGATTCTTCGGAATGGCGTAATTAAACATTAAACCTGAAATGCACAACATCTCCATCTTGAATAATGTAATCCTTTCCCTCAATTTTCAATAAACCTTTTTCTTTAACTGCGGATTCGTTTTTTAATCTTATCAAATCATCGTATTGCATTATCTCCGCCCTGATAAAACCTTTTTCAAAATCCGTGTGAATTTTTCCTGCAGCCTGTGGAGCAGTTGAGTTTTTAATAATCGTCCAAGCGTGAATCTCTTTTTCGCCTGCTGTAAAGAATGTAATTAAATCTAGCAATTTAAACGCTTCTTTGATGAGTCGGTTTAAACCTGATTCTTGCAACCCCATGCTCTGTAAAAATTCTGTTTTGTCAGTTTCAGAATCAAGCTGAGCAATTTCAGATTCAATCTGGACTGAGAGAATCATGTAATTCGCACCTTCTTTCTCTGAGATTCTCTTGACGGTTTCAGTATATTCGTTTCCGCCAAGACTTGATTCGTCAACGTTGCATACATAAAGTACCGGTTTGTTAGTGAGTAAATGCAGTCGCTCAATAATAAACTTTTCATTATCATTCAGGTTCATTGTAAGATACTTTACTAACCTTCCCCCATCAAGGTGACTTTTAATTTTTTCGAGTAGTTCGAATTCAATCTTTGCATTTTTATCGTTTGCTTTCAATAGTTTCTGAACTCGTTCCGACCTCTTCTCAATTGTTTCAAAATCTTTCAATATCAGTTCTGTTTCTATAGTTTCAATATCGTTCTCTGGATTAACTTCCCCTTCAACATGAACTATATTTGAATCATCAAAACATCTAACGATATGTATGATAGCATCAACTTCCCTTATATGAGAAAGAAATTGGTTTCCCAATCCTTCTCCTTTTGAAGCGCCTTTAACCAGACCCGCAATGTCAACAAATTCAATTACAGAAGGAATTACCTTGGCAGGATTATAAAGGTTAACCAACTCCTTGACTCTATTGTCAGGAACGATAGCACTTCCGATATTAGGGTCAATTGTACAAAAGGGATAGTTCGAAGCTTCAGCATTCTGAGATGATGTTAACGCATTAAATAAAGTTGATTTTCCCACATTGGGTAATCCGACTATACCACATTTAAGAGACATTTATCCTGTAAAAATTTTAAATGTTAAATAATAAATAATCGCAAATGTAAAAGGTATTGTAATATTGTCATCAAGCTTAAGGGGCAACAATTCTACAATAGTTGTAATTAGCAGTGCAGAAACTGCTGAAAAGTATTCCATAAACTGAGCAGTCAGTTTAGGTGCAAGAAGAATTACGATAATTCCCGTGAAAAAAAACGCAATACTTCCTTCAATCGTTTTTGAACCAATTTTACTCTGACCGAAATTTCTCCCTATTAGAGCAGCGATTGAATCACAGAATACAAGTACAAATAATGAGCTTATTGCAATTGGCTTAGGAAAAATCACAACCATCATCAAAAACGAAAACATGAGATAAGTAGCTCCGGTGAAAATTACCTGATGATCATTTTGTTCAAAAGTGCGTAGGATATGACGCAACATTCTAAAATAAAAATTTCTGAAATTTTTTGAATAGTATCTCAGTACATCAATTGCGACAAGAATTGTCAAAGCAACAGAAAGTATTACTATGTTAAGATTCCGGGAAGTAAACAGATAAAAGACCGGAAAAGCTGCAGATGATAAATGAATAAGTTTTCTCAGTAATTCAGATTTACCGTCTATTTGATTAGTACTTTCCATTAATCAAAAAAAATCCCGATTCAGAAAACCGGGATGATATTTAGAAAAATTGAAATCAATTTAATTCGCGAGTGCAACATCACCTGGAGCAAAATCTTCCCCGTCTTTTGTTTGTTTCCCGGACTCTTTCATTTTGTTTTCAGGCTGACTTGATTCGTTAATGGGTTTTTCTATCGGAGGCAATGTCTCCCCTCTTAAAACTGCGTCTATTTCCTCTGAATCGAGAGTTTCCCTTTCAAGTAAAGCCATCGAAAGCGCATCGAGTTTGTCCTTGTTTTCAGAAAGAATTTTTTCTGCGCGCTCTAAACCATTCTGAATGATTTTCTTGATTTCCTCGTCAATTAAAATCTGCGTTGCATCGCTATGATTTTTGTTCTGATGAATTTCTTTACCCAGGAATACTTCTTCCTGTTTATCTCCATATTTTAATGGTCCGAGCTTCTCGCTCATTCCGAATTCACAAACCATTTTTCTAGCGATTCCGGTCGCGCGTTCAATGTCATTACTGGCACCTGTTGTATATTCATTAAAGATAAGTTTTTCGGCTGCTCTTCCACCGAACAAATACGCGATCATGGCTTCAAGATATTCCTTTGAGTAAGTATGCTTTTCATCAATTGGCAAATACGATGTAACACCAAGCGCCCTTCCTCTTGGAATAATTGTAACTTTGTGTACCGGATCAGCTTCCGGAATCATTTTAGCCACAATTACGTGACCAGCTTCGTGATAAGCAGTAGTTTTCTTCTCTCTCTCTGAAATTACAATGCTTCTGCGTTCTGTTCCCATCAAAACTTTATCTTTAGCGTCATCCATGTCGCGCATAGTAACCATATCGGAATTTCTTCTCGCTGCCAGAAGTGCTGCTTCATTCACGAGGTTAGCCAGATCAGCCCCGGAAAATCCCGGTGTTCCTTTGGCGATTATCTCAAGTTTTACGTCTTTTGCCAATGGAATTTTTCGTGTATGAACTTTTAAAATTCCTTCACGTCCCTTTACATCAGGTCTGTCAACGACAACTTGTCTATCAAACCTGCCGGGTCTCAACAATGCCGGGTCAAGTATATCTGGTCGGTTGGTTGAAGCAATTACAATCACACCATTGTTTTGTTCAAAACCATCCATTTCGATTAGCAATTGGTTCAATGTTTGTTCGCGTTCGTCATGTCCGCCACCGAGACCCGCACCTCTATGTCGTCCAACAGCATCAATTTCATCTATGAAGATTATACATGGTGCACTTTTCTTACCTTGTTCAAACAAATCACGAACTCTTGAAGCACCAACACCAACGAACATTTCAACGAAATCAGCACCACTAATGGAGAAGAACGGCACACCTGCTTCGCCGGCAACCGCTCTTGCAAGCAAAGTTTTCCCTGTTCCCGGAGGACCGAGCAACAACACCCCTTTGGGAATTTTACCACCTAATTTTTGAAACTTTTGCGGTGTTTTTAAAAACTCTATTATCTCTGATAGTTCCTGTTTTGCCTCATCCGCACCTGCTACATCCTTGAATGTTACTTTAACCGAGCTCTCACTCAACATTTTCGGCTTGGCTTTACCGAATGAAAATATACCTCTGGTTCCTCCTCCCGCATTCTGAGACATTCGCCGCATGATAAAAATCCAGAATGCAATAATCAGGATCCAGGGGAGAATACCAATCAGTGGTTCAAACCAACTACCCTCATCTTTCTCAATGGTAAAATTAATTCCGGCTTTTTCCCATTCAGCTATAACATCATTGCTTAGATTTGTGTAAGGAAGAAATACGTTTATTTTATCCGTTGTAATCGTTCTGCCCGCGACCTGAAAGTTTTGAGGTGAGACAAGTGTTCCGTCAAATTCGTAATTGTTATTTGATTTTCTTACTGTGGCGCTCTTTACCTTATTCTCTCTTATTAACGTCTGAAATTCATTGAACGAAATCTGTGAAGATTGAGCATCAGAGCCTTTTGTATAAACCATAATCAGGAAAAAGCCTATTAATATAGCGCTCCAGCCGAGTACAATTTTAAACACTCTGTTCCAGTTGAACTCTTCCCCGGGTTTATTTGGTTTATTAGTGTTTTTATCTTCTTTACTCATTGTAACCTCATTTTAAAATTAAAACACATAAATACCTTTTAAATTCCTGTACCTTTGCGCAAAATCCAATCCGTATCCAACCACAAACTCATTCGGGATTTCAAACCCGACATAATCTATTTTAAATTTTAATTTAGAAATATCCTTTTTGAAAAGAAGGGTTGCAAATCTCAGACTTTTAGGTTTTGCTCCTGTAATAAGATTTTTGATAAATTTTAAACTCAATCCGGTATCTACAATATCTTCAACAATAACCACATCCCTCCCCTTTATTTCTGCATTGAGGTCTTTTAGTAATTTAACTTTACCTGAAGATATCATAGAATCGCCGTAACTTGAAAGCTTAAGGAAATCTATCTCACATTCGATCGACAATTCCCTGATTAAGTCGGCTAGAAAAATAAATGATCCATTTAAAACACCAATAAAGACAGGACATTTCCCTGAATAATCTTTATTGATTTGTTTTGCTAATTCTCTGACCCTGAGTTTTATTTTTCTTTCGCTGATATATTTGCGAGGTTTCTTCTTTTCCAATCTGAAATTAAATGAAAAACCCACTACTCACTTAGAAAGGAAATAGTGGGTAAATTTAAATAAAGTTTTAATTAATTATTTTGTTCTTCGAAAATCCGACGAGCTTTTCTAATGGCTTTTTCTCTCATCATTTTTCGCTCAACCGAAGGTTTTACAAAAAATTGTCTCCTCCTGAATTCTTTCAGGATTCCGGCTTTTTCATATTTCTTCTTAAACCTTTTTAAAGCTTTGTCAACTGATTCGTTGTCTTGAACAAGAACTTTAATCAATTAAATTACCCCTTTTCTTTTTATGTTTAGCTTGTAAGGTAAATTATTTGTTTTTTTATTTCAATTCAAAATTGTAATTTTAATCTATTTGCCTCTTCGTGAATATTATTAAAATTTTCCATAGTTAATACCTTATCAAAGTATTCCCTCGCCTTTCCCGTTTTCCCGTTCCGCCCGAATATTTCACCGGCATGCAAATATGCATAGGATTTAAATGCGTTATCATCGTCATCAATTTCTTCTGAAAGTTCAATTGCTTGAACTGAAAAACTCTCGGCTTCGGTAGTCCGGTTTAGTTTTAACAATGTCAAAGCTGTATAATAATTTGCGTCTCTTTTTAGCTCGAGATTTTTATATCCTGCTAAACCTGAATCTGATTTACCGACAACTGATTTCCAAACGACCAATGCATCTGCCCATTTTGATTGTCCGATTAACGCCCTCCCCAGATCACCTTCGAAGATTGGATTGTTTGGAAATTTATTATGAAGGTTTCTGAATTGGATCTCGGCAGCATTAAAATTTTTTTCATATCTAAGGTTAATATATCCAAGTATGTTCTCGGCTTCAATGCGCGCATAATGAGAATTCTGTATCGCCTGATTAATTTGCAACAAACCTTTAACACGATCACCTTTCGGGAAGATAATCATCAATGGTTTGAGCATGGGATATTTTTCGGGAACGAATTCTGCGAAATAATTATATATGCCCAGACCAAAGATTATATCAGGATTTTCGGGATTAATTTTACTTGCATCTTCGATCAGATTTAATGCTTCTCTGCCATCCGATGCTGCATTCAACCATGATGACCTTATGCTGCGTAATAAACCACGGTAACCAATTGCTCCACCTTTATAAAAGAGAGCTTTCGCATCATTAGGATCTTTTTCTAAAATGTTATTCGTAACTTCTATTACCTTATCAACTCGTAAAAAAAATTCTTTATCGTTATCCTCTGTGCCCCGATTTATATAAATGCGCCACCATTGAACCATTGCTTTAAAAAAGTAACCCTCTGGATCAAATGGATAATCTGAAATTACTTTATCGAATATTGCTTCCGCACTGTCGAATTCAATTTTGTAAATCCTGTCAATACCCTCCAATATCAATGGTTCACCTGTTTGAGATTGCAGATTAATTGACGCAAATGAGACTACGAGAAAAGTTGATAAAAGCAATAAATATTTCTTATTGATCATTAAAAGAATAATTAGTAATAATTGAAAGCAGTAAATGCAATTAAAAGCTTGAATTTTAAACGAAGATATACCCGACTGTCTTCATTTCAAAATTTATTTAACCAATATCATCCTTCTTGTTTGATTAAATTTCCCCGCAGAAATACGATAAAAATATACTCCGCTCGATAAGTTTGTACCATCAAAGTTAACTTCATATATTCCTGGTAATAAATTTTGATTTATAATTGTTTCGACTTTTCTACCATTCACATCGTAAACTTTTAATGTTACAAATTCCTTGCTAGGTATGGAAAACTTTATTGATGTAGCAGGATTAAACGGGTTTGGAAAATTTTGGGAAAGATTAAAATCCCCGGGTATAGTATTTCCAGCGTTTGCCTGAATATCAGATACAACTACGTTAGTAGCTGCAATAGTGTAGCTAGGTCGTAATTTGTATACTCCCCCGGTTCCTTGTGCCAGATATGTTTCCCTGTTAGGGATAAATATTGCGGAGTTTTCTGATCCTATATTTGATACAGCTGTATAATTATTCCCGCGGTCGAATGAAATATTTCCTGCACCATCTTTAGTTACAATAAAAAATATTGTCGGGTCATCGGAAGAAATTGCACAACTCCAGGCGGAATTTAAATTCATTGATAGCGAGAAATCAGCCCCTGAATTAACTGACATCCACGCTCCGCTTCCGGGTGAAAAAGTATGAAAGACGAGATCATTGTTAAATCTAGAAATTCCAATCATAGGAACATCTGAAGTTGACGAGTTGTTAGTAAGTTGAAAATTTAGTCCACCGTTTGTACTCCTAAAAAACCGTCCGGGGTTTTTATCGCCAACATAAATTATTTCCGAATCATTCCATTTTAATTCAATATCGGAAGGACTCGAAAAAATATGTGATGAAACTGGAAACCAATCAGAACCGAAATTAGTGGATTTCAATAATGTCGAATTATCCGGAGCAAGAAATAAATGGTCATTGTTGTTAATGTCCATTTGTAACGAGTTTCCGGTTTCAGTAAGAATTGCCGGACCCCAAATCCTTTCCCAGGTTACACCGTAATTTGAAGTTCGCATAATTTTGCCATTGTTTGCATCCATTGATGCAACCCAATAGTTAGTATCGTTCGCGTTAACGAAAAATCCATGCGCATAAGTACCTTCAGAAACAGTTGAGATTTGATACCACGATTCACCTAAATCGGAACTTCTGTAAATTTTGTTACCTTGAGCAAGAAAAATCACATTCCGGTTTTCAGGATGCATACATAAGCCGTTTCCGATTCCACCTGATTGATTTAAAACAGTTGACCAGGTGTAGTTTGAATTGCTGACGTTAACAAAACTCCATGATGTTCCGTTATTAATAGTTTTTAAAATAGCATCATTTTTATTGCTTATTGCGAAACTTACATTTTGGTTGTAAACAAAAATTGACGATATCTCACCCAGCATAGGGTTTTGTTCGAAATTGTTAAAATCAACTCCGTTGAAATTTCGAATGAATCCACCACCACCAGCTATTTTAATATTAAATTCATCAATTCCGTGGACTGTATTAATATCCCACCATGTTTTTGAATCAATTTCCTGAAGCGGAGCAAATTGAGGTTTTGTGAATATCTTTCCCGAATCTCCGGTGATGAAAATTGCACTGCCTAAATTCAAAACTGAATTAAGATTTACATTTGTATTAGTATTTTCCGGAATCCAGGAAGCCCCACCATTAAATGAATAGTAAAAAATGCCACTATCACCTACTACAGCAGCATTATATCCATCGTTGTTAACGTGAACTGAATTCAGATTAACTTTGCCAATACCAGAATTAGAGAGGTTCCAAGTGTACCCCCCATCAGTACTTTGGTAGAGATAACCATTTGTTCCTGCAAGCCATCCAACAGATTCGCTGAGAAAAAGTATAGAGTTAAATGATTCATTTAAATTCACAACTATTCGTTTCAAACTCCCGAGATTAAATTTATCTCCGATGTAAATACATCCGTTTGAGGATGCGAGCCAATATTTTGTACTGAAAGAAGTAGTGGAAGTAAAGTCAACATTTTGGATAACAAACTTTTGCCAGTTTGAGCCTCCATTGGTTGAGCGGTAAACAACACCGTCGTTTCCAGCCGCAATTACAAGTTCCCCGTCAGGTGAAGTGATACTGTTTAAACCTGAAGAAAGTAGTAAACTGTTACACAAAAAAGTAAAAAAGAATAGGGATGTTAATTTCATTTTGAGTAGTTGTTTATCGGATTTTAACCGGTAGATAAAAATTGACATATCTCTTTTTTTCGGTTCGGTCTATAAAATTGTTTTAAGAAAAGAAAATATTTTTAAGGTACCGTAAAATATTAACAGAAGTTGAAAGGTTATATTAAGAAATATTTCAATATTCCTGAATAGAAAGTTAGAATAGTTTAAATTCAAAATTTAAAATTTTAACCTTCCAGTATCGAATAACCATAGAAGAAATAAAATTCAGTATAACATTCTTAGTTATGATAATCTATTAAGATTTTACTATAGTTCAGAATTTTTAACTGCAATTTCATGAATAAATATTGACATTGTTAACAAGATTTTGTTAAAAATTCACGTCGGTTTAAACATGGTTTGCTAAAGTAATCATTCGGGTTTAACTCTGTTTATGCATCTTCAGTAAGCTTTATCCGCATTATAAAACTTCATTTGTAATTATACTTATTATCCATATTTTTGGAAAAACCTCGTAAATGCAACTTCTTGACTGGATTTTCGTTTTCCTTTACTTCCTTCTGACTATTTTCATAGGTATAAAATTCTCAAAACGAGCTTCAGGCTCAACTGAGAATTATTTTCTATCCGGTAGGAATTTACCATGGTGGTTAGCAGGGTTATCAATGGTAGCCACAACTTTCGCAGCTGATACTCCTCTGGCAGTAACCGAATTTGTCGGCGAAAAAGGTATAGCAGGTAACTGGCTTTGGTGGAATATGCTTATCGGTGGTATGTTGACGGTATTTTTCTTTGCCAGACTCTGGCGACGGGCAGGGATAATTACCGATGTGGAATTTGTTGAATTGCGATACTCAGGTAAACCGGCAGCTGTTCTAAGGGGATTCAAGGCGATTTACCTTAGTCTATTTATGAATGTAATAATTATGGGTTGGGTAAACCTTGCAATGATTAAGATTCTAATTGGGATGTTTCCTGAATTTGTGAATGAGTCAAATGCAATTTTTATATTGGGAGGCTGTATTCTAATTACGGCAGTTTACTCATCGCTTTCAGGACTTTGGGGTGTTGCCGTTACAGATGCATTTCAGTTTGCACTCGCTATGGTTGGTTGCATTATCCTTGCTATCATTGTTGTAAACCTCCCGGAAGTTGGGGGTTTAACAGGCGTAAAGGAAAAATTACCTGACTGGAGTATGGCATTTCTTCCTGTGATTTCAAGTGATACCCCTATCAGTGATTCAGGTGGTTTCTTTGCATTGACACTGGCTTCATTTTTTGCATACATAGGAATACAATGGTGGGCATCGTGGTATCCCGGAGCTGAACCCGGCGGAGGCGGTTACATTGCACAAAGGATGATGAGCGCAAAAGATGAAAAAAATTCTTTGCTTGCAACTCTTTTCTTTCAAATTGCTCATTACTGTATCAGACCGTGGCCTTGGATAATTGTTGCTCTTGCTTCGCTTATTTTGTATCCTGAACTTTCTCAAAAGGATAAAGGACTGGGTTTCGTTTTTGCTATGCGGGATCACCTTCCTGTGGGGGTTAAAGGAATCTTACTTGCAGCGTTTTTCGGGGCTTATATGTCAACAATTTCAACACATCTGAATTGGGGTACGTCTTATTTTGTCAATGATTTCTACAGGAGATTTATTAATAAAAAACAAGACGAAACAGGATATGTCAACGTTTCAAGAATGATGACTTTAGTCTTCATGATACTTTCAGTATTTGTAACTTTATTTATGAACACTATCGCTGGTGTTTGGGAATTCGTAATTGAGTGCGGAGCCGGTCTCGGGCTGGTGCTGATTGTAAGGTGGTTTTGGTGGCGGGTTAATGCTATTAGTGAAATTGTTGCAACTATTACTCCATTCATTGTATATGCTATTTTGTATTTCAGCAAACTCGATGTACAATTCCCGAATTCGTTGTATATCATTGTTCCTACAACCACGATCTTTTGGTTAATAGCAACCTTTTTAACTAAACCGACAGATGAGTTACAACTGCTCTCATTTTACAAAAGGGTTCATCCCGGTGGGATTGGGTGGAAAAAAATTGCCACTAAATTGCCTGATGTGAAATCTGATACCGGTTTTGGATTCTTAATTATTGATTGGCTCTGTGGAATTATATTAGTTTATAGTTTCCTTTTTGGGTTTGGGAAAATTTTATTCGGGGAATATCTTTTCGGTTTCGGGTTAATATTGCTCGGACTATTTGCCGGTGCATATATTTTTTACGATTTGAATAAACGTGGCTGGGAGAAATTAAATTAACTTAAAGGTGAATTTTGGTTATTTACTAAAAGAGTCATACCGTGGGCTTGCTTCTGCCAAGCTTTCGACGATTGCGTCAATCCTTACGATTAGTTTGTCTTTGATAATGCTCGCAGTATTTTACAACATTTCGCTGAATTCATCAAAATTAATTGAAAGCATAAAAAACCGGGTAGAAATTGAAATATTTTTGCAGGACAACTTCAGTCAGGAAAACCTTGATCAGCTAAGGGATATATTGAAGCGGACAGGTGGTGTGAAGAAAATTGAATACATCAGCAAAGAAGATGCAGCAAAAATTTTTGAGAAAGAGTTCGGAAAGGAAATGCTTGATGTCTTTGAAAGGAATCCCCTACCACCATCAATGAAAGTTTATCTGTTCGATGATTATAAGACAACTTCAAGAATAGAAAAATTAATCTCGGACGTTTCAGAAAGCCCGATTGTTTCTGATATTGTTTATCCGAAGCAAAACCTTGAGGTTATTGAACAAAACACAACGGGTATATATTACCTTAATCTAATTATCTTGATACTGATAAGTATCGCGTCAATCTTTTTGGTTTCAAATACAATACGATTGGTTATAAATTCTAAGGAGAGATTAATAGAGATATACAAATTGTTAGGTGCTACCAGAAATTTCATCAGGGCACCATTTATATTCGAAGGTCTTGTACAAGGTTTCATCGGCGGAATAATTGCTGTTGTATTGCTTTACCTCTTCTATATTTATTTCGCTTCTAATTACCTGAGCGAAATATTCAGTTTGACTTTCAACGATGGTATTTTCATGGTTGTGTTAGTTGTAATTGGGCTATTGCTTGGAACAATCGGAAGTACATTTTCAGTAAGAAAATTTTTAAAAGAAAAAATATCAATTGGAACATAAATCATTAAAGCCGGGCGATAAAGCTCCTGACTTCAAATTACAATCCGATGATGGAAAAGTTATTTCATTAAAGGATTTCAAAGGGAAAAAAGTAATCCTCTATTTTTATCCGAAAGATAACACTTCAGGTTGTACAGCCGAAGCAATTGATTTCCGGGATAATTTAAAACTTTTGAATAGAAAGAATGTAGTAGTAGTTGGAGTAAGTAAAGATAGTATTGAATCACACAAAAAATTCCGTGAGAAACATTCACTGAATTTTACATTATTATCAGATGAAACCGGAAATGTTTTAAATGCCTATGGAGTATGGAAAGAAAAAAGTATGTACGGAAGGAAGTATATGGGTATTGAACGAACCACATTTATAATAGATGAAAAGGGAAAAATTTCTGAAATATTTAATAAAGTCAAAGTAAAAAAACACGTAGAAGACATTATTTCAAAATTAAATAATCAGCATTGAGCGGAGAAATATATTTAAAAGAGGTTAACAACGAAACACTTAAAGCACAGTTTATTGATTTTGCGTACAATCATTACAAAGGCTGCGAACATTACATTGCACCGTTAAGATTTGATATTAAGAATAATCTCGATACACAAAAAAATCCTTTTTACCAGCACTCCAGAATCAAACTTTGGCTGGCTTTTGATGATGGTAAAATCGTCGGGCGGATAGCTGCAATTGTAAACGACAATCACAATAACTTTCATAAAGATAAGGTAGGTTTCTTTGGATTTTTTGAATCAATCAATAATAGACTAATCTCAAATAAATTATTTGATGCAGCAACTTCATGGTTAAAAGATCAGGGTATGGATACTATACGTGGACCGGTTAACCCGTCAACCAATGATGAATGTGGTTTGCTCGTAAACGCTTTTGACACGGATAATGTAATACTCATGCCTTATAATTTTGAATTTTATGAAGAATTGATTTTAAATGCCGGATTCACAAAGTCAAAGGATTTGCATGCATTGTGGATCTCTAAAGATGTTATAAAGGATGAAAAAGTAATGGAGAAATTAAGACGTATCGCGGAAATCGTCATGAAGCGCGAGAATATAAAAATCAGAAAAGTTAATTTGAGAGATTTCGATAATGAAGTTCAACGGGTGAGAGATGTCTATAATAATGCCTGGAGCGATAACTGGGGATTCGTTCCGATGACGGAAGATGAGTTCAGATATATTGCAAAGAATTTGAAAATTGCAGTAAATCCGGAGTTCGTTGAATTCGCAGAAATTGACGGTCAACCGATTGGATTTTCACTTGCTATTCCTGACTTAAATCAGGCGATAAAAGGTTTGAACGGGAAATTATTTCCGTTTGGAATTTTCAAATTTTTATCCGGTAAAAAACGAATTAACAGGCTAAGGGTAATTATAATGGGAATGAAACACGAATATCAGAAAAAGGGTATTGATGGGATATTTTACAAAAATCTTATTGAAAACGGAAACAGATTAAATTATATCGGTGCGGAGATTAGCTGGGTTCTGGACGATAATATGCCAATGATGAAAACTGCTGAAAACCTTGGTGCGAAAATTTATAAAACATACAGGATATTTGACAAAAAAATATAAAATTAATCTCAGCTACTTATGACTATCGGTCATTGAACTGTTAGTAATTATAATATAATAATTTGAGATTTTCTATACTTACACATTTATAATCCAAAATTATTTTTTAAACTCTTCATATCTCCATTTATAAAAAAGTTATTATTTTGAGTTGCGATTTAAAAAAAGAATTAATAACTTTGTTGATTCGTAAAATTGAAAGGTATTATTAGCTATATATCGTTCTTTAAAATAGCTTAACAGCAGGACTACCCAATTGCTGACATGATTGTTTTAAGATTGTTCATTATTGAACATTTTTCGATAACTATAATAGGAGAAACATTTGGGTAAAATTAAAATCAATGTCATACTAGCATTAGTAATGTCATTAATTTTAATCAGTCCGGTTAGCAACATCTCAGCTGATCCCAAAACCGATTTAGCGGGATACACGGAAGAAGGAATAGCGTCCTGGTATGGACCTGGCTTTCAAGGGAGAAAGACCGCCAACGGTGAGCGGTTCGATACTCACGAAATGACTGCTGCACATAAAACTCTTCCGTTTAATACTCTGGTAAGAGTTATTAATCTCGAAAACGGATTAGAAACCATAGTGAGAATCAATGACAGAGGTCCTTTCAAACGGGGCAGGATTATTGATCTTTCACATGCTTCAAAAACTGAAATCGGTATGGGTGGCTTGGCTCAGGTTAGGATTGAGGTGGTAACCCCTGAAGAACTCGAACAGGCTGAAAAGTTGGAAGAGAAAGAACTTCAGCCGATTGACTTGTTCGAAGAAACTCTTCCGGTTTCATCAATAATCTTTGTAGAATATAATAAACAAAGAAAAGGAAATGATGAATCATTAACTGATGAGGAGTTCAGTGATTTGTTCACTCAATTCAGAAGGGTTAAAATCAAGGTTCTTACTCCTGACGCTGAAGATGCAGGTGAAACGATTTATCAAAAAGTGAACGAAGACGCAGTCAAAAATTACTTTGATGTAACTGAAAAAATCAGATTCGTTAAGGGATTTACACTTAAAGTCGGTGAGTTCAAAGATAAATCTGACGCCTATGAGCTAATCGGTAAACTTGAGGCTAACGATGTTAATAAGATCTTCGTACAGGAAAAAATATCAACTACAGATAAGACGACCAACTACACGATATTTGCAGGTAATTATTTATCCGGAAGAGATGCGAAAAGTGATATGAAGAAACTTGAGATTTTAGGACTGAAGAACAAGTTGGTACGAATTGGAAGCTAATTCATTAAAGCCGGTTTTGTAACCGGCTTTTTTATTTAAATTCACCTTGAAATTCATAGTCGAATTTAAACCTTGCAATTGCTTTGTATAATGAATTCGCAAGTTCATTTTTTCCGGTTTCTGAAGTTAAATATTTCAGATTTCCTTCGTCAGAGAGGTAACCGCATTCTACCAAAATCGAAGGCATTGTCGCACCCCACAGAACAACAAACGGTTGTTGGAATATTCCGCGTGATTTTAATACAGTGCCTTTTGTAAGTTCGGTTGAGAAAATTTTAGCAAGCCGTTGAGATGTATAAAGATTCGAGTGAAGGATCAGAGATGAGAGCAAATGTGAGAGTGTATCGTCCTTTATACTTTGTGAAATTTTATAATCCGAAATTTGTGCAAGTGCATTATCTTCACCTACCATATCAAGAAGATATAATTCAAATCCGGATTTATCTGATTCCTCCGGTGATTTTGAGTTTGCATGAATACTTACGAATAATTTCCCGTTAGAATCGTTTGCAATTTTTCCCCTGTCAGTTAATTCAATAAATTTATCTGAATCCCGTGTGAGTATCACCTTTACATCACTATATGCATTTTCGAGAAGCAACTTCAACCTCAATGCAATTTCAAGATTAAAATCTTTCTCAAAAGTACCATCGATTGCAGTTGTACCCGGATCCTTTCCCCCATGACCGGCATCAATTATTATGACGTCTATCTTATCTTCAATTCTTTGGGCATTTAGATTTACATCAAGAAACGAGATTAAAAAAATCGAAAAAGTGGATATATAAATAATAAACTTCATTACCTATAGTTTACAAACTGAAGCGCAAAATCAAGCTCAGCATTATTTAATAGTTTTATGATTTCCTGCAAATCATCTTTAGATTTACCGGTAACCCTGACTTTGTCATCATTAATAGAGGGTTGAACTTTAAGCTTTGTGTCTTTTATCATTTTAACCAATTTCCTTGCATTATCTTTATCAATACCCTGTTGAAGTTTTATATCAATTTTTACTGAGCCACCGGAAGATTTTTCGATTTCACCCGGTTTCATTGCTTTCAGTGAAATTCCCCGCTTAATCATTTTGTTTTGTAAAATGTCAATTACTGATTTAATCTTAAATTCATCCGAGCTATTTACATTGATAACGTTTTCCTTTTTATTCAGTTCAATAGACGATTTGCTATCCTTCAGATCATAACGTGTAATAATTTCCTTAATCGCCTGATTAACAGCGTTATCAACCTCCTGTAGATCAATTTCAGAGACGATATCAAAAGAATTTTGTGATGCCATAAATAGAATTTTATGCAATATTAACTGTTTCAATTATAACCATCAATAAATTAAAGCAGTTAAAGAATAGATTAATTGAATCACAACGCAATTATGATTATATTTGTAGTCTAAAAAAATTTTAGAAAAAAAATCAAAAAAATGAGCAAGGTTAAAAATTATTTTTATCTGTTTGCATTACTTTTTGCAGGAGTCATAGCAATAAACTATTCAGGTTGTGCATCAGCTGAATCAACAACAGGAAAACTCGCATACAAAAATGCAGACTACGTAAAAGCTGAAAAAGAGCTTTCAAAAGGTCTCATGGTAGATAAAAACGATGCTGAAGGTTGGTTTATGTTAGGTCATTCGCAAATTGAACTTGGTAAGTTTGAAGAAGCTAAAACTTCATTCAAAAAAAGTCTTGAAATTTCACCTAATTTCGGCAACGATATTCTTAACCTTTGGGTAACAAAATACAATTCAGGAATAAATTCATTCAACTCAGGATTAAATTCGTTAAAGAATTCTGACTCAGCCGGCGCTGTAAGAAATTTTAGAAACGCATTGTTAGGGTTCAGAGCTTCAGCAAGCATTATTCCTGATTCTGTAAGCTCATTTCAAATGATTGCCGATTCATATTTCTACCTTGAAGAGAATGACAGTGCTTTAATGGTATATTCATCTATTTTGGACAAGACTGCAAGCAAAGAAGATGCAATACAAATTGCAAGAATACTTTATGAGACCGGAATAAAATCAAGACAAGCTGAAAAATATGAAGAAGCTGAAACAATTTTCAATAAAGTACTAACAATCCCCTTCCTACCAAAAGATAACGAATACTACGAAATTGCATGTTACAATATTGCATATGCAAATTACTCGATTGCTACGAAGAAAGTCCAGGAAGACCCGGATTTCGATTACAAACCGTACATGAATAAAATCATTTCCGTTCTTGAACCGGTCGCAAATAGTTCGAAGAATAACGAATTACTAGCTGATATCTATGATATGTTAATTGTAGCTTACGATGCTCTTGATATGGATGAAAAGAAAACAGAAGCAGAAACCAAGAAACAAAATTTGAAATAATAAATTGGAGAACCCTCCCCACAGGAAAAATTCCGGTTGGAATTGGTTTTGGGGAATTACTGCGGTAATTTTCTTAATCGTTCTTTTATTCATAGGTGCAGGAATTTTCTTCTTCGCATCTTCAGTATCGAACATTTCTTCAGATGGCAACCGTGACTTTTATTTTGAATATTATGGGAGCGGAAAGGGAAAAATTGGTTTTGTTGAACTGAACTACCCCATTTATTCTTCGGAAGATATTGTTAGACAATTTAATAAATTCAGAAAAGATGAGTCAATCAAAGCAATTTTGCTCAGGATTGACTCACCCGGTGGTGGTGTAGCAGCCTCGCAGGAAATTTATGAAATTATTAAAACCACCAGAGACAACGGGAAACCTGTAATTGTATCATTTGGTTCAATTGCAGCAAGCGGTGGCTATCTTGCTGCTTGTGGAGGGTCGCTGATAGTTTCTAACCCCGGTTCAATAACAGGCAGTATCGGAGTTATTGCAAATTTCGTTTCATGGAAAGAACTTACCGATAAAATAGGAATCAAAGATAACACCATTAAAAGTGGTGAACTGAAAGATGCAGGCAATCCATTCCGTGAAATGAACCAATCTGATAGTTTATATTTTCAGGACATTGTAAATAATAGCTTCGAGCAGTTCTTTAACGTAGTGAAATCCGAGCGGAAGATTCCTGAAGAAAAATTGAGAAGAATTGCCAATGGCAGAGTGTTTACAGGTCAGCAAGCTCTTGAACTCGGTCTTGTTGACAAATTAGGTACACTTCAGGATGCGGTTAAAATAGCTGCTGAAATGGGTGGTATTGAAGGTGAACCGGTTATTGTAATTGAGAAACGAGAACTTTCAGTTTTTGAAAAAATTCTTGACCTCAGAAGCGACAATGATCTCAATGAGATTTCAAAATATCTCAAACAGGAATTTATTGAAGCTCCAATTTTGCAATACAAATTTGAAAGATGACTAGAGCACAAATTGCTTCAAAAATATCTGATGCTACCGGATTGAGCAAAAAAGAGACGGAAATAGTAGTTGAAGGATTTATCAGTTGTGTTATAGATGCGTTATGTAATAATGAAAATATTGAAATAAGAGGATTCGGTACATTTAAGAACAATATAAAAAAGCCAAGAAAAGCAAGAAATCCGAAAACCGGAGAAACAGTTTTTTTAGACACCCGATATATACCAATGTTTAAAGTTTCAAAAGAATTTAAAAAAGTTGTTCAGGAAAGTTTGGAAAAAAAAGTTAAATAAAAACTAAGGAGAATTAATAAATGCCAAGCGGGAAAAAAAGAAAACGCGCAAAGATGTCAACACACAAAAGAAAGAAGAGGCTTCGAAAGAACAGACATAAGAAAAAAGTAAGATAGTATTATTAATCGAAAACCTCGTTTATTTTGTGCGAGGTTTTTTTATATGTAAATTTATGTTATCCTGTCTGAAATACATTCATAAAAAAACGGATTAGAGATTTACGTTTGAAATATCAAACAACAATAAATTCAGCGAATACATTATGTGCTTGAAATTAGGAAAAGATTTACTTATGTTACACTGCTCGTGTTCGTTTTATTCCTACCGTTTTTTCTTTTCTGGGATTTTACTTTCTTCGGGTACTAATTTAAATTAAAATTACATTATGTCACAGAACATTTATGTGGGTAATCTTCCCTATTCAGTTACAGAAGATTCATTAAAAGAATTGTTTGATTCTTATGGTGAAATTGAATCAGTCAAAGTTATTTCTGATAATTTTACCGGCAGGTCCAAAGGTTTCGGATTTGTTGTAATGAGCAATAACAGTGAAGCTGACAAAGCCATTTCAGAACTTGATGGAAATGAACTTGACGGCCGAAAGATTAAGGTAAACATTGCAAAACCTAAAACTGAGAGAAAACCTTCCTACAGCAACAGAAACTCTTATTAATAGGAATTAATAATTGTCTGAAGTGAAAGCGGGATTTAAAGCCCGCTTTTTTTATTTTAACATATTAGGAATTTACTTTAGAATACTTGTAATTTTAAAAGGACTTCACTTTAACAAAATCATCTGCTTTGTTACTGAATGATCGCCCGATACAAGACGATAAAAGTAAACCCCGCTCGCTAATCCGGATGCATTGAATTTATAAGAGTAATTCCCCGGTTGTAGAATTTCGTTTACAAGGGTCGTAATCTGCCTGCCGGTATTATCAAATACTGAAAGTTCTGTCATCGCTTTCTTGTTCAATTGAAATGTGATTTCAGTCTCCGGATTAAAAGGGTTCGGATAATTTTGTAAAATTAGAAACTCTCCGGCTTGAATATTTTGGTTTTGAACTATTCCCAGAGAAAAATCTACCTGACCTGTCTTAAGCATAATGTCAGAAACAATTGTACCGTTTCTTGATGCAGCGGGATCAAAGGAAACTGTAATTAAACCATTTCCTCTTGCGGTAACTGAATTATTTCCACGTGCGATGTATGTTGATGTACTATCCTCAAAAATCAGAACCGGAGGTGAAAATACAAATCCCGGTTTGCCGAATATGAGAAAGAAACCTTTTGGAGCTTTTGATACTGAATTTTGAAAAGTGACGAATAAATTTCCTTCATTGTCCGTGTCTATTGACCTGTAAAACGATGGTCTGCCTAACCCTCCGGTTGTTATTGCTTGTGAATTAGTGAAATTTCCACCTAATTCTCTCGATATGAGATAAATCACTCTGTTACTTCCCTGCTCCACTCTGTAAATAATGAGTACCCTATTAGTGAGCTTGTCTATAGTTATTGCAGGATATTGTGTAGTGGCAGTTACTCCAGTGCTGATTTCTTCCATTGTTCCACTTTCATTCGTGAAGTAATGCAATTCACCTCCAAAAAATGTTTCGTTCGTTGTATAAACTATGTGCACTATTCCATTTGAATCAATTGCAATTTGAATATCATTTTCACTGCTCGGAGACATTTGCCCTAAGACAATCTCAGGTCCAAGTTCATTCGATATGTAATTAAATTTTCTGTAATACGCATTACCCGTTCCCGTCATTGGATAAGTGAGATATGCAAAATGTACAGAACTATCACCTTTGCCCATTGCCATATATGGTGTTGCTTTGTTAATTCCACCTGAAGTTATCCATACAGGTAGATTAAAAGTATCACCGGTAGCCCTGTTATTGGTGTAAATTAATTGAAACAAATTTGAAGCATCTCTTCGCTCCCACCCGATGTGAGTATATCCGTCTTCATCAAAAGCAATTGAAGAGTAATTGTCATCAACATTGTTGTTGGTTAATTGAAGCGGTAAGAAACTGCCAGTCTTATTGTTCCAATAAAAAATCTCCCGAGTCTCATTTTGAGTACTATATTGTCTCGTATTCACAACATGAATGAAACCGTCGTTATCGTACTTTACCATAGCACGGTAATTGTAATATTGGTCGCTTGCTAAAGTATCAATCGGATAGTTAAAATACGGCTGAGAAACTGAAACCGTTGTTAGGAGCATAATAAAAAATGTGAATACATTCCTCATTAGTATAATTTATTTTCTATTAGTCTAATAAATTCTACTTCAAATTGAAATGAGAAGAGGGTTAATTCCGTTAACATATCTATCTCAATTTAATATAGAAAATTTGTGTTAGAACTATAAAGTTTGTTCAAAAGCCTATCAAACTTTTAGAGCATCCCTAAGGAATTTGATTGTTTTTTCGGAACCGTAAACATTTACGAGCATCGGTAATTCCGGACCGGACTCTGACCCTGTTAAAGCAATACGTAAAGGTTTGAATAAATCCTTCCCTTTGATTCCGGTTTCATTTGAAACATCTTTCATTACTTGCTTGAAGTCATCTGGATTAATATCCTTTAATCCTTGAAGCTTAATTATGATTTGTTCAAATACAATCTTTGTATTTTCATTCTGCAATAGACTAACCGAATCGGCGCTTTCAATTTTTATTTCATTTTGGAAAAAGAGCCTGGCTTGATCACCAATTTCGTCTAGTTTATTCAGATACACACGAATAGTTGAAAGTACTTTTTTCAGAAATGATTTATCGGTAGTATCAAATCCATCTCTTTCAAAGAAAGGAATTGAGAGATCAAGTAATTTATCGAGGTCATAACTCTTGATATATTCATTATTCATCCAGTTTAGTTTTTCAATATTAAAAACTGCACCGTGAACCTGAACGTGACTTAATGAAAATTTTTCTATTAATTCGTTCATTGAGAATATTTCGGAAGTTTCACCTTCTCCCGGGTTCCATCCAAGCAGAGCCATGAAGTTATTTAGCGCTTCAACCAGATAACCTTTTCGCAGATAGTCTTCCACCGCAACATCACCTTGGCGTTTGCTTAATTTTGTTTTATCGGGATTCAATAATAACGGAACATGTGCCATTTCAGGGACTTCCCAATTGAAAGCGTTATAAAGTATGACATGTTTTGGTACTGACGTAATCCACTCCTCACCTCGAATAATATGGGTAATTCCCATAAGGTGGTCATCTACAACATTAGCGAGGTGATAAGTAGGAAAGCCATCAGACTTCAACAATACCTGATCATCAATATGGTCAGTATTAATTTTAATTGTGCCTTTAACAAGATCATTAAATTTTATTTCTTCACCAAGTGGAACTTTTAGCCGTATAACGTATGGTTTATTTTCGTTCAAGTATTTTTGAATTTCCTCATGTGTTAAATTCCTTGCCCGCCTGTCATAAGCAGTCACTCTACCTTCGAGATGCGCGAGTCGTTTCATTTCCTCCAATTCTTCCGGAGTTTCAAATGCATAATACGCCATATCCTTTTCTATTAACTCCATAGCATGCTTCTTGTAAATGTCAAGCCGTTGTGACTGAAAGTATGGACCATAGTCGCCTTTTTTATCAGGACCTTCATCGTATTCGATTCCGAGGATATTAAGCGATTTTATTAAGTTTTCAACAGCACCGTCAACATATCTGCTTTGATCTGTATCTTCAATTCTGAGGATGAACTTTCCATTATTGTGTCTGGCAAATAGATAATTAAAAAGCGCTGTCCGGAGTGAGCCTACATGAATGTAGCCGGTCGGTGAAGGTGCAAATCTAACTCTGACCTGTTCTGACATTTAATTTTTATTGTTTATAATAATTACAAATTCACCTTTTGGTGTTATTTTAATTTTTTTGTTTATAAATTCTCTGAGTGTACCTCTTTTCGTTTCTTCAAATTTTTTTGTCAGCTCTCTGGAAATAGATATTTCCTTGTTCCCGAAATGTTCATAAATATCTTTCAATGTGGCTTCTACCCGATAAGGTGATTCAAAGATGACTACAGGCATTTTATAATTTACAAGTTCAGAAAATGTTTTTGTTCTGCCCTTTTTCCTGGGCAGAAATCCCTGAAAGAAAAACTTTTTTGAATCGAAAGTTGAAAGTACGAGCGCCTGTATCACCGAGGTAGCTCCGGGAATAACCCTCATAGGTATTTCATTTGCCACACATGCAGAAAAAAGATAATTGCCGGGATCGGAAATCCCCGGTGTGCCTGAATCTGATGTAATAGCAATACTCTTCCCTGATTGAAGTAATGAAAGTATTTTCGCAAGCTTCCTCTCTTCTTTCCCTGAATAATAGCTAATTATTTCTTTCGATATTCCGAAATGGTTTAACAATTTTGAAGTTACTCGTGTATCTTCTGCTGCTATCAAATCCACCTGACTCAAAACTCTCAATGCTCTGAATGATATATCTTCAAGATTTCCAATAGGGGTTGAAACAATATATAATACTCCCCTTTCAATTTTCTCCTGAAAGAATTTGTGCTTATATGCCTTATATATTTCGAATTTGTCCTGCAAGTTGTAAAATGCTTTAAATCAATTTTAATTGAAATGAGAAAGAAAGTCAAATTTCATTACAATTTTTGTGTGAATTTATCTGTATCAAATTTAAACTATTGAACCAATCCCATTTTTTAAAGAGCTTCAAAAGCTATGGAATCATTAAAGCTTATGTACGTTATTCAAAATTATCAATCACGCAATAATTTCTAAATGGTAGTATATGTTCACATGAATGGCAGAAAAGGTTTTCTTCTTTGTTAATTGGCTGAACACAACATACGGATAAGAAGTTTTCATTACTATTTAATTTGTCAGAGAATAAATTAAAATTGGTTACATCACTAACAAAAAATTTTAATCCATGAAATATTCAGAAAATGCAATAAATATTTTAGTAACTAAATCCTTTAAAGGGGTTGGAAGCGCATGGATTATTAGAAACCGGGTTTGGGAAAAAAGCATATTCGAAATAATTTCAATTTTAAAAATGGACACTAAATACACACGTCAAATTGACGTTGATACATTTGAAAAATTGAAAGGAACACTGATTCAAAAGTTAAATGACGTTAAGGGTTTCAATATTGGATTAACTGCAATTGGTGATCCCGAATTTCCTCGCATAAGAGGGTCAGTAAAAAAAAGTGAGCAACCAGTATTTTTGTATTATCGAGGTGATTTATCTCTTCTAAAAGATACTAACAGAAATGTATCGGTTATAGGTCTTTTAACACCGGATAGAGAGATTGAATTAATTGAACGCGAAGTGGTTTCGGAATTAGTTAAATGTGGTGTTACGATAGTAAGCGGTTTAGCATTAGGTTGTGATACAATTGCCCATAAACAGGTATTAGATTCAAACGGTAAAACTATCGCGATTTTACCATCACCAGTAAACAGAATATTGCCTAAGGTAAATTCAGAATTGGCTGACAAGATTGTTCGAAAAGGCGGATTGTTGATTTCTGAGTATTTTGAAATAGCATCAGATAAGTTTGAATTACTTCGCAGATACAAAGCGCGAGACAGATTGCAGGCAATGTACAGCGATTGCATAATATTAACTGCGAGCTATTCCAGAAATAATCTTGGGAATGATAGTGGTTCGAGAATTGCAATGCAATACGCTTTAAAATATTCAATCCAAAGGGCGGTGATTTACGATCAGTCAGAAAATTTAAATAATCCGAAATATGGTTTGAACAAGCAACTAACATCAGATCAAAGCGATATTACAATTATCAATAGATCTAACTTAGCGGATAGTATTAAAAAGATTTTAGAATAAACTTTATATCAAAATCGTTCAGTGGCATTGTAAATTGAAAATCATGGTTTAGCATTTGCTTGGTCATTGAAAGGTTGTTTTTATAATTACCAATCCCAGTTACAAGTTGGACAGGACTTTTCAGAAATTCTCATCAATAGTTTCGTTAAGTGCAGTCATATTTCCGGATAAGCAAACTAAATTCAATGTGCATAAAATATGTATAGTAACTAAATAACGTTGTAAATATTTTCTCATGTTTTATGGTGTAAGTTAATTGTGAATTTGAATGAAAATAAAATTCAAATTATCGTTGAAAGTATTTTAAATAATAAAATATGACCTTAAACGTTCAAAAGGAGATTCAATATAAAAATTTTAAATGGATTGATATCCGTGTTCCGGACAAGGAAAACCTCGATGAAATTGCTAAGGAATACAAGTTAGACTACCATCAAATCAAGGATAGCCAGGAGTTCGGACATTTACCGAAATTTGAAAAACAACCCGAGTACAATTTTTGTATTTTAAGAGCGTTCACATCTGCGATAGAGCAAAGAGCAACTACGATAAATGAACTGTCGAACAAGATTGCTTTTTTTTACAATTCAAATAAACTAATCACGATTCATCGTGCAGAGTTTGATTTCATCGAATCAGTAAAAAGTGATTACAGTAATGCTGAGGAAGTATTGCTTTTTCTGATTCGGAAAATGCTTGTAACCTACGAGCAGCCATTAAATGAATTAGACGATAAAATAGATCAAATAGAGAAAACTATATTTCTTAGGGATACATCAAAAGTCTCATTGAAAGAGCTTTATTTTCTAAAAGCCCAAACCAGAATAACTAAAAAATTGCTTCTGTTAAATGAAGGCGTAATAAACCAAATTGAAGTTATCGATCAATTGAAAACAACTCTACAGGATATTAAAGATAAGCTTGTGCGGTTAATTTTAAACTTCGATGAGGTTATTGAGAATGCTAATAACTTGTTGCATACTTACCTTTCAGTAAATGCCCAAAAGAGCAACGATGTGATGAAACTTCTTACAATTTTCTCCGCATTTTTTTTACCATTAACTTTTGTCGCGGGAATTTACGGAATGAATTTTACCAATATGCCAGAACTAAACTGGAAAGTGGGCTATTTTCTGACCTTAGCTGTTATGGCGGTCATCTCGATTATTATTTACCTCTGGTTTAAGAAAAAGCAGATTCTCTGAACATTTTAAGCTCACCATATTTTTGCACTCGTATTTGATGAGAACTGACGCACCGGTTCAATATAAAATGTTAGGTTTTTTACGTGACTAAATTTTCATTTTAATCGTATTAAAGCTATAGTAAGATAATTTTTATTCTGATAATCTTTTTCAAATTGTCGGATACAGTTTTAATTTTGATAATCTGATTACTCTAATACTCAGTATTAGGATGAGTAAAGTTATTAACTCATAAGCAATTCGGGCATGATCCCGCACAAAAACATGGGGCAACCGAAATGCTAATAAGCAAAAAATTTAATTAGTAAATAAAATGCTCTACAATAATATCTAAATTAACTCTCGTTGAGTTTTAGTTTTCTTCAATGACTTCAATTACATTTCAATTTAAATTTGAAAACAATTTTTTATCAATCTAAATCAATTTTCATTAACTGCCCTTTTAAAAATTTTGAGAATGCACTAAATTTCTCACGATATTAAATTACAGAAATAAATATGTTGTGGAAATCTTTTATTGCACTAAAGAAGTAATCGTGTCCGTATGTAAAACTTAAGGTTCATATATTTGAATAAAAATAAATTGGCTACTTATATTTCAATATTGCGGGGTAACTATGTCAGCGGTAAGAATCTATTTAAAATGCCAAGTTGATAAATTTATACGAGCGTATGAATTTCAATGTAAGATCGTACATTCAAAACGGAAGTGTCATATTTGAATGTGAAAATTCTTCTAAGAAGCAATTAGAAAATTCGATTTCAGACTAAATTGAAAAAGAGTTCGGGATTGATATTACGGTTATGAACTTGGATAAATAAAAGACATTATTCTTAACAATCCATTTAAAGCCATAGAAGCAAGAATCCCAATATTTCCACATCACCTTCATTTTTTCAAAACCGGTGAACCCAGACTATGAGGCAATTTAAAGAAAGAAGCAGGTAAATGAAAAAATTATTTTTTCGGATGATGCAATTTATTTATACTGCCCGGATGGCAACGGCAGAACGAGTCTCAATAAAATTTTTTTTGAAAGTGAATTGAACATAAAAGCGACAACACGAAATTGGAAGACAGCCAATGAATTTTTAAAACTGGCATTGAATTAATCAAAATATCCAAAACTTATAAAAGAAAATGAAATATCTCTTTCTCGGATTGGCTATTATTCTTGAAGTAATTGGTTCAAGCTTCATGAAAGTTTCAAACGGATTTTCAAAAGTTACACCTTCAATCGTGATGGTAGTAGCATATCTGGTAAGTTTTTATTTTCTCTCCCAGGCTTTGAAATCAATACCTCTGGGAATTGCTTATGCAATATGGGGTGGATTAGGAATAGTCCTGACCGCGATTATATCAGTCACAATATTTAAGCAATCATTGGATTTACCGGCTATAGTCGGAATTATACTTATTGTGTCTGGTGTACTTGTGATGAACTTGCTTTCAAAATCAATCTCACATTAGAGTCAGTAATTAAAGTTGTTGGTTATTCTGTTTACATTTTGAGAAAGTAATTAAGTAACAGGTGTTATAGTGTAGAACCAGACAAATTGAGAGGACAAGAAAAAAAAATTTATTATGAGCAGGTTTAAACCTGAAAACACTAAGTGTGTCAAAAGGAAAACCAAAATTCAAATAAAACTATGAAAAGATTAATTCTCCTCTCAATCTTAAATTTGGCATTGGTTTCCTGCCAAAAAAGTGAAGTGGTTTCTCCTGATGATACTACACAAACAATTTATCTCGATTGTGTCGGTAGCAATTGTCTGGAGTTTATCGTACCCGGAGATCCATATCAAAGCAATCCTGATTTCTACGGATATGCAGATCCTTCAATCAGAAAAAGTTTAAATTCAAAGACTCTCTGGGTTGCTTATAGTTTTCCGCATTACAAAATGATCGGCTCCAATCCTGTTCCGAGCGTTTCAATACATTTATCAAAATCCGAAGACAACGGAACAAATTGGAGTTTTGTAAAAACCTTATTCGCACCAGATCAAATGAATAATCCTGCTGATCCCGGGGTTACTGGTTTCTTAGATCACGAGACTGTTAATCTCCTACCGGTTAGCGATTACTGGTTAGCCGTGAGGTTAAACTATTTCATTCCTGAAATTGGAGGTTACAGCGCCAGACCGGGTAATTCATTCCACATCACCGTTTTAAAAGCTGATTCACCCGAAAATTTAACAACCGGCGATAAGGGTACAATCGGAGGAAGTTTAACACACTCAGGTTGGAATGTTAATCAAACGCTCATCCCACCTGATTTAACATCCGATGCTTTCTTTTGGAACGAACCTGCACTTTATTATGATGAAGCTAATAGCAAACTTTATTTAATAATGGTAGCATTTGTATTTTACGGTCCGAAACCCGTAATGGACAAGAACAAAACTTACGTTTATTCAACTTCACCAACGGGGAGTCCGTCAACATGGAACTGGGAATACAAGGGGATTTTATCGGATGCAAGTATAGCATCTGAATTAGGTGGTGAACGCATATCTCAGCCGGATATCGCAAAGGGGCAAGATGGAAAATTTCTATTGATTTTGAGTCCCGACGATTGGAATTATGAGAAAAACGATTTCAACCATAAAGGGTGCAAAGTTGTTGAAATAATCTCTCTCGAAAATCCATCTTTGGAAAGGGACAGTCAGGGTAAACTGAGAGTCAGAGTTTCAATTACTGCAAGTGATGCAAACGATTTGGGTTCAGCTGCGAGTTCATACGATCCAGCTTCTAACACAGGGATACTTTTTACAAAAAGGGCTAAGACCGATACCAGCCTTACTGCCAATATCTGGAAAACCGGAATCAAACCATGAGAGTGCAAAATTAATAACTTCATTGAAGTGTTTTAATGTGTTTTGATCTTGTACAGTCATACAACAATTTTGACAGAATATGAAAAACTATAATTCTGAAAATTTAATTGCCAATAAATTGAGGTTCTGAGTGAAATGACTTCAGGCCGATAAATTAATTTTCATGAAGCAGAGATATAAATTTTATTCTGAAGAAAGTTTCTATAAACGATTAAGTGTTGGATCTCGGTTGCAGGTAAAATCGGATTGCTTTTAGATTAATTGGTGGGGTAAGAAAGTTGCAAGAATTGACATCTCGCATGAGAATTTTATTGCCGCATCTGAACTAAAATTTGATTCCGTTACTGCCAGTTTCTTTCAAATGGACGATGTATATATGTCTTTCGATAATGAATCCTTTGATATAAGAATTTCTGCTCAAAACGCCATCCCTGCTTTCAATGTAAATCTTCGTACTTAACTCAAAGTGGCTTTGCGAGTTACAAAATCCTGAGGTACACTAAAAAACTCAAAACAATAATTTCATTCGTTCAGTAATTTCGAGGTGAATTTTTCAATAATGCTGAAACCATTAGGTAATCTATAGGGAGTTGAAATGTAATTACCGTTTTCAGATATAATAACGGTTGATACCGGCGATTCTTTTGTTCCGCTAAGATCACCGGATAAAGGAATAAATATTCTATCAATTTCCATTGGACCAAGATAGTTCGTCTGCACCTTCAAATGAGCAGGAAAATAAATTTCAATCGCCTTCTCCTTTGATTTAATTTCGTTCATATAATTCGAATCAACTGCTAACCTTAAAACATTTTCAATCCCAGAAAGCATTTCAGTAGAGAAAGAATAAACTTCAGTCGAGTCAATCAGAACCTCTGAAGCTTTTCCATTTTCGTAAAGTACAACTTTAGTCATATTAGAGCCATTGCAAGATAAAAATAATATGAGCAGGGTTAAAGAGAGTTTCATAAAATGAAACGGGGACTTTCAAAAGAAAATCCCCGTAATATTTAAATTTTACTGAACGGTAATTTCATCCAGAAGTATTGCTGTATCAAAAATACTGTCACCAACGTCACCAGCTGAGAAAACTACTGTAATGACCTGCCCCCTGTAAGCTGAAATATCCGCAGAGAAATTTTGCCAGTTAGTCATATACACATCGCCCTGATCGAAGGATATTCCGGGAGACACATAAATTAAATTTCCGGGATTTTTTTCAGTGGCTTGAAAATCTGCAGCAATCTGGTCTATTGTCTTTCTAAAAAGAACGATACTTTGCCCACCTTCAGTTATCAATCTAATTTCAAAGTAATCCTGAAACTGTGATCCGATATATTCGAGGAATTCCTCGGAAAGAAAATTCCATTTCAACGAGATAGTTGATTGATCGTTAAGTACCCTGAAACACTGGGAAATAGAACCACTTGAGACTGTAAATCCTAACCCGGTAGAAATTATACCCATGTACGAATTTTGTGCAGGATTGACAAATCCTAATTGTGAAATTACTCTGCCGTCTCCGCTTTTTGACCATCCTTCCAGCGTACCGACTTCAAAGTTTCCGTTCATTAACGACAACGAAAATTTCATTTGATTATCTCCGGATATTTGGAATTGGGCGAATGGAGAAGAAGGATCGGTTGCGTTATAATACACTTCACCGGTTGTCAGCCCTCTCGCAAATCGTTTACTTACCGTGTCGGCAATCGTTACACAAAAATCACTATTTACAACTTTATCATAACCGTAATAAGTCTTTGCTCCTTTGCCTGTAAAAGCGTTACTGAGATCGGCATTCATCGTACTTTCGCATGAGTTATTGAGTATAACGGAGTTTGGAAATGAACCCGGCAAATTTGCGAAGAAACTGCTGTGCATTGCGTAAACAGTTGCCTTTTGTTGGACTCCACCACTGTTTGAAATAACAACGTCCTCAGCTATTGCTAACCTTCCGGCAGTAATAAGCGGTTTATAAATATCGTTGTAATCTGATGAGTTTGTATCCACTATTTCTGCGGAATAAATCCACCTACCTTGAGAACCATGGGTTGCGAAAACAATCATTCCATACTTGGTCATTTCTAAACATGATTTAACCGTTGCGTCCTGGTTAACAAGCTCAGTAAATTCAAAACCCTGACACTGACCATCGCTGAGATTGCTTTTAATTTTTTCCCGTTCATTGTACGGTGCAAACGCAGCTTCATAAGGGGCAAATATTAAAACATTTCTATTTCCGATTATATCCGGATCTAAATTTGGGTTGTCAATATTTTCAAATGCATTGTGTTGTGCGCCGAATGTATTAACTCCCCGTGTCTGATTTTCAGGTGAAATTCTCGGACCTTTCGGACGTCTTTGGAATGCTGAATCCGATGGAAATCCACCTCTCGTTATAACTGTGCCATTGGCATTAGCCAGTGAAAAGCTAATGCAACCGTATAGCCCGCTTGTAAATTTCGCTTCAATGCTCGTGCTGGCATCACTACCCGATACGTTTGAAATATTAGGCTGGGATTGTAAAAATGAGATCGTCTGGGTCATTGCTGTTTTGTAATTGCTGACATTTCCCCCCAAAGCGTTGATAAAAGTATTTTCAGCTTGTGAAAGAGTTGTCGTAATTTCAGTAATGAGCGAATTGTTCAAAGCAGAAAAAACCTGGATAGTGTAAAATTGTGAGACTCCAAGTGTAGAAGTTCCCTGATTGTTATAATTTGCCTGTACCGCAAATCTCGATTCTCCATGTGAAGTTTCTGTCAGATTGATAATTCCGCTGAATACACCGTCACCGGATATCTCATCACCGTTCGAGAGATTTCCGTTATCCTTAAGTATTCCTATTTGTGTTGTTAAATTTCCTGAAGCATCAACTTTGAACAAAGGTAGCAAAGAATCTATTAAATCTATACCGGCTGACTTAATGAACCTGAAAGTAACATCAACTGAATTGTTAACTTCCAAAACATTGGGGTTTGATTCTATTGTACCAATAGAAGTTCCTGAAGGATTAATCGGTGAAACCGGGTCTTCATTACAACCTGAATAAAGTATGAATGAAAATATGAGAAGTAAGCTAAAAATCCTAATTTGAAATTTCATTTTGTGTTGGTTTAGTTAAAGGCAAAATTAGCATAATTCAAAAATATTTCAAATGTTTTTTTTAGTGAATCAAATAAAATTTTTATCCGACAATATTGCATTCTAAAAGCAATTTACAATTATTTAACTTGAACTTTTTAACCGCTATAAATTATCTTAATAATAATGAAATTCAACAAAACCCATTTCCATTCTTTGTTCGCGATAATAATTTTTATCGGAATTTTCGCTATGAATTCGGATTCCGGCATTATTAACCGTGTTTATGCTTTCTCCAGGCAGGGTGTTTTGCTAAACCTGATATATGAAGACTCATCGGCTTTCAGTCCCGACGGTCCGGTGATAATTTATCAAAATGAAAAGATTGTAAGGTATCAGGTTATATCTGATGACGGTAAAATTTCGACCATAACACAAGAAATAAAAAAAGGAGATTCTCTATACTGCTATGTAGATGCAACTTCGGACATTTTCAAATTTAAGTTGCAGGATACATTGTTGGTTGAAGATGCGGAATTTCCGATGCCTGAAAAGATTCTGGCAATCTCTGATATCGAGGGTAATTTCCGTGGTCTAAAAATGATATTGCAGGGGAATAAAATTATAGATGAAAAATTTAACTGGATTTTTGGTAATAATCATTTGGTTTTAGTTGGTGATTTTTTTGACAGAGGACTTAATGTCACAGAATGTTTGTGGTTGATTTATAAATTAGAATACGAATCAATGAAAGTCGGCGGAAAGGTTCATTTCCTTTTAGGCAATCATGAATTGATGAATTTAAAAGGACAACTTAAATATCTTCGGAACAAGTATAAGGTAAATGCGGATAGTTTGAATTTAGATTACAGTGAATGGTATTCGCAAAATTCCGAGTTGGGCAGATGGTTGAGAACAAAAAACAGCATAGAAAAAATCGGCAGCATCTTATTTGTTCACGCAGGGATAAATAAAAATTTTCCAAAAGAATTTTCTCTTCAGGAAATTAATGATTCTATCAGAAAATGTGTTGACATAGAATTTGATAAGGATCAACAGAGAAGCAATGTATTCATTGGAAGCGTTAGTCCGCTTTGGTATCGGGGAATTGCAAAACAAGAGGAAACTCAGTATGATGTTGAAAACACATTATTGCACTTCAAGGCTGATAAAATGATTATAGGGCACACAATCGTTGATGAAATAAAATATTTATATAATCAAAAAGTAATTGATATAGATTTATACCATCGCAATAATTCTGACAGAGGGGAAATGCATGCACTTTGGATTGAAGACGGTAAATTTTATTCAATTGATAACTACGGTGTAAAGTCTGCCATCTATTAAAGTTGTAACCCATTTCAAATTTCAATTGTAAGATTTCAAATTATTAAAAAGAATACCTAAAGATTTCAAAAATAAATCACTACCTTTAAGCGTTCTTTTTTTCCGTAACATGAATATAATGGAGTTCCCTAACTCCTCATCAGCGGAAACTTTAATTAAACCAAAAATTCATGCGTACATATTTTTTTATCGTAGGAACGATTTCAGTTTTATCTTTTCTGGTGTTAGGATGTTTCTATCCTGAAAGTTTATGGATATTTTTAATTATAGGACCGTTAGTTTTACTTGGGCTGTACGATAGTTTCCAAACCAAACACACGATTCTACGGAACTTCCCTGTCATTGGCCATTTCCGATATATGTTTGAATCAATTTCACCCGAAATAAAGCAATATTTTGTAGAACGAAACACTGACGGAAAACCAATCAGCAAAAACATCAGGGATATAATTTACCAGCGCTCAAAAAATGTCAACGATACTCACCCGTTCGGAACACAATTAGAGCTGAACAATTCGGATTACGAAGGTTTGAGGCATAGCATTTATCCGGTCGAAGTTGCAGAGTTGCCACCCCGGGTGTTATTTGGTGGTGCAGATTGCAGAAAGCCATATTCGGCTTCTATATTAAATATCTCCGCAATGAGCTTTGGTGCTTTAAGTTCAAATGCAATTCTTGCATTAAGCAGGGGCGCAAAGAAAGGAAATTTTTATCACAATACCGGTGAAGGCGGATTATCCCATTACCATTTAGATGGTGGAGCTGACATTGTATGGCAGATTGGCACCGGATATTTTGGCTGCCGTACGAGGGAAGGTAATTTTGATGAAGAGATGTTTAAACAAAAATCGTCGCATGAACAAGTGAAAATGATTGAATTAAAATTATCTCAAGGTGCAAAACCGGGTCACGGCGGGATTCTTCCTGCGCCGAAGAATTCACCGGAGATTGCAAAAATCAGAGGTGTTGAACCTTACACTACGGTAATTTCGCCGCTCGGCCACACTGCATTTCACGATGCCAAAGGGTTATTGGAATTCATCCAGAAACTCCGAGATCTCTCAGATGGAAAACCGGTCGGATTCAAGTTGTGTCTGGGGAAACCGGAAGAATTCGTAGAAATTTGCAATCAAATGGTGTCAACGGGCATTAAACCTGATTTCATTACCGTTGATGGCGCTGAAGGTGGAACTGGTGCAGCTCCGTTAGAATATTCAGACAGCGTCGGAATACCGTTGGAACCTGCATTGATTTTCGTTCACTCTACATTGATTAAATTTAACCTGAGGAAAGAAATCCGGATTATCGCGAGTGGAAAAGTTTACGACGGTATTTCTATACTGAAGATGATGACTTTGGGCGCTGATACTTGTAACTCTGCACGGGGGTTCATGATGAGCATCGGTTGTATTCAGGCGTTGAGGTGTAATACGGGAAAATGTCCCACAGGAATCACTACACAGAATCCTAAATTAGTGAAAGGTTTAGTTGTCGAAGATAAATACATTCGCGCTTACAATTACCACAGGAACACTGTTAAAGCTGTTATGGAACTTATGGCGAGTTGCGGTATACGTAACCTTGATGAAATAAACGATAAATTGTTTATTAAGGGTGATGAGTTCGTTGAGTTGGAGAACAAATACTATCCTGATAGCCTAAAACTGCATTAACGAATTTTGTATATACTGCTTTCAATCATGGGAAAACGGTCCCGCACGTGTTTAAGGGATAGTAATACATGGGCTTCACGATTGAAAAATGAATCTCGGAGATTAATAATAATAGTTTTATTAGAGATGTGAATAATTATTTTAGATATTCAGGAAATTTATGATGAATAATTTCAATGTCGTACAATGTAAAATAAATTTTATTCCGATTGAGAATCAATTCGATTAAAATTATCTTTTAAGTTGGAATTATTTTCTGAAATAACGGTTAATACTTGTTTGATATTTATATCTCACTTTTGTACTTAAACTAAAGAGTTTTTTTAAGCAAAATAGAATTTTTAGATTATGTGCAATCAGACCTGAAGCACATTTGTGACAACTAGATTAAATAATAAAGACAATTTATGGAGCAGAATATTTTACAGTTACATCCCGGATTAGTATTAGGATTCGCTGTTACTATAATTATCATGTTGTTGCTGGATCTTGGGTTATTCAATAAAAGAAGCCATGTTGTTTCAACAAAAGAGGCAGCAATCTGGACACTTGTTTGGATTTCCCTCGCTATGATATTTTCAGGCGTAGTTTACCACGTATTCAATCACGATATTGGCGGACACAATTTGGCTATTGAGAAGTTCACACAATTTCAGGCAGCTTACTGGATAGAAAAAGCGTTATCGGTAGATAATTTGTTCGTATTCATTTTGGTATTTTCATATTTCAAAGTCCCCCGCGAATTACATCACAAGGTTCTATTTTATGGAATTATCGGTGCATTAGTATTCAGGGCAATATTTATCTTTGCCGGTATCGGGATAATTAACCTTACTTATTTACCCGAAATTGATTTGTTTGGTAAAGCAGTTGAAATTAATCTCGTACTTACACTATTCGGAATATTTCTAATTTACGCGGGTATTAAATCATGGGGTGGTGGTAACAACAATGAAGAAGAGAAAGATTTCAGTAAATCCGCTGGCGCAAAGTTTGTAAGAAAACTATACAAAGTAACTGATCAATATGACGGCAACAAATTTTTCACACTAAAAAATGGAGTGAAGATTGCTACTCCACTGCTTGTAGTCGTTTCTGTTATTGAGTTTACGGACGTTCTTTTCGCGGTAGATTCCATTCCGGCAATATTTGCTGTTTCGCGCGATCCGTTCATCCTTTATACTTCCAACATTTTTGCAATCCTCGGTTTGCGGTCGCTTTATTTTCTGTTATCAAATTTTATTCACGTGTTCAGCAAACTTCAATACGGGTTGTCAATTATTTTGACATTCATCGGTATTAAAATGATTATTTCACCGTGGCATCATGTACCGTCTCCGGTTTCTTTAGGTATTGTAGGTGGTGTTTTAATGATTTCGGTAACAGCATCATTGATCATTCCCGATAAGAAGGAAGAAGCAACTGAATAAACTCTTATCGGTGATTTCAAAAGTTTATCAACTCAGGCAGACTTTAAATTATCTTTAGATTTTTCACTTCTGAATCATGGATTCATTTCGGTATGGGGCAATCTGATTTTTTTAAAAATTTTTTAAAGATAGAAATTAAACTGATTAAACCTGGAGAAAATGCAGTATAATAAACTTTTCGATAATGAATAACGAAAATTACAACATTAACAAAACAATTCAAAAGTTACCATTGATTGACACCATTCTGAAGGGAGTAGGTCAGATAATGTTGCAGGAGAACAGCATTACCGGGATACTTTTTTTAACAGGATTATTCATCGGTAGCTGGAAATACGGAGTGGCTGCGATTTTAGCGACTATCGCAGGAACTTTAATTGCTAAGTTGCTGAAGTACGATGAAACAGAAATCCGTGCAGGATTATATGGATTTAGCGCTGCGCTCGTAGGTGTGGCGCTTACATTTTTCTTTCATTCTGATTTTCTCGTCTGGTTATTCGTTTTAATCGGGGGTGGAATTGCGAGCATTGTCCAGCATTATTTTATTCAACGAAACATAAAAGCATATACATTCCCTTTTATTTTGGTTACCTGGATTTTGTATTACTCACTTCAAAAATTCGCGGGTGTTCCCATTAACAATTTATCAGTTAATGAACTGAACAATTCAAATTTCGATTTCTTGTTCAAAGGTCTTAAAGGTTTCGGACAGGTAATATTTCAAGGTGATTTGATCTCAGGTGTACTGTTTTTTGTAGGTGTCTTAATTAGCAGTATAGCATCCGGATTATACGGATTGGCAGCATCTTTTATAGGGGCTTTAATTGCACAGTTAACAAATCAGCCGATTGAAAATGTTAATTTGGGATTGTTCGGATTCAATGCAATACTTTCTGCGATAGTTTTTTCAACTGAGAAAAAATCTGCTATAATATGGGTTTTGGTTTCTGTGCTTTTTACTATGCTGATACATATCGGATTAGTTGAATCTGAAATTCTAAATATATTCGGAGGTGTTCTGACGTTTCCATTTGTTGCCGGCACATGGCTGACACTTCTTACAAAAAGTCTGCTCAGATCCAATGAAAAGTAACAACGGTATTCTTTAAACTAAATTTCAAGATCTCGTCTTGCGCTTAATAATTGAGACAATAGATTCCTTCGGATTATTTTTTGATTTTCAACCTTAAACCTTGCAATCATTTTCATAAGTATCCATTTTGATGATACCTGATTTCAACACACATAATTCATTTTGAGTATCCAATTAACAATCAATATTATTTTAACCTGATGCTACACCTCAAAGATGAAATAATCCGTTTAGGTGCAATAAGCAGTCAACTTGAAATCCCAGAATCTGTGTGGAGGGAATATCTGAATAAAGTATTAGATTATCTGAACAATTTTATTACAAGCCTTGAAGATATCAAGGCATTCCAGAACAACAAACCTAACAGGCGTTCATTAAGTATTGAGAACGAAAAGAAATCGCTTGATCAGATAATTTCACTTTATCAAAAGGAAGTAGTAGAAAACGGAATAGTTGCCGCTTCAGGTGGACATTTAGGTTATATACCAGGTGGTGGAATTGTTGCATCTTCAATGGCGGATTTAATTGCAGCAGTTACGAATCCTTTTGCAGGGATTTATTACGCTTCACCGGGTGCAGTGATTATTGAGAATGAAGTATTATCGTGGTTGAAAAAAATATTTTCTTTCCCTGAAACTGCTATTGGTAACCTCGCTTCCGGTGGATCTGTATCTACACTCATAGCGCTAACTGCAGCAAGAGATAAATATCAAATCAAAAACGAGATTGTCTCAAGGAGCGTTGTATATCTGAGCGAACATGTCCACCACTCTATTCAAAAAGCCCTCCGGATCATTGGATTGGAAGATGTAATTATCAGATATGTTACATTGGATAATGAGCATAGAATTAAAGCGGACATTCTTCACGAAATGATAATCTCGGATAAATCTAGAGGACTAAATCCATTTCTGGTTATTGCAACAGCAGGGACGACAGATACAGGTGTGATTGACCCGTTAGAAAAAATCGCAGATATTTCTTCACAATTTAAACTATGGTTTCACGTTGACGCAGCTTACGGCGGATTTTTTATTTTGACATCGAAAAAAATACTGTTCAACGGAATTGAGAAAGCGGATTCATTGGTTGTTGATCCTCACAAAGGTATGTTTCTGCCTTATGGTTTAGGAGCTGTGTTAATTAAAGATAGAGGTGCTGTATTTAAGTCAAACCAATATCAGGCAAACTATATGCAGGATGCACTCGAGGATGAATTGATATTTAGTCCGGCGAACTTATCACCTGAACTGACTAAACATTTCAGAGGTCTTCGATTATGGTTACCGTTACAATTACATGGACTTGAACCTTTTATTGCGTGCTTAGAAGAAAAGCTATTGTTGATAACTTATTTCAGAGAAAAGTTAAAAGAAATGGGATTTATGGTTGGGCCCGAACCGGATTTATCTGTTAGTTATTTTTGGTACCCGTTTGAAGAAAACTGCGATGAAAAGAATAAACGACTTATGGATGCAATTCACGATGATGGGAAGGTGTTTCTAAGCTCTTCTGTTATCGGCGGTAGATTCGTAATTCGAATTGCAATATTGGCGTTCCGTACAAAACTATCAACTGTTGATAAAGCTGTTAAAATGATCGCTGATTGTCTTGAGAAAGTAAAATCCAATTGCTGATTTTTTACAATCTGGATTACATTTAACTTAAATTAGTATTCAATCCACACAACACCAGTGGTTGTGGATTTCATCGCTTTTATCTAAATTGTCTCATCAATTGAAATGAACCTCAAGTATTTATATTACTGGTTTCCAATGATAGTAATTGCATTTGCAAACGCAACTATCCGGGAATTATTGTTCATGAAATATTTCACCGAATTGCGGTCGCATCAGTTCTCAACAATAACATTAATCATGTTCTGCTCAGTTTATTTGTGGTTCATTTATTCCTCACTTAATATTCAAAGTTCAACTCAAGCAATTCTGATTGGGTTTATCTGGGTTGCATTAACCGTAACATTTGAATTTACATTAGGTCGCCTGACAAATAAATCTTGGAGCTACCTGCTTAATGATTACAATATATTCGCAGGTCGAATTTGGTTAATTTTTATAATCTTACTCTTCCTGCTCCCTTACCTTTTTTATCGGTTGAGAAAATAAATTCGATTTTACTTTTTCATCTTATTACCACACGTAAATTTAATAATTCGTTTTAAACAGATCCTATTAAACCTTTTATACATTTTTATTTTCTAACGGGGAAAATTAAACGAAAAATGAAAATATATCGAATATTTTTCTACATACTTTTTTTATCTCTTACCTTTAATAAATCTAAAGGTCAGATACAAATTAACACAATATCCTTAGTCAGTTCCGAAAATCTCAGTACAATGTTTTGTTTCAATAATTCAAAACTGATGAAGGGTAATAGTATATCAGACAGGTATCTTGTTTATTATAATTCTGACACAATATTTTTAAACGTAAAGCAATCTGGAACCTGGACGAAAAAAGTTGTTTATACGGGTAGTAATTTATCGTCAGCAACGATTTCATACAATAACGATACAATTTGGGTTTGCTGGCAGGAACTAATAAATATCAGAGCCCGATTTAGTCCGGATCTGGGAGATTCCTGGAGCGACATAATTGAAATTGCGGGATTCAGTAGGGTTGGTTCACCTTCGATATTCGCAGCAGAAAATGGGAAGGTTCATTTTGCCTGGCATAAACAGGGTTCTGGTGATACGGCAATTTATTACAGGTATTATTTCAATGGCAGTTTATCAGATACGATACGGTTGAGCAATGTAATGAAACAGGGTCTTGCACCATCTTTAATTGCAATCGGCGACACAGTTTTATGCACATGGAAGGAAAATCCACTACCGTCACAGGTATGGTTCAGACGGTCTTTTGATGGTGGCAATATATGGGATCCGAGTTTTTCTCAGCCTACAAACTTAATATCGCTTACTAAAGACCCGAACCTCGCACACGCCTTTGATTCAACTTTAAACAAACATTATGTTTATCTCGCATACGATGGCAAGAATATGATATACCTGCAAAGAACTACAAACTTCGGCGATTCCTGGTCTCATCCGGATACCATCAGCAATCTTCACAAACTATCTCAATTTGCTCATATTGATTGCAATGATAACGGGTTTGTCGGCCTGTCTTACGAACAACGTCCAATTGGCACTTCGCTGCTTGACGATTCAAAAAAGGATGTAGGGTTTACGTATTCAACGAATTGGGGTGAGCCAGAGAGTTTCAGCGTTGATACATTAGCTTATACTCATAATAGTTTGGGATCAGTTTATCCCGCAATCAATAAAATTGACGATAATAATTTTTTTCTGACCTGGTTGACGAGGGACACGCTCAATAATATTGCAAAAGTTCTGGAAAGGAGAATTCATATTACAGGCACATTGGGGATAAACACTCAAACTCAAAACGTTAGCCAAACAATCAATTTGTTTCCAAATCCGATTTCTACCCAAATGCAACTCCACATGGACAATCCGTTGAAAAATGCGACCGTGACGGTATATAACATTTTAGGTCAGCAAGTTATGGAGTATAAAAACATTAACGGGTCGTATGTAATGTTGAAAACCAACAATCTTACAAATGGAATCTATTTTGTCCGAATCTTGCAAAGCAGTGAAATTATCGCGGTCAGGAAAGTGGTAGTAAAATATTAGAAAAGCCAAGGAGTTTGACTTATTTAAATTGTATGTGCGCACTTAATTTATTGCTGCTATATGTTTCTCTTATTCAATAAAATGTTCTTTCCAATTCCCTGCCCCCCTGATTTATAGAGGTTTCAAAAATACACTTCATGAATGGGATTGAAATCCTACATTTAGAAAAAAATTCCAAATCTGTTGAAGCTGATTGAGATATTAATAAATTCAAATCTCTACATTTCTTTTGCGGCAGTAATATTTACTTTAGCGGCGCAAATTCAACTTGGGATTAAACCGCAGTTGCATGTATATTTGGTAATAATTTTTTTTGCAACTCTCTTTGAATACAATTTGCACCGATTCATAACAACGATTAAAATTTTGAAACTGACCGATACCAAAGAGAGAAAATTGCGCTATGGAGGATTGACCGTATATTTTGCAATGTTAGCCTTTGCATTATGTGGATTTATCGTAATAGTTTTTTATGCAAAACCTGAAGTCTTAATTGTTTTAACTCCGTTTGCACTTATAACCCTTTTATACTCTGTTCCCGTATTCAAAACTCAAAAGTCATTTATGAGATTGAGGGAAATTCCGTTCCTGAAAATATTTTTAATTTCTTTTGTATGGTCAACTGCTACGACAATAATTCCGGTTATTCACAATGAAAGTTCTTTGTTTAATTTAAGCGTCATTGCGACTTTAACCGAGCGCTTCTTTTTTATTTTTGCAATTACTATCCCCTTCGATATAAGAGATATGGAATCTGATTTGCAAGCAGGTCTTAAAACTATTCCATTGAAACTTGATAAAAATAAATCAATCCTCATTTCATATATTGCACTATTAATGTTTTTCCTGATTTCATTTTTTCACTATCAGAGCGAACAACAATGGGAAATTCTTTTAGCGATAACAATATCGTTTATCGTAACCTTTTTTATCTTGTACTCAAAAAAGCTCAGAACCGTTCAATACTATCACACAGGTATACTTGATGGTACGATTATCCTTCAAGGATTTTTAGTGATCGTAATATTTTACATTTCGAAAAATTTTTAACAATAAAAGTACCTTCACAGATAAAATTTATTTTACGATTAAAATGACCAAAGATCAAAAGATTCAGCTCGTTCTTGTATATAAAATTTGTTGCAGTCACAAGAATAAACTGATTAACTTGTTATCAAATTTAAGATAACCAAATCGCCTTCTTTTATACGATTTACTCGCCTGTGTCAGCACTTTCAATCAGGTAAAAGTAAATTAAACACTGATAAACTGACTCTATTCTGATGCTTCATTGAACTTGAAATTTGGTAGCGTTATATCAATATTTCACAACTGACCTTTAATATTTTAAGATAAAAAATATTTACAATAATCATTTCTTGGTCTAATTGAAAATGAATGTAAATTCATTCTGCAAATTTAAACGGGAAATATTTCAATGCTGTTTTAACTTTGCAGGAATAATATGAAAATCGAAAACAGATGGGATTAAAAAAGCACTACATTGGATTATCGGATGATCAGGTTTTTGAAAGTCGGAATAATTACGGAGAAAATGTATTAACCCCTCCAGAAAGAGAACCGCTTTGGAAATTGTTTTTAGAAAAATTCAACGAACCGATTATCAGGATTCTCCTAATCGCTGCATTTCTCTCATTGTGTATTTCATTTGTTCACATGGAATTTGCTGAAACAATAGGAATATTTAGTGCCATAATATTGGCAACCGGAATTTCATTCTGGTTTGAAACCGATGCGAACAGGAAGTTCAATTTATTAAACCAAGTTGGTGATGATACGCTTTACAAAGTTATACGGAACGGCAATATTCATGAAATACCGAAAAGAGAAATTGTCGTAGGTGATATAATCGATCTCGGTACCGGCGAAGAAATTCCTGCAGATGGGGTACTGCTTGAAGCGGTATCTCTCCAAATAGATGAATCCTGTTTAACAGGTGAACCAATAACAGATAAAACTATAAATCCCGATAACTTCAATCCTGATGCAACTTATCCATCAAACTGGGCAATGAGAGGAACAAAAATAATGGATGGTCACGGAATTATGGAAGTTAAGCTCGTTGGAGATGCAACGGAGTTTGGTAAAGTTGCTGAAAAATCTACTGAAATCAGTGGCGAAGAAACACCGTTAAATAAACAATTGAAAAAATTAGCGAAGGTTATCGGAGTTGTTGGTTTTTCATTGGCTGTATTAACTTTTCTCGTTCTTTTCATAAAAGATATCATGGTTGGTAGTGCCATTTATTCAACAACCCAAATAATTTCCATAAGCATTTTAATATTTTCCTTCAGCATCACTTTCACAAAAATATGGTTACCGATCATATTTGATGCGTTTGAAATAGTGGGCATTGAACGGAAATTACCGGATTCGGTTGCTAATGGGAGTTGGTTAGTTTGGATAATTTACGGTGGTGTTACTTTCATCATTCTTGCTTCTATTTGCTTTTTATCTGGTTTAAATCTATTCGATTCTAAATCGTGGATTAGTCTGGATCATGCAGGAACAATTTTAAATTACTTTATGGTGGCAGTAACACTGATTGTAGTCTCAGTTCCGGAGGGATTACCAATGAGCGTAACACTGAGCCTTGCATTAAGTATGAGAAGAATGCTTCAGAGCAATAACCTCGTCAGGAAAATGCATGCGTGTGAAACAATGGGTGCGACAACAGTTATTTGTACTGACAAGACCGGAACGTTAACACGTAACCAAATGCAAGTATCCTCTGCCGATTTTTTCTGTTTAAAAGGAAATGAATTAAAGAATGACGAGTGCGGAAACTTGATTAAAGAAAGCATATCAGTCAATTCAACTGCACACCTTGATTTTTCCGATCAGAACAATATTAAAAGTTTAGGTAATCCTACCGAAGCTGCGCTTTTACTTTGGTTACATGAACATGGCATAAATTATCTCCCTATCAGGGAAAACACTCAAATCATTTCGCAGTTAACTTTTTCAACTGAGCGGAAATTTATGGCTTCGCTCATTTTAAGCCAGACTTCAAGTAAAAAATTATTGTTGGTGAAAGGTGCTCCGGAAATTGTCCTTTCAAAATGTTCGAAAGTTTTAACAAGCTACGGAGTAAAACCTTTAAATGAACTATCTGATCGAATTGATAATTTATTATTTCAATATCAGGATCAGGCAATGCGCACTTTGGGTTTTGCCTACGAATATGTAAATGACAATAACTTCAGAATAGAAAACGGTAGCTTAGTTAATTCAAATCTCATCTTTCTCGGAATAACCGCTATTTCAGATCCGGTGAGAGATGATGTGCCTGATGCGGTAGCAAAGTGCTTAAAAGCAGGGATTGATATAAAAATTGTCACCGGGGACACACCTGGAACTGCGAGGGAAATTGCGCGTCAAATTGGAATTTGGGAAGAGGAGGACAACCATGAAAATATTATAACCGGTACAAAGTTTGAAGAACTTCCTGATGAACTTGCTTTGGAGCGAGTAAAAAAGTTAAAAGTTATGTGCAGAGCCAGGCCAACTGATAAACAACGGCTTGTTCAACTATTACAAAGAAATGGTGAGATCGTTGCTGTTACAGGTGATGGCACCAACGATGCTCCGGCGCTTAACTACGCACATATTGGATTGTCAATGGGTTCCGGTACCTCAGTGGCTAAAGAGGCAAGCGATATAACTTTACTTGATGATTCATTTAGCAGCATAACATCCGCGGTTATGTGGGGCAGGTCTTTGTATCAGAATATTCAACGATTCATTATTTTCCAGTTAACGATAAATGTTACAGCACTGATTGTAGTATTCTTAGGTTCTATAATTGGACATGAAATGCCGTTAACTGTTACACAAATGTTATGGGTTAATCTCATCATAGATACATTTGCTGCTGGTGCGCTTGCTTCACTACCTCCAAACCTGCGCGTTCTTGAAGATAAACCGAGGCGGAATGATGATTTCATTATTACTCCTCAGATGAGATTTAACATCCTCTTCGTTAGTATTTCTTTTGTGTTAATTTTGCTCGGATTGCTATTCTATTTCAATGAAGATGGACAAATCAGCCGCTATAATTTATCACAATTCTTTACAATCTTTGTCATGCTCCAGTTCTGGAACCTTTTCAATGCTAAAGCATTTGCTTCCGGTAATTCTGCTTTTGACGAATTGAATAAAAGTACCGGATTTGTAATTGTACTACTTATTATTCTTACCGGACAATTATTAATTGTAGAATTTGGAGGTGATGTCTTCAGAACGATACCGATAAAATTGATTGATTGGGTGATTATTATATTTTCAACATCAACTGTCGTATGGATAGGTGAAATTGTGAGGATTGTAAATCGTAAAATGAAAGCATAAATATTACCGTTATAATGAAGATACCATTTTCTAAGATCTAAACGATTTATCAATAAAGAATTTTGATATTCCAGAATAAAATTAAATAAAAAACTGAGATTCCGCTAAATTGAAGAAATTCGAAATAAAAAAAGTTACACTTGAAGATATTGATCAATTGCTCAAGATCAGCAGAGAAACTTTTCTCGAAACATTTGCGTCGTTTAACTCAAAGGAGAACATGGCAAAATATATTAACCGGCAAATGTCTTATGAAAAAATATCATCCGAACTTGTTAATCCCGATTCTAAATTTTATTTCGCATTATTTCGTGATACGATTATCGGTTACTTAAAATTGAATTTTGGTAAGTCACAAACAGAAGTTAAAAAAATGAATTCTGTTGAGATTGAACGAATTTACGTTTTGAAAAAATATCACGGTGAAAATGTTGGTCAATTACTTTTAAAAAAGGCAATTGAAGCAGGACTGAGCATAAATGCCGACTTTATCTGGTTAGGTGTTTGGGAAAAAAATATACAGGCGATAAAGTTCTATGAGAAAAACGGCTTTGTCCGGTTTGAACAACATATTTTTAAATTGGGAGATGATAATCAAACTGATATTATGATGAAAATGGAAATCGGCAAAAAATAAAACTATCTTTAAAACACGTCTAACATTCCCTCCGGAATTTCAGAATCATTTCAAGATTGTTTATTTTTGGTATATTATGTGGATTATCAGACTATATTTATAATCAAAGCCTAATTTTATTCTTAAATTTTCCTGCCAACATTAAGAATTAGAATCAACCTAAAGAATCAAAAGTAGTAATACAAAGACTACGGTGAATGTAAAAATTAATTTTATTACATTAATTGGTTACTGACCGCACTACCAGACTTCGATGCAAAAAGAGAAGATAACAGGTTCCGTCAAAGAAGCCATACGAGCTATGGGAATTGTTTTTGGCGACATCGGAACAAGTCCTATTTATACGATGACAATTATCTTTTTGCTCATCCCACCCAACGAAGGTAACATCATGGGAATTCTTTCGCTTATTTTCTGGACATTAATTACAGTTGTAACTGTGCAATATGCATGGCTTGGGATGTCGTTAAGCATTAAAGGCGAAGGTGGAATTATCGTATTGAAAGAATCCTTAGTAAATACTTTGCGTAACGGAAAGAAAATCGGAATTGTATCGGCGCTCGGATATATAGGGATTTCATTGTTAATAGGTGATGGTATAATTACACCCGCCATAAGCATTCTTTCAGCGGTGGAAGGGATGGAGTTAATCCCTTATTTTTCGGAAACTGAAAATTACGTGATTTTAATTATTACCTGCGCAATAACGATTGCACTGTTTGCTTTTCAGTCGAGCGGGGTAAATATTATTTCACGATCGTTCGGTCCAATAATGCTCCTTTGGTTCGTTTGTCTGTTCATATTAGGATTTTATTATCTCGTTAAGTATCCTTACATTCTAAAAGCAATAAATCCGTATTATGCCGTAAGCATGCTCCTCGAATACAAAATTCTATCATTCTTAATTCTCAGCGATGTGATTTTATGCGCAACCGGTGGTGAAGCGCTGTACGCGGATATGGGGCATCTTGGGGGTAAAGCAATTAAGCACGCCTGGGTGTTTATATTTTGCGCCTTAACCGTAAATTATTTCGGACAGGGCGCTTTCCTATTGCACTCCGGACAGGGTAAACAAATTTTATTCTCATCGGTGAGTTTCTTAGCACCCACTTTATACATCCCTTTCCTTATCCTTGCGCTACTTGCGACTGTAATTGCATCTCAAGCAATGATAAGCGCGGTGATGGCTATGGTTTTCCAGGGGATAAACCTGAGAATTTTTCCTTTGATGAAAATTAAATATACCTCGACAAAATTGAGGTCGCAAATATATATAGGATCGGTTAATTGGATTCTGTTGATAGCTGTTTTGGCAATGATATTGATTTTCAGATCGTCGCATAATCTATCTGCTGCATATGGTTTTGCAGTAACCGCAACAATGACAATCAGTGCTATTTTCATGGTGTGGATATTCAGAAACAAGAAGTCAAATTTTAAATTAATGCTTGCCTTGTTTGTTATGGTATTTGATTTATTCTACCTCGTTGCAGTATTTACTAAAATTCCGTCGGGCGGATATTGGGCATTGATTATTGCGTTAATGATAACCCTTTTAATTAGAATCTGGCAAAGCGGGTCGGAAATTTTACGAAAAAGATTCAGGTCATTGGATATTGACACATTCATTACAAGTTTCGACCAGATTTATTCTACTCAACCAATTTTAAAGGGTGAAGCAGTATTTCTTGCAAGAGTTTTGGAAATGTTACCACCATATGTTGTACACTGTACTTTACGAAGCGGCATTATCTATGAGAAAAATATTCTCTTCTCCGTGATAACATCCGATAAACCTTATGGTATAAACTTTTCTGAAATGAAAGAGTTCACAAATGGACTTTACGGATTAACTGCAACTGTCGGATATATGCATGTCCCCGATTTACCAAAGCTATTCAAATCTCAGGGGATTTCGGAAAAGGTAATCTTTTATGGTGTTGATGACATTATTACCAAAAGTTGGACTTATAAAATCTATGCTTTCATTAAAAAGATTACACCTTCATTTGCAAATTTTTATAAATTCCCCTACAATAAATTGCATGGTGTTGTAACCCGACATGAATTATAAAATCCTTTCATTTCGTTGAACATTATCCCTTAAGAATCAGAATTGATCAGTATCAATTTAAGTGAATTGTATCATCTGATTCAATTAAGTAGTTTTGTTCATAGTGCTACACGTCAGTGGTAGCGCTGCCCTATGCCACTACCCTGACTCTGAAAAGATTATGGACAATTCAATCAGTGTTAAATTTGTAAGAGTTCCTGTCAATTATCATCTTTCTCAATTTAATTAGTGTGTGTGACTAAAGTATCAGTTGATAAGTTTTACTTTCTTTAATAAAAATGAATTAATTACCAATGGTCAAAACTTAAAGACATCCTCATTTGTATTGTCGTAACCTTTTAAATAAGCGAGGATATTCAACTCCATCAAATCCATAACCTCAATGCACCATAAAATAAAACGACAAACTTTAATATTCAATAAATGCACTCTTTTAGAAATTATTACGAATTTATAAGTTATCTGGTGATTTCTACAAGAGCATAGCTGAGTAAACAAGGTAATATGGGTTTAATTATTTCCAATTTTTATTCTTCACGAACAAAGAAATTAATACATACTATTCGACATCAGATAAAATTCTAAAATCAACCTTTAATCATAAAAGTATTATGGACAAAGATAATTTCGCAAAAGCACAGGGACACTGGATTCTTGCTCAGATGGGCAAAAGAGTTTTACGACCCGGAGGTAGAGAATTGACTCAAAAGTTAATTTCATCATTAGATGTAACTTCTAATGATAACATCGTTGAATTCGCTCCCGGCCTGGGATATACCGCATCATTAGTTCTAAACAAAAAACCAAAATCATACGTCGGAGTTGATGCTGATTCAGATGTAGTGAGTTTACTGAACCGTAAATTTCAAGGTGAGAATATAAAGTTTCAATTAGGAAATGCTACTCAAACCGGTTTAGATGATAATTCTAAAGATAAAGTTTACGGTGAAGCAATGCTAACTATGCACGTCGATCACAGGAAATCCGAAATCATCCGCGAGGCCCATCGCATTTTAAGGAAAGGTGGGTTATATGCTATTCACGAATTAGGGTTAATGCCGGAAGATCTTGATGATGACATAAAATCAAAAGTTCAGCGTGACCTTGCAATGTCAATTCGGGTAAATGCACGACCGCTTACTCAAACTGAGTGGACTTCATTGCTTGAAAATGAAGGTTTCAAAGTTAATAAAGTTGAAACTAATAAAATGCATTTGCTCAAGCCTAAACGAATGATAGAAGATGAAGGTTTCTTTAGATTTCTAAAAATCAGATTCAACATTCTTACACATCCTCAGGCAAGAAAGCGAATTGTCGAAATGAAAGAGGTCTTTCAAAAACATCAGTCTAAAATGAACGCAATCGTTATTGTTGCTGAAAAGATTTGAGTTAAAAATATAAACTTTTCATACCAGTATTTATCAACGGATCTGAATTCTCTAAGCGGTCTTAAATACAAGTCCGGATATAAATAATTTTATTGTCTGCTAATTATGTTGCCATATCTAACAATTAGTATTAGTAAATGGAATTTAGTTGTGTTTATACAAAAACGAGATCATTTACCCTCACGTATTAATATCTGCACCGACTATATTGTTTGAATTAATGAATTTCCGGATGAATAAAATGTAACTATATTTCACACTATTTTGATAAACGGGAAAATAATTATTCTGAAAAATCGAAGTTAAGTGATTATAATCGGAAAAAACCCTATTCTTGAAATTCTAAGGACTAATGCCGGTGAGGTAAATAAGGTTATCCTTCTCAAGACCTTGAAACCTGATGAGAAATTGAAGGAGATAAAATCATTTTGTGAGAGGGAAAATATTCCTTTAATGTTTTTAAACAGGTTTCAGTTTGAAAAATATTTTAACCGTAAAAATAAGCAAGAAGGAATTTCTCAGGGGTGTGTGGCTTTTACAGAAGATTATAAGTATGCTGACCTGAGCGAAGTTATCTCATCATTAGATTTAAAAACCAATCCGGTACTTGTAATTTTGGATGAAATTACTGACCCACAAAACATGGGAGCTATTATAAGGTCTGCATCGTGTCTTGGTGCAGTTGCAGTAGTGATACCCAAACATCGTTCTGCAGAAATTAATCACACTGTAATTAAATCTTCATCCGGTGCCGTGAATCATATCCCGGTTACCAGAGAAACTAATCTTGTAAATGCGATTAAATATCTTAAACAAAGCGGATTCTGGATTGCCGGTACAGACTCATGTGGAGATTCTAATGTTTGTTCAAAAGATTTGAAAATTCCATTAGGTATTGTGATAGGTAGTGAAGGTAAGGGTATCAGAAAAATTGTACGCGATAATTGTGATTTCATTGTTAAGATTCCTATGTCAGGCACACTTGATTCACTTAACGCATCCGTTTCAGCGGGAATTATTTTATATGAAATATTAAGACAAAAAACTAAAATCAATTAAAATGAAAAAACTACGTGCTATTTCTATTTTAATCTTTGCAGTTATTTTGGCGATGATTTATATACCTTCAGAAACTCTTAAAGCTCAGGATGAAACATCTGACGAGGCAGATAATCTTGAGTATAAGGAATTGACATTTTTCAAATCGTATAATAATTGCGATACTTCAAAATCCGAGCCCTGCTCATACGTCAGCGCTGAATGGATAGAATACACATCCGGTAATATAAAAAACCAGTTAAATGAATTTATATCTTCAGTTCTTATGGACAGTATGTATTACATTCAATCAGAATCAAAGATTCATAATTCAATTGAAAAAATTGCGGATGACTTCTTAAAAGACTATGAGGATAATGAAGTTGTTTCGGGCAGGAATTTTCCATGGTACTATCACATAAATTCGCACGAACACTTTAGAAACGATAATGTCGTAGTTCTCAGTTTCATTTCGGATGGCTATACAGGTGGCGCACACGGGTTCTGGGTAAATTCATTTTATAATTTCTCCTTAGCAAGCGGAAAAGTGTTGGAACTCGACGATTTTTTAAAACCCGGATTTGAAACTGAATTAAATAAGCTCATTGACAGACAATTCAGAAAGGATAATAATCTGAGCCAAACTGAAGATCTTACGACAGGAGCATGGCTTTTCGAGAATAAAATTGAATACAATAATAATTTCGCTTTTACGAAAGATGGATTATTGTTTTTTTATAACCAATATGAAATTGCCCCTTACGCAGCAGGTACTATAGAAGTTTTGATTAAGTACGAAGACTTATCTGATCTGATTTCTGATATTAATATTTTGAATTGATTGATGAGGATTGATAACCATTAAAGAACGATACAGTAATTTCCGACTTTGTTATGATAGCATTTCAGTTATCTTTCATTTTGCTTGGTAGAGGAATATTATATTTGCTCATTAATTTGTATAAATGACTTCGTTGAATTGAAAGCGCCTCCGCAGTTTTTGAAACGTTATACTTGTAGTCGTTTAACATTTTTGAAATAAATATTTTTTCTGTTTCATTTTGAAAATCATTTAACGACATATTTTTATTAACGAGGTCGGAGATTATCTTATTATGCTTTGTCCCCGGGTATTCTATATCATCTACCTCAATTTCAGTCTTATCCAAACTGAAAATTAAGCGTTCAATAAAGTTTTTTAGTTCTCTTACATTTCCCGGCCAACGGAATGATTTCAACGTTGACAACGCTTGAGGAGAAAACTTCTTTGCAGGAACGTCATTTGCTTTGGATATCAAATCAATAAAATATTCAGCAAGAATCTGAATGTCTTCCTGACGCTCTCTTAAAGATGGTATGTTAATGCGAAGAACATTCATTCTATGGAATAAATCTTCTCTAAACCTGCCATCAGCAATCTCTTGCTGCATATCCTTATTAGTTGAAAAAATATATCTGAGGTCAAGGGAAACTTCCTTATTGTATCCGGAACGAGTCATTTTATTTTCTTCAATAACTTTGAGTAGTTTAGATTGCGCGTCTAGTGAAAGGTTACTAACTTCATCAAAATAAATTGTTCCGCCGTTTGCTTCCTCAATTTTCCCTTTCATTACAAGCTTTCCGGATTCAAACAATCCGAATAATTCAACATCAATTTTATCGTTAGAAATGTTGGCGCAATTAATTTTAACGAATGCATTTTCTGCACGTGCGGATTTGTAATGCAATTGTCTGGCAATGATATCTTTTCCTGTTCCACTTTCACCCGATATGAAAATGTTTGAATCTACTTTTACATACTTGTCAATTAGCTCTTTAACTTCAAGTATTTCCTTGCTGGTACCTATGAGTTCAATTCCTTCCGATAAGCCACTTTTCAGGCGCTTGATTTCATCCCGTGATTTTTTGAAATCAATTGCATTCTTAAAAATTATTTTCAATTCCGGTAAATCCGGAAATGGTTTTTGAAGGAAGTTATAAGCACCCTTCTTTGTGGATTCAACCGCAGTTTCTATTGTACCGTGACCTGAAATCATTATAACTACAACATCCGGTTTAATTTGCTTTACTTTTTCCAAAGTTTCCAAACCATCTAATCCAGGCATTTTTATATCAAGCAAGACAAGTTCATAATCATTATCAGTAATTTTTTCGATAGCAGAATATCCATCGTTGCAGCTATCAGTTGAGTATCCCTCATGTTCAAGAATCAAACGTAAGGAATCAACTATGTTTTGTTCATCATCAACAATTAAAACTTTTACCATGTTTGTAACGACTGTTAATTTCTATAATTCTGTTATCTGTTAAATCATTCAGACGATATGCTTACTCATTATGAAATCAATTCTGCGACTGAATATTTTAAATACTTACAATCGTAACTCCTGTATCACCTTCATTCCAGTTTCCGTAACGGAATTCTTTTACTGCAGGGTTATTCTTTAAACTCTGTTTAACTGCTTCCCTAAGTTTACCTGTTCCTTTACCGTGTATGATGCTCACCTGATTCAACCCATTTATTTGTGCTTCCGAGAGAAATCTTTCAATCAACAAGTTCGCTTCTTCAGGATATAATCCTCTGAGATCGAGCTCCGTTGATATTTCGGAAGTATTGACTTCTATCAGTTTATCAGTGGAATTACGTTCTCTTAATTCACTTTGATCAATTTTCTCAAGTTTATTTAACCCGACCTTTACCAAAATTCCGTTCATGTTTACAGAAACATTTTCACCGTCTGATTTAATTACCTTACCAATTGAACCTGAATTTTTAATTTTGACAACGTCTCCCTTGTTAATTTCACCGATTTCTATTTTCTCGCTCGTATCCTGAATTTCTGTGAGATTTTTTGCTGTCCTCTGAAACCCGGTAACAACTTTTTTAATCTCCGATTTATTTTCCCTGATATCTCTTATCGTCCTGTCAATAAGTTTTTTCGCATTGTTAATAATTCCGGATGCCTCGAGTTTCGCTTCGTTTAAAATTAATCGTTTATTCTTTTCGAGTTCTGAAATCTTCGATTCATATAATTTTGTGAGTCCACTTAATCGGGCTCGTTCGAGCTCATTTGAATTTTTTAGATTTTCAAATTTCTGTTTGTTTATATTTAATTCCTTGATGAGATCTTCCAAATCCGAACCGGATGAACCTGAAAGCTCTCTTGCATAATTTAATATTGATTCGGGATAATTATATTTTGAGGCTATTTCAAACGTAAAACTCTGACCGGGCACACCTATTGAAAATTTGTAATTCGGTGAAAGTGTTTTATGATTGAATTCTAACGAAGCATTTTCAATGCCTTCTGTATTGTAAGCAAATATTTTTAGTTCACCGATATGAGTAGTTACAATAGTGGATACACCTGATTCAGTCAGATGTTTCAAAATAGCAGAAGACAAAGCACTTCCCAACAATGGGTCTGTTCCACTGCATATTTCGTCAATCAAAACTAAAGATGAACTATCCGCATTGTCTATTATTCCCTTCAAAGATTTTAAATGCGAGCTGAACGTTGATAAATCGTTATCAATAGATTGTTCATCACCAATATTTACAAAGATATCCTTAAACAATCTCATTTCCGTATTATCTGCAACAGGCAGTAAAATACCGCACTGAAACATTAATTGAAGTAACCCGACAGTTTTCAATGCGACTGTTTTCCCACCGGCGTTCGGACCCGTGATGATTATAGTTTTAATTTTATTGTCCATCGAAATGTCCAACGGAATTATGTCAGAGCGTTTATGATTTTGAAGGAGAATCGGGTGATAAGCGTTTTTTATATTAAAGTGTGACTCTGATAGTTTCGGGAGAACAGCATTAATTTCATTAGCATACTTAGACTTCGCTTGCAAAAAATCTATTTCTGAAAGTATTTCACAGTTAACTTCAAGTTCACTTACTTTTTCAGACACCTGTGAACTGATTTCTATAAGTATTCTTTGGATTTCGCGATTAATTTTATATCTGATTTCCGTAATTTCATTATTGAGTTCAATGGTTTCGCCCGGCTCAATAAATACGGTTGATCCTGAAGCTGAAGCTGAATGAATGATACCCGGAACCGACCGTTTGTTTTCAACTTTCACCGGAATAACAAATCTGCCCTCCCTTTGTGTAATAATTTCATCCTGAGATATCTCCCTTTCTGAATAATGCCGGAGCAATTTCAACAGGGTTTTTCGCAAGTGCTCTTCCTTCGAAGACAAAGATGATCTGAGTTTCCTTAACTCTATCGAAGCAGAGTCTTTAACTTCCCCATCATCATCTACAGTAATGTTAATATTGTGCTCGAGTAACTTGTCAGTGTGAATGTCTTTACAGATACCAAACAAGTTATTGCATTCAGAAGCATAGGTCCTCTCTTTTGAATCAAAATAACTTTTGACTCGCCTTGATACCTGTAAAAATGAGAGTACTTTCAGAAGCTCGGCGGAGGAAATGAAACTTCCATCAATCCTCAGAATTTTTAAGAGATATCTGATATCGGATAATCCGCTTAAGTCAATCTCACCTTCGACATTTATCAGATACCGCATCTGGTCAGTTTTTCGGAGTTCTTGAATTAACTCATCTCGATTTGTTAAAAATTCCAGATTATCAATTTTAACTGATGGAAGATCAGATAAAAAATATTGTGAGATACGGTTCGTTATTTTGTGGAACTCAAGTTTTTCCTTTAACTCTTTGATGTTCATGGTATGGAATCGTTGAGAAATTCTATTTCATTTATATATGATTTAGTGACCGGGAATAATTCTGAAATAACATTAAAAGCATCAGGTGCAAATTCTATTACATCATCGTACAGCAATGAATTTCGTTTTATTTCATGCGGTATAAAGTCCAATGTGTTGATAAAAAGCAATATCATGCTCGCAATGAGAAGCCCCTGCAATAATCCGAATATCGTACCGGCAATTCTATCAATAGTTTTTGTTATGAAATTTATGCCTGAAATTTTCCTTGCAATGAGAATACCCGCAAAATAAAATATCAAAACAACCGTAAAAAATGAAACAAGGTTCATCACAGTACTGTGCCAGGAGAATTGCGATAGATAGGAGAGAATTTGGGAATTAAATTTTATAGCAACATACAGACCGGTCGCAATTCCGGTAAATGCAAGCAAGTTTTTAAGTAAGCCGCTGGTTAAACCGAAAATAGTAGGGATTCCGGCAACAATTATTATGAAGACATCAATCTGATTCATTCAGATATATTGAGGGAGCGGTTAGAATGAAAAAAAGGGCAGAATTATCCGCCAAGTTTTGATTTAACCAATTCCTGAACCAACTTCCCGTCAACTTTACCTTTGAGTTCCTTCATTACAGCTCCCATAATTTTACCGAAGTCCGCCATTACTGGTGTTTCAAAACCATCCACAATTGCGGATATAACTTTTTCTGCTTCTTCTCGCGACAATTGTTTTGGTAGAAACTCTTCGATAACTTTTAATTGCGCCGCCTCGTTGGCAGCTAACTCTTCCCGACCGCCGTCTTTGAACTGTTCAATTGAGTCGCGCCTCATTTTTGCCTGTTTGTTAAGCAACTGCAATTCCTCTTCTTCATTCATCTCCCGCCCTAAACCGGATTTATCCATCATAAGTATTTCTGACCTTATTGACCTTAAGGTATCAAGTCTGGTCTGATCTTTTGCAAGCATTGCTTTTTTCAACTCATCATTAATCTTATCCTTCAGGTTCATAAAAAGAGCCCTTCGAATTTTTCCGTTAAAGCAATGTAAGTGGATTTCGGATAATCTTTCCTTAACTTTTCTAAAACTTTCATGTAACCATCTTTATCGTTAACTTTTGAATAATTTCTGGCAGCGTAATAGAGGAATTGGTCATTTAACGCAATGTCGGGATTGATCCCGGCAGCCTTTTCAAACTGTTGCGCTGCCTCAAGATACTGTAATTTTGCCTCGTAAACCGCAGCAACTCCCGCAAGAGAAGTTGCTTTATAAATTAAATTGCTTCCGGAGTATGAATCGTAATATTTTAACGCATTATCAAAATCCAATAAGGCAAAATAACTGTTTCCTAATAAAAGCTTCGCGGTATTACCGGATTCTGTTGACCCGTATTCATTTACAATGTAAAGTAAACCTCTTGTAGTTCCGGCAGAATCACCATTAATTGCTTGATCATATTTTTGTTGATCGTAAAGTCTCTGAACTTTTACTAGCTCCATATTCGCCTCTTCTTCAGCAGCCTTTTTATTGTTAACGTAGAAAAATATCCCCGCTGCGATTAAGACAATTACGGTTAATGCAATGTAAACAGTTTTTGAATTGTTTTGAAAATACTCAACTGCTTTGTAGTAATAGAATAAAACCTTGTCGTCTGTTGATGTTTTTTTTATGTTCTTTGCCATGAATTAATTGATTATACAAGTATGCAATTTAACTTTTGCAACGGGATATTAAAAGTCATATTGCGTAATACGAAATTTGTTATAAGACTACAATTTATTACATTTAATTTCAAATTACATCTTAATATATTAATGATTAAAAAATATTTTACATTAACCTAACCGATAAATATCTCTCGAACTTTGAAATAATTTTTATCTTCCTGCTCGTGTTTGCAATAATAGGTTTAATAGCGTTAAACATAATCCTGATTTGATAATGACGAATCAGCTCAAGTATTATATCCATAGACCGGGAATATTAATTACGACAGGTAAAGACAGAATTGATTTCTTTAACCGGATGTCAACTAATGATCTCAGTAAAATAACTGCCGGTTCATATTTGAAAACAAGCTTTACGTCTGACAAAGGCCGAATAATAGCTTTTGTCACAATAATCAATTTTGAAAACAAATCCTTCATAATTCTGCCTAAAGATCAAACGGAATATTTTAAAAATCATCTCGAGAAGTATATTATAACTGAGGATGTGGTTATAGATGACCTTAAAAAAGATATTTTTAAAGTTTCGATTATTTCTGACAAACCGATCGAAGCGTCAGAACTAATATTCAAGACTCCGATTTTGAACGGTAATTCGGTTTCAAATATTTCTAAGAATACTTGCGCATTTGCTGATGATTTTGGTTTGAAATTTTTAAATATTATTACAACCGAAGATGAACTAAGTATTTATGAAGAAGCCTTGAAAGATGCCTGCAGGCTTGACGACGTTGAGTTTGCAAAAATAAAAATTGAAAATTTTATTCCTTCATTTCCAGGTGAATTAAATGATGAAATCAATCCTGTTGAAATTGGATTGTCCTCCTTCATATCGTATTCGAAGGGTTGCTACATTGGTCAGGAAGTTATATCCCGACTTGATGCACAGAGGAAAATACCAAAACAATTAGTCCGGATTGAAACAGATTTACCGGTGGAAAGAGGAGACAGAATTATTTCAATTACGCGTTCGGAGGAGCATGACTGCGGATTCATATCCACTTCAGTTTCCGGCTACAATAAAGCTCTTGGATTTATCAGAAGCGTTGATTTGAAGCCCGGAAATGCGTATGTTGTACTTTCAGGGATTAAACGGATTCCGGTACGATTACATTTATCAGAAAAAATAAATTCATTAATTAAAAAATAATCATGATAGAAAAAATCAGAGAACTTCTCGGGAGCGAGGCGGATTCACTGTTGAAACATGAGTCAAAGACAATCTCAAAAGAGCTTCTGCATTTACCCGGTCCGGATTTTGTTGACAGAGTCTGGAGCATTTCTGACCGATCCCCGAATGTTTTGCGGAATATGCAACTAATTCACAATACAGGCAGGCTTGGTGGAACTGGTTACGTTTCAATCCTTCCGGTTGATCAAGGGATCGAACACTCGGCCGGGGCTTCATTTGCTCCAAACCCGATTTATTTTGATCCGGAAAATATCGTCAAACTTGCAATTGAAGGTGGTTGTAATGCTGTTGCTTCAACACTTGGCGTATTAGGTGCTGTTTCTCGTAAGTATGCCCATAAGATTCCTTTTATAGTAAAAATTAATCACAATGAATTACTCACCTACCCAAATAAATTTGATCAGATTATGTTTGCAAATGTAGATCAGGCATTTGATATGGGAGCGGTTGCTGTAGGTGCAACTATTTACTTCGGCTCTGACGAAGCAACAAGACAAATTCAGGAAGTCTCTGAAGCTTTCAGTTACGCTCACGATCTGGGGCTAGTTACAATTCTTTGGTGTTACCTGAGAAATTCAGAATTCAAGCAGGGAGATAAAGATTATCACGTTTCTGCTGATTTAACCGGACAAGCAAATCATCTCGGTGTTACTATTGAAGCTGATATCATCAAACAAAAGCTACCGGAAAATAACGGAGGATATAATGCCCTTAAGTTTGGAAAGACCCACAAAGACGTTTACGACAAGTTGACTTCTGATAATCCGATAGATTTAACAAGATATCAGGTTGCAAATTGTTATATGGGTAGATCAGGTTTAATAAACTCCGGAGGCGCTTCAACCGGAAAAGTTGATTCCGATTTCGCCGAAGCTGTGCGAACTGCAGTGATTAATAAACGCGCAGGGGGAATGGGATTAATCTCAGGGAGGAAAGCATTCCAAAAACCAATGGATGAAGGTGTAAAACTTCTCAATGCTATACAGGATGTTTATATTGAAAAAGAAATTACCGTTGCATAAAATTCAAATTATACTTTATGAACAAACCCAAAAAAACAGCTCTTAAAAAACACAGGAAAACAAAAATAAAACTTAAAGCGAAATTGAAGGCATCTAAAGCTCTCGCTAAAAAGAAAAGTTAATTCTTAGCATACAACTATTATTAATCTTAAAAGCGGAGGACGGATATCTCCGCTTTTACATTTTATTCCGGGTTATTGAAAAAAATATTCATTATTGTTTACCTCACCATTTCGGCTGCATTAACACCGGTCGCGGCAAAATACGTAGTTGAACAAGTTTCACCTCTATCTCTCGCATTTTTCAGATTTGGTTTAGCTACGGTTATATTAATTGTTGTGTTTCTCATCAGAAATTTAAATTTTAAGATAGACAAAAAAGATCTCCCGAAGTTTTTATTTCTTGGTGCTCTCGTAATTCCAGTTAATCAATTCTTTTTCCTTGAAGGTATTAAACTATCCACTGCTTCATTCAGTGGTGTAATGTATGCATGCACTCCGCTGTTCATATACATAATTGCCATATTCCGAAATGATGAAACGTTTTATAAAACAAAAATGATCTCAATTGCGTTATCAATCACTGGAATTGTTTTGATATTCTGGGAAGGTTTAATGCGGGCAAATAGTGCAGGTTTATCAACCTTGACGGGTGATGCTTTTTTGTTCTTTGCGGTTTTATCGTGGTCATTTTACCTTGCACTCTCAAAAAATCCAATTGCTAAGTATGGTACTTTAAAAACTTCAACTATTGCATTTATTATCGGAATGATTTTTTATATTCCGGTCTTTATCTTTGATTACAAAAATTTTACACTGGCTAAACTTGACATTTACGGATTCATTGGGTTCTTTTATTTATCTGTACTTGTAGCCTTCGGAGGTTATTTCATTTACTCCTATTCTACAAAAATTGTACCCACAAGCACACTCACAACACTTACAAATTCATCTCCTATCATTACAATTATATTTTCTTACATTTTATTGAAGGAAGATTTATCATATTTTTTTCTCATCGGTTCAATAGTTACTATACTGGGTGTATTTATAGCAAGCAGGGTTGATAAAAAGCTTTTAAAAGTTTCAATCTTAAATGAATAAATCCGCTTCAGAGAATTTTGCATTGCTCAAGATACGTGTTGCCAGAAATTCCCTGTATGCAGCACTTTTTATAACATTTATCAAATATATAGCAGCATATTTCAGCGGCAGCTTGTCCGTTCTGTCGGAAATGTTCCATTCGGGAATTGATATAGTTGCATGCACATTGACAATACTTTCGGTAAAATTATCTGCAAAACCACCGGACGAAGATCACAATTACGGTCACGATAAAATTGAAAATTTCGTAGCTATAATTCAGGTGTTGATATTATTCTTCCTTTGTGCTTATATATTATTTGAAGTTGTTCAAAGATTTACTTCTGTTACACAACCTGAAGTAGTTATATCATACTGGACTTTTGGAGTAATTTTAATTTCTATCGGGATTGATATTAACCGGACAAAAGCTCTGAGGAAAATTGCAGCCCAAACTCGGTCAAAGTCTCTCGAGGCAGATGCTTTACATTTTTCATCAGATATTCTGAGTTCGGTTATTGTCCTGATTGCTATGACATTGACGTACCTTGACATAAGTATTTATGCTGATTCTATCGGAGCAATTTTAGTTTGCGGAGTAATTATTTTTGTAGGTGCAAAATTATTTAAACGATCGCTTGATGCCTTGATGGACAGAGTACCATCGGGACTCAGGCAGAAAATTATCAGTGTTACAAAATCTCTCAAAAACGTTGAAGACATTAAATCTTTGAGAATAAGATCTACCGGAAATGTGATATTTATTGATATGACAATCTTCATAAGCCGGTTGATACCATTTTCTAAAGTTCATGATATAACTGAGGAAGTAGAAAATAAGATCAGAGAAATTATTCCACATGCGGATATTATTATTCATTCCGAACCGGTTGAAACTCAAAACGAAACAATAAATGATAAAATCAGAATAATTGTAAACAATGAGGGATTTAATTGTCATGATATATTTTCACATAAAATCGGAAAGGAAATATTTACGGAACTCCATATAGAGATTGACGATACAAACAACCTTCATCATGCCCACGAAATCGTAGATAAAATTGAATCAAAAATTAAAAATCAAATCGGGATAATTAATAACGTTAAGGTACATATTGATGAACCAGGGGATGTGGTATTTGAAACTGTTGACATTACACTTAAATCTTCTGATCTTATAGTGATGGCAAAGCAGATATTAAAGGAATATAAAAGTGTCAAAAGCTCAGACGATTTTAAAATTGTATCTGCAGGAGGAAAAATCAGGGTTTCGTTAAATTGTACTTTTATTAATGATCTCTCGTTTGAACAGGTACACGAATTGGTTACAATGCTTGAAAGTAGAATATATCTTGATGTAAAAGCTGTTTATCCGCATTTGTCAAACGTAATCATTCATTCTGAACCTCAATCTCTGTGATATGAAAATTTCTATTATTGGTTTAGGTCATCTCGGAAAGATTCATCTAAAAATACTGAGTGAACTTTCAAATGAGCGAAAAGATTTTTCTATATCAGGAGTGTATGATATAGACAATGAGAAATTATCGGGTATTTCCGTCAGAAAGTTCATTTCGGTGGAAGAAGCTGTGAGTAATTCAGATACCGCAATTATCGCCTCAACAACAACTTCCCATTTCGATATAGCAAAATTATTTATTACATCAGGGAAACATGTCCTTATTGAAAAACCTGTGACGCATAGTATCTCGACTGCGGAAGAACTTCTGGAAATTCAGAAGAAATCAAATGTAAAAGTACAGGTCGGACATATTGAGCGCTTCAATCCCGCGATACTCGGTATCTCACAGTATAATATTACTCCGCTATTCATTGAGTCACACAGGTTATCTCAATTTAACCCGCGCGGAACAGACGTTTCAGTGATTGCGGATTTAATGATTCACGATATTGATCTTATACTTAATCTCGTTAAATCCCCTGTTGCTTCAATAGACGCAAATGGCGCTTCTATTATAACGGATAAAATTGACATTGTAAATGCACGTTTGAAATTTGAAAATGGTTGCGTTGCAAATGTAACTGCTTCTCGAATATCACAATCAAAGATGAGGAAAATGAGAATCTTTCAGAAAAATGCTTATATATCAATTGACTTTGTTGATAACTCAACTGAAATTTTCTCGCTCAAAAGTAATGATGAAACTGACGAAGGTTTTATTGAAATTCCATTGGATGAAAATAAAAAAATTATATATGAAAGAATTGCTATGGAATCTGTTAATCCTATGAAAGAGGAACTGAATTCATTCTTAGATTCTATTTTTATGGATACGGAGCCTTTAGTTTCATTAAAAGATGGAGTAACAGCGCTTAAAGTTGCAGATCAAGTTCTGTCCTCTATTACTACCGGCAACACAAAAATAACCTGAAAATGAAATTTAAAATCGCTCACATTTCGGACGTTCATATAAAATTTGAAGACAATATTAATTCAATTTTGTTATCGAGACTTTTTGAAGATATTTCACAAAACGAGTGCAATCATATTTCAATCACCGGTGATATCGTTGAAAATGCAAACCGGAGGGAGTTTGAAACGGTTCGAAGCATAATTGAAAAATTCGGTTACCTCGATGGAGATAAACTTTCTGTTGTTCCGGGTAACCACGACATATTCGGGGGTGTGTCAAGAGATATACCGGTATATGAATTTCCCGCCCATTGCCGTGATCTCGATTATCAAAAGAAAGAGTTTGATTTCTTTAACTTTTTCAATGAATCATTCAGAAATACAATAAGAGATACGGAAATATTTCCATATGTGAAGATATTAAATGACGATATCATCATCATAGGTTTAAATTCAGTAGCACCATATTCAGAAGTTCATAACCCTGTCGGCACGAACGGAAAAATTAACGACCTTCAACTGAAAAACTTGCTTAAACTGTTTGATGAATTTGACGTTTCGGGAAAATTTAAAATAGTTTTGTTACACCACTATTTCAATAAACCCGGTTCAATGAAAAATGATAAAGATCACGCCCTTTGGCTCAAATCTGAACAGTCTAAAATGAAGTTACACAATAAAAAGGTTATAGTTGATACTTTTAGGAAATTAAAAGTTGATGTTGTGCTACATGGTCACAACCATATTACCGAAACGTACTTATTAAAAGAAATGATTTTCATAAATTCATCAGGTTGTCTGAGACCATTTACCCGCAGCAAGGCAAACAGATATTTCATTTTGGAATTTGATACAGAGCAAAAATCATTCAAGTTGGAAATGAGGCAAATTTCATGAGAAAATTGATTGATGAAAACAAAATAATCGTGGAAATAGGTAAGATTGCTGACAGTGTAAACGCGAACGCATATCTGATAGGTGGATACGTGAGGGATTTGATTAGCGGTCGTAACTCAATGGATATTGATATAATGATAATTGGTGACGGTATAAAGTTTGCTGAAATTGTTGCCCAACGAATGAATACAAAATTATCCGCTGTATATAAAAAATTTAATACAGCACTTTTAAAAGTTGACAGAACAATTATTGAATTCTCTTCCTCAAGAAAAGAGAGCTACGACAGACATTCCAGAAAGCCTAAAGTTCATCCTGCGAGCCTGAGCGATGACATCGCACGCAGAGATTTTACTATTAATGCTATTGCTATATCTTTAAACAAAGAAACTTTCGGTGAAATCATTGACCTGTTTAACGGAGTTGATGATATTAAAAATAAGATAATAAGGACACCACTCGATCCGATTAAAACCTTCGATGACGACCCTTTAAGAATATTAAGAGCAATAAGGTTTGCTGCTACGTTTCAGTTCGTAATAGAAAAACATACTTTCGAGGGAATAATTAAAATGCATAACAGGTTGCGCGATAATATTGTATCCCAGGAGAGAATCACAAAAGAATTTCTAATGATACTCGGAAGCGCCAAACCATCGTACGGTCTCGAATTGCTATTCAAGTCGGGAGTAATGGATGTAATCTTTCCTGAGATCGCTGAGTTAGCAGGTGTTGAACAACGAAAGGATTACCATCACAAGGATGTCTTTTACCACACATTGAAAGTTGTTGATAACATAAGTGAAAAGACCGATAACCTCTGGCTTCGTTTCGCAGCTCTTGTTCACGATATTGCAAAACCACAGACGAAAAGATTTGTTGAGGGAGTCGGGTGGACATTTCACGGACATGAAGAATTAGGCGCAAGGATGCTCAAGAATATTTTCAAACGATTAAAGTTACCTTTGGATAAGTTACCGTATGTAGAAAAACTTGTAAGAATGCACCTTCGGCCGATTCCGCTTGCCAATGATGATGTTACTGATTCAGCTATTCGCAGACTTGCTGCGGATGCAGGTGAAGACCTAGAAGATCTGTTATTGCTGTGCCGGGCTGATATAACTTCTAAAAATCCTGAAAAGGTGAAACGATTTATGAACAATTATGAAATAGTTGAGAAAAAAGTTGTTGAAGTTCAGGCAAAAGATAAATTGAGGAATTTTCATTCACCCGTACGTGGAGAGAAGATAATGGAAGTTTGTAATATTAAACCTTCGCGGGAAGTTGGCGTACTTAAAAAAGCTATTGAAGAGGCTATTCTCGATGGACTAATACCAAATGATTACGAGGCAGCATTAAATTATCTCTATAAAATTAAAGACGAAATTCTCGAGGTTAATTCTGGAGAAGAAAAATAACTCCTCCTGTGAAAATGCACCTAACGGGATTTTGCAGGAAAACTTAATTTAATAATGGAGTATATTTCTAATCAAAAATTGCAAGACTGAATCTGTTTCACCAGAATTATTTAAACGACACTCGTAACTTTATTTCGGGAAGAATAAATTCGTCTCACAATAAAAAATATCACTATCAATACAATAAGCAAAGCAATCACCGGTAATATAATGGCAATCACAGAGACGAAGACCGATAATACAAGCTCACCCGTTGATAATATGAAATTACCGAAACCGGCAGTAATCCCGGAAGAAATAGCTCTACCCTTTACGGTAAGTAACTGCACCGAAATAGCCGCGCCGCCACCGGTAATTACTGCAAGCGTCCAACCGAGTATCGGATTGACATCTGTAAGTAACGTGCTCATCGTTAGCACACCTGCCACAGCAGCGAGCGGAGTTGCAATTGTATCGAATATGTTGTCAAGCCATGGAACGTAATATGCGATAATCTCAAAAATTGTTGCAACTGCAAAGGTAATTAATGCAGGTGTAGATGCAATCCATTGCTCGTCAGTAGTCAACTCAGATAATCCTGACATAGAAGCTATACTTAAAATCAATAGCGGTACAAATACCCTGAATCCGCAGGCAGCTGCTAAAGATATTCCGCTTACAATGCTTAATATGTATTCCATAATTGAACTTTACCTGAGTACAAAATAAAAAATAATAACTAAAATTAATCCAACAATAGATTGCATAATCAACTCCCGGAAAGTAAGAACTTTGTGTTTACCGCCAAACTTTAAAAGCCCGAGTGGCGTCCAGAATGCCCATGTAACTTTATTTCCGACTACCTGCTCTTTAAAACCACCCGGTTTTCGAGGATAACCGTAAATTCGGAGTGTGTCGTAGAAGAAATAAAATACTAAATCAGCCCACCAAGTCCACCATAAAATGTTAAATGCAATTGCAGCGAACCACCCGCTTATAAAATAGATACATAATGAAATAAAAACCTGAACAAAAAACTGGGCTACACGGTAACGGTTTAACATCCCGAAATCAGCCCAACCTTTTTTAATGGAGATATGAAACCCAAAGTAATCAAATAACCCGAATAAAATTATTCCACCTGCCGCTAAAATAATTTCCATTTACAAAAATACAAAATAAGCAATACAGTTATAAAGATTATACTTGCAAATGAATTGCAAATGATATTCGTGAAAATTATTTTGCTAATGATTTGCATAAATGAAAATGAGTTCACACAAAAAATTATTCCGACTCGATATGATTGGATTCTCAGCATCAACTATTTGTGCAATTCATTGTGCAATTATGCCTATTCTTCTAAGCTTGCTACCGCTCGGATTGTTTGAATTCGCTACTTCCGTTTATTTTGAAATAGGAGTGATTGGCATTAGCATAATAATTGGTTTGTACACATTCAGAGATGGATATTTGAAGCATCATCATAACCCTATCCCAATCATAATTTTTATTGGTGGTTTTTGTATTATAATTGCGGGACATTTTATTTTTGGTGGTCACGATCATTCAGAAAGCATGACGGACCATGGGGTTATTAATTTTTTCATAGTACCGCTCGGTGCGATTTTTATTGGTGTATCTCACTTCCTTAACATCAAAAAAATGAAATCCTGCAATGCAAAACACAACTCTGAAAATACTTCAGTTGCAGTTAATGAATCCACTGTAATAGAAACTGCACAAATCTAAGATAATCATTATTGTAATAATTCACATCTGTGAATAGCCAATAATATAATCAATTTACATTTTATCGAAATAAAAAAAGCCGGGTTTTTAACCCGACTTTTTAATTTATTCGAAAGGATACTATTTTCTAAAAGATATTTTTTTAGGTACTGTAAATTGTCTCATACCCTCAATACTACCAAGATATCCGAAACCACTTTGTTTTATCCCAACCCAAGGTGTGCCGCTCACACCGCCAATCCCCTGATTTACTCCAATCATGCCTGATTCTATTTTCATTGCGTATTTCTTCACTTTATTTTTATTCTTTGACCATATTGTTGCACCAAGACCAAAATTTAAATTATTTGCTTTTTCAATAGCCTCTTCCGGAGTTTTAACCTTTTGGATACAAATTACAGGTCCGAATGTTTCAACGTTCATTATATTGTGTTTGTCAGCAAGATTTGTAATGACCGTCGGCTCGAGCCAGAACCCTTTACCATTGAGTCTGTTACCGCTGTAGATTATTTGCGCGCCTTTTCTCTGCGCTTCTTCTATCTGTCTCACTACATGAGAGCGCTGCTCTTCACTGACCATTGGTCCCATATCGTTATCTCCATAACCATCCCCAACCTTAAACTTTTTCACATTTTCAATTACGAGCTTTTCAAATTTATCTGCGATCTTCTCTTCTACAAATATTCTTTCGACCGAAACACATACCTGACCGGAATTTCTCAGTGAACCTACTACAGCGTATTTTGCCGCTGCTGTTAAGTCTGCATCTTTCAGAATAATCATCGGGTCTTTTCCACCAAGTTCTAACACTAATCTGTTCAGTCGCTTTGAAGATGCTTCCATGATTTTTTTACCTACTGCCTGAGAACCTACAAATCCAACCATATCAATCTCTGAATTGACTAATTCTTCACCTACTTCCCCTGCACCAAGAAGAAGGTTGATTACTCCTTTAGGCAAATGGCGATTGTAAATAGTGTACAGCATTTTCCCTGTCAAAGGGGTTAATTCCGATGGTTTGAAAACAACGGAATTACCGGCTAATATTGCGGGTGTAAGCAGGGATTCCGGCATTCCTACAGGGAAATTCCAAGGTGTTATCACCGCAACAACACCTATTGGAACGCGATATAACTCCGTTACCAGATTACCCTCCTGATACTTTTCCATCTGGAAAGCTTTCTCGGCTAATTTTATGTTCTCCAGAATAGCATTTGCAGTACCCACAACTTCACCGACAGCTGATTTATAAATCTTACCCATTTCGTCCGTAATCAGTTTCCCCAACTCTTCTTTCTCTTTCATCAAATCTTTTGCGATTCGCTTCATCGCTGCTATCTTTGACTTTATCGGTGTATCTGACCAAGTTTTAAGGGCTTTTCGTGCAAGTTTAATTGCAGAAGCAATTTCTCCGCTGGAGGAGCATTTGATTTTTTCAATTAGTTCACCTGTGGAGGGGTTTATGTCTAAAATAAATTTTTGACGCATTTGAATGTTGTATTAATTATAGAGACTTTTTAAATAATCCGAGTACCCCCTGTTTCCAGGCGATACGGTGTGTTACTCCGGTACCTTGTTGAATTGTATGTTTATTATCAATGTACCATTGATATGATCTAATTAAGGCTTCAGCATTGGAATATTTCGGTTGCCAGCCTAACCGGGATTCAGCTTTTTCAATTGATACAAATGAATCAGTATCAGCAGTTCCGTAAATCCATTTGTATAAAGGTGATACGCCTAAGAGTTCAAAAAATCTGAGGGCGGGTTTTACTAATCCAGCCGGAGTTCTCATTATTCTTGATCCGGTGCCGGCATATTCGCACATTGCTCCGACATCCTCTTCTACGGTTTTAAATTCCTTTGCGCCGACATTGAACGTATCGTTAATTTCTTTTTGTGGTAGTTTTGCTGCAAGGTAAATCGCATCAACCAGATCTTCAACCTCCAACAACTGATATCTGTTTTTTCCGTTTCCGATTATAGGAATTTTTACACCGGATTCTACCCAATCGTATAAGATTTGAAATACACCGAGCCTCGCTGTACCTATAAAACTCTTTGGTCTCAGTACACAAATATTTAAACCTTTCTTTCTGTATTCCTCACATACACCTTCGGCCAATACTTTACTCTCACCATAAGGACCAACTCCAATCATCTCGTGATGTTCGTACAGCGGGTGAATATCCGGGACACCGTAAACCGCAGTTGAAGAAATGTGAATTACGCGATCAACTCTATTTTTAAATGCTGCCTCAAGAACGTTCCTCGTACCGTCAACATTAGTTTCAAAAATATCTTTCTTTTTCCACAATGGAAGTGCAGCTGCACAATGAATAACTACATCAACATTTTTCATCATTTCATCCATTTGCTTTGCATCTCTTACATCTCCATATTTACAAATAATTTCTTTATTATACTCCCCTTCTTCAAATGGCGCTATATCAAAAAATACTGTGTCCCTGTAATCAGCAATTTCATGAATTCTCTGTGCTATGTGGTAACCGAGAAATCCGGCTCCACCTGTAACAACAATTTTCATCTTTCAATTTTAATTTTAAAATGAACCATAAACTTTAATAATACTTTCCCTAACAGAATCGTGATCCGGTTTCAGAAAATCTACGATTATATTTGCAATATCGGTTGGTTTAACCCATTTTTTAACCTCATCTTCTGAACCCCATTGTCTGTTTGCAGGAGTATCTATTATACCCGGAACGATTGTATTTGCGCGGATATTCAAATCTTTATTTTCACTGGAAATCGTATTCATCAGATTAATCACCGCTTGTTTGGAAACTGAATAGGCAAATTTTCCAACTGTTGTTTGCAAGGCTGCAATTGCTCCGATTGAGACTATCCGACCGTAATTATTCTTTTGCATAATTTTCAATACTTCGCGTGAGAAAAAGAATGTACTGAAAAAGTTCAAAGACATAAATTTATTGAAGTCATCCGTACTCAATGAATCAATACTGATATTCCCATGTATTCCGCCGACAGTGTTTATAAGAAAATCAATTCTGTCTTGCTCCTGGACAGAAACTGATTCAACGAAATCCTTTACTGAATTCTCGTTAGTTGCATCGCAGACGAATGAAAAGATTTTTTTAACTTTAAATTCGCCTCCATCATAATTTTGTGAATTATCGAATACATCATTAAAACTTTCCAGAGAAGTGGAAGGGACGTAAACTTTAGCGCCTTCATCAACAAATTTGTTTACTATATGCCTCCCCAGTGCTCCCGTTCCGCCGGTTACGATAGCAATTTTATTTTCTAATTTGCCGGACAAATTTTACCTAAGATTGTTTTTTTTATTGCCCCGGTCGCCGATGGAATATTGTTTTTTACACCTTTTAAAGTCTGATATGCCAAAAGCCCGAATAGAACCGCTTCTTTATTTTCAGCGGTAACATTTCCGGGGAAATCACATACAAATTTTGCATCAGAAAATTCCTTACCTAACCTGTCAATTAAATAATTATTGTTAGCTCCGCCACCACTTATTAGAAACTCAAATTCATTTGTATCTTTCAAAACGTAACTTACACCATTCGTAATCCCGTAAACAGTGTATTCAGATACAGTTGCAATTATATCAACGGGAGTAATATTATTATCGTACGAAAAATTTAAAATCTGTTCAACAAACTCTTTACCATACAACTCCCTACCGGTAGATTTCGGCGGCGGTTGATTAATGAAATCATCTAATGATTTTATGTATTCAAATAAAATTTCTGACACTTTACCTTTGGAAGCGATTTCGCCGTTTTGATCGAATTCAAGATTGAAAAGTGCTTCGGAAACAGAATCAATTATCATATTTCCCGGTCCACAATCGAAGGCAATAACATCTTCTACTTCGCAATCTTTTTTAAGGTATGTTAGATTTGCTATTCCACCGATATTAAGCAAAACTCTTGGATTTTCAGATTTGAATAGTATATAATCGAGATACGGAACGAGTGGCGCACCATGTCCGCCAATTGCAATATCCGCAGTTCTGAAATCTGCAACTGTATCAATTCCCGTCTTCTTTGCAATCAGACAAGGCTCTCCTATTTGTAAGGTTGATCTTCCGTTATAATTTAGGAAATTTTCTATAGTTGGGATGTGGTGTATAGTCTGACCGTGTGATCCGATACAATATATATCAGATGCGTCAATGTTGTAATTATGTAAAAAACTCAAGATACAGTCACTAAATAAATTACCGACAGCGAAATTCAATTTACAGATTAAATCAGTTTGTATTTTATCTTTTGAAGAACAAAGGAGCAAATAGTCTTTCAGTTCTTTATTTATCGGGTATGAGTCAAATTTTTCAACATTGAGTTGTAACTTTTCCCCGCCTTTTATCTTTATAAGCGCAATATCTACAGCGTCTGCGGAGGTTCCGGATAAAATCCCCAAAACCAACTTTTCATCGTCGCTTGGTTCAATCATAATTTGAAACAAATATAACTTATATGCGAAAAATATACTATGAAATTAACCTTTCATGTTGTTTGGTTAAAATTTCGACACTAATGTATTTATTTTAGTTTTAAAATTTGAGATTTTGTAATAAAATTTAAAATATGGATGAATTCAAGATTATCCGTGAAGAGATAGACGGAGTTTCAATTTTAAATCTCGACGGGTTTCTCGATGCGCATACTTCTGTGGAACTTGAAAAAGCTTTTGAGGAACTGAAAAAAGAATCAAACTTTAAAGTTATAGTAAACTTTTCCAGACTTACTTATATCAGTAGCGCTGGCTTGGGAGTTTTCATGGCATTTATTGAAGATATGAGAAGCAATAAGGGAGATATTAAACTATCTGAAATGTCGGAGAAAATTTACAATATTTTCGACATGCTAGGATTTCCGGTACTTTTTGAAATCTATAAAGATCAGGATACTGCTTTAAAGAAATTTAATGAGAGTGAAAATTGAGCAAAGATGAAAAAATAATAGTTCACAGTTCAACGAAAAATCTTGTGCTCATCAGGAAATTTATTGAAGAGCAAGCATTGAAACTTGGGTTTGATGAAAATGTGATAAATCAAATCATATTAGCGGTGGATGAAGCCTGCACCAATATTATGAAATATTCTCACTCCTTTAATGAAGAAAATACCATTCAGATCTGTACTAAACTAATCGGCGACGATTTTAAAATTCAGATTAAATATAACGGGAAAAGTTTCGACCCGAACAATATACAAAATCCTGACATGGATGAATATTTCAAGTCGTTCAGAGTTGGTGGACTCGGAATCCCGATGATGAAAAAGTTTATGAATAGAATTGAATACGATTATAAAATCCCAGACGAAAACTCACTCACCCTCATAAAATCAATTTCCTGATGGAAACTTCCCACAGTGAAAAACTTGTCGAACTCGATTCGCTTATTGAGTTTTCACGACTGGTAAATAGCAGTTACGACCTCAGGTTTATTCTCGGTAATATTCTCTTTACGATTATGGGAAAAATGATGATTACTAAAGGATTGATATTCCTGAAAAACGAAAAAGCAGATGTACTCAGACTTGAGATTGCCAAAGGGATTAAAGACGGCTCAGATGGTGATACAATACCAAACCGATTTCCTGTCGATGCAAATTTTACGTTGAGTGATTTTGATAATGCTCCGGACATTTTCATCAAGAATAAAATAAATTTCTTTTTTAAAATTTACTTCGACCGCAGGTTGTTAGGTGTATTATGTCTCGGAGATAAATTTGTAAATTCGGATAACTCGCTTTCTAAAAGGGATGTGATTTTCATTGAGTCACTCCTGAGTATATCAGCTTCTGCAATCGAAAATAGCATTCGTTTCAACGAAATAACTAACTTGAACTCCAATCTTTCAACTAAAATCAGACAGCTGAATTCACTGTTCGAGTTATCGAAAGAATACAATTCTGTTTTACTTGAATCTTCGAAAATTGTGAGATTGCTCGGTTATACCTTGAGAGGTTCGTTTGCCGTAAAGGATTTCTTCATTCTGAATTTTTCATCTGATAAAATTGAGTTTCTTTCTGAATCTAAAATAGACCTGACAGATGACGAAATCCGGTTTCTATCAGAGATAAAACATAACTATAAAACCGATGAAGTTAAACTTGAAAAACTGCAAGAGAAACTTTCATCAAAAGAAATAATCCTTCTCGTACCCATATTCAATCATGGAAAGTTATCAAATATCGTTTTCCTTAGTGAGAAGCTGAACAAGCTTGATTTCACCAATGAGGATTTGAATTTTCTGGAATCAGTTCTGAATTTATCCGCAATTTCGATAGACAATTCGGTATTGGTAAAACAATATCTGGAGAAACAAAAAATCGAAAAAGAATTAAATATAGCACGTGAAATTCAATTAGGTTTATTGCCTGACGTTCTTCCGGAAATGAGTGGCTACGACCTGCACGCACTCAACATTCCCGCGAGGTTTGTTGGTGGCGATTACTACGATGTCATTAAACTCAATGAATCCGAATGCGCTTTTATAATCGCGGATGTCTCTGGAAAAGGGATGCCCGCTTCCCTGCTGATGGCTAATATTCAATCCGCAGTTCATTCATTCCTTAGCATTTATTCTGATTCAAATCTTGAGCTGACAGAAGTTACCGCAAAATTAAATTCAATCATTTACGATAACACTGCTTCTGATAAATTCATCACGTTTTTCTGGGGTATCCTTAACAAGGAAAAGCATACTTTCAAATATATTAACGCAGGTCACAATCCGCCGTTTCATATATCAGGCGAAAACATTTCTGAACTTAAAGAGGGAGGATTAATGATTGGTGTGATGAAAGATATGATTCCCTATGAAAGCGGGGAAATAAATATCGGAGTTAACGATATTATTGTTTTGTTCACTGATGGAGTTTCTGAAGCTAAAAATGTAAACGATGATGAATTCTCTGAAGAAAGTATTCTAAACGTGATTAAGGAAAATAAAAATTCCGGTTCAAAGGAAATCACCGATAAACTTATTGAAGAGATTAACAACTTTTCAAGGGGTACTGCACAGTTCGACGATATAACCACAATCGTAATTAAGAGAACGGATTAATCCATCCAGACCTGATCTGCGCTTTTAAGAATTATCTGAAGTTTCCCTTTATACTCAGTCAATTTACCCTTCGCGTAGATATTGTAATTTTCAAGCGTCTCAAAATCCAACTCATCCATGAGTGATTGATATTCTTCAAAAATCACCAATTCAAACGATTCATTTCTTGTAACAGGAATACGAAGTAAATAGGGAAATTTTGATTTTTTAATTTCTGAAATGCTTCCGAAAACAGTAACGATTTCACCTAAATAACCTTTGAGCCGCTCATATTCGCTTTGTTCGAGTAAATTAAAGCAGAGTAGATTGTCACGGTAATACGTTTCGTAGTTCTGGAGTTGGTCTGCCCGCTTGTTCCACCAAACCAATCTTTCTTCGTAGTCGGGATAGGCTTTATTTTTTTCCGCATCCCAGATACCAAGTTTATTTTCACGGGCGTAATTTTGGGCAGCAACGAATTCATCATGGAACCTTTCACTCCTGCCGTATTTATCGAAATATGGGCTGTATCCCTGTCGAACACATTCAATATTGTAGTTGACTTCTGAACCATCAGGAAAAATTGCAATTACGTAAACAAGGTATCTGCCGTACATATCCCTGTCGCGTTTGAGGTTCTCCCTTTCCAGTCTGACAATTTCAACATCTTTAAAAAATTCTTCAGCCCATTTCCAAGCAGCGTAACCCATTGGAGAATCCGTCTTAACCGGAAATTTACTGTCACCTCTTTCAGTAGCATAAAATTGCTCCCAAATTTTAGCAATTTCATTTGTCTTCTGAAGCGCATCCTGATCTTTGAAAGTTTCTTCAGTGTCAATTCCGAGCAAGCGGGTTGAAGTGTCAAGACCTTCAAACCTGAAAGTATCACCGTCAATTATTTTAGTTATCTTGAATTCACCAATAACAAGGTCGGGATTTGTTTGTGCAAAAACTGCATTAATAGTGAAGGATATTAATATTGAAAGTACAATTAACTTTTTCATTTCGGAGTTATTAATAAAAAAACTCCACTATCAATTGAAATGACAGCAGAGTATAAGTTCAGTACAATAAAACGTTCATTAATATTTAGTGCCTTCGCTTACGAACGGGATAAAAGCGAGATGACGAGCCCTTTTAATTGCGGTTGTTAACTGCCTTTGCATTTTTGCGCTGGCACCGGTGATTCTTGCCGGAAGCAATTTACCCTGATCGTTACAGAAGCGTGTCAAAAGTTTTGTATCCCTGAAATCAATGTAATCTTTCACACCGCGCTCTTTAAAGGGATCGCGCTTCTTCGGTTGAACGTGCTTCTTCGCAGTTTGCTGCGTTAACTTGTATGTGTTATTCTTAATTAATTTTCTCTTCATTACAATTTTCGTTGTGAATATGCAATATATGAATTACCAAATTTTGAAACAATTCGATTATTCGGCAAAATAAAAGATCAATGTAACGACAAAAATGATCGTTAAAGTAATTGAAGTAATTAATAAAATTCTATCACGAACCATTTTTTCCCGAACTTTTGAGTGTTCTTTATCTATTTCTGTTCTGTCAAAATCTCCCTTTGAAGGATCCCAATTATAATAGTGAAGTTTATCTTTCATGTTTTCTGAAACAAATAGTGTTTACGATTTTTAAAAAATTGTTTTTTACTTTAACCGGTCTAAAACCCAATCCTTTTCCGATATTTACAAATTCATCAAGTGAGTAATACCCGCTGACGGAGCTATATAAATAATTATATGCATAATTGCTTGCCGATATTTTATTTCCAAATTTTGATAAAACTTTCCCGAAATATAGACTAGACAAACGCGAAGATATTCCTTCTGTGCGGAATATTTCCAGCACAAACAACGAGCCTCCTGGTTTGAGCAACGAATGCATTTTGGTAAACGCCCCCTCCTGATTTTTAAAATTTCTGAAACCGAATGATACTGTAATAATGTCGAAATAATTTTTCAACTCTATGTTCATGAAGTCTTCATTTATTATCTTTACTCTTTCAGATTTAATTTTTCTCCTCTGAATTTCGAGCATACCTTCGGAAATATCACAAGATAAAATTTCTTGCGGATCTAAGCGAAGAAGCTCAACAGTCTGATCTCCGGTACCGGAAGCCACATCGAAGATTTTATCTTTTTGTATTCCATCCTGCTTAATCATTTCAATAATTCCCCTTCGCCATTTTTTATCAATGTTCAAAGTTGCTAAATGATTCACCTTGTCATAAACTCCCGAAATTTCATTGAACATTATGGCGATCTTTTCCGGAGACTTATTCTCTGTCATGCGAATCTGATAGATTTAACCGGGTCCATTCTTGAAGCAAGATAAGACGGAATTACTGTTGCTATAAAGCACAGCGACATGCTTATTACTGCAACTAATACAATCATCAACGGGTCTATTAATATTGGTACCGAACTCATGTAATAAAAATCGGGAAGCTTAAAGAAATGAAATTCCATTTCAAGGAAAGATAAACCCAGCCCGATTGTAATTCCGATAAGCGTTCCTGTTAATCCGATTAACATTCCGTTATAAATAAAAATTGACATTATCCCGGTTTTACTAACCCCGAGTGATTTCAATATTCCGATGGATTGCGTTTTCTCTAATACCATCATTAGCAAAGTACTGATGATGTTGAATGTTGCGACAATAATAATCAGACTCAATATCACAGGTGCCGGTGCCTTTTGAAGTTCAACCCAAGTAAAAAGTCCCCTGTACATAGTGAAAAGTGATTTCGGGTAATATGGATATCCAAGAATATTTTTCATCATATTTACAACAGTATCAGCCCTTTCAATGTTTCCAATATTTACTTCGATGCCCGTAACATTCTGCCCTAACTCAAATAATTTTTGTGCCGATTGAATATCAGTATAGACAATCACATCATCGTAGTCCCTAAGACCTGTTTCATATAAACCGGTTACCCTGAATTGTCTGATTTTCGGGTGATTCAATGGCGACGGGATTCCGTTAATGCCAAACACAAATATTTTATCACCTACCTTAATTCCAAGTTTTTCGGCAAGCTTCTGTCCTATTAAAATTTTACTGATATTTGTATCCGTAGAGTGAAGATCGAATTCTCCCTCCAGTATTTTATTCCTCGTTGTTGAAATATCAGTTTCAGGGTTGATTCCCTTAATCAAAATTCCTTCAACCATATCCGGCGTCCTTAATACAGCCTCCTTTTGTACAAATGCAGACATCCGGGTTATCTCAGGTATATCCTCCCGCAATCGTTTCATTGCGTAATCGTAGTCATGTAATCCTTCTTTGCCAAATGATCCAATCTGAATGTGCGAAACTAAACCTGCGACTTTCTCTTTTATCTCCTTCTCAAAACCGCTCATGATGGATATTGTAATAATGAGAGCCGCCACACCCAATGCTACACCTGCAATTGAAACGTAAGTGATGAACGAAGTAAATTTTGAACCTTTCCTTGAAAATAAATATCTCTTTGCTATGAATAATTTGTAGTTCACGATAAAAGATACGATTTTATGAACTCGTCAATTTCGCCGTCCATGACGCCCTGTGTGTCGCTGGTTTCGTGGTTAGTCCTGTGATCTTTAACCATATTGTATGGATGGAAAACATAACTCCGGATCTGGCTCCCCCACTCAATTTTTTTCTTTGACTTTTCAATTGATTCGAGTTTGGAAAGTTCTTTTTCCTTTTCAATTGAATATAACTTTGATTTCAACATCTTCATTGCAATATCCCGGTTTTTACCCTGAGTTCTCTCAGTTTGACATGAAACAATTACACCGCTCGGAATATGAGTAAGCCTAACGGCAGTTTCAACTTTATTGACATTTTGCCCACCGGCTCCGCCTGATCTGAATGTATCCATCTTGATATCGTTCGGATTGATTACGATGTCTATAGTATCATCAATTATTGGTGAAACATAAACAGCCGCGAATGATGTATGTCTTTTCTTATTCGCATCGAAAGGTGAAATTCTCACAAGGCGATGCACCCCGTTCTCTGCTTTCAAAAATCCGTACGCGTATTCTCCAATAACTTCAATTGTAGCACTTTTAATCCCAGCACCATCACCATCGAGACGGTCAATTAACCTCGTCGAATAGCCGCTTCTTTCTGCATAACGAAGATACATCCTTAACAACATTTCTGCCCAATCCTGCGATTCAGTTCCACCCGCTCCTGAATTTATAGTAATAATAGCGTCCCTTACATCATCAGGATCGGAAAGCATCTTTTTTAGCTCTAAGTCCGCAAGCTCGTTCTCAAGCGATTTAATCTGACTTTCTATTTCTCCCATTGCGGATTCGTCGCTTTCAGTTTCAGAGAATTCTATCAATAAATCAATATCAGATAGCTTTAACTCTACCTGCGAGAATTCCTCAATCAGTTTGGAATAATTTGATTTTTGCTGAAGTATTTTTTGAGCAGCAGTATTATCGTCCCAAAACCCTTCGGTTTCGATTTGTTGGTTTAATAACTCTACCTGTGATTTAAGGTTATCAATGTCAAAGGAACCTCCTCAGATTCAATATCTTTTCGCGCGAATCTTTTAATCTGTACTTTTGCTGTTCAAACATGATATTTTACGGTGTGAATTTAATTTAATTCTATTTTTCAATTTCCATTTTCAGTAATGCGGAAGCAAGTGTTTTACCCTGTGCATCAAGCTTCAGCGATACCGTCCCCCCTCCGCCGAGTGTATTGTGCAAAATGAAATTTAGAGCGTTAATGTTCGGTAATTCGTAACGCTCAACTTCACCTTCACAAATTCCGGTAAAAAACTCTTTCACTTTTTCAGCAGTTACCTCCCTCCGGATTAACTCGTAATCCTCTTTATTGTAGGCAATCAAACCGATATTTGCAGCGTCGCCTTTATCACCACTCCTACCGTGACAAATGTCTTTGAGTTTAATTTTCATTTCCTTTGGTATGTTGCTTAAGTTAAAATCTGGTTAATCTACCGGATAGGAAGATAAAAATCAGAATTCACTTTCTTTAAATACTTTCGCAAAAAATGAGCGGACTCATTCAACTCCCTATTTATCCGGGTTTGTAACCTAAACCCAAAAATCTAAAAACAAACTTATAAAATACTAAAATTCTAAAATATCTGAAATATAACTTATCGTCCTAAAGTAAAATTCGATTTCAATTTTTTTTTACCAATAACTCCCCTTTAATATTAAAGGATGATTAGATATTTTGTGTAAAAATCAAGATGAAAACTATATTTCTAATATTTTTCCTCCTTTTATTTTCATCATCCGGAAATACTTTTTCCAAAACAAACGGTCTTAGCTTCGGTGATATCATCTGGCAGATTATTGTACCGGATAACCCCGGAACTTCGTTTCAGGACAAACAAATAAGGAGCCTGAAACAAATTCCGGACGTAAATAACGACGGTATAAATGAAGTTATCGTTGCTACTGAAAATTACTGGACACTTTGTTATGACGGGTCAAACGGAAATCTTATCTGGCAGTTCAGTACATACTTCGGCAGTATAAATACCGGATCAGTTGACTGGGAAGATGCGGTAGATATTTCTGATGTCAATAACGATGGTATTTCTGACGTAGTAATCGGATGTGCCGGTGGAAATGAAATGGTTTACGCGTTGAACGGTTTAAACGGTAATGTCCTTTGGGAATATGGAAATCCCAATAGCACAAGTGATGGCGATATTAAAGCAGTAAGCATAAAATACGATTTCAACGGTGATGGTGTAAAAGACGTACTTGTTTCAGCAAGCGGAACATCCAACGGCGGAAGGCACTCCGCTATTTGTTTAAACGCTTTAAACGGAAACGAAATATTTGTTCGTGTGTTGCAACAAACTTTCACTGATGATGTTGTAGCTACTGAATCTGGTGGTGCTATCGGCGCAAATTATAATGGGGCACCGTACAGTATTACCGGTCTCGATTCTGCAGGAAATATTATTTGGAACTCGCCTGCGCCGAGCGTTATTTGGAGCCTTAAAGAAATTCCGGATGTGAATAACGATAACGGTAAAGATATTCTCGGTCTTAGCGGATTTAACGCATCAATATATTGTCTTACCGGAGATGCAGGTGCATCAGTCTGGAGCAATACGCTCGGTACCGGAAATAACGGTAAAATTGCTTTACTCGATGATGCCAATGGAAATAATTCAATTGACTTCACGCTCTCAGCGCCTCAGGTTGCTTACCGGATTGATTCAAAAACCGGAACAACTATCTGGTCAAAAAGTCTCAATTCATCTTATATCCGAGGAGTTGATAATTTAGGAGATGTTAACATTGATGGTATAGACGATATCGTTTTCGCAACCCAACTTCCACCACGATTGTTAGTCCTGAATGGCGCGGATGGTAATATATTATTTGATTATAGTTTCGGTAGCTCTATAAATGAACGAGGTGACAGGGCTGCTGTGCTTAACGACATTAATTCTAACGGCATCAATGAATTTCTCGGCGGCAATCGCGAAGGCAGAGTCATTTGTTTTTATGGTGGCAATGGTATTATCCAATCAGCTGCTTCCGGAGATGAACTCCCGGATGAATTTAGTCTCAGACAAAATTATCCCAACCCGTTTAACCCTTCAACGGTGATTGAATTCGAACTCCCCCATCGTAGCTTCGTAACTTTAAAAGTTTTCAATACCATTGGAAAAGAGGTTAATACAATTGTCAGCTCTGAGTTGAATCACGGATTGCATAGGTTTACATTTGAAGCGGAAAATCTACCTGCCGGCTTATATTTCTATACTCTGAATGCAGATAATTTTCGGGAAACAAAAAGAATGATTTTAATAAAATAGTCTCATTTTTCGGACACGGTAAAAATTATTCGATTTTTAAGTAAACGTTATTAACGGGATTTCGGACATATGAAATTTTATAAACTAAATTAATTTCAACAAAGGGATAAACAAAAGGAAAGGTTTCAAAATGGATTTGTTCATGAAAGCTGCTATTGATGAAGCTAAAAAAAGCTTGGGAACGGGTGGAATACCAATAGGTTCGGTTTTGGTTAAAGGCGGAGAGATAATCGGCAGGGGTCACAACAAACGGGTTCAGGAAAACAATCCGGTGATGCACGCAGAAACCGATGCACTGCATAACGCAGGACGGATTGGGTCATACCGAAACACAGTTTTATATTCAACTTTGATGCCTTGTTATTTCTGCGCCGGCGCTGCCGTTCAATTCGGTATAAGCAAAGTGGTTGTTGGAGAATCTAAAACATTCACTGGAGCGCGGAAGTTTATGGAAGACCACGGAATCACTGTTGTTGATTTGAATTTACCGGAGTGCATCGAAATGATGGAAAAATTTATTAACGAAAACCCAAAATTATGGCAGGAAGATATAGGTGAATTGTAGATCTCTAATTTGACAAAAATAATCCAACCCGTTTTCATGAACATGTTCACCTAATCAGATATCACGATGTATTTAGAGATTCGTTTCCATCATTGTTATAATGGAGCAAATTCAAAGAACATGTTGTACAGCATTGACCTCACCCGCCCCACGGCACCAAATACAAGATTGCTGGCGCCGATTGTACCGAACTGTGCATCCGCTGTTACGATAATTTTTATTCCCGCCTCGCGCGCAGCATTTAGCATTTCGTTTATATGATCGTAATCAGAACGCAAGTCACCTTCCGTTCGCACAGTTCAGCCAGAACCAGCAACCATTCGTGGTTAACATACATCAGGACGCTGACCTTGCTTTCGTGATCGCGCGCAATACCTCTTCCGGCGTTGCCGGGGCATTGAGGACTATGGGGCCTTTCCCCGTGGCAGCTATGGCATCCTTTATTGCCAGAAACACCGATACGCTCAGCATCAGGGGTGGCTCACCAACAGCCTTGGAGCGGTAAACAGTGTTTTCTTGATTTTCACGATCAAACAGGGCAACGCGAAAATCATCGGGAATATCGCGGCTTGTAGGAATTTTGTAAGTGCTGGGAGCATGAGTTTTGAGCACACCCTTCTCATCCCAATATAGCTCCTCCGACGTCAGCCAGCCCGTCCCCTGCACAAAGCCACCCTCGATCTGGCCGATATCGATAGCCGGATTTAACGAATTACCGACATCGTGCAGGATATCGGTGCGCAAAATATTATACTCACCGGTCAATGTGTCGATAATAACCTCGGATATCGCGGCGCCGTAAGCAAAATAAAAAAAGGGCCGACCTTTTGCCGCTTCCTTATCCCAATGCAGTTTGGGTGTTCTGTAATACCCGGTTGAAGACAGTGAAACACGGTTCTCATAGGCGTGGGAGACCAATTCCGCAAAATTAACAAGCTGGCTGCCTATGCGGACGCCCTCTTTTTCAAAGCGGATAGCATCTTTTTCAACATCAAAATGCCTGGCAGCAAAATCAACCAGGCGCTCCTTAATAATCCGAGCCGCAGCCTGCGCTGCCTTACCGTTCAAATCCGAACCGCTGGATGCTGCTGTTGCCGATGTATTGGGTACCTTGCCCGTACTCGTTGCGGTAATTTTAACCCGGCTAATATCGACATTGAATTCCGCGGCAACGACCTGGGCGACCTTGGTATGAAGCCCCTGCCCCATTTCTGTTCCGCCGTGATTGAGATGAATGCTTCCATCCTTGTAAACATGAATTAAGGCACCTGCCTGATTGAGCATTTTTAGAGTAAAGCTGATGCCGAATTTCACCGGGGTTAAGGCGATACCTTTTTTCAGGATCCTGTTCCTATCATTGAAGGTGCGGATATCCTCAATGCGCCTTGCATATTCGCCTGTTGCTTCCAGACGGGCAAGGATATCTGGGAGGATATTATCTTCCACCGTCATGCCGTAATGTGTGGTGCAGCGGTTTTCAAGCGCTCCGGCGGCGTCATAAAGATTGATTTTCCGTACAGCCAGCGGGTCTTTGCCAAGATATCTTGCGATTTCATCGATAATATTCTCAATGACCAGCAGACCCTGCGGGCCGCCGAAACCACGGAACGCCGTGTGCGAAACCATATTGGTCTTGCAGCGATATGCCGTTACGCGGGCATTGCCCAAATAATAGGCATTGTCAGAATGAAACATGGCGCGATCTACAACCGCATTTGAAAGATCCGCCGACATACCGCAATTAGCGGCGAGATCGATCTCAATTCCCTCGATCCGACCTTGTTCGTCAAACCCTACCTTCCAGGCTGCATGAAAGGGATGACGCTTGCCGGTCAGGGTCATGTCATCGTCCCTGTCCAGCCGCAACTTGACCGGGCTGCCGGTTTTGCTTGCAAGCAGGGCGGCGATACAAGCAATCAGCGAGGCCTGGCTCTCTTTCCCCCCAAAGGCACCGCCCATCCGCCGTACATCAACCGTAACCGCATGATCCGAAAGGCCAAGCACCCGCGCGATCAGATGTTGCACCTCGGAGGGGTGCTGCGTTGATGACCAGCAGTGCATGTCACCGCTTTCCTGCGGCGTCGCCATGGCGATCTGACCTTCAAGGTAGAAATGATCCTGACCGCCAATCTCAAGTTCTCCCTGCAGGCGGTGAGCCGCTTTTTCTATGCCTGCAGTACTGTCGCCAATTTGCATCGTACAGGTTTCGCCGACAAAGGATTGCGCCTTGATGGCATCGCGAACGTTCAAAAGCGCCGGCAACTCCTCATATTCGATAACGGCTTTATGCGCGGCTTTTCGGGCAAGCTCTCTCGTCGTTGCCGCCACTGCCAGTACGGCCTGACCCGCGTAAAAGACCTCATCTTCGGCAAAAACCGGATCACCACTGAATACTGGTGCAACATCATTTATACCGGGAATATCCGCTGCCGTAATTACGGCATGGACGCCATCGCTGTAACATTCAGATATATCTATTTTCCTGATGCGGGCGTGGGCATAAGGACTTTGCAGCACATATGCATGAAGACATCCCTGAGGCTCCCGGATATCGTCTGTGTAAACAGCTTCCCCCGATACATGCAGCGTCGCGCTGTCATGGGGAATCGCTTCCCCGACGCCGCCCTTTATTACCGTCTTATCCGTCATTGCCGTAGATTCTTAATTTAGTTCCGGGCTCGCTGGTTTCGATATAGAAACGATAAAGCAGATTTTGCGCGCTCACCATGCGGTATTCAGCCGATGCCCGCATATCCTTAATGGGAGTGTAATCCTGCGCCAGAAATTGCATTGCCTCCCGCACGGTTTCATCAGTCCACTGCCTGCCCGTAAGGTATTTTTCGACATTAAGGGCGCGCTTCGGGGTCGCCGCCATACCGCCAAAAGCTATTCTGGCGCTTTTAATGGTTTTGCCGTCCATCGTCAGGGCAAAGGCGGAGCAAACAGCCGAGATATCCTGATCGAACCGTTTGGATAACTTGTAAGTTTTAAACAGGACATTAGCCGCTTTACCCGGAACGATGATTTTTTCAATGAATTCACCCGGCATCCGGTCCTGTTTACCGTAGGAGATAAAATAATCTTCCAAAGCAATCATCCTCACGCCCGCAGCAGAGCGCAAAACCAGCTTCGCGCCCAGAGCGATCAATGGTGGCATGCCATCACCGATGGGCGAACCGTTGGCAATATTGCCGCCAACAGTACCAGAATTCCTTATCTGGGTCGAGGCAAAGCGCTGCAGCAGCACCTCCATGCTTTCATCATAAGCCGCCAGTTTTTCAAATGCCTGCGTATAACTTACCGCTGCGCCAATCTCCAGATTGCCGTCGGTTTCATTTATTTCATGCAGTTCTGCAATGGCGCCCGTGTAAATCAGGGTCATAAGGAGCTTATGCTGCTTCGTTACCCACAGCCCGACATCCGTACCGCCGGCAAGAAGTATCGCCTCAGGATTTTCGGTAACAAGGCCGGCAAGTTCATCCGCCGTCCGGGGCGCAAAATATTTCTGCCCTTGCACCTCATAGGTCAACAGCGCATCTCGTTGCAGCGAATGAAGAAGCTGCGCATCTGACGGCAAGTGAACTTTCCCCTTGCGGGCAGCAGTGCTTGCGGCATCGAGGATCGGGCGATAACCGGTGCAACGGCATAAATTTCCGGCAAGTGAATCCTGAATATCTTCCTTCGAGGGAACGGGTGTGTTCTCGAGCAATCCGACCAGCGACATGACAAAGCCCGGTGTGCAAAAACCACATTGCGAGCCGTGACAATCCACCATGGCTTGTTGCACCGGATGAAGACTGCCACCAGCCAGTACCTTTAAATATTCGACAGTAATAAGGTGCTTGCCGTCCAGCACGGGCAAAAACATAATACAGCTATTCACCGTATGATATCTGATTGCGCCATTTGCCAGCGTACCGACAATGACTGTGCAGGCGCCGCAATCCCCTTCCGCGCAGCCTTCCTTGGTGCCGGTTAAATGTTCGACGGTCCGCAAATACTGCAGAACGGTTGTGGTCGGAGACAAATCCGCGACCTCCCGTAATTTTCCGTTAAGTATAAACCTGATCGTGTCGGCCATCTTTAATTGCTAATACATTTAAACCTAATAAGGAGTTTTATCTTAGTTGTCGTGCCACGCTTCAAAACCCTGATCGATTTACCATGCAATGATGGTGTGAGCCGGACGGTATATGCTTTGCCGGGCATGGCGATCTGCTGATATAAAAAGACATCGTCAAATTTATTGTTGCGGTATCAAGCTGATGTTGGTATAAAAACCCCTGACGATACGCGCCCAGTAAATAGCTACCAGACATATCGGGATTGCTTGCAACTGCTGGCATCAATCCTTGTTGTAGCGGAGCAATTCAAAGGATGAGCGGGGTTTTGTCTGACCAGTCAATAGGTTTTTTACCATAAGTCATTCGATTCAATGAATATAGAAGAGCGACTATAGCTACCATAATAGGAATCACAACAATATATGTCAGTACTTCAATAATTCTATAACTTAATACAATTATTGTAATATTTCAACACATTGGCAAAACTTGACGACATATCACTTGAACTCCTCTTTAATACAAAGGACTTTTTTGAAGGCATCAAGTCCGGCAACTATCAATGTCTTGATTTACTTTCAAAATGTTATTTGACGATTTTTGATTACAATGCTCTACTCATAGGCTTACTATACCCTACAGTTGTGATTTGCTTTCAAAATGTTATTTGACGATTTTTGATTACAATCATATAAAAAACATCAAAACAACCTTAACCGTTGTGATTTGCTTTCAAAATGTTATTTGACGATTTTTGATTACAATTATTGTCCTGCACGCCTTTATCTAAGACTGTTGTGATTTGCTTTCAAAATGTTATTTGACGATTTTTGATTACAATTATTGTCCTGCACGCCTTTATCTAAGACTGTTGTGATTTGCTTTCAAAATGTTATTTGACGATTTTTGATTACAATATTTATAACGCTTTTAATTATGGGTTGTTCGTTGTGATTTGCTTTCAAAATGTTATTTGACGATTTTTGATTACAATATTTATAACGCTTTTAATTATGGGTTGTTCGTTGTGATTTGCTTTCAAAATGTTATTTGACGATTTTTGATTACAATAGTAATGGGGGCATTAACACCAGAAGTGCAAGATTCCACCATAGCGGGTATGTTTGTAGAATCAGGGAGCGATGGCCACAACGCAGATAAAGTAGAAGTGGAAGTGGATAATCCGGCACTGGCATTCAAGGCTCTTACAGAAGCAGGGTTTGTGCAAGATGGATATACCCTTACAGGGGGAATGGTACATTTATTTGATTTTTCTAAAGGGGGAGATGCAGAATTTGATAAAAAATTAGTTAACTTTATAAACAAATTTAAACAATATGGCGGACAAATCAAATCAAAAGAAAGAAGAGCAATCAGGTCAGAATACCTCGACGCTGAGCGCAGGGGAGATATTCTTAAAAGAATTGAGGGCACAAGGTTACGACAACAGCCAAGTGGGTCAAGCCTTCATAATGCCATTAGGGAGGCCAAAGCCAGAAACGAAGCCTACCAAAAGTTCAAAGAAACGTTAGATTCTCCAGAGCGAAAACGGCTTACTGAACTATGGACTAAACAGATTGATGGTGCTATTTTATCTTTAGAGGAAAGAAGAGAGATTAGCAGGTTAGAAAAGGAATTAGCCAAACCTCTCGAATTATAGCGGGTATGTTTGTAGAATCAGGGAGCGATGGTCACAACGCAGATAAAGTAGAAGTGGGAGTGGATAATCCGGCACTGGCATTCAGGGCTCTTACAGAAGCAGGGTTTGTGCAAGATGGATATACCCTTACAGGGAGAACGGTACATTTATTTGATTTTTCTAAAGGAGAAGATGCAGAATTTAAACAAAAATATATTAACTTTATAAACAAATTTGAACAATATGGCGGACAAATCAAATCAAAAAAAACAAAAGCAATCAGGTCAGAATACCCCACCGCTGAGCGCAGGGGAAAAATCTTGGAACGAATTGAAGGCACAAGGTTACGACAACAGCCAAGTGGGTCAAGCCTTCATAATGCCATTAGGGAGGCTAAAGCCAGAAACGAAGCCTACCAAAAGTTCAAAGAAACGTTAGATTCTCCAGAGCGAAAACGGCTTACTGAACTATGGACTAAACAGATTGATGGTGCTATTTTATCTTTAGAGGAAAGAAGAGAGATTAGCAGGTTAGAAAAGGAATTAGCCAAACCTCTCGAATTATAGCGGGTATGTTTGTAGAATCAGGGAGCGATGGTCACAACGCAGATAAAGTAGAAGTGAAAGTGGATAATCCGGCACTGGCATTCAATGCTCTTACAGAAGCAGGGTTTGCGCAAGATGGATATACCCTTACAGGAAAAACAGTGCATTTATTTGATTTTTCTAAAGGGGGAGATGCAGAATTTAAACAAAAATTAATTAACTTTATAAACAAATTTAAACAATATGGCGGACAAATCAAATCAAAAGAAACCTGGGCAATCAGGTCAGAATACCCCACCGCTGAGCGAAGGGGAGAAATTTTGGAACGAATTGAAGGCACAAGGTTACAGCACGGGCAGGGAAGGTCAAGCCTTCATAATGCCATTAGGGAGGCTAAGGCCAGAAATGAAGCCTACCAAAAGTTCAAAGAAACGTTAGATTCTCCAGAGCGAAAACGGCTTACTGAACTATGGACTAAACAGATTGATGGTGCTATTTTATCTTTAG